>Ga0164290_1000039_pt1 | contig 488614 bp, 484 predicted proteins | sample Micstemetagenome_FD_108782 | JGI IMG/M metagenome (GOLD analysis project Ga0164290, IMG submission 108782) | Contaminated culture microbial community from soil near Moab, Utah, USA - Microcoleus steenstrupii SON62 (Illumina Assembly) | ecosystem: Environmental > Terrestrial > Soil > Soil crust... | reverse complement strand
GACGGTGGAAGCGATGCGCAAGATTGCCGAGCGCATTTCGATCATCGACGACATTGCCTACCAGACGAATCTGCTGGCGCTGAACGCGGCGATCGAAGCGGCGCGTGCGGGCAGTCACGGTCGTGGCTTCGCGGTGGTGGCGACGGAAGTGCGCAAGCTGGCGGAGCGCTCGCAGGTTGCGGCGCAGGAGATCGGCGGTGTGGCGAACGAGTCGCTGAAGGTTGCGGCGCGCGCGGGCGAGGTGCTGCAGCAGCTGGTGCCGTCGATCCAGAGGACGTCGGATCTGGTGCAGGAGATCTCGGCGGCGTCGGGCGAGCAGGCGAGTGGCGTGTCGCAGATCAACAGCGCGATGAACCAGCTGAGCCAGACGGTACAGCAGACGGCATCGGCGTCGGAAGAACTGGCGGCGACGGCCGAGGAAATGAGCGGCCAGGCGCAGCAACTGCAGCAGGCGATGTCGGTGTTCCGCCTGCATGGCGACAAGTTCGCAACCAGCCAGGCCGCGAATGAACTGCCCGCGCGCCGCGCTCCGGTGCGCAGCGTTCACGCGCGCGGCGGATTGGCGCTTGAAAGCGCGAGCGAAAGCGATTTCACACGTTTCTAGGGAGTGGGCGATATGAATGGACGCCATTCGCTGGCGCTGACCGTGGTCGATGACGACGACGTGGCAGCGGACCAGCAACAGCAGTACCTGACTTTCAGGCTGGGCGAGGAGAGCTACGCGCTGGGTCTGTTGTCGGTGAAGGAAATCATCGAGTACGGCGGTGTTACGCAAGTACCGATGATGCCGGGCTTCGTCCGTGGCGTGATCAACCTGCGTGGTCGAGTGGTGCCAGTGATCGATCTGGCAAACCGTTTGCGCGCCGAAAGCGCCTCGGTGACCAGACGGACCTGCATCGTCATCGTCGAGGTGGCGAACGACGGCGAGGCACAGGACATGGGGATCATCGTCGATGCGGTGAGCCAGGTGGTCGACATTCCGCCGCAGTCGGTGGAACCCGGGCCGTCCTTCGGTGCGAAGGTGAGAGCGGACTTCATCGCCGGCATGGGCAAGCTCGACGAGGGCTTCGTGATCATGCTCGACATCGATCGCGTGCTCGCTGGCGAGGACATGGCGGCGGTGAATGACATGAAGGCGGCCGGCTGAGCATGAGGGCTGTCCCATGAGTACCGCTGCCGCACTTGCAGGAAGCCGGTCCGCTGCCAGGGATGCGGCGTTCGTCATCCCGTCGATCAGCGACATCGACTTCCGTCGCTTTCAGCGCTGGCTGCACGAAACGGCAGGCATCGCCTTGGCCGACCACAAGAAGACGCTGCTCGTGGGGCGTCTTTCCAAGAGGCTCGGTCCTTGCGGCGTGCGTGGCTGGAAGGATTACTTCGAACTGCTGATGGATGGCAGCCGGCCGGGCGAACTGCAGGTCGCCATCGATCTGCTGACGACGAACGAAACCTATTTCTTCCGCGAGCCCGCTCATTTCACCTTTCTCGCCGAGCAGATCCTTGCGCGCTTCGAAGGCAGCGAGCCGCTGCGCATCTGGAGCGCCGCCAGTTCCTCGGGCGAAGAGATCTATACGCTGGCCATGGTGCTTGCCGACACGCTGGGCATGGGGCGGCGCTGGGAAATCTTCGGTTCCGATCTGAGTACGCGCGTACTCGAAACCGCACGCCGTGCGCACTATCCGATGACCCGCGCGGACAAGATTCCGCCCGCTTTCCTGAAGCGCTTCTGCCTGAAGGGCACCGGCCCGCAGGAGGGCACTTTCCTGATCGACCGTCCGCTGCGCGAGCGGGTGTCGTTCGCACAGATCAACCTGAACGAAACGCTGCCGGATATCGGCATGTTCGATATCGTGTTCGTGCGCAACGTGATGATCTATTTCGACCCGGATACCAAGCGACAGGTCATGGCGCGCATCCTGACCAAACTCAAGCCGCGCGGGCACGTGTTCGTGAGTCACTCGGAAAACCTGCATGGCGTCACGGATCGCGTGGACATCGTCAAGCCGTCCATTTACCGCCTCAAGTGACGACATGTGCATGAGGCCGCCTGTACGCACCGAAATTTACCTGAAGCCCGGAGATCTGTTCTTCGGAGACGAGACCATGTGTCTGCGTACGGTGCTGGGCTCCTGTGTCGCCATCACGATGTGGCACCCCGCCCTGAGGATAGGCGGCATGTGCCACTTCATGCTGCCCGGCAACGCCCGCGCCGATCTGGGCGGCGACGGACTGAGCGCGCGTTTTGCCGATGGCGCGATGAAGTCCATGATTCGTGAAGCGCGCCGTTTCGGTACGCGCGAGCTCGATTACGAGTTCAAGCTTTTTGGCGGGGGCAATATGTTTCCCGGAATCGCCGGCAGCAGCAACATGCCGATAGGAGAAGCGAACGTGCGGCGTGCTCGCGCGCTGCTCGACGCGCTGGGTGTCCGGCCGGTGGCCGAACACACCGGCGGATACGGTCAGCGCGTGCTGATGATGGATGTGAGCAGCGGCGTGGTGTGGATGCGCCACGATGGCCCTCGGTCGGGCGCCGGTGTCAGTACCTACGGAGAACTTGCATGCTGAGCCCGGTTGCGGTCAAACCGCCTGCGTCGGCGGGGGCACGCATTCGCGTCCTGATCGTCGACGATTCGGCGGTCGTGCGTCAGGTGCTGTCGGAACTGCTGTCCGCTGATCCCCTGCTACGCGTCATCGCCACCGCGCCGGACCCGCTGATCGCACTCGAACGGCTGAAGGTCGAGTGGCCGGACGTGATTGTGACCGACGTCGAAATGCCGCGCATGGACGGCGTCGCCTTCGTTCGCCGCATCATGGCCGAACGACCGACGCCCATCGTCGTCTGTTCGTCGCTGACCGAGAAGGGGGCGGAGACCACGATGGAAGTGCTGGCCGCCGGCGCGATCAGCGTGGTGACCAAGCCCAAGCTCGGGATCAAGCAGTTCCTGCATGAATCTGCCCAGGCGCTGACCGATGCGGTGAAGGCGGCAGCGCGCGCCCGCGTCGGTCGCGCTCGCATCGCACCGATGAGCGGGCCCAAGTCCGGCCCTAAACTCACGGCCGACGTCATGCTGCCGCCGGTGACCGGCGAGGCGATGCGGATGACGACCGAAAAGCTCATCGCGCTGGGCACCTCGACCGGTGGCACACAGGCGCTTGAAGCGGTGCTGACGCAGCTGCCCCGCGTATCGCCCGGCATCGTCGTCGTTCAGCACATGCCGGAGCGTTTTACCGCCGCCTTCGCGGCGCGTCTGGACAGCATCTGCGAAATCCATGTCAAGGAGGCCGTGAATGGCGACCGCGTGATGCCGGGCGTTGCACTCATCGCGCCGGGCGGACGCCACATGATGCTCAGGCGCAATGGTGCCCAGTACGTCGTCGAGGTCAGCGACGGCCCGCTGGTAAACCGCCACAAGCCGTCCGTCGATGTGCTGTTCCGGTCGGTTGCCAAGTATGCAGGCAAGAACGCGCTGGGCATCATCATGACCGGCATGGGTGACGACGGTGCGCGCGGACTGAAGGAAATGCGCGACGCCGGGGCCATGACATGTGCTCAGGACGAAGCCAGTTGCGTGGTGTTCGGCATGCCCAAGGAAGCGATCAGGTTCGGTGCCGTCGAGCACGTGATCGGACTCGATCAGATCCCCGGAATGATCAACCGTTATGGCAAGTGAAGCGAATCCGCCGACGCTGCTGAACGAAGCCGGGGTAACGGGAGTGGAGGAGGGGGCGAACGGAGAAGAGGTGCTGAGGAAGCTGCACAGGCGCTGACGCGCCCGCCGGCCGTCGTGCTGGTGGATCTGGAAATGCCGGTGATGGACGGCGTCGAGCTGCTGCATCGCATGGCCTCCTCGGGTTTCCGGCCCGGGGTGATCATCACCAGTGCGCGCGCGGCCATCCTGCTCGATTCCGTTTAAACCATGGTGTCCGAGCTGGGCTTGCACCTGCTGGCCACCATGCGCAACCCCATCCCGCCTGATCGCCTGATTGTCTGACTGTCGCGATGCGCGCGCGCAGGTCGGCGATTTCGTGTCATCGGCGTGGCGGAACGCAGTGGCCAGGTCGCGCTACTGACGGTCGTCATGCTGCGCGGGCGGGCATCGATGCTGGCCGCATTGCCTTCGATGTGACTGAAACGTCCATGACCTCGGGCACGGCAGCGCTGAAGACGCTGCTCAGGCTGAAGCTGAACCACTTTTCGCTCGCCATCGACGACTTCGCGGAGGTGACAACGCAGCTGCATCGCACGCTGCGTGAGAAGGTCCTCCTGGTTTCCAACGTTCGCTGACGCGTTCTCCTCGTCAGACCGAGCGGTTGCGGATATCCACAATGGCCGCAGCCACCCCCGCCGACCACAATCCAGACATCACATTGGCCGTTCGCGCCGTGTGGCCTTCATACACAAGAGGAGACACCATGAAACTTCATTCCATGCTTTTCGGCCTGCTCACGCTCGGCCTGACTCCGTTTGCGCTGGCGCAGCAGCCCATCGTGATCAAGTTCAGCCACGTCGTGGCGACCGAGACGCCGAAGGGCAAGGCGGCCGAATTCTTCAAGAAGCGCGCCGAAGAACTGACCGCCGGCAAGGTGAAGGTCGAGGTGTATCCGAACAGCCAGCTGTACAAGGACAAGGAAGAGATGGAGGCGCTGCAGCTGGGCGCCGTGCAGATGCTGGCGCCGTCGCTGGCCAAGTTCGGCCCGCTGGGCGTGAAGGAATTCGAGGTGTTCGACCTGCCCTTCATCTTCGACGGCTACGCCGACCTGCACAAGGTCACGCAGGGCCCGATCGGTGCGTCCATCCTGAAGAAGCTGGAACCGAAGGGCATTGTCGGCCTGGGCTTCTGGGACAACGGCTTCAAGTCCTTCTCGGCCAACACGCCGATCAAGACGCCGGCCGATCTGAAGGGCAAAAAGCTGCGCATCCAGTCGTCCAAGGTGCTGGAAGAGCAGATCCGTTCGCTCGGTGCGCTGCCGCAGGTGATGGCTTTCTCCGAGGTCTATCAGGCGCTGCAGACCGGCGTGGTCGACGGTACCGAGAACCCGCATTCCAACCTCTACACGCAGAAGATGCATGAGGTGCAGAAGCACATGGCGGTGACCGACCACGGCTATCTGGGTTACGCCGTCATCGTTAACAAGAAGTTCTGGGACGGCCTGCCGGCCGACGTGCGCGGTCAGCTCGACACGGCGATGAAGGAAGCCACCAGCTACGCCAACAAGATCGCCAAGGAAGAGAACGACGCTGCGCTCGAAGGCGTGCGCAAGAGCGGCCGGACCCAGGTCTATGTGCCGACGGCGGAAGAGCGCCTGGCGTTCAAGCGTGCGCTGGTGCCGGTGCACAAGAAGATGGAAAGCCGGATGGGCGCCGACCTGATCCAGGCCATCTACAAGGAAACCCAGTTCGATCCGTCGAAGCTGTAATCCGCCCCGCACACGTGCGGCGTCCGCCGCACGTGTCGCATCCCGGCGCGCACGCGCGCACACTGCATCACCCTCACTTCATCGGGAGACCACCGTGCTCCGAATACTCGACCATATCGAGGAGTGGCTCATTACGCTGCTGATAGGCGTGGCCACCATCATCATTTTCGTGTCCGTCGTGCATCGCTACGCCGCCGGTTTCGACGTGCCCGGCCTGCAGGACTGGCTGCTGTCGCTGAATCTCGGCTGGGCGCAGGAGCTGTGCATCATCCTGTTCGTCTGGATGGCCAAGTTCGGCGCCGCCTACGGCGTGCGCACCGGCATCCACGTCGGCGTCGATGTGCTGATCAACCAGTTGCAGCCGGCGCTGCGCAACAAGTTCGTCGTGTTCGGTCTGGCGGCGGGCGCGCTGTTCACCGGCATCATCTGTGCGCTGGGCAGCCACTTCGTGTGGGAGAACGGCGCCGCCTACGCGGTGCTGAGCGCAATGGGCCAGGACACCGGCGATCTGTTCGAAGGGCCGACCACGCCCGATCTCGAATGGCCGACCTGGATCGTCTACATGGCCATTCCGCTCGGTTCCGGCCTGATGTGCTTCCGCTTCCTGCAGGTGATGACAGCCTTCATCCGTACCGGTGAGCTGCCGCACCATGATCATGCGCACGTCGAAGGCATCGAGGACGTCAAGCCGGTGCTGATCGGCGAGGCGGTTGAAGAAGCCGAAGAGCGCGAACATGCCAAGGGAGGCCGCCAATGAGCGCCGCCATCATCTTTGCACTGCTGCTGGTGCTGATGCTCACCGGCATGCCGGTGTCGATCTCGCTGGGTCTGACCGTACTGACCTTCCTGTTCACGATGACCGATGTGCCGGTCGAATCGGTGGCGCTGAAGCTGTTCACCGGCATCGAGAAGTTCGAAATCATGGCGATTCCGTTCTTCATCCTGGCCGGCAACTTCCTCACCCACGGCGGTGTGGCGAAGCGGATGATCAACTTCGCGACCTCGCTGGTCGGCCATTTCCATGGCGGCCTGGGCATGGGCGGTGTGGTGGCCTGCGGTCTGTTCGCCGCCGTGTCGGGCTCCAGCCCGGCGACGGTGGCGGCGATCGGCGCCATCCTGCTGCCGGCCATGGTGAAGCAGGGCTTCCCGATGAAGTTCGGGGCGGGCATCGTCGCCAGCTCCGGTGCACTCGGCATCCTGATTCCGCCGTCCATCGTGATGGTGATGTATGCGGTGTCGACCAACTCGTCGATCGGCGCGCTTTTCATGGCCGGCATCATCCCGGGCGCGGTGCTGCTGTTCATGCTGGGCTTCACCACCTGGTGGCGCGCCAAGAGCAATAACTACCCGCGCATGCCGAAGGCGCCGATGGCCGATCGCATCAAGGCCTTCCGCGAATCCTTCTGGGGGCTGATGCTCATCGTCGTCGTGATGGGCGGCATCTACACCGGCATCTTCACGCCGACCGAGGCGGCCGCGATGAGCGCGGTGTACGCCTTCATCGTCGCGGTGTTCGTCTACCGCGACCTGCCGCTGAAGCGCATCCCCAAGGTGCTGCTCGATTCGGCAAACATGAGCGCGATGCTGCTCTACATCATCACCAACGCCATCCTGTTCTCCTTCCTGCTGACCTCGGAACAGATTCCGCAGGCGGTGGCGGCATGGCTGGTGGATAGCGGCATGGGGGCGCTCGGCTTCCTGCTGGTGGTGAACATCCTGCTGCTGCTGGCCGGTAACATCATGGAGCCGTCGTCCATCATCCTGATCACCGCGCCCATCCTGTTCCCGGTGGCGATGGCGCTGGGCATCGACCCGGTGCATTTCGGCATCATCATCACGGTGAACATGGAAATCGGCATGATCACGCCGCCGGTGGGTCTCAACCTGTATGTCGGCAGCGGCATCGCAAAGCTGGGCATGACGGACATGACCAAGGCAGTGTCGCCGTGGCTGGTCACGATGCTCATCTTCCTGGTCATCGTCACCTACTGGCCGGCGCTGTCGCTGTGGCTGCCGCGCACCTTGGGCATGATCAGCTGATGCGCAGCTGACACTGCTGCAACCCGCAGTTCTGACGCCGCGTGAAGTTATGCGCGGCGTTCTTCTTTTTTGCAAACCCCCTGCTCAAGTCCGCCGTGCCATGCGTCGTAAACGCTCCTACGAGGAGATCGACGGTGCGCTTCCGTATAACTAAAGTCCTATAAGCACCTGTCGATATTGGCCATGTAGTGAATCGAAAACAGGGAACAGACACATGAAGAACATGCTGAGCATCCGCAAAGCCTTCCTTTTTCACTCCATCTTTGCGTCGGCAATATGCACGACCATTTTCGGCGTGCAGGAGTTTCTGTTCCCGGGTTGGACCGGCCTTGTCGTGTCGTCTGTCCTGAGTTCCGTCTTCATCATGAGCGTTGGCATCTGGTTCGGCACCGGCTTCGGCCAGCGCGCCGAACTGCTGGTCAACGCCATGCACAGCCTTGCCGAAGGCAAGCTCAATCACAAGCTCAGCCTGTCCGGCAAGGACGATTTCGCCTGGCTGGGCTATGAGTACAACCAGGCCTGCAAGTCTTTCCGCAAGCTGATCGAGAAGATGACGACCCTGTCGTCGACGCTCACCAGTTCGGCCGAAGAACTGTCCAAGCTGACTATTGCCGCCAACGAGACCGGCTCGCGCCAGGCCGACCGCATCCGTACCGTCGCCGAGGCGATGGAGCAGATGACCGCCTCGGCCCGCCAGGTCGCAGACCTGTCGGCCGACATGGACAGCATCGTGCGCGCCGCCGGCGACAGCACGCGCAGCGGCAAGACCGACCTCGAAGTGTCGATGGAGGGCGTCAGCCGTATCGCCAAGGAGATGGAAGAGTCGCTGCAGGTGATCGAACGCCTGGTCAAGGATTCCGAAGAGATCGCCAAGATCAACGACGTGGTGAAGGACATTTCCGACCAGACCAACCTGCTGGCGCTCAACGCGGCCATCGAGGCGGCACGGGCCGGCGAGCAGGGCCGCGGTTTCGCGGTGGTGGCCGACGAGGTGCGCAAGCTGGCGCAGCGCACCCAGGGTTCGACCGCGGACATCGAGCAGATCGTTGCCAAGATCCGCCACGACGCTCAGGAAACGGTCGAGCGCGTCGGTCAGGCCAGCGAACGCGTCAGCGGTGCGGTGACCACCTCGCGCGGCGCGGTGGAGACGTTCGAGTCCATCCTGCACCGCATGGAAGAACTGGTGAACAAGTCGGGTGAAGTGGCGACCAGCATGCGCGAACAGGACACCACGGCGCACGCCATCCTGCGCAACGCGGGCGAGCTGTCCGCACTGTCCGAAGACAACGCACGCGGCGTGGCGCAGACCGCGTCGCAGGGCGAATCGGTCGCCGGCTCGGCGCGCGAGCTCGAAGCCAGCCTGCGTACCTTCCAGATCTGAAACGCGTCGATTCCGACCAAAAAAAGCCGGCGCATCGCGCCGGCTTTTTCATTTGTCGCGGGTGAGTTTCAGCGCGCCGCGGTCTTTCCCTGCGCCTTGATCCGCGCATCCTCGTCGATGCGTGCCTCGATGAAGGTCTTGATCGCCCACACCGCCTCCTGCGTCAGCACCTTGTCCCACGGCGGCATGTGCTGCACGTCGAGCACTCGTTTGCCCTTGCGGACCGTCTTGACGAAGTAGTGATCGACGTCGCTGAGGCAGCGCGGCAACAGTTCCGGCTCGGTCACCTTGCGACAGCCGCGGTGCAGGCGCAGCAGGTTGGGGCCGACCTGGTTCTTGTGATTGACATCGGTGCCGTGGCAGACGGCGCAGGATTCGTTGTAGAGCGCGCGACCGGTATCAACGACGGCGGCGTTGCCGCGGTAGGGATTGCTGTCCTTCCATACGTCGCCGACCGGCGGCAGCGCCGAGATGTCGGTCTTGGGCGGGTGCGCCTCCATCGCAGGGTCTCCTGCGTATGCCGACGCGATGCCGAGTGCGGCCGCGAGCACCAGTGGTGCAGCCACTTTCCTGATCATGTCCTTTATCTCCTTGTGCGGACGGTGCTTACCAATCGACTGGACAACCCTTGCAGTCGTCGAAGTTCGCGTCGAGGAAGACGGTGTAGCGCGTCACGCAGCCTTCCATGATGGCGTTGCGGAAATCGGCGCTGCCAAACTTGGTTTCCTGCAGGTTGGCGTTGACCAGCCGGGCGTAGTGGAAGCGCGCGAACATCGGGCGCGCCGCTTCCAGGTTGGCGGCGGTCAGATCGGCGTAGCTGAAGTCGACGCGGAACATGCGTGCGAACTCCATGTCCGTACCGACCAGCCGTGCGCCGCGCAGGCTGGCGGCGGGAATGTTGGCCTTCTGCAGGCGGGCCGAGCTGAGATCGGCGCGGTCCAGTATCGCGCCTGCAAGATTGGCGGCACGCAGGTCGGCACGCACCATGTTCGCGCCGGTGAAGTCGGCGCCGGCGAGGTCCTTTGCCGACAGGTCGGCATGGCGCAGGTCGGCACCCGGGCAGCGGGTGTAGGGCCAAATCGGGCAGCCATTGACGACCAGTGTTTCGCTCGCCGGCATATCTTCGGCGACGGCCGGCGCGGCCAGGCCGAGCAGTACCAGCAGTGTTACGGGGAAAAGTCTTCGCATCCAGGACTCCGGACAGAAAGAACCTGGCAACTGCGCATCTTGGGCCGACGCTGACGCGACAGCACCGGAAACCCTCGGGAGACCTTATCGCAGTTGCCAGGTAAAGGCCGGCCACGCAGGGCCGGCAGGAGGAGTGGCCGGCCCCCGCCGGGCGGCGGGGGCGCGCCGTCAATCAGCGCTTCGGCAGCTTGAAGGCCCAGAACGAGCCGCCCTGGCTGACCTGCTTGGTCAGCTCGGCCATGTCGCCGCCCCACAGTGGCACGGCGCCGCCGTAGCCGGAAGAGATGCCGATGTACTGTTCGCCATCCTGTTCCCAGGTGATGGGCACCGACACCACGCCGGAACCGGTCTGGAATTTCCAGACTTCCTTGCCGGTCTTGGCGTCGAAGGCCTTCACGTAACCGTCGGAGGTGCCGGTGAACACCAGGCCGCCGGCGGTGGTCAGCGTGCCGGCCCACAGCGGGAACTGCTCCTTGTGTTCCCAGGCGATCTTGCCGGTCTTCGGATCGATCGCGCGCAGGACGCCGACGTGGTCGTCAAACAGCTTCTTGATCCGGAAGCCCTGGCCGAGGTAGGCGGCGCCCGGCTTGTAGGTGACGTTCTCGGTCCAGTAGTCCATCGCCCAGTGGTTGGCCGGGATGTAGAACAGTTCGGTGTCCGGGCTGTACGACATCGGCATCCAGTTGGTGCCGCCGAGGAAGGGCGGCGACACGAAGATGGATTCGCCCTTGTCCGCACCGGCCTTGGGCTTCGGCGGATACTGGCTCTCGACCACGTTGGGCAGGCCGGTCTTCGGATCGAAGCCCTTGGACCAGGTGATACCGTCGACGAAGGGCCAGGCGCCGATCAGCGCGGTCTGCTTCCACGGGTAGCCGGCGCCGGTGGCCAGCTTTTCGCGGTCGGTCACGAAGAAGTAGCCGTTGCGGTCGGCGTGCGCCGATGCCTTCACCAGCTTGCCGGTCTTCGGATCCTTGTACTCGAACAGCAGCACCGAGTTGTTGCCGGAGAAGTCCCAGGCGTCGTTCGGCGTGTGCGAGAAGAAGCCCTTCAGTTCGCCGGTCGAGGCATCGACATAGGCCTGGCCGGAGGTGAACAGGCTGGGCCACTTGGTCGGGCTGTCGCCTTCCTTGGTCCGTTTCCAGGTGTTCCAGGGGGCCGGGTTGCCGGTGCCGATCACCACCATGTTCTGTTCGACGTCGAACGAGGCGGTCTGCCACGGGGCTCCGCCGCCATGGCTCCAGGCCTCGACCTTGCCGGTTTCGCGGCTGGGATCATCCGGCCACGACGGCGCCTTGGCGTCGCCGGTCGTCGTGCTGTCCTTGCCGTTCAGGCGACCCATGTGGCCCTCGACCATCGGACGCGCCCAGATTTCCTCGCCGGTATCGACGTCGCGCGCAAACAGATAGCCGATCACGCCGAATTCGTCACCGGACGAACCGTGCACCAGCATCACGCGACCGGACTTCTTGTCCTTGACGATGAAAGGGGCACCCGACATCGTGTAGCCGACCTTGTGGTCGCCCCACTTCTTCGACCAGACGACCTTGCCGGTGTCCTTGTTCAAGGCCACCATGCCGGCGTCCAGCGTGCCGAAGTACACCTTGTCACCATAGATGGCGGCGCCGCGGTTCACCACGTCGCAGCACGGACGAATGTCGTCCGGCAGCCGATGTTCGTACGCCCACAGACGCTTGCCGGTCTTGGCGTCGATGGCGTACATGCGCGAGTAGGAGCCGGTGATGTAGATGACGCCGTCGTGCACCAGCGCCTGGCCTTCCTGGCCGCGCTGCTTCTCGCCGCCGAAGGAATAGGACCAGGCGGGGCTCAGCGATGCGACGGTCTGCGTGTTGATCTGCTTGAGCGGGCTGTGGCGCTGGGCCTTCATGCCCAGACCATAGGTCAGCACGTCCTTGGTCGTTTTGTCGTCGTTGACGATATCTTCCCAGCTCACCGTCTTGGCGGCGTGCACCGGGCCTGCTGCGAGGATGCCCAGCGCGATCAGCAGTGCCGGGTTCCTGAGGGCAAACGTTTTCATCCTGACTCCTCTTTCAGTGTTGATCTGTCGTGTCGTCATCGCGGCCCCGCTTGTTTCGCGGACACAGGGTCGTGATGCGCACTGCAGGTTAGGCAGCACGTGGAGGTGTCGAAGGTTCAAAGCTCCCGCAGAATCAGGGAGTCGGTCCCGTTTTTCCGGACTGTTTCAGGGATGGACACTTAGTTGTCGAGGTCTGTAACAGACGGCTGTTCGGCAAGCTTTATGCCGGATGCGAGGCGCTCTGCCGGTCCCGGGCGGCGATGGTCTTCGTCTTGCTTGCCTCGCTGCACGGGGACCGGTTTCTGGCGCCGTTTACATATAGAAGATGCAATGGAGGAGTTTGTCCCGATGAAGAAGGTGATTGCGGCCCTCGGGCTCGCGCTTGCGTTGGCCGGCACCGTGCAGGCGGCCGATGCCGATCCGCTGAATTCCTCGCGCTGGCCGGATCTGCAGCGCGAATATCTGAACGATGCGCCGGTGGCTTTCGATCCGCGCATCGAAGTGCTGGCGCCCAAGGTGGCCGAGGATTCGATGAACGTGCCGGTGACGGTCAGGCTGAAAGGCTTGCCGGACGTCAAGCGCGTGCTGGTGATCGCCGACTTCAATCCCATCGTCAAGGTGCTCGACTTCCAGCCGCTGCTGGCGCAGCCCGGCCTGTCCTTCCGCATCAAGCTGCAGCAGGCGAGCCCGATCCGCGCGCTGGTGCAGACCGGCGACGGCAACTGGCTGGCTGGCGGGGTCTGGGTGGATGCTGCCGGCGGCGGCTGTACCGCACCGAGCACCGGCCGCAGTGCGCCGGACTGGGCGCAGAAGCTCAATCAAGTGCAGGGCAGGGTGTGGCGCGACGGACAGAACCAGCGTGTCCGTCTGCGCATCATGCATCCGATGGACACCGGTCTTGCGCCGGGCATCCCGGCCTTCTTCATCGAACAGCTCGCCATCGTCGACGACAAGGGCGACGCCATGCTCAAGCTCGAGACGTTCGAACCCCTGAGCGAGAACCCGGTGTTCTCGTTCGATCTGCCGGACACCGGCGCGGTGGCGCTGCGCGTCGTCGGCCGCGACAACAATGGCAACCGCATCGACGCCAAGGTGCTGCCATGATGGCCCGCCTTCTTGCTGCACTGCTCGCATTTGCGCTGAGCTTCGCGGCGTACGCGGCGACACCTTTCGACTATCGCCTGAAGCCGGAGAAGATTGCGGACGACACCTGGGTGCTTATCGGCAGCACCGAGGACATCACGCGCGGTAACGGCGGCAATATCGTGAACACCGCCTTCGTCGTGACCAAGGAGGGCGTGGTCGTGATCGACAGCGGTCCGTCGCGCCGCTATGGCGAACAGATGAGGGCGGCCATCGCCCGCGTCACCGACAAGCCGGTCGTGCGCGTGTTCAATACGCACCATCACCCCGATCACTTCCTCGGCAATCAGGCTTACGCGGATGTTCCGATCGCCGCATTGCCCGCCACGCGCGCCGGCGAGCGTGATGACGGCGGGGCCTTCGCCGACAACATGTACCGCATGGCGGGCGACTGGGCATCGGGCACCGAACCTCAGGTTGCGCAGCAGGACGTGAAACCCGGACGGCTGACGGTGGGCGGACACGAGTTCGAACTGATTGCGCTGGAAGGGCACACCGCCGGCGATCTGGCCATCCTCGATCACCGGACCGGCGTGCTGTTCGCCGGCGATCTGGTGTTCCTCGATCGAGCCCCGACCACGCCGCACGCGTCGGTGCAACGCTGGCTGAAGTCGCTCGACGCGCTGGCGGCGCTGGGCGCGAAGAAGACGCTACCCGGTCACGGTCCCGTGCATGCGGGTAGCGCCGGCATCGAGCAGACGCGTGACTGGCTCAAGTGGCTTGATCAGACCCTGATGCAGTCGGCGGCAAACGGTCTCGATATGGCCGAGGTGATGCGCCTGCCGCTGCCCGAGCGCTTCGAGCGCATGCCGCTCGCCCGCAGCGAGTTCGAGCGTTCGGTCACCCACCTGTACGGCGCCTACGAGTTGCGGGCGCTGGACAGTGTTGCACTGCCTGTGTTGCAACAAAAATGAACACCTGACCCGTTTCGCATCGCAGGAGTGCGGTGCGAACGGGATTTTCTCCTTGTTTTGGGCTGGCCCGGTTTTTGCGGTCGGTCTCCTGCCGAAAAAGGGAACCATTCCCTTCGTGCAAGAGAGAAATTCACCAACGAGGAGGAAGTATGAAAGGCTTGCGTAATTCCACGCTGTCCAGCCTGCTGGTTGCGGCGTTCGCCGCGATGGCAGCACCGCAGGTCATGGCCGGTGTGACCGACCGTGACATCGAAAACGACGCGAAGACGACCGGCGATGTGCTGTCGTGGGGCATGGGCACGGAAGGCCAGCGCTACAGCCCGCTCGACAAGATCAACGTCGGCAACGTCAAGAACCTGGTTCCGGTTTGGTCGTTCTCGTTCGGCGGCGAAAAGCAGCGCGGTCAGGAATCGCAGCCGCTCGTCGTCAACGGCAAGATGTTCGTTACGGGTTCCTACTCCCGCCTGTACGCACTCGATGCCAAGACCGGCGCCAAGCTGTGGCAATACGAGCACCGCCTGCCGGACGGCATCATGCCGTGCTGCGACGTGGTGAACCGCGGCGCCGCCGTGTATGACAACCTGGTCATCTTCAGCACGCTGGACGCACAACTGGTTGCTCTCGACCAGAACACCGGCAAGGTCGTCTGGAAGGAAAAGATCGACGACTATCAGGCTGGTTACTCCAATACCGCAGCTCCGATCATTGCCAAGGGCCTGATCCTGACCGGCGTGTCCGGCGGCGAGTTCGGCATCGTTGGCCGTGTCGAGGCGCGCGACGCCAAGACGGGCAAGATGGTGTGGAGCCGTCCGACCGTCGAAGGCCACATGGGCTACAAGTTCGATGCCGCCGGCAACAAGACCGAAAACGGCATCAGCGGCACGACCAACGCGACCTGGCAGGGTGACCTGTGGAAGACCGGCGGCGCAGCCACCTGGCTCGGCGGCTCCTACGACGCCAAGACCGGTCTGGCCTACTTCGGCACCGGCAACCCGGCTCCGTGGAACAGCCACCTGCGTCCCGGCGACAACCTGTACTCCTGCGCGACCGTGGCCATCGACGTTGCCACCGGCCAGATCAAGTGGCACTTCCAGGGCACGCCGAACGACGGCTGGGACTATGACGGCGTGAACGAATTCGTCACGTTCGACATGAACGGCAAGCGCATGGGCGGCAAGGCTGACCGTAACGGCTTCTTCTACGTGCTGGACGCGAACACCGGCAAGTTCGAGCGCGGCTTCCCCTTCGTCAAGAAGATCACCTGGGCCAAGGGCCTGGATGCAGCCGGCAAGCCGATCTTCGATCCGGCCAACCGCCCTGGCGACCCGTCCAAGGGTGCCGACGGCAAGAAGGGTGAAGTGGTGTTCTCCGCTCCGTCCTTCCTCGGCGGCAAGAACCAGATGCCGATGGCCTACAGCCCGGACACCGGCCTGTTCTACGTGCCGGCCAACGAGTGGGGCATGGAAATCTGGAACGAGCCGATCACCTACAAGAAGGGTGCTGCCTATCTGGGCGCCGGCTTCACCATCAAGACCATCGACGACAAGTACATCGGCGCGCTGCGCGCGGTCGATCCCAAGACTGGCAAGATCGTCTGGGAAGTCACCAACAACGCTCCGCTGTGGGGTGGTGTGATGACGACCAAGGGTGGCCTGGTGTTCTGGGGTACGCCTGAAGGTTTCCTGAAGGCCGCCGACGCGAAGACTGGCAAGGAAGTGTGGTCCTTCCAGACTGGTACCGGCGTCGTGGCGCCCCCGATCACTTGGGAACAGGATGGCGAGCAGTACATCGGCGTCGCTGCCGGCTGGGGTGGCGCTGTGCCGCTGTGGGGCGGGGACGTGGCCAAGAAGGTCAACTACCTGAACCAGGGTGGTTCGATGTGGGTGTTCAAGCTGCACAAGTAATGACATCGACGACCTGTGCTGGCATAGCGCTTGCATAAGTCGTATATCCCGGCGCCTGTGGGCGTCGGGATAAAGGAAACAAGCGGGCAGGTCGCGGCGGACTGGAGCGACGTACTGGAACTTCAGGCCGAGCCCGCTTCCGGTGGTGTGATCCATCCCCGGTTTCGCGGCCGTATCCGTTCCGTTACAGGCAGTTTCGGGGTGGTGTTGTTCTCTTCAGTTAGACATGGCTCTTTGGCCGGCTTACCCAAGCCGGCCATTTTTTTGCCTGTCCGAAACGGGCGCTGAGGCACGTGCGGGAGCGATTCCCGCCCGCTGTACAGGTGGAACGTTACTGTACGAAGTGTTCAGTTCCGTGGCTGCCGTCCTGGCAGTGCCGAGATCAGAGCCTGATCAGCCTTCCTTCAGCTTGCGATAGAGCGTGGTCCGGCTGATGCCGAGCTCGCGCGCTGTAGCGGCCACGTTTCCTTCGTTGCGCGATAGCGACTCGCGTATTGCGCGCAGCGTGAGGCTGTCGAGGTCACAGGGTGCCTGGGCAGCGACCGCACGGAACTCCGGTTCGCTTGGTGCGAACGTCGGCGCTCCGCCCAGTTCATCGATGAAGTCGTCCGGGAGGTGGGTCTTGCGGATGCAGCCATCGTCGGCGGCCATCACGCCGGCGGTGCGCAACAGATTCGCCAGCTGGCGCATATTGCCCGGCCACGGATGCCGCTCGAACAGCGCGACCACTTCGTCGTCGATGCGCAGCCCCTGCGGAATGGATTCCTCGCTGGCGAGAATGCGATGCACCAGCGCGCGCAGATCGCTGCGTTCGCGCAGCGGCGGCAGCATCACGGTCAGACCGTTCAGGCGATAGTAGAGGTCGGCGCGGAAGCTGCCCTGGGCGACCAGGTCGCGCAGCTTGCGGTGGGTCGCGCAGATGATGGACAGATCGACCGGTGTTGCGCGGCCGCTGCCCAGCGGTACCACGGTGCGTTCCTGCAGCACGCGCAGCAGGCGCGCCTGCAGTGCCAGCGGCATGTCGCCGATTTCGTCGAGGAAGAGGGTGCCACCGTCCGCCTGCATGATGCGGCCCGGGTAGCCTTTGCGACGCGCACCGGTGAAAGCACCTTCCTCGTAGCCGAACAGCTCCGACTCGATCAGGCCGTCGGGGATGGCGGCACAATTCACGGCGACGAAGGTCTGGTCGCGGCGCGGGCCTTCGTCGTGAATGGCGCGCGCGAGCAGTTCCTTGCCGGTGCCGGTCTCCCCCTGGATCAGTACCGGAATGTCCCGCCCGAGTACGCGACGAACCTTTTCGACGACCGCATCCATCTGCGCATCGCCGGTGCTCAGCCGAGCCAGTCCGCGGTCCTTGGCGATCTGCACCCGACTGACCGACTGACCGGATTCCGGACGCTGGACGTCCATGCTGATTACACGGGCCGGCGGACGGCTCTGATTGCCGGCTTGCGGGCGACCGAACAGCGTGCGCCCGCCGAACAGACGCAGTTCGAGCATGTCGGTGCCGCGCAGCAGCGGGTCGTACAGTGCGCCCAGCGGCTTGTCGAACATGGAACTGAAGGTGTGCGTCAGCAGTTCGGCGTGGCTGCGGCCGATCAGCCGACAGGCGCTGCGGTTGGCGGACAGCACGCGACCATCCTGGTCGAAGGCGAGCAGGGCCTCGAACACGGTGCCGATCAGTTCCTGCTGGACATGACAGTGCAGCAGGAAACCGTCCGGGAAGGCGTGCGCGAACATCTGGTTCTCGATGGTCTGCACCGCCAGATTGATCAGCGCTAGGCTGTGATGCGACGGATTGCGCGAGTCGCCGGTGACGTCAAGCACGCCGAGCATGCGGCTGCAAGGGTCGAAGATGGGCGAGGCCGAACAGGTGAGGAAGTGGTTGGCCGAGAAGAAGTGCTGCGAACCGTGCACCGACACCGGGACCTTTTCCACCAGCGCCGTGCCGATGGCGTTGGTGCCCTTGCTTTCCTCCGACCATTCGACGCCAGGCGACAGCGCGACCTTGGAGGCGCGGTCGAGGAAGGTCTGGTCGCCAACCGAATGGATGATGAAGCCCGAGGCGTTGGTCAGCACGATCATGCTGCCCGAGCGTGCGATCTGTGCGTACAGGCCGTTCATCACCGGCGCCGCGTGCTTGAGCAGCGACTCGTTGCGCTCGCGTTCGGTCAGCAGCAGGTCGCGCCGGGCTCTTTCGACTTCGCGGCTGTTCTTGTCGGCGTCGAGGCCGCGGCTGATGCAGCGGCTCCACGACGTTTCGATCAGTGCCGGCAGGACGCCTGCCGGCACTTCACCGGCGCTGCGCATGATTTCGTGTGCCTGCTCGCTGCGCGCGATGTCGGCGGGGCTTGATTCCATGGTCTCCTCCGAGCCCGTTTCCGGGATGCACGGCCGGTTGTACCGGCTCTCGCCTCCGGCAGGTTGGCGGCAGCTCGTGCCTGCGCCATCGTCCCACCGGACTGTCGAAGCTTTATAACGTGATTCGCTTCGCCGCGCTACACCTGTCTCAAAGTGAAGCTGAACTTGGCACGATTCGTGCAAACAGGCACACCCGCAAGCTGACTTGCAGCATGTGAACATCCACGGAGGAGTTATGAAAGCAGGAGCCGCAACTTTGAAGACGACGGCCATCGTCACCGCGCTGATCGCACTGGGCAGCATGACCACGATGCGTGTCGAAGCTCACGGCGACGTCGTGCCGCAGGCCGTCGATGTCAGCACGCTGAAGGCGCTGGGCGCCGAGTGGCGCAAAGAGAATCCCTACCGCGGCGACAAGGAAGCGATCCGCATCGGTAGTTCCGCCTACAACCAGAACTGTGCGCGCTGCCACGGTCTGGAGGCCGTCAGTGGCGGTATCGCCCCGGATCTGCGCATGCTCCCGATTGATGCCGAAACCGACGACTATTTCCTCAACACCGTGCGCCGCGGCCGCGTGCGCAACGGCGCCGTCTACATGCCGCCGTTCGAGGAGGCGTTGTCGCAGGAAGCCATGTGGGCCATCCGTGCCTACATCGAAACCCGTCATGAAGAGTGATTCTACGTCGCAGCGGCGCCGTTTCCTGCTCGCCGGGGCTGGCCTGGCACTGACCGGGCTGCCCGCATGGGCTGACGGCGACGAGGTGTGGGCCGGCGTGAAGAAATCCGGTCTGCTGCGCGTCGCCTTCTACAAGGACTTTGCGCCGTTCTCGAACGAGGGCAAGGGCTCCGACGTCGACATCGCCGCCGCGCTGGCGGCACGCATGGGACTGAAGATGTCGCCGATGTTCTTCGACGCCGACGAGAACATGGGCGATGACCTGCGCAATATGGTCTGGAAGGGCCACTACATGGGCTACGGCCCGGCCGACATGATGATGCACGCGCCGGTCGACCGCGAGTACATGGCCCGTCAGGACAAGGTGGAATTCATCGCGCCGTATCACCGCGAGCGCTATGCCGTCGCCTACGACAGACGCCGCGTGGATAGCCTCGAAACGATGGCGCCGTTCGAAAAGCTGCCCTGTGGCGTGGTGGTCGATACGCTGCCCGACTCGCTGATGCTGTCGGCCGACGGCGGGCGCTATCGCAGTCAGCTCAAGCATTACAAGACGCTGACCGAGGCGATGGCTGCACTGCGCTCCGGCGAGGTTGCAGGAGTGATGGCGCTGCAGGGCGAACTGGAAGGAGCGGTCGCTGGTGACGCGAACTTCCCGGTCGGCCCGGCTCCGATCGCATTGCTCAATACTCGTCAGTGGCCGGTCGGCATCGCCATCCGCAAGGGTGAGCAGCTGCTCGGTCGCGCCATCATGGAGGCGATGAATGCGCTGGTCGCCGACGGCGAAATCGAGCGCATCATGGCGCGGCACAATATCAAGTGGCGTGCACCCTGAGTGTCCAGGTGTCCAGTTTATGGACACCTGGACACCTGTCTCGCAAATAAGGATTTTTTGAGACAGCGGAAGCGCACAGGCGCCAAATTCCGAGCGCTAAAATATGAAGCGTTTTTCATAGCGGGGCGACTTTCCCGCCAAAATAACCCTGCGAACCGTGTCACGCCCAGAACGTGGAGGAGCGAATCAATATGCAGAAGTCCCTACACATCGATCCCTCGAAATGCACCAGCTGCCTGCAATGCGAAATGGCCTGTTCGTTCGAGAACTACGGTGTATTCAACAACTCGCTGTCGCGCATCAAGGTGTTCGACTTCCACCATACGGGCGCCAAGGTTCCCTATACCTGTACGCAGTGCGATGAAGCCTGGTGCATGCACGCCTGTCCGGTCGAGGCGATCAAGCTCGACAAGACCAACGGCGCCAAGGTCGTGTTCGAGGACGTGTGCGTGGGCTGCAAGGTGTGCACGATCGCCTGTCCGTTCGGCACCGTGAACTACGTGGCCGAGACCGGCAAGGTGCAGAAGTGCGATCTGTGCGGCGGCAACCCGGCCTGTGCAGAAGCCTGTCCGACCGGCGCCATCACCTATGTGGACGCCAACTGGACCGGTCTGGATCGCATGCGCCAGTGGGCCGACAAGCTCGGCAACCAGCCCGCCTGATTTTCGGAGGAACACAAAATGGCATGGACCCGCAAAATCCTGCGCGTTAACCTGACCGACCGCACCTGCAAGAGCGAGCCCCTGAACATGCAGTGGGCTCAGGACTATCTCGGCCAGCGTGGTCTGGCAACGAAGTATCTGGTGTCGGAGATCGATCCCAAGGTCGATCCGCTGTCGCCGGACAACAAGATCATCTGGGCGACCGGTCCGCTGACCGGCACCATGGCCTCGACCGGCGGCCGCTACTCGGTCGTCACCAAGGGCCCGCTGACCGGCGCCATCGCCTGTTCGAATTCCGGTGGTTACTTCGGCGCCGAGCTGAAGTTCGCCGGCTGGGACATGGTCATCATCGAAGGCCGTGCGTCGAGCCCGGTCTATCTGTCGATCGAGAACGACAAGGTCGAAATCCGCGACGCGTCCCATCTGTGGGGCAAGACCGTCTGGGAAACCGAAGAGGCGATCAAGGCGGCCCATCAGGATCCGCAGGTACGCGTGTCCTGTATCGGCCGTACCGGCGAAGCCGGCGTGCTGTACGCCGCCATCGTCAATGACCTGCACCGCGCAGCCGGCCGTTCCGGCGTCGGCGCGGTCGCCGGCTCGAAGAACCTGAAGGCACTCGTGGTGCGTGGCACCCTCGGCGTCGGCAATCTGGCCAACCCGAAGGAGTTCATGAAGGTTACCTACGAGAAGAAGAGGATCCTCAAGGAGAACGCGGTCACCGGTCAGGGCCTGCCGACCTACGGCACCCAGGTGCTGATGAACGTGATCAACGAAATCGGCGCCATGCCGACGCGCAACCACAAGGACGTGCAGTTCGAGGGTGCGCGCAAGATTTCGGCCGAAGCGATGCACGAGCCGCGCGAATCCGACGGCAAAGCGCAGCTGGTGAATAACCAGGGCTGCTTCGGCTGCACCATCGCCTGTGGCCGCATCTCGAAGATCGACCAAACCCACTACACCGTGGTGAACAGCCCGAAGTACTGGGGCGCCTCCGGCGGTCTCGAGTACGAAGCGGCGTGGTCGCTCGGTTGTGCCAACGGTGTCGACGACATCGAGGCGCTGCAGTACGCCAACATGCTGTGCAACGAAGATGGTTTCGACCCGATTTCCTTCGGCGCCACCATCGGTGCGGTGATGGAACTGTACGAAATGGGCGTGCTGACCAAGGAAGAGATCGGCATCGAGGCGCCGTTTGGCTCGGCCCGCGCGCTCACCTTCCTGGCCGAACAGACGGCCCGTGGCGAAGGCTTCGGCAAGATCGTCGGTCTCGGCTCGAAGCGCCTGTGCGAGAAGTACGGTCATCCCGAGCTGTCGATGTCGGTCAAGGGCCAGGAATTCCCGGCCTATGACGCGCGGGGCGTGCAGGGCATGGGTCTGACCTACGCCACGTCGAACCGCGGTGCCTGCCACCTGCGTTCGTACACGATTTCGTCCGAAGTGCTCGGCATCCCGGTCAAGACCGATCCGCTGACCACCGAAGGCAAGCCGGCGCTGGTCAAGGCCTTCCAGGACGCCACCGCAGTGGTCGATTCGTCCGGCCTGTGCGTGTTCACGACCTTCGCTTGGGCGCTGTCGGACATCCAGCCGCAACTGCAGGCTGCCTGCGAAGGCGACTGGTCGATGGAGAAGCTGGACCTGATGGGCGAGCGCATCTGGAACATGGAGCGTCAGTTCAACAACGCCGCCGGCTTTACACGCAAGGACGACGATCTGCCGCCACGTCTGAAGAACGAAGCCGCCAAGGCCGGTCCGGCCAAGGGTCTGGTGTCGGGCATCGACAAGATGATTCCCGAGTACTACGCGCTGCGCGGCTGGGACACCGAAGGCCGTCCGACGGCGGAGACGGTTGCCCGCCTGGGTCTCTGATCGAAGTCGTCGCATGAACACAGCGCGCCCTCCGGGGCGCGCTGCATTTCAGGAGCATCACTCATGAAGCACGTCATCATCGGCAACGGTCCGGCCGGCGTGGTCGCCGCCGAAGCGATCCGCCGTGCGGATCGCAATGCCGAAATCGTCATGATCGGCGACGAACCCGAGCCGCCGTATTCGCGCATGGCCATTCCCTACCTGCTGGTCGGCAACATCCAGGAAAAGGGCACCTGGCTGCGCAAGACCGACGGTCATTTCGCGTCGCTGAACATCAAGGAAGTGCTCGGGCGCGCGAAGTCGGTGGACACCGCCGGTCGCGTCGTCCATATGGAGGACGGCGCCTCCTTCGCCTACGATCGCCTGCTCATCTGTACCGGTTCGCATCCGCTCAAGCTGCCGGTGCCGGGCATCGATTCGCCGAACGTGCACAGCTGCTGGACGCTGGACGACGCCCGCCACATTGCCGCCAAGGCAAAGAAGGGCGCGCGCGTGCTGCAGATCGGCGCCGGTTTCATCGGCTGCATCATCATGGAAGCGCTCGCCTCGCGCGGCGTGAAGCTGGACATCGTCGAAATGGGCGACCGCATGGTGCCGCGCATGATGACGTCCAAGGCCGGCAGCATGATCGCGCGCTGGGTGAAACAGAAGGGCGTCAATGTGCACACCAGCGCCCGCGTCACCTCGATCCGCCCGAACGGTGATGAGCTGATTGCCACGCTGGGTGACGGCACGGACGTCATTGCCGATCTCATCATCGCGTCGGCTGGCGTGAAGCCGAATGTGGCTTTCCTGCAAGGCAGCGGCATCGCCTGCGCGACCGGCATCCTGATTGACGAACGCTGCGAGACCAACATCCCCGGCGTGTTTGCGGCGGGTGACGTGGCCGAGGCAGTCGACTTCTCGACCGGCGAGCGTCTGGTCAATGCGATTCAGCCGAATGCGGTCGATCAGGGCCGAGTCGCGGCGATGAACATGGTGGGGCGCAACACGCGCTCGCAAGGCACGATGGCGATCAACGTGCTCGACACGCTGGGCCTGATTTCAGCCTCCTTCGGGCAGTGGTGGGGTGCCGACGGCGGCGATTCGGTCGAGCTGATCGACGAAGAGCGCTTCCGCTACATCAGTCTGCAGTTCAAGGACGACGTGCTGGTGGGTGCGACCTCGATCGGCCTGACTGACCACGTCGGCGTGCTGCGCGGCCTGATCCAGACCCGTACGCCGCTGGGCAGCTGGAAGCAGCGCCTGATGCACGACCCGCTGCGCGTGATGGAGGCCTATCTGTCGATGGCCCAGGCGCAGAGCGCGCCGCCGCTGACCGAAGCGCTGCACTGAAGATGCGGGTGACGCTGAAGCTGTACGCCTCGCTGTCCGATTTCCTGCCGGACGAGGCGAAGCGCACCAACGAGTGGCCGATGGACGTGCCCGAAGGAACGACGGTTGGCGATATGATCGCGCGCCATCAACTTCCTGCGCGGCTCGTCCATCTGGTTCTCGTGAACGGTCATTTCATTCCTCCCGTCAGCCGCGATGCGCGCGCGCTGGTCGATAACGACGTACTCGCCATCTGGCCGCCGGTGGCGGGTGGATGAGCGCCGCCTTTCCGCTGAAGCCCGAGGAACTTGCCTCCGGTCAGGTCGTGCGCGTGATGAGTATAGGGCGCGAAGAGTTCTTCCAGATGCTGCCCGGCGCGGTCGAACTGCCCATCGTCCATCGCGGTGACAGCGTGAGCGGCCGCGGCTGGACGGTGTCCGCAGAGGTGTTGCCGGCGCTTCACATCGCGCTGCTGAGTCTGCCTCGCCTGCGGGTACAGATCGACTTCACGGTTCGCGATGTCGATTTCATGGCCGCCTTCATGGCGCGCTTCGACCGTCATTTCCAGCGCGGCGGCGGCTGAGTCCGGCCAGAATTTCAGGTCGGGCTGGTCGAGAGGGGGGCTCCCGGGTTAATATTCGGCGTGGCGGGTCTCCCCGCATCGTGGCGCGGTGAACCTGGTCAGGTCCGGAAGGAAGCAGCCACAGCTGCTCACCACGAGTGCCGGGGGTCAGGCTCGCCACCCCTCCCTTTTCTGCAGTCCGCACAGCCGTCCTCTTACGCCAGCGTCCAGATGACTTATCAGGTTCTTGCGCGCAAGTGGCGTCCCCGCAGCTTCGAAACCCTGGTCGGTCAGGATCACGTCGTGCGTGCGTTGACGCACGCGCTCGAACAGCAGCGCCTGCATCACGCCTATCTGTTTACCGGCACCCGCGGCGTCGGCAAGACGACGATCTCGCGCATCCTGGCCAAGAGCCTGAACTGCGAAACCGGCATTACGGCAAAGCCGTGTGGCACCTGCGCCGCCTGCACCGAAATCGATGCCGGCCGTTTCGTCGACTACGTTGAAATGGACGCCGCGTCGAACCGCAGCGTGGACGACATGGCCGCGCTGCTCGAAAAGGCGGCTTACGCGCCAGCGCGCGGGCGCTACAAGGTCTACATGATCGACGAAGTCCACATGCTGACCGGGCACGCCTTCAACGCGATGCTTAAAACGCTCGAAGAGCCGCCGGAGCACGTGAAGTTCATCCTCGCGACCACCGATCCGCAGAAGATTCCGGTCACCGTGCTGAGCCGCTGCCTGCAGTTCAACCTGAAGCAGATGCCGCCGGACGCCATCGTGCGTCATCTGTCGGGCGTGCTCGACGCCGAAGGTGTCGAGTACGAGCCGGCCGCACTGCGGCCGATCGCGAAGGGCGCCGCCGGTTCGATGCGCGATGCACTGTCGCTGCTCGATCAGGCCATTGCGCATGGCGCCGGCCGGCTGGTCGAACAGGATGTGCTCGACATGCTGGGCACGGTGGGCGACGAACACCTCTACCTCATTCTCGATGCGCTGCTTGCCGGAGACGGCGCCGCGCTGATGACGCTGACCGCCCAGATGCGCGCGCGCAGCGTCGATTTCGACCAGGCGCTGCGCGAACTGGCGGTGCTGCTGCATCGCGTGGCGGTGGCACAGAAGGTGCCGGACGCGATCACCGACGAAGGCGAGAAGGCGCGGCTCGAGCCTTACGCCGCGGCGATGGACGCCGAATCAGTGCAACTGGCTTACCAGATCGTCGTCCAGGGCTGCAATGATCTGGCGCTGGCACCGGACGAGGTCACCGGATTCTCGATGACGCTGCTGCGCCTGCTGGCCTTCCGCCCGGAGACGCCGCCGGTGCTGGGCACCACCCCGCGCGGCCAGAGCGCTGCGCTGCAGGCGCCCAACCGTGTCGCGCGCACCAGCGCGCCGGTGCCGCCCCCCGTTGCGGCGGCACCGGTCGCCGCGTCGTTGCCGCGTGAAACGCCGTCGCCTGCCGCGCAGGCGCAAGAGGTCGACGCGAATCCCGCGCCGCCGCCGTGGGAAGACGACGAGCCGGTCAATGTCGCACCACCGGCCTCGGCTGCAGGCGCGATGCCGCGCACCAACGCCGACTGGCATGCGCTGGTCGATACGCTGGAGGTTGCCGCCCTGAGCAAGCAGCTGGCGCACCAGAGCGAGTGGCTGGCCAGCGAAGGCGAGGCGATTCGCCTGCGCCTGTCGCGTGACATGGCGCACCTGATCACCTCCGGTCAGGACAAGTTGCGCGCCGCGCTGCAGACCCGCCTCGGCGTCAATGTCCGGCTGCATTTCGAACAGGGCGATCCGGTCGGACAGACTGTCGCCCAGCGATTGAACGCAGAACAGCGCGCGCGCCAGGAACAGGCGTGTGCGTCGATGAAGAATGACCCCTTCGTGCAGCAGGTGATTGAACAGTTCGGCGCCCGGCTGATCGAAGACTCGATCAAACCCCTTTGAGGACAGCACCATGATGAAAGGTGGCATCGGTGGCCTGATGAAGCAGGCCCAGCAGATGCAGGAAAACATGAAGAAGATGCAGGAGCAGCTGGCCAGCGTCGAGGTCGAGGGCCAGTCGGGTGCCGGCATGGTCAAGGTACTCATGACCTGCAAGCACGACGTGCGCCGCGTTTCCATCGATCCGTCGGTGATGGACGACCGCGAAATGCTGGAGGACCTGCTCGCGGCCGCCGTCAACGACGCGGTACGCCGCGTCGAGGCGACCACCCAGGAAAAGATGGCCGGTTTCACGTCGGGCCTGAATCTGCCGCCGGGCTTCAAGCTGCCGTTCTGAGTCCGGTCCTGCGCCCCTCATGAGTACAGGTGTGCTGGACGAGCTGGTCAGCGCTTTGCGTTGCCTGCCTTCGGTCGGCCCGAAAAGCGCGCAGCGCATGGCCTTCCATCTGCTGCAGCGCGACCGCGGCGGCGCCGAGAAGCTGGCGCGCGCGCTCGGCAATGCGCTGACGCGGCTGCACAACTGCGCGCGCTGCAACACCTTTACCGAACTCGAGGTGTGTGAGCGCTGCAGTTCGTCGCGCCGCGACGCCAGTCTGCTGTGCGTGGTCGAAACACCGGCCGACATGCTCATGATGGAGCAGACGCACAGCTACGCCGGGCTGTATTTCTGCCTGATGGGGCGCATCGCGCCGCTCGAAGGCGTCGGTCCGAAGGAGCTGCGGCTGGATCGCCTGCTGGAGCGTGCGGCGGATCCCGCCGTGCGCGAGGTCATTCTGGCGACCAATTTCACCAACGAGGGCGAGGCGACCGCACATTACCTCGGCGAAATGCTGCGCGCGCGCGGCCTCGCCGTCAGCCGCATCGCCCGCGGTCTGCCGGTCGGTGGTGAGCTGGAACACACCGATATCGGCACCATTGCCCAGGCGCTGTCGGAAAGGCGGCCGGCGTGAGCACGCAGGCACGCCCGCTCGATGGCCTGAAAGTGGTCGAACTGGGCACGCTGATCGCGGGCCCGTTTGCCTCGCGCATCCTGGCCGAGTTCGGCGCCGAGGTGATCAAGATCGAATCACCCGACGGTGGCGATCCGTTGCGCAAGTGGCGCCTGCTGTACGAAGGCACCTCGCTGTGGTGGTTCGTGCAGGCACGCAACAAGAAGTCGGTCACGCTGAACCTGAAGCATCCGGACGCGATCGCGGTGCTGAAGAAGCTGCTGGCGGACGCCGACGTGCTGGTCGAGAACTTCCGCCCGGGCGTGCTCGACAAGCTCGGTTTGCCGGAAGCGGTGCTTAAGGACATCAATCCGTCGCTGGTCATCGTGCGCCTGTCCGGTTTCGGCCAGACCGGACCGATGGCGCAGCAGCCGGGTTTCGGTGCCATCGGCGAATCGATGGGCGGGCTGCGCTACATCACCGGCTTTCCCGATCGCCCGCCGGTCAAGGTGGGCATTTCGATCGGCGATTCGATCGCCGCGCTGTGGGGGGTGATCGGTGCGCTGATGGCCTTGCGCCATCGCGACGCCACCGGCGGGCGCGGGGCAGGGCAGGGCCAGACCGTCGATGTCGCGCTGTACGAGGCGGTGTTCGCGATGATGGAGAGCATGTTGCCGGAGTTCGACGTGTTCGGTTTCATCCGCGGCCGCACCGGCAACATCATGCCCGGCATCACGCCGTCGAACACGCACACCGCGCGCGACGGCCGTCACATCATCATCGGCGGCAACGGCGACGCCATCTTCCGTCGGCTGATGACCGCGATGGGGCGGCCGGACCTGGCCGACGATCCCACGCTGGCCGACAACGCCGGGCGCGACGCGCGCCGCGACGAGATCTACGGCCTGATCGACGCCTGGGTCGCCGCGCGTGACGGCGACGAAGTGCTGCACCTGCTCGGCGAGGCCGACGTGCCGGTGAGCCGCGTCTACTCGATCGAGGACATCGCCTCGGATCCGCAGTATCTGGCGCGGGCGGTGTTCGAAACCGCGCGCCTTCCTGACGGTCGCACGTTCAAGGCGCCGGCCCCGATGCCGCGGCTGTCGGAAACACCCGGGCGCACCGACTGGATCGGGCCGGCGCTGGGTGAGCACACGGACGAAGTGCTGGCTGGGCTCGGATACGGTGCCGGTGACATCGCCGCGCTGCGAACCCGGGGCGCGCTTTGAAATCATCGGAAATCGGCTTCTCTCGCCGCTTCCGCGTTGTTTGCAGTGCAGCAGGGCTTTAAACGGGGCACCGCTTGAGGGTATAATCGCAGGTTGTGCAGAATCAATTGTCTAGACGGGATCAAGCATGAGTGGCAATGAACGGAAAGCGGATTGCGGCCGGCGCAATCTGCTCGTGGCAACAGCCTGTGCTGGCGGTGTGGCCGGGCTTGCGGTGGCAGTGCCTTTTCTCACCAGTCTCTCCCCTTCGGAGCGCGCGAAAGCGGCCGGCGCTCCGGTCGAGGTGGACATTTCCAAACTCGGTCCCGGTGAAATGACCACCGTCGAGTGGCAAGGCAAGCCGGTGTGGATCATGCGCCGTACGCCGACCCAGCTCGAAGCGCTGGCCAAGATCGAGGACAAGCTTGCCGACCCGAAGTCGGAGCGCAATCCTTCCGAGTTCACTCCTGAATACGCACGCAACGTGCAGCGCTCGCGTGAAGACCACGCCGATGTGCTGGTCGTCGTCGCGATCTGTACCCACCTCGGCTGTTCGCCGTCGGGCCCCTTCGAGTCGGGCTCCAACGCACAGCTCGGCGATGTCGCCGGCTTCGTGTGTCCGTGCCACGGTTCGACCTTCGACCTGTCCGGTCGTGTGTTCAAGGCCATGCCGGCCCCGGACAACCTGAAGGTTCCGCCGTACATGTTCCTGTCTGACTCGCGCATCCTGGTCGGCCAGGATTCCAAGGAGGGTTGATCGATGGCTGGCGAAAAGGTAGTGACCACGACCGGCCTGCTCGGCTGGATCGACGAGCGTTTCCCGCTCACCTCGCTCTGGAAGGAACACCTTTCGGAGTACTACGCACCGAAGAACTTCAACTTCTGGTACTTCTTCGGCTCGCTGGCGCTGCTGGTGCTGGTGATCCAGATCGTGACCGGCATCTTCCTGGTCATGCACTTCAAGCCGGACGCGTCGCTGAACGCCTCGGGCGTGCCGGTGGCCTTCGCCAGCGTCGAGTACATCATGCGCGACGTGCCGTGGGGCTGGCTCATCCGCTACATGCACTCGACTGGCGCGTCGGCGTTCTTCGTCGTCGTCTACATGCACATGTTCCGCGGCCTGCTCTACGGTTCCTACCGCAAGCCGCGCGAACTGGTGTGGATCTTCGGCTGCCTGATCTTCCTGTGCCTGATGGCCGAAGCCTTCATGGGCTACCTGCTGCCCTGGGGCCAGATGTCGTACTGGGGCGCCCAGGTCATCATCAACCTGTTCTCGGCCATCCCGCTAATCGGCAACGATCTGTCGACCTGGTTGCGTGGTGACTTCGTGATCGGTGATGCGACGCTGAACCGCTTCTTCTCCTTCCACGTCATCGCCGTGCCGCTGGTGCTGATCGGCCTCGTCGCCGCCCACATCATCGCGCTGCACGAAGTCGGGTCGAACAACCCGGACGGCGTCGAGATCAAGAAGAACAAGGATCCGAAGACCGGCATCCCGCTGGACGGCATCCCTTTCCACCCGTATTACACGGTGAAGGACATCGTCGGCGTCGTCGTCTTCCTGATCTGCTTCTCGGCCGTGGTGTTCTTCGGTCCGGAGTTCGGCGGCTACTTCCTGGAGTACAACAACTTCATCCCGGCTGATCCGATGAAGACGCCGCCGCACATCGCGCCGGTCTGGTACTTCACGCCGTTCTACTCGATTCTGCGTGCCAACACGATCAACTTCTTCTGGGTCGATGCGAAGCTGTGGGGCGTCATCTTCATGGGGCTGTCGGTCATGGTCTTCTTCGCGCTGCCGTGGCTGGACCGCTCGCCGGTGAAGTCGATCCGCTACAAGGGCCCGATCTTCAAGTCGGCTCTGGTGGTGTTCGTGATCGCCTTCCTGATCCTGGGCTACCTTGGCATGCAGGCACCGACGCCGATGGGCACGCTGGTTTCGCAGATCTGCACGGTCATCTACTTCCTGTTCTTCGCGCTGATGCCCTGGTACACCGCGATCGACAAGTGCAAGCCCGAACCCGCGCGCGTGACCGGTCACTGAGAGCCAGAGAACCATGAAACAACTCAAAAAACTGTTTCTCGGCGCGCTGTGCGCGCCCCTGCTGGCGATGGCCAGTTCCGAACCGGTGCACCTCGATCGTGCGCCGACCGAGAAATTCCGCGACGCCATCGCGATCCAGCGTGGCGCCCAGGTTTTCGTCAATTACTGCCTGAACTGCCACTCGGCCTCCTACATGCGCTACAACCGCCTGAAGGATGTCGGCCTGACCGACGAGCAGATCAAGGACAACCTTCTGTTCGCCGCCGACAAGGTCGGTGAAACGATGAAGGTGGCCATGACCCGCGACGACGGCAAGGCGTGGTTCGGTGCGGCACCGCCCGACCTGACCGTGATCGCGCGTTCGCGTGCCTCGGCCGACGGCAGCGGCGCGGACTGGCTTTACACCTATCTGCGCAGCTTCTATCGCGACGAGAACCGTCCGACCGGCTGGAACAACACCACCTTCGCCAACGTTGGCATGCCGCACGTCCTGTATGAGCTGCAGGGCGAGCAGACGGCCAAGCACGTCAAGGTGGCGGATGGTCACGGCGGCGAAAAGGAAGTCGTCCAGCTTGAACTTACCAAGCCAGGCAAGCTGAGCAAGTCCGAATACGACTCGATGGTCGGCGATCTCGTCGCCTATCTGGTCTATATGGGCGAACCGGGCGCTGAAAAGCGCCGTCAGACCGGTCTTCTGGTCATCATCGGTCTTTCCGTTCTTCTCGTTCTGAGCTACCTGCTCAAGCGCGAATTCTGGAAAGACATTCACTAATCAATACGCCCGAAAGTCATGCAAGCTCTCGGTCATCGCGAAGCGACCTCATCACGCGTCAGACGCGTGGTGAGGGATGCCGAGTACTCCTGGGGTGTTAACACCATGATGAATCTGTACTCGGGGACTACCGATCCCTTTTCCCATCGTTGCCGGATCGTGCTCTACGAAAAGGGCATGGATTTCCAGGTCATCGATGTCGACCTCTATAACAAGCCGGAAGACATCGCGGTCATCAATCCCTACAACCGCGTGCCGGTTCTGGTCGATCGCGATCTCATCCTGTATGACTCGAATATCATCAACGAGTACATCGACGAGCGCTTTCCGCATCCGCAGCTGATGCCGCCGGATCCGATCATGCGCGCGCGGGCACGCCAGTTGCTGCATACGGTCGAAAACGAGCTGTTCTCGCACATCGAGGCGCTCGAGAAGAACGCACGCACGGCCGACAAGTCGCGCACCCACCTGCGCGACCGCCTGACCGAGCTGACCGCGATCTTCGCCAAGCAGAAGTACATGCTGGGCGAGGAATTTTCCATGCTTGACGTGGCCATCGCTCCGTTACTATGGCGCCTTGACCACTACGGTATCGAGCTGCCGAAGTCGGCTGCACCGCTGATGAAGTACGCTGAGCGCATCTTCTCCCGTCAAGGGTTCATTGATGCGCTCACGCCGTCCGAAAAGGTGATGCGTCGCTGACCCGCGTCGGCTCTGCGCGAAAGTCTTCATGGACGTCATGAGTTCCGTTTCCACCAAGCCGTACCTGTTGCGCGCACTGTTCGACTGGTGCGCCGATCAGGGGCTGACGCCGTACATCGCGGTCGTTGTTGACGACCGCGCCGGCGTGCCTCGCCAGTATGTGAAGGATGGCCAGATCATCCTGAACATCGGCCGCGAGGCGGTGCACCAGCTGGTGATGGGCAATGAGCTCATCACCTGTTCCGCCCGCTTCGGCGGCGTGGCGCAGGAACTCACGATTCCGGTCGAGTGCGTCGCCGCGATCTACGCGCGCGAAAACGGCCACGGCATGGCGTTCGAAGTGACGCCGGGCCAGCCGGTCCGTGCCGATCTGGCGCCCAACCCGGTCACCGACCGGGTCGAGCATCCGGTGCTGACGACACCGGAAAAGCCGGCGGCGCGACCGCATCTGCGGCGAATCAAGTAGGAAGAAAACCGGCGCAAGCCGGTTTTTTCTTTCCATCCCATTGATTTACAGAGGTAATCCGGCTGCTGCGGCCGCTTGCACGCGGCACGAGCCGTCGCGCCCTCGACGCGCTAGAATTGCGCACCTTTGTTTGTGGTCAGCCTGATGAAAACAACCTTTCTCGATTTCGAACAGCCGATCGCCGAGCTCGAAGCCAAGATCGAAGAGCTCCGCTTTGTCCAGGATGACTCCGCTGTCGATATATCCGAGGAAATCACGCGACTCGAGGGCAAGAGCCAGGCGCTGACCAAGGACATCTACGCCAAGCTCACGCCGTGGCAGATCGCCCAGGTGGCGCGCCATCCGCAGCGCCCCTACACGCTGGACTACCTGCGCCTGATGTTCTCCGACTTTCAGGAACTGCACGGCGATCGCGCCTTCGCCGACGACCACGCGATCGTTGGTGGCATCGCCCGCTTCAATGGCCAGTCCTGCATGGTGATCGGTCATCAGAAGGGCCGCGACACCAAGGAAAAGATCCTCCGCAATTTCGGCATGCCGCGCCCCGAGGGCTATCGCAAGGCGCTGCGCCTGATGAAGCTGGCCGAGAAGTTCGGCATTCCGGTGTTCACCTTCGTCGACACGCCGGGCGCCTATCCGGGCATCGACGCCGAGGAACGCGGCCAGTCCGAGGCGATTGGCCACAATCTCTACGCGATGGCCGAACTGCGCGTGCCCATCGTGTCCACCATCATCGGTGAGGGCGGCTCCGGCGGCGCGCTGGCGATTGCCGTCGCGGATACGCTGATGATGCTGCAGTATTCGACCTACTCGGTCATTTCGCCCGAAGGCTGTGCCTCCATCCTGTGGAAGAGCGCGGACAAGGCAGCCGACGCCGCCGAAATCATGGGCATCACAGCGTCGCGCCTGAAGACGCTGGGCCTGATCGACAAGGTCGTGAACGAGCCGGCAGGCGGCGCGCACCGTGATCACGCCACGGTGGCGGCTTCGCTCAAGCGCGCGCTGGCCGAATCGCTGCGCCAACTGGCCGACCTGACCCCCACCCAGCTGGTCGAGCGCCGTTTCGAGCGCCTCATGTCCTATGGAAAGTTCAAGGAGCAGGCGGTCGCCTGATCTGTACGCCCGCATCGCCGCCAGCGCGGCGGCGCATCTGGCCGACGGCGCCCAGCTGCTGATCGGCCTCAGCGGCGGGCTTGATTCAACCGTATTGCTGCACGCACTGGCCGCGGTCCGCGATGTCCATCGCTGGCGGTTGGCGTGCGCGCACGTCCACCACGGGCTGAGCCCGAACGCCGATGCCTGGGCCGATCACTGCGCGGTGCAGGCGGCCGCGCTCGGCATTCCGTTCTCGCTGCATCGCGTGCAGGTCGACACGGCCAGCCCGGACGGGCTTGAATGCGCCGCCCGCGACGCCCGTTACCGGGCCCTCAACGCGCAGGCGCAGGCCCTGGGTGCCGACGCACTGCTGACCGCCCACCACGCCGACGACCAGGCGGAAACGCTGCTGCACAACATGGTGCGCGGCGCCGGGCTGCTCGGCCTGGCCGGCATGCCCGTCTGGCGCCCGCCCACCCCGTCGCGTCCGGCCCAGTTGCGGCCGCTGCTCGGCCTGTCCCGCGTCTCGCTGGAAACGTGCGCACGCGCGCACGGACTCGTGTGGATGGAGGACGAATCCAATGCCGACATCCGTTACGCACGCAATTACCTGCGCCGCGAGGTGATGCCGCGGCTGGCTGCTCGCTGGCCGCGCACCGCCGAAACCATGTCCGGCGTCGCCCGCCGGCTGGCTGAGGCGCAGACCTTGCTCGACGGCCTGGCCGACGCCGATGCGGCCGCACTGTCCATGGCGACCGAATGGGGCATCGCCTGGTCCATCGACGGGCTGCGTGCGCTCGACGACGCGCGCAGCCGCAACCTGCTGCGTCGCCTGCTGCGCGTACATGGCGCTCGCACGGCACCGACCGAAGCGTGGCTGGACGAATGGTTGCGCCAGATCCGCGCTTGGCAGCCGGGCGCCGAATGCCCGGTGACACACGCCGGCGTCGCCGGCTTCTGTCATCGCGGCCTGCTGTGGCTGATGCCCGATCAGCCACCGCCCGCAGCTGTCGTCTGGCAGGGCGAAACCGACATCGCCTGGGGTCCGGGATGCCTGCGTTTCGACGCCGTGATCGGGCGCGGGTTTGCGCCATCCGCACTGCCCACGGGCTCGCTCACGATACGTGCCCGCCAGCCCAAGGACCGCGTCTGCCGCGGTCCCGGGCGACCGCGTGCCGGCGTCAAGCAGATCGCGCAGGAATGTGGCCTGCCGCCCTGGCTGCGCGATCGCGCTCCCATCCTTGCGGTCGGCCGCGAGGCGCTGTGGATGCCCGGCTGCGAGCCGGCGCCACCCTGGCAGGCCGCGCCGGGCGAACCGGGATGGCTGCCCGTGTGGACGCCGGTCGTGGCGCAGTCGACACCCGGGTGACGTTGTAACGGTTGGTGACATTTCCATGTCGCATGGCGGCCGTATGATCCGGCCATTCCGGACCTTCCCGCCACGGCCCTGATGAGCCCGACCACCGCAGCATCCAGGCGTGCAGTGCTCGCACGCGTACTTCCGTTCGCCCTCTACATCGTCTTCCTTGTCATCTCCGCGCCGCTGGCCGAGCTGGCCGGTGTCGACGTGCGCTGGATGTATGCCGTGCAGATCGCCAGCGTCATTGCCGCTCTGCTGTACTTTCAGCGCGACTACGTGGAACTGCGCGAAGCGCCGCCATCCGGGCCGTTGGCCGGTGCCGCCGGCTGGGTCGCGGCGCTGGTGTCCGGCGCGGTCGTCTGGGCGATCTGGATATGGCTCGACTTCTCGCCCTTCGCCTTCGCGCCGGGCAAGGGCTACCAGCCACTGGACGAGGCCGGTGCGCTCATCCTTCCCCTGGTCGTCGTACGCATCTTCGGTGCCGCCGTCGTCGTGCCTGTCATGGAAGAGCTGTTCTGGCGCTCCTTCATCCAGCGCTGGCTCGATTCCCCGAATTTCCTTGCGGTGGCCGCGCGCTCGGTCACGCTGCGCAGCATGCTGTTCTGCTCGATCGCCTTCGGCTTCGAGCATGGCCAGTGGGCGGCAGGCATCGTCGCCGGGCTGGCCTACGGTCAGTTGTACCGGGCGAGTGGGCGCCTGTGGTTGCCCATCGTTTCGCACGCGCTGACCAATCTGCTGCTGGGCCTGTGGGTGGTGCACACGGCACAATGGCAGTTCTGGTAGCGCCCGCTCCGCATCAAGGCGAAGCACGGTACGACCGTTAAAGGAGAACTGTCCTTTGCCCCGTCGCCATGACACCGTTGCCCGCCCTGACTGTCGTGCTGTCCCGTCCGCGCCTGATCGCCTGCCTGCTGCTGGTGTTCATGGCGGCACAGGCGACTGCGTTCACCTACCAGGGTTATCTGCTCACCGTGCGCACTGAGCTGCAGCAGAAAATGACGGCGCGTTTCGGCGACAAGGCCGGACCGCGCATGGCCGAGCTGGCCGAGGCGCTGAATGCCGCCGGCCGCATCGCCGACGAAGCGGTTCGCGTCGAGCGGATCAACCAGATCGCCAATCGCGCGCGTTACGTGACCGATCCGCAGCTCTGGCAGTCGGAAGACTATTGGGCGACGCCGGTGGAATTCGCCGCGCTGTCTGCCGGCGACTGCGAGGATTACTCGCTGGCCAAGTACTTCGCGCTGCGCGAACTGGGCATGCCAGCCGACAAGCTGCGCATCACCTACGTGCGGCTGCTCCGCCAGGGGCGCCTGGAAAACCACATGGTGCTCGCCTATTACCCGGAGCCCGGCGCCGAGCCCTGGGTGCTCGACAATCTCGAAAAGCGTTTCATGCTGGCGCGCGACCGGCCCGACCTGACGCCGGTCTACAGCTTCAATGACGACCGCGTGTGGAAGGTGCAGAGCGGCGGCGACCGCGAGCTGGGCTCGCCGCAGCAGTTGCGCAAGTGGCGCGAACTGCTCGATCGGGTCGAGGCCGAGGTGCGCGGATGAACAGCCTGCGCCTGCGTCTGCTGGCAGCGCTGCTCGGCGTCGGTGTCGTCGCCTTCGCGGCGGCGCTGGCCACCGCGCTTTGGGTGTCGCGCGACCGGGTCGAGGCGCAGATGGCCAGCCAGGCGCAGTCGATCGCGCTGTCGCTGACGGTGGCGCTGACCGCCGGCGGCGAACCGGCGCTGCAGAATGCCGAAAGCCTGGTCGAGCCTGTGTTCGATCAGAGCTACCTTCGCCGCATCGAGGTGCGCGATGCCAAGGGTGCGGTGATCGCCGCGCGGCAGGCACCGGCGCGGCTGGCCGGCGGTGCGCCGCAATGGTTCATCGACCTGCTGCCGCTGGCGGCCGGCGCGCAGAGTGCCGACATCATGCATGGCTGGCGCATTGCCGGCAGCGTGGTGGTCGAGCCGCATCCGCACTGGGCCCAGCTGCAGCTGTGGGCGATAGCCGAGACACTGGCGCTGTGGATGGGCGGCGGTCTGGCGGTCGCCAGTGTGCTCGGCCTGATGGCCTTGCGCTGGGGTCTGCGCCCGCTGCGCCGCGTGCAGCGTTCGGCGGTGGCGGCGGCATCGCGCAAGTTCGTGCCCATCGACGAAACGCGCATGCCGATCGAACTGCAGCCACTGGTCGGTGCCTTCAACCGCATGCTCACCGCCATGGCCGGCGCGCTCGAAAGCGAAGCCGGGCGCGCTGCGCAGTTCCGCGACCAGGCGCTGGTGGATGAACTGACCGGCCTGCCGAACCGTCGCGGCTTCCGCGCCGCGCTCGAAGCGCGCATCGAAGCCGGTACGCGCAGCGGCTGGCTGGCCTTGTTGCGCGTCGAGGGGCTGGAGGACCTGAACCATCTGTATGGTCGCGAAGCGGTCGACGATCTGCTGACCGAATCGGCCGGTTTCATGGCGGCCATCGATACGGTTGAACTGAGCGGCCGCGTCGAGGGTGCCTGCTTCGCGCTGCTGTTCGATGCCGACGAGTACACGACGCACGACGCGCTGACGGCATTGCTCGCGCGGCTCAACAGCCTCGCCGCCGCCGCCGGGGCAGGTCAGGCCTACGCCTGGCGGGCCGGTGCGGCCGACTGCGCCGGCGACGGCGACGCAGCGCACTGGCTTGCAGCGGCCGATCGCGCGCTGCATCAGTGGCGCATCGAAAGTGGCGCGGCGCCGGTGCTGGCACACGCGCGTTTGGCGGAAGCGGGCGGCGGCAGTCTGCGTACCCGCGTGCGCGAGCTGATCGGGGCCGGGCGCATCGCCTTTGCCGAACAGACCACGCGGGCACTCGATGGCGAACACATCGGAGCGCCGCTGCACGTCGAGCTGCGTGCCACGCTGGACGACGGCCAGCGCCTGATCCGCGCTGCCGAGTACATCGCCTACGCCAGCGAAACCCGCGTGTCGGCCGCGCTCGACGGCGCCTGCCTGATGCGCGCGCTGGAACATGCGAAGACGCGTCGCGACGGCATTGCCACCGTGGTCAATGTCGGTGCGGCGACGCTGACCGACCCCGACATCCAGCGCTGGCTGCGCGGCTACCGTCACGACCCGCGCGTCGGCACGCTGGTGCTCGAGTTCCCCGAGTCGGCACTGCTCGGCGACCCGGATGCCGCCGAGGCCTTTGCCCATCAGGCACAGGCCAACGGTCTGGCGCTGGGCATCAAGCATTTCGGCCTGCATGCAAACGCGCTGACGCTGCTGCGCCGCCTGCGTCCGGCGCACGTGAAGTTCTCGGTCACGCTGACGCGCGAAGCGCTGCTGAACCCGGACTCCGGTGCTTACGTGAGCTCGCTGGCCGGCATTGCGTCGGCGCTGTCGATCACGCCGATGGCGGTGGCGGTCGAGCACGCGGAAACGCTGACCGGGCTGTACGCGCTGGGCATCCGAGCAGTGCAGGGCGAGGCGGTGTCGGCCGAACAGGTGCCGGCTCCGGGCAGCAGCGGCCGCTGAGCGGCGGGCCGTCTCATTCAGTGCAGCGGTGTCCGCGGGTCGTGCGCGAGGCAGGCCGGCGGCACGACCATGTCCAGATGCAGCAGGCGGGCGGGCGCGCCGACGCGTTCACAGGTGCGTTCGGGCCCGAACTCGCGAAACCCGAACTCGCGCCGGTAGTAGCGCGCATGGCGCGGGTTGACCTCGATCACGCAGTCGGTGGCGCCGAGCGCGACGTGCCCCAGCAGCAGTGCGCGGCGCATCAGTTGCGGCGCGAGATCGTCCGGCAGCGCCCGCTCGCGGTCGATGGCGAAACGGGTGTATTCGACCAGCCGGCGCCCCTGCCGGCGCAGTTCGCCGACGTGTTCGGCATAGCCTGCTTCCGCCTGCAGACGCAGCCGTGTGCCGCAGCGCACGGTCAGCGTGCCGACCACTTCGCCCTCCAGCCGCGCGAGCAAGGTCGTTTCACCCTGCCGTGCGGCGCGCTGCTCGACGCCATAGCCACGCCAGCCATAGCAGCGCACGACGAGCGCCTCTGCTGCCGCCAGGTCTGCCGCATCGGCGGCAATCGTGAATTCGATGGCGGCTGGCAGCGCCGCCGCATGTTGCAGCGCCGCCGGAGCGACCGCGCGCAGCCGCGGTCGCGGGCGCAGCAGCGGGAAGGGCCGGAAGAGTGCGTCGTTCGCGGCGTCGTGCAAAGTGCGGGGAGACATGGGGAGGCGCCTCGTGTATCGGTGACCGGTATGCAAACTTCGGCAAAGAGATCCTGTGCCGTGATCTGCTTCCTTGCCGCCTGCGCAGCCTGATCGATGCCGGTTGCAACGAGTTGATGCGGACTTGACATTTTCATGTCGCCGACAGATGGTCCGGCGATGATCCGCAGCGCTGGACCGCGTGTGTGAGCGGTATCGCGAATGAGGCCGCTCCCACCGCGTGTGCGCTCGAACAGCCGCAGGAGCGGTCTTCCGACCGCGACGGCAGCGGTGGATGGTGCGCGGCGAGGGCTGGAGATGCCGTCCGCAGCATTGCGGCTTTCCGCAGCGATACGGGCTCGGGGGCTGTGACCCTGCTGCGGGAGAGCGCAGCGCCAACGATCAGTGCATCGTGCCCATGCGCTTCACCGCGGCGGCGGTGGCTTCGGCTGACGCGTCGGCCACGTCCATCCAGACCGCGCCGTCCTCGCCCAGGCGAGAGGCAAGGCCCATTGCGCCCAGCACGGCGATCACGCGCGTGCGCAGCATGTCCAGCTGCAGCGCGCGCGCCTCCCCCTCGCTGGCAGTGGCGCCGGCCAGCAGCGCGGCGATACGCGGCCATTCCCGACCGAGCAGCGAGGCGTCGATGCCCGCCTTCAGTTCGGGTGCGATATCGGCAACGGTACGGCCGAGACCGGCCAGGTAGCCGAGGCTGAAGGCGGTGGTCTGCATCAGCAGCGCCAGACGCGCCATCGAAATGCCGGCCAGCGCGTCGAGATTGCCATCGAGCCGGTAGTCGGCCAGCGCCCGTTCGCAGGCAGCCGGCAGTTCCTCCAGCAGGCCGAGCAGGTGGGGCAGCAGCAGGTCGGCCTTGGCCGGTAGCGACCACGCGCTGGCGCGGTTGGCGCGGTATTCGTCGAACATGCGCGCGACGATGGGCGCGAACTGCGCCGCCAGCGCGTCGGCCGGTGCCGCGGCGACCGGGTCGAGCGTCAGCTGGCCGCGCCACAGTTCGCGGTGCAGCAGGTGTACCAGCTGCAGCAACTGGTCGGCGTCGCCGCCCAGCGCCTGTTCGACATAGGGCGCCGCCAGCGTGATCGTGCAGCCGTCGGCATGGTCCTCGCGCACCAGCGGCGGCGCTTCGGCCTGGCCCTGCGCCGGCACGGCGACGTCGTCGGTCACCACCAGCGCCGTCAGGCGTGATGCATCGAGCGCGCCGTCGCGCGCGTACAGGCGGTCGAGCAGGTCGGCGAGCGTGCTGCGCAGCGTGACCGCGCCAGCGAGGCGGTCGCCGCGGAGTTCTATCGTGGGCATGGCGGTAAGGCGTTGATTCGTCAGGCCGCGCAGCATAGCGGCGAGCACCGGGCACGTCCACGCATGGACTCATGCACGCCGGCCCATTTCGCCGGATGAGGGGCTGGCGATTGCCGCAGTTGTGCGGGAAGCCAACTCCGTCGCAGTGTGGAGAACGACGCCGGCCTCGTGCATTCGTCCGCCATTACGCCCCGGCAGCGAGGATAATCCGTCGCGTCATGACATACGGGCGGTCCGCGATGGCGAAGGGGAAGGTGGTCGGATGGTTGGCGGCAGCGGTCGTGGTGGCCGCATCGGCCGGCGCATGGTGGCAGTTCGGGCGCACGCCCGGAGCCGACGTGGCGGCGATCGGTGACGACCCGTCAACGCCGTTTGCGGTCATGAACTGCACTGCGCGCAGCCGCGACGAGGGGCCTGTGCTGGCGGTGACCTTCAGCCGGCCGCTGGCCGCACGGCAGACACTGGACGACCTGATGAAAGTGACCGACCTCGGCGAAGCCGACGCCGGGCGCGATGCCGCCGACAAGGTCGCCGGTCACTGGCGCGTCGGCGACAACCCGCGCGTTGCCTTCTTTTCCGGCGTGCTGCCCAAGCGTCGCTACCGCATCGACATCGCGACCGGCGTGGCGGCGCGATCCGGTGATCAGCTGGCCGGCGCCCATCAGTGCGAAACCCTGGTCGAGGACATGCCGCCGGCGCACTTCTTTGCCAGCCGCGGCACCGTGCTGCCGGCCGGCCAGAACGGCGGCCTGCCGGTGGTCACCGTCAACACGCCGGAGGTCGACGTGCAGTTCCTGCGCGTCGAGCCGGCACAGCTGCCGGCTTTCCTCGACAAGGTGTACGGCATCCGCCGCACCCAGGCCGAGGAGGGCGCAGACGGCGAAGGCGAGGTCTACGACGAGGAGTACTACGACGGCGGAACGGTCGATCTGCGCGGCCGCACCTCGGGCTGGTATCTCGACCGGCTGAAGGACCTGTCGACCAGCGTCTATCTCGGCCGCTTCCTGACCGACGACAAGAAGGACCGCCGGCACGTGAGCTTCCTGCCGGTCGAGAACATCAAGGAACTGAAGGAGCCCGGCGTCTACATCGCGGTAATGAGTGCGCCCGGCAGTTTCGCGGGCGACTACCAGACCACCTATTTCTACGTCAGCGACATCGGTCTGCACCTGCACCGCAACGGGGGCCGCATCGACGCCTTCGCCACGTCGCTGAAGTCGGGTACGGCGCTTGACGGCGTCGAATTCGAACTGCTCGACGGTGACGGCAAGCGGGTCGCCACGGTGAAGGGCGACGGCGACGGTCGGGCCAGCTTCGAGGCGGCACCGGCCGATGCGCGGCTGGTGATCGCGCGGCGCGGGCGTGAGCTGTCGGTCGTGTCGCTGGCCGAGGCGGCACTGGACCTGTCGGAGTTCGACACGTCGGGACTGCTGCCGACCAGCATCAAGCTGTTCGCGTACAGCGGTCGCGACCTCTACCGGCCGGGCGAAACCTTCGACGTGTCGGTGCTGGCGCGCGACGCCGACGGCCGCGCGATCGAGCCGCTGCCGCTCACCGCGGTGCTGAAGCGGCCGGATGGCCGCACCGTGAGCCAGCGCGTCTGGAAAAGCTCGGGCGAACAACCGGGTTACTACCGTCAGCCGCTGGCCATACCGGCCGACGCGCAGACCGGCGCCTGGACATTGGAACTGCGTGCTGACCCGGCGGCGAAGCGGCCGGATGCGGTCATGCGCTTCAAGATCGAAGAATTTCTGCCCGAGCGCATGAAGCTTGCGCTGAAGAGCGACGAGCGCGTGCTCACCGAAGGCGCACCCTTCGACATCGGTGTGCAGGGCGACTACCTGTTCGGCGCGCCGGCCTCCGGCAACCGCCTGCTCGGCGCGCTCGCCACCGAGCGGCTGCGCTTCGCGCTGGCGCAGAAGAAACCGGGCTTCATCTTCGGCGACTTCGCCGACGATGCGCTGAAGGGGCGGCGCGAACTGGAGGAAACGGCGCTCGACGACAGCGGCGCCGCGACCATCGAGGTGCCTTACGACCCGGGTACCGCACGCTCGCCGCTGCAGCTTCGGGTCAGCCTGAGCCTGCTCGAATCCGCCGGCCGCCCGGTCGTGCGTTCGATCGAACGCGCGTGGTGGCCGGCGCCGGCGCTGATCGCCGTGCGTCCGCTGTTCGACGGTGACGTCGCGCGCGAATCGGCGCTGGCCGAATTCGAGGTCGGCCGCTTCCTGCCCGACGCCGCCTTCGCGCCTGTCGACAAGGCCAATGTGCGGCTGTTCAGGGAAGAGCGTCAGTACTACTGGCGCTTCGATGACCAGCGCGGCTGGCATTCCGGCTTCAGCGAGAACGACGAACTGGTCGACAGTCGCAGCGTCGCGCTGAAGGCGCAGACCAAGCTCGGCTTTCCGGTCACCTGGGGCCGCTACCGGCTGGAGATCGACGACCCGCAGACCAAGCTTACGATGCGCTACCGCTTCTACGCCGGCTGGGGTGCGCAGGACAACGAGGCGCTCGGCAACCGGCCGGACCGCGTGCAGGTTCGGCTCGAAGGTGCGCCTTACAGGGCGGGCGACACGGTGAAGGCGCACCTGACGCCGCCGCACGACGGCGAGGCGCTGGTGCTGATAGAGGGCGACCGCGTGCTGTGGGCGAAGCGGGTCAAGGTGAGCGCCGCCGGCACCGCCATCGACCTGCCGCTGGACAAGGGCTGGAACCGGCACGACCTCTACGTGTCGGTGCTGGCCTTCCGGCCGGGCAGCGAGGGCAGCCGCGTCACGCCGGCGCGCGCGCTCGGATTGGCGCACATCCCGCTTGCCCGTGAGGACCGCCGGCTCAAGGTGGCGCTGGACGCACCGGCCAAGGTCGAGCCGGAAACGAAAACTACGGTGAAGGTGAAGGTCGATGGCGCGACCGGGCAGGCCGCCTGGGTGACGCTGTCGGCGGTGGACCAGGGCATCCTGAACATCACGAAGTTTGCCACGCCCGACCCGCACGGCTACTTCTTCGGCAAGCAGCGTTACGCGCCCGACCTGCTCGACATCTACGGCCGGCTGATCGAGAAGATGGACGGCTCGCGCGGCAAGCTCAAGTGGGGCGGCGACGCCGGCATGCGCGATTCGCAAAGCATGCCGAAGAAGGTGAAGCTGGTCGATCTGTTCTCCGGGCCGGTGAAGCTCGACGACAAGGGCGAGGCGGCGATCACGCTGACGCTGCCCGACTTCAACGGCAGCCTGCGCCTGATGGCGGTCGCCTCGACGCCCGAGCGTTACGGCCACGGCGAGCGCGAACTGACGGTGGCGGCACCCATCGTCGCCGAGCTGTCGACGCCGCGCTTCATCGCGCCGGGCGACAGCGCGAAGGTGGCGCTGGAGGTAACCAATCTGACCGAGTCACCGCAGCAGATCCGGCTCACGCTGTCGGCCGAGTCGCCGGCGCGCATCGCTGACGGCGCGCGCACGCTGACGCTGGCGCCGAAGCAGCGCGAAACGCTGCGCTTCGACGCCGAGGCGGTCGAGGCGGAAGGGCTGGCGCGGCTGAAGCTGGTGCTCGACGCCAGTGGCGGCGCGAAGCCCATCCACATCGAGCGCGAAGCCGCGCTGCAGGTGACGCCGCCGGTCGCGCTCGAACGCAGCGTGCTGCGCCTGAAGGTCGAGCCGGGCGCGCGCCAGGCCATCGACGCCGCGCTGCTGGAGAAATTCTGGCCGGCCTCGGCCACGCTGAATGTCAGCGCCTCGTCCAGCCCGCCGCTGAACATCCGCGAGAGCGTGCGCGGCCTGCTGCGCTATCCCTACGGCTGCGCCGAGCAGACGGTCAGCTCCGCCTGGCCGCACGTCATCATCGACGAGGCCTACGCGAAGGAACTGGGTCTGAAGCAGTACTCGCGTGCGGAACGCGCAACCATGGTCGAGGGCGCCATCGGCCGGCTGGCCGGCATGCAGGGCGCATCCGGTGGCATGACGATGTGGGGCGGCGGCGAGTACGAGTACTGGATCAGTGCCTATGTCGCCGGTTTCCTGATCGACGCCAAGGCGGGCGGTTTCACCGTGCCCGAAGCCTTCCAGAAGAAGCTGGGCGACTGGATGCTGAAGGAGTTCCAGCTCGCGCCGTCGCAGATGCCGCGGCTGCCGGCGCAAGCCGGCAACCAGCCCGGCCAGATGGACCTCGTGCGCGGTGCCCACCTGCGTTTTGCCAACGCTGCCCACCTCGGCTATGTGCTGGCGCGCGAGCAGCGCGCGCCACTGGCCACGCTGCGCCTGCTGCATGACGAGCACCGGCAGCTGGCGAAGTCGCCGCTGGCGCTGGCCCACCTCGGGCTGGCGCTGAAGCTGATGGGCGACGAGGCGCGTTCGCGCGTCGCGCTCGATGAGGCGCTGGCCAAGCCCTACGGACTGCGCGGCAACGACAGCGAATACGAATGGCTGGGCGATTATGGCAGTCCGCTGCGCGACCGCGCCACGCTGTACGCGCTGCTCGCCCGTCACGAGGTCAAGCTCGACCGCGCCGCCAACCTGTTGTTCGAGTTGTCGAATGACACGGCGAAGCGACGCTGGCTGTCGACGCAGGAACAGATCTCGCTGGTGATGGCCGGCCGCGCCGCCGGTCTGGGCGCTGGCAAGCCGTGGGCGCTCACGCTGGAAGGCGGTGCTGACTTCAAGGGCGACAAACCGGCGTTGCTCCCCGTCGACGCGGCCGCGGCGCGCAAGGGCGCAGCGATCAGCAACACCGGCGACGCGCCGCTCTACGTCGAAATCGAGGGCGCGGGTTACCCGAAGGTTGCGCCGCCGGTGGATAACGGACTGGGCACGGCGCAGCGCACGCTGTTCGAAGCCGACGGGCGTCCGTGGGGCGGTCGCGCGCTGAAAGTGGGCGAACTGATGCTGGTGCGGGTCGAGGTCAGGCCGACCCGGCGTGCCGACGACGCTCTGGTCGTCGACCGCCTGCCGGCCGGTCTGGAAATCGAGAACCAGAATCTGTCGCAGGGGCCGCAGGCGACTGAATTCACGCTGCAGCTGCCGAACGGCCAGTCGCTGCGGGTGATGGACACGCTGATGGACAACCGGGTGAAACACCGCGAATACCGCGACGACCGCTTCGTCGCCGCGGTGAAGCTCGATTCGGCGCCGATGAACCTCGTCTATATGGTGCGGGTGGTCACCCCCGGCCGTTACACCGTGCCCGGCACCTTCGTCGAGGACATGTACCGGCCGGAACTGCGCATCGTCGGTGAACGCGGCGCGATGCTGGACGTTGTAGACGGCGGACCGGCCCGCAAGTGAGTGCGGCCGGAAACGGGAGGACAAGCATCATGATGCGAATGCGTTCGGTACATCGGGTGGCCGTTGCAGCCCTGATCGGCATGCTGGCGTGTGCGTCGCCGGTGCGGGCGGACAGCCGTACAGACTTCGACGCCTGGTCGACGGCGGCGCGCAAGCAGTGCGACGCCGATGCCCGCAAGGGCGGACGACTGGACGGCGTGCTGTTCCATCGCTGCATGGTCGACGCGCACGAACGTAGCGGCTGGGTCACGCAGGAGCGCATCGAGCGCTGCCGCGAGAAATCCGGCGCGTTCTGGGGTAACCGCGAAGGCGAGAGCGACGAATCGCTGTGGAACTGTCTGGCGCGCGAAGGCAAGCGGCACGCCGACAGCGGCGGCGCGTCCACCGCGAGCGGTGCCGCCGCGCTGCAGGGTCACGACTCCCCGGAGCGTGCCAAGGCGCGCCGTCCGGCCTGCGAGGACTGGGCGCGTGACAACCTGGAACCGGACGTTTCGCACCTCGACTACATCGCACGCTGCATGTACGCGACCGGCTCGCCAGCAGCGGTGGGCGCGGCGATGAGACGTGGCGGCACCAATGACGCGGTGGGTCAGGACGCACCCGCGCTGTCGGGTGCCGCCGTTGGCGACAACCCGGTGCGTGCGAAGAACCGCGCCTGGTGCGCCGAGCACAATGCGGGCGGTGATCGCACCGGCCTGCTGCGCTATGACTGCAGCTGCGTCGATAGCAGCACGGCGATGCAGCAGCGCGCGAAGAAGCTGGACGATGCGGCGATTGTCGCCCGCAAGTTCGATCTGAGCACCTGCGTCGATCGCAGCACCACCGCCGAGCGCGTCGTCACCGACATGGGCGGACGCACGCTGGGAAGCCTGTTCGACAGCGATGACGACATCCGCACGCGCGAAGCCTGTTATCGGCGTGCAGTGGGCAAGGACCTCAAGGCGGCCGACCTGACCGACGACACGCGGCTGCGCAACGCCTTGAAGCGGGTCTGCAAGTAGGCGGCCTCGCTTCGCGCGCATTGCCGGTGGGAGCGGCCGTGTTGGCCGCGACGCGGCGGATACAGCGCCGCTGGCTTCGATTCACGCTCGGCCGCGACCACGGTCCGCCGCCAACGGAAACCTCCCAGCGTCGCTCAGAGGCTGCCGCCGAAGTAGTGCCGCATCGCCTCGTTCGAAGTCTGGGTGTTCAGTTCATCGACCTGCATCGGCATCATCACGCTGCCACTGGACCACAGGTAGTGCTTGCGGAACCACTCGCGCAGTTCGGGTGAGCATTTTTCCATCGGGCCGTCGCGGCCTGCTTCGATCAGGTAGTGCAGCACGCGGTCGGCGCCCGGCGTGTCGCGGGTGACCATGCGGTGCTTTTCGAGCGGGTGGAACAGCCGGCCGACGTCGTAGGCGGTGACGGTGGCCGGCAACTCGGTCAGGCGCCGGTCCAGTCGATCCAGCGCGCTTTCCCACGCCGGGTCGAGGCGGAAGCGCTGCTTCAGGCTGGCAATCCAGGCACGCAGCAGGCGCACGTAGTCGTGTTCTGTCGCTCGTTCACCGTTCATTGATGTTGTCCTTCGTCGGCATACGGAACTGATGTGCTATCGGCATCGGCCCGGCCGGCTTGAGAATGCGCATGGGCTGCCGTTACCGCTTGAACGCGCGTCAAACACTCTGCGCCCCCTGAACCCCATGACCGAACTCCTGATCGACATCGTCGCCGCCCAGCCGCCGCTCGCACGCGCGCTGTGGGCCGTCGTTTCGCTGGCATTGCTGGTCGCCGCCCTTGCCGTGCTGCGGCTGGAGCGACGCATGTTCGTCGCACGCGGCAAGGGGGCGTCGTGGTGGGTGGTGCGGCTGGCTTCGCTGCCGGCGCTGGCCGTCGTCGTGGCGGCGGTGGTCGGGCCGGCGCGTGCGGTGTCGGGCATGGAGGGGCTGGCGGTGTTCTACCTGCTGCTGCTCGTCGTGGCGCCGCTGCTGTGGTTCGGCGTGCACCTGCTGGCCGGCTGGCTCGCCTCGCCGCGCTTGTCGCGCGGCGAATCGGCGTGGATCGCCGGCAGCGGCCTGATGCTGCTGCTGTGTCCGCCGGCGGTGTTCACCGCGCTGCAGACGCCGGTGTTCATGATTTCGCGCCAGTTCGACGCCGCCGCCCGCGCCTCGCGTCCCGAAATGCCGTTGCCGCATCGCGCCGATGCCGCGCAGCGCTTCCGTCTCGGTGACGCCGGCGTGCTCGTTGCACAGTCGCTGATCGCGCCGCCCGGCGTGCAGGTCGAGCGCGTCGAGGCGCTGCAGGGCGGACATTGGTCCGACATCGCGACGCAGACGCATGCCTATCTTTGCCGCAACGGTGACGATCTGCATCTGGCCTGGGCCGATGAGGGCGACCTGCCGCCGCCGCTGCGCATCTTCTGGCGCGACGCGGCCGGGCAGGCGCGACAGAGCGGCTTCCAGACCGTACAGGCCGGCGGGCCGGCGCAGGAGTTCGCCGTCCTCTGGCGCGACGACGGCTTCGACCTGCCGGTGCCGCTGTCGCGCGACCGCGTGCAGCCCGGCTGGCTGGCCGACGGGACGATCCGTTACCGCAGTCTGCACGACATCCTGCAAGCAGGTGAAAGCCCTTACCACGATTGCGTCATGCGCGGTTACCGACGCGTAAACGCCGACACCGAGGGGCCGGTGGCCGTCGTGCTGCTGCGCATCCATCGCCGGCCACCGGCCAGCACGATCGAGCATCTGCTCGTCCGTCCCTGATGTCGCGCTGACATCTGCCTGCGCGGGGAAGCTGCCACGCACGACGGCGGCAAATTGCCCGTCCGGCGGTGGGTGTGCCCGGCCTACCATCCCGTCGGCATCGACGACGGAGAAGGGCGAATGAATACCGATTACGGAATGCGCAGGTTCGCCGGCCACCTGCTGGCCGTGCTGACGCTGGCGACGGCCGTCGCCGCGTACGGCGAGAGCGGCAACACCGGCTGGCCGCTGCATGGCAACGACGCCGGCGGTCAGCGGCACGCGCGGCTGGACCAGATCAACCGCGACAACGTGGCGAAGCTCGAACCGGCCTGGACCTGGCATAGCGGCGTCAAGGCCACCTTCCAGGCCACGCCCATCGTGGTTGGCGACACGATGTATGTGTCGCTGCCGTTCAGTCACGTTGCCGCGCTCGACGCACGCAGCGGTCGCGAGCTTTGGCGTTACGAGCACCCGCGTGCGGCCGGCAGGCTGTGCTGCGGGCCGGCCAACCGCGGTGTGGCGGTGCGCGACGGCCGCGTCTTCGTCGGCACCGTCGACGCCCGTCTGATCGCGCTCGATGCGCGCACAGGCGCACCGCTGTGGAACGTAGCGGTGGCCGACGCAGCGCCTGCGACCGAGCAGGCGGCGCAACTGCCGGACAGCGACCCGCTGAGCCGGCGCGAAACCCAGGGCTCGACCGGCGTCGGTATCGCGATGGCACCGCAGGTGGCCGGCGATCTGGTCATCGTCGGCATCACCGGCGTCGGCTACGGCCTGCACCCCGAGAACGCGGTGGTCGGTCTGCCTGGCCAGTACGGCCGCCCGGGTGTGCTGGCCGCGTTCGACGCCGCCAGCGGCCGGCGTGTGTGGCAGTTCGACGTGACCGGCCCGGGTTGGGAGGGCGACTTCGCCGCCCTCACCGCAGACGGTCTGGATCTCGGCCGCGACCTGCCGGGCGAGCGCGCGGCGCTCGCCCGCGAAGGCGGGGCGTGGCGCTTCGGTGGCGGCTCGCTGTGGGCGACGCCCGCCATCGACGCTGAACGCGGGCTGATCTTCTTCGGCACCGGCAACCCCTCACCACAGATGGCTGACGGCTCGCGCCCTGGCGACAACCTCTACACCGCTTCGCTGGTCGCGCTCGACCTGCGCACCGGTCGCCGCGTCTGGCACCACCAGCAAGTGCCACACGACCGCTGGGGCTATGACGTCGCCAGCCCGCCGGTGCTGTTCGAGCTGCAGCAGGGCGGCGAGCGCATCCCGGCGCTGGCGCAGCCGAGCAAGCTGGGCTGGGTCTATGTGCATGACCGACGCGACGGCCGGCTGCTGTTCCGCTCCGAGGCCTTCGTGCCGCAGCAGAACTTGTTCGCCGCACCCAGCGCCCAAGGGGTGGTGATCGCGCCGGGCATCGCCGGCGGCGCCAGCTGGTCGCCCTCTGCGCTCGATCCGCAGCAGACGCTGCTGTTCGTACCCGGCATCCACCTGCCGACCCGCTACACGGTGCGCGAGGCCGAGCGCCCGGATGGCAGCCGTTTCCGTTACGTGGTCAGCGAGCCGGATGGTCCGCGTGGCGGCGTGCTGGCGGCCGTCGACCTCGCGCACGAGGGGCGGCTGCGCTGGCAGGTGAAGCTCGACCAGCCCATGGTCGGCGGCGTGCTGTCGACGGCCGGCGGGCTGCTGTTCACCGGCATCGGCGAGCGCAGCTTCGCCGCCTTCGACAGCGGCAGCGGCATGCGGCTGTGGTCGTGGCAGGTGGACGCCGGCGTCAATGCGCCGCCGGTCAGCTACGCGATCGACGGTCGTCAGTACGTCGCGGTCGCCGCCGGCGGCAACGCGCTGTTCGGCTTTCCGCAGGGCGACGCGCTTCATGTGTTCGCGCTGCCGCAGCCGGCGGTCGCTGCGGGGGCCGGCCTGCGCTGAGCGACCGGCGCCGATATCGGTTAGATTGCGGGCCTCGACCGCCGGCGCATCCCGCGCCGGTCCGCGACCGCCCGCCATGAGAATACTTGCCACCATCGCCAACGGACTCGACGCCCGCATGCTGCGCGACGTGCTCGCGCTCGAAGGCCTGCACGTGAAACTCACGGCGAGCTCTGCCGACGCGCGGCAGAGCGGGGCGGTCACGCTGCTGATCGAGGACGCCGAGTTCGAGCGCGGTCAGGCGTTGCTTGCGCGCTGGATGGCCGAACACCCGGCGCCCGGTTCCGATCCCGTTCCACCCCCGCACGCTGAATGAAGTCGGTCAGCGCGGCGTGGCGGCGGCGCGTCGTCGCCGGCATCCTGCTGTTGCTGGCCGCACTGTGGCTGCTTGATCGCATCTTCCCGCCGCCGCTGCCGTCAGGTGACGACGGCTTCATCGTGCTCGCGCGCGACGGCAGCCCGCTGCGCGCCTGGCCTGGCAGCGACGGCGCCTGGCGCTATCCGGTCGCGCCGGCCGAAGTGTCGCCGCGCTACATCGAGGCGCTGCTCGGTTATGAAGACCGCTGGTTCCGCTGGCATCCGGGCGTCAATCCGGCCTCGCTCGCACGCGCCGCCTGGCAGTGGGCGACCACTGGCCGCATCGTGTCCGGCGGCTCTACGCTCACCATGCAGGTGGCACGCATCCTCGAACCGGTGCCGCGCACGCCGGCCGGCAAGCTGCGCCAGATCGTGCGTGCGCTGCAGCTGGAATGGCGGCTGTCGAAGGACGACATCCTGACGCTCTACCTGAACCACGCGCCGATGGGCGGCATCGTCGAGGGTGTCGAAATGGCCAGCCGCGCCTATCTGGGCAAGCCTTCGCGCGATCTCAGTCACGCCGAAGCGGCGCTGCTCGCCACGCTGCCGCGCGCGCCCAGTCGGCTGCGGCCGGACCGTGCGCCGCAGGCCGCACAGACCGCGCGCGACCGCGTGCTGGCGCGGCTCGAACACTTCGGCATTTGGTCGCCGGCGGTGGTGGCCGATGCGCGCATCGAACCGGTGATCGCGCAGAAGCTGCAGGGCGCCTGGCTTGCACCCTTGGCCGCCGAGCGCCTGCGCAGCCGCACGCGCAAGGCTGGCACCGCCGGCCTGACCCGCGTCGCCAGCACACTGGACCGCGAACTGCAGACCACGGTCGAGCGCCTGCTGGCCGACCGCGCCAGCGTGCTGCCGCCGCGCGTGTCCATCGCCGCACTCGTGATCGACACCGCCACGCTGGAAGTGCGCGCCTACGCCGGCTCGGCCGACTTCAGCGACAACGCGCGCGGCGCCCATGTCGACATGGTGCGCGGCGTGCGCTCACCCGGCTCGGCGCTCAAGCCCTTCCTGTACGCGATGGCGCTGGACGACGGACTCATCCACTCCGAAAGTCTGCTGATCGACGCGCCGCAGGCCTTCGGCGGCTACCAGCCGGGCAACTTCCAGGCGGACTTTTCCGGGCCGGTCAGTGTGTCGGAGGCGCTGCAACGATCGCTCAACGTGCCGGCGGTCGACCTGCTGGACCAGATCGGCCCGGCGCGCTTCGCCGCCCGGCTGCGTGATGCCGGCATCCCGCCGCGCATCGCCACCGGCGAACAGCCCAATCTCAGCCTCATCCTTGGCGGCGCCGGTGTCACGCTGGAAGAACTGGTCGGTGGTTATCGCGCGCTCGCTGCCGGCGGGCTGGCCGGCAAGCCACGTCTCACGCCGGAGGCGCCGGTCGAGGAAACACGGCTGATGAGCGAGGGTGCGGCCTGGATCGTGCGCGACATCCTCGAAGGCGGCGGTCACCCGGACCGGCCCTTTGTCGAGGGCGGTGGCACCGCACCGCTGGCCTGGAAGACCGGCACCAGCTTCGGCTTCCGCGACGCCTGGGCGGTCGGCGTGTCCGGCCGCTACGCGCTGGGCGTGTGGCTCGGCCGGCCGGACGGCACGCCCAACCCTGGCTTTTTCGGCGCCAATGTCGCCGCGCCGCTGCTGAAGGACATCGCCGCGGCACTGCCGCGCGACGCGTTGCCCCCGCGCGACCGTCCGGCCACGGTGCAGCCGGTCGACATCTGCTGGCCCTTGGGCACGGCTGCAGCCGAAACGCCCGCGCCGCTGTGCCACCGCCGCCGGGCCGCCTGGTCACTGGCCGGCGCCGTGCCGCCCACCCGTCCGGACCGCATCGACGGCAGCAGCCTGCGCCAGACGGTGTGGCTGGAGCCGGCCAGCGGCCTGCGCACCGTGCCCGGCTGCGGCCACGGTCAGCCGCGCGACACCGCCCGCTGGCCAACGCTGCTGCAACCCTGGCTCGACGGCTGGCTGCCCGCCGATCAGCGCATCCCCGACTGGCAACCCGGCTGCGCCCCGACCGGCGGCACTTCCGCCGCCACGCTGCGCATCGCCGGCCTCAGCGAAGGTAGCCGCCTGCGCCCGGCCCCGCATCAGCGCCACGTGTCGCTGCAGCTCGCCGTGCGCGGCGCACAGGGGCCGGTGTACTGGTTGCTGGACGGGCAGAGGGTGGTGCCGGATGCGGGCGGCAAGCTGCTGCTGAACGAAGCAGGTGCGCACCGGCTGACCGTGATGGACGAAGGGGGGAGGCATCACAGCGTCCGTTTCACGGTGGATGCGCCGCCCGGGATCTAGCCAGCGCGAACGGGCCGTCCTTCCTGCTGCGGAGCTTGCGACACCCGGTGGCGGTTCTGTTCAGGGTTCAGTCGCGAGCAGACCTCTCTCCGGCAGTGTTCCGTTCCTGACAATCCGATCCGCGAAAGCCGGCCGCACCGCAACGATGTGGTCCGATTCAGCGATCCCGCACCGCGCTGCCTTGACCCGTGCGCCGGCCGCCGTGAGCATGCAACCCTCGGTAACGGTCACGCTACGGTGGGCCGTCCTTCGCTTTTGTCGCCGCCAGGCGACCTCGTTTTTCGTTTCAACCTCCCATCCAATCAAGGAATAGCCATGACTCAAATCGTCGTCGATCACAACCCGACCGAAGAGAAGCTGAAGGCGCTGGGCGTGTCCAGCTGGTCGATCTGGGAAAAGGAAGTGTCGAAGTTTCCGCTCGACTTCTCGATGACTGAAAGCGCCTACCTGCTCGAAGGCGAGATCCACGTGACGCCGCAGGATGGCGACAAGGTGGTGATCAAGGCCGGCGACTTCGTCGTGTTCCCGAAGGGCATGAAGTCGATGTGGGAAGTCGTGAAGCCGCTGCGCAAGCACTACAAGCACAGCTGAGCGCATTCGCTTCTGTGCCGAAGGGGCCTTGATGTTTCAAGGCCCTTTTTGTTTTGCGTGGACGGTGATTGGCTCCCGAGCGACGGCGAAGTGCCACATAGTTGTCAGGTGCCGTGGATTGTTCAGGCGGATGATGCGCTGACGTCCTGAACGCGGATGGCGACTTTCCGGGTGCATCCGCTTGCGTCGCCCGCGTGTAGAGGATGGAACGAGACCGGTTGCTGTTCCGGTCAGCCCGCAGCTTTGGTCTGCGCCGTCGTCCGCCAGGGAGAACGGATTGAATCCATCGTTCAGCGCCACGACGCCCTCCGTCGCCACGCACGACTTCGCGCGGGTGCTCTCGCCGGCTGACGACAGCGCCCGCTCCTTCGACCTGCTGGCGGAACTCGCGCGCGATCTGCGGCCGGGGGTGATCTTTCCGATCTGTTTCGACGCGCTGCTGTGCGTGCGGCAGACGCTGCGCGCGCCCGAGGTGACGACGCCGCATCTGGCAGGCGCCGCGCGGGTCGATCCGCTGCTGTGCGCACGGCTGCTGCGGCGCGCGAACCGCGGTCGGCGCGCAGCGCCGGTGACTGGCGTGCGCGATGCGCTGGCGGCTCTGGGCGTCGAGCGCGCACAGCGCGTGGCACGTGCGGTGTCCTGTGGCCAGATCGGCTGTGCGCGCCAGCTTTCGCACGTCGATGAACTGTCGCGCCGGCTGTGGCTGCACACGCTGCGCACGGCCGCTGGCGCCTTCGTGCTGGCGCGTCGGCTCACGTCGCTCGATCCGGACGAGGCGATGACAGCCGGCCTGCTGCACGACATCGGCGCCTTCTATCTGCTTGACCGCCTGGCGCGGCGACCGTCGGCGGCGTTCGACGCACAGGACATCAATGCGCTCATCCTCGAATGGCACGAAAGCGTGGGCGAATCGCTGTTGCAGTCGCTGGGCGTGCCTGAGGTGCTGATCGACGCGATGCGCGACCACGAACAGCCGCGCGCGAGCACCGGCATGCCGCGCTCGCTGTCGGATCTGGTGTTCACCGCCAGCGTGCTGGCCGGCGGCGCGAGCGAGCTGTACGACGATCCGGTATGTCACGTGAGTCAGCGCCCGGCACCGACGCGCGAGCGATTCGCCGGGCTGTTGCCGGAGATCGAACAGGTGTACGGAGTGCTGCGGCGCGGCGCGATGCGGGGATAGGACGGATTTTTCCTGTGGAGCGGCCCTGGCCGCGGCGCGGCGGGCGCGCATTCGATGCAGGTTGCCGTCGGGGTCAGAAGACCCCTCCCACAAAACCGTGGCTCCGGCTCAGGCCACGAGTCTGGCGCCTCTGCTGTGGGAGCCACCTTGGCCGCAACGTGAATGCCGCGGGCCACATCAAGAAAAAGCCCGCCCCGCGGATGCGGAGGCGGGCTTTTTCATGACGGCCGGGCGACTTCAGGCGAGGTCGAAGCGGTCGGCGTTCATCACCTTTGTCCAGGCAGCGACGAAGTCGCGGACGAACTTTTCCCTGTTGTCGTCCTGCGCGTAGACCTCGGCGTAGGCGCGCAGGATGGAGTTCGAACCGAACACCAGGTCGACGCGGGTGGCCGTCCATTTCACTTGACCGGTCCTGCGGTCGACGATTTCGTACAGATTGCTGCCGGCCGGCTTCCAGCGGTAGGCCATGTCGGTCAGATTGACGAAGAAGTCGTTCGTCAGCGCGCCGACGCGGTCGGTGAATACGCCGTGCGGGCTGCCGCCGTGGTTGGCGCCGAGCACGCGGAGGCCGCCGACCAGCGCGGTCATTTCCGGGGCGGTGAGGCCGAGGAGCTGGGTGCGGTCGAGCAGCAGTTCTTCCGGCTTCACCACGTAGTCGCGCGGCTGCCAGTTGCGGTAGCCGTCGGCGGCCGGCTCGAGCACTTCGAACGATTCGACGTCGGTCTGCGCCTGGCTGGCGTCGCCACGGCCGGGTGCGAACGGCACGGAGACATTGAAGCCGGCCGCCTTGATCGCCTGCTCGACACCGACATTGCCGGCCAGAACGATGACGTCGGCCACGCTGGCGCCGGTCTCGGCCGCGATGCGTTCGTAAACCGGCAGCACGTCCGCCAGGCGTGCCGGTTCGTTGGCTTCCCAGTCCTTCTGCGGCGCGAGGCGGATGCGGGCGCCGTTGGCGCCGCCGCGCATGTCGGAGCCGCGGAAGGTGCGGGCACTGTCCCAGGCCGTGGCGACCATGTCGCCGATGCTCAGACCCGCCGCGGCGATCTTCGCCTTCACTGCGGCAACGTCGTAGTCGGTGCGACCGGCGGGCACCGGGTCCTGCCAGATAAGGTCTTCGCTCGGCACTTCCGGACCGATGTAGCGGGTTTTCGGCCCCATGTCGCGGTGGGTGAGCTTGAACCAGGCGCGGGCGAACACTTCGCTGAAGTAGGCCGGGTCGGCGTGGAAGCGTTCGGAAATCTTCCGGTAGGCCGGGTCCATCTTCATCGCCATGTCGGCGTCGGTCATGATGGGGTTGCGGCGGATGGACGGGTTCTCGGCGTCGACCGGCTTGTCTTCCTCGCGGATGTTGACCGGTTCCCATTGCCACGCGCCGGCCGGGCTCTTCTTCAATTCCCAGTCGTAACCCAGCAGCAGCTTGAAGTAGCCGTCGTCCCATCGGGTCGGGTTCGTGGTCCAGGCACCTTCGAGGCCGCTGGTGACCGTCTGGTTGCCGACGCCGCGCGTGCGATGGTTCATCCAGCCGAAGCCCTGTTCCTCGATCGGCGCGCCTTCGGGCGAGGGGCCGAGCAGGGCGGCATCGCCGTTGCCGTGCGCCTTGCCCACGGTGTGACCGCCGGCGGTGAGCGCGACGGTTTCCTCGTCGTTCATCGCCATGCGGGCGAAGGTGATGCGTACGTCGTGGGCAGTCTTCAGCGGATCCGGCTGGCCGTCCACGCCTTCGGGGTTCACATAGATCAGACCCATCATCACCGCGGCCAGCGGATTGGCGAGGTCGCGTTCGCCCGAGTAGCGGCTGTGCGGGTTGTCCGACTTGGCCAGCCATTCCTTTTCCGAACCCCAGTAGATGTCCTTTTCCGGGTGCCAGATGTCTTCGCGGCCGAAGGCGAAGCCGTAGGTTTTCAGGCCCATCGATTCGTAGGCCACGGTACCCGCATACAGGATGAGATCGGCCCAGGACAGCTTGTTGCCGTACTTCTTCTTGATCGGCCACAGCAGGCGACGGGCCTTGTCGAGGTTGCCGTTGTCGGGCCAGGAGTTGAGCGGGGCGAAGCGCTGGTTACCGGTACCGCCGCCGCCGCGGCCGTCGGCCACGCGGTAGGTACCGGCGGCATGCCAGGCCATCCGTATCATCAGGCCGCCGTAATGACCCCAGTCGGCCGGCCACCAGTCCTGACTGTCGGTCATCAGCGCGGTCACATCCCGCCTGAGTGCGGCGAAGTCGAGTTTCTTCACCTCTTCCCGATAGTTGAAGCCTTCACCCATCGGATTGGTCTTGCGGTCGTGCTGGTGCAGGATGTCCAGGTTCAGTCCCTCGGGCCACCACTCCATCACGTTGATGCGGCCGGTGGTCGCACTGCCGTGCATGACCGGGCATTTGCCGATCGTGTTCTGATCTCTCGTGTTCACATCGATCTCCTTGTTTTTCGGGACTCCGGCGCGATGCCTGTGGCCGGGGTCAGTAAGCGCCCGGAACAAGCTGTTGCGGGCAGTCGTGGTGCAACCAAGATGCGGGGGGGAGCAAGACCCCGCCTTCAACCCTGCATGCTCTGTTTTTCTGGGTGCTCGACAGTCATCGCGCATCGGCGTGTGCCGCGACTGAACGTGCGGAACAGATTCTGCGTCGCCGCCCGCGGCGCCGTGATCGATATTTTCTTTATATTTAGATCAAGTCTAAAAAATCGTCCAAGTTGAAGTGCGACATGGGAATCGAGGACTGACGGAACGTTCGATTTCACATCGTCGATACCTGCGGCACGTGCGAGATCGAAATGTTCCCGCGGTCGCGTTGATGGACGCGTGCGGCCAGCACCCGGAGCGTCGCGGCCAGTGCTGTTCCCACAAGGGAGGCGCCCGATCCGCGACAAGAGCCGGGCGGGGGTCTGTGGGAGGGGGTTGCCGCTGACCTTCGCGCCGAACTAGAACGGCGAGTCGGCGTGGGCGAGGCGAACGTCGATGTTCGCCCGGGCCGCGATCTGCGGCAGATGCGGGTCGACGATGCCCTGTGCAGCGAGTGCCGCGAGATCACCTTCCGGCAGGGCGCAGGACTTCACCAGCAGAACGCCCGGGCTGCCGATGCGGGCAGCGAGCCAGACGGCGATGCTGTCGGAGGTGACCGTCCAGTCTCGCGGGATGTCGGTGCTGAGGTCGAGAAGACGGGAAGGCAGCCACACCGGCGTGCGGCCGGCCGCGCAGTGGTCGGCCAGCGCGTCGATATCGTCGCAGGCGACCAGCGTCGGAAACAGGTCGCACAGCATGAGCCCGCACTGGTCCATCGCGCGCAGCGCCATCCGGTGCGCCGCGTCATCGGAAAAGCGCCAGTGCGTCTGGGCGTCGCGTACGGAGTCGGCATATGCCCCGCCACCTGGCACGATGACTGCGCTGCCTGCCGCTTCGCCGGCAAGCCGTTCGCACCAGCGCTGCAGTCGTCCGTCATGCGGGTCGGACAGCAGGCTGCCGCCGAGCTTGATCACGACAGGTTCGTGCGTCACGGCTTGTGGTCGCGGTCGATGCGGCGGTCCAGCACCTGGCCGAGCAGGCGCAGCACCAGCAGATAGACGATGGCCAACGCGAGCATCTGCGCACCGCCGCCGGTCAACGTCTTGAACGGCGCATAAAGCAGGCCGAAGGCGACGACACCGACCAGATGGATGACGGCGGACGGTTTCATCGCCCACCCTCGGCCAGCAACGCCACCGCGACCGCGGGTGCGCAGGTGGTGGCTTCGTCCGCGCAGTCGGGCGCGAGGTCGGCGATCAGCTCACCCAGCGTGACGGCCGGGCGGCCGAGCGCGCGGGCGAGACCGGCGGCGACGAAGCGGCCGGCGCCGGCGCAGACCACCGGTGCGTCGGACGCGAGCGCGGTGATGCCGGGCAGGGCGCGGCAGGCGTCCACCAGCGCGTCAAGCTGAGCCTCGGCGAAAGCCGAGGCGAGTGCGCGCCAGTCTTCCATCGTGCCCTCGGCGAGGTCGCGACCTATCATGCGCGCCAGCCGGCGGGCGCTGGCCTCCACCGTCTTGGGGCCGCCGTCGGCCGCCGGGTACTGGTCGGCGTGCTCCGGCAGTTCCCCGAGCAGGCGCCACACGTCCGCCGTGGTGGCGAAGTACTCGGCCATCAGCCGGTGGCGCCGACCCTTGAAGTTGATGGCAGGCGCCAGCGCCATCAGCGGCGTGCGCACGACGCCGGCATAGACCAGCTCGCCGCTGATCAGCCGGTCGGCGTCGGAGCAGCTGGTCGTGGCGACGCCGCCATCGATGACGATGAGGTCGCTGGTGGTGCTGCCGACGTCAGCCAGCAGCGCCTGCGGCAGACGGGTGGCGATCCACGCCGCGGTGGCGAGCCAGTTGGCCGAGGCGATGTCGTCGGCGCGCACGCGCGCCTCATCGACCTGCGCCCAGCCGGCGCGACCGGCGTACAGCGAGATGTCGCCGGCCACTGCGGTGCGCATGCGCTGCGCGATGCCGGCCACGCCGTCGGCGCGGGCGTCGAACAGGTCCGTCATTTCGCCGGTCATCGTGATCGCGTGTCGCGGCGCGGCGCCCAGTGCGGCCAGCGCTTCGGCCACGGCGGCGTCGAGCTTGTCCAGCCCCTGCCACAGCGGGCAGGCCACCTGCACCACGCCGCTCACCCGGCCGCCCTCGATGCGCGCGGCCTTCACGTGAGCGCCGCCGATGTCCCAGCCGATCAGCGCGGCGTCAGACGGTTTCTTCATGGGCGTCAAGGGTAAGGGTGTGCGGGCGCGGAGCGTCGGTCGACGGCAGTGTGCCGTCGCGCGCCGCGCTCAGTGTGGCGGCGACCAGATTGAGGCCGGTCGCCGCGCGCAGCGCGCAGGCCGAGGTGCTCATGCGCGGGTTGATCTCCACCACGACCGGGCCATCCGCCGTTTCGATGAAATCGACGCCCACCGGCCCGAGCAGGCCGGGCAGGGCGGCGGCGATGCGCTGTGCGAGCGCAGCGTGTTGCGGCGTGGCGTCGACGGCGCCGACGGCGAGCGCGGCGAGGCGCACGCGTTCGCCGCGGTGTTCGAGCACTTGCCGGTTCACCGACAGCAGCGCGGCGCGGCCGCGCGCGCACAGCAGGTTCATGCTGCGCGCTTCGCCGTCCAGCCAGGGCTGGGCGATGTGATCCGGCCCGGCGGCGCGCAATGCGCGCGCGGCGGCGGCACGGTCGACCAGGCGCTGCAGGCCGTCGCAACCGGCGCCGTCGTCCGGCTTCACTGCCCACGCGCCGAGAATGTCCGGCAGCGCGTCGGCGTCGCTGTAGTGCGGCAGCACGGCGACGCCGGCCTCGGCCAGCACGCGGGCCGTGCGCGATTTCGACGCGGCGACGCGGCAGCTTGCGGCGTCGCAGCCGAGCAGGCGGCGGCCGCCCGCTTCGACGCGGGCGGCCAGCGTGGCGAGCAGATCGCCGGTTTCCGGCGCGACGATGAGCACCGCGTCGGCAGCCGCCAGCGCGGCGTCGAAGGCCGTGTCAAACGCGTCGGCCTCGGCCACCGCGATCGAGTCGGGCAGCACCGGTTCGAGCCGGGCGTCGTGCAGCGTCACCAGTTCGGCGCCGGCGATGTCGGCGGCGTCGCGCAGCAGCGCATCGCGCATCAGGCGGCCTTCGCGCGCGAGCGAGGTCGGCAGCGGCTGGCCGGCCAGACCGCCGCCGGTGATAAACTCGAACACGAAAATTCGTTGATTCATATAAGGTTTCTGTGCCTGAACTGATACCCGTGATCGACCTGATGCAAGGTCGGGTCGTACACGCGCGCCGTGGCGACCGGCAAGCTTACCAGCCGCTGCGCTCGCGCCTCGTCGAGGGTTGCGTGCCGGTGGAGGTGGTCGATGCGCTACTCGCCGCCACCGCCGCCCGCCATATCTATATCGCCGACCTCGACGCCATCCGCCGGCTGGGCGGCGACCACGCGGCCGTGATTGCCGCACTGGCCGAGCGTCATCCACAGGTCGAGTTCTGGGTGGACGGTGGTTTTGCCGATGCCGACGCCGCGCTGGCGCTGCACCGCGCAACCGGCGCGACGCCCGTGCTGGGCAGCGAAAGCCTGACCGACCCCGATGCGTTGGCGAAGCTGTCGGCGGCGGGCGTGCCGGCGCTGCTGTCGCTCGACTATCGCGGCGGCGTTCCGCTCGGCGCCGACTGGGCACACGCGCCGGGATTCTGGCCGGCACAGGTGATCGCGATGGAGCTGGCGCGTGTCGGCTCGGAGGCCGGGCCGGAGCTGGCGCTGATCGACCGCCTGCGCGCCCGGCGCCCGGACGTCGCCGTGATTGCCGCCGGTGGCGTGCGCGACGCGGCCGACCTCGCGGCGCTGGACGCCGCTGGCGTACCGGCCGTGCTGGTGGCGAGCGCGCTGCACGACGGCCGGCTCGCGGGCTGCTGAGGCTGCGTGCTGCGGTGCGGAATTCGCGGTGTTTCAAACGCCACGATTTTTTACCGACAGATCAATCGCAAGGAGTAGATTGCATTTCGATACAGCACGGCTGGATCACGGGCAGATCCGGCGCGGCGTGAACAGCTCAGGGAAATGAAAGCCCGCCAAATGGCGGTCCGGATCCCTTGCATGGGTCCGACATAACGAACTGGCAAGAAAATGCCATACGTATCGACAGACGACAGCCCGGAATTGCTTTCGACGCATGCGGCCGGTCCGCGCGAACGTCGGCTGGTCAGTCTCGTCGTCATATTTTCGCTGCTGCTTTTTGCAATCAGCGTGCCCTACGCGAAAATGCCTTTGCCACATATTCCGGCATTTGTCGCGGTCTACGATTCCGCATTGTTCGTCGTCTATCTGGTCACCGCCGTACTGCTCTACGGGCATGGCGTGACGCTGCGCTCAAGCGCCATGTTCCTGCTGGCGGACGGCTTTTTCTATGCCTCGGCGATGATCGCGCCACATCTGCTCACCTATCCCGAAGTGTTTTCGCCCGAAGGATTGCTCGGTGCGGGCAGGCAGACCACTGCGTGGATATTCCAGTTCTGGCATGTCGGATTTCCGCTGTGCGTGATCGGCTATTCATTGATGATGCCGAAAGAATGCATCAGGGGCTCTGGAATACGCTCGATATTCGGCAGCGTGGGGCGACATGTTTCATGCACGCTGCTGCTGGCCGTACTGTCCACGCTGCTGGCAATACATGGTACGAATCTATTGCCCGACATCATGATAGGAGCACTCGGATATACCCACCGAATGTTCTGGATCGTGTCCGCAATATGGATTCTGAACGGCTTTGCGCTGTATGTGCTGTGGCGGAAGAAGCCACGCGCCGCGCTCGATCTGTGGCTCATCGTCACCATGGTGGCCTGGCTGCTGGAGGTGGCGCTGGTGGCCGTGTTCAACGCCGGGCGCTACGACCTCGGCTTCTACGTCGGGCGCGTCCACGGGCTGCTGGCGGCCAGCATGGTGCTGGTCGCGCTGGTGATCGAGAACGGGCGCCTGTACGCCCATCTCGGCCGTGCGCATGAGCGGGTGAGGCTGAAGGCGTCGGAACTCGAACGCCTGAATGCGACCGACGCGCTGACCGGCATCGCCAATCGCCGGGTGTTCGGCGAAACGCTGGGTCGCGAATGGCATCGCAGTCTGCGCAGCGGCCGGCCGCTGTCGCTGCTGATGCTGGATGTCGATCACTTCAAGCTCTACAACGACACGCACGGTCACCTCGGCGGCGACGAATGCCTGCGCAGTGTTGCGCAGGCGCTGGCGTCCTGTACGCGGCGCGCCTCCGATCTGGTGGCGCGCTACGGCGGCGAGGAGTTCGCCATCTTGCTGCCGGACACCGGCGAGTCGGACGCCTCGGCGGTGGCGCAGTCGGCCTGCCGCGCCGTGCTGTCGCTGGGCATTCCGCACGGCAAGTCGTCGGTGAACGATTGCGTAACGATCAGCGTCGGGGTCGCCACCTTCGTGCCGCCGCCCGCCTTCGTCGGCAAGCTGGCCGGCAAGCCCTCTTCGCTGATCGACGCCGCTGACCAGGCGCTGTACGACGCCAAGCAGCAGGGCCGCAACCGCGTGGTGGTGCAGGTGCAGCCGGTGAGCTACCACACCAGCGGATTCACCCGGTAGTAGGACGACAGTTCGGCGTAGGCCTCGGGCAGCGCCGCGGCGAGATGATGCGGGCGCTCGAAGAAGCTTTCGGTGGCGACCGCGAAGAACTCAGCCGGGCTGTAGGCCCCGTAGGGGTCGAGCACCGGCGGCTCGTGCGCCGCGACCTGCTGGTGCAGCATCGCGTAGGCGGCGCCCATCACCGCCGCCCAGCGCGCCACGCGCGCCGCACCGCGCAGTGGGGGCGCGCCGTTTGCCTCGCCGTTCTCCTGGTCGAGCTGGTGCGCGAATTCATGGATGACGACGTTGTGCCCGTCGGCTGCGTCTGCAGCACCGGCGAGCACCGCGTCCCAGGCCAGCACCACCTGGCCGCGCGACGACGATTCGCCCAGATGCACGCGGCGCCAGGCGTGCTGCACGCCGGCGGCATCGGTTTCGGTGCGGGTGACGGCGAAGGCGCCCGGATAGACCAGGATTTCGCGCAGCCCGGCGAAATAGTCGGTCGGCCGGTTCAGGATGAGCAGGCAGGCCTGGGCGGCGATCAGCACCCGCACCTCGTCGGTGATCACCATGCCGTCGCAGCCGATGAAGCGCTTTTCCGCGACGAACACCTGGATGCGTCGGCGCAATTGCTGCTGCAGGTCAGGCGGCAGTGCGCGCCAGGCCGGCATGTTCTGCTGCAACAGACGGCGCCACTCCGCAGGAAAGGGACGCGCCCGGATGCGGCGCCGGCGCAGTGCGGTACGCAGCGGATCGGCGAACAGCCACAGTGCGGCAGACAGCAGTACCGCGATCAGTGCCGCCAGTGCGAGGGTGGAGGTGAGCGGAGTCATCAATCGCAGATAGGGGCAGCGGCAGTTGTTTCAAGGCGGGCAGATATCCTGCCTCTGTGCGCTGTCGGCGTAGGATGACTCCACCCACACAGCCGCCTAGGCGCCACCCTGTAGGAGCGGTCTTCTGACCGCGACTGCGGCGTTTGGACCTGAAGCATTGCGCGATCAAAGGCACTGTCGCGGTCAGAAGACCGCTCGTACAGGGGTGGCGCAGTCTGGCGGTTTGAATCTGAGGTCCTCCGACCTCAACCGCGCGTCCTTGCACAGGCCCGGCGGCGTGCTACGGTGGGCGACCGTCATCGCCCCGGGCTCACCATGCATGCCGACTGGAACGCCTGTCACCCCGGGCAACTCGCCTGTACCGGCGCGCATTTCCTGCACGCCAAGGATTTCGTGTTCCGCAAGTGGTGCGAGCTGGCGGTCGAACGCAATGTGGTGGTGCCGGCCGACTTGTCCGGTTCCTGCCGCTACGGCTCGCTGTTCATGAACCGCGTCTTCGGCGGTTCGCTGCGCGGCCATTTCCAGCACCAGTACAACTACATCGATCATCGTGTCGTCGATCTGAGTCACGACGCGGCGGACGTGGGCGCGATGACCCACCCCTATCTGCACGAGCCGGACTACTTCGAACTCGACTCACTGCAGGACTCGCTGGCCGGCTGCCTGCCGCGCGTCGACCGCTGGGTGCTGGAATTCCTGGCCGAGGTTAACGCGCGACAGCAGTGCCCGGCCGGCCCGGACCCGGCAGCGCTCGTGCTCAGAGCCTGACCGGCGTCGGCGGCGTGCCGCCGGTCAGCGCGGCGATCAGGTTGTCGGCGGCGAGGTCGGCCATGGCCTTGCGGGTGGCGCCGGTGGCACTGGCGATGTGCGGCGTCAGCACGACGTTGCGCACTTCGAGCAGGCCCGGATTCAGCTTCGGTTCGCCTTCATACACGTCGAGCGCGGCGGCGCCGATGCGGCCGCTGCGCAGCGCCTCGACCAGCGCAGCATCGTCGACCACGCCGCCGCGCGCGATATTGGTCAGCGTGGCGGTCGGCTTCATCTGTGCCAGTTCTGCAGCGCCGATGGCGTGGTGCACGGCCGGCGAATAGGGCACCACCAGTATCAGATGATCGGCTTCGCGCAGCAGCGTGTCCTTGTCCACCCAGCGCGCGCCGAGCGGCGTTTCGATGGCGGCCGGGAGCGGGCTGCGGTTGTGGTAGATCACCTTCATGCCGAAGCCGAACGCGCCGCGGCGGGCGATGGCCTGGCCGATGCGGCCCATGCCGAAGATGCCCAGCGTCTTGCCGTACACGTCGACACCATTCATCAGCGTGTAGGTCCAGTGCGTCCACCGGCCGTCGCGCAGGAAGCGTTCGCTCTCGGTGACGCGGCGGGCGGCCGCCATCATCAGCGCGAAGCCGAAGTCGGCGGTCGATTCGGTCAGCACGTCCGGCGTGTTGCTGACCAGGATGCCGCGCGCGGTGCAGGCGGCGACGTCGATGTTGTTGTAGCCGACCGCCATCGTGCACACGGCGCGCAGGCCGGGGCAGGCGTCGAGCAGCGCGGCGTCGATCTTTTCGTTGGCGGTGATGAAGACCCCGGACTTGCCCTGCAGCAGCGCAATCAGTTCGGACTGCGTGAGCACGCGGTCTTCCTGGTTGGCGTCGACGTCGAAATGCGACGACAGGCGCTCGATCAGTTCAGGCAGGACGTAGCGGGCGACGAGAATGGCAGGGCGGCTCAAGACGGGCTCCGGTGAAGTGCGGGAGCGCTGAATCTAGCGCGCGGCCCGCCGCCAGGCGAGCCGCAGCGCACAAGTGTTACGCGGCACGCGGCAGCACAGTTGCCGCGTGCAGGCGACTTACCAGGGCAGGGCTTCGCCCATGTGGAAGAAGCCGCCGGTCGGGCCGTCGGCCGGCAGTGTCGCCAGTTGCACGCTGGTCTTGCCGCCGTCGGCGATGTCCATCGGCGCGTTCGGGCCGCCCATGTCGGTCTTCACCCAGCCCGGGTGGGCGGAGTTCACCTTGATCGGCGTGTCGGCCAGTTCGGCCGCCAGATGCACGGTGTAGGCGTTCAGTGCGGTCTTCGACGCGTTGTAGGCCACTTCCTTGGCCGGCGCGATCGGCGAATCCGGTGCGCAGTGCGTGCCGAGCGAGCCGAGGATGGACGACAGGTTCACGATGCGGCCGGCCGGTGCCTGGCGGATCAGCGGCAGCAGGATCTGCGTCAGTTCGATCACGGCGAAGAAGTTCACGTCGAAGGTGCGGCGCAGGACGTCCTGCGACACCGTGCTGGCGTTCGGCGCGAAGAAATCGCCGAGCGCGATGCCCGCGTTGTTCACCAGGATGTCGAGCCGGCCGTACTGGCTCGCGAAGTGGTCGTACACCGCCTGGAAGGTCGACGGCTTGGTTGCGTCGAAGCCGATGGCCGAGGCGTGAATGCCTTCGTTGCGCAGCGCGGCGACGGCTTCTTCGCCCTTGTCCGGATCGCGCACGCCGATCACCACTTCGATGCCGAGGCGGCCGAGGCCGCGCGCGGTTTCCAGGCCGATACCACGGTTGCCACCGGTGATGAAGGCGACTTTCTGTTGCGTGTTCATGCTCTAGCTCCTCAGGGATTGCGGGCGTGCAGGGGCTGGTCCGGCCCTGCGTCGGAAATGTCTGCGGGCGCGCGGCTGGTCCAGCCGCCACCCAGCGCACGGATAAGACCCACGGCGGCGCGCGCACGTTCGCCTTCGAGCTGCGACGCGATGCGCCGCTGCAGCAGCACGCTGCGGTCGGCGTCGATCACGTCGAGCTGGCTGACCGAACCCTCGCGGTACTGGATCTGCGACAGCTGCGCGGCCCGCGCGGCGGCGCTCACCGCCTCGTCCTGCGTGCGCGTCTGTTCCGCCAGGATGCGCAGGCCGGCCAGGTTGTCCTCGACTTCGCGGAAGGCGCCGAGCACCGTCTGGCGGTAGGCGGCGACCTCTTCGTCATAGACGGCGCGGGCGCGTTCCAACCCGGCTTCGCGCGCGCCGCCATCGAAGAGGGGCAGCGTCAGCGCGGTGCCGACCAGCGGTCCGAGCACGAAGCTGCGCGTGCTCCACTGGAACAGATTGCCCAGTTCGGACGATTCGTAGCCCAGTGCGCCGGTCAGGTTCAGACGCGGAAACCACGCCGCCTGCGCGATGCCGACACGGGCGTTGGCCGCGGCCATCGCGCGTTCGGCGGCGGCGATGTCGGGCCGCCGTTCGAGCAATGCCGAAGGCAGGCCCGGCGGTATGTCGAGCGTGACCCGTGCGAGCGGCTGTGGCTCGAGCGCGAAGTCGGCCGGCGCGCGGCCCAGCAGCAGTGCCAGCGCGTGTTCGGCGTTGGCGCGACGGCGCGACACGCCGAAGGACTCGGACTGCGCCGACGCCAGTTCGGTCTTCGCGCGCGCCAGCTCCAGCTCGCTCACATCGCCTTCGTCATAGCGCCGCTGCACCAGGCGCAGCGTGTCGGTGCGCAGCTGCACGGTGCCGCTGTAGAGCGCCTGTTCGGCATCCAGCTCGCGGATCAGGAAATAGGTCTGTGCGACGTCGGCCTGCAGCGCGAGCTGCAGCGAACGGAACAGCGCTTCGCGCTGCTGCGCGGTGGCGCTGGCCGCATCGACGCCGGCGGCCACGCGGCCGAACAGATCGACCTCGTAGGCGACGGTGGCCTGCGCCCGCCACAGCGTGAGGGCGCGACCGTCCGCGCTGTCGTCGAGACCCTGTGCCGCCGGTGACTGCCGTTGCCGCGTCGGCCCGAAGCCGGCGCCAACCTGCGGCGACTGCTGCGAGCGGGCGTCGCGCACCAGTGCACGCGACTGGGCGAGGCGTGCGGCCGCAGCCTTCAGGTCCTGGTTGGCGTCCATCGCCTGCGCGACCAGCGTGTTCAGGCGACCGTCGCCGAACACCGTCCACCACTCGCCGCGTGCGAGTTCTTCCGATGGCTGCGCCGGCTTCCAGTCCTTGTTGCCGGCCGGCGCCTCCTTGAATGCCTTTGGCGTATCGACCGCCGGGCGTTCGTAGGTCTGCATGACCGAGCAGCCCGCCAGCACCAGCAAGCTGGACAGCAGCACGGCGCCGGTCCGCAGCGAGCGGTAGGCCGTTGTGGGAGCGAGCTTGCTCGCGATGGCGGCCTTTGGCTTGGCGTCGGCCGTGTTCAATGATGTGTTCATGTCCATGCTCCGGATCAGTGGGCGACGGCTGCGACATCGGGCAGCGGCGTGTGGCCGGCGTGGGTGAGGCGCTTGCCCGAGGCCTTGCGCAGCAGCACGTAGAACACCGGGGTCAGGAAGAGGCCGAAGAAGGTGACGCCCAGCATGCCGGAGAACACCGCCACGCCCATGGCATGACGCATTTCCGAACCGGCACCGCTCGACGTGACCAGCGGCACCACGCCCATGATGAAAGCGATCGACGTCATCAGGATGGGGCGCAGGCGCAGCCGGCTGGCTTCGATCGCCGCCTCGACGATGCCGCGTCCGCGCAGTTCCAGCTCACGGGCGAATTCGACGATCAGGATGGCGTTCTTCGCCGACAGCCCGACCAGCACCATCAGGCCGATCTGCGTGAAGATGTTGTTGTCGCCGGCGGTGAGCCAGACGCCGGTCAGCGCGGCCAGGATGCTCATCGGCACGATGAGGATGACGGCCAGCGGCAGCGTGAGGCTTTCGTACTGCGCGGCCAGCACCAGGAACACCAGCAGCACACTGATCGGGAACACCCAGACGCCGGCGTTGCCGGCCAGGATCTTCTGGTAAATCAGGTCCGTCCATTCGTACTTGACGCCGCGCGGCAGCACCTCGTCGGCGATGCGCTCGGCCGCGGCCTGCGCCTGGTCGGACGAATAGCCGGGCGCCGGGCCGCCGTTGATGTCGGCCGAGGTGTAGCCGTTGTAGCGCACCACCATTTCCGGGCCGAAGCTCTGCTTCACCTTGACCAGCGAGGACAGCGGCACCATGTCGCCATTCGCGTTGCGTGTCTTCAGCGCCAGGATGTCCGCGGCTTCGGCGCGGAAGGGCGCGTCAGCCTGGGCACGCACCTGATAGACGCGACCGAAGCGGTTGAAGTCATTCACGTAAAGCGAACCGAGGTAGATCTGCATGGTGTCGAACACGTCGGTGATCGGCACGCCGAGCTGCTTGGCCTTCACGCGATCCAGGTCGACGTCGAGCTGCGGCACGTTGATCTGGTAGCTGGAGAAGGTCGGGCCCAGTTCCGGCGCCTTCGCTGCGGCGGCGATGAAGGCTTCCTTGGCCGCTTCCAGTTCGGCGTAGCCGAGCGCTCCGCGGTCCTGCAGCTGCAGCTTGAAGCCGCCCAGCGTGCCCAGACCCATGACCGGCGGCGGCGGGAACACGGCGATGTAGGCGTCCTTGATGTCGGCGAACTTGGCGTTCAGCGACGCAGCGATTGCGCCGGCCGACAGTTCCGGGCTCTTGCGCTCGTCGAAGGGCTTCAGCGTTGCGAACACGATGCCGGCGCTCGAACTGTTGGTGAAGCCGTTGATCGACAGACCGGGGAAGGCGACCGCGTTCTCGACGCCCGGCTGTGCCAGCGCGATCTCGCCCATGCGGCGGATCACGTCTTCGGTGCGGTCGATCGAGGCGCCGGCCGGCAGCTGGGTGAAGCTGATCAGGTACTGCTTGTCCTGCGCCGGCACGAAGCCGCCGGGCACCAGATAGGACAGGCCGACCGTTGCGCCGAGCAGCACGGCATACACGCCCATGGCTGTGCCCTTGCGCTGGATCATGCCGCTGACGCCGCGCCCGTAGCTTTCCGAGCTGCGGTTGAAGAAGCGGTTGAAGCGCGCGAAGAAGCCGCCGAACACGGCGTTCATCGCCCGCGTCAGCGCGTCCGGCTTGGCGTCGTGACCCTTCAGCAGCATGGCCGCCAGTGCCGGCGACAGCGTGAGCGAGTTGAAGGCGGAGATCACCGTCGAGATGGCGATGGTCATCGCGAACTGCTTGTAGAACTGGCCGGTCAGGCCGGTCATGAAAGCCAGCGGCACGAACACGGCGACCAGGGTCAGCGCGATGGCGATGATGGGCCCGCTCACCTCCTGCATTGCGCGGTAGGTGGCTTCGCGTGCCGACAGCCCTTCGGCGATGTTGCGCTCCACGTTCTCGACCACCACGATGGCGTCATCGACCACGATGCCGATTGCCAGCACCATGCCGAACAGCGACAGCGCGTTGATCGAGTAACCGAAGCCCAGCATCAGCGAGAAGGTGCCGACGATGGACACCGGCACCGCCAGCAGAGGGATGATGGAGGCGCGCCAGGTCTGCAGGAACACGATGACCACCAGCACCACCAGCGCGATCGCTTCGAGCAGCGTCACGATGACCGCCTTGATCGATGCGCGCACGAACTGCGTGGGGTCGTAGACGATGCGGTATTCGACCGAGGGCGGGAAATCCTTGGCCAGTTCGGCCATGGTTTCGCGCACCGCGGCCGACACGTCGAGCGCGTTGGCACCGGGCGCCTGACGGATGGGCAGCGCCACCGCCGGCTTGTTGTCGAGCAGCGAGCGCAGGCCGTATTCGGAGGCCGCCAGTTCGACCCGGGCGACGTCGGCCAGCCGCGTGATGCTGCCGTCGGGCGAGGACTTCAGGATGATGTCCGAGAACTCCTCGACCGTCTGCAGACGACCTTGCGCGTTGACCGACAGCTGCAGCGGCACGTCGGCCGAATTCGGCGAGGCACCGATGACGCCGGCCGCCACCTGCACGTTCTGCTCACGGATCGCGCGCACCACGTCGCTGGCGGTCATGTTGCGCTGGGCCACCTTCTGCGGATCCAGCCACACGCGCATGGCGTAGTTACCGGAACCGAACAGGCCGACCTCACCGACGCCCTTGATGCGCGCCAGGCGGTCCTTCACGTTGATGACGGCGTAGTTGCGCAGATAGGTCGTGTCGTAGCGGTTATCCGGCGAAATCAGGTGCACCACCATGGTCAGCGTGGGCGAGCTCTTGAGCGTGGTCACGCCCAGCCGCTGCACGTCTTCCGGCAGCCTTGGCATCGCCTGCGACACGCGGTTCTGCACCAGCTGCTGCGCCTTGTCCGGGTCCATGCCGAGGTTGAAGTAGACGGTCAGCGTCAGGTTGCCGTCGCTGTTGGCCTGCGACTGCATGTACAGCATGTCCTCGACGCCGTTGATCGCCTCTTCCAGTGGCGAGGCCACGGTTTCGGCGATCACCTTGGGGTTGGCGCCCGGGAACTGGGCGCGCACGACGACCGACGGCGGCACCACTTCCGGGTACTCGGAAATGGGCAGCTGGAACAGCGACAGCGCGCCGGCCAGCAGGATGAGCACCGACAGCACACCGGCGAAGATGGGGCGGTCGATGAAGAATCTGGAAATGTTCATGGCATCAGGCCTTCACGTTCGGAGCACGCCGGGCCGGCTGCGCGGGCGCACCGACCAGGCTTTCGCGGTTCATCGGCACGCTCTTCGGTGCCACGGTGTCGCCCGGGCGGGTGCGCTGCAGACCGCTGACGACGATGCGTTCGCCGGCGTTCAGGCCGTTCTCGATGATGCGCAGGCCACTCTGACGCGCGCCCAGCCGCACTTCGCGGTAGGCGGTGCGGTTGGTCTCGTCGACCACCAGCACGAAGCGCTTGTCCTGATCGGTGCCGATGGCGCGTTCGTCGATCAGCACCGCCTCGCGCGGGGCACCGCCACCGAGGCGGATGCGCGCGTAGAGGCCGGGCAGCAGCAGGCCGTCGGCGTTGTCGAACACGGCGCGTACGCGGATGGTGCCGGACGAGGTGTCGAGGCGGTTGTCGACCGAGGCGACGGTGCCGCGGCGCGAATGGCCCTCTTCGTCGGCCAGGCCGAGGAAGACCGGCACCGGTTCGCCGCCGGCGGCGCGAGCCGGATTCACATACTTCAGGAAGCTCTGCTCGTCGACGTCGAAGGCGGCGTAGATCTTGTCCATCGACACCAGCGTGGTCAGCGGCGTGGTGCCGGCGCCGGCGGCGACGATATTGCCCACGGTCACTTCGGCGCGCGAAATGCGGCCAGACACCGGGGCGGTGATGCGCGTGTATTCGAGGTTGAGTTTCGCCGCGGTCAGCGCGGCCTGCGCCGCCTGGACCTGGGCGGCGGCTTCGCGCGCGGCGTTCTGCTTCTCGTCGAGGTCGCGCTTCGCGATCGCGTTGTCGGCCGCCAGGCGCTGGCCGCGCGCGAGGTCGGTCGCGGTGTAGGCGGCCCGCGTTTCGGTCGCCGCCAGCTGCGCCTGTGCGCGCTCGACTTCGGCCGCGTAGGGGCGCGGATCGATGGTGAACAGCACGTCGCCCTTCTTCACGCGGGCACCGTCGCGGAAATGCACGGCGGTCAGCGTGCCGGACACCAGGGGCCGTATTTCGACGCGATCCACCGCCTCCAGCCGGCCGGAATAGTCCTGCCAGTCGATGATGGTCTGGCGGCTGACCTCGGCCACTTCGACCGGGGTGGCGGCCGGCGTGGCCGCTGCGGCGGGCGGTGTGTCGGCTTGTGCGCGCATGACGGCAAAGCCGCCGGTGGCAACCAGTGCGGTGATGACGAGGGCGAGGGCGGTGCGCGTGTGCGGGATGGACATGGCGGCTTCCTTGCTGGAGGGTTGGATGGAATGAAGAGGCATCGGATCGGTGTTCAGACGGCGTGACGGGCGTCGTTGTGACCGGCCTGCGCGCGGCCGAGCCGGCAGCGCAGGAACTGGACGACGCCGTCGAGCAGCGGCGGATGGGCGAGCAGGGTGGCGTGCGTGATGCCGGCGAAACGCTCGACCTGGGTGTGCACGCCGGCGGCGATCAGCGCCGCGGCATATTTCTCGGCTTCGCAATGCAGCAGGTCGCGCCCGGCGGTGGCGATGTAGGCTGCCGGCAGACCGGCCTGGCGGCACGACTCCAGCGGTGCGGCGTAGGGGTGCAGGCGCTGCGACAGCTGCGGCAGGTACTGGCGGTAGCAGTCGGCGCAGTCTTCGGCGCGCAGGTCGGACTGCAGACGCGCGGCGTCGCCGGTGCGCGTCATGCTCGGGTCCAGCATCGGGCCGATCAGCACCTGCACGGCGATGTGCACGTCCTGCCGGTCGCGCGCGATCAGCGCCAGGCTGGCGGCGAGGTTGCCGCCAGCGTCGTCGCCGGCGACCGCGATGCGCTGCGCGTCGGCGCCGAGCGTGGCCGCGTTGTCGGCGGCCCACAGCGTCGCCGCGTAGGCGTCCTCGGGCGCAGCCGGAAACGGGTGTGCCGGCGCCAGCGCGTAATCGACCGACACCACGACCGCGGGCAGCGTCGCCGCGATGTGGCGCGCCGGCACGTCGGCGTCGTCCAGCGATCCGCCGACGAAGCCGCCGCCGTGCAGATACATCACCAGCGGCAGCAGGGTGTCCGAACGCGGCTGGTAGATGCGCAGCGGCAGGCGGCCGTGCGGGCCGGCGATGTCGATGTTGCGCACGTGCGGTGCAGCGGTGCCGTGCGCGTCGGGGTGCAGCAGATTCATGCGGTCAGTCCTGCCGGCTATGCCGGGGTCAAGGTGTGACCGGATTCTGTATGTTGGCTCGCTGTGGATAAACTGGTCTAATCTGGTAACACTGTTCGCTGAGTGCGAATAATCGGACGGGGGTCCGGTGCGCGCTCGCTTGCCCACCCTTGTCCGGAGTTGCGCCATGGATCGTTTCCAGGCCATGCAGGTGTTTACCCGCGTCGTCGATTCCAACAGCTTCACACGTGCCGCCGACAGCCTCGGCCTGCCGCGTGCCACGGTCACTACCGCGGTGCAGAACCTGGAAAACCTGCTGCAGGTGCGTCTGCTCAACCGCACGACGCGGCGCATCAGCCTGACACCCGACGGCGCCGCCTATTACGAGCGCTGTGCGCGCATCCTGGCCGACGTCGAGGAGGCGGAAGCGTCCTTCCGCGAGGTGGCCCGTGGGCCCAAAGGTCGTCTGCGCATCGATGTGCCGGCGCCGGTCGGGCGGCTGGTGCTGATTCCGCGCATGTGCGAATTCCACAGCCGCTATCCGGACATCGAACTGGCCATTGGCATGGGCGACCGTCCGGTCGACCTGGTGCGGGAAAGCGTCGATTGCGTCATCCGCATCGGCGAACTGCAGGACTCGACGCTGGTCGCGCGACGCATCGGCACGATGGAGACCGTCACCTGCGCGTCGCCCGATTACATCGAACGTCACGGCGAGCCGGTCGCGTTGGCCGATCTGCAGCAGCATCGCGCGGTGCATTACTTCTCCAGCCGCACCGGTCGCATCTACGACCTCGATTTCGTCGTCGAGGGCGAAGTAACCGAAGTCAAGGTGCCGGGCAAGGTGTCGGTGAACGACGCTGACGCCTACGTTACCTGCGGTCTGCAGGGTTTCGGCGTGATACAGCCGCCGCGCTTCATGGTGCAGGCTCATCTGCAGTCGGGCGCCTTGCGCGAAGTGCTGCCGCAGTGGCGGCCGTCACCGATGCCGATATCGGTGGTCTATCTGCAGAACCGTCACCTGTCGCCCAAGGTGCGCGCCTTCGTCGACTGGGCGGCCGAACTGTTCGGGCGCTGCCCGATACTGGGCGGCTGCGACCAGGCCTGCAGCAAGGCGGAGCCGAAGGACGGCGACATGCGTCAGGCGATACTGGGCCTGCAGTCCGTGGAGGCGAGCAGCTACTGATCACGACATCGGGATTGTCGGCCGCAGGCTTTGTTCCAGGCCGCTGTCGGGGTCGGAAGACCCCTCCCACAACCCCCGGCACCCGATCGGAGCGAGGCTCAGGCACCCCCTACTGTGGGAGCGGCCTTGGCCGCGACGCGGCCGATGCATGCTGCAGGCTTCGATCCGGGCTGTTGTCGTGACCGGCGTTCATCTGCCTCGCCGCGGCGGGAAGTACCACCATGCCGCCGCCACCAGCAGTGCGAACAGCGAATAGGCGAGCGTGAACACCCAGGACGGCGCTTCGTAATAGAGCAGTCGCTGCACCCAGTGCTCGATGAAACTCGCACCGTAGGTCGCCTCGCCCGCCTGCCGGCGCAGCCAGATCTCGAGCGTGGTCAGCGGACAGGCCTGACCGAGCCACGCCTGCGCGACGACGATGCCGATGGCGGCCAGATGGGTCAGCCGGAAGTGCAGCGCGTTGACCCAGCGCCAGCGCAGTGTGTTGCCGACGATCACCAGCACCAGCCCGCCGACGACGAACAGCACGACGGCGAAGTGCAGCAAAAGGACGGCGTCCGCGAGCAGTCGGTACGAGGGCGAGAGAAGCATTGGGGGATCGATTGCAGTGATTCCAGGAGTGTGTGGCCACCTGTGCTGCAAGTCTCGCTTATGGGATCAGGCGTTTGGACAGAGTATCAGGGCGACCCGTGCCGTCGGTCCGTGTCGATCCCTTCTTCGACTTGGACGGCTGGCTGCGGATATCGGCCGCCCCGCTCGATATCGTCTATCGGCTGCTTCCAGTCGGGCGAGTCCGGTATCAAACACCAGAGCGACGCCTGAACTCCAGAAGCATAATGTTCCCAGCCCACAACTCGTAATCCGAAGTGGGCGTTGATGCGTGCTTCGATGTCGCACATGTATTTTCCGCAGTGTTGAACCCATCTCATATTCAGGGCGGCGATCCAGAACAGGGCGATCGCCGCGATGGCAGCCGCCGCGATGACTATCCAGCCGTGTCGCCACTTATCGAGTTGGTCCGCCGCTGGCACCGCGAATGCTGCAATGGCTCCGCCATAGGCGACATGTGAAAACGCCGTGCGCAAGCGTTCCCTGACCTCTTCCTTTAGATGGTCATATTCTTTCAACACCACTTCAATAGCACCTTCCGGAAGCTTTGCGCAGGCAGTCATTGGACGAGCTCCTTCGGGGATGGATGCAGATTAATTAGCGACCTGTATCGGTGGAATCGACGTTTCGCTCTTTGACGGATCTCATGGCTGTTGGGCGGCGGCAGTGTCCTTGCGGTCGTGCGCAGCCCTGTACAGTCCGCACGCCAGACTTCGCATCGAGTGATTGCGAATGATGTTTGCCTTTGGATCAAAGTTGTAGCGATATTCCCAGACAGACGGATGCTCGGTGTACGGCGCCAGGCGGCTTGTGAAGAGGCGGATATACGCCAGGACTTCGCCGTGCTCGAATATCCGGTTGATTCGCAGTCCATTCGCGTTGTGCGTGCGGGGAGGATCTGGCGACGAGTACCAGCCCGTCACCGGGGACGGATCAAACGCAAATACTTCGGACACTCGCGGACCTCGTGCGTGTGAGGGATCCTGCTTGAAGGTGTATGCAAAATGCTGGGCGAGTCCGCCGCCCAGTGAGTGACCTGTCGAGACGATCCGAATCGTGTCTCCGTTGGGGTGGCGCAGCACATCGGAATCGGCTGTGAGCAGGTAAGTCTGAGGATTCGAACGCAGGCGCTCATGAAACTCCTCGGCCACTTGGCGTGCGGTAAACGTGTACTGGTCCTCATGTCCAGGAATGAAACGGAGAAACCAGCGGAGATTGGCAGTCCAGTCAGGAATCTCCAGAAAGTTCGTTCCTTCGAAGTCCACGACGATCTCCCGCGGGCTGGTTTCCTTCTCCAGAACGAGAAGGTAGAGGCCCTTCTTTCGCATGGCCCGGGTCAGTGTCTCGCTCGGAAAATCCTCCCAGGCCGTCCAACCGGCCGGCATGGGCGGCCTGTTCATCGTTCCGCATGCAGCAACCTTGTCGCTTTCGGCGGTATCCGTTGAGACCTGCCTGTCAGCCATGGAGCGCAGCCGTGCTGCCTCGTATGCATAGTCGCTCATTGCGGCGTACTGCCACTGCATCCTTGCATGAGGCTCCGCATCAGCCGGTTCATCGTACTTTCCTTTGCGCGGATCACGGACCAGTACCTGATGCGATTCCTGAGTGAACGTCGCACATCCTGAAAGTCCGGCTCCGAACGCAAATAGAGATGCAAGGAAGGCGCAGGTTCGATTCAGCATGAAGAGCCTCATGTCGCATGTCACGTGGTTCTGGGTGTAGGGGGCGAGATGCCCCTGCTACCTCGACATCGTATGCCAATTGCGCGTTTGTGCAGCCGCATGGGAGATGTCGTGCGAGGCGCCGACGGTGTCCGTCGCGCCAAGGGAGTTCTCGAGCCCCGCCAGCTCCCCGGTGCACGTGAATTCGAGCGTGCGGTCGTGTCATGCCGGTACCGGCTAGATATCAGATCCGCAGCGCCGGATAATCGATGCAGATCTGTCGTGGGTGATTAGCCGGGAGGACGCATGAAGGACGTGAAGGCAGTGGTGTTCGACGTGTTCGGCACGCTGGTGGACTGGCGCACCTCGATCACGCGCGAACTGCAGGCCGTGTTCGGCGATCGCGCCGATGCTTTCGCACTGGCCGATGCCTGGCGGGCCGAGTACCAGCCGGCGATGGAGGAGGTGCGCGCCGGGCGTATTCCGTTCTGCAAGCTCGACCGGTTGCATCGGCGCAACCTCGACATCGTGCTCGCCCGCGCCGGACTGGACGACTGCGACGAGGCGACGCGTGTCGCGCTCAACCTCGCCTGGCACCGGCTCGATGCCTGGCCGGACGTGGCGGCCGGTCTGCAGATGCTGCGTCGTGATTACCGGATCGCGCCATGTTCGAACGGACATATCGCGCTGATGGTGAATCTGGCGCGGCGCAACGGCTTCGTCTGGGACGCGGTGCTGGGCGCCGAAGTGGCACGCGACTACAAGCCGCGACCGGTGGTGTATCTGGCGGCGGCCGACGCTTTCGATCTGGCACCGGCGCAGACGCTGATGGTGGCGGCGCATTCGTCCGATCTGGCAGCCGCGTCTGCAGCCGGTCTGCGTACCGCCTTTCTGGCGCGACCGGACGAGTTCGGCGCCGGGCGGGGCGAGTCAGCGGCGGCGGTTCCGGTCGACCTTGCGGTCGCCAGCGTGCCTGAACTGGCGCAGGCACTGGCCGCACTGCGCTGAGCTTTCAGCGCGCGTCGGCCCCGGCGGCAGCTTTCGCCGGTACGCGCAGAATGCGTGCGACGAGCAGGCTGGCGCCCGCCACCAGTACCGCGCCGCAGGCGGCGGTGAACTGCAGCGCGTCGGTGAATGCGGCGTGCGCGGCCGACAGCAGCGCGGCGCCGGCTGGCGCGGGCAACTGTGCGGCGGCAGCGACCGCACCGCCTATGGTCGACAGCGCACCGGTAGACAACGCCGCCGGCAAGTCGGCTGGCATGCCTCCGGTGAGCAGATGACGGTAGATCAGCGTGCCCAAGCTGCCGAACAGCGCGATGCCCAGCGCGCCGCTGAACTCGGCACTGGTTTCCGACAGCGCTGCGGCCGCGCCGGCGCGTTCCGGCGGTGCCGACCCGACGATGATGTCGTTGCCTATCGTGAACACCGGCGCCATGCCCAGACTCATCACGACGGTGGCGGTGACCAGCACGGCGAGGCCGTGCGGGCCATCGATCAGGGTCAGCAGCGCGAAGCCGACGGCGGTGATCGCCATGCCCCACACCAGTATCGACACCGCCGACACGTGCCGCGCCAGTCGCGGCGACAGCAGCGAACCGAACACGAAGCCGAGCGACCACGGCAGGAGGGCGACGCCCGCCTCCAGTGGCGACAGGCCAAGCACCAACTGAAGATGCTGGGCGATGAAGATGTAGACGCCGAACATCGCCAGGCAGGACAGCGCGTAGGCGGCCACCGTGGCGCTGAAGGCAGGGCGGCGGAACAGTGCGACGTCGAGCAGCGGGTAGGCGATGGTCCGCTGACGCCGCACGAACAACACGCCCAGGCTCACGCCCGCCAGCACGGCGGCGAGCGCCAGCCCGTCAGCACCGTGCGTTGCGGTCTGCTTGAGTCCGTAGATCGTCGCCAGCACGGCGGACAGCGACAGCGCGACGCTGGGCAGGTCGATGCGGCCGGCGTGTTCGTCGCGATATTCCGGCAGCAGAGAGGGGCCGAGCAGCAGGAGCAGTGCCATCACCGGCACCGCGAGCAGGAAGGTCGAGCCCCACCAGAAGTACTGCAGCATGACGCCGCCGATCAGCGGACCGAGCGCACTGCCGACCGAGAAGGCGGTGATCCAGATGCCGATGGCGAACTGTCGTTCGTGCTCGTCATGGAACATGTTGCGGATCAGCGAAAGCGTGGACGGCGCCAGCGTCGCCCCGGCCACGCCAAGCAGGGCGCGCGCCGCGATCAGCGTGCCGGGGCTGCTGGCGAAGGCGGCCAGCACCGAGGTCAGCGCAAAGGCGGCCGCACCGGCCAGCAGCAGGCGCCGGCGGCCGATGCGGTCGCCCAGCGTGCCCATCGTGATCAGCAGGCCGGCCACCATGAAGCCGTAGATGTCGATGATCCAAAGCATCTGAGCGGCGCTGGGTGCGAGGTCGGTGCTGATCGCCGGCAGCGCGAGATTGAGCACCGTCAGGTCCATCGCGTAGACCAGACAGGGCAGGGCGATCACGGCCAGGCCTGTCCATTCGCGGCGGCCGGCTTTCGGGGCGGTTTGAACTGGAGTCATCGGGGATGAGGTCGTCAGCGCCGGTCGGTGACGCGACAGGTATCGCGACATCGACCGTGCCGGACGCTGCAAAAGAAAACGCCCCCGGCCTTGCGGCCGGAGGCGTTCGTGCTAACCGAGCGGTGAAGCTTAGTTGGCGGCGAACGGGTGAGCAGCGGAACCCTTCTTGGCAACCACTTCAGCAGCGGTCGGGGTGCCGGCAACTGCACGGGCGATCGATTCCTTGACAGCGCGGTAGTTGAAGTCCTGGATCTTCGCGTCGTCGTCGGCCAGCCAGTGGATGAACACGCCAACGCAGATGAACAGGTTGTCGGCTTCGTCAGCCGGGATCGTGCCGTCAGCAACGCTGTCAGCCACGGCCATTGCAACGCCGCGCTGTGCCGGGCCAAACATCTGGACGGCTTGCTTGGCGCCCTTGATGGTGACCTTGTTGAACATGACGGTGGCCGGCTTGCAGACCAGGTTCGGAGCGACAACGGCCAGCAGGGACGTGAAGCCGTCCTTGTTGTTGACCAGTGCGTTTGCGAACGCGGCTTCAGCGGCGCTGCCACGCGGGCCCATGATCAGATCGATGTGAGCAACTTCGTTGCCGTCACCAACCAGGGATTCGCCAACACACAGACCGTTAATCTTCGCCATATTGAATCTCCTCATTTACAAGGCAGTTATAGGGGGTAGATCCCCCCCGGGGTGGTAACCCATGTTCCGGGGTGCGAAACACAGGATCAAAACTTCTTCTTCTGCTGCTCTTCGCGCCGCCCGTCGACCCACTCGAGCACGTCGGCCAGGAAGGCCGTCACGACGGTCAGGTCGGCGCTTGTACCGGGGTTGATTCCGGCTGATTTGAGCTCTGCGTCCCATGCCATCAGCGCGTCTTGCATCATAACCGGATCACGACATTGTTCAAGCCGAACGTACATCTGGACGCCCTTTTCGCGTATCGAGCGCGCCGTTTCCGCACCATGTTTGCGCGCGATATGGGTGTCGGGAATCAATGCGAGACAGAACATGAACACTGTGGTCGCTGCCCATGCTTCACTGCACCATCGACGACGCGCTGCAACATACTTTGGCAGCAGGTGATCGAACACCAGAGCATGACCGCTTGCGTAAAGCGAGGCGATGCTGTCCCGGTGCGCCGCCAGCTGCATCGCTTCGAGCAGCGTGATCACCGGGGCTTCGGCAACGTCGTGCTCGGCGCGTTCCCCGATGCCTGCCGGATGAGCCAGGCGGATTGCCGCATACGCGTGTGACGCGTCGATGACCGTCAGCACGGCCAGTGTGCGCTGCAGCGATGCGCGGAGCGTTTCGTCGCTGTTTCGATGCAGTGCGGCATGGGCGATCGGCGCACAGCCGAGCACGATGCCCAGATTGGTGTTGCAGCCGACCGCCTGCCAGGTGGCGCGCATCGCGTCCTCGATGCGCTCGCCCACTGTCGCATCCAGGCGACACAGCGGTGCGGCTGCGGCCCGTGCGCTGGCGATGAAATCATCGACCTGCATGCGGTGACCGTCGCCGTGCAGGCCGACGTTACCCGGCTTGAGCGCCTCGACGTCCAGCCGGCAGGCGTGCTCGAACAGTGTGGCGAGCTGCACCGCCGCCGGCGTGCTCAGCATGCGATCACGCCGGCGCCCGGAATACGGCGCAGCAGGTCGTCGGCCAGCAGTTGCGCGATGTTCAGCGGTGTCACGCCCTGCAGGCCTTTCCAGGCCGGAATGCTGTTGACCTCGAGCACGGTGAGCTCGCCGTGGTCGTCGCGCAGGATGTCGATGCCGGCGTAGTCCATGCTGCAGGCGCGGGTGGCGTCGACGGCCAGGCGCATCAGCGCGTCGTCCGGCGACACCGGGATCGCTTCGCAGACGCCGCCCTGGGCGACGTTGTTGAGCCAGCTCTTGCCGCGGCGCAGCATGGCGGCGACCGGTTTGCCGTCGATCACCATCACGCGCCAGTCCGACCACTCACCGACGCTGTCGCGCGAGCGCGCGCTGTAGCGCTGCATGTACCAGACATTGCCCAGTGTTTCTGCCGCCGGCAGCGCGTCGCCGGCCTTCAGCCGCACGATGCCTTCACCCTGCGAGCCGAACAGCGGCTTCACCAGCACGTCGTGCCCGGCGGCGAACTCGCGCATCAGCACGGCGCGCGCCTCGGCTTCCTGCTCGGTCACCCAGGTCGGCGGCGTCGGGATGCCGGCGCGGTGCAGCAGCACGCTGGTCATCGCCTTGTCCACGCTCTTCTCGATCGCGCGCGCGTGGTTGTAGACCGGGATGCCCAGTTCGCCCAGGTAGTGCAGGAAATCCATGCGCAGCACGACCTGCTGCAGCGAACCGCCGGCCACGCCGCGCACGAACACCGCCTGCGGCAGCTTCTGTTCGAAGCCCGGCATCACGACGCCGGAAATGCCGCGCTGCAGGTCGATGTGGCACTCACCGAGGCTGACGTAGCGGGCCAGCAGGCCGCGCGCGCGGAAGGCCTCGCGCAGCCGGGCGCCATGCCAGCCCGGCTCGTCGGTGACGATGGCGATGTCCGCCTGCTGCACGCTCATGCCGATTACTTGCCCTCGCCGAAGGACTTGGCCAGCAGTTCGGTGTTGATCTGGCCGGCGCGGAAGCTCTTGCCCGTGCGCAGATTGCTCACCACCACGCGGGCCGGTGCGAACAGCATCGGGTCGATCTTGTAGAAGTCGTACTTCACTTCCTTGAATACTTCGGCGAACGGACGGCCGTAGTCGCGCGAAGCCGACGACGGCAGCTTCTGCGCCAGATCGGCCGCTGCGTCGTCCTCGCAATCGACGTAGAGCTGGGCGACGCCACCGAACAGGATGGCGTCGTTGGTGCGGCCCATCGCGTTCAGGAAGTCGGGCGCCGGCGGGGCGATCGGTGCACTGGCCGAGCCATCGACGATGTGCTGCAGCGGGAAGCCGAGCGCATGCACCTTGTGCAGCGCCACTTCGAGCACGCGGCCGACCACCTGCACGGTGCCGGCGAGGCTGCGCGTCGGCGTCAGGATGAGCGTCACGCCGTCGTCCGGCACATTGCAGTCGCGGCGGATCTTGGCCAGTACCTCGGCCGGCGGCTGGCGGTCGACCTCGAGCACCAGAACGGCGTGCTTCGCGTCGTCCTTGTAGCCCAGTTCCTTGTACAGCGGCTCCTTCACCGCCAGCGCACGGCCCGGACCGGAACCCAGTGCGTGGAAGGCCTCCTTGCCTTCGCCGTGCGACAGGCTCCAGCCGGCGTACTGGCTGGCCAGACAGGCGACGACCGGGTGGGTCGAATGCACGTTGATGATGAGCGGCCAGTGCGCTTCGCGCGTGTTGAAGGTGGCGGTGCCGAGACCGCCCATGCAGATTTCAGTGATGCGGCGGCCGGCTTCGATGCCGCCCGGGCAGTTGATGCCGGCGTCGATGACGCGGCCGCCACCGGGCAGCGGCTCGACCTTGATGCGCAGCGCGTCGGCGTCGCGCACCAGACCCTCGACCAGGGCCATCACATGCTTGCCCACGCTGGGCTGTGCGCCGGTCAGCACCGGGCCGTGTTCAGGGTTGCTCATCTTCAGTTCTCCTCACGAAAGGGCTGTTGTCGTCATCTGTCCGGCGAAAAGGCCGGGCGTGTCCAGAAGTTGTCGTTCGCGTTGCCGCAGTTGCCGGCTGACGGTGGCGCCGTCGCGGCCAGCGGCGAGCACCGTGCACAGCGGCATGGCGCGATCCGTCGTGCTGCCGGCTGGCGGCCGGTCGGCGCTCCATGCCGGCCATGCCGCATCGTCGCCGATACGCAACGTGTCCGGCGCATACACCACGCGCAGTCCGCGTATCTCGTCGCCGGCCAGCAGTTCGACCTCGTCGAGCCGGCCTTCGCAGGCCGCGACGTGGGCGGCGAACAGACCGCCGACCACGCGCTCTTCATAAAGCATCATCGTTGCGGTGGGCCGCGGGTTGATCTCTATCAGCACCGCGTGCTCGCCGTCGAACACCAGATCCGCGCCATTCAGGCCACGCAGACCGAACTGCTGCGTCAGTGCAGCGACATCGTGCGCCAGCCGCGCCTGCTGTGCGGGACTCAGCGGCAGATCGCCGACCGCCTCGCACCAGGCGTAGGGACCGGCCACGCTGCCTGGATACTGGCGCGTGACGCCGACGATGCGTGCGTCGTGACCGTCGGCGAGAAACAGCACCGACGCCGGCACGCCGTCGATACGGCGCTGTGCGAACCAGCCCTCGGCGATCTGTTCGCCCGCTCGCGCCGGACGCACGCCGATGCCGCCACATCCGCCTATCGGCTTCATCAGCCAGTCGTCGCCGGCCACCGGGCCCGAGATATCGACCTCCGCGCAGCGAATACCGGCCCGGTGCGCCGTCTCTGCAAGATCCATCGGCGCCTTGCAGCGGGCGACCGTGGTGGCGTCGTTGCCGACGAGCGGTGCGATCGCATCCAGTTCGTCGAGCATTGACGGGACGGCCTCGAAACCCGAACCGGCGACGATGCCGCGCCAGTTGCCGGCCATCGACCGGACCAGCGCCGGCAGCCGCTCATCGAAGTGATCGCCCGACAGGGCGCCGCGTTCCAGCCGGCAGGCCAGTCGTGCGGTGTCGCTGTCGGCAAATGGATCGATCACGTCGCAGCGCCAGCCGGCGTCGACGCAGGAGCGTGCAAGTGCACGCGCACTGCCGGCGACGATGAGCCAGTGCGACACCGGCCCGCGCTCCGTCCGCGATTCCGCTTCAGGCGACCAGATCGCGTGCTGTGGCGAAGGCGTCGCGGAAGTCGAGATAGACCGGCTTGTCGGTGTTGATCATGCGCTGGAACAGGCCGCGCTGGCACAGGTACTTCACGTTGCCGATGGCCAGTGCGCCGATGCCGACGGCCTTGCCCGATCCGGCGCCGAGCGGCTTGCCGTCGTCCATGACGCCCAGCCCTTCGATGCCCGCCGGCGGAACGGCGTTCACGTCGGCAGCGACCAGCAGCGAGCGCGCGTTCTGAAGCTGGGCCTTGCTCAGCACCTGGATGCCGGCCTTGGCCGTGCACAGGATGACATTGGCCTGGGGCATCAGGCTTTCCTTCTGTTCGTTTGAACCCGCTTCGACCGGCTCGACCGACGAACCGTAGCGGGTATTCACGACTTCCGAGGCGACGCGGGCGCGCATCGCGCTCGAATGACTGCCGACCAGCACCTTGGCGCCAGCGCTGGAAGCCAGCACTGCAGCGGCGGTGCCGACCGGGCCCGTACCGCCGAGCACCAGCACGGTCTTGCCTTCGAGTTCGGTGTTGTGCGCCTTGCGCAGCTGACGCTCGACGCAGGCGACGAGGGCGGCGGCGGTGGTGAAGGCGCCGGAGGGGTCGGCGAATACCGACACTTCGAACGGCGGCACCATGGCGCCACGGCAGGCGTCGAGCATGTCGGCCGCCAGGCCGATGTCACGGCCGCCGATGAAGATGCCGGTGCGCTTCACGCCATTGGGGCCGCGCGAGAAGATGGCATCCTGGGTGAGGCCGTAGATCTGGTCCAGCCCGACGCCCGAGTAGGGCATCAGCACCTGGAAGCCGGCGTCGCACGCCATGTTCACATCGAAGGGGCTGATGTTGTTGGTGGGGCTGAACATGTGCAGGATGTACGGGTTTTCCATGGTCTCTCTCGCTCTTTCCGCCCGAAGGCTGGGTGCTCTCTTACGTCGTTATGGGGTGCGGTGACGCACCTCTCCTCTAATTCCCGGTCTGCACCTGCGGCATCAGCCCGGCAGTTCCGTCCACTGCGCGCCCTCGTTGCGCGCAGCGCACACCATCAATTCCAGTCCTTCCGCCTGCGCGAACCGCGTGCGCGCAGACGCCACCATGGCGTTCGCGTCGGCCTCCGACGCTGCCAGCGCAAAGCCGGTCGGCCCCCACGAACTCTGGCCGATGCAGGCTGCGCCGAGCCCGGCCAGGTGTTCCGCGACACTGCTCACCAGCGCACTGGTGTAGCGGCCGCCCTGAGCCGGCGCGAAATAGTCGCCGACACATTGCTGCAATTCGTTGATCGCGGCACCGAACATGTCGATGTCGCGTTCGGCCAGCGCCGGCAGTGCGCGCATCAGCACCAGCCGGCTCAAGCGGTCCGCCAGCCCCGCCTTGTAAGGCGGCAGCACGCGGAATGCCTCCTTCTCGGCCGCCCCGTGCAGGCCGCGACAGGCGTGATCGAAGATCAGCACCATGCGCCACTCCGCCGGGAACGGCATTTGCACGACGATGGGCGGTGGGGCGTCCAGCGCGCCGCGACCGCCATCGACGATGAAACCACCGCCATCGAAACTGCCGATGCCGATGCCTGAACGCGCACCACGGTCGAGCAGGCCGGCGATGTCGCGCGAGCTCAGCTTCAGGCCGTGCAGACGCGCCAGCGCCATGCCGACCGCGAGAGCAAGTTGTGTGCCGGAGCCCAGCCCGGAGTGCGAGGGGATGGCGCCGGTGATGTCGATGCGGGCAGGGGGGAGATTGAAGCGTTCGCAGATCGTCGCCGCGTAGCGGCGCGCGCGCTCGGCGTCGTGACCGCTGACTTCGAGCTTCGCGGCCGGTCGGATCTGCAAGGTGGTGTTCAGACCTTCCAGCGTGAGGCCCACGCTGCCGAAGCGTCGCCCGAGGCTGCCATCAAGGTCGACGAACCCCATGTGCAGGCGAGCGGGAGCCCGGACTTGCAGGGCGGCGGCGGTCGCGTGCGAAGCGTTCATCCGATGGGTCTGTCGTTGCGAAGGCGCGGATTATCCCAAATTCGGCGGCCTCACTGGCAAAGGCTTTTGCGACGGCGCCGGAAGCCGTTCAAGACAGTCGGGCGACGGTCGTTTACGGATCGCGCTGTCACGCATGTGAAACAGGTTGACCGCGGTGCGGTCTGTCCTGCCGGATGCTGCAGTGCGGTGCGCGAAGGCGCGCCCGTCGCAGGTTTGCGCTTGTTGTATCGTGGCGGGCTGCGGGTTCTATCAACCTGATGAAACGGATGACTCATGACGAATGAAGCGACTTCGACCGTCGTCACCGAAGTGGCCTGTCCGCTGTGCGGGCACGCCTGTGACGACCTGAGCGTCGATACCGCGGGCAGCGGCCTGACCGTCGTGGCCAACGGCTGCGACAGGGCGCGCGACGGTTTTGCTCGACTCGGTGGTGTTCCGACGAACGCTTCCGCCCGCATCGACGGCAAGCCGGTGTCGCTGGACGAGGCCTGTGCGGAAGCTGCACGCATCCTCGCGGGCGCGCAGCAGCCGGTGTTCGGCGGCATGGTGCTGGACCTGAACGGTGCGCGCGGCGCGATGGAACTGGTCGATCTGGCGGGCGGCATCGTCGAACACATCAACAACGAATTCGGCTGGCGCGCGAGTCGCGCCGTGCAGGACGGCGGCGGCATCAACACGACGCTGGCCGAGGTGAAGAACCGCGCCGACCTCATCGTGCTGTTCGGTACCGACGCGGTGTCGCGTCAGCCGCGTTTCTTCGAGCGCACGGTGTGGGTGAAGGAGTCGATGTTCGACTTCGATACAACCAGCCGCCACATCATCTATCTGGGCGCCGGTCTGAATACCGCGCCGGGCGTGTCGCCGGACGGCCGCCAGCCCGACGTGTTCGAATTCGACAAGAAGCGCATGCCCGAGGCGCTGTCGGTGCTCAATGCGCTGCTGGCGAAGCAGCCGGTGGCCGGTGAGGCGCCGCTGGGCATCGCACTTGCTCGCTGGCAGGCGCTGGCTGACGCATTGCTGGCGGCGAAATACAGCGTGCTGGTGTGGACGGCGTCCGCATTCGACACGCCGCAGGTCGACATGAACGTCGGCGCCATCGCGGCGATCGCCCGCAAGCTCAATGTGACGACGCGCTGCAACGCGCTGCCGCTGGCCGGCAACGACGGCGATTCGACGATGGGTGCGGTGCACCTTTGGCAGACCGGCTTCCCGATGCGCACCAGCTACGCCAGCGGTACGCCGAAGTTCGACCCGCTGCAAAACGGCTTGTCGCGCCTGGTCGCCAATGGCGAAACCGACGCGCTGGTGTGGCTGTCCAGTCTGAACGACACGGTTGCGCCGCCGTCGACCGGCCTGCCCACGGTGGTGATCGCGCCGCCGACGCAGAAGCTCGATGCGGAGCCGCATGTGTTCATTCCGGTGGCCACGCCAGGCATGCACCTGACCGGGCATTTCGTGCGCACCGACAAGGTGGTGTCGCTGCCGTTGCGGGCGCTGAAGAAGTCGTCGCTGCCCGCGGCGGAGCAGGTGACGGCCGCCATCGTGGCCAAGATGAAGGAGGTGGGAGCGTGAGTCTGATCAAACTGACCGGTGGCCGCGTGATCGATCCGGCCAACGGCGTGAACGACCAGGTGCGCGACATCTACGTGCGCGATGGTCGCATCGTCGCCGGACCGAACGAGCACGAGAAAATCACCGCCGAGTACAACATCGCAGGGCGCATCGTCATGTCGGGGGCCATCGACATGCACAGCCACATCGGTGGCGGCAAGGTGAATATCGCGCGCGAAATGCTGCCGGAAGATCACCGCGGCGATCCGCTGGAGCGCACCGAACTGACCCGTTCGAGCTGCGGTCACGCAGCGCCCGGCACGCTTGCGGCCGGTTATCGCTACGCCGAAATGGGCTACACGGCCGCCTTCGAGCCGGCCATCCTGCCGATCAACGCGCGCCAGGCGCACATGGAAATGGGCGATACGCCCATTCTCGATACCGGCGGCTACGCCATGCTGGGCAGCGACGATTTCTTCCTGCGCATGATGGCGGCCAAGGAAGATCAGAAGGCGATCAACGACTACGTCGCCTGGACGCTGAACGCGACGCAGACGGTCGGCATCAAGATCGTGAACCCGGGCGGCATTTCGGCCTTCAAGTTCAACCAGCGCAAGCTCGATCTCGACGAACAGAACGCGTACTACGGCATCACGCCGCGCGAAATCGTCAAGGTGCTGTCGCGCGCCGTACATGATCTCGGCGTGCCGAAGCCGCTGCACGTGCATGCCAGCAACCTCGGCGTGCCGGGCAACGTCGACACCACGCTGGGCACGATGGACGCGGCCGAAGGCCTGCCCATCCACCTGACGCACATCCAGTTCCACAGCTACGGCACCGAGGGCGACCGCAAGTTTTCCAGTGCCGCGGCGCGCATCGCCGAGGCGATCAACCAGAAGAAGAACGTGACGGCCGACGTCGGCCAGATCTTGTTCGGCCAGACCGTCACCGCCTCCGGCGACAACATGGTGCAGTACCGCAACGCCGACCACGGCTCGCCGAAGAAGTCCGTCATCATGGACATCGAGTGCGACGCTGGCTGCGGTGTCGTGCCCTTCAAGTACAAGGACCAGAATTTCGTCAACGCGCTGCAGTGGGCGATCGGCCTGGAAATCTTCCTGATGGTCGATGACCCGTGGCGCGTGTTCCTGACCACCGACCACCCGAATGGCGCGCCGTTCACGACCTATCCGCACCTGATCAAGCTGCTGATGGACCGCAGCTTCCGCAACGCCATGCTGGACACCATCAACCCGGACGCGCGTGCGATGAGCAATCTGGCCGGCCTCGACCGCGAGTACTCGCTGTACGAGATCGCCATCATGACGCGCGCCGCGCCGGCAAAGCTGATCGGCCTGGCCGACCGCGGCCATCTGGCCCCGGGCGCTGCGGCCGACATCGTCGTCTACAAGGAGGACGCCGATCGCGAGCGCATGTTCGAGAAGCCGGAGCTGGTGTTCAAGGACGGCGAACTGGTGGTGCGCGACGGCCGGATCGTCAAGGTGGTGCGTGGCAACACGCACGCGGTGAAGCCGGAATTCGATCGCAGCATCGAGAAGAAGATCGAACCCTACTTCCAGCGCTACCACTCGGTGCGCATGAACAATTTCAAGATCAGCGACGACGAACTGTGCGAGTGCGGCGGTGGCAGCAAGCTGATTGCCCATGCATGCAAGAAGCGGGGTTGAGCAGATGATCATCAACGGTGTAGCGATCGACGACACTTTCGCCGAAGCATTCGGCATGCGGGGCATCCGCCTCATCATCACCGCGTACAACGAAACCTGGGCGCTCAATTCGGCCAACGCGATGACCGGCTTCGCGACCTCGGTCATCGCCTGCGGCGCCGAGGCGGGCATCGAGCGCGTGCTGTCGCCGGCGGAAACGCCGGACGGCCGCCCGGGCGTGTCGGTGCTGGTGTTCGCGGTGTCGAGCAAGGAACTGATCAAGCAGATCGAACGACGCGTCGGCCAGTGCGTGCTGACCAGCCCGACCAGCGCCATCTTCGCCGGTCTGGACGAAGGCGACCCGGTGCCGCTGGGCAAGACGCTGCGCTATTTCGGCGACGGCTTCCAGACCTCGAAGCAGATCGGCGGCAAGCGCTACTGGCGCGTGCCGGTGATGGACGGCGAATTCCTGGTGCAGGACACCGCGCGCATGGTGAAGGCGGTCGGCGGCGGCAACTTCCTGGTGTTGGCCGACACCCAGGTGCAGGCGCTGGAGGCTTGCGAGGCGGCCATCCGAGAAATGCGCAAGCTGCCGGAAGTGGTCATGCCCTTCCCGGGCGGCGTCGTGCGTTCGGGTTCCAAGGTCGGTTCGAAGTACAAGGCGCTGTCGGCCTCGACCAATGACGCCTTCTGCCCGACGCTGCGTGGCGCGACCAAGTCCGAACTGGACGAGCGCATCGGCGCCGTGCTCGAAATCGTCATCGACGGCCTGACTGATGCCTCGGTCAAGAAGGCGATGGAGGTCGGCATGCGTGAAGTCTGCAAGATCGGCGCGGCCGGCGGCATCCGCCGCCTGTCGGCCGGCAACTACGGCGGCAAGCTCGGCCAGTTCCAGTACCACCTGCGGGAGATCCTGTCATGAGCGCGCTGGTATTTACGCTGCGCAACGCACCTGCCCAGCGCGTCGACGCCGGCGCCCTGAATCCGACCGCGCTGGCCGGCCTGTCGGTCGCCGACATCGCGGCGCTCACGCTGCAGATCGGCAAGCGCACGGTACGCGTCGACGAGGTGTTCACGCTTGAAGGCGACGACACGGCGGACCTCGTGTTCCGTGGCGACTGCGGCAAGTTCGAGCGCATCGGTGCCGGCATGAAGTCGGGCCGGGTGACGGTCGAGGGCCATGCCGGTGCCTATGTCGGTCAGGGCATGCTCGGCGGCACCATCGTCGTCGGCGGCAACGCGGGCGCCTTCTGCGCCACCGGCATGAAGGGCGGTCGCATCGAGGTGGCGGGTGACGTCGCGGAATTCGCCGGCGGCGCGATTCCAGGTGAAATGAAGGGCATGGCCGGTGGTCTGCTGCTGGTCGGCGGCAACGCCGGCGAGCGCCTGGGCGACCGCATGCGCCGTGGCCAGATCCTGGTCAGCGGCAACGCGGGCGACTACTGCGGCGCGCGCATGATCGCCGGCACCATCGCGGTGGCGGGCACGGTCGGCGCCTACCCGGGCTACCTGATGAAGCGCGGCACGCTGATCGTGAACAGCCTGCCGGCGCAGATGCTGCCCGGCATGGTCGATTGCGGTCCGCATCGCCTCGGCTTCCTGAGCCTGCTGTACGCGAGCTGGAAGGGCCTGCCCGGCGCTTTCGGCGCGCTCGATGCCAGCGCCTGCACGGTCCGTCGCTATATGGGCGACATGGGCGTGGTCGGCCGCGGCGAACTGCTGGTCCGCGCTTGACAACGCACCGCTGGTGGCCGGACTCGCTGCATCCGCTGGTCGGGCGCAACGCGGCCGGCCGCCTGCTGGTGACCGAAGCGCTGCTGCGCAGCTGGATGTCGCGCCCCGAACTGGCGCTGGTCGACGACAGCTGCGTCGCCGAACGCGCGCTGGTGGCATCGCTCGACGCCGCGCCTGCGCGCATCGTCGAACACGGTGAGATCGCCGCCATCAAGGACGAGGACGCGCGCGACAACTGGTTCGCCTACGTCGCCTTCCGCGACCGTGTGCTGGCGCAGCCGGATCTCGAATCGGCCTGGCTGGAGCTGTTCCTCGACGGCCTGTCCGGCATCGCGCCGCTGTTCGTGCCGCAACTCACCGAAATAATCCTGCACGCGCTGCTGGAAGGCTGCGACGATCCGCTGATGTGGCGCGCCGCGGAACTGTTCTTTCGCAATCAGCGCGCGACGCCACAGTCCGGCCGCGTGCTGATGGCCGACGCCGAAGTGCTCGGCGACTACGCCGAAACAGGCGGCTTCGGCAATATCGGCCGCCTCATCCTGCAGGCGGGTGCCGCGCCGCGGGCTGCGAATCTCGACGTGCTCGATCCGGCCAACGCCGCCGATCTGTACGCAAGGGTGGGGCGTCGCGCCGTGCTGCCGCTGAACGTCGGCCAGCCCGGGCTGGATGCGCTGTGCCGCGTGATGGAGCGCTGGATCGCGCATTTCTACGGCTGCGCGGTCCGCATCGCACCGCAGAAGGACATCCACGACGATCGCTGGGCCTGGCACATCGGCCTCGATCGCGAGGCGATGGACCTGCTGAACACGCTGTACGAGGGCGGCGAACTGGCGCCCGACCGCATGGCCCGCATCATTGCGCTGTTCCGCCTCGATTTCGTCGACCCGCAGGAGATGTGCGCCGAACTGCGCCGCGACGGCGAAGCGCGTCCGGTCTGGATGGCGCTGGCGATGGACGAAGCGGGTCTGGTGCAGATGAAGCCGCAGAACCTGCTGCTGAACCTGCCGCTCGCCGCGGCGAACTGAACGGCACAGCCGGCGGCGCGCGCTGCTGCGCCGCAATGCGGCGGCGGCTATACTCGCCCGCTTTCCCTGCATCCCCCGTACTGCGCCATGACCGTCGCCAAGCCCGAAACCCGTCCGGCCCGCCCGTATTTTTCTTCCGGCCCCTGCGTCAAGCGTCCGGGCTGGACGCTGGACGTGCTCAAGGACGCCTTCATCAGCCGTTCGCACCGCGCCAAGGACGGTCTGGCCAAGCTGAAGGAGGTCATCGTCCGCAGCCGCGAGGTGCTCGGCATTCCGGACGACTATCGCATCGCCATCGTGCCGGGTTCCGATACCGGTGCGGTCGAAATGGCGCTGTGGACGCTGCTCGGGGAGCGTGAGGTCGATTGCCTCGCATGGGAAGCCTTCGGTGCCAACTGGGTGACCGACGTCGGCCCGGTGCTGAAGCTTGCCAATGCACGCTTGGTGGTCGCGCCCTACGGCAGCCTGCCGGATCTTTCGGCGGTGAGCTGGGACCGCGACGTCGTATTCACCTGGAACGGTACTTCGGGCGGCGTGCGCGTGCCGGACGGCGACTGGATCGCCGATGACCGCGCCGGCCTGTCGATCTGCGACGCGACGTCGGCTGCGTTCGCGATGGAACTGCCGTGGCACAAGCTGGATGTGACCACCTGGTCCTGGCAGAAGGTGCTGGGCGGTGAGGCGGCGCACGGCATGATCGTGCTGAGTCCGCGCGCGGTCGAGCGGCTGTACCGCCACACGCCGGCCTGGCCCATCCCGAAGGTGTTCCGCCTGATGAACAAGGGCAAGCTCACCGAAGACCTGTTCGAGGGCAATACCATCAACACGCCGTCCATGCTGTGCGTCGAGGACCAGATCGACGTGCTGCGCTGGGCCCAGGAGATCGGCGGTCTGCCTGCCTTGATCGCGCGCAGCAAGGCCAGTTTCGCGGTGCTCGAAAGCTGGGTGGCCAAGACCGGATGGGTCGACTTCCTGGCCGACCGCGAGGACGTGCGTTCACACACCTCGGTCTGCCTGAAGATTACCGACCCCTGGTTCGAGGCACAGTCGCTGGAAGCGCGCTGGACCATCGTGCAGCGCCTGTGCGCGCTGCTGGAGGCGGAAGACGCGGCCTACGACATATCCGCCTATCGCGACGCGCCGCCGGGCCTGCGCATCTGGTGCGGCGCGACTGTCGACACCGCCGACGTTGCGGCGCTGACGCCGTGGCTGGACTGGGGCTACGCCACGGTGAAGCAGGAGATGAGCCGGTGATGCGCGCCATCCTGTTCGACTGCGACAGCACGCTGTCGACGATTGAAGGCATCGACGTGCTGGCCGAACAGGCCGGCGTGGTCGATCAGGTGGTGCCGCTGACCAACGCCGCGATGGAAGGGCGACTGAAGCTGGAAGAGGCGTACGCAGCGCGGCTGGACCTGATCAAGCCCGACGCATCGACCATCGACGCGGTCGGGCGTCAGTACATCGAAACGCGCGTCGACGGCGCCGCCGAGGCGATCGCCGCGCTCGGCGCGCTGGGCTGGCAGGTGCACGTGGTGAGCGGCGGCATCCGCCAGGCGGTGCTGGCGATCGCGCGCTTTCTCGGTGTGCCGGACGAGCGCGTGCATGCCGTCGACCTGAGGTTCGACGCGAATGGCCACTACGCCGGCTTCGACCCGGAATCTCCGCTGGCGCGCAGTGGTGGCAAGGCGGAAATCGTGCGCCGGGTTGGCGCCGGTGCCGAACGCGTGGTGATGGTCGGTGATGGCATCACCGATCTCGAAGCGGCTGAAGCCGGTGCGCTGGTGATCGGTTTCGGCGGCGTCGTGCGCCGCGAGATCGTCGCCAGCCGGGCGCCGCATTTTATCGATCAGGCCGATCTGCGCGAGGTCGTGCGCCTGCTGGCGACGCCGGAAGAACTGGCGCGCGTCGAGTCGCTGCTGCGCTGAGCGACGTCGGTCAGCGCGTCGCGACGATGCGCCGGCCGTCGCCGGTGACCATGATCAGCGTGCGCGCGTCCGGTCTGTCCTGACGCACCACCTTGTCCAGCATTTCAAACAGCCGGTTCTCGATGTCCATCGCCGCGCCGGCGCAGGCCATGCGGGTGGCGGCGATGCGGCCGAAGCGCAGGTCGTGGCCCTGGCGGGCCCAGCTTCCGGTGTAGCGGTTGCAGCCCGCGCGCCCGGCGAGCCGGCCCTCGGGCAGGAATTCGATGTGAGCGTCGACGTCGTCCGGTACTGTCGTCGTGCCGACCTCGCGGATCTGCCAGCGCCCATCCGGCGGTCCGCCGCCGCCGTAGGTGGTGCAGGCCGCAAGCAGCAGAACGCCCAGCAGCGATGCGAGGCGCGTGCTCATGTCAGAAGCGGGGCAGGGCCTGCCGGTAGAGCGGGCCGAAGCACTGCGTCACGTCGGGGCGGTAGCACACGAGGTGACTGTCCTCGCCCTGGCGGAAATGCACGAACACCCGGTAGGTTTCGCCCGAGTCGTCGGCGTTCTGCCCGAGACAGTCCTTGCCGCCGGAGTTGTGCCGGATGGTCACGTTCAGTTCGAAAAAGTCGTCGGCGACCGGCACGCTGGAAAACACATAGCTCACGTCGGTCTGCTCGTTGCCGCTGCTGACGCGGCCGGTGCCGTCGCTGCGATATTCGTAGCTTTCGACGCACTGCGACTCGTCGGTCCAGCTCCACAGCCCGACGATCTGTGGTGCGGCGAGCGGGCCGGCCGTTTCGATGCGCGCGGCCTGCGAGGCCGACGCCGCGAGCAGCGCCGCGCCGAGCAGCAGAGAGGTACAGGCCTGCTTGAATCGATGGATGTGCATGACGGCCTCCGCAGAGCGCGACATGTTTCGATTGTAGGCCGCTGCGTCAGATTCCGTTTGCCGCCTTGCGGCGCAGCGGACCGAAACAGTGCTTCAGTTCCGGTTCCATGCAGACGATGTGCTGGTCGCCATCGGGGTGGAATTTCAGATAGACGGTGTAGCGCTCGTTGGTGTCGTCGCTGGCGGCACCGGCGCAGTCGCGCCCGCCGTTGTCCTTGGTGATGGTCGCCTGCAGCCGGTAGAAGCCGTCCTTCAGTGGCACCGGATCGAAGATGTAGGCCATTTCGGCGCGCTCGTCGCCGCTGCTGACGCGGCCGCTGCCGTCGGCGGCGTACTCGTAGGTTTCGCTGCACTGCTGCGGGTCGGTCCAGCTCCAGCTGCCGGCAAGACGCGGCGACGCCGCACTCACGCCGGGCTGGGCGGAATCGGCCGGTACGGCAAATGCACCGCTGCAGGCAAACAGTGAAGTGGCGATCAGACTGGCGCAGAGGCGCGGTGCAATGGACATGTCGGGCTCCGGTCGGACGGCTTGCGGGGACGCTGCGGCCGGCGCATTCTGGCACCGGGCTCGCGATGGGACACGGGCAGCGTGCCCGAGTTCTGCGCAAACCTGTGCGGAAATATCTGGCGCCTGCGGTGTCGAAGCCCCCGACCACACCGCATCGCGCAAGGGAGCGCCGCCATGGCCGACACCGTCCTGCTGTCCTATCTGTTCAGCGCCGCCGCTGCGCTGTCGGGCTATCCCGAACTGCCGCTGTCCGAACTGCCGACGCTGCGCATGATGGCGCCGGCTGCACTGGTCGAGGAAGCCTGTCCGGACGATCCGCGCGAGTGCGACAAGCTGGTTGCGCTGTACGACCACGACCGTGAGCAGATACTGATACGCGCCGATCTCGACCTGCAGGACCCGACCGACAATTCCTTCCTGGTGCACGAGTTCGTGCACGTGCTCGAGGCACGGCAGAAAGGTGCGCTGTACCAGCACGACTGCAATGCGACGCTGCGCTCGGAGCGCGACGCCTACCGCGTGCAGAACCGCTACCTGCAGCAGGAAGGGCGCAGCGAGCGCTTCGGCACGCAGCTGGCGACCGTGGTCTGTGCGCGCGATCAGCGCTCGGCCGGCAACGGCACGATGCGCCTCGAAGTCGCACCCGGTGTGGCGAACGAGGAGCGGGTGCTGGAGAACTTCATGCAGGAGCTGCGCGACGGCGCGGCCGCGGCACAGCGCCGCTGACCGCGCCCCCGCGACGCTTCAAAGCAGCACGCGCTCGATGCCGCCGGCGTTGGCCTGCTCGACGTAGCGGGCGGCCCAGTCCTCGCCGAGCAGGTGGCGCGCCATCTCGACCACGATGTAGTCGGCCTGGGTGCTGCTGTCGTTGTCGTAGCGCGACAGGCCCTGCAGACAGGACGGGCAGGAGGTCAGTATCTTCACCTCGCCGGCAAAACCGTCGGCGCGCAGCACGTCCGCCCCCTTGCGCATTTCCTCTTCCTTGCGGAAGCGCACCTGGGTCGAAATGTCCGGCCGGCTGACCGCCAGCGTGCCGCTCTCGCCGCAGCAGCGATCATTCAGCGCCACCTTCGTGCCGTCGGCCGTGCCCACCAGCTGATTCACCACCTTCAGCGGCGCGTGCGTCTTCATCGGCGTGTGGCAGGGGTCGTGATACATGTAGCGCACGCCCTGCACGCCTTCGAGCTTGACGCCCTTTTCCATCAGGTACTCGTGGATGTCGAGCAGCCGGCAGCCGGGGAAGATCTTATCGAATTCGTACTGCTGCAGCTGGTCCATGCAGGTGCCGCAGGACACGATCACGGTCTTGATGTCGAGATAGTTCAGCGTGTTGGCGACACGGTGGAACAGCACGCGGTTCGAGGTGCTGATCTGCTGTCCCTTTTCCGCGTTGCCGCCGGCGGTCTGCGGATAGCCGCAGCACAGGTAGCCGGGCGGCAGCACGGTCTGCGCGCCGACGTGGTAGAGCATGGCCTGAGTGGCCAGACCGACCTGCGAGAACAGCCGCTCGGACCCGCAGCCGGGAAAGTAGAACACCGCTTCCTGGTCTTCGGACGCGCGCTTCGGGTCGCGGATGACCGGCACGATGGCGGCGTCCTCGATGTCCAGCATCGCGCGCGAGGTGCGCTTCGGCAGGTTGCCCGGCATCGGCTTGTTGATGAAGTGGATCACCTGCGCCTTGATGGACGGCTTGCCCAGCGTCGGCGGCGGCGCCTTGGTCTGGCGGTCGACCAGGCCGAGTGCCTTGCCCACGCGATGCCCCAGCCGCTGCGCCTTGTAGCCCACGCCCATCATGGCGACGCGCAATGTCTTGATGGTGGCCGGATCGGTCGCGTTCAGGAAGGCCATTGACGCGGCCGTGCCCGGGTTGAACTTGCGCTTGCCCTGCTTGCGCAGTGCATTGCGCATGGCGATCGATACGTCGCCGAAGTCGATGTCCACCGGACAGGGCTTCTCGCAGCGATGGCATACGGTGCAGTGGTCGGCCACGTCGCCGAATTCGTCGAAGTGGCGCAGCGACACGCCGCGTCGCGTCTGCTCCTCATACAGGAAGGCCTCGATCAGCAGCGAGGTGGCGAGGATCTTGTTGCGCGGCGAATAGAGCAGGTTGGCACGCGGCACGTGGGTCGAGCACACCGGCTTGCACTTGCCGCAGCGCAGGCAGTCCTTGATCGAGGTCGCGATCTGGCCGATGTCGCTCATTTCCATGATCAGCGATTCGGTGCCCAGCAGCGAGAAGGAGGGCGTGTAGGCGCGCGACAGATCGCCGCCGGGCAGAAGCTTGCCGGCGTTGAAGTGGCCGTCCGGATCGACCCGCTGCTTGTAGTCGATGAAGGGTGCAAGCTCCTCCGGCGTCAGGAATTCGAGCTTGGTGATGCCGATGCCGTGCTCGCCGGAAATGACGCCGCCAAGCGAACGCGCCAGCGCCATGATGCGGGCTACCGCGGCATTGGCTTCCTGCAGCATGCCGTAGTTGTCCGAATTCACCGGGATGTTGGTATGCACATTGCCGTCGCCGGCGTGCATGTGCAGCGCGACGAATACGCGGCCGCGCAGCACCTCCTTGCGGATGATTTCGACGCGGTCGAGCACCGGGCGGTACATCGCACCGTCGAAGATTTCGTCGAGCAGCGGCTTCAGCTCGCGCTTCCACGACACGCGCACCGAATAGTCCTGCAGCCGGTGGAACAGGGTCGGCTTTTCGGCGCGGTTGAGCAGCGGTCCCATCTCTACGCCGATCGACATCAGCAGCGGTTCGGCGCGCGCCAGCGGCAGGTCGAGGTTGTCCAGCAGCCACTGCCAGCGGCCGCGCACGGCCGCCACCTGCTGCAGCGCCTGGGTGCGCCGGTCGCCGATCAGTTCGTCGGCATCGACATTGGCGTCGCCGGCATGCAGCGGCAGTTCGCCGCGCAGGAAGTCGACCAGCGCATCGCACAGGCGCAGCTTGCTGGCGATCGACAGTTCGATGTTGATGCGTTCGATGCCGTCGCAGTAGTCGCCCATGCGCGGCAGCGGAATGACCACGTCCTCGTTGATCTTGAATGCGTTGGTGTGGCGGGCGATGGCGGCGGTGCGGGCGCGGTCCAGCCAGAAGGTCTTGCGCGACTCGGCCGATACGGCGATGAAGCCTTCGGCGCCGCGCTGGTTGCACAGGCGAACGACTTCGGACGCTGCGGCCATCACCGTCGTTTCGTCGTCGCCGACGATGTCACCGATCAGCACCATCTTGGGCCGGCCGTGGCGGCGTGCCTTGGTGGCGTAACCGACCGCGCGTACGTAGCGCTCATCGAGATGTTCGAGGCCAGCGAGCAGCACGCGCGCGTTGCCCGACTTCGGCAGGCCGTCGAGGTAGTCCTTGATCTCGACGATGGCCGGCACCGCCTCGCGCACCTGACCGAAGAATTCGAGACAGACCGTACGGGTGACCGGCGGCAGCTTGTGCAGGATCCAGCGCGCGCTGGTGATCAGTCCGTCGCAGCCTTCCTTCTGCACGCCGGGCAGACCGGCAAGGAACTTGTCGGTGACGTCCTTGCCCAGACCTTCCTTGCGGAAGCGCGCGCCCGGTACTTCGAGCAGTTCGGCGGCGCCACGCGGCGTGCGGCCGTCGGTTTCGAAGCGCTGGATCGAGAAGCGCACGACGGGCGCGTCGTGGATCTTGCCGAGGTTGTGGTCCAGGCGCGTGATTTCCATCGGCCAGCCGTCCGCGTCGACCATGCGCCAGCTCGCCAGATTGTCGAGCGCGGTGCCCCACAGCACGGCTTTCTTGCCGCCGGCGTTGGTGGCGATGTTGCCGCCGACACAGGAGGCATCGGCCGAGGTCGGGTCGCAGGCGAACACCAGGCCGGCATTCTCGGCGGCGTCCATGACGCGGCGGGTGACCACGCCGGCGCCGGTGCGTATCGTCGCGTACGGTTCGGACAGACCGGGCAGCACCATGGGCTCGACGGTGCCGAGATCGATCAGCTTTTCGGTGTTGATGACGGCCGATTTCGCCGACAGCGGCACCGCGGAACCGGTGTAGCCGGTGCCGCCGCCCCGCGGCACGATGGTGAGGCCGAGTTCGATGCAGCCGCGCACCAGCGGCGCGATCTCGTCCTCCGTATCGGGGTAGAGCACGACCAGCGGATATTCGACACGCCAGTCGGTGGCATCGGTCACGTGCGACACGCGGGCCAGACCGTCGAAGGCGATGTTAGCTTCGCGCGTGTGGCGGCCGAGCACCTTGCGGATACGACTGCGCAGCTTGCGGGTTTCGCCGAAGCCGGCGGCGAAGGCATCGACCGCGTTGCGGGCTGCCGCCAGCAGTTCGCCCACCTTGCGGTCGCGTTCCTGCGAGGCGGCGTCGCTGCCGGGCTGACGACGCTGTTCGATCTCGCGCAGCCGATGGCGCATCGCACCCACGAGCGCGTCCTGCCGCTTCGGATTGTCGAGCAGGTCGTCTTCGAGATAGGGATTGCGCTGAACGACCCAGATGTCGCCCAGCACTTCGTAGAGCATGCGCGCCGAGCGACCGGTCATGCGCTCGTCGCGCAGGCTGGACAAGGTGTCCCACATGCGGGCGCCGAGCAACCGGATGACGATTTCGCGGTCGGACAGCGAGGTGTAGTTGTACGGGATTTCGCGCAGTCGGGTAGGGTCGCGCGAAGCTTGCAAATCGATGAGCGCGGTAGCGGATTCCATCAACAAGCCATGAAGCGAATCGGAGCGGCATTATACGCCTGCTTCTTGTGCACTGCGCCACAATCGGCGCGAAGTGCGCCGGGGTGTTGTCCATGCGACGCATCCGACCTGTACCTGAACGGAAGAATCGATTGGATACCCTGACTCACGCACTGTCCGGCGCGCTGCTCGGCCGCTTCATGGCACGCGCGCCGGCCGACGAACGCCAGCCCAAGGTCTGGCAGACGGTGCTCGCCGGCGGTCTGGCCGCCACCTTTCCGGACCTCGACTTCGTGCTCGGCTACGTGTCCGAGCTCACCTATCTGCGCGGCCACAGAGGTGTCACGCACTCGCTGATACTGCTGCCGCTCTGGGCGCTGCTGCTGGCCTGGCTGATGCCGCGTCTGCTGCGCGCGCGCGGTGTCGGCTGGCGGCGCTTCTACGCGGTGGCGTGCGCCGGCATCGCCATCCACATCCTGGGCGACCTGATCACGCAGTTCGGCACCATGATCCTGGCGCCTTTCTCGGATCAGCGCTTCGGCTGGGGCACCACCTTCATCATCGACCTGCCACTGACCGGGCTGCTGATTGCGGGCCTCGTGGCGAGCGCGCTGTGGCGGCGCAGCCGGCTGCCGGCCGCGCTTGGCCTGGCGGCGGTATGCGTCTGGGTCGGCGTGGGCGCGGTCGGCAAGTCGGAAGCCATCGAGGCCGCGCGGCGTCATGCGGTGGAGCAGGGCATCGCCTTCGTCTCTATCGACGCGATTCCGCGGCCGGCTTCGCCTTTCAACTGGACCGCGGTGATCGACGACGGCCAGCGTTACCACATCGCGCACATCAACACGCGGCGTACCGGACTGCTCGAGGCAGGGCCCGACGACAACCTGATCCGCCGCTTCTCGGCCCACTACCGGCCGGTCGCGCTGGCGCAGTGGGAAGTACGCGAACGCTTCGGCAATGGCGGATACGACGGTGTGCGCGAGCAGGTGCGCGCGGTCTGGTCGGCGCCGGATTTCGCCTTCTTCCGCTGGTTCGCGATGTTTCCGGTGCTGGACAGCGTGGGCAGCGCAGGCGGGGGCGCTTGCGTCAGCTTCCGCGACCTGCGTTTCGAAACGCCCGGGCGTGACACGCTGCCGTTCCGCTACGGGCTGTGCGAGAACGGTGCGGGATGGGCGCTGGTCGAGCGGACGATGGCGGGCTGGCGTGCGCTCAGCGGGCGCTGAAAGAGAAAAGCCGGGCCGGCAGTCCGCGGACCACCGACCCGGCTCTTGTTGCTGAGGCGAAGATCAGTACTTCACTGCTACCGTCAGCTGGAAGGCACGCTCGGTGCCGGGAACGGCGAAGCCGCCGTTCTCGTAAAGCGCTTCGTAATAGCGCTTGTTGAACACGTTCAGCACGTTCAGCCGGACGTCGTAGCGCGGCTGTTCGTAGGCCAGCATCAGATCGGTACGCACGAAGCTGGGGGCACGGCCCTGGGCGATCGGGGCGCACGCGGTGTAAGCCCAAGCGTTGCTGCCGTTCGCGGCGGCCGAGTCGCACTGCCCGATACCGTAGGCCAGACGTGAGCCCTTGCCTTCGATGCCGACACCCGCGCGCCAGTTGGGCATGAAGCGGTAGGTCGTCCACAGGTTGAACGTGTAATCCGGCGTGTTGCGCGGTGTCGCGCCGACGCTGTTCGGATTGTACTTGCCGCGATAGACGAGTCGATTGGCGTTGGCGGCCTGGCCCGCCTGGAAGGTGCCACCGGCCGCGGCGACGACCTGCCCGAAAGTGCCGAGCAGTTCACCATCGAACTGGTCGTCGATCTCTGCGCGCATCAGCGCGATACCGCCGAACACGTCCCACTGCGGCGTGATGCGGCCGGCCGCCTCGATCTCGAAGCCGTCGGTGTGACGTTCCTTCGACAGCACGGCCGAGTTCGCCTGTTCGAGATCGGTGTTTCGCTCGTTGAACTTGGTCGCGCGGTACAGCGCAGTGCGCAGAGACAGTGCGCCGTCGAACAGCTCCCACTTCGTGCCCAGTTCGACCGTGCGGCTGCGCTCGGCGTCGTACTTGATGTTGGCCGGCGACAGCTGATAGAGATCGGCGGTCGGGTTGAACGAATCGCTCCACGCAAGGTAATAGGTCGACAGATCGGTGGGCTGATACAGCAGGCCGCTGCGATAGCTCCACTCGTTGTACTTCAGATTGAATGCCGTGGTGACGCCGGTCTGCGATGCGAGCGACGCGTAGTCGGCGTCCATGCGGTCATGACGCAGGCCGAGCAGCAGCTTCCATTTCGGAATGAACTCGATCTGGTCCTGCGCGTAGAAGCTGTAGGAGTCGCCCTCGTAGCCTGCGGGGTTAAAGCGCGCACGATTGCCGTAGGCCGCGGGAACGGCGACGTCCGGATCTGGGTTGCCGACCGTGGTCGTCGGTGCGGTCACCGCGATCGACGTGTAGCTCCAGCGATCCGCCTTCTCGCGCAGCAGTTCGACGCCAAAAAGCGCTTCGTGCTTCATGCCGGCCAGTTCGAACTTGGTCGTCAGGTCGCTCTGCAGTGTCACTGTGTGCTCACGGCCACCGCGAGCCTGGCGACCGCGGGTGATCACCGTGGCGTCGGTGACGGTGGAGCTGTTCACGTTGGCAGGCAGCCGTGGCGCGACTGCCCACAGGTCGCGCTTGTAGTCGGCGAAGCGGGCGACTGTGCGCAGTTCGGTGTCCTGCGAGAAGCGGTGGGTCCAGATGCCGGTACTGATGTTGGTGTCGTTCTGTTCGTAGTCCGAAGAAGTGCCGTAGAAGGCGCTAGCGGATACGTCCAGCGGACGGCGAGTGACCTGGGTGCGCGTGATCGGCGTGGCGAGCGCGCGGCTGATGAAGGGCACACCATAGTCCGGGACGTTCTTCGTCGTGTAGTACAGATGACCGATCGAGAATTCGTCGGCCGTGCCGATGCCCCAGCGCAGCGTCGGCGCGATGCCCTCGCGCTCCGATTCGACGCCGCGGCGCGAGCTGCCGGCGTCGGTCTTCATCGCGCTGATGCGCAGTGCAGCGTTCTCGCCGACCACCTTGTTCACGTCGGCGGTGACGCGGCCGTAGTCGTAGCTGCCCACGGTGGCCGACACTTCGGTGCGGTCGACCAGGCCCGGCTGCTTGCTGACGCGGTTGATCACGCCGCCCGCCTGGCCGCGACCGAACAGCATCGCGGCCGAGCCGCGCAGCACGTCGATCTGCTCGACATGGAAGGTTTCGCGGTTGTACTGGGCGACGTCGCGAATGCCGTCCAGGTACAGGTCGCCGAAGGAATAGAAGCCGCGCAGCATGATGTTGTCGCCGATGCGACCGCCTTCGCCGGAGTTGAAGGTGAGGCCCGCGACGTGGCGCAGCGCGTTCTTCATCGTGTCCGAGTTGCTGTCCAGCATCAACTGCTCGGTCACCGTGGTGATCGCCTGCGGAATGTCCTTGGCCAGCTGCTTGGTCTTGGCCGACGTGACGATGCCTGTCTGGTAGCCGCGGTTCGGCGAGTTCGGGCGGTCGTACTCGTCGCGCACCTTCACTTCCGGCAGAACCGGAATATTGGAGTCGGTGGCGGGCTTCTGTTCTTCGGCGCCGGCGGTGGACGACAGGGCCATCAGCATGGCCGCGGCCAGCGTCAGCGGCTGCTGCGGGATCGAGCGTTTCATCAGTGCTAGTCCAGTAGGTTGATATTTGATATCGGGGGCTGGACTGGCTTGCTGCGACGCAATGGGGCTGGCTGGTCCGCTGCCCGGCGCGTGCGAGGAACACGACAATGGGCAAGTGCGGCGCAGTGTAAATGAGAACAGTTATTAGAAACGGGATGTTGCGGCATCGCAACAATCGATTCGTGTGCAATCAAAATTCCGCGCGGGTAGGCGCGTTGCGCGGACTGCCTCTGTGAGGTCGCCTCGGGTAGAATGAAAACTGTTCTCAACATCTGAATGACCGGACATTGCAATGCCGACGCCTTCCGACGTGGAATCCCCGACGCCCGGTTTGACCGCCGGCTTTGCCCTCAGCACCGCCGCCGTCGGTGTGCCGATGACCGTGGTCGAGGTGCGTGCCGACGCCCGGGCGCCGGAATGGGCGAGCCGGCTGCGTGAACTCGGATTCATTGCGGGCGAGCCGGTACGTGTGCTGCGTCGCGGTCAGCCGGGCGGCGAACCGCTGGCGGTGCGGGTCGGCGTGTCTACGTTTGCGCTGCGCCGCGCCGAAGCCGACTGCGTACTGGTGCGAGCGGCCGATGGAGCTGCAGCGTGACGCAGACGGTGGTCGATAGCAGCCGGCTCGGTCCGGCGCTGCTGGCGCTGGTGGGCAATCCGAATTGTGGCAAGACCGCGCTGTTCAACCTGCTCACCGGCAGTCGGCAGAAGGTGGCGAACTACGCCGGCGTGACCGTCGAGCGTAAGGAGGGCGTGCTGCGCACCCCGTCCGGCCGCCGGCTGGCGGTGCTCGATCTGCCCGGTACCTACAGCCTGACGCCGCATTCGCCGGACGAGCAGGTTACGTGTGATGTACTCGCGGGGCGTCTGTCCGGCGAGCGCCGTCCGGATCTGATCCTTGCGGTGGTCGATGCGACCCACCTGCCGCGTCAGCTCAGACTGGTGCTCGGTCTGATGCGCCAGGGGCTGCCGGTGGTGGTCGCGCTGAACATGACCGATCTGGCACGGGCGCGTGGCATCTACGTCGATGCCGAGGCGCTGTCGAAAGCGCTCGGCGTGCCGGTGGTCACCACGGTGGCGGTGAAGTCGGGCGGTGCCGACGCGCTGCTCGAACTGCTCGAGGACGTGCGCCCGGGCGCCGCACTGCCGGCGGCGGAGGCGGGCGACGTCGCCGACGACCACAGGCGCGTGCGCGACATCTTGGCTTCGCTCGGGCTCGACACCGTGCAGGCGCACGCCTTCAGCGATCGCGCCGACCGCGTGCTGCTGCATCCGCTGGTCGGTCCGCTGCTGCTGTGCGCGCTGCTGTTCCTGATCTTCCAGGCGGTGTTCGCCTGGGCCGAGGCACCGATGGGCTGGATAGAGGCGGCGACCGCCGCGCTTGGCGAAGCGGTCGGAGCGGCGCTGCCGGACGGCCTGCTGCGCAGTCTGCTGGTCGACGGCATCGTCGCCGGGCTGGGCGGCGTGCTGGTCTTCCTGCCGCAGATCGTCATCCTGTTCTTCTTCATCCTGCTGCTCGAGGAATCGGGCTACCTGCCGCGTGCCGCCTTCCTGCTCGACCGGCTGATGGGCGGCGTCGGGCTGTCCGGCCGCTCCTTCATTCCGCTGCTGTCGAGCTTCGCCTGCGCGATTCCGGGCATCATGGCCACGCGCACCATCCAGAATCCGCGTGACCGCTGGGTCACCATCATGATCGCGCCGCTGATGACCTGTTCGGCGCGACTGCCGGTGTATGCGCTGCTGATCGGCGCCTTCATTCCGTCGCGCACCGTTGCCGGCGGGCTGGAACTGCAGGGGCTGGTGCTGTTTGCGCTCTACCTGGCGGGCATCGTGTCGGCCATCGCCATCGCGTGGCTGCTCAAGCGCTTCGGTGCGCGCGACCTGACGCAGACGCTGATGATGGAACTGCCGGACTATCACTGGCCGTCGGTGCGCAATATCGCGATCGGCCTGTGGCAGCGCGTGCTCATCTTCCTGCGCCGGGTCGGCGGCATCATTCTCGCGCTGACCGTGCTGCTGTGGTTCCTCGCCACCTTCCCGGCACCGCCGCCCGGCGCCACCGGCCCGGCGATCGAGTACAGCTTCGCCGGTACGCTGGGCCGCTTCCTGCTGCCGCTGTTCGAGCCGGTGGGCTTCAACTGGCAGATCGCGGTCGCGCTGGTGCCCGGCATGGCGGCGCGCGAGGTGGCGGTCAGCGCGCTGGGGACCGTGTATGCGCTGTCGGCCACCGCGGACGACACTGCGCAGGCGCTGGCACCGCTGATTTCGGCCAGCTGGGGGCTGCCCACTGCGTTGTCGCTGCTCGCCTGGTTCGTGTTCGCGCCGCAATGTCTGTCTACGCTGGCCACCGTGCGGCGTGAAACCGGTGGCTGGCGGGCGCCGCTGCTGATGGCGGGCTATTTGTTCGGGCTGGCCTGGCTGGCGGCCTTCCTGACCTACCGCATCGCATCCGGAGTGAGTGGATGACCGTACTGACCGACTTCGTTGCGCTGTGTGCCGTGGCGCTGGCCGCGCTGGCGGCCGGTCGGGCACTGCGTCAGTGGTGGCGCGCCCTGCGTGCGCCGTCCGCCGGTTGCGGTGGATGCACCGGCTGCAGCCGGCCGTCCGCGCTTCAGAGGCGCCCGGACGGCGAATCGAGCAGGTGCTGATAGACGTAGCTGCGCAGCAGTATCCAGCTCTGGTTGTCCAGCTCGGCGAATTCGATGCCGCAGGCGACACCGCCGTCCGGCAGCGGATGGGCGTTGCGCACCGTGCCTTCGCACTGCACCTCGATGTCGACGAAATGCAGATTGAGCGGCAGCGTGAAGCTCAGCGTTTCCCCCACTTCGCCCGCGGCGGCACTGCTGCGCAGTTCGGCCCCGGTGGCGCTCAGATTGGTGACGCGCACGGCGCGCGCGTCAGCGCCCTTGAGCTGTACCGCGATGTCGGTGCGGACGCGTTCGGCGCGGCGGATGCGACGGCTCGATACCGCGGGCGGAAACTCCAGGTGCAGGTATTCGTAGGGACTGACTGCGCGTTTGAGCACGCGGCTGTTGAAGCTGAAGGCCTTGCGTCCGGAGAAGGTGCGCACCAGCACGGTGTCGCCTTCGATCAGCGAGCCGCTCCAGTTCTTTTCGTCGGGCATGCTGACCAGCAGCGAACGGTCTTCGGTATACCCGACCAGCCTGACGACGCGTGCGCCTCCGGTGATCTTGGCCGGTGGATCGAGCTGCATGCGGTCGCCGACCTTCAGGCCCATGCCGAGGAAGGTCGAGGTGCTGGATTCGATCGGATTGCTTGCCATCGGAGGATATCTGCCGTGTCTCTGGTGCCGGGTCTGCCGCGTTCACTCGTGGTGGACGGGCACCGAGGTCTACGGCGCGCGCGCCGTCTTCTAAACCCCTGTCCACGCATTTTTGCCGATCATGCCGGCTCGGCGATCAGTACGGCCTGTCCGTCGTGCGCGTCATGCAGCAGCCGGCAGCGCAGGCCGAAGGCCTGTGCCAGTTCGGGCGACGCCAGCACGGCGGCGGGGGCGGCATCGGCGCGGATGCGACCTTCAGCCAGCAGCACCATCCGGTCGGCGTAGCGCGCAGCCAGATTCAGGTCATGCACGATGGCCAGCACCGCACAGCCTCGACGCTGGGCGAATTCGCGTGCACAGGCCAGCGTGCGGTGTTGCCAGGCGATGTCGAGCGCCGCCACCGGCTCGTCGAGCAGCAGCGCGTGTGCGCCTTCGGGTGCCGTCCAGATCTGCGCCAGCGCGCGCGCCAGGTGCACGCGTGCCTGCTCGCCGCCGGACAGCGTGGCACAGATGCGTGCCGCCATGCCGTCGACGCCGGTCAGCGCCATCGCGGCGCGTGCGATCTGCCGGTCTTCGGCGCCCGGGCGTCCGTGGTGGTGAGGGAAGCGGCCGAGCTCGACCACCTGGGCCGCGGTGTATTCGAGGTCGGTGCGCTGGTGCTGGGCATGCACGGCGCGCATTTGCGCCAGCGCAAGCGGTGCGATGTCCTGAAGCGCGGCGCCGGCGCACAGCACGCTGCCGTGTGCGACGTCCATATCGCCGGCCAGTGCGCGCAGCAGCGTGGTCTTGCCGGCGCCATTCGGGCCGACCAGCGCCAGCAGTTCGCCCGGCTTCAGCGTCAGCGTAACGTCGTCGAGCAGCAGGCGATGGCCGGCACGAACGGTCAGATTGCGGGCAGCGAGCATGTCAGGTGCTTTCGTGCGCGGCGCGACGGCGCAGCAGGGCGATGAAGAAGGGGGCGCCGAACAGTGCCGTCAGCACGCCGATCGGTAGTTCGGCCGGCGCCACCCAGGTACGGGCGGCGCTGTCGGCCAGCACGACCAGTGCGGCGCCGGTCAGTGCGCTGGCCGGCAGCAGTCGGGCATGTGCCGGACCGACCAGCCGGCGTGCGAGGTGAGGCGCGATCAGCCCGATGAAGCCCAGCGTGCCGGTCAGCGCCGTGGTCGCGCCGACCGACAGCGCGATCAGCAGCACGCAACTGCGGTTCAGTCGCGCGGTGGCGACGCCGAGGTGGGCGGCCTGCGACTCGCCCAGCGCGAGCGCATCGAGCGGTCCGGCGCGGCGCAGCAGCGCGCCCAGTGCCAGCGCGACCGCCAGCATTGCCGCCACCACGCCGGGCCAGGTCGCGCCGGCGAGGCTGCCCAGCGTCCAGAAGGTGAACTGCCGCACCTGCGCGTCGCTGCCCATGAACATGAGCAGACCGATGCCGGACATCGCCAGCGCGTTGATGGCGATGCCCGACAGCAGCATCAGCGTGACCGAACTGCGGCCATTGCGGCGCGAGGCCGTATAGACGACGGCGGTGGTCAGCGCGGCGCCGGCGAAGGCGGCCAGCGGCAGTGCCGAACTGGCCAGCCAGCCGCCCGCGCTCATCGCCCGTTCGCCGAGAACGACGACACAGGCGGCCGCGAGTGCCGCGCCGCTGCTGACGCCGACCAGCCCCGGGTCGGCCAGCGGATTGCGCATCAGACCCTGCATCGCGGCACCGGCGATGCCCAGACCGGCGCCAGCGATCACGCCGAGCAGCACGCGCGGCAGGCGCAGCGTGCGCACCACCAGTTCGGCTTCGCTGCCGGCGTCGGCACCGAACAGCGCGCCGAGCACGGCCGTCGGCGACAGGCTGACCGCGCCGCTGCCCAGTGCCAGCACGACGACGCAGAACAGCGCCAGCGCGAGCGCCGGCAGTGCCAGCGAAGCAGGCGCCCCGGCCGACAGAGTGAGTGCGCGCGTATTCACGGCGCGCGCATCCGGCGCGCCAGTTCGCTCACCGTCTGTGGCAGGCGCGGGCTGAAGCCCAGCATGCGCAGTGCGTCGAGGCTGACCAGCCGGCCCGCCCGCGCGGCCGGCAGCGCCGCCAGCCCGGGGCGGGCGAGGAAGGCGCTGGCGCCACCGGCGGCGGCGATGGCCTCGTCAGTCGTCACGATCACGTCGGGCGCCGCGGCCAACGCGGCTTCGAGCGTCAACGGCCGGTAACCGCGGAAGCGTCCGGCCATCACGTTGACCGCGCCGGCGTAGCCCAGCATCGCATTGGCTGCCGTGTCGTCGCCAGCCACCATCGGACTGCTGCCGCCGTGGTCGAGGATGAACAGCGCGCGCGGCCGGCCGGGCAGGGCGCCCACCTCGCGCTGTGCCGTCTTCCAGTCGTGATCGAAGCGCTCGGCCAGTGTGCGCCCGGCATCGTCCATCGCCAGCGCGGCGGCGACCATGCGGATCGCGTTGCCGACCTGCGCCGCGCTGTGGTCCGGCGGCAGCTGGATCACCTGCACACCGGCGCCGCGCAACTGCGTCAGCGTGACCGGCGGGCCGGCGTCGGCGGTGGCGATCAGGTGGGTGGGCCGCATCGACAGCACGCCCTCCGCCGCCAGCGCACGCTGATAGCCCACCTTAGGCAGCGCCTGCGCGGATGCCGGCCAGGTGCTGGTGGTGTCGGTGGCGACGATGCGGTCGGCTGCGCCCAACGCGTGGACGATTTCGGTCACCGCGCCGCCGACCGTGACCAGCCGCTGCGCTGGTGCGGCAACTGCCGCACCAGCGGCGAACAGCAGCGCCCACAGCGCGCCGCGGATCGGTCGGCGGCTCATGCCGCGAGGCTGTCGGCGGTGCCGAGCTGGGCCACCAGTGCACGCCAGTCCTCGCGCTCCGGCTTGCCCGGTTTGCGCTCGCCGAAGAACAGCGCAATGGTTTCGCCAGCGGCGTCGAGCAGTTCGACCGAGGTGACGACGCCATCGGCGGTCGGCTTGCGCACGATCCAGGTCTGGTCGACCAGGTCCTGCCGTAGGTGCAGGTTGAAGCCGGGGTCGAGCACGTTGAGCCAGGGCCCCATTACTTCGACCCGATGCACCGGCCCGGTGTGGATCTGGATCATGCCCGGGTTGCCGACGAAGCACATGACCGATACCCGATCGGCGGCCGCCACTTCGAGCAGCGAACGCGTCAGATCGTTGCCGATCCGGTTGGCGTGGCCCTCGGGCGCGATCTGCATGGCCTGGCGTCGCGACACCTTGTGCCGACGCAGCAGCGGGAAGAAGTCGTGCGTGTCCTGCATGCCCAGCCAGTCGCGGCGGAAGGCGACGGCGTCGATCGCGTCGAGCGGCGTTTCGTCGCTGGCGGGCGCGCTGCGCGGCGCGACCTTTTCGCCGGCGCTCTGGTCGGCGGCGGCGAATTCGGCGACCAGCCGGTCCCAGGCTGCGAGATCGGTGCCGGCGCGCGAGAACACCTTGTGCACGGCGTCGCCATGCGCGTCATAGAACTGCAGGCTGCGCGACTCGCCCTTCGGACCCTGTTCGGTCACTGCGTAGCCGTATGCCCAGCGGCCGTAGAAGATGCGCAGGTCGATGGCGCTGCCCAGCGCCAGACCGACCTTGGCGTCGCCGGACATCTGTTCGAAGCAGCCGGTCTTTTCATGGACGGCGGCTTCGTTGCGCGTCAGCGCCATCACCTCGCCCAGTTCGGGCATGCGGCGAAACAGCGTGTCGAAGGGCGCGGTCAGGCGCACGGCGTCGCGGCCGACGCCGCTGGCAATCGCCTCGCCCTCGCTGATACCGAGGGCTGCGGCGGCGTCGCGATTGCGCAGGCGGCGCTCCGCCTTCAGCGCGTGGAAGGTGTGATAGAGGCTTTCCGGATCGGTGTGCGGCGTCATCGCGGTCTCCCGGTATCAGGCGCGACGACGCGACAGGGCGCCGAGCAGGCCGAGGCCGGCAGCCAGCGACATCCAGGTCGCCGGTTCCGGCACCGGCTGGGCGAGTACGGCGAGCTGGTCGAGGCTGAGGTGCGCTTCCGAGCTGGTGAAGCTGAACTGCAGCGACAGCGGATCGGTGACCACCCAGGTCCAGTAGGCCTCTTCCTCGCTGCCACCGAAGCCGCCGAGCGCGGCGCTGTAACTGACCACCTTGTTCGCGGCGATGCCATTGAGCGTGGCGACGGTGTCGGCCGCCGTGCCCTGGGTCGCGATGCGCAGCCACACATTCCAGGTGCCGCTCTGCGCGACGTCGAGGTCGACCAGGAAGAAGGCTGCGCCGGCGGCGCTATACAGGTTGCCGCTGCCGGTCAGGAAGCTGCCGGCGCCCGGGTTGAGCTGGCTGACGCTGCCACTGCCGGCGATGTCGGGCGTGGCGTCGGTGCTGAAGCTGTCGAACACGTTCCACTCGGCATAGACGCTGCCGCTGGCCCACGGCGTGGCGGCGGAACTGCCGTTGCCGTCATGACCGGCGAGCGGGGTGTCCCAGCTGGCGCTGGTGGCGAAGGCGGCGGTGGAGGACAGTGCGCACAGGGCGCCAGCGGACAGCAGAAGGCGGAAAGACATGATGGACCTCGTTCTGAGCCATCTATCCCTTCCCCGCGAAGGCGATCGATCAGGCGGTTTCTGTGATTTGAAAACCTGCTCCGCGGCCCCGCGCCGCCGGAGTGTGCTGCGTCACGCCGGTCTCAGCCGGGCGCGAAATCGATGACGTACCGATACTGCTTGCCGCAGTCGATGATGACTTCCTTCTGGCCGCGCTTGAGCAAACGGACCTCGACGCTCAGCGAGCCGAAGCCGTCGTGCCGGATCAGGTCGTCCAGCAGGGCGGACAGGCGCACCTTCAATGCTTCGGTCGGTTCGTTGCCTGAGGCGGACATGGATGCTTGCGGTCTGGCCGCGGACGGTCGATTTCATTAAATGATAATGATTCGCAGTATGGTGTCAAGCCTCAGGCATGACGACAGCGCTGCGCAGCATCGCGGCGTGGGCGAGCAAAGGGGAACGAGATGAATGCAAGGGCCCGGAGGCGGCCGCCAGTGAGGAGCGGGACGACGTTGCGCCGCCCCGCTGGGTGATCAGTTGCCGACCTTGCGCAGAACGAAGCGGCTGGCCAGCCCGGTGGCGTCACCGCGTTCTTCCAGCACGTCGAGCAGCAGAGTGCCCGAGCCGAGCTGATCGAGTGCCGACGGTGCGATCCAGTACTCGCACCCGGCCACTTCACCCAGCTTGACGTCATGATCGTCGACCGGCAGCGAGCCAACCGGGCGGCAGCGCGGCTGCAGCACGTCACCGGTCGCGTCGTGCAGGAACATCAGCGGCCCGTAGCGCGCCGACAGCCGGATGATGAGCATGACGGCATCGACGCTGGCCGCCAGTGCGGGAAATTCGGACGGATCGGGCATGAGACCGAGGCAGTAGGGGTCGGATGGATGTGGCATGGTGCGGTCATTCAATGGAGGTGGCGGCCCGTCCGCTGCCGCGCGTCGGCGCGTGGCGCCGCGTTCCGGGCGTGGCGTGCCGGTGCGCAGTCATCGACAGCTGTAGAACGGCCATGCTGGCAGACATCGGACGTGACTCCTGTGCGGAAAGACAGGATGGGCGCGGCGCCCCTCGCAGGGGCGTCGCGGAAACAGGCCGTCCCAGCAAGAGCCGAGCCAAGTGCGATGAATGGCGCTGGAGCATGATTAGGAATGGTTTTTTCCCGCAGGGCGAACATTCAAACGCCGTGATGTGTCCAGTTACGGTGCATGACGGTGTTCATGCGTGCAACGCGTGTTTCATTTGCATGTCATTGATTGGGCGCGGAAATCCAGTACAGAAGCGCATTCTTGCAGCCCTGCAGTGTTCCTGACATATGAAATATCGTTCAGAACCTCATCGTCACCGACAGCTTCGCCGTCCGACCGGGTGCCTGTATGCCCACCGCACCGGCGAAGCCATCCTGCAGGCAGTAGGTTTCGTTGGTGAGGTTGTCGAGATTGAAGCGCAGTTGTGTGTCACGCGTCATCTGCCAGCTGGCGAACAGGTCGTACAGGCGTACGCCGTATTGCGTGCCTATCGTGCCGACGCCCGGCACGACCAGTGTGCCGGGACGCGAGCACACGGTTTCTACCGTGCTGGCAGCCGCCCGGCGGTCAGCGATGTCGCGTATCCGCACGCCGGCTTCGACCCGCCCGTCGAACCCGCGCACGCCGGCACTGATGCTCAGTGTGTCGCCGGGCACGCCATAGAGCGCGTAGTCGGTGCCGGCCACCGCATTGGTGATGCGGCCGTCGATCTGTGACCACGACAGCGACGAGAAGGCATGCAGTCCGTCGTAACTGACTTCCAGTTCGGTGCCCTTGCGCCGCTCCTTGCCCGGCTGGCCGACTTCGCCCCCGATATTGCTCAACGACGTCAGGAGATGGCGGGTGTGGATGTCGTAGTAGGTGACCCGCGCCTGCCAGCGCCCGTCGCGCGGTGAGGCCGGCTGCGGCATCCAGGCCAGCGTCAGTTCGTGGTTCGACGATTCCTGCGGCCGGTAGAGTGCTCCGCAGATTTCGTTGTCGGGCGCGAGGTCGAGTGCAGGATCGTAGGTCTGACCGTAGCCTGAAGGGTCGTACAGCGGTTCCGGATAAAGCACCGGATTGCCGGGCAAGGACCAGCCAGCGCTTTTCGCGCAGCGGCTGGCGAAACTGCCGCGGGCGAAGTACTCGTCAACCAGCGGCGGGCGGAAAGCTTCGTGGTAGCGCACGGTGGCCGACCAGTCGCTGCGCGGGATGCGCCAGGTGAGCGCCGCCGCCGGCGACAGCTTGACGAAGCGGATGTCCGGCGACTGTCCGGCGGCGATCATGTTGGTGCGCGTCTGACCCTCGGCGCTGACGTGGTAGCGGTCGAGTCGCGCACCCGGCGTGAAGGTGAAGGCGCCGAGCGTGAAGGCGTTCTCGACGATCAGTGCATCGGACACCTTGTCGCCCGGCGGTTGCGCCTCGTTGAAGCCGTTCGGGTAGACCTGCTGGTTGGTCAGCGCGCGCGAGGTGACGCGTGCGATATCGCGGCTGTTGCGTATGCCCTGGTAGCCGATGCTGAGCACGCCCTGCAGTTCGCCAATCGCGTAACGCGTGTCATTGAACACTTCGGCGGTCCAGATCGAGTAGCGCCAGGCGTCGTCGCAGCGATCGATGCGGAAAGCCGCCGGAAAGGCGGTCGATGGCGAGACGCAGATGCGGCTCTGGCCGATGCGATGCACGTCATCCAGGTCGGTCGTTTCGTAGGCGAGGGTGCCGCGCAATGCGATCCACGAATCGGCCGGCGTGTAGTTCACGCGCAGATTGGTCGTGGTGTCCTCGATGCTGCGTTCGACCACGCCGAACTGGCCTGCACTGCCGGCAGTCGCGTCGTAGGGTGCGCGCTCGGGGCCTCCCGTGTAGTAAGTCTGGCTCAGTTCCAGCGTCAGGTCGTCGCTGGCGTAGAAGGTGGCCTTGGCGAAGCGGCTTTCCGAGTGCACCGCGGTCAGGTCGAGCCGGCTGCGGTCGGGCAGGCGGATGTCGTCCGAGTCGCGCCGGGCGATCGAGACGACCAGATCGAGATAACCGTTCGGCCGACCGTATACCGTCACCATGCGCAGCCGCTCATTGCTGTTCGCGTTGTAGCCATACTTGATCTGGGCGCCGACGCGCTCACCCGGCCGCAGGTAGTCGGCAGCGGATTTCGTGGTGGCCGAGATGGTGCCACCGAGCGCACCGGAGCCGGACTTCAGCGACGGCCCGCGCTCGATCTCGATGGCCTTCAGCAGTTCGGGTTCGATGAATACGCCGCTGCCGAAGCGGTACTTCTCGAAGCCTTTCACTGCGCCGTCGATCTTGAACAGCACGTCCTCGTTGTCGGAGAAGCCGCGCAGGTTGAATTTCATGCCGCTGGCGCGCGGACCGCCGTCGACGGCGACACCCGGCACGTCCTTCAGCAGGTCGAATATCGTGCCCGCCTGGCGGCGTTCGATCGCCTCGGGTCCTATCGTCGTGACCGGCCGATCGGGGGTCAGTTCGACCGCGGGCGGACGGATGTCCTCGCGGGAGTCGCGCACCTCCACTTCCGGCAGCGTGACGACGTCCTCCTCGGACAGCGCATCGTCCTGCGCCGCGCACGCGAGCGGCCACATCAGCGCCAGCAGCAGGTGCGGACGCAGGGGAATTCGGTGTTTCAAGATGTCGTGACAGTCGGGATGGACGAACGCAAGCGGGCGGCACCCTCGAGGGCACCGCCCGCATGCGGCGAAACGGACTCAGTGCTGACGCGTGCGGCGGCGGGCGACCAGCGTGATCACCGCCATGCCGCCGAGCAGCAATGCGGCGGTCTGCGGTTCCGGCACCGGCGCAGCCACTAGCTGATCGACCTGGAAGGCGAGCGACTGCGCGTGGTTGTCGGTGGCGAAGGTGATGCGGAAGCTGTCTACCGGCACGGTGACGCCGAGGCTGGCCAGGTTCCAGGTGAAGGTGAGGTGGTTCGGGTTGTTCGGGTCGGAGGCGACGAACTCACCGGTGAAGAAATCGGTGTAGCCCAGGTTCTCGCTCGCCTGTGAGCTGGAGAGCAGGAACTGCTCGCCGCCGTTGAAGCTGAGGCGCGGCAGGTTGTTCGCCGCCAGCACGCCGTAGATGCCGTTGCTGCCGGTGCTCACGTTGATGTAGGTCTGGAACACGATGCTGGTCAGGCCGTCGACCGCATCGCTGACCACCATTTCGAAGGTCGAGCCGTTGCCGGCGAACTGGTACAGGCCGGAGGAGGCCGGATAGGCGCCGCCGGAGGTGCGTCTGAGCACGGCGCCGCCTTCTGTTTCGCTGTTCGACGCGATGCCGGCAGCCAGTTGCGTGGCGGTGATGCGGGCTGCGGTCAGGTTGTTGAAGCCGTCGGTGGCGATCGAATCCTCGATGTCGTCGAAGGCGCTGTGGGTGGTGCTGGCGTAGGCAGAACCGGCGAGTGCGAAGCAGGCGGCCGCAAGGAGCGGCGTCGCGAACGGACGCAGGCGATGATGGATCATGGGTGACCTCTCTCGATGAACGGACGATGGGGTGCGCGGCCTGCGAACAGGCCTCGCGTACAGGACGCCGCATCGGAAGAGGGGCGCCGGGCGGTATGCGGGCAGGTCATGAATGCTCCATGCGTTGCATGACTGGCTGGCCGCGATTGCCGGCTGGCTGGCAGGTGGGCCGGCCCGGAGGCCGGCAGGACATCCGCGCGTCAGACGCGCAGGGCGTAGAACTCGACCACTTTCTGTGCTTCGAACGCGAAAGGCGTGGCGTCACCCGGCGGCAGGTGGGCCAGACGCAGGCTCAGCGCCGATTCGTCGAAGGCGATCCATTCGGCACGTTCCAGCGCCGGCGTCTGCAGCGCATCGACCACGCTCTGCACCTTGCGACCTTTTTCGGTCAGCGTGATGGTGTCGCCGACGCGCACGCGGATGGACGGGATATTCACGCGCCGGCCGTTGAGCAGCACGTGACGGTGGCGAACCAGCTGGCGAGCGGCCGGAATGGTCGGCGCCAGGCCGCCGCGGAACACGATGTTGTCGAGCCGGCGTTCCAGCAGTTCGACCAGCTTCTCGCCGGTCGGCAGCTTGGAGCGCTCGGCTTCCTTGAATACGGCGCGCAACTGGGTTTCGGTCAGGCCATAGTTGTAGCGCAGCTTCTGCTTTTCCATCAGCTGGGCGCCGAATTCCGACTTGCGGCGGTTCGGGCGGTTGCCGTGCTGGCCCGGAGGCGCAGTGCGGTTTTCGGCCGTCTTGCGGGTGAGGCCGGGGAGGTCGGTGCCGAGTGCGCGCAGCACGCGCAGGCGGGGGCCGGTGTAGCGGGACATGGATGCTCCGGGGCAGGGGTTTCAGTGCGCGGCACGCACGGCCAGATCGCCGACCGTGTGCAGCGTCCAGCGGTTGATCAGGGCGCCGCAGACCTCGCGCATCAGCGGGTCGGCGCGTTCGTCGTCGGCCACCACTTCAAGATGGCGGATCACCATCTGCGCCACTTCCGGGCAGGGCCGTTCGGCGAAGCGGGTCATCACGAACAGCGTGGCGGCGGCGAGCGTGCTCGGGCTGGCTTCGCCGGCGTGCTGGTGTTCCGGGGTCATGTTGCATCCTCCGTCTGGGCGGCGCCTGGGCTGCTTGGCGCGGGTGCCGCGGGTGCTGTCGGGGAAGCTGGCGGGTGTCTGCGGGGGACCTGCAGTGCAGACGGTGGCTGGCGCGCGTTCTCGTTTAGGATGAGAACGATTCGCATTACATCATCGGTGCAGAGGGCTGTCAAGCATCGTTCGCCGACAGATGCAAAGAAAAACGGCCACCTCGCAGGGTGGCCGTTTCGTCATGCGGAGGGTGTCGATCTACTTCGCCGCGGATGGGTCGGTGACGAAACCGATGCGGGTAAGGCCGAGGCGGGCTGCCTCGCTCATCACGTGCGCCACCGAACGGTAAGGCACGTTCTGGTCGGCGCGCAGCTGGATCTCGGCGTTCTTGTCCTTCGCTGCGGCCTCCTGCAGCTTGGCCTTCAGCGTATCGGTGTCGATCTTTTCGCCGGCCCAGTACAGCTGCTCGTCGGGGCCGATGGCGATCTGGATGTTTTCCGGCGGCAGCGTGTTGGCGCTGGTCGATTCCTTGGGCAGATCGACCTTGACCGCGTGCGTCAGAAGCGGCGCCGTCACCATGAAGATGATGAGCAGCACCAGCATCACGTCGATCAGCGGAATCATGTTGATTTCCGCCATCGGGCCGTCGTCGTCCTGCTCGAAACTTGCAAAAGCCATGTCCGGGCTCCTGATCAGTGCGCGTTGCGCGCGGCTTCGCGGCCGCGTTCGACCAGCGACAGCACGCGGTCACCGGTGGCCTTCGGATCGTTCGAGCCGCTGTCCTTGACGCCGGTCGACAGCATCACGAACACGTCGTGCGCGAAGCTGTTCAGCTCGGCCATCACATTGCGCGTCGAGCGGGCGAAGAAGTTAAACGCAAGTGCTGCCGGGATGGCGGTCGCCAGACCGATGGCGGTCATGATCAGCGCCTCGCCGACCGGGCCCGCCACCTTGTCCAGCGTGCCCTGACCCGACATGCCGATGGCCAGCAGTGCGTGATAGATGCCCCAGACGGTGCCGAGCAGACCGATGAAGGGCGCGCTGGAAGCAACCGAGGCGAGGAAGGTCTGGCCGTATTCCATGCGGCTGCGGTCGCGTTCGATCGAGCGCTTCAGCGCGCGGGTCAGGAATTCGTCGGCGCTGCCGGTGGCGATCAGGCCACGCGTGCCGGCATTGCCGCTGCGCAGGGTTTCAACCGCGCTGAAACCTTCGTGCACCAGGTGCGAGAACGGGTCGGTCACGCCATGCGACCGCATGTCGCGCGCCACGTCTTCCAGCGACGAGGCATTCCAGAAGCGGTCGAGGAAGGTGCCGCTGGCGCGGCGCTGGCGGAAGGCCACGATGCCCTTCAGCACGATGAGAAACCAGGTACCGATGGAGGCCAGCACCATCAGCACGAGGATGGTGGTTGCGACACCGTCTGCATTCGACAGAAAGTGCGCAAAGCCGAGGGACTCATTCATTCAAATTTCTCCTGATGGAAGCCTGATGCAAAAGTTGGCCGCCGCGCAGTGTACGCCTGACGCGGACGGGAACAAATCACGAGTTGAGACCGAAGTCGATGGGTACAAATGCCTGGCCGCCGCTGATCGCCTCGTCACCGCGGCGTGCCGGAACGAATTTCCATTTGCGCACGGCTTCGAGTGCGGCGTCATCCAGCCGCGAAAACCCACTGGACTTGGAGATTTCGACACTGGTCGGCAGACCATTCGCGTCGACCGTCACGCGCAGCATCACGCGGCCGGCTTCACCGAGGCGCTTGGACATCGCCGGATAGGCCGGGCGCGGGTTCTGCAGATAGGCAACGTTGAACTTCGGCGGGGTCACCGGCGGTGGCGCGACCACCGGCGCAGCGGTGACCGGCGCCGGTGACGGCTCGCTGACAGGCGGCGCGTCGATCGCGACCGGTTCCGGCGGCGCCGGCGGTTGCGGTGCGACGGTGGCGGTGGTTGGTGCATCGGCGGCCGCCGCGATCTGCGGCAGCGGCTGTTCCTTGCGCACCGGTTTGACCGGCTTCACCACGGGCTTCGGTTGTTCGGGCTCGACCCGCTTCACTTCCTGCGGAGGTTCCGGCGGCGCCATCGGCAGCGGTTCAGGGGCGATCAGCGTGGCCTGCATGATCATCGGCGGCGCCTCCAGCGCCGTCGGGTTGTGCACGATCCACAGCAGCGCGGCGGCGTGCAGCAGCATCGCGCCGGCGAGCGACATGCCACGCAGCGGAAGACCCGCCGACGGTGTGCCCGAGACCGCCTCGCGACGGACGGCGCGGCTGGCGGGGCCTGCCAGCGCGGCACCCGGGGACTGCACGAAGGAGGCTTCGGATGGAACGAATGCGGCGCTGCTCATCGGGCCGCTCCGACGGAGGGGTGGGTCGTGAAGTCGTGCATCGATCGTCGGCGTTCTGTGAGTTCAGGAATGCGGTGTGCCTGCCTGCGCGGGCGCGGGTTGCGCGGATGCTGCGGGAGCGATCGTGAGCTGATCAAACAGGTGGGTCGCCGGGAAGGCGGTCAGCAGCCACAGCGCGGCGACACTCAGCAGTGCCGACAGTGCGCTGCGCAGCAACGGTGTGCGCGGCGGTGCGGGTTCGGCGTGGCGGCTAATCATGGCGGTCGTACGGACTGCGCCCGGGCGGCACCGACCCGTCGCGGACGGGCCGGTATGGCAGTTCCGTCGGGAAACCGCCGCGTGCGTCAGCTGCCGAGTTCTCCCATTGCGGACTGCGTGTAGTTCTGCAGCCCCATCTTGTCTATCAGGTCCAGCTGGGTTTCCAGCCAGTCGATGTGTTCCTCGGTGTCGGCGAGGATCTTGCGGAACAGGTCGCGCGAAACGTAATCGCCCGCGCTCTCGCTACAGGAGATCGCGTCCTTCAGCGTCGCGTGCGACTGCTGTTCGATCTTCAGATCGGCGCCGAGCATTTCCGGCACGTTCTCGCCGATCAGCAACTTGTGCAGGTCCTGCAGATTGGGCAGGCCTTCCAGCAGCAGGATGCGTTCGATCAGCATGTCCGCATGCTTCATTTCCTCGATCGACTCGTGATACTCGTGGTCGCCGAGCTTGGTCAGACCCCAGTTCCGGTACATGCGCGCATGCAGGAAGTACTGGTTGATCGCAGTCAGTTCGTTGACCAGCTGCTTGTTCAGGTACTGCAGAACCTTCTTGTCGCCTTTCATGAGACTTCTCCTGGTCAGGCGGTGCCACAACGGTGACGCCTGACCGAATTCTAGGCCGTCGCAAGGCGAGTGCGGCGACCTGTTTGTGCGAGGTATCAGGCCGCGGCGGCCTCCGCGTGAGCCCGGTGAAGACGGATCGGCTGCAGTTCGGCGCGGGCGGCGTCGATCACTTCCTTGGCGGCACGCACGCAACGGCCGCAATCGCGGCAGCAGCCGAGCTGGCCGGCGACGTCGCGCACGGTGCGGCATCCGGTATGCACTGCGGCCTTGATGTCCCGGTCGGTCACCGGTTCGCACAAGCAGATGTACATGGCTCTATTTGGTCAGGATGAGTTTTCCGTTGCGCGTCAGCCGCAGCGAGTAGAGCTCGCCGCCGTGATTGATCGCGACCTGTTTGCGCCCGCCCAGCAACTGGCTCGAATCGAGCGCAGGCGGCGTCGGAGCAGCGGCGCTCTGCGGTGCCGGTTGCGGTGCCTGCGACGGGGGAGCGGATTGAGTCATTCGCCAATGGGCATAGAAATGAGAATGGTTCGTATTAGTACAGAAGCGACGGGTGGTGTCAAGCGCGGCATGCGCGCTTTCTGCACGTCGAAGTGCAACGATCGGTGACGCCCGCCCCTACAATCGCGGGATGGACAGAAACGCCCCTGATCACATGCCGGCCGACGCACCGTTCTGCCCGGTTCATCACCCGGACTTCTTTCCCCATCCGGACCATGCCGAACAGGCGGTCAGCCGCGTGCTGTGGCTCAGCGCTCTGGCCATGGTTGCCGAGATCGTCACCGGCTATCTGTCGGGTTCGATGGCGCTGCTGGCCGACGGCTGGCATATGGGGACCCATGTGGCGGCGATGGCGATCAGTGCATTCGCCTACACCTATATGCGCGCTCACCGCGGCAGCGCCCGTTACAGCTTCGGCCCGGGCAAGGTGTCCTATCTCGCCGGCTACTCGTCCAGCCTGCTGCTGGCCGGCGCAGCGCTGTTCATGATCGTCGAGTCGGCGTCGCGACTGCGCGCGCCGCACGCGATCCACTACGACGAAGCGCTGCTGGTGGCGCTGGTCGGTCTGGCGGTCAACCTGATCAGCGCATGGCTGCTGCACGACAAGGGCGGGCATGCGCACCACGGCCATGCTCACGGTCACGACCACGCTGACGATCATGCCCATCATCAGGGCGAGCACGACGACCACAATCTGCGCGCCGCCTACCTGCACGTGGTGGCCGATGCGCTCACCTCGATCGCGGCGATCGGCGCGCTGGTGGCAGGCAAGTGGGCCGGCCTGGCTTGGCTCGATCCGCTGGTGGCGGCGCTGGGTGGACTGCTCATCCTGCGCTGGGCCTGGCATCTGGCGCGCGACAGCGCCACCGTGCTGCTGGACCGCCAGGTCGAGGGCAGCGTGTTCGATGCCGTGCTCGGTCATGTCGATGACTGGGGCGGCCGGCCGCTCGACGTTCACCTGTGGCTGCTGGCGCCGGGGCGCCATGCGCTGGCGCTGACAGTGGCTGCCTCGCCGCTGCTCGACCCCGAGGCGCTGCGCGCTCGTCTTGCCGGCGAGAAGACGCTGGCGCACGTGACGCTTGACCTCAGGGTGATCGACGACGCTTCTGGTGCGGCGCAACAATCGCTATAATCGCGGGCTTTTCACAAGGAGCGAGACATGGGTCTGGAACGAGTTCCGTCGGGCAAGGATCTGCCCAACGATTTCAACGTTGTGATCGAAATCCCGATGCATTCGGACCCGGTCAAGTACGAAGTGGACAAGGAGTCGGGCGCCGTCTTCGTCGATCGCTTCATGTCGACCGCCATGCACTATCCGTGCAACTACGGCTACATCCCGCACACCATCGCCGGCGACGGCGACCCGGTCGATGTGCTGGTGATGTCGCAGTTCGCGCTGCCGCCGGGCGTGGTCGTGCGTTGCCGTCCGATCGGCATGCTGAAGATGGTCGACGAGGCCGGTGAGGATGCGAAGCTGCTGGCCGTGCCGGTGGACAAGCTGACCCCGATGTACCGCTCTGTGCAGAGCCCGCGCGACCTGCCGCAGATCCTGCTGGACCAGATCTCGCACTTCTTCGAGCACTACAAGGATCTCGAGCCGGGCAAGTTCGTCAAGGTGCAGGGCTGGGCCGACATCGAGGAAGCCAAGAAGGAAATCATGGCCGGCGTCGACCGCTACCAGCAGGCCGAAGAGAAGCCGAACTACTGAGTTCGAACTACGGCGAGTCCGGCGCCCCGCCGCGTGTGCGGTAGGGCGTGCGTTCCTCCAGTTCGTTGATGTGCAGTGCGATGCCGGCGCGCTCCCGTTCGAGGTAGCGCGCCACCGCATCGGAAAAGTCCTCGTCGCGCAGCCAGTGCGCCGACCAGGTGCGCACCGGCGTGAAACCGCGCGCCATCTTGTGCTCGCCCTGGGCCCCCCCCTCGAAAGCCTGCAGGCCGCGTTCGATCGCGTATTCGATGCCCTGGTGGTAACAGGCTTCGAAATGCAGGCAGGGCACGTATTCCATCTCCCCCCAGTAGCGCCCGTACAGCCGCGTGTCGTCGCGCAGGTTCAGCGCGCAGGCGACGTCCTGCCCATCACGCGAAGCGATCACCAGCATCAGTGATTGCGGCGTGCGTTCGCGCAGCAGTTCGAAGAAGCGGGCATTCAGATAGGGACGCTGGCCGCGCACGCGGTAGGTGTTGCGGTAGCAGGCGACGAACAGGGCCAGTTCCGCGTCGCTGATGTCGGCGCCGTCGATACGCCGCAGCGTGACGCCGGCGTCGCGCACCCGTCGACGCTCCTGGCGGATCTTCTTGCGCTTGTCGGCACTCAGCGTGGCGAGGAATTCGTCGTGGCTGCGGTAGCCGGCGTTGTGCCAGTGGAACTGTACCGATTCACGCAGCAGCAGCCTCGACGTGTCGATCGCCGCCAGTGCCGCGGCGTCCGGAAACAGCAGGTGCGCCGACGACACGTCGAGCGAGCGCGCGTGCGCGAGCCAGGCGTCGAGCAGCACGGCGCGCGCGGCGGCGTCCTGCGCCAGCAGTCGCGGGCCGGGAACCGGGGTGAAGGGCACGGCGCACAGCAGCTTGGGGTAGTACTCGCGACCGCTGCGCTCCAGCGCCTCGGCCCAGACCCAGTCGAACACGTATTCGCCGTAGCTGTGCGACTTCAGATAGCCGGGCAGGGCGGCAACCAGGCGCTCGCCGTCGTACAGCGCGAGATGATCGGGCCGCCAGCCGCTCTCAGGCGACACGCAGCCGGACGTCTCGAAAGCGTCGAGCAGTGCGTGCGACAGCGTGGCGTGACCGCCGGTGAGCGCGTCCCACTGCGCCGCGTCGATGGCCGCCATCGACGCGTGCCGTTCGACGCGCAGGCTGTCGCGCTTCATGCCTGCGGTCAGTCGTACTTGATGTACTTGAAGCGCGGATCGTCCGGCGTGCCGGCCAAGGCGCTGCCTTCTTCGGCGCCCGGTTGCCACATGATCACGTCCTCGATCTTCTTCGCCAGCTGGAAGTCGCGCTCGGTCACGCCCTTGGCTTCGTGATTGACCAGCTTCACGATCACGAAGGCATAGGACACGGTGAGATCCGGGTGATGGAAGGCCGCCTCGGCCAGATGACCAACTGTGTTGACCACCATCAGCGTGCCCTTCCAGCCGCTGGTCTTGTACTTGCGGCGGATCCAGCCGTCCTCGTAGTACCACTTCGGCAGTTCCGCCTTCAGGCGGGCATCGATTTCCTCCGGCGTGAAGGCTTCGTTCGGGCCGGCTTTTCTCCACTGCGACATATCGGTCTCCTTGAGTAACGCCATTCCGACCACTGCAAGCTGCATGCGTTGCGTACACCGGAATGAAAAAACGCGCTGCATGCACCAGACGAGCCGGGCCGTGCAGCGCGCGCGGGATGCGGCCGGGCCCGAGGGCCCGGCCGGTCGCTCAGGACGCGAAATTCGCGGCGGCGAAGTCCCAGTTCGCCAGGCTGGCGAGGAAGGTGTCGACGAAATCCGGGCGACGGTTGCGGTAGTCGATGTAGTAGGCGTGTTCCCACACATCGATGGTCAGCAGCGGCTTGGCGTCGGAGGTCAGCGGGGTGCCGGCGCCGCTGGTGTTGACGATGTCCAGCGTACCGTCGGTCTTTTTCACCAGCCAGGTCCACCCGGAGCCGAAGTTGCCGACGGCCGAGGCCTTGAAGGCCTTCTTGAACTCGTCGAAGCTGCCCCACTTGGCGTCGATCGCGGCCGCCAGTGCGCCGCTCGGGGCGCCGCCGCCAGCCGGCTTCATGCTGTTCCAGAAGAAGGAGTGGTTCCACACCTGGGCCGAGTTGTTGAACACTCCGCCGGCCGGGGCCTTCTTGACGATGGCTTCCAGGTCGAGGTTCTCGAACTCGGTGCCCTTGATCAGGTTGTTCAGGTTGGTGGCGTAGGCCTGATGGTGCTTGCCGTAGTGAAATTCCAGCGTTTCACGCGAAATGTGCGGTGCCAGTGCGTCGAGCGCGTAGGGCAGCGGAGGCAGGGTGTGTTCCATGTTTTTTCTCCCAGTCGGTCGGTTCAAAGCCAAGTCCATGAGTGTATGGCCGGCCATCGGTCAGCACAAGGCGAGTCAGTCGGCGGCGTCGGAATCCGGGTATGAATGGCTGACTTCGACGTCCGCGTGGCCGCGAGCGAAGTCTATTCGCAGCGGCTGCCTGTGCATCAGCGTGGCGGCGTTCCGGACAATGCGGCCCTCGGTGTCGCGCACGATGGAAAAACCGCGTGCCAGTACTGCGGTCGGATCGAGCTGAGCGAGTTGCGTCGCGCCGAGGTGCGCGCGCTGGCGGGCGTGATCCAGGCGGGCGTGCATGGCATGGCGCAGTTGTTCTGCCAGCCGCGACAGGGTTGCCTGCCGCATCGCCTGCGTAGGGCGTGCGAGCCGCAGGCGCATCGCCAGTGCTTCGGCACGCCGCTGCGCCTGTGTCCGCTGTGTCGCATGGGCGCGACGGAGCCTGTCGTAAAGGCCATGCAGCCTGTCGTGTGCGATGTCCATCTGCCTTGCAGGCGGCCGCAGTCGGGCGGCGAGGTCGTCGAGTTTCTGCCCGTGTGCATCGAGCCGGCTGCGCAGCGCCCGGGCAAGGCGGGCACTCAGCGTGCGCAGACGGCCCGCCGCTTCGACGTGGCCGGCGCTGACCAGTTCGGCGGCTGCGGTCGGCGTCGCTGCGCGCACATCGGCGACGAAGTCGGCAATCGAGAAATCCGTTTCGTGGCCGACGCCGCTGACCACCGGTACCGGACAGGCGGCGATGGCGCGCGCCACACGCTCGTCGTTGAAGGCTGCCAGGTCCTCGGCGGACCCGCCGCCGCGCACCAGCAGCACGACCTCGGCGTCGACACCGCCGGCCTGACCGATCGCGGTGGCGATCTGTCGCGGGGCGTCGACGCCCTGCACCAGACAGGGCAGCAGCACGATTTCGAGATGCGGCGCACGCCGTGCCAGAGCCGCCAGCACGTCGCGCAGTGCCGCCGCGCCCGGTGAGGTGACGATGGCCAGCCGGGCGGGCAGGGCAGGCAGGGGCCGCTTGCGCGCCGCGTCGAACAGGCCCTCGGCCGCGAGTTGCGCCTTCAGCCGGAGGAAGGCCTCGTACAGATCGCCGACACCGGCGCGCCGCATCGCGTCGACGGTCAGCTGGAAGTCGCCGCGCGCCTCGTACAGGGAGACCTGGGCGCGCACCTCGACCCGCAGTCCAGCCTTCGGTTCGAAGGGCAGCAACTGGCTGCGGCTGCGGAACATGACGCAACGCACCTGCGCCGCCTCGTCCTTCAGCGAGAAGTAAAGATGGCCTGACGCGGCCCGTGTCACACCGGACAGCTCGCCACTGACCCAGAGCACCGGAAACTGGCGCTCCAGCGCGAGACGCGCGCGTCGCGCGAGCTCCGACACGGCGATGGCGGCAGAGCCGTTGCTGTCTTCATTGACTGTATTCATGAATCGATTTTCGCGACGGCCGGCGAGACCGACGCGGCTGTCATGGAAGCTTAATTTTTGATCGGCGTAAGGAAAACGCTTACCGCGAGGCGAGTTAGCAAAGCCGCTCAGACAAAACCCACACAGTTATCCACAATTTCTGTGGATAACCTCGTCGGCTGCATCGCTGGCGATGTCGCAGGGTTGCCGCCCCACGTCCTGCAAGCTACAGTTCGCCGCTTGTTCACGAAGGGGCTCTACGTGTTTGAGATCATCCGCGCGGCCGGCTGGCCGATCTGGCCGCTGATAGCCGCCTCCGTCATCGCCGTCGCGCTGATCATCGAACGTCTGGCCAGTCTGCGTCGAAGCAAGGTCGTGCCGCCGGGTCTGCTCGAATCCATCGCCACCGACCTGAAGGGCGGTCAGCCGAACGCCGACATGATACGCCGCGTTGCGGCGCACTCGCCGCTGGGCCGCGTGCTGGCCGCCGGCCTGCGCAATGTGCGCAGCTCGCGCGAAGTGATGAAGGAGGCGATCGAGGAGGAAGGGCGCGCGGTTACGCACGACCTCGAACGCTATCTGACCACGCTCGGCACCATCGCCGCGGCGGCGCCGCTGATGGGCCTGTTCGGTACCGTGGTCGGCATGATCGAAATCTTCGGTTCGCAGACCGCTACCGGCAGCAATCCCCAGCAACTGGCCAGCGGCATCTCGATCGCGCTGTACAACACCGGCTTCGGTCTGCTGGTGGCGATTCCGGCGCTGATTTTCCACCGCTACTTCCGCGGTCGCGTCGACGACTTCATCGTCGATATGGAGCAGCAGGCGATCAAGCTGGTCGAGGTGGTGCACGGCGAGCGCGCCGCGAAGTAAGGACGCCTCATGAATTTCCGACGCGGCCGCGGGCGTGAAGAGCTCGAAATCAATCTGATCCCGCTGATCGACGTGCTGCTGGTCATCCTCATCTTCCTGATGGTGACGACCACCTACTCGAAGACGGCCGGCCTCGAAATCACGCTGCCCAGTGCCGAAGCACCGGAGGCGGAGGCAACCGATCGCGAGATCAATGTGCTCATCACCGCGCGCGGCGACATCCTGATCAACCGCCTGCCGGTGGCGGCCGGCAACGCCGATGCGCTGGCCGAGGCGCTGGCGAAGGCGGCGTCGGGCAAGCAGGAGCCGGTGGTCATCATTTCGTCCGACAAGGACGCGCGGCTGCAGTCGTCGATCGACGTGATGCAGGCCGCGCAGCGCGCCGGCATCGCCGGCATTTCCTTCGCCACCCAGTCCGACGCGTCCGGCGGCCGATGAGCACCGCGCCCGCGCTGTGGCGCAGCCGCGGCGTCGCGGCCTGGCTGCTGTGGCCGCTGTCTATGCTGTTCCGTCTCGTATCCGCGCTGCGACGCGCCGCTTTCCGCGCGGGACTGCTGCGCGCCGACCGTCTGCCGGTGCCGGTGATCGTCGTCGGCAACATCATCGCCGGCGGCGCCGGCAAGACGCCGCTCACGCTGTATCTGGCGCGTGCGCTGGCCGAGCGCGGCTGGCGCCCGCTCATCGTCACGCGCGGCTACGGCGGTCGCGCCGATGCCGTGCATGAGGTCGATGCCCGGGCCGACGTTACCGAATCGGGGGACGAACCGGTGCTGCTGGCGCGGCGCAGCGGTCTGCCGGTGTGGGTCGGTCGCCGTCGTGCCGACGCCGCGCGCGCTGGGCTGACGGCGCACCCGGAGTGCGACCTCGTACTGTGTGACGACGGTATGCAGCATTACGCGCTGGCGCGAGACATCGAAGTCGCGGTGCTCGACCGGCGCGGTGTCATGAATGGTTTCCACCTGCCGGCGGGGCCCTTGCGCGAACCGATCGCACGACTGCGCACGGTCGACGCCGTGGTGCTCAACGGCCTGCCGGCGGCGCCGGGCGACGTGCGTGCAACCTTCCGGATGCGGCTGCTCGGTGAACGTTTCCATCAGCTCGATGCGCCCGAACGGAAGGCGGTGGCGGCCGATCTGCGCGGCCTGCGCCTGCATGCGATCGCCGGTATCGGTGAGCCGGCACGCTTTTTCGATCACCTGCGCGCGCTCGGGCTCGAGTTCGTCGCGCATCCCTTTCCCGATCACCACGCCTACACGGCGCAGGACCTTGTTTTCGCGGACTGCGACGCACTGCTGCTGACGGAGAAGGACGCGGTAAAATGTCACGGATTGTCGGACACCCCGATGTGGGTATTGCCGGTCGAGGCACACCTCGACCCTGATCTGGCGGGTTACATCGCGACCCGTCTAGCGGAGTTGAAGCATGGATCCACGTCTTCTTGAAATTCTCGTCTGCCCGGTCACCAAGGCGCCGCTGGTGCTCGACCGCGCACGCAACGAGCTGCAGTGCAAGGCCAGCCGCCTGGCGTATCCGATCCGCGACGGCATTCCGGTCATGCTCGAAGACGAAGCACGTGAAATGAGCGAGGAAGAAGTCGCCGCGCTGCGCGAGCCGGCTGGCCGCAACGGCTGAGCGACGGGGAGTTCATCATGTTCAAGGTCGTCATTCCCGCCCGCCACGCATCGACCCGGCTGCCGGGCAAGCCGCTGCTCGACATCGGTGGTCTGCCGATGGTGGTGCGCGTGGCGCAGCGCGCCGCGCAGAGCGGCGCCGAGGCGCTGGTGATCGCCACCGACCACGAAGCCATTGCCGAGGCCGTGCGCGCCCATGGCTACGAGGCGGTGATGACGCGCAGCGATCACGCCACCGGCACCGACCGCATTGCAGAGGTGGCGGAGAAACTGGGCTGGTCGCCGGCTTCCGTGGTGGTGAACGTGCAGGGCGACGAACCGCTGATCGATCCCGATCTGATCCGCCAGGTTGCGCTCGCGCTCGATCAGGACCCCGAGTCGTCGATCGCCACCGCCAGCAGCGCCATCGTCGAGGCGGCCGACTTCTTCAATCCGGCGGTGGTCAAGGTGATCTGCGACATCCACGGCCGCGCGATGTATTTCTCGCGCGCGCCGATTCCTTGGGCGCGCGATGACTTCGCCACGTCGCGCGACACGCTGCCGGCCGCGCTGGGTGCGCAGCGCCACATCGGCATCTACGCCTACCGCGTGCGTTTCCTGCAGCGCAACGCGCGCCTCGATCCGGCACCGATGGAGCAGGTCGAAGCACTCGAACAACTGCGCGCGCTGTGGCACGGCTACCGCATCCGTGTGGTGGCCGACGTACCGATGCCGCACGCCGGTGTCGATACGCCGGACGATCTGGAGCGCGTGCGCGCGCTGTTTTCCACCGGCACGGTCTGACGCATTGCCGTTTGACCGCGCTTCCCGTTGGCGGTAACGTCGCGCCCGCTGGCATTGCGTTTGCCGCGGCGCGCGCACTGTTCCACCAGAATCCAAAAAACAGACTCACATCAGGAGAGGACATGCGTCTCATACTTCTGGGCCCGCCGGGCGCAGGCAAGGGCACTCAGGCGACCTTCATCAAGGAACGCTTCAACATCCCGCAGATTTCCACCGGTGACATGCTGCGCGCCGCCGTCAAGGCCGGCACGCCGCTGGGCATCGAGGCGAAGAAGGTGATGGACGCCGGCGGCCTCGTGTCGGACGACCTCATCATCAATCTGGTCAAGGACCGTCTGAAGGAAGACGACTGCAAGGCCGGCTACATGTTCGACGGCTTCCCGCGCACGATTCCGCAGGCCGACGCGATGAAGGCGGCCGGCGTGCCGATCGACTTCGTGCTCGAGATCCAGGTGCCGGACCAGGACATCATCACCCGCATGAGCGGCCGCCGTGCCCACATCGCGTCGGGCCGCACCTATCACGTGGTGTTCAACCCGCCGAAGGTCGAAGGCATCGACGACGTGACCGGCGAACCGCTGGTGCAGCGTGACGACGACCGCGAGGAAGTGGTGCGCAAGCGTCTCGACGTGTACCACTCGCAGACCCGTCCGCTGGTCGAGTACTACTCCGGCTGGGCGCAGCGCGGCGAGCCGGGCGCACCGAAGTACCGCGCCATCTCCGGCGTCGGTCCGGTCGACGAAGTGAAACAGCGCGCCTTCGACGCGCTGGCCTGATCTGCATGGCTGCAAACCTGTTCTACGCGCAGTCCGGTGGCGTCACGGCGGTCATCAACGCGACCGCCTGCGGCGTCATCCAGGCGGCGCGTGAGCATGGCGACGTGATCGGCAAGGTGTTCGCGGGGCGCAACGGCATCCTCGGTGCGCTGCACGAAGACCTGATCGATACCTCGCTGGAATGCGACGCAGCCATCGCCGCCCTGCGCCACACGCCGGGCGGCGCCTTCGGTTCCTGCCGCTACAAGCTGAAGGGCCTCGACGAGAGCCGCGCGCAGTACGAGCGGCTGATCGAGGTATTCCGCGCGCATGACATCCGTTACTTCCTCTACAACGGCGGCAACGACTCGATGGACACCGCGTGGAAGGTGTCGCAGATCGCCGGGAAGCTGAACTACCCGCTCACCTGCGTCGGCATTCCGAAGACGGTGGACAACGATCTGGTCGAGACCGACAACTGCCCGGGCTTCGGCTCGGTGGCGAAGTATGTCGCGGTGTCGATGATGGAAGCCGGTCTGGACGTCGCGTCGATGGCGCGCACGTCCACCAAGATTTTCGTGATGGAAGTGATGGGCCGCCATGCCGGCTGGATCACTGCCGCTGCGGGCCTCGCCGCGCGCACGCCGGCCGAGGCACCGCACATTCTGCTGTTCCCCGAAATTCCGTTCGACGAGGCGGCCTTCCTGGCGCGCGTCGACGCCTGCGTGCGTGAGCACGACTTCTGCGCCATCGCGGTGTCCGAGGGCCTGCGTGGCGCCGACGGCAAGCTGCTGGCCGAGTCGGGCACGCGCGACGCCTTTGGCCACGCCCAGCTGGGCGGGGTGGGCCAGCAGGTCGCCGAACTGATCAAGGCGAAGCTCGGCCACAAGTATCACTGGGCGCTGCCGGACTATCTGCAGCGCAGCGGTCGCCACATCGCCTCCGGCACCGACGCGCAGCAGGCCTACGCGCTCGGTCGGCGCGCGGTCGAACTGGCGATCGAGGGCCGCAACGCGGTCATGCCCGCCATCGTGCGAGTGTCCGACACGCCCTATGCATGGAAGATTGACGTGGCGCAACTGCAGGACGTTGCGAACCGCGAGAAGATGATGCCCAGGCATTTCATTTCCGACGACGGCTTCGGCATCACCGAGGCCTGCCGGAAATACCTGCAGCCCCTGATCGAGGGTGAGGACTATCCGCCCTACGTGAATGGACTGCCGGCCTATGTCAGCCTGAAGAACGAAAGCGTGCCGCGCACGCTGCCGCCGTTCGCCGGCTGACCGGGTCGAAGACGCACCGCTTGTAGCCGCACGCTTCACCGCGTGCGGATGACTTACCAGGGCAGGCGCCGCAGGGGCGCGTGTCCGGCAACCCACAAGGTTGCTCGCTGCTTCCGGGGCGGGGTCACGGCGCCGCCCTTTCGTTGCACGCAGTCAAAACAAGAGGAGGGGTGATGTCGTCGTTCGGTCTGTGGTTCGCACTCGTGTGCGCAGTGGTGGCCATCGTGTATGGCGCCGTATCCAGCAAGTGGATCCTTGCCCAACCTTCCGGCAACCCCCGAATGCGGGAAATTGCCGACGCCGTGCAGGAAGGGGCAAAGGCCTATCTCAACCGTCAGTACCGCACGATCGCCATCGTCGGTGTCATCCTGACCATCCTCCTCGCAGTCACCCTGGGCATGTCCACCGCGGCCGGTTTCGTCATCGGTGCGGTGCTGTCCGGTGCCGCCGGCTACATCGGCATGAACGTGTCGGTGCGCGCCAACGTGCGTACGGCGGAGGCCGCGCGCAAGGGCATTTCCGAAGCGTTCGACGTCGCCTTCCGTGGTGGCGCCATCACGGGCATGCTGGTGGTCGGTCTGGGCCTGCTGGGGGTGGCAGGCTACTACGCGATCCTGAAGGGCTCGGCGGCGCATGACGCGACCATAGACCAGATCATCCATCCGCTGATCGGCCTGGGTTTCGGTTCCTCGCTGATTTCGATCTTCGCCCGTCTGGGCGGCGGCATCTTCACCAAGGGTGCTGACGTCGGTGCCGACCTGGTAGGCAAGGTCGAAGCGGGCATTCCGGAAGACGATCCGCGCAACCCCGCCGTCATCGCCGACAACGTCGGTGACAACGTCGGCGACTGCGCCGGCATGGCGGCCGACCTGTTCGAAACCTATGCGGTGACGACGGTGGCGACCATGCTGCTCGGTGCGCTGATGCTGAAGTCGAATGCCGAGGCGGCGGTGATCTACCCGCTGGCGCTGGGCGGCTTCTCCATCATCGCGTCCATCATCGGCTGCATGTTCGTGAAGACCAAGCCGGGTCAGAAGATCATGAACGGTCTTTACCGCGGCCTGATCGTCGCCGGTGTGCTGGCGCTGATCGCCTTCTATCCGCTGACCACGATGCTGATGCCGGACGACGCGCTGAATGCGGCGATGGGCATCTACGACGGTGCGCAGATCCGGCTGTATGGGGCGGCGGTCGTCGGTCTCGTGCTGACCGGCCTGATGGTGGTGATCACCGAGTACTACACCGGCACCGACTTCCCGCCGGTCAAGCACATCGCGGAGGCCTCGACCACCGGTCACGGCACCAACATCATCGCCGGCCTCGGCGTGTCGATGAAGTCGTGCGCCTGGCCGGTGCTGGCGGTGTGCGCGGCGATCTGGGCGGCCTACACGCTGGGTGGCCTGTACGGCATCGCCATCGCGGCGACTTCGATGCTCAGCATGTCCGGCATCATCGTCGCGCTCGACGCCTACGGCCCGATCACCGACAACGCCGGCGGCATCGCCGAAATGGCGGAACTGCCGGACTCGGTGCGCGCGGTGACCGATCCGCTCGACGCCGTCGGCAACACGACCAAGGCGGTGACAAAGGGTTACGCCATCGGTTCGGCCGGTCTGGCCGCGCTGGTGCTGTTCGCCGACTACACGCACGCACTGGAAGCGGTCGGCCACAGCGTGGCTTTCGATCTGGCCAACCCGGCGGTCATCATCGGCCTGTTTATCGGCGGCCTGATTCCCTACCTGTTCGGCGCCATGGCGATGGAAGCGGTCGGCCGTTCCGCCGGCGCCGTGGTGGTCGAGGTCCGTCGCCAGTTCAAGGAGATCCCCGGCATCATGGAAGGCACCGCCAAGCCGGACTACTCGCGCGCGGTCGACATGCTGACCGTGGCGGCGATCAAGGAAATGATGATTCCGTCCTTGCTGCCGGTGCTGGTGCCCGTCGTCGTGGCTTTCGGCATGGCTTTCCTGATGGGGTCTGAAGCCGGCGTGCAGGCGCTGGGCGGTGTGCTGATGGGTACCATCGTGACCGGCCTCTTCGTCGCGATCTCGATGACCACCGGCGGTGGCGCCTGGGACAACGCAAAGAAGTACATCGAGGATGGTCACTTCGGCGGCAAGGGCTCGGAGGCGCACAAGGCGGCGGTGACCGGTGACACGGTCGGCGACCCGTACAAGGACACGGCCGGCCCGGCGGTGAACCCGCTGATCAAGATCATCAACATCGTGGCCTTGCTCATCGTGCCGCTGCTGCCGTCAGCCACCGGCGCGACACACGCTTCGGCGCCGGTACAGCCGACCGCTCAGCCGATACAGGTGGAGCAGGTGGTGCAGCTGTCTCAGGCGCAAGCTCAGTTGCAGCCTCAGGTGCAACAACTGACGCAGGCCAGATAAGGCCTCTGTGCAGGGACGAAAAAAAGCCGGCCCCGCGGGGCCGGCTTTTCTTTGCCTGCCGTTCAGCGCAGCGGCGGCAACTGGCTGGCGCGCACAGCGGCCTTGATGGCGGCGCTGTTGTTCGGTTCGGCTTCCACCCACTCCTTCGCCACCGCCTGCAGTCGGCCCCAGTCGCCGTCGTTCTCGTGCTGGATGGCGCGCAGGAAGTAGGGCTTGTCCTCGTCGGCGGCGGCCCAGAACGGCGGGGTCGCGTCGCGGAGCGGCAGTTCGCTTGCCGCATTGCCGCTGTGCACCCATTCCACCGGTACCGCGAAGTGACGCTTCATGCCCGGAATGAAGAAGGTGAGCACGCCGACCAGGCGGCCGTCGGTGTCGAACAGCGCACCGCCGGATGCACCCTGCTGGAAGGAGGCGTCGGTTTCGATCACCAGCGCGCCATCCATCTCGTGCAGTGCGGTCACCTGGCCGTCACTCATCGACAGCGCCTTGCCGCCGGAGAAGCCGACCGCATGCACGGTGTCGCCCACCTTCAGCGTGCGCGAGGTGGCCATGTCCACCGGTCGGCCCATCGCGTGCGGCGTCGTCATCACGCACAGGTCGTGGCGCGGATCGACCGAACTGGCCTGCGCCGGCACGCCGCTGCTGCCGCGCGCCACGATCACGTTCGTTGCGATGCCGACCACGTGGCAGTTGGTGATCACGTGCGTGTCGTCGATCTGCACCCCGGTGCCGGTGTTGATGCGCCCGTCGGCGTTCGCCGCCAGCACCTTCACCACGTGCATCGACAACTGGATGTATCGCTCGGCACTGGCGTGTGAAGCCTGAGCGACGGTGAGCAGAAACAGCAATCCAAGGGCACGCATGACGATCTCCTTGCTGGCTTCCGGATCCTGGCTGGACCCGGTGGCGATGAACTGACTAACGGAACATGGCTGTGTATGTATGAGGTTGTAGGTGTGTCAGCTGACGAGCGGTATCAGCGAGAAGCGTGCCAGAGCCGTCGCCGAAGGGCGCTTCAGGCGCTGGGGTGGATGCGGGGGACGGTCCTGTTGCGGGCACGACGACGTGGAAACCCGCATCGGGAAAGCTTCCCGATGTTGCGTTGCAACAAAAGACTGTGGCCCCGATGCGGGAGATCGTCGCGGGTCGGGCGTACGACGACGCGACGTCCGGATGGCCGGAATGTGGAAAGTCGTGACCGAAAATGAAGCACTGCAGACACCTGCATCGCACCGGACTGGTGCGATGCAGGTGTTGCAGATCGCGCTCAGGCCTCGATCAGGCCGTTGCGAAGTGCAATCAGCGTCAGTTCGGCCTGGTTAGACGCGCCGAGTTTCTGCTTCACGTTGTAAAGATGGGTACCGACGGTGGAGGTCGACAGATGCAGGGTTTCGGCTATCTGGTTCACCGACTGCCCGCGGGCGAGGTGGATGAACACTTCGAATTCGCGCTCCGACAGCGCCTCGACCGGGTTCTGCGTGCCGGTCACGTCCTGCATCGCCAGCTTCTGCGCGATTTCGGCGTCCAGATACATGCGGCCGGCGGCCACCGTGCGCACCGCGTCGATCAGCGCCTCCGGCGCGCCGCGCTTCGACAGGTAACCGGTGGCGCCCGCCTTCAGCACCCGTTTCGGATGCGCCGTGTCCTCGTGCGCCGACAGCGCCAGGATGCGCACGCCCTTGTCGCGTGCGGTCAGTCGCCGCACGGCCTCGATGCCGCCCATGCCGGGCATCGACAGGTCCATCACGATCACGTCCGGCTTCAGTTCGGTGTAGCGCTGGTAGGCCACTTCGCCGCTGTCGGCCTCGCCGATCACCTCGATGTCCTCGCAGGCGGCGAGCAGCAGCTTGAATCCCATGCGGACGACCGCGTGGTCGTCCACCAGCATGACCTTGATCGGTCCCATTGTTGTTCTCCCCCTCAATCCATCGGCAGTCGCGCGAACACCCGGGTACCCCCACCGTCGCGCGGCTGCAGTTCAAGTTCGCCGCCGAGTGCCTGCGCGCGTTCGCGCATGCCGCGCACGCCGTGGTGTCCGCGCTTCTGTGCCCAGCCCTGTTCCAGACCAGTGCCATCGTCCTCGACCGACAGCTCCAGCGACCGTTCCGACCCGTGCAGCGAAATCATGATTTTCCGGGCGTGCGCGTGCTTGAGTGCATTGGTCACCGCCTCCTGCACGATGCGGTAGGCCGCCAGCTTGAAGGAGTCACCCGGCGCCTCCGGCAGGTCGTGCATCTGCAGTTCGAACTGCATGTCCGGATGGTGACGCCGCCACTCCGACACCAGATCTTCCAGCGCATCTTCCAGCCCGAGATTGTCCAGCGCCAGCGGTCGCAGCTTCGGGATGATGCTGTGCATCACGTCGTACAGGTGATTGGCCGTCTCGACGATCAGGTTGGCCGCCTCCGCACTGCGCGGATCGGACTGTGCGTCGCGCCGCGCAATCGACAGGCCCATGCTCTTGATCGCGGTGACCGCCTGGCCCATTTCGTCGTGCAGCTCGCGCGCGATGTCGCGCCGCTCCTCCTCGATGCGACTCTGGATGAACTGCGTCAGTTCGCGGTTCTCTTCCAGATTGCTGCGCGCCTCGAGCGCTTCCTGCCGGGCGTTCATGTTGTCCTCGATGGCCTGTGCCATCCGGTTGAAGGCCAGGGCCATCGATCGGGCTTCCTTGCCGGGCAGCGGCGGCAGCCGCGTGTGATAGTCGCCGGCACGCATGTGTTCGAGCCCGCGCACGATGGTGTTGAACGGACGGGTTTCGCGGCCGACCAGCCAGAACACGATGCCGTTGCCCAGCAGCAGCGCGATCGAGCCGGCGATCAGCAGCTGCACCGCCTCGTCCCAGCCGTCGAGGATGGCGCGCGAAGCGTCGGCTTCCACCACCAGTCGCGCGCCGTCGTTCAGTGTGATCTCCTGGCGTGGCCGCTTGGGCAGTATCGCGTTCGAATACCACTCGGGCGCGTCGCGGCCCGCCTTGTAGGGCGAGGGCGGCGAGGTGTAGAGCTTCACGCCGCTGCTGTCGACCAGATGGATTTCGGTGGCGCGCACGCGACCGAGCCGGTACAGGAAATCGACCAGCGCCGGCGAACCCATGTTGGCGTAGACCAGCGCCACGCGCGACAGCAGCTGGGTGGCCACCCGGTTTGCCGCCTCGATTTCTTCGCCGACGGCGCGTCGCGTGCCCATCAGTTCCATCGTCAGCATGGTGCTGGTGAAGGTCAGGATGACTGCGGCGATCAGCAGGTTCAGCTTCAGTCTGAGACTCACGACGGTTCTCCCGGCCAGGCGTCGAAATGTCCGTCCCGCGCGTGCGCGGTCAGCGCCGATCCGAGCAGCTTGAGGCTGGCCGGATGGAAGGGGTCGTGACCGGCGCCCTGTGCCCAGGCCAGCCGGCTGCCCGCCAGCGTGCGGTGGGCGCGCCAGGCGTTCTGCGGCCGGCAGATCAGGTCGTTGGTGCCGTGCACGAGGGCGACCGGCAGCCCGTGCAGGCGGGCGATCGCGTCCATCACCTTCGCTTCGCCGATGAAGCAGCGGTGCGCCAGGTAGTGCGACTGCACGCGATAGCGGGCACGCAGCAGCGGCCAGTCGTCCGCGCTCGGCTCGGCCGGCACGGTGCGTTCCGGCCACGCACCGAGTGCGTGTTCCCAGGCGCGCCAGGCCAGTACGGCGCGGTCGATGCGCGCGCTGTCGCCGGACGAAAACACGCGGTCGAGCCAGACGACGACACGGCTGCGCCAACGCGCCGGGACGACCTGCATGAAGGCGTCGTGCGCTTCGGGTGCCAGCGCGGCGGCACCGTGGAAGAAGGCGTCGATGTCGGCGCGTCCGCCGAGGAAGAGGCCGCGCAGCAGCACGCCACTGCAGGCCTCACGGTGGCGCGCGGCATAGGTCGCCGCCAGCGTCGCTCCCCAGGAGCCGCCGAATACCAGCCAGTGCTCGATGCCCAGATGGCGGCGCAGCGCCTCGATGTCGGCGATCAGCGCATCGCTGTGGTTGTGCGCGGTATCGCCCAGCGGCGTGCTGCGGCCGCAGCCGCGCTGATCGAACAGCACGGCGCGCCACACCGCCGGATCGAAGAAGCGGCGCTGGCGTGGCGAGCAACCCGAACCCGGGCCGCCGTGCAGGTAAAGCGCCGGCTTGCCCTGCGGGTTGCCGCACTGTTCGTAATAGACGCGATGGCCCTGACCGACGTCGAGCCAGCCGTGATCGAAGGGTTCCATCGGTGCATGCAGCATGGGGTGGGGCAGGGTGTGGGTGCGGGGCGCTGATGGTAGCCCATGCGTGGGCGGCACACATGCTGCGCCGGCACATGGGAGCCATGGGACAATGGCGCCATGAACGAAAGGAACCACCGGGTCGAGATCCTGGGACAGGTCTTCACCCGCGACGATGTCGTCGAACGCATGCTGGCGCTGCGCCGCAACCACGGCCGCACGCTTGAACCGTCGGCTGGCGACGGCGCCTTCGCGTCGCGCATTCCGGGCTGCGTGGCCATCGAGATCGATCCGACGGTCGCGCCGGCCGGCGCGCAGGTGATGGATTTCTTCGCCTACCCGGTCGACGAGAAGTTCGACACCGTGATCGGCAATCCGCCCTACGTGCGGCACCAGGATATCCAGGCGGACACGCGGGCACAGCTGCGCAGCGATCTGTTCGACCGCCGCAGCAACCTCTATCTCTTCTTCATCGAGAAGTGCGTGCGTCATCTGAAACCGGGTGGCGAGCTGATTTTCATCGTGCCGCGCGACTTCATCAAGCTGACCGCCGCGCGCCGGCTGAACGACTGGCTGTTCGCCCAGGGCAGCATCACCGACTTCATCGAGACCGGCGACAGCCGCGTGTTCGGCCCCTATGTGCCGAACTGCGCGGTATTCCGTTTCGAGAAGGGGCGCATGGACCGGCGCATGAGCGACGGCCGGCGCTTCCACTGCGAACGCGGCCAGCTCATGTTCCTGCGCGGCGATTACGGCGTGCCGCTGGCCTCGCTGTTCGACGTGCGCGTCGGCGCCGTGTCGGGGGCGGACGACATCTTCGTGCACCCGCAGGGCAATGTGGAGTTCGTCTGTTCCAGCACGGTCGATACCGGCCGCACGCGGCGCGCCTTCTTCGATGTGCGCAACGACTGGCTGGAACAGCACAAGCCACGCCTGCTGGCGCGCCGGGTGCGCGAGTTCGGCGAGCACAACTGGTGGCAGTGGGGGCGCCTGCATCACCGCTCGGGCGGCCCGCGCATCTACGTGAATGGCAAGACACGCAAGCCGCGCCCCTTCTTCCTGCACGACTGCACGCACTACGACGGCTCGGTGCTGGCGCTGTTCGCCCGCCCCGAAGTGGCGGATCTGGCACGCGCCGCCGAGCTGCTCAACGACGCCGTTGACTGGCAGGAACTGGGTTTCGTCTGCGACGGTCGCTTCCTGTTCTCGCAGCGCAGCCTGCAGACCTGCATGCTGCCCGACGTGTTCGAAACGCTGCGCTCAAGAAAATCCTGAGTCGTCTTTCCAGAGTGGCACGAGGTGGGCGGTGCCGGACCGGCGCAGTATTCGATCCATGCACTGCACTTCGCAGTGAGTCAACGAACCACCATCAGGAGACTGCCATGAACTGGGAAACCCCGAAGGCCACCGACCTGCGTTTCGGCTTCGAAATCACCATGTACGTCGCCAACCGCTGATCCTCAGCGTTTGAGCAAACAGAAAAGCGGGCATTGCCCGCTTTTCTGTTTTGTGGCGCCCGAAAACGCACTCATCCGGCAGGGCGCGTCGCCCGCCAGCACAGCAGCGATCCGGCCGTCACCAGCGCCGCACCCTGCCAGAAGGGCGGCGCGAGCGGCGCCCCCAGCCACGCGGCGGCGAATGCAGTCGACAGCAGCGGCCCGCCGTAGGACGCGGTGGTGAGCAGTGGCATGTCGCCGCCGAGCATGCCGACATTCCACAGCGCGTAGCCCACACCCAGGGCCGCTCCGGCGGCGACCACTTCCAATCCGATCTGCGCCGACGGTACAGGCAGCGGCTCTCCGCCCAGCACCACCAGCCCCCACAGTGCAGCCGCCGTTGCCGAGAAGAACACGGTGACGCCGTTGTAGCCGTCCGCCAGCCGACGGGTCACATTGCAGTAGAGCGCCCACAGCAGCGCGCCGGCGAAGGCCAGCGCATAGACCACTGGATTCGTCGCCACGCCCGCCGACAGCGAGGACAGCGACCACTCGCTTCCCCCGCCCACCACCCGGATGATTCCGCTCAGACACAGCACCAGTCCCGGCGCGATCCACGGGCGCAGGCGCTGTCCGTTCATCGCGACCGCGAGCAGAATGGTGAAGCAGGGCCACAGGTAATTGACGATGCCCAGCTCCATCGCCTGTGCGTCGTCGAGTGCCAGGCCGAGCGACAGCGACAGGCACAGTTCATAGGCGACGAACAGGGCCCCGCCGAGCAGCAGATAGACCGGGCGCGCGCCACGCGGCGAAGCCGGGCGGAACAGCAGCCAGAGGAAGATCGCGCCTGCCGTGTAGATCGCTGCCGCACCGACCACCGGTCCGAGCGCGCTGCTGATGCCGCGCACCATGCCGATCATCGTGCTCCACAGCAGGATGGCGGCAAGACCGCAGAGCGTGGCCGCGGTAGAGACGGGACGGACGGACATGGAGGCGAAGACGTGACGATGCGGCGGAATGCTATCAGAGGAAACAAAGTTTCCTCTGCTGAAACTACGGCGATGCAGCTGACCGGTCGCTCGCCTTAGCCGTCAGCCGCCCTGAGCGTTACGCCACTGCCGCGGCGACAGCCCGGTCTGCGCCTTGAACGCGCGCGACAGCGCCGCCTCGCCGCCATAGCCCACGTCGTCGGCGATCAGTTTCAGCGCGCGGCCCTGGCGCAGCGCACGCTGGGCGATGCCGATGCGCCAGCGCTGCAGATAGGCGCCGGGCGTGCAGCCCACGGTGTCGCGGAACACGTTGGCGAACACGCTGCGCGACATGCCGGCGCGATCGGCCAGTGTGTCCAGCGTCCATTCCTGCGCCGGGTTCTCGTGCATGGCCACCAGTGCCAGACGCAGCCGCGGGTGCGACAGCCCGGCCAGCATGCCGGTGCCGGTCTCGCCGCCTTCCATCAGGTGCCGCAGCACCTGCACCAGCACCACCTCGAACAATCGATCCAGCACCGCCTGCCGGCCGCAGTAGGTGTGCGAGGCCTCGTCGAACAGCAGGTCGAGCACCGGCTTGGCGCCGAGGATGTCCTCCAGAGCCAGGCAGCTGAAGTCGGGCAGTGCCGATGCGATCGGATTGGCGGCTCCACCGGAGAAGTGCAGCCGCGCGCAGGCGAAGTCGGCGCCGCGCTCGGGGTCGGTGACGAAACGGTAGGGCGTCGATCGCGGAAACAGCAGCAGGCTGGGCCGGGTCACGTGCTCGATGCCGGCGGGATGGTGGATGTCCACCTCACCGGCGCGCACCAGGTGCATGCGGCCACTGTCGCCCGCATCCAGTTCGGTGATGCCGCACAGCGCGCCGGTGTTGAACACGCGGGCGCTGACCGAGAAATGCTCCAGCAGGGCTTCGAGGCGGTCGACCATGAGCAAAATACTCAGAGGTAAGTTTTCAGGATTATACGTTGCGTATGGTCTCGCGGATCGGCGCAAAGTTCGTCCTGCCAACAGGCACTGCCGCAAACCTCTCTCACTGCACAGGAGTTCATCATGTCGATCGAAAAGGTTCTCTACACCGCCCAGGCCACTGCAACCGGTGGCCGCGAAGGCCGCGCCGCGTCGTCCGACGGCGCGCTCGATGTCCAGCTGTCGACGCCGAAGGAACTGGGCGGCGCCGGCGGCCCCGGCACCAATCCCGAACAGCTGTTCGCCGCCGGCTACTCGGCCTGCTTCCTCGGCGCGCTGAAGTTCGTCGCTGGCCAGAACAAGGTCGCGCTGCCCGCCGACACGCAGATCACCGGCCGCGTCGGCATCGGCGCCATCCCGACCGGCTTCGGCATCGAGGTCGAACTGACCATCGCCGTACCGGGCCTGCCGCGCGAACAGGTCGAGTCGCTGGTCGAGAAGGCGCACATCGTGTGCCCGTACTCGAACGCCACCCGCGGAAACATCGACGTCACCCTGGTCATCGCCGACTGAGTCATCGGCCTGACGGATAGCCACCGTCCCCAACCCGTTACTTGAAAGGAATCCATCATGAATGCAGTCCGCCGCACCCTCGCCCTGTCCGTGCTCGCCGCCGCGCTTGCCGCACCGACCTTTGCCGCCGAAGCCGCCAAGCCGGCTGCGCGCACGTCCGTCGCTGTCAAGAAGACCGAAAACTACGTCACCACGCGTGACGGCGTGCAGATCTACTACAAGGACTGGGGCCCGAAGAACGGTCAGGTTGTTGTGTTCAGCCACGGCTGGCCGCTCAGCTCCGACAGCTGGGAAGCGCAGATGCTCTTCCTCGCGTCGCAGGGCTACCGTGTGGTGGCGCATGACCGGCGCGGTCACGGTCGCTCGTCGCAGCCGTGGGACGGCAACGACATGGACCACTACGCAGACGATCTGGCCGCGGTGATCCAGGCGCTGGACCTGAAGGGCGCCACGCTGGTCGGCTTCTCCACCGGCGGCGGCGAGGTGGCCCGCTACATCGGCCGTCACGGCACCAGCCGGGTGAAGAAGGCGGTACTGGTCAGTGCGGTGCCGCCGCTGATGCTGCAGACCGCCGACAATCCGGGTGGCCTGCCGATCGAGGTGTTCGACGGCATTCGCAAGGCGTCGATCGAGAACCGCTCGCAGCTCTATCTCGACATCGCCTCGGGTCCGTTCTACGGCTACAACCGTCCGGGTGCCAAGCCGTCGCAGGGGCTGATCCAGTCCTTCTGGGCGCAGGGCATGCAGGCGGGGCACAAGAACACCTACGACTCGATCGCGGCGTTCTCCGCCACCGACTTCCGTGCCGACCTTAAGAAGTTCGACGTGCCGACGCTGGTGATCCACGGCGACGACGACCAGATCGTGCCGCTCGACCTGTCGGGCAAGGCCTCGGCCGCGCTGGTCCGCAACGCTGAACTGATCGTCTATCCGGGTGCGCCGCACGGCATCACCGATACGCACAAGGACAGACTCAATCAGGATCTGCTGGATTTCCTGCGCAAGTAAGGCAGCACGCAACCCGGTCCCGCGCAGCGGGCCGGGTTGTGTTCTTCAGTGACGGACGAACAGCAGCAGCGACAGATAGACAAGGTAGGCGGCGACGAAGAATCCGCCCTCGACGCGCGATACCTGCCGCTCGCTGCGGAACACCGGCAGACACACGATGGCCACCAGTGCGGCCAGCGGCAGGTCGATGCGCAGCACGTCGCGGCCGACCTCGATGCCCTGCGGCGCGAGGGTCATGGTCAGGCCGAGGATGACCAGGATGTTGTAGATGCTGCTGCCGATCAGATTGCCGATCGCCACGTCGCGCTCGTTCTTCAGCGTCGACAGCACGGTGGTGGCCAGTTCCGGCGCCGAGGTGCCGATGGCGACGATGGTGAGCCCGATGAAGGCGTCCGACACGCCGTATGCGCGTGCGATGCTTGACGCGCCATTCACCAGCAGGTCGGCTCCGAACAGCGTGAGCGCCATGCCGGCCAGCAGCAGTGCCGAGTTCCACGTCAGGAACAGCCGCGCCGAACGCAGCGTCGAGGGCATCACGTCGGCCACCTCGCGCGCGAACTCGCGCTGCATCGCCGCGCTTTCCTCGCGGCTGAGGCGCACCAGCGCCACCGTGTACAGCACGGCGCCGATCAGCAGCAGCACGCCCTCGCTGCGGTCTAACCGCCCGTCCCACGCCATCGCGATCAGCGCCAGCGCGGCGGCGATCATGACCGGCACGTCGAGCCGCACGCTGAGCATGCGCGTCGGCAGCGGTCGCATCAGCGCGCTCAGGCCGAGGATGAACAGGATGTTCAGGATGTTGGTGCCGGCGATATTGCCGACCGCCAGCGGCCCCTTGTCTTCGGCGACCGCGGTGATGCCCACCGCCAGTTCGGGCACGCTGGTGCCGACCGACACCACGGTGAGCCCGATCAGTATCGGCGGCACGCGCAGCCGCGCCGCCACGCGCGAGGCGCCGCGCAGCACCATTTCGGCACCGGCCAGCACGATCACCAGCCCGGCCACGAAAACGAGGGCCGGGTGCAGCGTCAGCCCGGCGGTCAGACGAAGTCCTCGCCCGGCATCGCCGGAATCTCGGTCGGCCCGCGGCGGTCGATCACCACCAGCACGTCGCAATCGGCCTCCGACAGCACGTGCTTGGTCACGCTGCCCAGCAGCAGTTCTTCGGTCACGTGCGTGCCGTGCTTGCCCATCGCGATCAGGTCGCAGTTGCGCTGCGCCTGGCAGTCCAGGATGTGGCGCGACGCGTTGCCGTGCTCGACCATCACCGTGTAAAGGCTGCGCTCCAGCCCGGCGCGCTCGGCCAGCTCGTGCAGCAGGCGCAGCGAGCGCTCGCGTGCTTCCGCCCGGTAGCCGTTGATCAGATCCTGCGAAATGCCGGCGTACTGCAGCATGCCTTCGAACGGCACGTCGAAACTGTGCAGCAGCAGCAGATCGGCCTCGGGCGCGACACGGCGTGCCATGCGGATAGCCTCCAGCGAACCCGGCGAGAAGTCGACCGGCACCAGCACGCGCCGGTAAGGCCCAGGGCACGGCTTCTTCACCACCAGCACCGGACTGCTGCTCTTGCGCAGCAGGCGCGACGCGGTCGAACCGACCAGCAGCCGGCTCAGAACGCTTTCGCCCCGTGCGCCGACCAGAACCAGATCGGCCTGAACCGATGCCGCATAGGCCGGCAGGAACTGCGTCGCCAGCCCGGCTTCGACCTTCAGTTCCGCGACCACGCCGCGATTGTGCGTGGCATCGCCGGCGATCGCGGCGAGCGCGTCGTACTGGTGCTGCACGGCCTTCTCGGAAACGATTTCAGCCTGATCGCCGAGCAGGTTGCGCAGCGGACCGAGTGCGTCGAGGCCCAGTGCATGCACCAGCGTGTAGTGCGCGCCGCCGCGGCTGGCCAGTTCGAAGCCGCGATCGACGGCGTCGAGCGACAAGGGCGACAGATCGGTCGCGGCGATGATGCGTTGAAGCTGAGGCATGCTGGGTCTCCCCGAAAAATGCGTGCCGGCTTACAGCCGGGCCACGCGGAAGTGGCGAAGGACCGCCTTCTCGATTTCGACCGCCAGAAACACGGCGGCGCCGAGGCCGAGAATCACCGTCCATGAAGACAGGTCGAGCGCAGCGCTCCTGAACAGCTGCTGCATCGGTGCGGCATAGGTGAACAGCAGTTGCAGCACGATCAGGATGGCGCTGACCAGCAGCACCACGCGGTTGCCGGTCAGTGTTTCCAGGCTGAAGGCGTGGCGGGTGAAGTGGCGCACGTTGAACAGGTAGAACAGTTCGCACACGACGATCATGTTCACCGCGGCGGTGCGCGCCAGTTCGATGCTGCTGCCGCGCGCCAGCTCCCAGTTGAACACGGTGAAGGTGGTCGCCACCATCAACGCAATGACGAACAGTATGCGCAGGCCCAGCGCGCGGGTGACGATGGGCTCCTGTGGCGGGCGCGGCGCGTGCGACATCACGTTCTGCTCGGCCGGCTCGAAGGCGAGCGACAGCGCCAGCGTGACCGAGGTGACCGTATTCACCCACAGGATCTGGCCGGCGGTCACCGGCAGTGGCAGGCCGGCGAAGATGGCCAGCAGGATGACGCCGGCCTCGCCGCCATTGGTCGGCAGCATGTGCATCAGCGACTTCTTGATGTTGTCGAACACGACGCGGCCTTCGCGCACCGCGCGCGCGATGGTGGCGAAGTTGTCGTCGGTGAGCACCAGGTCCGATGCTTCGCGCGCCGCGTCCGTGCCCTTGCCGCCCATCGCCACGCCAATGTCGGCCGACTTCAGCGCCGGCGCGTCGTTCACGCCGTCGCCGGTCATCGCCACCAGATGGCCTTCGGCCTGCAGTGCCTCGATCAGCCGCAGCTTGTGTTCCGGGCTGGCGCGCGCGATCACGTCGGTGTCGAGTGCACGCTCACGCAGCGCGGCGGCGTCCAGCGTGCCGATGACGTCGCCGTTCAGCGTACGTTCGGCCTCCAGGCCCAGCTGGCGGCCGATGGCGGCGGCGGTGACCGCGTGGTCGCCGGTGATCATCTTGACCCGTATGCCCGCTTCGCGGCACTGCGCCACCGCGGCGATCGCTTCTTCGCGCGGCGGGTCGATGATGCCGACCAGGCCGATCAGTTCGAAGCGGGCGTCCATGTCCTGCAGTTCGACCGCGTTGCGCGAGCCAGGGAAGGGCGCCTGCGCCAGGGCCAGCACGCGTTCGCCTGCACCGCCGGCGCGCGCGATCGCCGCCGTCCAGTACGCATGGTCGAGCGGCGCACCGCCGTACTGGGTGGCGCACAGCGCCAGCACCCGCTCCGGCGCGCCCTTGAGCAGCAGGAAGGCGTGGCCCGTGTGGTCGCGGTGCAGCGTGCACATGAACTGGCGTTCCGACTCGAACGGAATGGCGTCGACACGCGGGAAGTTCTTCGCCTCGTCCTGCGGGTCGAGGCCGGCCTTGCGGGCGAAGGCGACCAGCGCGCCTTCGGTCGGATCACCGATCAGCGTCCAGCCGGCGTCGCCGTCGTGGCGGATCTGCGCGTCGTTGCACAGCAGCGCGCAGCGGGCCGCGGCAGCCAGTCCGGGCACGTCGCCGGGAGTGACCGGCTGACCGTCGCCGTGGAAGCCGCCTTCCGGCGCGTAGCCGCTGCCGCTGACCGCGATCTCGCAGTCGGCCAGCAGCAGTCGCACCACGGTCATTTCGTTACGGGTCAGCGTGCCGGTCTTGTCGGTGCAGATGACGGTGACCGAACCCAGTGTCTCGACCGCCGGCAGCCGCCGCACGATGGCCTTCTTGCGCGCCATCGTGCGCGTGCCGATGGCCAGCACGATGGTCACCACCGCCGGCATGCCCTCGGGTATCGCCGCGACGGCGAGGCCGACCACGGCGAGGAAGAGGTCGAACATCGGCATCTGTATGACGAAGTGACCGTAGAGCACGGTCAGCGTGGCGACGACCAGGATGAAGCCGGTGATCTGGCGGGCGAACTGGTCGAGCCGGCGGGTCAGCGGCGTGGCCAGCGTCGCCACTTCGCCGACCAGCGTGCCGATGCGGCCGATTTCTGTGCCGACGCCGGTCGCCACGACGATGCCGCGTGCCTGGCCGAGCGCAACCAGCGTGCCGCAGTAGCACATCGAGCGGCGGTCGCCGATGGCTGCCGCTTCCGCCACGGCGGCGCTGTCCTTGTCGACCGGTGCCGATTCGCCGGTCAGCGCGGCTTCGGTCACGCGCAGGTTCTTCGTGCGCAGCAGGCGCAGGTCGGCCGGCACCTTGTCGCCGGATTCAAGCAGCACGATGTCACCCGGCACCAGATCGGCGGCGTCGACCTGATGGCGCTCGCCGTCGCGCAGCACGGTGGCACGCGCGGCGAGCATGCCGCGCACAGCGTCGAGCGCGCGCTCGGCCTTGCCTTCCTGGATGTGGCCGATCAGCGCGTTGATCAGCACCACGCCGAAGATGACGGCCGAATCGACGTGGCCGCCGAGCGCCAGCGTTACCGCGCCGGCCACCAGCAGCACATAGATCAGCGGGTTGTGGAACTGCTGCAGGAAACGCAGCCAGGGTGGGCGCTTCGGTGCGTCAGGCAGGCGGTTCGGGCCATGCTTCACCAGGCGCGCTGCCGCTTCGGCGCGGCTCAGGCCCGACTGCGCCTGCACATCGAACAGCGCCGGCAGGTCGTCCGCGGGCAATGCGTGCCAGGCCTCGGCGCCGGCGGTGGGGTCGGTGTGTGGAGTAGTCATCAGGGACGTCAGTGATGCGGCCAGCTGGCGCCGCCGGGCGCGCCGCGCCCGAAATGCCGCACGACGTGCTCCGCCATGCCGCGCGCAAGTTCGTTTTCGCCAAGGAATACCGTGCCCAGGCTCTCGCGCTCGAGCAGTTCGGCCTCTTCCTCGTTGTGGGTGCGCAGCACCACGGCGATCTCAGGGTTCAGCGTGCGTGCGATCTCGACCATCTTGCGCACATTCACCGTTTCCGGAATCGCGATCACCAGCATCGCGGCCTTGGCGATGTGCGCCTGGATCAGCACTTCCGGCGTCTGCGCGTCGCCGAACACCGCCGGCACGCCCTCGCGCCGCAGCTGGTCGACGCGCTCGCGGTTCTGTTCGGCGACCACGCAGGGAATGTGCCGCTCGCGCAGCGCGTCGGCGATGCGCCGGCCGACGCGGCCGTAGCCGACCAGCACCACTTGTTCGTTCAGCAGGCGCGCGTCGGTGGTCATCGGCAGCGCCGCCAGCGGGTCGTCGCGCTGTTCCAGCCGGCGGGCCAGCGACGAGCGCGCGATGGCCCAGGCGCGGAAGGGTTCGATGGCGGAGAACAGTGCCGCGTTGGCGGCGATCGAGATCAGCGCGCCGGCCAGCACCAGACTCTGCCCCTCGGCCGGCATCAGCCCGAGGTTCACGCCCAGCCCGGCGAGGATGAACGAGAACTCACCGATCTGCGCCAGGCTGGCGCCCACCGTCAGCGCGGTATTCAGCGGGTAGCGGAAGGCGAGCACCAGCAGCACCGCGGCGATGGTCTTGCCCACCATGATGATGGCCACCACCAGCAGCAGCTTCAGCGGCTGCGTCCAGATCACGGCCGGGTCGAACAGCATGCCGACCGACACGAAGAACAGCACGGCGAAGGCGTCGCGCAGTGGCAGCGACTCGTCGGCGGCGCGGTGGCTGAACTCCGACTCGCGCATCATCATGCCGGCGAAGAAGGCGCCCAGCGCGAAGGACACGTCGAACAGCGCCGCCGCGCCAAAGGCCACGCCGACGGCGATGGCCACCACGCTCAGCGTGAACAGCTCCTGCGAGCCGGTGCGCGCCACCCACCACAGCAGGCGCGGCAGCACGCGGCGGCCGACCACCAGCATGAGCACGATGAAGGCGATCACCTTGGCCAGCGTGATCGCCATCGCCACGCCAAGGTCGCGGCCCGATGCAGCGGCATCATTGCCCGAAAGCACGCCGGCCAGCGCCGGCAGCAGCACCAGCACCAGCACCATCACCAGATCCTCGACCACCAGCCAGCCGACCGCGATCTGGCCGTTGATCGACTTCAGCAGTCCCTTCGCTTCGAGCGCACGCAGCAGCACCACGGTGCTGGCCACCGACAGGCACAGACCGAACACGATGGCGGCGCCGGCATCCCAGCCCCACATCGTCGCGATCGCCATGCCGAGCAGCGTGGCGACCGCGATCTGCACCACTGCGCCCGGCACCGCGATGCGCTTGACCGCCATCAGGTCGTCGAGCGAGAAGTGCAGACCGACGCCGAACATCAGCAGCATCACGCCGATCTCGGCCAGCTGGCTGGCCAGTCCGATGTCGGCGACGAAGCCCGGCGTGGTCGGGCTGATCACGATGCCCGCCATCAGGTAGCCGACCAGCGGCGGCATGCGCAGGCGTACCGCGATCAGGCCGAAGATCATGGCGAGGCCGAAACCGGCCGCAATGGTGGCGATAAGGGTGATGTCGTGAGGCATGGCGCGTTCTGGTTATCGTTGGGGCGTATGCATGCACCACGCATGGCGTGCGCACGATCGTCCCCCGGCGGCGCGGGTTGCGTGAAGCTGAATATCCTGCGCCCCGGGCGTCTGTTCGGCCACCGGCAGTGTGGCCATCGCTTTCTTAGTGTGCTTCGTATTAGATCAAACTTTTTCGCATCGGCTGTGACCGTCCATGCCGACGCGATGGCGACGGCACAGTGTGCGACGCGCTGCGCCCGGCCGATCCGCTGCGCGGTGCCGGGAAGGTGGCTCCTGGAATTCTGTCGATGAAACAGCCCTTAATGAATTTCTTTAGACTCGGTTCAGATCAGATGCGAGGCGCCCGGGTGCGCCGCTGACGATACTGTCAGTGCAGGTCAGGCAACACGCTTACCGGGATGCAGGGCCTGCGGAAGAGCCATCCATCAAACCGAGGAGATCAATATGAACTGGGAAACCCCGAAGGCCACCGACCTGCGTTTCGGCTTCGAAATCACCATGTACGTCGCCAACCGCTAAGTTCTGCGGTGGCAAGAAAAAACGGCGGGCCTTGTGCCCGCCGTTTTTTTTGCGCGGCCCGGTGCGCTGTTGCGGGATGGGCGGCTACGGCTCCCGGCGCACCACCTCCCGGCCCGGTCGCCTGCCGTGTGCCGCCTCGGCCTGCGAAGAATCGGAACAGCCATCCTTCCGGGTACAGATGAAGCCGTTCAGCGATCGAACCCTTCCGGAGGACTAGCCGGCACGGCAGCTATCGCGGCCCGGAATTTTTCCGCCGAAGCCCGTTCGGCGCGTTCCTTGAGATAGCTTTCCGTCGTCAAGGCAGCAACCTTCTCGGCGACTGCGGAGGCGATGACCTGATTCATCGAAACGTGATCTTCGGCGGCAATGCTCTTCGCCATCCGGTGCAGTGAATCGGGGAGGCGGACGCTGATCGTGCTCATGGTGTCTTCTCCAGTTGTTCGAGAAATTTCCGCGGGTTGACGGCTTTGACGCCGAACTGGGCGGCGCGTTTTGAAATCGCCCTCTGCAGTCTTTCGGCCAGCTTCTGATCGTCAAGCGACCTTGCACCCTCGATGCCCAAGCGGGCCTTTTCGATAAAGTTGATGCGCGTGGTGTCCGTGGCCATGTCGACCGGTTGGCCCGTCTCCACCGAGATCTTCATCGTCATGCCCATGAAAGGTGCGCTTTCATCGAGCGACATCTTTCCAGTGCGGATCTGCTCGTTCATCCAGTCGGTCATTTCCTGACGGGTCATGCTTGTGAAGTCAGCAGACCTCGCGGAAGACGTCTGGCCAGTTGCCGCCGCCAGCGCGGACGAAAACGAGCTGGGACCGGTGTCAGGCGTGGAGGAGGGCTGGATACGGGGAGCGCTGTAAGGCGGGCTGGTTTCAGTGCTGATCATCATCAAACGCTCCTCTTGTCAAAATTCGGCCGTCGAGAACGCGGGCTGAGCCCAGTAGTTAATATCAATGACTATTGCACATGCGGAGGAACCATTGCGGTTCAATCTGCCGATACACACATTCAAAGTCCTTCCAGTCTCTGGGCAGGTAGTTCAGAGAAGGAAGTACCTTGCTCCACGTTTGGTGTGTTGCCACACGCTCTTTTTCGTGGAACTGAGCGCGTGGAAAACGCTTTCCAACGACGCGGAGTGGATCCAATAGCTTTCCGTCCTCGATTCGCGGAATTTCCGGGATGAAGTAGTAGTCCTTCCAGATCACTCCAAACAGTATGGTCTGCCGATAGTGCCGCGTGGTGTCTCCATAGTCGGGATGGTCGATTCGCGGAGTCGTCGCCGGTCGAATGCGTAAGGCGCCGCATTTATACTTCATTTCAGGTTGCTCGCTTAATCCTGATGTAAATGCACCATGAATCCGTATGGCGGTATCAACAGAATAAGGATTGGGAAGCCAGCATTCCTGGGCATCTAGGGCATCAATCCCCGCACGTCTGAAGAGTTCCAGGGTATCGCCATCACGCTCCCAGAATGCGGAACTCTTGCCTGGTGCGCGCGGGTAAGTCCGGTAGCGATGCACAACTTCAAGAAATTCCGCCCGGTTCGCCTTGAAATTCTCGATCATCTCCTCGTCGCTGGGCAGCGGGTTCCAGACGGCTAAGTACCAATACCAGACAGCGGCGCTCCAGGGAAGAAGGAGCCAAGGCAGGTATCTCACGATGCGAATGACGACTGCGTTGTTCTTCACGGTCTTGAGATGCCCTTCTGCGCGCCATTCCGGAGGTAATGGGGTCTGATCCCGTTTGTTCTTAATTTCTGTACTGGGAAATAAATGATGTCTGACCCCATTTAGTCGCTGCAAGGGGGTGCCTATATTTTGTCTTTAGAGTCCGGTTTTTCTGACTTTGACCACTCGTCCTCTCTTAACCATCTGCATCCGTGTATGAGCCTGATGTCGCCGTGTAGCGCCACGCCAAACACGGAAAAGAATCCGCACAAAATCAAGAAAACGGCAGCCTCAAGATAACCGGCCTCTGAATATCCTGCTATAAGATAATAATAAAAACCACCTGCACCACAGATCACTCCAACGATGTGAATTATTCTGTAAAAAAGCCGCTCTCTTTGCGTGAGAAGATCTTTCTTGTTTTGCATTTTGTATGCGCAAGCGCTGGGGTCGGTCGCGATTTCAAACTGGCAGGCCAAGGGCAGGATGGGATTTCAGAGTTCCAGTACTTGGGTTCCGCCAGACTTGTAGTCGAAAACGTGGTCTGTCCCCTATTTCGCTCTTGGCTTGTTAGCTTTATGTTTGGAGTTAGCGGCTTTGGCGCCTTTTCGCGCGCGCCCACTGGAATGACAGGTGAGCCTTTCAGCAATCCAGTCACGGTTCGTCGTCAGCTGTAACAAGCATTTGAGCTTCGTGGAAAGACAAAGGGCTGTCATTGCAGCGAACGAACCCGATCTTGGACGTTATGACGGGTGGAGGTAATTCGACGGGGATCGGATTTTTTGGGTCGGGCACTATCGTTACTCCGCCACTCGAGGAGCGGTAAGAATTCAAAGAACTCCGTATTTCGTCGTATCCTGCAGGACACAACTTCTCCGCTCGATAACGGAATGTCTTTGCGGCTGAGTCCGGGGTGGCGAAGAGCGCGAGGTTGCTGAAGCCCTTGATGCGATATACCCCCGGCGCCATCTCGTCGTCTATGAACCCCCCGCCACCGCCGAGGTAGTTCGGACCATCTCGCTTCAAGTCATGCGTCGAGCTACATGCACAGTTCAGAAGCGGTAGCAGCAGCAGAAGAGCACGCCTAGTCACGAGAGGTCTAAATGCTAAAGGAGTAAAGTAAAATATTGCGAGACCCAGTATTTGTACTTTAAAGATCATCTGAAACTTGGCCTTTCCGAGAATTGCTCTATGCAGTGGCACCAATACGACTCAGGTCCTTTAAATTGGAGCCTCTCCGATCTATATCTCAGCTTCGTCTAGCCTGTACCAGAAAACGTGGTCTGTCCCCCATTGTTCAATACGCAGCGTCCAGCGACCGAAGGGAGCGAGGTCGACCGCAGGGTTGGGCGTCACGGCTTATGCTCCGAGAGAAGGCTTTGGGTTTGTATCTGCACGAACAGACGCGAAGCAACCGAATGGCACGCCTTAACCGAAAGCGATGGTTGGGCCACAGTGCGGTCATGCAGCGAGGGTCTTCTTGGCGTACCAAGAAAATGACCACTTGATAGCGATGTAATAGATCAGAGAGAGAACCAAGACGCCGACAGTAGCCACGACTAGAAAGAAGCCTGATGAAGCGACCTTCAAGATCGATGAGGTCTCGGCGGGCGATAACAGAAGTGCAAATGCGACAAGCACTAGGAGAAACGACACTATCCATAAAGCAAGTAGCGCCATCCAAGAATAGGTCTTTGTCTGTTCCGGAGTTGGAAGGCTGCCATGTTCCTTTGCGAATTTTCCAGCCGCGAAGAAACTGGCCGCAAATGTGGCGGCTATATTCACGCCGGCACTACCACCGAGTTTGAAGAACTCTAGGATTGCACCCAGGATTACGGTAAGCAACAGATATGCGACTGCGAACATGATGGCGTACCTCTTCATCGCTACTCCTGATCAGACAAGATGTGGAACAAGACTCGATGGGCGTATCGGTTATGTACGCCTGCGAATTAGGGAGAGTGGCAAAGCAATTAGAACGACCGCCACCAGAGGCGGAAGGAACATGATGGCGGCCATGAAGCCATACTTGATCCGCAGTTCTGGCTGAATCAGACCTTGCTTGGCAGACTCTCGCTTTACGAACGCCAGGAATCTTTGCTTTGTACAGTTCAGCGTTGACTGATACCGACGAAAGGTGTCGTCGGTGATGGCTATTTCTTGACCTGTCTTCTTGTCAAACCACGCGATGAGTTCGACATACTCCTTACGAAAGATAGTCGCTGAGGTCAGTTGACTGGGTAGAACGTGAATGTTGATCTGTGGGCACTCACCATCAAGGTATGTATCGAAGGGTTTTGCAGATCGGAAAGCCGCAATGTAGGCGTAACCGATATAGATCACCCATACAAGGCCGATCAAGAGAATGACTTTCGTGGTTCTGGTCATTGGAAGGCTTTCTAACGGGAAATCTGTGGTGGGGCCCAACGTTGAAGTTGAGCCGCAGATAAAGGCGGCGCTACAGCCACCGAAGCAGACAAACGAACCCCGCCTGTGGCTGTCGGCTCGAACGACCGGTTAGACCGCGGCGTTCTCATCGGTAGGCTCGAAGCGTAAGACCCGCAGCAGAAACTTCTATCGGAAACTGACCAGCGGCCTCCAGTTTCGCTACGACCGCCGCAACATCCTGCTTGCGCTCGTACCCAACGCCGGGTGTGGGCTTGAACGCAGCCGGAATGAACACCGACTCGAGCCAACGATATTCCCAGGGTTGAAACTTTCCGTCGGCGAAGCGCGTCGGCATCAGATCGTGTTCCTCGGGGAACGATTGCCAGATTGGACTTGGCGCGCCCAAGTACTGCCAAGCGGCCTGCTCGACAAGTACGCCTGAGCTAATGACCCCATGAAAGAACTTTAGCCATTTCGCGTCGCTCATGAACGACGCAGAGAACTTCGCAATGGCACTCCTGTAACGCCTGTCTTCGAGCGCGGCCATTTCCACGCATTCAGCGGCTGATTTACTTTTGGCGATCGACATGTTGAAGTTCTGCGGTCTAACGCCCGCGGTAAGCCGCGCCGGAGTGCGAAGCACGGAGGGCACCCACAAGCGAAGCTTGTGGGCGTCGGCTTGACCAAACAGTTAGGCTGGTGGAAGGTGCGCGATATGGCGAACTCATGGGCTGAACCTTTGAATGAGCTTATCGCATGCAGCGAAGATCGCTGCGCCATGCAGATCAATGACTTCTTTCATTTCAGCCTCGGACTTGACGAGCCATTCTTTCGAGCAATAGGCCAAAGCTGACTGAGATGGAAGATGATCGGTCTCAGAGTCAACGGCAACGAATGGCATGAAGTCTTCGTCGTTGCCAGATGCACTTGCTTGAATGCGTAGAGCAGCAAGTTTTCGAACGCCCTCCAAAAACGGAAGGGCCCCAGATTTCAGGGATGTCGCCGTGTGGCAAATTGCTTCTCGACCAGCGAGAACATGCTGTTCGTTGAGCGGATTGAACGGTTCGTGCATGAGAAGCCTAACGCCTGAATTAAGCCGAGCCGCGAAGCGGCTTCGGCTTGAATGAATTGTTAGGCCTCAGTGCCATTGCCAGGAAGGGCCTTGAGACCTGCTTTGTGAAGAGCAGCGTTTGCGCGAAACCGAACGCGCCCACAACGGTCCCTGATTTCATCTGGTGTGGAGTCGGTGCAAGTGCAATTCGAAGCCAGCCAGCGGAGATCCTCCACGTCTAGCCAGAGAGCGACGCGGCCGAACTCCAACTCATGAGATGGGTCCGTTGGTTGTACAGGCTTGGGAGTGTCTGTCATGAGGCCTAACGTAGAGCTAACCGGCGCTGTGCGGCTTTATCGCGCAGCGTCCAGCGACCGAAGGGGAGCGAGGTTGAGCGCCATGTTATGCATTACCCCCTAAATGTCGCCTCAATGGCTTGTTTCATACGCCCCTCGTCATCGATCAATTCTCGATACGGTTCGTATGGAAGATTTCCGTCGTTCACTTGGCGCTCAATGAATATCTGCATACGCCATGGGTCGGGATCAGGTTTATCGAAATCAAAGTCGATGCCACCGACGTCTGGGGTTTTGAAAATATCAACGCCGATGCCATGCGTACGAACGAACCAGACGGTTCCAGGGACAGATCGCACGCCACGCAACTCACTCGAAAGGATGTCCTCAGCACGCTGCAATCCAAAGCTCCGCATGATGAGTTCTTTAGCCCACGCCATCTGAGCGTACCAGAGCGGAATCGCTGCTTTTATCGGATCAGTGCTCATGGCTTCCGTAAGGCATAACTTTGTTTTCTGGCGCAGTTTTGCGCCATAACTATGGGCGGCGCTGGATAAACACGAAGGATTTTCATGGGGGACTTTCTTTGTTTTCAGTTGGTTGGCGCGCCGTGTGCCGGATAACTAGCGATTAAACGAACACAAAAAACCTCACCTTTGCGTTTCCGGCAAGTGGAGCATAGCCACGGGGTCTGTTCCATCAGTCATTTATCCGAGCGGAGGAGCTCTGGGCGGCACCTTGAAGTAGCTGCCTGGTCGGGCGGCTTCTCCCTTTTGTAGCCGTGCGGCCGGGGTGACTTTGCTTGCCTGACGCGGATCTCCGGCAATCACGCGCTTCGGAGATATTTGGAGCAAAACCTTGACGCATGCCCGAGCACGGCATCCCGGCAACGGATAGATTGTGGCCTTTCCAGCTTCTTTTCGGTCTCGCCGTCGTCCACATGAACACCTCCTACCCCTCACCCCTCCAGACCGAATGGGCCACGCTGCAGCAGGACCACGAGCGCCACGAACGTTGCGCGGTCGGGATCAAGATTGCCGCGGTGGCGCTGACTGCCGGCGCCGCGCTGTTCGGTTTTCCGTTCGAGCTGGCGGCACCGCTGACCGTGATCGTGTGGGTGATTGAGGCGATGCTGCGTACGGTGCAGGGGCGCTTGGGTCAGCGCTTGCTGAAGGTGGAGACGCTGATCGCCGACGGGGCGTCGGAGTACGCGGCCTGTCAGTTGCATACCGAGTGGCAGGCGACGCGGCCGGGCGCGGTCGGGTTGTTGTTGGAGTACGCGACGAGTGCGCTGAAGCCGACGGTGGCCTTTCCGCACGCGCTGCTTCTGCTGCTGCAGGCGGCACTCGCGATTACCGGCTAAGTCCTTTGCTGCATTGCGAGACATCAAGGCGCTGAAACACGGACCGGGGCACAATCGGGGCGACTCCCGCATTGCAACGGACTGAACCATGACTGCATCGCGTCGCCGCCTCGTTCTGGGGCTGTTCGTGCTCGCCGCCGCAGCGGCCGGCTATTACGGCTGGAAGCAGTACGCCGCACCGCCGGTGAGCGAGGCTTTCGCGTCCGGCAACGGGCGCATCGAGGCGACCGAGATCGATGTCGCCAGCAAGACCGGCGGCCGGCTGGAGAGCGTGGCGGTGCGCGAGGGTGACGACGTGAGCGCCGGCCAGGTCGTCGCGCGGATGGACGTGCGTGCGCAGGAGGCCGAACTGAAGATCAGCGACGCGCAGATCGAGCAGGCACACGCCAGCCGTGCCGCCGCGGTGGCGGCGGTGGCGCAGCGGCAGAGCGAGGCGGCAACGGCCGGCGCCGTGGTGTCGCAGCGCCAGAGCCAGCTGGCGCTGGCCGAGAAGGACATCGAGCGCACGCAGCGTCTGGTCGACAAGGGGTTCATCTCGACGCAGAAGCTCGACGTCGACCAGACCAACAAGCAATCCGCGCTGGACGCTCAGAAGGCTGCGTCGTCGCAGTTGCGCGGCGCCTATTCCTCGATCGATGCCGCGCGCGCCGCGGTGAAGCAGGCGGAAGCGGCGATCGAGGCCGCCGAGGCGCGCAGCGCGCGCATCCGCGTCGATCTGCAGGACGCGCAGCTGGTCGCCCCGGCTGACGGCCGCGTGCTTTACCGGCTGGCCGAACCGGGCGAGGTGCTGGCGGCGGGTGGCAAGGTGCTCACGCTGCTCGACATCACCGACGTCTACATGACCATCTTCCTGCCGACCTCGCAGGCCGGCCGCGTGGCCATCGGCACCGAGGCGCGCATCGTGCTCGACGTGCGGCCGGATATTTCGATCCCCGCCAGCGTGAGCTTCGTGTCGCCGCAGGCGCAGTTCACACCGAAGTCGGTCGAAACGCGCACCGAGCGCGAAAAGCTGATGTTCCGCGTGCGGGTGAAGATTCCGCCCGAACTGCTGAAGGCGCACGCGAAGCAGGTGAAGACCGGGCTGCCGGGCGTCGCCTGGGTGCGGCTCGACCCCGAAGCACCGTGGCCGGCGACGCTGCCGCCGCTGGTCGGTACGCCGAAACCGTCAACGACGCCATGACGGACACGGTCGCCCGGCTCGCCGGTGTCGGCCTGCGCTACGGCGACACGGTGGCGCTCGACGACATCACGCTCGACATCCCGGCCGGCTGCATGGCCGGGCTGATCGGGCCGGATGGCGTCGGCAAGTCCAGCCTGCTGGCGCTGGTGGCCGGTGTGCGCGTGATCCAGCAGGGCGAGGTGTCGGTGCTGGGCGGCGACATGCGCGACCGCCACCACCGCGCCGCGGTGTGCCCGCGCATCGCCTACATGCCACAGGGGCTGGGGCGGAATCTGTACATGACGCTGTCGGTGTTCGAGAACGTCGACTTCTTCGGCCGGCTGTTCGGCCACGCCACGCGCGAGCGCGAGGCGCGCATTGCCGAACTGCTGGACAGCACCGGTCTCGCTGCCTTCCACGACCGCCCGGCCGGCAAGCTGTCGGGCGGCATGAAACAGAAGCTCGGCCTGTGCTGCGCGCTCATCCACGACCCCGACCTGCTTATCCTGGACGAGCCGACCACCGGCGTCGATCCGCTGTCGCGTCGCCAGTTCTGGCAGTTGATCGAGCGCATCCGCGCGCGCCGGCCCGGCATGAGCGTGCTGGTGTCCAGCGCCTACATGGGCGAGGCGGCCGGTTTCGACTGGCTGGCGGCGATGGACGACGGCCGCGTGCTGGCCACCGGTACGCCGGCTGAATTGCTGGCGCGCACCGGCGCCAAGGATCTCGACGCCGCCTTCATCGAGCTGTTGCCACTGGCCAAACGCCAGGGGCACGAAGCGCTGGTGGTGCCGCCGCGCGTGGCGCAGGCGGATGGTCCGGCCATCGTCGCCGAAGGGCTCACGATGCGCTTTGGCGATTTCACCGCGGTCGACCACGTCGATTTCGAGATCGGCCGCGGCGAGATCTTCGGCTTCCTCGGCTCGAACGGCTGCGGCAAGACGACGACGATGAAAATGCTCACCGGCCTGCTGCCGCCGAGCGAGGGCAGGGCGCTGCTGTTCGGTCACGTGGTCGATGGCGGCGACATGGACACGCGCAAGCGCGTCGGCTTCATGACGCAGGCCTTTTCGCTGTACGGCGAACTGAGCGTGCGGCAGAACCTGGTGCTGCACGCCCAGCTCTTCCACCTGCCAGCGGCCGGCATCGCGGCGCGCGTCGCCGAGATGGTCGAGCGTTTTGGTCTGGCCGAGTACCTCGACACGCAGGCGGCCGGTCTGCCGCTGGGCATACGGCAGCGGCTGTCGCTGGCGGTGGCGGTGATCCACAAGCCGGACATGCTCATCCTCGACGAGCCGACTTCGGGCGTGGACCCGGTGGCGCGCGACGGCTTCTGGCGACTGCTGGTCGAACTGTCGCGCAAGGACGGCGTGACCATCTTCGTGTCCACCCACTTCATGAACGAGGGCGAGCGCTGCGATCGCATTTCGCTGATGCACGCCGGCCGCGTGCTGGCCAGCGACACGCCGGCGGCGCTGATCGAGCGGCGCGGTGCCGCGTCGCTGGAAGAGGCTTTCGTCGCCTATCTGGAAGAAGCGACCGGCGACGGCGTCCAGCCAGCCGTCACCGAGGCGCCCGCGGCCGTTGCACCGCCGTCGCCCGCCGCGCGTCCGGCGCCCTTCAGCAAGCGCCGGCTGCTGGCCTACGCGCGGCGCGAATGGCTGGAAGTGCTGCGCGACCCGGTGCGGCTCACCTTCGCGCTGCTTGGCTCCGTCATCATGGTGCTCATTCTCGGCTATGGCATTTCGATGGATGTCGAGGACCTGAAATTCGCCGTGCTCGACCGCGACGACACGCCGGAAAGCCGCGCCTACATCGAGAACATGGCGGGCTCGCGCTACTTCATCGAACAGCCGCCGCTGGCTGGCGTCGACGAGCTGGACCGCCGCATGCGCGCCGGCGAACTGAGCGTGGCGCTGGAAATACCGCCGGAATTCGGACGCCGGCTGCGCAGCGGCCACGCGGTCGAGATCGGCGTCTGGGTCGATGGCGCCATGCCTTTCCGCGCCGAAACGACGCTCGGCTACGTGCAGGGCCTGCACGCCGATTTCCTGCAGCAGGCGGCGGTACGCGAGGGGCTGCCGGCGACGGCGTATCCGGCGAAGCTGGACATGCGCTACCGCTACAACCAGGACTTCCGCAGCGTGTTCGCGATGGTGCCGGCGGTCATTCCGCTGCTGCTCACCTTCATACCGGCCATCCTGATGGCGGTCGGCGTGGTGCGCGAGAAGGAACTGGGTTCGATCACCAATCTGTACGCGACGCCGGTCACACGGCTCGAATTCCTGATCGGCAAGCAGCTGCCCTACATCGCCGTCAGCATGGTGAGCTTCTACGGGCTGGTGCTGCTCGCGGTATTCGTGTTCGAGGTGCCGCTGAAAGGCAGCCTGCTGTCGCTGAGCCTCGGCGCGCTCATTTTCGTCACCGCCACCACCGGCCTCGGGCTGCTGATGTCGTCCTTCGCCCGCACGCAGATCGCCGCACTTGCGGCGACCGCGGTGGTGACCATGCTGGCGACGGTCACCTTCTCCGGGCTCACGCATCCGGTGTCCTCGCTCGAAGGCGTGGGCCGCACGATAGGCACCTTCTTCCCGGCGACCTATTTCCTCAACATCAGCCGCGGCCTGTTCACCAAGGCGCTCGACATGCGCGACCTGTACGCCGACTTCCTCGCGCTGGCCGCCTTTGTGCCGGTGCTCACCGTGCTCAGCGTGTGGCTGCTGAAGAAGCAGGAGCGATGATCCTGAGAACCTCGGTTGACCGCTTGCCAATGTGCTTCAAGCCCTGCCCATCAAGGATGCCGGCGGGTTGCGTCGCTCATCTTCCGGAGGAGACCGCTTCGACGTCGCGTGCACGGTTGGCGGGGCGTCCGGCGGCGTTGCTCGTCCTTGCAGGGTGCCATCCTGCCGCGTCCTCGCGCCTTGCCGTACACCCCGCCAACCGCGCCCGTCACGTTCCACCGATCGCCGATCAACCGAGGTTCTCAGGATGATGCGAACACGCCTGCTCAACGCCTGGCGGCTCGGGCTCAAGGAACTGATGAGCCTGTGGAACGACAAGGTGCTGCTCATCATGATCGTGTGGGCGTTCTCCGGCGGCATCTACAGCGCCGCCACCGCGACCTCTCAGGAACTGCACAACGCGCCGATCGCCATCGTCGACGAGGACCGCTCGGTATTGAGCGAGCGCATCGCCGGCGCCTTCTACGGCCCCTACTTCCGGTCGCCGGAAATGATCACCGAGGGGCAGGGCGACGCCGGGCTCGACGCCGGGCTGTACACCTTTGTCATGATCATCCCGCCCGATTTCGAGCGCGACGTGCTGGCCGGCGCGCAACCGTCGATACAGGTGAACATCGACGCGATGCGGGTCAGCCAGGCCTTCATCGGCGCCAACTACATCCAGAACATCGTGCTCGGCGAGGCCGTCGAGTTCGTGCAGCACCGGCGCAGCGAGACGGTGGCGCCGATCACGCTGGCGCCCACCATCCTGTTCAATCCCAACCTGACCAGCGCCTGGTTCGGCAGCGTGATGGAAATCATCAACAACGTGACCATGCTGTCGGTCATCCTGACCGGCGCCGCGCTGATCCGCGAGCGCGAGCACGGCACGCTCGAACACCTGCTGGTGATGCCGCTGGGGGCTTTCGAAATCATGCTGGCCAAGGTGTGGGCGATGGCGCTGGTGGTGTGGGTGGCGGTGCTGCTGTCGCTGTACTTCGTGGTCGAGCGCGCGCTGGCGGTGCCGATCGCCGGCTCGATTCCGCTGTTCATGGCGGGCACGCTGATCCAGCTGCTGGCCACCACCTCGCTCGGCATTTTCATCGGCACGCTGTCGCGCAACATGCCGCAGCTCGGGCTGATGATGATCCTCGTCATCCTGCCGCTGGAGCTGCTGTCCGGCGGCATGACGCCGCGCGAAAGCATGCCGCAGGCGGTGCAGTTCATCATGGAGTTCGCACCCACCACGCACTTCGTCAGTCTCGCTCAGGCGGTGCTCTACCGCGGCGCCGGCCTCGACGTCGTCTGGCCCAGCCTGCTCGCCATGGCCGCCATCGCCGCCGCCTTCTTCACCGCGTCATTGCTGATGTTCAGGCGCAGCATCGCGGCGCAGGGCTGAGGTTCGAGCGCCGCAGTCGGGGTCAGAAGACCCCTCCCACAGAACCCCGGCTCCGACCACGGATCGGGCGCGTTCCCGGTGGGAGCGGCCTTGGCCGCGACACGGCCACAGGATCTCGTGTCTGGCTCCCGCAGCCGGTCTGGCGCACGCCCCTGTAGGAGCGGTCTTCCGACCCCGACAGGGCCTCTGCTGTCCGCAGGCTTCGATGCAGGGCGCTGTCGGGGTCAGAGGACCCCTCCTACAAAATCCCGGCTCCGTCCACTGATTGAGCGCGATCCCTGTGGGAGCGGCCTTGGCCGCGACAGGGCCTCTGTTGTCCGCAGGCTTCGATGCAGGCCGCAGTCGGGGTCAGAGTATCCCTTCAGAACCCGGCTTGATCTCCGTGCCGGCGTCAGCGCTGTGCAAGTGCCTGTTCGAGCCGCGCCAGCGCGTCGCGGATGACCGACCGCGGCGAGGCGAGGTTGAGGCGCATGTGACCGCTGCCGCCGGTGCCGAAGCTCGCACCGGGGTTCAGGCCGAGGCCGGCGCCGATGAAGAAGTCGCGCAGCGCGTCGTCGTCCAGGCCGAGGCCGCGGCAGTCCAGCCACAGCAGATAGGTGCCCTCGGGCGACACCGGATGGATGCCGCGCAGCCGATGGGTGACGGTTTCGATCACCTCGTCGCGCGTCGTTTCGAGATAGTCCATCAGCGCATCCAGCCACGGCCCGCCATCGCGGTAGGCGGCTTCGAAGGCGGCGATGCTGAACGGATTGGAGGCACTCACATGCAGCGTGCCGAATGCGCGTTCGACCGCGCGTCGCTCGGCGTCGTCGGCGATCAGCGCCGACAGGCCCAGACCGGGCACGTTGAATGTCTTGCTCGGCGCCACCGTGGTCAGCACGCGGTCACCCGGGCGCGCCAGCGTGGCGAGCGGCAGGTGGCGCACACCGGGGTAGGTGAGGTCGGCGTGGATTTCGTCGGACAGCACGACCAGTTCGTGGCGGCGGGCAATCGCCAGCAGGGTGTCCAGCTCTTCGTGCGACCACACGCGGCCGACCGGGTTGTGCGGCGAGCACAGCAGCAGCAGCTTCGATCCGGCGCGCGCGGCGCAGCCTTCGAGCTGGTCGAAATCCATGGTCCAGCGGCCGTCGCGCTCGATCAGTGGGTTCTCGACGACGCGCCGGCCGGTGTCGCGTATCGCGGACAAGAAGGGCGGGTAGACCGGCGGCTGCACGATCACGTTGTCGCCCGGTTTGGTGAAGGCCTGCACTGCGGCATACAGCGTCGGCACGACACCCGGGCAGAAGTGGATGTGTTCGCGCGCGACGGTCCAGCCGTGTCGTGCAGCGAGCCAGCGCTCGAGCGCTTCGAAGGCGCCGTCCGGGAACAGCGTGTAGCCATAGACCGGGTGGCGCGCACGTTCGGCCAGTGCGGCAACCACGGCCGGCGGCGCAGCGAAGTCCATGTCGGCCACCCACAAGGGTGTGACCTGCTCGGTGCCGAACACCGCGGCGCGGCCGTCGTGCTTGACGCTGGCCGTGCCGTCGCGCGAGATCGGCTGATCGAAATCGAAAGAGGTGCTCAGCGTACGCGCTCCCACAGCGTCACTTCGGCCAGCGTGTGCTGGTGCTTGCGACGGGTTTCGCGGATGACGAAGGGTACGTCGCGTGGCGCGCCGACCATGCGGAAGCGCTCGCCCAGCACGGCCTTGAGGCCGTCCAGCGTGGTCCAGCTCTCGCCATCCTTCTTGAAGCCGCCCAGCCAGTCCTCGCGTTTCGTGTGTTCCTCCAGCCAGGTGTAGGGCGAGGTGATCATCAGCAGACCGCCGACGTTCAGCCGCTCATGCACCGCCGACAGGAAGGCCTTCGGGTCGTACAACCGGTCGATCAGGTTGGCGGCCAGTATCAGGTCGTAGCCGGTCAGCACGCTCTTCAGGTTGCAGGCGTCGCCCTGCACGAAATCGACCCGGCTGCGTACCGCCTCCAGCCCCAGGTCGGCCAGGCGGCGCGTCTTGTACGACACCAGTTCGCCCTCATCGACCAGCGTGTAGCGCAGTTCGCCCTGTTCGGCCAGATGCACGCCGGCGTTGATGAAGCGGGCCGAGAAATCGACGCCGGTCACGTGCTCGAAATGGCGGGCCAGTTCGAAGGTCGAGCGCCCGGTGGCGCAGCCGAGATCCAGCGCGCGCCGCGCCGGCCGGTCGCCCATCGCTTCGATGGCGATGTTCGCCAGCGCCTTCGGGAAGTTGGGCACGCCGAAGTACTCGTCGCCGTAGTGGAACTCTGCGTACTCGGACAACTGCCGGTCGCTTTCGTAATAGACATTCGGCGCGCTGGCCGATGCATCGCTGATCACGTATCGGAACCCCGCGTGCTGGAAGAAATGGCGGCGGAAGGCGTAGCGCGATTCGCGGGTCGCCTCGTTGCCACAGGAAACCCACGCGCCGCCCTTCATCAGGGTGTGGCGCGCGTCGAAGGTGGGCGTCGAGAAATCGTCGTAGATCGGGTGCACGTCGAAGCCGGCGAACGGATAGATCGGCGTCTCCGTCCATTGCCACACATTGCCGACGACGTCGAAGAAGTCGCCGTGGGCGAAACGATCGACCGGGCAGGAAGAGGCCCAGTGATCGAGGTGCAGGTTGGCAGGCGTCTTCGTGTCCACCGGCACTTCGGTAACGCCAGCAACGTCGTACAGGCGGTACCACTCGTCCTCGGTCGGCAGCCGTACCGGGCGACCGGTCTTCGCCGCCTTCCACTTGCAGAAGGCGCGCGCCTCATGGCAGTTGGTTTCGACCGGCCAGTTCCACGGCATCGGCACTTCTTCGAGCATCAGCCGCAGTTGCCAGCCGTCCGGCTTGCGCCGCCAGAACTCCGGGTGATCGATGCCGGCCTGCAGCCGGAAATCGCGCCAGCCCTTGCCTTCGTCGTCCCACCAGGCGTCGTTGCGGTAGCCGCCGTCATCGACGAAGTCGAGGTACTCGCGGTTGCTGACGATATGGCGGCTGGCTTCGAACGCCGCTACCGCGACTTCGCGTGTTTCGTATTCGTTGTCCCAGCCGTAGATCGGGTCGTCGCGGCGCCGGCCCAGCAGCGTGACGACGGCGGCCACAGGCACGGTCGTGTTGGGCAGCGGCTCGCCGCTGTCGCGACAGGGCGCCCATGCCGGATGAGTGCGCACGAAATCGAGCCGGCTCTGGCGGATCAGCACCGACGACGTTTCGAGGTGGATGCGCTCGTGCTCGATGCCCATGATGACGCTCCACCACGGGTTGCTCCAATTCACCGGCAGCGTAAGCGGCGCGTCGCTGATGACGCGGTCCACCAGACGCCGGACTTCGTTGCGGTAGTCGCGCACCGCCTGCACGCTCGGCCAGTCGTAGTTCGCCTCGTTCAGGTCGTCCCAGCTCATTTCATCGACGCCGACCGCGAACATCGATTCGAAGCGCGGGTTGATGCGCTCATGGATGAGCCCGGCCAGCAGCAGCTTGTTCACGAAGAAGGTCGCGGTGTGGCCGAGATAGAAGATGAGCGGATGGCGCAGCGCGATCGGCTTGCGGTAGTAGGCCTCGTCGCAGGCGAGCACTTCGAACAGCTGTTCGTAGCGGCTGAAGGTCGCGTGGAAATAGTCGCGCAGCGTGCTGCGCATCGCGTCCGGATCGGTCGCATCGAGTCGCGGCGTGCGCAGGAAGAGCGTGTCCTGATGACTATTCATGTTCTTTTTGTACTCCGGCAAGTGCGGGTGTTGAAGGGCGTGCCGGTGGGCAGGGATCATGGTGAGATCATCCCGGTAATCAGATGTTTCCGGCCGTGGTCGCGCGTGAGACGCGGCTCGGCGCCGGTAAGTTCAGACATTGTGCCGCGACCGGCATGGCGTGCGTATGTCACGCCGGTTCCGGGGCGAAAGCGGCGCTGTCGCTGCCGAGCTCGCGCGCCAGCCAGTCCACCAGCAGCCGCGTGCGACCCGGCAGCAGCCGGGCATGCGGATAGACGATGTGCACCGGTCGCGGCGGCGGTTCGAAGTCGCGCAGCACGATGCGCAGCTCGCCGCGCTCCAGCTGCGGCCTGACCTGGTAGCACAGGAAGAGGCCGAAGCCGGCGCCGGCCGCGCAGGCATCGACCGCGGGCGCGATGTGGTTGAACTCGAGGTTGCCGGCAATCGGCACGGTCACCGCGCGGCCATGGACGTGAAAGCTCCAGGCCAGGCTCGAGGCACCGGTGAAGCGGACGCAGGGCGCGCCGCGCAGCGCGTCCGGGTGCTGCGGTTCGCCGCGCGAGGCGAGCAGGTCGGGGCTGGCCACGACGACGCGGCGGATGGCCCCGAGCGGGCGCGCGATCAGACCCGAATCGTCGAGCGCACCGATGCGCACGCCGACATCCACGCTCTCTTCCAGCATGTTCACGACGCGGTCGTGCAGCAGCACGCGCAATTTCACGCGCGGATGCCGCAGCGCGAAACGGGTGGCCGCCGGCGCCACATACATCTGGCCGAACTGCACCGGTGCGGTGAGCGTGATCGGCCCCGACGGCTCGGTCGCGCCTTCTTTCAGCGCGTCCTCGGCGTCCTGCACCGCCGACAGCACCTGACGGCAGCTTTCGAGGTAGCTGCGCCCCTCGTCGGTCAGCGCGATGCGCCGCGTCGTGCGGTTCAGCAGGCGCACGCCGAGGTGAGCCTCCAGCGCCGCCAGCGTGCGCACCACGGCGGGCAGCGAACAGTCGAGCGCGCGCGCGGCCGCGGTCAGGCTGCCGTGCTCGGCGATGTCGACGAAGGTGCGCATGGCTCTGAGCGTGTCCATGCCGCGATATTACTGCGCAAAGTGGAGGAGTGTTATCCGTATTGCCCCATTTATTGCCTGATAAGGATTGCGGATACTGCATCACGTCGCCACCCGGCGCCCAACCCAACGCAAGGAGCCTGCAATGACGCTGACCGCCACCCTCCACCCGGATGCCCCCATCGTGCTGCACGGCTTCAAGCTGTCCGGCCACAGTCACCGGGTCGAACTGTTCCTCGAACTGCTCGGCCTGCCCTATGAATTCCGCCAGGTCGATCTGGCCGGCGGCGAGCAAAAGACGCCGGCCTTCCTGGCGAAGAACTGCTTCGGCCAGGTGCCGGTGATCGAGGACGGCGCCACCGTCATCGCCGATTCGAACGCCATCCTCGTCTATCTGGCGCAACGCTACGCCCCCGGCCGCTGGCTGCCGCAGGACCCGGCCGGCCAGGCCGAGGTGCAGCGCTGGCTTACCGTCGCCGCCGGCCCGGTCGCCTTCGGCCCGGCCGCCGCGCGTCTGGTGACGCTGTTCCGCGCCCAGTTCGACACGCAGGAGGTGATCGCCCGCGCGCATCGGCTGCTCGCCGTGATTGACGGCGAACTGACTGGCCGCGACTGGCTGGTCGGCAGCGCGCCGACGCTGGCGGACGTCGCGGTGTATACCTACGTGGCACACGCGCCGGAAGGCAATGTGTCGCTCGACGACTACCCGAACGTGCGCGCCTGGCTCGCCCGTGTCGAAGCGCTGCCCGGCTTCGTCGCGATGCCGGTGAGCACGGTCGGCCTGCGCGCCTGATTGCCATGGAAACCGGACGCAATCCCTTCCACGATGGCGAGCGCGCGCTGCAGGCGCGTGCAGGCATGCAGCAGCGCATGGCCGAAATTGGCGCGCGCGTCATCCGCGACCACATGCCGGAGCAGCACCGCGACTTCTTCGCGCTGCTGCCCTTCCTGATCGCTGGCAGCGTCGACGCCGATGGCCAGCCCTGGGCGTCGGTGCTGCACGGGCCGCCGGGCTTCGTGCGGTCGCCCGATCCGCGCACCTTGCACGTCGATGCCCGGCCGCCGGCCGGCAGTCCGCTGGCGGGGCATCTGCGCGACGGTGCAGCGCTCGGGCTGCTCGGCATCCAGCCGCACACGCGGCGGCGCAACCGGATGAACGGGCGCGTCGCTCGCGTGAGCGAGACCGGCTTCGACGTCGAGGTGGAGCAGAGCTTCGGCAACTGCCCGCAGTACATCCGTACGCGTGAAGCGTTCTACTTCGACGAGGGCGCGCCCGGCGCGCCACAGCCGCTCGTCGCTCTCGACGACGCAGCGCGCGCACTGATCGCGTCCGCCGACACGCTGTTCATCGCCAGCACGCATGCCGATGGTGTCGACGTGTCGCACCGCGGCGGTGAGCCGGGTTTCGTGTCGGTCGACAGCGATGCGGGTGACGTGCTGACGCTGCCCGATTACGCCGGCAACTTCTTCTTCAACACGCTGGGCAACCTGCTGCTCGAACCGCGCGCGGGATTGCTGTTCATCGACTTCGACAGCGGCGACCTGCTGCACGTGAGCGCCCGTGCCGAGATCGTGTGGGACGGCGACGAAGTGGCCGCCCATCCGGGCGCGCAGCGGCTGCTCCGACTGACCGTAACCGGCGCACTGCGCGTGCCACGCGGGTTGCCGCTGGAGTGGTCAGCCAGCGCCGATTAGGCGAATTCGACCAGCCATCAGGGCCGCGGTCCTGTGGGGGCTTCTAACATCGACGGCAGCCTGTGCCGACGCCTGCGGCATGCAACGGCCCCGTCGCGGCCAAGGCCGCTCCTACAGGGGGCTGCGTCTGATCCGCGGTCGAGGGCGGGTTCTGTGGGAGGGGGCTTCTGACTCCGACAGCGGCGGAAGCCCGGCGCTGCGCGTTTTGAATGGCGGGCTCAACACGACGGGCGGGCGCTTCACATTTTTTATCAAATCTTCATGCAAATGGATGAGGCCGTCCGGATTGAGCAGGTACGGCTGCTAGCATTCGCGCCGACTATTCAATCAGGGATCCGGCGATGACGTCGTCGTTCGATCCAAAAAGGGTCGATGACTCACACGTTCATCCGTTCCGCCTTCAGCTGTGTGCTGCTCTGTCTGCTCACAGCATGCGCGACACGCCAACCGCCGCCGATGCCGGCCTTTCCGATTCCGCTCAGCGTGGTGCGCAGCGAAACCGGTGTGCAGGACGGACCGGTCGGGGCGATGGCGACACATGATCTCGGTCCCATCGAAATCAATCTTCGTGACGCGGCATTCGCTCCGCCACTCGCGCAGGCGCTGCAGGGCTATCTGCTCGATGCAGTCGGCGCGCGCGCGATCTGCTCGAACATCGTGATGACCCGGGCCACGGTCAAGGTAAGGGTCATGACGGCGCCGAGCTCCGCGCCAGAGGCAACGGTTGCCGGCATGCGCGGTGTTCCGCCGGGTACCTCGCCAGCGGCGGGACTGGTGGGCGGTCTGATCGCCTCTGCGCTGATCGACAGCATCGAGAAGGGGCGCGAGAAGGCGCTTGTGCTGGCCAGCGTCGAGGGTCGTGTTGGCGACCTCGAGTTCGCCGGTTTCGAGTTCGTGCCCTACGACCAGGAAGCACGCGAGGCGAGTGTAGAAGCCGCCGTTCTCGCCGCATTCGAGAAGGCCGCTGCATCACTCAATCGGCGCCTTTCGAGTGCCGCCGTCTCGCCGGCGATGACCGATTCCATTTCTTCCACGACACACGACGCTACCCATGACCTTCCCGATCGTTAGCCGTACCGTTCTGGCCGTGCTCGCCACCGTGCTGCTCGCCGCCTGCGCAACACCGATGAAAATGCCGGTCGCCAAGGACACACCCGCCGTCGACGTGTCATCGAAGTCACTGCTGCTGATGACCTTGCGCATGTCTCACGACGCCAAGCCGAGCATCACGCCTTTTCCGCGGGTGGCTCACGTGGAAAAGCCCGGTGCGACGAAGCAGGAAGACCGGCTGAATTTCATGTTCGATGCCGACGCGACTTCCGTTGGTCCCGATGGCGAGGACTACCTCGTGCGCGTCGATCTGGAACCCGGGCAGTACTCGTTCCATGGATTCAGCGGCGGCGGTGGCATGGCGATCTTCCCCGGCTACTTCGCGCTGCCCATTCTTGCGGACATCGAGGTCGAACCCAATACGGTGGTCTATCTCGGGCGTATCGAGGCGCGCACGCGTGAGCGCGTCGGTAACGAGTTTCGCGCAGGCCCCGTTGCTCCGCTGCTCGATCAGGCGGTGACCGGCTGGAGTACGTCGACCTGGGAGGTCGAGGTGCGCGACGCCTATGAGTCCGATATCGCGCGCTTCCGGACACATTTTCCGGCGCTGGCCGAAACTGAAGTCAGGAAGCAGGTCCTGCCCGCATTCGACCGCGAGAAAACGCAGAAGTGGTGGGATGCTCAGTGACCCTGGTGCCGGCTGCAGGAGCCGGGATCGTCTGAACGCCGCAATCGCCTGGATCGATGCCGGCGGACCGCAGCGGCCGCGTCGCGGCCAAGGCCGCTCCCACGAGGGCGGCGCATGATCCGCGGCCGGAGCGACGGTGGGGTTCTGTGGGAGGGGTCTTGACCCCGACCGCGGCGGAGGCGCGGCGCCGGTCGTGTCAGGTGACTGCTCCCAGCGTCCGGGCGGCGGTCACGACTGCCCGTGCATCGGTGCGCGCAGCGTCGAGGCGGCGCGACAGGGGATCGGATGACGGTGTCGACGGCACACTCGTCACGTCACTGCCGAGCAGGGCACCCAGTTCGCGGCGCGCGGCGGTGAGCCGCTCTTCGACGTTCGATGCATCCGGCCGCGCGCTCAGCCGGCGCGCCGCGGCGATGTGGGCGAGCAGCAGATAGCCGCGCGTGGTGAGTACGTTCAAGGTCGCCAGCGGCTGCTGCTGCGAAGCCGGTTCGTCGCGCATGCGGACGACCGCGTCCGACAGCGTGCCGAGCGCTTCCTGCACGTGGCGGCGAGCGAGCCGGTAGTGCATGTCGCGCGTGTCGGGCGTCAGCGCCAGTTCGACGTATTCGCGCAGCGCGCCGAGCAGGCGGGCGGCCAGTGCGGTGACGCTGTCGCGCTCCCAGCTTGGCAGCACGCGGCTGAACAGCCAGGCGACGGCGACGCCGACGACGGTGTCGAAGAAGCGTTCGGAAATGTGGAAGCTGCCGGGCGCAATCAGGTGCAGCTGCAGCAGCGCCATCACGCATGCGGCGGTGACGGTGACGCGGTAGCGCACGGTGATGAAGGCGTGCGCGACGCCGATGCAGACGAACACGATGCCCAGCAGCACCGCCGGTGCCGACACCAGATGCAGGATCACGGCGACGAACAGACAGCCGAGTGCATTGCCTATCATGCGGTCGGTCTGGCGCTGGCGCGTCTGGCTGAAGCTGGCGCGCATGACCAGCGATACCGTCAGCAGTATCCAGTAGCCATGGCCGGCCCAGGGCAGCCACCGCGACAGCGCGAATGCGGCGGCCATCGCCAGCGTGAGCCGCAGCGCGTAGCGCAGTACCGGCGAATCAAGCCTGAACTCGTCGCGCAGCGCACGCGGCGTGAAGCTGGAGCGCGACAGGAAGCGGCTCATGTCCTCGTCGTCAACCTGCACCGGCTCGCGCAGCGCACGGTCGACGCGACGCAGGCCGTCGATGGCGCCGAGCAGTTTGCGTCGCCCGGCTTCGAGTACCGCGATGGCAGCGCTGCGGTCCAGTGCCGGGTCGGCCGACAGCGCGGCGACCTCCCGCTCCAGCGCCGGGCGCGTGTTGCGATAGGGGGTGTCGTCGAGCACCGGACGGCTGCCCGACAGGCCACCGTGGGCGAGGCGCAGCACGTCGTCGGCCGCGGCGTGCGTCATCGCCGCCAGCAGGCGCATGACGCGGTGATCGCCGAAGGCGTCGCGCAGCGGTGCGTAGTCGCCCTGGCTCGCAAGCACGGCCTCGTGCGCGTCGATCAGCGCCAGCAGGCCGTTGGTCAGCGCCTGCTGTTCCGGCGAGCAGCGGTCGACGAACACGAAGTCGCGTGCGGTCTGCAGCCGCTCGGCGAACGCGGCCTGCCGGCGCACCAGTTCGGCATATACCGCATCGAGGTCGTTGGCCGGGTTGAACAGCGCCGCCTTGCCGCGTACATAGTCGGCAAAGGCGTACAGCGCGTCGACGACAGCGCGGCGGCGCATCGCGGTGTCGGTCAGACGCGCCATCAGCAGCGCGTAAAGCAGATAGCTCAGGCCGCCGGCGAACTGCAGCGCCAGGTGAGCCGCCTGTTCGCGCGGCGGCAGATCCGGCTGGGCCATCGTGAACGCCATCGTCATCATCATGCCGTAGCCCAGTGGCAGGCCGGGCTTGCCCCAGGCCGTGGCCATGCCCGAGGCGAAGGCGATCAGCAGGATTGCAGCGGCGAACACGGGCAGCGTGTCATGGGTGGCCAGCACCAGCAGCGCGACCACCGGCATCTGAATCAGGTTGGCGAGCAGCAGCGGCAGCTTGTTGCGGCGCGGAGCGGGAATGTCGGTCAGGCTCACCACCAGCGCGCCCGCGGCCATGGCAATGGCCGTTCGCGTGTCGGCCACCGCCCAGGCGAGCAGGGCCACCAGTGCGACGCCGAGCGAGCAGCCGAAGCCGCTCAGTGCGTGATGGTTGCGCAGCTGGCGCGCCAGCAGCGGGTTGCGGGTGATGCGGTGGGCGAAGCGACGCAGCATGAGTCGGAGGGCAGGGTGGTCGGCGTTCAGCCGCGTTCGCGGCGGCGCTCCATCGCGAACTTCATCAGCGCGGCGCTGCTGTCCAGTTCGAACTTGCGCTTGATGTTGATACGGTGGCTTTCGATCGTGCGGACGGACAGATCGAGCCGGGTCGCGATTTCCTTGTTGCCAAGGCCGTCGGCGATCAGGTCCAGCACTTCGCGCTCGCGTGGCGTCAGCTCGGGCTCCGGCAGGCTGGCGCTGACCAGCGCGTCGGCGACGCGGGCGCTGAACCAGCGCTGGCCGGCACAGACCGCATCGATCGCCGCGATGATCTCGGCCGACGGGCTGTCCTTCAGCACATAGCCGCGCGCACCGGCGCGGAAAGCCTCGATCACGTACTGCGGCTCGTCGTGCATGGTGAGCATGATCACCTTCAGATCGGGCACGCGCTGATGCAGCCGTCGCGTCAGTTCGATGCCGTGGATGTCGCGCATCGAAATGTCCATCAGCACGCAATCCGGCGCGTGCAGGCGCACCGCGTCGAGCGCTTCGGCCGCGTTGCCGGCTTCGGCGACGACGGCGAAACGGTGCACGGTTTCCAGCCGCGCGCGCAAGCCGTCGCGCACCAGCGGGTGGTCGTCTACAAGCAGCAGGCGGAGCGGTGCGGTCATCGTGCGGATCGGTTCAGACAACGGGCAGGCGGGCGGACAGCAGCGTACCGGAGCCGCCGGAAGAAAGGTCGAAGCGGCCACCGAGCGCTTCGATACGCTCGCGCATGCTGCTCAGGCCGAGGCCGCGCTGTGGCGACGCCGATACCGCCTCGACGTCGAAGCCGCGGCCGTCGTCGCGGATGCTCAGCGCAATGGCGCCCGGCTCGCGGCCGAGCCGCAGTTCGACCCGGCTGGCGCGCGCGTGCCGCTCGATATTGTTCAGCGCCTCCTGCAGCAGCCGGAACAGCGCGGTGCCGGCGTCACCGGGGGCGACGATGTCGCCGTCGGCCTGCATGTCGACGACGACGCCGCTGCGCTGCGCGAATTCGTCCACCACCTGCTTCATCGCCGGCACCAGTCCGAGTGTGTCGAGCATGGTCGGGCGCAGGCCGTGCGAGATGCGCCGGACGTCGCCCAGTACCTCCTCGACGCCGGCGACGCCGCGGGCGAGTGTGCGGCGGGCCGCGTCGAGCGCGTCGGCAGCCGGCTGTTCGAGCCGCGCCTGCGCTGATTCGAGCAGGAACTTGACCGACACCAGACTCTGGCTGACGCCATCGTGCAGTTCGCCGGCCACGCGCGCCCGTTCGTTCTCCTGCGAGCGCACGACTTGGCGCGCCAGTTCGCGCATCTTCAGCTCGGCGTCACGGCGGTCGGACACGTTCAGCGCCAGCCCGGCCAGTGCGACCAGCAGCGTCGCCACCACCGCAATGCCGGCGATCACGCCCATCGTATTGCGTATGGCGACGCGCGCCTGGCGGTCGATGCGCTCGCGCGCGGCGACGATGTCGTCGGTGTAGAGACCGGTGCCGACCATCCATCCCCACTGCGGCACGGTGGCGACATAGCCCAACTTGTTCTCGATGCGACCGGTGGAGGGGCGTCGCCAGATGAAGTCCACGAAGCCGCCGCCGTCGCGCGCGCGGGAAAGCAGGTTCTGTATGGTCGGCCGGCCCTGCGGGTCGCGCAGTTCCCACAGGTTCTGCCCGACCAGATCGGGCTGGCGCGGATGCATCAGCACCTGGCCCGACAGGTCATAGACGAAGAAGTAGCCGTCGTTGCCGAACTCCAGCTGACGCAGCACGCGCAGCGCCTCGTCGCGTGCCGCCGGTTCGTCGCGGGCCGTCAGGTGGGCGATGCTGGCCAGCGCCAGCGTCACGTAGTTCTGCAGTTCATGCCGGCGCGAATCCATCAGCGCCGGTTCGACGATGGCGTGCTCGGCATCGGTCAGCGCCTGCGACTGCAGCTTCACCACCGCCGCCACGGCCGCGATGGCGAGCAGCAGCGGCACGATGGCCAGCAGCACGAATTTGAGGCGAAGTTGCATGGGGCAGGGCGGATGGCGGAAGCGGAATGATAAGGCCTGCGCAGCGCCTGAAATGAGCGGTCCGCTGATTGCGTTGGTGCCGGAGAGGGGGCGACGGTATCTCCGATCACCGCCGCTATCGGGGTCAGAAGACCCCTCCCACAGAATCCCGGCTCCGGTCACAGGTCGGGTGCGATCGCTGTGGCAGCGGCCTTGGCCGCGACGCGGCTGCTGCGTTCCGCGGGCTTCGATCCAAGCCACTGTCGGGGTCAGAAGACCCCTCCCACAGAACCCGGGCTCCGGCCGCGGGTCGGGCGCGATCCCTGTGGGAGCGGCCTTGGCCGCGACGCGGCCGCTGCAGTCCGAATGCCTCGATACGGGCCGCTGTCGGGGTCAAGACCCCTCCCTCAGATACCCCTGCTTCGACAACAGAACCACCTCCACAACGCACCCGCCCCAGGGTTTTCCCCTACGTGTTTGCACGGATCTCGCCTGCGTAGTGCCCCCGATGCGGCAGGTCTTGTATGAAAACCATACTCCGGGCAGGCCGCAAAGAGGCGGTCGGCAGGCCGGGTTCACCGGTCGCACCCGAGAGGAGACACATGAACAACCTTCTTCCCAAACTGGGCTGGGCGGCACTCTCGCTGCTTGGCGCCGCGTCGCTCGGCGTGGTCGCACTGTCGCGCGGTGAAACGATCAGCGCGTTGTGGATCGTGCTGGCTGCGATTTCGGTCTATTTCATCGCCTACCGCTTCTACGCCCGCTTCATCGCCTACCGCGTGCTCGAAGTCGACGGCAAGCGCATCACCCCGGCCTGGGCCAAGAACGACGGCCTCGACTACGTGCCGACCAACCGCAACATCCTGTTCGGCCACCACTTCGCCGCCATCGCTGGCGCCGGACCGCTGGTCGGGCCGGTGCTCGCGGCGCAGATGGGCTATCTGCCGGGCATGCTGTGGATTCTCGCCGGCGTCGTGTTCGCCGGCGCGGTGCAGGACTTCATCGTGCTGTTCATCTCGACCCGCCGCGACGGCCGCTCGCTGGGCGACCTGATCAAGTCGGAACTGGGCGAGGTGCCGGGCGTGATCGCGCTGTTCGGCGCCTTCATGATCATGGTCATCATTCTCGCGGTGCTGGCGCTCATCGTCGTCAAGGCGCTGGCGCACTCACCGTGGGGCACCTTCACGGTGGCTGCGACCATCCCGATCGCCATCCTGATGGGCGTGTACATGCGCTACATCCGTCCGGGCAGGATCGGCGAGATTTCGATTGTCGGCTTCCTGCTGCTGATGGCGGCCATCGTGGTCGGCGGCTGGGTCGCGGCCGATCCGATCTGGGGCCCGATGTTCACCTTCGACGGCACCGAACTGACCTGGATGCTGATCGGCTACGGCTTCGTCGCATCGGTGTTGCCGGTGTGGCTGCTGCTGGCGCCGCGCGACTACCTGTCGACCTTCCTGAAGATCGGCACCATCGTCGGTCTGGCACTGGGCATCTTCATCGTCGCACCGCAACTGCAGATGCCGGCGGTCACCAAGTTCATCGACGGCAGCGGCCCGGTGTGGTCGGGCAACCTGTTCCCCTTCCTTTTCATCACCATCGCCTGCGGTGCCGTTTCGGGCTTCCACGCGCTGATCTCGTCGGGCACCACGCCCAAGCTGCTGGACCGCGAAACCGACGCACCGCTGATCGGCTACGGCGGCATGCTGATGGAGTCCTTCGTCGCCATCATGGCGCTGGTCGCCGCCTCGGTCATCGATCCGGGCGTCTATTTCGCGATGAACAGCCCGGCGGCGCTGATCGGCAAGACCGCGCAGGAAGCGGCCACCGTGATTTCGCAGTGGGGCTTCGTGGTGACGCCGGAGGTGCTGACGCAGACCGCGGCCGACGTCGGCGAATCGACCATCATTTCGCGCGCCGGCGGCGCACCGACGCTGGCCGTTGGCATGGCGCACATCCTGCATCAGGTGATAGGCGGGCAGGGCATGATGGCCTTCTGGTACCACTTCGCCATCCTGTTCGAAGCGCTGTTCATCCTGACCGCGGTCGACGCGGGCACGCGGGCCGGCCGCTTCATGCTGCAGGACCTGATGGGCACCTTCGTACCGGCCTTCAAGCGCACCGAGGCACTGGTGCCGAACCTGGTCGCCACCGGCCTGTGCGTCGCCGCCTGGGGCTACTTCCTGTATCAGGGCGTGGTCGATCCGCTGGGCGGCATCAACACGCTGTGGCCGCTGTTCGGCGTCGCCAACCAGATGCTGGCCGCCGTGGCACTGGTGCTCGCCACCGTCGTGCTGGTGAAGATGAAGAAGCAGCGCTACATGTGGGTGACGGTGATGCCCACCGTGTGGCTGCTCGCCTGCACGCTGACCGCCGGCTGGCAGAAGGTGTTCAGCGACAACCCGAAGATCGGTTTCCTTGCTCACGCCGCCAAGTTCAGCGCCGCCGCCGAGAACGGCGAGGTGCTGGCGCCGGCCAAGAGCATCGAACAGATGCAGCAGGTCATCTTCAACGACTACGTCGATGCCGCGCTCGCGTCGATGTTCGTGCTGGTCGTGCTGTCGATCACCTTCTTTGGCATCCGCAAGGTGCTGCAGGCGCTGCGCCACGAGCACCCGACGGTGCGCGAGACGCATCACGGCGTGCACGGCGAGACCGTCAAGGCCTGAGGTCTTTCGCGATGCGTATGAACATGTCCTCCAGTCGATGGTCCGCCTCACAAGGGCGGGTCGTTGTGTCTGCCGCGCGCCTGCTCATCCTGCGGGCGCGCGGCGGGCAGGGCATGCACTGAGGGCGCCGCCATGTTCAAGGACCTCGCACGCATGGGCGAATACCTCGGGCAAGCTGCCCGCCTCATGGTCGGGCTGCCGGACTACGATACCTATGTCCAGCACATGCGCATGAAGCACCCGGACCAGGCGCCCATGACGTATGAGGAATTTTTCCGTGAACGCCAGGAGGCGCGCTTTGGCGGTGCCTCCGGCAAATGTTGCTAGGCCGGCGTCGATGACGACGACGGCTTTCACCGATGTACCACCCTCCTCCTATTGGCCGGGGTCGGCGCAAGCCTTCCCCGGCATCTTTTTTGGAGAGAGTCTCGATGACCCCTCATGAATCCATCCCGGTCACCCTGCTGACCGGTTTCCTCGGCGCCGGCAAGACGACGCTGCTGAATCGCCTGCTGGCTGCCAATCACGGCCAGCGCATCGCCGTGGTCGAGAACGAGTTCGGCGCCGCCGGCATCGACGGCGCGTTGCTCGACCGTGCCGCGGTGTCGGTGGTCGAATTGTCCAATGGCTGCATCTGCTGCACCGTGCAGGGCGAGCTGGGTGACGCGCTGGCCGGCCTGCTGTCCCGGCGCGATGCAGGCGACCTGGCTTTCGACCGGCTCATCGTCGAAACCACCGGTCTGGCTGACCCGGCGCCGGTGGTGCAGACCTTTTTCAACGACGCGCGGCTGCGCGAGCGCTACCGTCTGGACGGCGTCGTCACCGTGGTCGACGCGGTGCATTTCGACGGCCAGTTCCGGCGCGAGCGGGTCGCCGCCTCGCAGGTCGCCTTCGCCGACCGGCTGCTCATTTCGCACGCCGATCTGGTGACGCCGGAGGCGCTGTACGAGCTCTGTACGCGGCTGCAGCGCGTCAACGCGCGCGCACCGCTCATCGTCGCCGGCAGCGCCGATGAGAGCTGGCGCGATCTGTTTTCGATCAAGGGTTTTTCGCTGGACGAACGGGGCCTGCCGGTGCGCGGCTGGCACCCGGTGTCGCCGCGCGCGATTTCCGGCATCGCCGGCATGGCGCGCAAGTCGTGGGACGACGCGGTCGGCTCGCTGCTGCTCGAATGCGAGACGCCGCTCGATCTGGAGCGCGTGTCAGCCTTCGTCGATGCGCTGATCAACGAGCACTCGGTCGATCTGCTGCGCTACAAGGGCATCCTGTCGATCGCGGGCGAAAACCGGCGTCTCATCTTCCAGGGCGTGCACCGCATTGCCGGCTTCGACTACGGCCGGCCGTGGGAGGCGGGTGACGCCCGCATGAGCCGGGTCGTGCTGATCGGCCGCCATCTGCCGGCAGAAGCACTGCGCGCCCGCTTTCTCGCCACGGTCGCCGCACCGGCGGCCGAAGCGGCCTGACGCGCGAGGCGCCCGCCGTGCGGGCGCCTGCGCTGCTCATCGCGCGAAATCGCCGGCCCGTTCGGGCTGGTACACCACCTTGTCTATGCGCACGCGCAGCGTGCCGCCACTCGGTCCCGGCCAGTCGATCTCGTCGCCTTCGCTGAGCCCGAGCAGCGCGCTGCCGACCGGTGCCAGCACCGACACCGTTCCGTTGCCGTCGCCCACTTCACGCGGAAACACCAGCGTCAGGCTCTGTGTTTCGTTCGCCGGTGCGATGCTGAAGCGCACGGTCGAGTGCATGGTCACCACGTCCGGCGGCACTTCGCGCGAAGGCACGATGTCGGCGCGCAGCAGTTCGGCGGCCAGCGCATCGCGTCCGGGCATGTTGCGCGCCGGCAAGGTCGACAGCAGCGCGTCGAGGCGATCGGCGTCCAGTTCGGTCAGCGTGATATTGGGCTTGATGTTCGGCTTCTTGGTCATGTATTCGGTCCTCATGCGGGGCTCGTCGCAAGGACGAGCAGCCGCGTGACGCATCATTGCGCAGCGCGGCGGAAATTCGGGAAAGTGGCCGGAAGTGGCCGGTGTCGGGCACGCGCGCCCGTCAGGCGGCGACGGTCTGGTACTGCTTCAGCTACAGACGGTCGCCGGGTCAGCCTCGCAGGCGCTCACCTCATGCAGTCGGTGCGCGAGCGCTGCGCACGACAGACGAGTGCCGGCGCGCAGCAGGGCTGCGGTCGGATTCGGCTGAACAGAGGTGCGCAATACGTTCACGGGAGCGGGCGAGGGGTGGGATCGTGCGAAGGGACGGACCGTAGCATCGAAGTGCGCCGGCGGCAAGCCGCGCACATCACTCGACCAGCGGCGTCGGTCTCTGCGACGACACGAAGATGATGGCGTCGCTCAGCGCCACGACGTCGTGCTCCTCGCCAGCGTCGGTATGCAGGTAGTCGCCGGCCTCCAGATCGACGCCGCCGATGGCGACGCGACCGGCAATCACCACCACCTCCTCGCCCCCCTGATGCGTGTGCCGCGGAAAGCGGCTGCCGGCCGCCAGCCGCACGAATGAAGCCCGACCGCCGTGCTCGGTGTTGCGGAACAGGCTGCGTTCGATGCCCGGAAAATCGGTGGCTGCCCAGCTGCGGGTGGCGGCCTTGTTGACGAGCATGGCGGATCTCCGCGGAAGACAAGCCGCAAGTGTGCCGCGTTTCGTTGCCGTCGGTGACCGCGGTGCCGGCCGTGGACTTTGCCCGTCATTCCGGATTGATATTGCGCACGACCCCGAGCGTCGCGAAGCCTAGATTCTGTCCCGGTCCGTTCCGGGAGTTTCTGTATGAGTGCATCACCCAGGCAGCGCGGATGCAGCCGCCTGCTGCCCGTCTTCGTCGCGTTCTTCGCGCAGCTTGCCGCACCACCGCTGAGTGCCGACGAGGGCAATCGTTTCTGCGGTGGCGCGATGCAGCCGGCGTCGCCGGACGATCTCGACAACTCGGTCGGCGAACTGTCGCTGCAGTATGTGGCGTCGCAGCCGGCCGGGCCGGTCAGCTGCGCGGCCGGCTACCTGCTGTCGAAATGCGGCGACCACGAAACGGCGAACAGGGTGTTCGACAAGTGCATCGCCGCCGGCTACACCGGCGCACTGATCTGGAAGGCGCTGATGTACGAGAACGGGCACGGTGTGCCGCAGGATCCGGTCAAGGCCACCGAAATGCTGCTGCGCGCGGCGAACAGCGGCGACCCGTATTACGGGCCGCTGGGCAAGATGCACTACGCCACCGCGCTCTATCAGGGGCGGGGCGTCGAGCGCAACGTCGAAGAGGCGATGCGCTGGTTCCGCGAGGCGGCGGCCGAGGGCGACGAATCGGCGCAGGAGTTCCTGCGCACCGGCCACCACACCGCTGTGCGCGACGGCAGCGGGCAGGGCGTGGGTGAGGCGCCGGAACCGGCCATGACGGCCGAGGCAAGTGCCGACCTCGCGGCGGCCGACTTCCAGCTGGCGGTCGCCCGCACCGACGAGATGCCGTCGCCACCGGTGCGTGCGCGACGCATCGGTGGCGCCGACACCGCCGCGCCTGCACCGGCCGTGACGCCGCTGCCCGCGCCGGTCTCTGCCCCCGAAATCGCGCAGCCCGCCGGCCGCCGGCTGGTCGAGGTCACGGCACAGCCGCCGGCAACGCCCGGGCCGGACGGCGCATGGCTGCTGCCCCTGCTGGCAGCCTTCGTCGCAGGCGCGCTTGCCCGCCTGCGGCAACGCCCGGCGCCCGCGCGGGCGCCGGAACCGCAACACCGCGCGCTGCCGCTGCGCCGCGCCGCCTGAATTCCTTCCGCATATATATAGAGCAGACATGACGCCCTCCATTGAAAGCGCGCTGTACGGCGTAAGCCAGTTCTTCCTGACCCCGGTGCTGCTCGCGATCGCCGCGCTGTTCCTGTACGCCTTCTTTGCGCTCGGCGCCTTCGTCGTGCAGGCGCTGCAGCGGCGTGCCGGCCAGGCGGCCGGATTCGAACTGAGCCAGGTGGTGCGCACCGACCCGCGCATCGGCAGCGGCGAACTCGAAGTGATCGCAGCGCAGCGCCTGGAATGCGTGCGCATCGCCACCCGCGTGGCGCCACTGCTCGGTCTGGTCGCCACCATGATTCCGATGGGCCCGGCGCTGGCCGCGCTCGGCGACGGCGATCTGGCGGCGGTGTCCGGCGGGCTCGGTGTGGCGTTCTCGGCGGTCATCCTGGCGCTGATTGCTTCGGCCATCACCTATGCCGTGGCCCAGGTGCGGCGCCGCTGGTACGCCGCCGACCTGCTGCGCATCGAGCGTGAGCGCGCCGGTGACGCGTTGGCCGAGCACCGTGTGCCGACGCTGCAGGCGGAGGCGGCACGATGAGGACGCGCCTGCTCGACGACACCGAGGACGACGACCCCATCCTGTCGGTGGTCAATCTGATCGACGTGTTCCTGGTCATCATCGCCGCGCTGCTGATCGCCGTGGCGCGCCACCCGCTGAATCCCTTCGCCGCCGGCGACCTGACGGTGATCCGAAACGCCGGCCAGCCGGACATGGAAATCGTCGTGAAGAAGGGCGACCAGCTCAGCCGCTTCCGCGGCGAGGGCGAGGCGGGGGCAGGCCGCGGCGTCAAGGCCGGCACCGCCTACCGGATGGAGGACGGCTCGCTCGTCTACGTGCCGGAGTAGGGCGTCCGCAGCCGCCCACACCGCTCACACCGCCGCCACCGCTCAACTGCCCGCGTCGGACCACACCGACACGACACGGGGATGCGCCTACAGGGCGCTGCCCGATCACCTATACGCTTCAAGGCGCCGTACGCCCATGATTCGGTCATGCAGCGGCGGCGCCACAGCCTCCGCTCCGGTACCGACTGTCCTCACGCAAGGAGATCGTCATGCTGAAGTGGGCACTCATTTTCGCGATCGTATCCATCGTCGCCGGTCTGTTCGGCTTCACCGGCATCGCTGCCGGCGCCGCCGGTATCGCGAAGATTCTGTTCTTCGTGTTCGTCGCCATTTTCGTCGTACTGCTCGTGCTCGGTCTGCTGGGCCTCAAGGCACTCGACTGAGCCCGGCACGTTGAAACGCCAAGGAGAATCTCATGAACATCGCAAGCCTTCCGCTATCCGATCCGGCGCCCGTGACGCGGCCGCTCGAGCTTGACCACGCGGCATTGCAGCGCGTCCACCAGCAGATGCAGGATGGCGCCGTCACGCCGGCCATGAGCCCCTGGGCGGCCGACATTGTGCGGCTGCTCAACGGGGCGCTGGCCACCGAACTGGTCTGTGTGTTGCGCTACAAGCGCCACCACTTCACCGCGACCGGACTCAATGCGCCGGCAGTGGCCGCCGAATTCATGGTGCACGCGAACGAAGAGGCGGGGCATGCCGACCGTCTTGCCGCGCGCATCGTGCAGCTCGGTGGCGAGCCCGATTTCAGTCCCGAGGGGCTGCTTGACCGCAGCCATGCCGCCTATGACGCGGCGCTCGACCTGAAGTCCATGCTGCGCGCCAACCTTCTCGCCGAGCGGGTGGCGGTCGAAGCCTACCGCCAGATGATCGCGCTCGTTGCCGACAAGGACCCGACCACCCGGCGTCTGCTCGAAGACATCCTCGTTGATGAGGAAGAGCATGCCGACGAACTGGCCGGTCTGCTCGAACGCTGACCGGTCTACCGATCCGCCGGCGCGCACGCCGCGCCGACCGGAACCTTCCGTCCATCCATGAAAGGAATCGCCATGAATACCGATCGTATCGAGGGAAACTGGAAGCAGATCAAGGGCAAGGTGCAGGAACAGTGGGGCAAGCTCACCGACGATGACTTCGACGTCATCGCCGGCCGCCGCGAACAGCTCGCCGGCAAGATCCAGGAGCGCTACGGCATCGCCAAGGACGAAGCCGAACGGCAGGTTCGCGAGTGGGAAAAGCGCCTCTGACCGAGTTGGCCGGCGTTGCTTCGGCGACGCCGGCCGGGTCCGGTCGCGTGCCCGGTGTTTGATCCAGGTCGTTGCAGGCGCATCCGGCCGGGCTACACTGGGCGCCCTTCCGGGCACCCTCCGCAGTGCCCGGAACCCGATCCTCCTTTTCTGACAAGCACAAGAAGAACCGACCTGATATCCGCGCCGTGCAGTCCTTGCACGGCGTTCTCCGTCCCGAATGCGCCTCCACCGACTTTTCTGGCTGGTCAGCCTCCTGCTCGCCTGCGCCGTTCTCGGCCTGTCGCTGCGCATCGTCGTGGTCGAATGGTCTCGGGCGGCGCAGGCGCGCAGTGGCCTGGAGGCGATGGAGCATCTGCGCCATCTGCTGCTGGCCGCCGAGATGGCATCGCGCGAGCGCGGGCCGGCCAACGGCGTGCTCGGCGACGACCTGCCCGGTGACCCGGCGAAGCGCGAGCGTCTGGCTCAGGCACGGGCGCGTACCGACGCCGCCTTCACCGTGCTGGAACGCACCGTGGGTACGCCGGCGGCGCCGCGCAACGAGGTGCGCGCACTGATTGCGCGCGCCGCGCTGCAGCTCGCCCACGCGCGCGAAGCGATAGACCGCACCGCCGCATTGCCGCGGGCGCGCCGCAGTCCGGCCGACATCAGCGAGGCGATCGGCAAGATGTTCGCCGTGATCGACGATCTGTCGCCGGCGCTAATGCGGCTGACCAACGAAGCGGTCGCGGCCTACCCGCGCGCTGCCGATGCGCTGATCGGCGCCCGCATCGCCGCCGACCTGCGCGAATACGCCGGTCAGCTCGGTTCGCAGTTCACGGTGGCGCTGACCTCGCGGCAGCCGCTGCGCGACGCCGAACATGTCGAAATCGAACGGCTGCGCGGCCGGGTCGAGCAATTGCGCAAGCTGCTGGTGCAGCGCACCGAAGCGGCACCCGACCGCGTGCCGGTTCAGACCGCCACCGCGACGATGCAGCTGCGCTACTTCGAATCCGCCATCCCCTTCGTCGAGGCGCTGACCGCACACGGTCTGGACGACGCACAGTACGGCATGGACGCCGCCGGCTTCGCCGCGCGCTACGTGCCGGACATGGATTCCATCGTCACGCTGCGCGACGTGCTGATGGACGAAGCGCTCGATCAGGCGCGCAGCGCCCACGCCGAGGCACGCACTGCGCTGATCTGGATCGGCGCTGGCGGACTGCTCACGCTGGGCCTGCTCGGGCTCACGCTGTGGGTGGTGCATCACCGTGTGGTGCGGCCGCTCGAAGAAACCGCCGATCTGCTCGTGGCGATCGCCCAGGGCAATCTGCAGCGCACGGTGCCCAGCCCGCGCTACCGCGACGAAGTGGCCGACGTGCTGCAGGCGATCAGCGTGCTGCGCGCCAACAGCATCGCGCGCGTCGCGCTGGAGGATGAGCGCCAGCGTCTGGTCGAGCAGCTGCGCGACCAGTCCAACACCGACTTCCTGACCGGGCTGCCGAACCGGCGTGGCTTCTTCACGCTGGCCGAGCGGCACATTCCGAACCAGCAGCGCCACGGCTACCCGGTGGCGGTCGCGCTGTTCGACATCGACCACTTCAAGCAGGTGAACGACGGCTACGGCCACGTCGTGGGCGACGCGGTGCTGGTCGAGGTGGCGCGGCTGTGCGGCGAGCAGAGCCGGCGCGGTGACGTGGCGGCGCGCTACGGCGGTGAGGAGTTCGTCGTGCTGATGCCGCACACTGACGTCGCCAGCGCCATCCAGCACGCCGAGCGCCTGCGCAGCGCGATCGAGGCGCTGCGCATTCCGCTCGATGACGGCGGCGAACTGCGCATCACCGCCAGTTTTGGTGTCGCCGCCTGCCGGCCGGACGACGATTCGCTCGACGCCGCCATCGCCGCCGCCGACGAGTGCCTGTACCGGGCCAAACGGCAGGGGCGCAATCGCGTGGTGTGCGCCGCTGCCTGAGCGTTGCCGCGCGCGCGGTGCCGTGTCAGCCGCGGCGCACCGCGCGCAATACCTCGACGTCTTCGCTGGCCACCCGCACCACGCGGTTGCGGCCGGCGCGCTTGGCTTCGTACAGCGCCTGATCGGCCAGCCGCACCAGCTGGTCCGGCGTGTCGTCGTCGGTCGGCACCATGACGGCCACGCCGATGCTGGCCGTCAGCACGCCGAAGGGCGAGCGCACGTGCGGCTGGCCGCGCGCCTGCAGTGCGGCGCAGACGGCGTGCGCGGTGGCGAGCGCGCCGTCGGCATCGACACCGGGAATGATGAAGGCGAATTCCTCGCCGCCGTAGCGCGCCACCAGATCACTGGCGCGGCGTACGTGCGCGTTGATCACCTCGGCCACCAGGCGCAGGCAGTCGTCGCCGGCCAGGTGGCCGTAGTGGTCGTTGTAGGGCTTGAACAGGTCGACGTCGAGCAGGCACAGCGCCAGCGGTTCGCCGCTGCGACGCGCGCGGGCCCACTCGGCGTCCATCGTTTCGTCGAAGCGGCGGCGGTTGGCGATGCCGGTCAGGCTGTCGGTGGCGCTCAGCTCGGCCAGACGGCGGTTCGACGCTTCGAGCTCGACCGTGCGCTCGCGCACCTTGTCCTCAAGCTCGTGCGCCAGCGCGCGCTGCTCGCGCAGCAGGATGGACAGCCCCATGCCGATGATGCTCAGCGTCAGGATGTACTCCTGAGCGCGCAGTATGGTGTCGTGCGGCGACGCCGCGCCGAAGGGCTGGTGTCCGGTGGTGACCGACCATGCGGCGCCGAGCGCGATCAGCGCCACCGTCAGCGCGGTGCAGCGCGTGCCGCAGCGCACCGCCACCAACAGCAGCGGCAGCAGCAGCAGGTGCGGCGTCAGCGCGACGTGGAAGGCGGCGCCGGCATTGACCGGCTGGGTGAACAGCAGGGCGGCGAAGGCCAGCGTCAGCGCCACCATCGCGATACCTGCCGGGCCCCCGCGCGCGCCCTCCGGGTCGGGGCGCAGGAAGGCCAGCAGCAAAGGCGTGTAGATCAGGAGGCCGAGCGCGTCGCCGAACCACCACAGCAGGGTCAGCGTCGAGTAGGGTGCGCTGACCCGGTCCAGCGTCAGCAGCACGACACCGGCCAGTAGCGAGGCGCCGAGCGACCCGAGCAGCGGCCCGGCCAGCAGGAAGCGGCCGAAATCGTGGATGCGCTCCAGTCCCGGTGAAACACCGAGCCGGCGCATCAGCAGATAGGTGAAGGCGACCTCGGACAGATTGCACAGGCTGACCAGCGTCGCCTGCAAAGGCGGGAAGGCGGGGATGTTCGCGTAGATGTCGGAAGCCAGCACCAGCGCCGCCATCCAGCCACCGCGTGCGCCCTGCCAGTGCAGCAGCGCGGCCAGCAGCACGGCGTTCGGCAGCCACACCACGACCTCGTTCTCCGGCGACATCGCGAGCGACATCGTCAGCTTCACGCTGGCGAAGTGCAGCAAGGGCAGCAGCAGGAACACGCGCCAGTCGGGGCGCGACGGAACCGTAGCGGAAGGCGGAGCGATGAGGGCCACAGCGTCTCGGGGGCGTCGGGTGCTCAAGGCGCGCCAGCATGCCCGAACAGCCGGTACATGGCGAGACATGCGACGAAAAGTCACCGTCCGGGACCGGGGTGAGACGGCCGGAGAGCGATGAATACGGGGCAGGCGAGCACGACGGGTCGATTCTCGAATCATCGTCAAGGTATTGATCTGTCGGGAAAAATATGGCGAGAAGGGGGCTGCGGCCGATGCCGAGGCGTGGCTGGACGGCGGTCTGCCACATCCCGAAAAGCTTTATCCGGATATTCGCCGCCCCCAGTCTGTCCATCCTGCTGAACCGCAACCGGGGAGGAGACAGACATGAAGAAATCAACGGCGGCAGTTTCGGCAGTGGTGCTGGCTGTGGCGGGCGTGGGCGGCTACCTTTACTGGCAGCAGCGCGAGGCGGCGCCGGCCGATGCCGCGGCCCCGGTCGAGGCGCCCGTCGCCGCGGCACCCGAGGTTCCGGCGCCTGCGCCGGAGCCGGCGCCGCACTACCCGATCGCCGCGCCGGAAGTGCCCGAGGTTGCAGGTGCCGAGGTAGATCCGGACGCGAAGCTGTTGGCCGCGCTGCGCGCGCTGTTCGGTGCCTCGGTCGACACGCTGTTCAACACGACCGACATCGTGCGGCGCATCGTCGTCACCGTGGACAACCTGCCGCGCGAGAAAGTGGCGCGCCGCCTGATGCCGGTGAAACCGGTGCCCGGCCCGATGGCGACCGCCGGTAGCGGCGACGCGCTGGTGCTGGACGAATCCAATGCCGCCCGCTACCGCACATATATTCATCTGGTCGACACCGTACCGACCGCGGCCGTCGTCGACGCCTATGTGCGCAACTACCCGGCGTTCCAGCAGCGTTACGTCGAACTGGGCTACCCGGACGGCTATTTCAACAATCGCCTGGTCGAGGTAATCGACCACCTGCTGGCCGCGCCCGAACTTGCTGGCCCGCTGCGCCTCGCCCAGCCCAAGGTGCTCTACACCTTCGCCGACCCCGAGCTGGAAAAGCTGTCGGAAGGCCAGAAGATCATGCTGCGTATGGGTCCGGACAACGCGGCGCGGGTGAAGGCGAAGCTGAGGGAGATACGGGCGGCGGTGACGAAGCAGGCGCCGGGGCGGTAGCCGAGTGGATGCGCGTTCGGCAGGAGCGGTTCTCTGACCGTGATGGAGGTCTGCATCGGCCCGGTCGCGGCCAAGGCCGCTCCCACCGGGGTTGAGTCCGGGCCACGGCCGGAGCCTGTGGCTGAGGTTCTGTGGGAGGGATCTTCTGACCCCGACAGCGGCCTGTGCCGACGCCAGCAGCATGCAACAGCTGAGTCGCGGCCATTGAAGCCGCGCGAGAAAAATTCGGCTCAAACGCGAGATAAATGGGCCTTACCGAAATTCTTCCCTGCTGAACAGAATCACGCGTGACGAAATGGTCAGTCTTGGCGAGGTGGCGGAAGAGTTACGACGCCGTCGATGTCGTCAGCCCTTGCGAGCGCTCGATTGATCAGATCCTTCCTCGGATCGTCGTCGGACATCGTTTCCGCGATCTGGTGAAGCGTCGCGTACATCGTTGGGGCTGCCGCGAACAACGCGCCGATGTCGGCATGGACGTGACCGCAGATGTATCGGCCTTCGGCGTCGAAGACCACATTGCTCGAAGTCGAACCGTATCCCGAGGGTTTGAAATAGAAGGGAGCGCGGTGCGACCAACGCTTTTCCCATCGCCCAGCCATTAGTCGATCCTGCCAATCCAGTCGCCTGCACCAACGGCCGGCACGACGAACTGAAGATAGCACCTCAACCTACTCCCGACGCTTCGCCTGCAGCAGAACATACCGGTCACGACAGGTCACGTAACCGCGCGACCAGGCGCGGCCGCTCGATGCACTCCACGACCCGAGCCGGCCGAAGCTGGCTACATGCACGCCGCTGTCGCAGCCGGCATACCACTGCACTGCCTCGGCTTCGCTCAGCTCGGTCGGCGCCTTGAACGCCGGCGGCGTGAGCGAACATCCGGCCAGCAGCGTCAGAGCGACGGCGATGATGGTGCAGCGCGGCTTTTCCATAGCAGTTTCTCGTCGGGGTAGGGATCGGGATCGCGTGCGCCAGGCCAGAAGGGGCAGCGCTGCCTGGTCACGGCGAAGATGGGGCCGAGCGATCGCGAGTCGGCAATCAAGATGCCGGCGCCGCGGCGGCAGTAGGCTTTCCATCGTTCGTCCGGTGCGTTGATGTAGATGACCGGGTCTGCTTCCAGCAGGTGGATGACAAGCTGCGGCAGTGCGAGCGGATGGCTGAAATTGCTGATCAGCAGCGCCAGCGGCAAAGAGCGGTTCCGCCAGCGGCCTGCGACGCCAATAGCGCCGCCGGCGAACCGAACCTCCTGCGCCCACTCCAGCTGATCGGCGGGCAGTCCGAAAGACGCCGTCTCGGCGGCGTCGAGGTCGCGCGCCGTCCTCATGGGTAAAGGCTCCGATCCGCAAGCATCAGCTGGCCCGTGAAGTTCCGTGGACTCAGGAACGGATACAGCCAACCACCCGAGTTCACGCAGTTCCGGTACTGATAGGCGAACGAGTGAATCGTGTTCCCGCTGCGGCCGAGCAGACGCCACCAGGTGTTGTACAGCTCACCTTCAACCGTCTTGCCGCTACCGTCCGACGTGTCGGGTTCGCAAATGGTCTCCCACAGCGCCGATCCAGCGCAGAGGACCACCGCCGGCAGCGTTACGCCGGGATCGATCGTCGTGTTGTTCAGCGCATTGACTGTCGACCAGGACGGCCCGACGCCCTGATACGTTCGCCCGAAAGCCGGCTGGCTATAGCCGAGTGGCGTTCGCAGAAGCTGAAGAGGCTGGCGCCCAAGACTGTCGAAGGTGAGCCGCGCGTTGCTGTCGAAGACCTGCAGGCCGCTCCCGACCGTCGCGCGCTGATCGTCAGTGAAAAGGCTGAAGACATGTACGACCGGCTGTACGTTGGCCAGAAAGAACAAGGTCCAGTGCGTCCCGTTGTCGTTGAAGCCCGACCACCCGCACCCGTTGGGGTGCGTCGGCAGCTCGAACATCGGGAGCGGCGGGCTGGCGCTTACCGACTTCGGCACGATCACACGCCAGTTGCCGCTACCCGCTTTCAGCGAAACGGTCATGCTGTCCGCCGCTCCGCAGGCCAGATCGCTGGAATAGTTCGGCGTTTCCTCGGCGACGTATCGCCCCCTGTAGCCGTAAGCGCCCACCCTGTCGGACAGCAGCAACCGACCAGCAGCATCCAGGGCCTGGAATCCGTAGCTCATAGCGCGAACACGAAGGCGCGAACCTGCGACAAGCCCGTGCCCCACTCGGGTTCCAGCGTCGTGATGCGGGGCACACCGCTCGGATAGCTGATCGAGAAGAAGGCAAAGCCCTGGTACGGCACCGCCTGTATGAACACCTGTCGCCCAGCCAGGTCGGGATACTCGAACACCGCGCCCGCGTCACCGGAATGCAGAATCGAATCCACGAACAGAAGGTTGGAAGCCTCGCTCGTAAGCGTCACTTCGCCGTCCTCATCGTAAATTTCGATGCCGTAGCTCACAACGACAGGTCTCCGATCTTCACGCGCACGACGCTGTTGGAATCGAACACCTTGATGACACGGTTGCTGATCTCGACTCGTGCGCCACTTGCCGCGCTCTTGATGACCACGTTTCCGTTTTCGTCGACCGAGAACTTGCCTGCGATATCGATCTTGCCGCCCACGATCTCCGCTGCCTCCATGCGCAGCGCGGCCGTGATGGTGCCGGCCAGGATCTTGTTCGCTGCGATGGTCGGCTGCGCCTTGACGTAAGCGGTGCCCTGCCATTCGTACAGGCTTTGCTGCGTGCTGACGAAGACGATGTCGCCCATGTTGCTGGTCGGCACGTTGGCCACGACCGTCACGCCGCCTACGGCGGTGGTTATGGCGTTCGCCGGAAGGGACCACGGGCCGGGCTCGCCGCGGGTGTTGATGAGGCGGTACCAGTACCAGCGCTGGGCGTTGCTGGTGCCGACCGGGTCGGCGTAACGGCGCACGTTGCCGTCGACGATGTCGAGCTGGGCGCCGGCGGCGAAGGTCGCCGAAGGCGATCGCCAGATCTCGATGTAGCGGATGTCCGGCCGCAGATGCTCAGGCCACTCGACGACGATGGTGGTCTGGAACGCTGTGGCCGTGGGGTCGCCGGGCTGGCCAGGCGCCGCGGTGTCGGTGCCGCCCTGCACATCGACGCTCGCATAGACCCACGGCCCTTGATTGCGGCCCACAGGCGCCACCCGCACGTAGCTCATGCCGCGCTGCACCTGCATGGTGTAGCTCGGCGCCGTCGGCTGGCCGACAGGCACCCACGACGCGTTGTCGTAGCTGTGCTCCACCAGGTAGAAATTTCCGCCGACGGCGCCCGGCCACGACAGCGCCAGCGTGGGCAGATCCGGCGCGCCGCCCGGCACAGCCAGGATGTCGCCGCCGATCGAGGGCGTATCGGGGATGGTCGGCAGGTTGAACACCGGCGTTTCCGCCGGCGGGCTGCCGGCGTCGATATCGGCCATCTCGTCGGCCTCGATCACGAACGCCAGCTCGACCGTATCGGTACGCGGGCGGATCGGCGTGATCAGCCGCGCCTTGATCCACATCTTGTTCGAAGGCCCGAACACCACGTGCGCGCGCTCGCCGTTGGCGCCCACATAGGGCTGCCAGTCGTCGATCGCCTCGGCCAGCACGACGTGGTGCGCGTCGGTACCGGCGGTGACCTGGTAGGGCCCATGCATTTCGCCCCGCCGACCGCGGAAGGCAACGAAATGAGGCGTCGCGTCCAGAAACTCGACCGGGCGCTCCAGGGTGAGCACGCCACCGATATCGACGCCACCGTCGTCGTTTGCGCCAGTGAAAGCGACCAGGTCGCCGCCGCTCTGCCCCCACTTCGGCCGGCGGTGCTGTATCGCGCACAGCGTGCCAGGGCGAGGAATCAGCCCCTCCTTGCCGGTCGACAGCGTGATGACGGCGCGCCGGTACCGGTTCGCGCCGGCCATGTGCATGCACTCGCGCCACACATGCAGGCGCTGCACGGCGCCGAACAGCTTCAGGCGCGCGGGCTGCTCGGCCGCCGAGTCGGCCAGCTTGGCCAGCACCCGGTTTTCCGACCAGGTGTTTTCATCCATGTAATCGCACTCGACGGCGTCGACCGTCTCGCTGCTATGGACGATGTAGCGCACGCGCATCGAGCCGCGCACGATGTTCCGGTCGCTGAACAGCATCGCCGGCATCGTCGACGGCGTGTCGCGCACGAAGAAGAGCTTGGCGTACTGGGTGTAGGGCGCAGCGCGGCCGACACGCGCGGCCAGCGTCAGCGCCTCCCACAGCGTGCCCTTGGTGTCGTGCACGGCGTCGTAGCGGTCGCCGCGCGATTCCCACAGCGCGGCCAGCTCGTACAGCGTGCTCAGTTCGATGCGGCTGTCCGGCAGGCGCCCGCCGTACTGTGCGCGTGCCATGTCGGCCAGCGCCCACGCCGGGTTGCGGGTGGCCACCGGCGCCGGCGTCCAGCCGGTTTCTGGGTGCCAGGTGCGCAGGTAGCGCTGACCGATCAGGTTGATACGGCGCGCGCTCTGCTCGCTGATCTGGTTGCCGGCGCGCAGTTGCAGCGCCAGCATCGTCACGTCGCCGTAAGCCTGGTTTCCGGGGTGATAACCGCGTACGCCTGCCCAGTGCAGGTCACTGGTGCCGCGGGTGCTCGTTTCGGGGTCATTTACCCGAGTCAGGCGCACGCGATAGCGGCCCAGTGGAACCTGTTTCGTCCAGCTGAAGCGCTGTGCGGTGTTCGTCGCCTTCGACACGGAATGCGTCGCGAGCTGAAACCACGCCGCCAGCGGGTTGCCGCTGTCGTCGATCTGCTGGGCGTCGACCGTGAACGTGGCCGTACGCGGGTCCATCGTGCCGTCGTCGCGGAACCAGTACAGGCCCTTCGGGCACACCACGTCGTAACCGATGCGGTCGATCACGGTGCCGGGCTCATTGACCGCGAACGGCCCCAGCGTCTCGTCCTTCTCGGCCTTCTGGCCAGCGACCTCGCCTGACGTGCTGACGTTGGCCGGGAACAGCGTCACCGTGCCGCCCGGCGGCACGATCTGCCAGACCACACCGGTGAACGGCGAATCGGACCGGTAGTAGCCGTCGGCGCCCAGGGTGCCGGTGATCACCGTGTCCTCGATCCTCAGCTGCTCGATCGCCACCTGGCCCTGCGACACACAGAAGAGCTGAAACAGATCCTGCTCGTTGTCGCGGAACTCGCCGTAAGGGTCGGCTGCGTAGTCCGGGAAGATCAGGTGGCGGCCGTACAGCACGGGAATCGGCTGGCCGAGCCTCGCGCTGTTGCCCTGCGCCTGCAGCGTGTATGTCGGGCTGGGCGAGGCCATTGCGCGGCTGGTGGCTGCGGCCGGCTGCTTCGGCGAGGGCAGAAGCAGGTTCAGCAGCGAATTCACAACCATGCCCTTGACCACGTTCATCGCGAACGTGCCGATCTGGGCCCAGATCGAGCCGCCGCCGGTGGCCACCGCCAGCACCGCTTGCATGACCAGGTTCAGCGGATTGCTGCCGCCGCCGCCCTGCAGCACGCTGCGGAAGATCACGTGCTCGCCGGCCTCGACGCGGCGCGTCGGCCACTCCGCGCGGCCGTAGTACAAGCCGTCGATCGAGCACACGAAGGGCAAGCCATGCGCGCCGACCTTGTAGCGCCTGACCAGCGTTGCGATCGATGCGGGCTTGCGCAACGCGACCTCGCGCACCGTCACGCTGGGCGCGAGCGCACTGGCGCTGATTGTCATCCGCGCAAACGGCTCGCGGCGAGTCACAGCGCGCTCCGGTGGCGGAAGCACACGACGCGGCCGAAGCCCTGTGCCGGCAGCTCGTGTGCCCGCGAGAAGATCACGCCCATGCCGCGCACGCAGTGCAGCAGGCCGCCGCCATCGACGTCGACCCACACACCGATATGCCACGGGTAACGGATGTGCCACACCTCGACGCCGTCGCCCTCGGCAGGGCGGTCGACCTCGATCCAGTCGCAGCGCTCGGGGTGCGTGCGGAAGGCCTCGATGTACTCGCGCGGCACGTCTTCATCGGCCTGCACCGGCCCGATCTCGCGGCCGAAGTGCTGGCGCTGCACCATGCGGAAGAAGTTCCAGCAGTTGAAGGCGTCCGGCCCCTCGCCCCCTTTTTCCCACGGCAGGCCGATGTACTGCTCCGCCCAGTGTCCCGGCCCTTTCATCGACGCAGCCCCGGAAAGCGCTGGCGCGTGTAGTCCTCGCGCGGGAATGCCTTGTTGCTGAAGTCGCCGAAGCCCACCACGACTTCGATCGTCATGTCGCCGGCACTCACGTCGAACACCTCCATGTTCAGGATCGGCAGCTGCGGCGCGCTGGTGTCCAGATCCAGAAACGTGCGGTAGGTCACTTCCGCCACGGTCGGCAATTGCACAGCCGGGCCCAACTCGTCCTCGATCTCGCCCGTCGCGTTGTCGATCGTGATGCGCATGCGCATCTGGCCGTTCTCATCGACCGCGGGCATCTCCGCGCCGAACGACGTACCGATGAACTCGACGGGTGTCGAGGCATCGAGCGGCGCATCGGCTTCGAGCGTCAGCACGTGGTTGCGATGGCTCAGCACCAGGCGGATCGGCTGCGTGAAGCCGGGGTGGCGCACTTCGAGCGTGTGCAGTTCCACCGCGCTGGCGCTGGCATAGGCTTCCTGCAGGGCTACGTCGATATCGACCGGCATGTCAGCCCCCCAGCAGCGCATCGAGCGCGGCTTCGGTCATCAGCGGCAGGGTGCGAATCTCCAGCTCGCAATTCACCATGAACACGCCCTTTTCGAGCATGCGCGGGCGCGGTGCGCGAGTGAAGCGCACTTCCTCGACCGTCACGCCCCGCGGCGTGGCCACCGGCATTTCGAACCAGTCGGCGCCGTCGTTGATCTTGTAGCGATACCAGGCATTGAAGATGTCGCATTCAAGCTGGCTGAACTCCATCGTGCAGCGCACCGGTACCGGATTGCCGGGGTCGCGCGGCACCTGGCGGGCGGCGCCCACCTCCATGTCCGTCCGGTTGAAACTCGTGACCGGTTCGAGGTCATAGCCGTCGCGCACACGGATGCGCCCGCGAAGCAGTGTCGGGAACGATTCCATCAGCAGCCCCTCAACTCAGCCCGGCGGCGCGGTTGCCGCCAAGCGTGTCCTGTATCGCGCGCGACATCGGGCCGTTTTCCGCCATGTCTTCGGTGAAGACCTGCACCACCATCTGGCGGCCGTCGAAGCGTGCCTGCGAGCCGGTCGCACGCTGCGGCGTGCCCTGATTGATCAGCTCGACCTTCACGCCCATCGCCGCGCCGCCATTCTTGGCGTGGCGCGGGTCATCCTCGGTCAGCACCTCTTCGCCGCGCTTCAGGATGGCGGCCACCTCGTTGCCTGCGATGCCGCCGTTGTGGAAGCGCGGGGCGCCGATCCACACGCGCGGATCGACCATGCGGCCACGCGACATGCCAGCGCCAACAACGCCGCCCTGGTGGAAGAAGGAACCGAAGAAGCTGCCGATGGCGTCGAAGAAGCCACCGCCTCCACCACCGCCGCCCGAGCTGAAGATGCTGCCGAGCGACGACAGCAGGCCGTCGAACAAGCTGCCGAAGCCGCCGGTGATCTCGCCGAACAGCTGGCCCAGCGTGTCCATCCAGCCGCCGAACAGGTCGCGCAGCTGCGTGCCGATATTGCCCAGCACGTCGCCGATGCCCGGCGTGCCCTTCAGGTCGCCAGGCAGGATGCCTTGCGCGCCCGCGGCAGCAGCGCCCGCGCCATCAGCGTTGCGCACCCACAGCGCCCGCTCGCGCGAACTGCCATCGACGCCCAGCGCCCGCGAAATGACGCGGCCCAGCGTGTTCTGCTGACCGTTCGCATCCTTGCCGAGTGACTGATTGATCGCGTTCAGCGTGTCTTCTGCCGCGATCTCGGCCAGCGATCGGCGGATCGAACGGCCCACGTTCAGGAACGCTTCGCGGATCACGTCCGCGGCCTTCGTGCCCTTCTCGCCGATGCTCTCGAAGATGTCGGCCAGGCCTTCCTGGAACGCGGCGTCAATGCTGTCCGCGGTTCGGCGGAACCGCTGCTCGATGAAGGTCAGCGTGCTGTCCAGCTTGTCGGCTTCCACGCGCAACGCCGCGGCGGCGCGGGCGGCGTTCTCGGCGAAGATGCCGCCCGCCTCGGCGATACGGTCGTACTGCTCGGCCTGCGCGCGCAGCCCTTCGGCCGTGCGGCGGTTGGCCTCGGCCAGGTAGTCCTGCGCCTGGCGCTCGGTGATCTCGCGCCGCTCGACGGCGAGGCGGATGCGGTCCTGCACCTCGCGATAGCCCTCGGCCACACGGGTGCGGGTGCGCTCCATCTCGGCCAGGCGTTCGGTCGTTTCGAACAGCCGCAACTGCCGCTCGATGTCGTCGCGATCGCGCTGCGCCTTGATCTGCTGGGCCTGCGCCTGCTCGATCGTGCGCTGCGCGTCGGTGCGGCGGTCGGCAATGGTCTGCGCCTGCACGTCCGTCTTCGGCGTGATCGCGTCCAGCTTCCGCAGCAGCTCGCGCTGCGCATCGATCTGCGTCTGCTGGCGCGCCGTCTCGGCCGAGAGCGCCGCATCAGCGATCTGCCGCCGGCGGTCGAGGTAGGTCTGCAGGTCGGTCAGGCGCACGCCATAGCTTTCCTGCAGCGCACGCTCTTCCCGGCGGGCGGCGTCCAGCGCCAGCTCTGCTTCGGTGTCGAATACGCGGCGCGCGCTCGGTATCGGCTGCGCGAGCCCCTTGCGCGTCTGCACCTCGCGCGCTTCGGCCAGCTTGCGCACCAGCTCCTTTTCCAGCTTGTCGTACTCGGCGGTACCCTGCAGCAGCGCGTACTTCGTCCGGAACTCGGCGAGATTCCGTTCCGCCTTCTCGATCTGCGAAAGGTTCTTCGCGATTTCGCTGCCGATCTCGCCTTCGAGCCGCTTGCGCTGCACGGCCATGTCGGCCAACGCCTGCATGCGCCTGTCGTCGCCCCACAGACCTTGATCCGGCATACCGGTACCGGACTGCGCGATCAGCTTCTGCAGTTCGGCGGCGTCGGCTGCGACCTGCCGGCGCAGTGCTGCCGCATCGGACCGCTGATACAGACCGCCGCCGCGCTCCAGGCGGTCGGCCTCGGCGCTGTTGGCGGTAATGTCCTGCCCCAGCCGTTGCATGCGCGCTTGCGGCGTCTTGGCCTCGTAGCTGAACGCGTTCCGCGGGTCGAGAAAGCGCAGATAGCCCTTGTAGCCCTCGGTCATCTGGCCCCAGAAGCCTTCACCCGACTTGCGCGCGGCTTCCATCGACCGCGAAATGTCGTCGAAGGCATCCGACAGGATGTTCAGCTGGCCCTTGATCGCATCGCCGATGCCCGACTCGGCGGTGTTCTGCTTCAGGCGCTCCCACGATGACGCGAAGCGGTTGATTGCCTGCTGCGCGCCGTCGGCCGCGGTCACCACGCTGTCGCCCAGCTCGGCGCGCACGCGGGCCGCGAACTTCGGCAGGAAGTCGCTGGCGATCACCTCGCCGCGCTCCAGCATTTCCGACAGCTTGCCCTCGGTCACACCGATGGCCTGCGCCGCCAGGCGGAAGGCACCGGGGAACTGGTCGCCCAGTTGGCCGCGCAGCTCTTCCGCCTGCACGGTGCCCTTGGACATCATCTGCGCCAGCGCGCGCAGCGCACCTTCCTGCCGCTCGGCAGAAAGGCCCAGCACCGAACTGGCCTGTGCGATCGACTCGAACACCTCGCGGGCGCGGGTGCCCTCAAGCGCCGTGCCGCGGGCCGACGCCATGAACTGCACGTAACTGCGCGACAGCGATGTCAGTTCGAGGCCGAGTTCGCTGGCCTTTTCGCGGGTGTAGGCGAGGTCGTTGCCCGCTTCACGGCCCAGCGCGAACTGCACGCCGGCCTGGAAGTTGTCGAGCCGGCCCTGCGCGCGCAGCAGCTCGGCGCTGATGTCGCGAATGGCGATCGCCACCTGGCGCACCAGCAGCACCGTCGCGCCCACGTCGGCCAGATCGCGAGCGAGGCGGCGCGACGCTGCCGCGGCATCGTCGGTGTTGCGCTTGGCCACGTCGGCGCTGTCGGCCACCTCATCCAGGCTGCGTGCGGCCTGGTCGATGCCGCCGGACGTGTTCCCCACTGCTGCGGTGCTCTGGCTCAGGCCGTTGAGCGCCGTCTTCACCTCAGCAATGCTGGTCTTCAGATCGCCGAGTGCGCGCTGCATGCCGCCCAGGTCGCCGCCGGTGGCGGTGCTGGGCGTGCCCTGCGTGACGGCCGCGATGGCGCCGCGAACTTCCCCGAGCGCCTTCATTGCCTGGTCGTACTTGACCTGCAATTCCAGCGAGAGGGTGTTCTTTACGTCGGCCACCAGGTCACTCCAGGGGTTGGTCGTTCGCGAGCGCTTCCAGCATGTCTGCCGTCTGCATCAGATCCTTGCCGTCGCTGATCACCGACTGCGCCGCCTTCGCCGTCAGCAGCATCTGCCGGCGCGAGGCCTCGGCTTCGGCGCGGCGGATCGCGCCCAGGTACAGCGCGATCTCCGCCAGCGTGTAGTCATCTATGTCGCCGCGGCGGTGGCCGTGCTCGATGAGTCGCTGCCAGGTGTCGGCCCAGCGCTCGCCGCGACGGCTGCCGGCAGGTGACCGATGCGGCCCAGCGCCGCCTTGATCGCCGGCGCCAGGCGCTGCACGAAAAAATCCATGTTCACCGCCACCACCTCGGCGATGAGCTGAACCATCTCGTCCGGCTGCAGCTCGCCCAGCCACTCTTCGGGCTCACCAGTGGCCAGCGCCACGGCCGCGATGCAATCCGGGCCGTGCCACATCACCAGCTCCAGCCAGTTGGCGCGCGCGAAGTCGATGCCCGCGAGGTCGGCCGTGCCGTCCTTCACCGGTGCGGCGGCATGCGCGATCGGCAGCACCGCCCGTGCGAAGGGGCTGAGGTGCTTCATCGTGATCGGCGCCACGCGCACGGCGCGGTCGCGGATCTGCACGGTACTGCCCTCGCGCAGCAGCACCGCCAGATCGTCGTTGGTTTCGCTCATGTCGATCAGCCCGGCAGACGCAGGCGACCGAACTGGCCGAGGTCACCGCCGGCGGGCTTGGTGCTGTCGAGCAGCGCCGCACCGGCCAGACGGTAAGACGACAGACCCCGGCCCTTGAGCGGGAAGCTCTGCGCGGGGTCGAGCGCCACGCGATACAGCTCGGCCGTGACCGGCTTGTTGTTGTCCGCCAGGTTGATGCCCTCGATCACGATGTAGCGCTCGGGCTGCGGCGAGGCGAAGATCGCGATGTCCTTCGTGCCGCCGTGCGCGTAGCTCACCTTGAACGGCTCGACGTAGGGGCCGCCCGTGGTCTTGTCCAGAACCACGATGCTGCCCTGCTTGTTCCACTGGTACTGATTCGCCGGCAAGGTCTTCGGCGAGCCCGTCGAATCCACCACCACCACGCTGCCGGTGATGTTGCCCTTGCTCAGCTTGTTGGCGCGGTTGAGCGTCACCGTCGCCGGCAGCGCCTCATCGGTCACCGTGCCGCTGGCCACCGTGCTGGTCGTGCCGTGCAGCACCAGACCGGCGGTGTTCTCGTCCAGCTCGCGCATTTCCATGTTGAAGTTGGACTTCTTCTCGGTCGTGATGCGCGCGGCGGTCAGGCTGTTGCCTGAGTCGGCTTCCACGTATTCCTCGACCGACGTGCTGAGGTCCAGCGCAGCCGACTCGGTGAAGCCGACATAAAAGCCGTTGATCGGGTTGCCCGAGCCGTCACGCTCGTACACCCACACCTTGCCCTGAATGGCGATCTGCATGGCAGTGCTCCTCGGTTACGCCTGGTCGCAGCGCGATCAGGCTTGTTCGGTAGCCGGCGCCTGGCCGACAACGCCGTTCGCACGCAGCCAGTCGGCCACGCGCTTCGGCACGGTGAGGGTTTCGCCCTTCTTGAGCGGCTTGCCCTCGTGTTCGTGGTCAGCATCGAGCACGACCTTTTCGGTCGGCTGCGCCTGTTCTTCCGGTGCGGTCTTGCTCATGGCTTTCTCCTGATGTGAAAACGCTTCACTGACCCTGAACCGCGGTGAAGCTCGCGGTGATCAACTCGATCTCGACGCGGTGGCACAGCACACCGCAGAACATCACGTGATCCATCGTCTTGAGCGACGGGCCGTTCAGCCCCTCGCCAAAGGTGGCAACGCCGGGCAACGCCAGCGCGTCGTAGCTGCGGAAGGCCTGGATGACGGTGTCGGCCAGCGTGGCGAACACGCCTTCGCTGTCGCGTGCGTCGTCGACTGCGCGGTAACCGACGGCGGCCCAGGTGTCGCGGCGTTCGTCGGGTGCGGCCGGCTCCATGCCTCGCCAGCTCACGTACCAGCCCTGCAGGCGATCGCCCTCGGCGAAGGCGCTCACGTACAGCGCCTTCAGCTTCGCGTTGTCGTTGATGAAGCGCTCGCGGTCATGCACCGGGCCGATGCCGGCGACGCCGGCCACCTTGGCCACTACCGCAGCGCGCACGGCAGCGACGCTCATGACTTGTCACCCAGTGCCTGCTGCAGGCCTTCCATCACCGCGTAATTCAGCAGCTCGCCGGCTTCGCGGCGGCGGGCGGCGAAGGCGCGGTTGAACATGCCGACACCCAGGGTGCCGCGGCGCTTGATCGTCATCGCGATGGCCCATGCGGCGCGCGTGGCCTCGCGGCCGGTGAGGCCCAGCTTCTTCTCGGCCCACAACTTGATCGGCGCCACCGGCGGCATGTGCGGGCGCGTACCCACTTCCACCGGCACCGCGTAGGCCAGCGAGGTGCCGACCACACCGGTCACACCCAGCCCCGGACGCACCTCGACATCGCTGCCGATGCTCGCGCGCAGCGTGCCGAAGGCGGTCGGGGTCTTGTCCTGCACGTCGCTCGCCAGATCCTGCATCAGGCCGGCCATGCGCCGCGCCACGGTGCGATCGACGACATCGGGCGCGCGCTGATAGGCGCGGTCGAAGCGGGCGATGTCGCGCGCGTCGACGATGATCTGCAGCGCACTCACCGCCGCAGCCTCCGCGGTACCAGCCGCTCGGTGGCCGGCACGCCGGACACCACCACGCCGGCCGGCGGCAGCACGCCGGCAGCGGCCGGCACGGCGTCGCTGTACTGCTTGCGCAGCGACTTGGCGCGGTAGCTCCATTCGCGGGCCGGGTGCGACTGGTCGGACGCATCGCCGGCCATGCTCACCGGCGTGTCGTTGGCGTGGCGGGTGGCTTCCTGGTCAGCCAGCAGCGAGGCGGCCAGCATGGCCACCGCGTGGCGGTGCTCCAGCGGCACGGTATCGACCGCGTCGGTCACCTCATGTGCGCCGGTGAAGGTCAGCCGCACGTTGTGGCCGGCCGTGATCGCATCCACGAGGCCGATCGCTTCGCCGGTCGGCGTGCCGTAGGTGCCGTACTGGTCCGCGGCGAGCGTGAGTCGCGGAAAGCTGCCCACCGGGTACTCGACATCGAGCAGGCGCGAGGCCAGCGAAACCCAGCCCGTGGGCAGCGGCAGCGTGTGGCCGCCGGTGGCCGTCACATCTTCGACGCGCGACCGGGGGCGATCCTTGCTGTAAGTGGCCAGCGCAGACGCAAACGCCCTGTCGCGCGCCGCGTCGTCAAACGAGGCGCCCGGCAGGGCATCGGCAATCAGGGCATGGAAGTCGGTACGCATGCCCGCATCGTCGCGCGCGCGCGACTATCGGTACATGCTGAACGCGGACGGCGCGGGGCTTGAACTTAGTCGAAATTCCCTTTGTTGATGGAGTGCAGCAAATGCATGTGGAAGCTTGCTGACTCGGGGCCGCCCCACAGTCCGTATCCGCTATCAGTATCCGGGTAAACGTAGCCGTCCATGAGTATGCCCGCCCCCGGATTCTGAAGACCCGCACGCGCAGAGACGTAATCGAGGTAGTCCGCGGCCGCACGTAGATCGCCGTCAGTACGGCCCGGTGACATCGCAAGAGCATAGGCCGCGGCGATCCAGTTTCCCACGATGCCACGGCGCTCAAGTTGTTTCGACCACTTGAGTTCGTCGAGCTGGCGGCCGTTGCTGTATTCGAGCGCGAACTGACGCGCATCCGGCAGCGACGGCAGGCACGGGTAGATGCTGTGCGCGTGCAGTGCGACGCCGATGTTATAAAAATGATAGGCGGCCCTCATGTCCTGCACTGACTGCCGGAGCGCACCGCCGGGCGTCTGGTAGCTGTAACCCATCTTGTTGGGAATGCCAGCTGTCGTCGTGTAACCCGCCGCGAAGCGCGCTGCAATGCGGTCCAGCGTCGCCTGCCGCGTGGCGTCTGCAGCCAGCGCCAGTGACCGGCAAAGGAAAAGCATCGCAGTCGCTTCGGCGTTGTAGTTGTCGGCATCGGAATAGCGCAACTTGACCTGACCGCTGCCGCCGCTCGTGACCTCCATCTGGACCGCGAAATCCGCCATAGCGTGGATGTACGACGTAACGGTTGCGGCGGTCGTCGTCAGCCCGAGTTCAAGCGCCTTTTCACGGATGATCGGGAGGCAGCCACTGTTTGGCCCCATGAATTCGAGGCCGAGTTGCGACGAGGCGTGATTCCACTTGTCGTGCCACGTCGTCGCGTTGCTAGGCGTGATGTTGTACTCGGCACACCACCGCTGGAACAACGTCAGCGCATCGCGAACAGGCGCCTCTCTACCATCGTCCTCAGCCATCACCATCCAACCGAGTGCAACCGATCCCCAGTAGGTCTTTGACGGATCGGACAAGCCAATTGCGGTCCATGACTCGATGAGCCGCCGCGAGCTGTAGCGGATGGAGCGCAGGATATCGCTACGCGGCGCGGAGTTAGCGCGAGCGATGATCGGGTTGTGGCCACGCAGGCCTGCGTTTTCGAGTGTGTCGTAGCCCGCGCTGTAAAAGCCCCCGAAGGTGAAGTAGGCGCCGGCAGCAATCGTGACCGGATTTTTCGACCAGCCCACGCTAACGTAATTGCCCTCGAAGTTCTGGAGGGGCGTGTGATCCGTAAGGCGAAGTGCGGTGCTTTCCTGCTGTGCAGACGTAATGCCTGTGCAGAGGGATGCGCCACTCGGATATGCATAGCCTGCCCACCCGTTCGTCGTGTTGTAGGTCGGCGTCGGGGCGGTGCTGTTAATTATCTCGTGATAGATGCGCATCCCGTGATTGCCGGAAGCGACCTGGGAAGCCACTTCGACGCGGGATACGTATCGCGCCAGATTGTTTGCGAACTGCTTTACACGAGTTTTGACCGTCACGCCGGTGGCTGATGACCAGGCGAACCGACCTTCAACCTCTTGAAACACTACCCCGTAGCCCGGGTTGCTGGCGCCGATCCGGCTGGATGACAGCGCGGTGACATCGCCTGCCGTGTGGCTGAACTTATTGACGCCCGCGAGCGTAAACCTGTGAAACAGTCCGTTGCTGATGCTGTTGTAGTTGGCATTTGCGCGCGAGGGATCGCGCAATATCTTCGGGAGCCAGGCGGTTGAGTCTGCCATCCGGCTCATGAGTTGCGGCGACTGCAGAACCCACAGCGTTGCAGTTTCAGCTGTGAACGTAACTCCCTGGGAATACGAAGCAGGACGGCCGCCTACAGCGACGGTGAATGTCTTGACTTCGCTCGGCCCAAGATCTGTGAGTATCCAGAGCGAGCCCCGACGCACAGAACCGTCCGGCCATGACTTATCGACCTCCTCCCATGTAGCCGGGTCAACTGCATATTCCCACTGGCACGGCACCTCCGCGCCAGATGCAGAAAGCACGCGCAGATAGGCTGGATCATGACACTCGCCAGGTTGGAAACTAACGCGAATCTCGACCGGCTCATTCAGCGAAGTGATCGCGAGCGGGTTTCGGACGGACACATGCTGGCCGGTGCCAGCCCGCATCTCCTGACGAATTGGCAGACCAGCTGCCACCACAACCTCCGCCGCCTGCCGCGCCCCCATCCGCGGACTGAGCCGACCGAATACATCCAGCCCGCTCACGGCTTCACCTCATAGCCGCCGGCGGTGACCTTCGATGCTGCGCTCGCGCCCATTGCCTGCAGCTTCACGCCCTGAAAGTCGGTGATGTTCAGGCCGAGGTGCGCCCAGTTGCCCGCGGCCAGCGTGCTGAGAACGGTGCGGGCGGGAGCGAAGACCAGGTCGCCTTCGACCATGAGGCTTGCCGGGGTGATGTCGCGCCAGGGGGCGGCTTCGGATACGCGGGCGAGCACGCGGAAGTCGGTGAAGGCGGCGCTGCCGGTGTTCTCGATGTCCAGGTGCAGCACGTCGAGCTGGGCGACATCGAAGGAGGCGATGTCCTGCAGCGAGGCCGACAGCGCCTGATTTACGGACGGGAATTGGGTCTTGAGTTGCACGGCGTGCCTCCGGTGAGGTGCCGGGGCCCCGCAGGGTGCGGCCGATGCCGCACCCTGAGCGTGCCACGGTCACAGAGAATTGTTCGAAGGGCCGTTGCGGGAGGGCTCCCCATGCACCCGGCAGCGCGGCACGGCCTACACCGCGCCGCCAGGGCATGGATCACTGCGCCTGGTCGTATGCCTTACGCCACCACGTGCTTGCGCATGCCGCGGAAGTCGATCGGCGTGCCGCTGTAGATGTGGCGGATCTTGTAGGTCAGCTTGTCGTTGCTGAACATCGAGCCGACGTTGGGCATGTCCTGCACGAACAGGTCGGGCGTGCGCTGACCGTCAAGGAAGCCGATTTCGATGGTCGGGCAGCGGCGCGGATCCGCGACGAGTGCCCAGTCGTTCGCGTCGGTCCAGTAGTTGATCGGGATCACTTCGGGATTCAGCGTCTGGACGTAGGTCTTGTCGTTGTTGGTGCCGCGCACGAACAGATTGAATGCGGTTTCCTGCAGCTCGAAAGGCACCAGCGCAAAAGCGGGGCCGGTGTTGATCTTCTTGCCGCTGCCGGCTCGCGTCTGATTCACCATCGCCAGGCGCGCCGCCGCAACGCTGGTGGCATCCATTGCGGTGGTGCCCAGGTTGTTGTGCGAGGCATGGAACAGCGCGACGCCGTCATAGATGGTCGGGTTCGTCCGGATGAAGTCGAACACGAACTCGTACAGCGTCTGCAGAGCTGCGCCTGCCAACTCCTGCGGGATGCGGCGCAGCGCACCGACGTCGTCGTTGCGGATGGCCTCCATCGTCACGTCTTCGGTACCACCGCGCTTACTGAGCGTGTAGCTCGCCTTCTCGTCGCTGGGCGTGGTGAGCGCGGTATAGCCGGCACCCTGATTCACGGCCGGCAGGTTGCCGTAACCGCCGATGCGCGTGATCTCATTGGCGCGGAAGTCGAAGCGCGGCACAACGGTCACAATGCGCTCCCACGCCTGCAGATCTGTATCGCTCTCGTACATCGCCACGAGGGAGCGCCGCATCGAGTCACCGAGCACATTCGCGAAAGTCGTGGTGCTCACCGACTCGACGAAGCGGCTGCCGGCCGCCTCACGCAGGCGCGACAGGTCCGCATTGCGGATATCGCCTGTCACACGGCGATCGCCGGTGATCTCGATGTAGCACTCCTTGAACGACTGCACATCGCGATGGTTCTTGTGCTTGGGGTCGAAGAAGGCGTCGAGCATGTCGGCGATGACCACGCTGCGGTCTTCCACCTCGACCGAATTGAACGGGATGATGGGCTTGCCGGATTCGGTGAAGCGGCCGAGATACTGGGTTTCGGCCTCGATCGCGGCGGTCACGTCGGCCTCGACGAAGCGCTCGCGCGCTGCGAAGTCGGCGATCAGCTTGTCCTTCGCCGGCTGCGGCAGCTTGCTGGCGCCGATGGTGGCGCGCGCGGTGGCGCGGGCCTCGATCATGCGCACCTGCTCGGCCAGCTGCTCGGGCGTGACGCCCGACGCGATCGAGCGCGTCGTGGCTTCGGTGTAGCGGGCCAGCACGACATCTTCCGGCGTGTCGTCGGTAATGTCCGCGGCGAGGTCCGGGCGCTTGGCGCGGATGGCTTCGATCATGCGGGTACGCATAGTGTCGTGCTCCTGTGATTGCTTTGCTTCGACCATGCGGATCAGTTCGCCGCCGGCGCCCGGCTCGACGATCAGATCCACGGAATTGATTGCCTTGAACTTCGTGGCTTCGCGAAAACGCTTGCCGCCGCGCGTGACCTTCTTCGCGTCGCAGTAGGCGTCGATGCTGAAACCGAAGAGGCCGGAAAGGCCGCGGGAGTGCGCCTCACGAAAACGCACGGCGATGGCGCCCTCGGGCTCGATGAGCCGCAGCGTGGCCTGTATCTCGCCGACCTCGGGCGATGCGCCCTCGACGAAGCGCGGCGCGGTCAGGCCGCCGATGAGCTTGTTCACATCCTTGCCGCTGCCCTTGATGTGCTCGTCGTCGCTCTTCACGAACACGCGGGCACCTTCGAACATCGGCGCGGCCTCGCGCAGCACCGCGGCCGGGTAGACGTTGCCGTTGGCTGACTCGCCGGCGCGGATGACGCGGATCAGCCACTCGCCCTTGTCGGCGGCGGCCTCGATCACGCGGCCGACATCGACCGACTCGACCACGCGCACCGGCACATGCTGCTGCACCACTTCTTCCGGGGCGCCGAGCTGCACGGTGTTGTCGTCGGCGATGGTGTAGGGGTAGGCCTTGAGCCGCCCGCCCTCGTCACATACCACGACGCGGTCGGCGTACCAGGCGACGATGTCTGCCCAGTCGCGGCCGTTGGCCTTGGCCACCGCAGCGCGCACCAGGTCGAAACGGGCGCGCAGCTCGCCGGCCGCAGCTTCAACAAGGCGCAGACCGCGCAGGCCCTCGGGCGGGATGGTCTTCACTTCGCCGATTCCTTCAGCGCGCCTTCGAACTTCTGGCCGTCTTCGGTCACGACGACAACGCGGCCGTCTTCATAGACCTTGTGCGACAGCACTTCCTCGGCCTTCACCGCTACGTGCTTGTCCGGCTGCGGCTTGCCGTCTTCGTGCGGCGGCTGCGGCACCGCGCGCTTCACCAGCGCGGCAGCCTGCTTGGCAGTCAGTTCGGGCTTGGCTGCGTCAGCGGCCGGCGGGGTGGACTTCGGGTCCGATGCACTCATGGGTGGCACTCCATCGCGGTTTGAAAAGCGAACGGGTGCCAGTGTGGGCAGGGGCGAAACGGGCGTACATGCTGAACGCGTTCAGCAGCAGCGAGGGGAAGGCGGGCGGGGGATTAAAGCGGCGGGTCAGGCTATCACAGCCTTGACTGGCCCGGCGCTGACCATCGGATCGAGGCAGCGGCGAGCGATGGCTGGCGCCTGTCGTCTGCGGATTTCAAGCGCGCCCAGGCGTATCGCGACAGCCCGCTTCGACAAAGAAATGTCGTAGTGGGGCCTGCGCGTGATGGGCGGCCCCTGATACCAGCGCCGGGACACGCCGATCTTATCCGCCATTGCGTGCAGCTCGTCCAAGGTGTCGGCAACCATGTGGCACATCACCATGCGGCCATAGCGCGCACGCATGTCATCGACGTAGACCGGCATCAATCGTCATCCGCGGGCCGGTACAGCGCCACGCATCCGCAGTTGGCAGTCTCTTTCACGGGCGCCTTCGGGTCGCGCGGGTACATCATCTTCACCTGGCCGCCATTGAGCCTGAACGGCTTGTCGAAGCGCACGCGCTGGCCGTCGATGATCACGTGGTTCTGGCGCGGTGCGAGCTTGCCGCTCTTGCGCCAGGTCTTCCAGCTCACCAGGCCGAACAGGTCGAAGTACTTCTCGGCCTGCGCCTGTGCGCCGGCGCTGTAGGCGCGCATCACCTCGGTGCTGACGATTGTGGCGCCGCGCTCGATGCCGCTATCCAGCCGGGCTGAAACCTTTTTCATGGCATCGAACGGCGACTGCGTGCCGATGATGACCAGGCCCAGTTCCTGATTCACCTGGTTCGCCATCGTGAGCGTGATGTCACGCACCTTGCTGGTCAGGAACACGCGCATGCCTTCGAGCTGGGCAGTGCTCACGGTCGGCAGCACGACGCCGGCGCGCACCTGCAGCGAGGTGGCCACGGCTTCGGATGCGGCTGCGACGGTGGTGAGCTGCGACGCGCCTGCCGCAGCCGCGGCGGTGTCGCCGTAGGCCTGAAGCGTGCGGCGCACGCTGGCTTCGAGCTGGGGCAGATACCAGGCCTGCCACTCGCTGGGCTGGGCCAGCAGCGTCGCGCTGATGTCGGCCGCGGCGAGCGCCAGCAGCCGGCGGATCTCAGCTTCGGTGTCGGCGACGATGCGCGTCAGTTCGCGCAGGGCGTCTTGCTCGGTTTCGTTCATGATTGACCGCAGCGCGCGTGCCTCATGCCTTCGAGAAACGAGTCGCGCGCCAGAATCTGCAGCGCACCCAGAAGCTCACGACTGTCGCCAACGAGCCAACGCAAGTCGTCGTACGCTTGTTCAGCCGCCTGGAAAATATGGCGGCGCTGCGCTTCTGTGAGTGTATCCGGCGTGTTCATTCCGCATCGGCAGTCGCGGTCTGCTGGGCCGGGTCAGGCGGGCTGATCGGCTCACGGAAGAAGTCCTCTTCCTGCCGGCGCTTCGCCTCGTCCTTCTGCCGCTTCTGGCGTTCTTCGCTCGCGGCCTTCAGTTCGGCGGCGGCGTCGAACTCCACGCCCAGCCGGCCAGCGATCTGCTGGATCAGCGACACACCCGTTTCCTCGGTCAGCAGGCCGCGGTCGATGGCGAGGATGACGCTGGCCACCACCTGCTGCATGGCCGCGGCCCACTTCGTGGTGTCGCGCGCGGTCAGCTCGGGGAACACGGCTTCGCACAGCAGCTGCGGGTCGTTCCAGCGCGGTTCGTTCGCGCGCGCCCCCAGGTACTTGCGCAGCTGGTAGCGGCCCACGTCCTGCAGGATGTGCTTCCACAGGCGTTGCCGCATGCTCATGACCTTGAAGGTCGGTTCGCCCATCTCGGCGCCGACCGCGCGATTCACGTCGCCGCCGCCGCCGAACCAGTGCTCCGGCAGCGTACCGCCGCCCAGGGCGTGGTTGCGGAAGAGGCGGGCCACCGCCTCGGAGTCGGCGCCGTTCAGGTCGGGCGCCACCGCCTGCCAGGCCTCGTTCTCGTTGTGCACGCGGATCGAGCGCGGGCCGGGCGTGCGCATTTCCTTGGCGCGCGCCTTAACCGTCTCCTCGTTCGCGCCGGTGAGCGTCACATCCCAGATGTGAGCGCGCGTGTCCTGCGCGCGCTCCAGCTCGTTGAACAGATAGGCGTCGTAACCGTCCAGCCAGTCGGCCACGGCCAGCAGGTCGCTGCGCCCGCGCTTGCCGGCCGCCAGCACATTCACCTGGTAGTAGAAGCATTCACCGTCGGTGAAGGTTTCGCGGATCGACTGCGTGCGCGTGGTGAACAGCTCGTCGTCGGGGCCATTGACGATGACGCGGTAGCGGCGCGCAACGCCGCGCGCATCTTTCGCGGTGACGATGCCTATCGGCTGCTCGGGGTTGTCGGGGTCATGCACGACCGTGGCGATCAGCGCGGGGTCGAGGTAGCCCAGGCGTACATGGCCGGTGTACTCATTCACGAAGGTGGGCCAGCACTGTTCGCCGAACATCGCCAGCTCGCGCACCTTGCGTTCCAACTTGATGTCCCAGCGGTTGATCGGGTCGTGCCAGAACTCGTCGAGCACCATCTGCAGCACTTCGTCTTCGTGCTTGAGCGCAACGCCCTCGGCCAGCATGAAGGCGATCGGCAGCTCGATCATGCGGTTGGCGAGCGCGTTGGCCTCCCACAGGTAGGCCGCCGTTTCGCGCATGCGCCATTGACTGGTGGGCGACAGGTCGCGCTGCGTGTCGCCGGACAGCCGGCGCCATTCATCGTCGTCGCCGTCGATGGTGAAGCCGACCGCCTCGGTCACACGGGCCGAGGTGGTTTCGGCGGGCGCATTTTCGGGGGCGTGGCCCACGAAGCGGAAAATGGAGTCGAGCAGCTTCATGCGAATACCTCGGGAAGGCTGTCAGAAACGGTCCGACCGGGGGGTATCGGGCGAAGGATGACCCGATGCCGCACCTCGGCACAGAAAACGCCTCTGAGGGGCTTAAAACGCGTCGAGGGTTTTACGGGGATCATCACCGCCCCCGTCGACCGATGAGGCCGCCCGCGCGGTGCTGGTCGATACCGAAGTCGCGCGGCCGGCGCGACAGGCTGCCCATGCCACCCACGCGCTGCGGCGCGTAGGCCTCGGGCTCGGCATCGACGGTGGCACCGGCGGCGGGTTCGCCTTCCTGCATCGTCGCCGACCATGCGAGCACGCCCGCGACGGCGCCGTCGCCGTGCCGGAAGCCGCCGTCGCTGCCCTTGTCGCGGCCTTCGTCCATGCGCGGCCGGCCCTTGTCGAGGATGACGCGGCGGTGGTCGGCCACTTCGTCTTCGCCGTGCGTGGTGGTGATCGAGCGATCTTCGAACGCCGCCTTGTACGGCGGGAAGTAGGTGGCGTACCAGGTCGGGCTGGCCATCACGCACTCGATGCGGCTCACGCCGTAGCGCTGCATCGCCGCCTCGGCCAGCTGCTGCCCGTTGCCGCGCGCATCGAGCTTGCCGTGGAAGAACAGCGGCAGGCGATCGACCAGGTAGAAGAACACGAACTGCTGGCAGTCGAAGGGCATGTTGCGCTCTTCGAGGTGCAGCGCCACCGTCCAGCGGCCGGGCGCCACGTCCTGCTGCAGCACCTTGGTGATCGAGAGGTCACCCGAGCGCCCGAAGTCGCGGCCCACCACCGTGCGGCGGCCGGCCATCGAGTCGATCACCGGCTGCAGGTTGTCGCGGCACCAGCGGTCCATCTCTTCCAGACGGTCGGGCCGCAGCACGAACTCCGGCGGGCGCGTGAGTCGCAGCGGCTTGATGTCCGGCGACTGGCAGCGCTCGACCAGGGTGCGCGGGATGTAGACGCCGCTGCCGGCCGCGGGGATGCAGTCGAGTTCCTGGGACGCCCGGTCGCCGTAGAAGGCATAGATGCTCTCGCGCCACTCCTCGCGGCTGTTCTCCGGCATCTGGTCGCCCATGACCAGCTTCACACGGTCAAAGAGGCCGTCGCGCAGGGCGTCATCGAACGTCGTCTGGTGAAGGCTGTAGTCGTACTTGCCCGCACGCACATCCTTCACCAGCAGATTGAACGGATTGTCCTCACCGTTGTGCGACGACATGATGTGCACGCGCCCGCCCCAGATCAGCAGCGCAAGTGCAGCGGTCAACAGACCGTCGAGGTCATCGTGGAACGCCGCTTCGTCGATCGTGACCTTGCCCTGCTTGCCGCGGATCGAGCGCGGACGCGACGACAGCGCGAGGATCTTGTGCCCGCTCGCGAAGTCGATCCGGAACGCCTTGATCTGGCGGAGGTCGCCGTTGGGGCCGATATCGTCGAACAGCGTTTCCTGCATCTGCCCGGCAGCGTACTGGAATGCGTTGGCCCACATCGCGCAGTCGTCGATGTACTCCCGGGTCATGTCTTCGCTGTAGCCGATGTACAGCGTGTCCATGCCCTTGTTGGCGCGCGAGGACAGCAGCACGCTATCGCACGCGTCCGTCCAGCTCGCGCCGATCCGGCGGCTCTTCGGCCACACCTTCACGCGAGCGGGATCGGCGATCCAGCGCTGCTGATACGGCAGCATCACCGGCGGAGTGGCCGGCTTCACCTCAGGCTGCATCGCCGCGCCTCCGTATGCGCCCGGTCAGAGTGAGCTTCCAGCCAGGCATGTCCACGCCGAAGATCATTTCGGCCGATGCGGCGGTGAAGCCGTACAGGAAGCCCACCAGGTCAAACCACCATTCCGGCACGCCATTGCGCGCAGCGACGCGCGGCCCCTCCAGTTCGAGGCCGCCGATATAGACCGGCACCAGCCCGCAGAACCACCCCACGTGCGTGTAATCGCGCTCGATCTCGGCGCGGCTCAGGCGCTTGAGCACAGCCATCAGCGACCACCTCGCGCAGTGCGGTGCGGCACCTGCTCGCGGAACCATTCGTCGCCGCAGCGCGGGCAACGGGTGTACTCCGCGCCCTCGTCCAGGCGGCGCTGATGCACGCGGTGCTCATGCAGGCAGCGACGATTGCCGCACGTCACGATGGGGTCACGGATGCGCAGATCCTGATTGTCGGCGACCACCGCCATCACCCAACGATGCCGAGGATGTTGGCGCGAATCTGCTCGATCGCGTCATCCGACAGCCCACCCGCACGGCCGACCTTCGCAGCCGCATCGGCCGCGGCGCGGGCGCGCTGGGCGACTTCGCCCTGGTAGCGCTTCAGCGTGACGCTGGCACGGGTGAGCGTGGCCACGTTCTTAGCGGCAGCGTTGAGCAGTTTCATGCGCTCGATCTGGTCATCGGCCTCTTCCACGGCCTGCATGTCGACCAGCGTGTTGAAGATCTCCGACTGCACGATGCTGATGATCGCGCCCGACCTGTCGTCTGCTTCGTCGGTGGCCAGCGCCGCGATCTCGCGGGCGGCCTGCGTGCTGGCGCGCACCGATTCCAGACGGCGCTGCAGCGCCTGGCCATACACGTGCACCGCGCTGCGGCCGATCTCGAAACCCTCTTCGCGCAGCCAGTCGGTCAACGCCTGGTAGCCGCCGAAGCCGCCTTCGGCCAGACGGCGGTCCAGCTCGGCGCGCAGTTCGGGCGACAGGTCGGTTTCGATCTTGGAGCGGGGCGGCATGTCAGCCTGCCCAGTACTTTGCCGGCCGAGCGATGCCCGGCTCGACGTCCACGGTGTATTCCACGACGTCGACGCCGTGACGCGTGAGGTCGGCCAGCCATACGCCTTCGGGCCGCTTGTTGAGGCACACCAGTTCGCGGTCGGCGAGGTAGTCCATCTCGCGCCGCACTTCGAGCGCGGTGGCGTCGGCATAGATGCCCTGCAGCACCTGCAGCACCACCGCCTCGTGGATCTCGACCGGGCGCGAGTTCTGCAGCGTGAGCAGGATGATCCAGCGCATCTGTTCGCGGCGGGCTTTCTGAAGGTCGGGCGTCATTTCTGGTTTCCTTGTACTTGTGCCACCTGTATCTGCACGTTCTCGACGCGCACGTGGATGGCGTCGAGCTTGGCTTCGATGACCGTCTGCATCCGCACGTGGTCTTCGCGGCGCACATAGGCCACCGGCAGTTCTGCCCGCAGCTCCAGCAGGTCGCGCTCGATGCGCTGCCAATTCACGCGCTCTTGCTCCTGCCCCCGCATGAGGGCCGCAAACCGCTCGTCCTGCCCTTCGAATCGCGCATCGAGCAGCTTGGAAAACTGCGAAATCAGCACGCGCCCCAACGCCCATGCGACGCTGGCCAGCGCGCCGAAGACGCTCAGCCAGGTGGTGATCTGTTCGGGAGTGATGTTCACGCCGCTCGTCCTTCATTCAGTCCGGTTGAAATCTCTTTCATCTGGCCGTGCCGCACGACCCGCGCCGTATGCACGCCCTCGGCCGCCAGGCGGCGCACGATCTCGTCGCGCGTCGGGCGGTTCATCACGCCCTTCATGGCGAGCACGGTGGCCGTTCCGTCGCCGGGCTTCAGCACGGTGAAGAGCAGGTCGTACGGCGCCTTGCGCTCGTAGCCGTCCGGCTCGGCATAGCCGCGCACGATGTACTGCACGGCGTCGAAGTGCAGATGCAGCGGCAGCGCCTTTTCGGTGCTGTGTTCCGTGACCTTCACCGCTTTTGTCACCATTGCAGCCACGCCCCCACGCCGATGAAGTACTCCGCCTGCACGCCCGGCCGCTCGCCGTTCAGCGGCATGTCGGCGCTGGCGAGCGCGCCCAGTCGCAGTTCTTTGACCTGCGCAATCTGGGCGCGCGCCTGCGCTCGGATGGTCGGCTCGCCGCGCTTCAGGCCCAGATACACGCCGGCGTCACTGCGCACGGTGGTATCGAGCCAGGGCAGCGGATCGTCGACGACGTACTGGCGTGTTTCGCCGGTCTCGGTATCGAGCACGGCGGTCACTGTCTGGGGGCGGTCGCTGGCGGCGATGCGCGAGGACTGCAGCACCACGGCCGCTTCGTCGGCCTGCACCGCCTGCGGCAGCTTCACCGCCGCCTTGGCCTTGGGCGCGTAGGTCTTGACCGGCTTGGGCGGCACGATCCAGTCGACCGGCACGGCCTCGATCTGCGGTGCCTGCGTCGCGACGGTGGCCACATCGCGCGCGCGGGCGGGCTCGGGCTCGCCGGTGAAGCTCTTCCACCATGACCACACGAAGGACACAGCGGCGCCGATCATGATCAGCGCCACAAAGAAGACCACCGCGAAACGGAAGCCGTCGCGCGAAGCAGCCCCGATGCTCACAGCCCGCTCCGCCCGACACTCGCCTGGCGTATCACCCGCCCGACGATGATGGCCAGCGCGATCCAGCGCACCCAGTGCTCGGGCAGGTACTGCGTCAGCGCCGGCAGGTAGTCGTACGCCACGTCGAGCGCCAGCAGCAGGCCGGCGAGCTGCACGCTCAACAGCTTGTGCGCGCGCTGCCAGTCCTGGATCGGCGCAAGCGTGACCGGGCCGAGGCGGATCATCGGCGCGCCCGCACCTTCCGCCGCGCGCGCTCACGGCGCACGGCAAGGCGCTTCGCTGCAGCCCGCTGCTCGCCGGCCACCGTGCGGCGCACGCGGTGCGGTGCGTGCAGGCCGGTTTCGACCGACTGCATGCGCACGCGCGGTGCGCGCATCAGCGGCGCCCAGATCTCAGATATGGTGCGCGCGGCCTTCGCCGCAGACGCGCCGAACGCCGCCATTTGCAGCGCGCCCCAGATGAATTTTCCCAGCTGTCTCGATTGCATCACTTGCCCACCTCCGGCGCCGTGTGTTCGGCCAGCGGCTGCATACCGCCCGCCAGCCAAGTCGCAACGTCGAAGCCGGGGCACACCTTCACCCACTCGTTGCGCGTGATCTTCCCGTTGCGGTCGAGGTCGGGGCTCAGGTCGCGATGACCGGCTACACCGACCAGGCGCGCCGGCGTCACCGGCTGCACCGGCACCCGGTTCGCGGCACAGAGTTCGCGCACCAGGTCGGCAAGCTGCGCCCACTGGGCGGGCGTGTAGCGCTGGATGCCGACCAGGCAGATCGCGAGCGCGCCGGTGTTGTGGCCCTTGGCGTGCGCAGGCACCTCGTTCGGGTGACGGCCGGTGAATACCGCGCCGTTGCGGGCGATCACGAAGTGATAGCCGACCGCGCGAAGGTGAGGGTTGAAGGCCTTGACCGCCGGCGCCTGGCGGCGGAAGCCGCGGTCCCAGTGCCAGGTGTCGATCTCGTCGACCGGCGTGCGCAGCTCGCGGCCCGAGCCGTAGAACAGCGTGCGGTCATCGGGCGTGGCGGAACAATGGATCGCAACCAGCGTGGTCCTGCGCTGGGCGGCGAAAACCGGTTCGGCGTTGGCGGCAGGTGTAGAGGCGGGGGTGGCGGTGTTCATGCGGCCATGATGGCCGCGGGGGGAAGGCGCTTACATGCTGAACGCGTTCAGCGCCGGTGCTGCGGGAAGGGTTTCAGCCTAGCATGAAGTCGAGCCGGAAGTCTGCCAGGCCGGTGGTGCCCAGCAGGAACATGGCGATGATCAGCCAGCCGACGATTTCGGCGAGAGTGCGCATTGTGCTCGATCGGTCACCACTGCCAGCGACTCGCCCGGGTCGGCGAAGAACGATATCGAATTGAAGTTCGCGCAGACGCGGCAGTTGATTTGCTCGGCAAGCGCCAGCATGCAGCGCGCCGCATCGCCAATGTCGGTACCGACCTGCACATCGACCTGAACCGAAATCAGCGGGCTCGCCACAGCCGTCTTCCTGGAAACCGATTCCGGAACGCGCAGGCCGAGCGCCTGATACAACCGCTGTGCGAGCACATGGTCCCACCCGGACAGGTAGCGCGGGTTCAAGTCCTGCAACGCGTCGAACCACTGCCGCACCAGGTGCGCTTCAGGGGTGTTCAGGGTGATCACCGCATCGGCGTCGCGGCGGTGCGGATTGGGCGGCGCGGGGCGGTGGGGGTTGGTCGCTACCATGTTCTGTCCTCTCTTGTTTGTTACTCGACACCCGCCACCACCTCGCGACGGTGGCGGGCGTCTATCTCACTTGCCTTCGGGACGCTTGTCCAGACCCTGCGCCGCAAGCACGTCGGCCACATCGTCCACGTGCAGACAGTCGCACATGCATGCGTAGTCCGTCGCCGACTGAACGACCGCAATGTTGCCATTGCAGTAGTCGTTGCCGGGCGTCGCACTGTGAAGAACGCCGAAGGCGACAACCTTGCCGCCTTCCAGCTTGACGATCTTGTCGCCGTTCTTGGCCTCGCGACCGTTTCGATAGTGCATGACAAATCTCCAGTTGTGCCGGTCTTCGTGACGGGTGATCGGCCGACCCGTGTTCAATCAAACAGACTCAGGTTCCGCTTGTCCGCCATCGCGCCCGCGCCGCTGAGCAGCTTCTGCATGCCGCGCTCTGTCATGCCTTCGGACAGCGCGAGGTCGCGGGCGGACTCGCCGCGGTAGAAGCGTTCGACCAGGCGATTCACGTAGCGGGCGCGGATGGCCAGCTTGCAGCTCGGCACCACGATGACGGTGCCGCCGTACTCGTCGCTCAGCTTCTGCGCGGCGTCGAGGCCGATGCAGGCGACGATGGGGTGCGGGCCGTTCTCCTGGTTGTCGATCTCGGCGCGCAGCGGCACATACAGCCGCACGCCCGGCCAGCGGCCAGCCAGCGCGAAGGTGGCGGCCTCGCCGATGCGCGCGACCAGCTCGGCCGCGAAGGCCGGCAGCAGGTCGGGATCGAGGTCGAGCGCGTGCATGATCAGTCCGCCAGCTCCACACCGGCGCGTGCGGCCCAGCCCTTCAGCGACTCGATCACGCGCGAGGCCTCGGCGGTCGACAGCCACTCGGGCGCGCTCATGCGCGTCTGCCGCTTGAGCCAGGCCGACAGCGCGGCGGGCGAGCCGTCGCGCACCACGCCGGCTTGCGCGAGCGCTGCCCACAGCGCCCTGATCTTCTCCGCCTGGCCGTCGCGCGGCTTGCGCTGCTTGCCCACCGTCGCGCCGCAGCTTTTCAGGTGCTCGATCACGCGCTTGCGGCCGGTCCAGTCGAGATCTGCCGCCGAGCGCACGCGGGCGAGCGCAAACAGCATGTCGCGGTAGGCGTCATCCTCCAGCCCGAGCTGCTTGGCGCCGATCTTGATCTGGGCGATCTCGGCGCGGCGCAGATCGTCGGCCGAGCGCGCCGGGCGTGCCTTGCGCTTCTTGGCCGGCTCGGCTTCGTGCTTGCCCACCCGCACGCCGGGCGCGATCTCGGTCATGCTCATAGCTTGACCTCGCCGTCGTCGATCACGCTGTCGTCGGTCATGTTGATGGCGACTTCCTCGATATCGTCGGCCAGGCGCGTCAGCTCACTCAGGTTGAACTGATCGCGGCCGTCCCACTCGCCCGCCATCGCGAGCAGCTTGGCGCGTATGGTGCGCAGCGACCGGCGCTGATTGCCGGCCAGTTGCTTGTCGGTCACACCCATCGCTTCCACCCTTCTTCCGCGGTCCAGTTCATGAGCCAGGTGTTCAGCCCGTCATCGGTCACGATGCGACCACCGGCCCGGCCAACCGCACGCAGCAGCGAATCGGCAGCATCGAGCACGGCATCGTTGCGCGCCTCGTCGCTGGCGTCCCAGCGCACCGCAGTGCGCCAGGCGCCGGACTGCTTCACCTGGAACTGAACGGGGCGCTCAGCCATGACGCACCTCCGGATAGCCGTTGTGCTCGACGCCATCGAGCAGGCGGCCGGCGGCCTTCTTGCCGACACGATTCACAAGCGTCCGGCCGTCGAGCCGCACATTGCCGGCAGCCTTAAGGCGCTCGCCGTCATCGAACGGCGGCACGTAGCCTTGCGACATCAACAGGGAATCGCCAGAAGGCATGACGCCAGCCGTGTCGCGCAGACCCGGGCGCTCGCCCCAGTCATCGGGCGTCCACTCCCCCCACTGCTTGAACAGGAACGGCACGCCGCGCGCCGCGCACTGGTCGCGCAGATCGCGAGCCCACTGCGGGTGCATCGGCCGTGCGTGCGGGCCGCTCTCGCCGCCGCAGATGACCCAGTGGATACCTGCACCGGCGGCGGTCGTGATGTGGCTGCACCAGCCGTCCATGTCCTGTCTGTCGTCGTCGCGGACGGGGCGTCTAAGCTTGAGGTCCACCGCAGACAGCATCGGCTCGACGCTGAGAAACCGCACCGCCGCCGGCGCCTTCAGCAGCAGCGGCACCCGCTCGTCCGCCGCTGCCTGATCCTCGACACTCACGCCCAGCCAGACGTTCGGAAGCGGCCACTTGCCGGCGATTGCGACGCGCAAACCTTCGCCATCGTCCGGCAGCACGCGCGATGCCAGATCGGCGCACAGGAAGGGGCGCCAGTCGTCGCCGGGATATTTCTCGTGCAGCGACGCCGAATCGAACTCGGCACGTTCCGGGTGCGCGTCCAGCCAAGCGAAGAAATCCAGCATCCGCTGCGGGCGTTTGGTCAGCACCTGGAAGCTGTGCCAGCTCGCCCCGGCCATCACGCCGAACACGGCCGCGATGAACTCGAACGGCACCGACTCATGGAACAGGTCGGACATCGAGTTCACGAAGATGCGGCGGGGCTTCGTCCAGCGGCACGGCAGCGGTAGCGCGTCCGCGTGCGTTGCCACTTCGGTGAAGTCGCGGCCGAAGTACTTCGTACCGGGGTTGGCCGACAGCCGCGCCCAATCGCGTTCGGCATAGCAGTGCTTGCAGCCCTGGCTGACCTTGCTGCAGCCGGTAATCGGGTTCCAGGTGGCGTCAGTCCATTCGATGCCGGTCTTGTCAGACATAGGGCAACTCCGCTGTGTGCTCTTCCATGCTCAGAACCCACGTCACCAGATCTTCGATGCGCTTCACCTTGATGCCCAAGCGGTGCGCGACATGCACCTCCAGGTGTGCGCCCTTGCTGTCTTCCCAGCCGGGCAAAAGGGCGACGGTGTCGCAGTCGCACAGCGCGCGAATATCGGCGCGCAGGCACTGTTCCCACGTCAGCGTGGTGTCCTCATTGATCTCCGCCGGATTGACCACCTCGTAGCCGACCGCGCGCAGCTTTGCCGCAGCGCCGTGGAAAGCGGGAAAGTTGTGCTCGGGCAGACCGGACATCGGGCCGCTGATGTAGATGCGCTTCATCACGCACCGCCTTTCACAACCGGCTTCGGGCCGCGCAGCGCTTCCATCCACTGCGGCGCTTCGCCTTCCCCGTGCTCCGCGACGAACTCGGCCCAGCAAGCGGCGTACTCCTTGTGCGCTTCGTTCCAGCGGGTGTTCGCCTCATGGGCATCCGCGGCTGCGTCGCGCTGCCTTTTCGCGATGGCGTTGAGCTGATTGAGCTTCACCAGAACGGCGCGGCGCTCTTCGAGAGTGGGGTAGCTCATCGCATCACCCCATCAATCCACGGCTTCACGATTTCCCATAGCAGCGGCACGACTTCGAGAACCCCCCAGGCGATGTACACGCCGAGCACAACGAACACCAGCAAGAGACTGGACAGCTCACGGTTCCGGAACGAGTACATGTCCTTATCGCTTCGTCGCCCGACCAGGATCTTCAACGCCGCCCAGATCACCGGCAGCTCGCCCATCAGCACCCAGCGCCCCACCATGCCCACCAACATGCAGGCCAGCACGAACGCCACCAGATCAACACCCTGAAACGAATACATCGCCTTCTCCTTTCGTCTGTCTGATCACACCGTGAAGCCCCGCACGCGAGGCTTCCCGCTGGGGTCAGTTCAGCGCGTCGATAAGGGGTTTCGCCGGCTTGAACGTCACGGTCACCTTCTCCGGGATCTGCACCTCGTCGCCGGTGGCCGGGTTGCGGCCGGTGCGGGCGGCGCGGGTCTTGGGTTTCAGCTTGCCGATGCCGGGCAGCGTGACTTCCTCGCGGGCGACCTCGATGGCCACGACTTCGCCCAGGGACTTCAGGATGTGCTCGACGTCCTTCTTCGGATGGCCGGACACGTCGGCTACGGCGCGGATGAGTTCTTGCTGGTTCATGCTGTGGTGCTCCTGGTGGTTGGCCGGTCACCCGGCGGGGTTGAAACTGAGGCGGCGGCAGCGTCGAGTGCGCCGGCGGGGTCGGGCAGCGTGTCGGCCGGGCGGGTGCCGATGCGGGCGGCGAGGATGGCAAGGTGCTGCCACTGCTGGGCGCGCCAGCCGTCGAGGCCTATCAGCAGCAGGCCAATGAGGCCGAAGACCGCGATGGCCCACAGCGGCACCTCGACCATGAGGTTCATGACTTCTCGCATGTCGTCAGCCCTCCGAGTTGCAGCAGCTCGCCCTTCAGGGCGGCGATCTGCTCTTCCTGCCGCGCGATGAGCGCCTGGTCGTTGCGGATCATTTCGCGGCCGATGATGGTGGCGTCGCGCAGCTCTTCGATGCGGCGGCGGATGCGCCACACCGCGAGCCGGTGGCGCAGGCGCGCGACGACACCGGGCGCGCGGTAGGTGTCGATGTAGGCGCCGGGCATCACGCCACCTCGCGGGAACGGGTTTTCGCGGTGGCCTTCGCCTTCTTCTTCGCGGGCTTGTCTTCGTCGGCGACGCGCCGCTGGGCGTCGGACAGGATGGCCTTCACCAGCTTGTCGACGTCGCTCTCGCCGATGCTGATGAATGCCTTGTCGGCACCGCTCACCAGGCGCACGCCGATCTTTGCCAGCTGGCGCTGTTCGAGCTGCGCCAGTGCGTCGGCGACCAGCGTCTTTTTCTCCCGCACCAGCAGGTCGTACAGCTCGGGGTGCAGGTCTTCGATGCGCTTGATCACCAGGTCATCGTCGCCCCAGTCGAGCGAGTCTTCTTCCTTTCGATAGCCGCACTTCACGCCATCGACGGTGAGGCTGCGCGGCGACTGGAAGAGGCTCGGCGACGCTTTCAGCAGAGTCGCCAGCTCGGCTTCGGCTTCGGCGCGCTGCGCCGCCGCTTCGTCGATGCCGGCGCGGTGCTTCTCGGCGATGGGTGCGACAGCCGCGGCCAGCTCGCGCTGCTGCAGCTCGGCGCGCACGGTCAGTTCGCGGTTGGCAATGGCGAGGCGCTGGGCGGCTTCGCGGATGGCCACCAGTTCAGGCGGGGGTGCGGTCTTCTTGCTCATGGTCGTTTCCTTGTTCGGGTTGGTACACGGGTTGAACAATCAGGTCGGTCAGTCGGTAGGCCTGTCGGCGCGAGGGGGCGCGCTTGTAGGCTTCGAGGCTGACCATCACGGTGTCGTCGCTCAGCACATTGACGACGTAGCCGAAGCGGTTCCGGTAGTGCCGCGCCTGGTGCGACACGCGCACACGGCGACCGATCAGCGGGTGTTTCGGGTTCTCGGTGGTCATGGCGTCAGGTCTCCAGCCGCAGCTGGCCCAGCAGCTCGGGCAGCGGGATGCGGCGCAGGCGCGCTTCGAGCTGCAGGCTCTTCATTGCCCGGGCGCGCAGGAAACGGCAGGTGTCTTCCACTTCGCTGGCACGGATGGCGATGTAGTAGCCCTCGCGCGGGGTGCCGCAGATGGCGATGCCGTCTTCGCGCAGCTCGGTGATGAGCGTGCGCAGGTGGCGCTCATGGCAGTTGAGGCGGGCGCACAGGCGGCGCGCGGTGACGCCGCGGTGCGCGCCGCTGTTGCCGTTCTGCGCCAGGCTGGCGAGCAGATCGCTCTTGCTCGCGATGCGTGGCTGCTTGCCGTGCTGGGAATGCGACTGGGAATGTGGCTGAGACAAGGACATGGCGGGTTCCTCAGTGCGTGCCGCTGCCGGGCCGGATATCGGTCAGGTAGGGCGTGACCAGGCCGCACAGCTGGGCGAAGCGCAGGGCCTCGGCCGGCGCGAGCGTGAGGCTCACGCCGCCCTTGGCGAGCTGCATCGAGCCGTCGCTGTGCAGGCACCAGGTGGCGGTGATCTCGTCGCCACCGGCCGCGGTGGCGTTGGCGCGCTCCGCGGCCGGTGTGGGTGCAACGCTGCAGGCCTCGGCGAAAGGTGCACTCGTTGGAGTAACCAATCCTGCAGAGCCGGTGTTTTTCCCCACCTCCAGCTGGGGGGCTGTCGTTCGTTGAACGGCGGGCCTGTTGAGGTGCATGGCGAGGGTGTCGCTGCCAGCCTCGGCGCACTCGACCCGGCCCTTCAAGCGAGGGGAGCGAGGCGATGCCATCGTCACCAGCGTTTCGCGCGTGACGGCAACAGCGAGAGCAGCGGCGGCGCGCGGCGGCAGCTTCTGGGGCTTCAGATCGCCCCGCGTATCGGGGTCGAACTTGGCTTTCCACTCCTTGTAGCTGCGGCCCTTGGCTGTTTCACTGAGCCGGTATTCGGCGATCTCCCTCATGACGCCGCGGCGGTCCTGTGCCTTGACGATGCAGCTCACCAGGTAGCGATTGGCCAGCGGGTGCTTGAGCATGGTCTGCAGGTTGGTCCCGATGCTCGGGAACGCCTCGCGGATGTCCGTGCTGCGCACCACGCCGTGAGCGGCGATGTAGTCGCACAACTGTTCGGTGACGCCGCTGTCTCTTTCCATCGCCGCCGCCCTCGCTCAGTGGCCCAGCTGCTCGACCCAGATGCAGCGCACGCCGCAGATCTGGAACTGCCCGTGACGGAACTGCCTGCCGGTCGCCTCGTCGGTCGACCAGTGGTAGTACGCGGCTTCGTCGCGCTCGACGCGCTCACGCAGCGCTTCGCATTCGGCGAGGTGGATGGTCGGCAGCGCACCCCATGCCATCTGCACGTTGATGATGCGCAGCCCCATGTCGGTCAGCACGCCGACCGCCTGCGCGATGGCGATGGTGGCGTTCAGGAACACGGCGTTGAGCGGCGAAACCGGCTCGGGCACGGTGCGTTGCGGGCGCACATAAGAGACAGTCGCGCTCATGTCAGCAGCTCCGCACGATGTTGGCGTCGACCTTGGCCGCGCCCAGGTGGGCGGCTTCGTTCATCGCCTTGGTGAGCAGGTTGCCGACCAGCAGCGGGTAGCACATCGAAACCCGCTCTTTCGCCTGGCCGACGCTGACCAGCGCCACCAGCCGCTGGCGCACGGCGTCGTAAGCGTCAGCGGCGAACACCTTGCTGGCGTCGACGTTGATCACCTTCAGCCGGTGCGCGACGAAGTCTTCGAGGTCGGAGTCGAGCGGCAGCAGCGTGTGCACTTCGAGGCGGCGGGCCACTTCGCGCGCCACGCCGGCAGCGTTGGCGTTGAGCTTCTTGGTCAGCTCGGGCTGACCGATGAGCACGATGGACAGCAGCTTCTGCCAGCCCACCTTGAACTCGTGAAAGCGCTTCAGCAGCTTCAGCGCGTCGACCGTGAGGTCGTGCGCCTCTTCGAACATGAGCGTCGTGTGCTGCCCGGCCTCGGCCGACTCGGCGAGCAGCTTGTGCGCCAGCCGACTCAGCGTTTCATTGCTCGACGGGATCTTCGCATCCGAGTCGAGATCGCGCACGATGGCTTCGAGCACGGCTCGGCCGCGCACTTCGCTCTTGTCCGGCGTGCTGACGTTGAGCAGGCGCACCGGCAGTTGCTCGCGCTGGATGCGGTCGCGCAGCAGGTCGATCAGCGTCGATTTGCCGGCGCCGGATTCGCCGACCAGCGCGAACAGGCGGTTGTTCTTGACGGCGTCCCACAGGGCTTCGTTCGCATACAGCTGATCGGGGCCGAGAAACACTTCATCGGCGCCGTGCAGGTCTTGCGGGAACGGTTCGCGGAACATTGAAAAATGCTTGCGGGCTTGGGGTGACAGCATGGCGGGCTCCGGTGCGTGGAATTCCTGATCGGGGGCGGGAACGTCGTTCTTGCGCGGACGGATGCGCGAAAGGTCGGGCGCGGCGTCGATCTCGGAACCGAACAGGTCGGCGTGATCGGCTTCGGCCAGGCCGCGGCTGCGCAGGTAGTCGCGGATCTGCTTCTCGATCCATTCGCGCGGGGTGCGCTGCGGCCATACGTCGCGGCTGAGGATGGTGGTCACGGTGGATCGCGCCAGCAGCTCGCCGTCGGTGCCGCGGATTGCCAGTCGCAACATGCTGTGAGATATGCCGTTGGCGGTCATGACTTCGCGCAGCTTCATCGGACGCGTCCATTCAAGATTCGGGTTGATGTAGGCGGTACCGGCCGGTGTCGGGATGGCCCGCAATGTGTGTGTGCTCACGTGGTAACCTCTCGTCGTCGTTGCAGTCCGGGCGGTTTGCGATCTGGTGCAAGTTCGCTTGCAATCGCAATCCGCCCACCCTCGGCCCCGGTGTTCGCAGCACCGGGGCCGAATTCCTTCCGGGCTCAGCCCGTTGCCTGCTGGCGCTCGGCGCCGCGCAGTGCATCCACCTCCGCCTGCAGCCAGTCGGCCGGCACGAAGCCATCGCCGAACTGCGCCGACAGGCGCGCATACAGATCGCTGCTTTTGTCCCCCGCCGTGCGCAGCCGTCGCACGGCCTGCGTGATCTCGACGTTCGGTAGGTCGCGCGCGGCGATCTGCGCGCCGTGCTCGCGCCCGCGCTTGGGCAGGTAGGCAGGCAACTGGGCGCTTTCGATATGAGCGAACGGGTTCAGCGTGATGCCGCCGTCGCCGGTGAAGGCGGTGCGCTGCGCGCGCTGGCGCTTGGCGTCATCCATGCTGGGCAGGCCGTAGGCCTCTTGCGCGATGCGGTCGAGCTGGCGCTGCGCCTCGTTTTTCGGCGCGCCCTTGTAGCCCTCACCGATCACGGCGCCACCGGCTATGAAGCCGTACTCGTTCAGCTCGGCCGGTGACACGGTGTAGGTGGCCACCGTGCCGTCGGGCGCATCGACCAGCACATCGACATCCGGCAGGCGGTAGGCATTGACCACCACGCGCACCTTCTGCTTGGGATACACGTCGGGCAGGTGGCGCAGGGTGTAGATCGCGCTCTTGTGGCCGGGGCAGGCGTAGCTGATCGACAGGTCACCGGTCACCGTGCGCTCGACCGGGCGCGACACCACCAGCTCGCGGCACAACTCGACCGGCGGCGCCAGTACGAGCTGGTCTTCGCGGATGCGTGTCCATGCGCCGAAGCGCGTCATGCCGTGCCGGCTGTGGCGTTCGGTGGCGCAGTAGGCGACGCGCCAGCGGTGATGCCAGGTGTTCAACGCGTCGATGTCGGCCGGCTTCCACTGGCGCAGCAGGCCTTCGAACTCGCGCTCGATCAGGTTGTGCAGGCCCTCGACCATGCCCTTCGCGCGCGGGTTCTTCGGGCGGTGCTGGATCACCTGCACGCCCAGGCGCTCCAGAAGGTTGCGGCTCGTAGCGGCACGCGCGGCGGCACCGGGGTCGAGCATCAGGATGCGCGGCACGCCGTGGAAAGGCTGGCCGGCGCGCTGCTGGATGGCGCGGATGAAGAACTCGTTGAAGCTGGTCGAGTCTTCCGCGCCGGCGTGGTAGTCGCTGTAGAACGCGCCGCTGGTGTGGTCGACGATGGCCCAGCGCAAACACAGGTCGCGCGCCACACGGGCGACCGCGTCTGGCTTGTTCTTGTAGACGTCCGTGTCGTCGATGGCCTTCACGCGCAGCCCGCCTTCGGGCGCGTAGAAGATGACGCACACCGAGCAATCGACCTGCCACACGTGGTTAGGGTGCAGGCTCACCAGGTTGGTGTGAGCGCTCGGCACGGCGAGCTGATCGGGGTGGCACTGATGCAGGCGCATCGCCCGCGAAAGCGTGCTGGTGGAAAAGCTGACCACTTCGCCGGTGTCTTCATCCACCGCGCCGAGTCCGTTTGCGATCAACTGCCGGGCCGCACCCTTGATCGTCATGGTGCGCTTGCCGTTCGCGCGGGTGGCCAGCGCCACCAGACCGCCGCCGATTCGCGCCACCTCTGCCGGAACGCGCGTGGTGCCGGCGTCGCTGCGCCGCTTCCGTGCGCGCGTCAGCCCCAGTTCGCCCATGCGCTTGTACAGCGTGGCCTGGCTCATCTGCAGGCGCTCGCACGCCTCGGCGACGATGGCATTCTTCGCCCCGTGCCCGGCGCTGGCGATGCGCGTGGCGTAGGCGCGCAGCAGGTCGATGATGGCGAGGTCGGCGGCGTGCATGTCAGGCCCCGACACCCTTGGACATACCCTCGACGGCGCTCAGCCACTCGGGTTCGACCACTGCCTGGAAGTCGACGTCCATTTCACGCTCGCGTGCGATATCGGCGATGCGCTGGAACGCGAAGTTCAGGCTGTCGGTCGCGATGCGGCGCAGGCTGACGGCGTTTCCGCCGCCTTGTGACGCGTGCGCCAGGATGTCGGCGATCGCCACATCGAAGGCCTCGACCTGCGCCAGCAGCGCGAGCGTGGCGCCCTGCACCTGCTCGACGGCGTGGCGATCGGCCGCGCGGGCGGCGCGTACCCTCTCGTCCTTCGTGCCGTGCTGCAGCTTTTCCAGCTCATCTTCCAGCTTCTCGATGCGCTGATTGCGATCGCTCAGGCGCCGGTCCTTCGCTTCGGCCTCGGCGATGCCCTTCTCACGCTCTCTGCGGATGGCGGCGCGCAACTCGCTGGTGCTCATCGCGTCGATTTCGTCGATGGTGCCCAGATCGCTGTCGCCGTCGGCCACCGCCTGCAGCTCTTCGTCGTCGAGCGCGACCAGTTCGAGCAGCTTGCTGCGGCCCAGGCCGAGCACGCTGTTGCGCTGTTCGCCCGTCAGCGCTGCGCTGAACTTGCGGAAGGTCTGCATCAGCTTCTGTGCCAGGCGCTTTTCCATACCGACCTGATCGAGCAACGCGACGAACTCTTCCGCCGGCTCGTTGGCGCGCACCCAGCACAGCACGCGGCCGATTTCGTACATGACCAGGCTGGCGTTCGCCATCAGCCCCTGAATCGTGGTGATCGCTGCGGATCGGCTGTACTCGGCCTGTTCAAGCTGCTGCGCGACCTGATTGATCATCGCCGCGCCGGACTGCTGCAGCGTCTGCAGCGCATGCGTGGCCTGCGGCGTGTCGATACCTGTTTCGACGGCCTCGACTTCGGCTTTCTTGGGGCGTGCCATGTTCTTGTGATCTCCGTTGGTTGAGGAATCAGCCGCCGACTTCTGCGATGGCGGCATTGATGCGCTGGCGGCGTTCGGCGGTGCGCGTGGCGATGCGCGTGAGTTCGGCATCGGTGGCGGCGTGGATCTGCGAGCACGCGACCGACAGCGCCCAGTGCTGGCTGTCGTCGTACTGGATCACCATCTGCTCGACGGCCATCGCGCGCAGTGTGTTGAGGACGGTGCTGGCGTTCTCGCCCAGCGCCTTCGAGATCTGCGTGAGGCTCAGCCCGCGGTCCGTGTGTCCCTTGAGCACCTTCATGATCTTCATCGCGCGCAGCACTGCGCGCTGACTGGTGGCGTCGCTCTTGTCGCTCACAGGTCAAGCTCCGGTTGGTTGTGCTTCGCGACGTTGGCGCGGTGCCATGCGAGCTGATTCAGCCCGGCGGTCACCGACGCCAGCACCTCGTCGGCGCTCTTCTCGTCGCGGTAGAAGGACAACAGGTCACCCACCGCGGCGTGCAGCGCGGCCTGCAGGTTGCTGATGTCGTCGGGCGTCGCCGTCTTGCCCTTGGGAATGTCGAGCAGCAGCTGGCCGCTCGCGCTGGCGTTCCAGCGGCTGATCAGGTTGATGCCGCATGCAGCCTCGAAGGCCAGCACCAGCCCGACCGGCAGCCGCGCCTCGCTGATGTACTTGTAGAGCGTGTCCCGGCTGTTGATGCCGCACAGGTCCGCGATGCGCTCGACGCTGAGGTTTCGCGCGTCCTTGGCGTACTCGATACAGCCGTACAACGCGTCCTTCAGCGTGGCCGGAACGTACGACTTCCAATACGCCCGCCTTCTTGGATTCAGGCCCACGACGCACCCTCCAAACAAAGAGCGCTGTTGCGTCCGGGTGAATTCCGTTTCGCGTCGTAAAATTCAGTCATCGCTGAACGAACATTGGGAAGGCAGATGAACACGGCTTCAAACCACCTCTTCGGCTTGAGCAGGAGATCGGGCGCTTGCGATCTGGAGTGCACGGTGCAGCCGCGCAAGAACGTTCGGCGCGCTGCGCGTGTATCGATCCGGGTAGGCGCCCGGCCAAAGCGTGTCCACGGGCACCTCAAGGAAGGCGGCGATCGTGTTCGCGATGAATCGGCTCTTCGACTCGCCGTAGATGACGCGGCGCACCGAAACCGGGGACTTCCCAACCACCCGAGCGACCTCGGACATGGAAGTCCCTTGGGCGCGCAGCATCTGAACAATGCACTCAGGGGTTACCGATTCCTCACCGTGCGCCGATGTCGACGCTCCTAGTTCGGGTTTCATTTTTGGGGTCATTGCCGTAAATCCTTACCTTACGAGGTAACGGTTTCCATTGTAGGTAACGAATTACGTTTAAGTCAAGGGGAGAAAAATGGAACCTTCGGCGATTGGCGAGCGACTGCGCGAAGAGCGCGAGCGCGTAGGCATCTCGCAGACCGAACTGGGCAAGATCGGTGGCGTGGTCAAGAAGACGCAGATCGATTACGAGAAGGGGGCTTCCGCGCCAAACGCCAGCTACCTCGCGAAAGTCGATGAGGCGGGCGTCGATGTGCTGTACGTGGTCACAGGCCGACGGGGGATGCAGTCACCGGTGGAAACGATCCCGCCTATCGAGGCCACGGACCATGTTTCGCAGTCCATACGCCTCGCGGCGCGCCTTCTATCCACCACACTGGGTAACGAACAACGGCGCCTCGGCCTCAGCGATGCTTCGCTGAGTGATATTTTCGGCGTGAATCAGGAGACGCTGCGCCGCTGGAAATCCGGGCAGGCGCTACCTGGCGTGCATGAGCTGGTGATGGCCTCCCAGGGTTCCAGGCTCGATATGGCCTATCTGCTCTCGGGGCACACCTCGGCCAATGCGCCTGCAGCCGGATACGGCGATTCGAGGATGGTCGGCGGCGGGAATGTGATGGGCTCTGATCCGGTTCAACAAGACCGCGCGCTCTATGCGGCATTGCTGAACACGATCACCAACGCCAGGAAGCGCGGCGATCAACTGACGACGGATCAATTCATCCGCGTGGTTCAGGCGATGTACGCGGAGTACCTGACCGAGCAGAACTCACGCATCGCCAATATCGTCGGCAACGATCAAGCGAAGGCTGAGTCAGGGCACACCGGCACACACGGTTGAAACCATTGTTTGCAGGCGTTCACCCAATCGGATGAGTCTGGTCGTTTCATTTCGAAACGCATACGTGGGTAGCATTCCCCCTCAACCACGAGGTTTAGATGGGGGACGAGGGCGACGATTTGTACAGGCGCATTCTGGCCGGGCTGATACAGCCGGGCGAAGCGCAGGTGCAACCTCCGGCGCCGCAAACCCTGCCGCGTCCGCTTCAAGTCGGATCGTGGGTCGTGCATTCTGCGAACGACAGCCGCTTACTTGGAGATTGCACTGATGACGGTTTTCTACAGCCACATCTGCACGCGATGCAAAACGCCTCAGCTGGTGGCAGCACAGGGCAACATCGAGCACGCGTTCCTGCGTGTCGCTGGCACAGTGGCTGTGGTCATCGCGTGGTTCATCTGCGTGGCCACGCTCGGCGCCATCGGCGCGCTTGTTGCCACCGTTGTCTGCGCGTGGCTCGGCTACCGACTGATCCGCTCGCAGAAGACAGCGAACATTGCCCGCCGCACGCACTGCCAGGCCTGCGCAACGGACGGCCTCGTTCCGATCACCACACCGGAAGGCGAGCGCCTGAGCAGAGAAATCGGGCTGCAGCCTGACGACTCGCACGCGTCCACGCAGCACAGCTAAGCTCTTCCCGTCACTCGAAGATCGGTTCCCACGAAAGTCCGCAAAGCGCTCCCGAGGAGACGCGGGGACAATCGTCCGGCGGTGCCTGAGTGCGTCGGGCGTCCGCCTCGTTCATGCCTTCGCCGATCATCCGACTGCAGCTAGCGCACGTCTTCTCACAAGTGCGCAACTCGAAGAGCTTGGTTTCGCTGAAGCGCGAGAGTTCGATGGCGTGCTCAAGCGAGAACTGGCGCGCGATACGCTGCAGCTTCAACCGGTCCGCTTGACCGAGCGCGGCATGTATCGCGGCGAGGTTCGCCGCCATCGCTCGCGTGTGGGGCTTGGTATCGGAGTACATCACCGCGAAGCACAGTTCCCTGAACGCTTCGGTGCAATCCCGGTGCTGCAGCAGCGCGGCCCGGACGGCATCCTCTTCGAGGCCCAGGGCCAGCGCGTTGCTTATGACCAGCTGCTCTTCGGCGTGGCGTGTCCACTCGCGCTCGATCTCGAACGCCTGCGCCTCGGTGACCAGCCGACGAACCTGGTCGGTCGGCCTGTATTTCACGAACACGTACTCGCCGCATCGCTTGCACCGTGTCTTTCGCTGGGGTGGCCGTTCGAACCTCCCACCGCAATGAGGACAGATGTCATCGCTGTTTTGGTCTGCCATTTTTGGCTCCGGTGTAATTCACTCCTCGTGAATGATATTCACCGGCCCTTCCGCCATTATCCGGTTTCGTCCGGCCTCTTCCCGATTTATCTCGCGCGTTCGGGTTGGTTTATCTCCCGTCCCTTCAGGCCATGGCCGCTCTCACAGGGGTTGAGTCCGGGCCACGGCTGGGTCCTGTGGCTGAGGTTCTGTGGGAGGGGTCTTCTGACCCCGACAGCGGTCTGTGATGAAGCGGGCGACATGCAACGGCCCAGTCGCGGCCAAGGCGGCTTCCTCAGGGGTTGCGCCTGATCCGCGGTCGAGCGTCTCTGGTCAGACGCAGCGGGCGAGCAGGGCGACGACTTCGGCCTGGCGGTGCGTGCCGGTCTTGGCCAGGATGCGCTTGAGGTGGGAGCGTACCGTCGCCAGGCCGATGCCCAGCCCGGACGCGATGCCTTCCAGCGAACGCCCCTGCGCCAGCGCGGCGGCGACAGCGGCTTCGGTCCGCGTGAGGTCGAACAGTGCGCGCAGCTTGTCCAGATCGGCCGGCGCTTCCGGATCGCGGATGAACACCAGCGCCGCCGGCCCCTGATCGCCGAACACCGAGGTCGTCGGGCGCAGCGGCGCGATCTCGAGCACGAGCGGCAGCCGTCCCGCACGCGGCACGCACAGCGCGGCCCCGGCATCGCCCGGCTCGCCCTGCGCGAGGTTGACCGCCGCGCGGACCCGCGCCGACAGCGCATCGCGCAGCGCCGGTTGCTGCAGCATGAGGCATCCGCCATGCACCGCCAGTTCGCTGTTCTCGCGCAACAGCGCGTCCGCCATCGAGCTGGACAGCATGACGCGGCAGCGCTCATCGACCACGACCACGCCGGTATCGACGCGATCGAGCGCCTGCAGGGCGGCGGCGTGCGCCTGCGACAGCGCCGACAGGCGCCGACCCAGGCGCAGCGCGCGTTGCAGGTGCGGCAGCAGCAGCGCGACCTTGCTGCGCTCGACTTCGGTATAGGCGCCGGCTTCGCGCGTGCGATGGATGCCCAGCACGCCGATGACCCCGTCGGCCGCCTGGAACACCGCGCCCAGCATGTGGTGGATGTCGAGATGACGCAGCCATTCCTGGTAGAAACCGCTGCGCGCCTGTTCCTCGGGCGTCACCAGATCCTCGTCGGTGATGACGCGCGACAGGCCGTGGGCAACCGAGCGTTCCACCCACAGGTCGCGGCGATGCCAGTCCTCGGCCCAGGCCCGGTCGCGCTCCGCGACCACCAGATTGTCGGTGCATTCGAGCAGATCCACCCGCGCGCCGTCGCCGTGCAGCTTGATGACGGTGCTGGTGGAATCGAGCGCCTGTGCGGTACGCGTCGCCGTGCCCGGCCACAGGCTGCGGTCCAGCGCAGCGTCGTAGTAATGCGCGATCAGCGCCGACAGGCGGGCGTCGGCAAGTTCCGGTGAGGGCATGAGTGACGCCTCCGTGAGCGGGTTTCTCCCCTGTTTGGGGGGCGCAAGCGCCCCGTGCGGATTTCTACCATAGCGCACAGGCGGCACACGACGGGAAACCTCACGCCCCACGCGCGGCAGCCGGGACTGCACCGGCGGCGACGCGCCCACCGACAATGAATGACAGGAGCTTTTCCATGCAGACAGGAACCGTTCTTTCCCGCCTCGCACTGGCCGGCGCGTTGATCGCCGGCGCCTTACCCGCGCTGGCGCAGAACGCCACCACCCCCGCCGCAAAACTCGACATCGCCGGCGTGCGCATCGGCATGACCGAAGCCGAAGCGGTCAAGGCGGTACAGGCCTTCGACGCCAGCGCGAAGCTGAAGCGCAACCTCGCCACCTTCCCCTATTTCGACGGCGTGAATTCACTGGAGTCGCCGGAATTCCTCGACCAGATCGGCGTCACGATGGCCGGTTCCGGCATCGGCATCTGGTTCGCCAGCCCGCCCGCCGAGCCGCGCGTCATCGCGGTCACGCGCCGCGGTTCGGCGCCGCAGCCGCCGGGCAGCGAACAGATGATGGCCTCACTCGTCGCGCGCTACGGCCCGTACGCCGCGCGCACACCGCCTGTCGCCGGCGGTCGCGCCGTCGTGCACTGGAGCGAGGAGGGCAAACCCCCGTGCAGCGTGGACAAGGACCGCAAGGGCCAGCGCATCCCCTGGTCGAACGCCATGGGTACGCTGCTGCAGCCGGGTGCGGTGAAGGTGCTGGAACAGTACGCCCGCCAGCGCGTGCCGCATCTGGTCGCCGCCCTCGGCCCCACGCCGGACGTCGCCCGTTGCGGCATCGTGCTGCGCTACGAATGGAACAGCGAACCAGTGCAGAACTTCGAAGCCTGGCTGGTCGATCAGGGCGGCATGGTCGCCAGCAACCGGAGGTCGGCCGAGTGGGTGGAACAGCTCAAGGCCGAGGCGGTGCGGAAGCTGAAGGGGCAGGGGACTGCGCCGAGGTTCTGACGAGGCGTGATGCTGCAAAGTGGGGCGGCGCCCGGCAAGCCGTCAAACGGGTTGTGACGCGGGCGGGGCTCACGGTCGCCCGCTCTGCCTTTCCCTTGAGTCCGGGCGCGCAGTCAGGCACGCGAAACGAGTGGAAAGTCTTCGGGACGCCGGATCGAGCTCACGGAGAGGTCGATGTCGAGGCTCGGCCAGTACAGATGATCAGGCGCAGGCCATTCCACGTTCACGATCTGTTCGACCGTGGCCTGTCTGAACCACGGGAACTGCTCGTAGGACAGCAGCAACTCTTCATCGCCCAGAAGTATCCAGAAGCCATGACGAGAGATGTTGGTGACTTCAGCCACCGAAGTGGTGGTTCCATGCATCTTCGATCTCCTTGATGTGCCCTAGAACGACAGTTTGCGCGTCCGCGATCTGGCGGGGCGTCAGGCCGGTGGACGTCGCGAGATGGACCACCGGCGTGAGCCAGAACTTGGCCTCGCCGTCCGGATGTGCGACGTGCACGTGAATGCGTGTTTCTTCACGGGAGAAGAAAAACAAGCGGAACGGGCCATCGCGCACAACGGTAGGTGCCATCAAGCGACTCTAACGAACTTACGGTGCGAAATATATATGGGGTCTGACCCCGATAATGCTCCAAGGGCGGCGAACATCGGTCTGCGCGCCACGCTTGAGCTGACGTTCGGGCGATTCACACGGCGCGTGTGCGGACCACGCTTGAGCGCTTCACAGCATGCGCGACACGATGCGCTGCGTTTCGTCGCTGAACTCGGCAAACTCCTGATCCGTCAGCAGATTTTCCCGTCGCATCTCGGTCAGCTTTAACAGCGCGTTGGAGCGGCTCAGCCCGTCGAATGCAAGCGCGATCTGCTTGTCGCGGTCCTGTATCAGCTTGAAGATGCTCAGATAGCGCTCATGGCTCGTGTCCTCGCTTTGGGCGACGAGCATCAGTTCTTCCAGGATACGGTTACACAGGCGCTCTAGCGCAACCGGCTTCAGCGTGCTGAGCCGTCGCCATTCTGCTTCAGGGATTCGCGTCGTCATGGTCTGTTCGGGATGCCTGTTGGTGGGATCGATGAATGGGTTCCGTTCTAGGGGTCGCTCCTCCTCGTAAGGATAAGCGCGGTAGCTGCATGAAGCGAACGCTCACGCGAAGCGGCGTTGCGTCACTGCGTATCGAAGCCGAATTGAGGGATGCTGCAGAGGAGGTATTGCATGAGGGCGAGACCTTCTCCAGTTTCGTTGAAGCATCGATCCGCGAAAGCATCGCCCGCCGCTGCGTGCAGGCCGAGGTCCTAGGCCACAGTTTGCCTTGCGGGGCCGCGCACCCGAAACCGGGCGCTGTATAGGCGCTGACGAAGTGCTCGAACGTCTGGATACGATGCTGGCCAAGGCCTGGGCGGGCAAATGAGCGATCGCATCCGCTTCACCTAAGAAGCGGAAGCCGATCTGGTCCGGCGCTAGTCATTCCTGCTGGAGTGATCCCTCGAACCACCGAAGGAAATGCCCGTGCGACGGCCTTACCGGGTCGTTAACTGAGTGCTCGACGTTCCTCTGATCGTGACCGGCTGACCGGACACGGCGTCTTCGATCCAGACTGTCGAGGCGTCCTTCTCCAGCTTGCCCTTCACGACATAGACCTTGTCGGCTTCAGGAGTGAAGTCGAGTTCTGCTTCGACCGACCAGAAAGTGCCAGCCATTCGTGAAGCGATCTCGTGTATCGGAGCGCCTGTTGCATGCGTTCCGACAACGACCACCTTCAGTGGCTTCACTGGAACCAGACGAGAGGGGAACTGGGCGGACAGACGGAATCCTTGCCCCGCACTCGCGCGTCGGGATTCTCCAACTGCAGTGTTGGACACGCGGGTGCCATCTACGGACGCAAGGTAGAAAAGGCGAGCCTTGCTTCCGTCTTCGATCTCGCCCGAATCAATGACAGTCGCCATCGCGACATTACTCAACGTCAGCCGCAACTCACCGAGTCGGCTCCCCGGAATGGACGCCGAGTGCCCGGCATCACCATGAACGATGAGAGGGCCGGGTGCTTCTTCCGTCCCGTGAACAATCACATATCGCGCTCGTTCAGGAACGGCAACACGCCCCTCGAATCGATTGCCTTCGAACCTCTGGCGCCGGCTTTCCATGCGACCGGAGCTGCGGGTTTCGATCATGTTTCGATCGTCGTCGAGAAAGGTAAAGACTGGCACCAGGGTCTTCAGCTGATAGATCATGATGCCGCCATGTGGTGCCGACGCGTAGTCCAGGTAGCGTCGCGCAGCGTCGTCCGGTAGAGAGAAGGACGCAAACCTTCGCGGAGTGCCGTCAAACAGGAAGTTCGGTGATGTGGCATCGATTTTCACCGTCGCCGTGTTGCCGAGCCTAAGACCCGTGAACTGCATCGCTTCCGGTGTCACGGTTTCCTGATGCGCCTGGGCCTCGCGGTCGTTCTCCTCGATGACAGTGGTTGCACAACCGGCCAGCAACGACAGCGAGATCAATGCAGCAGAGAGTGCGCGCAGAGGTAGTGTCATTTTAATTTCTTGATGTGCGTGTTTGCGGAGGATACAGGGGACAGATCACGTTATTAAAATCGTGGTCTGTCCCCGATTGCGTACGCAGCTGGCAGGGCGTCCGGTTGACGGAGTGGTTAGCCGCCATGCCGAGAAATTGGGACAAAGACGCCCACGTGCCTATCTACGTTGTACGAGAGCCCTCCGCCGAACTTGTAATCTTGAGTGTGGCCGCGAAGCTCTGTGGTGTCTGACTCATAGAGCGTGAATCTGTAGCTCTGTTTGAATGAAGCTGAGCCTGGCTCTACATTGACGACGAGTTCAGCCACGTATTCTCCAGGCTGCCAAATAAAGAGCTGCTCAAACAGGTCGGTGAATGGGGCGACCAATTCAGGTTCAGCAACAACGGCTTGCTTGTCCTGTTCGGGGCGAGCGTCCAACTTGCGCCGAATATCGGCGGCGAGCCTTGACTCGCTCTCGCGGTAGAGCTTCTCGGTTGCACGATCAAACAGATTTAGAAAGGTCGTGGCGTGTGCCCAAGTTTCCCCGGGCTTAACTGTGAAAGGCACGAAAAGAACAGGCGACTGTGAGGATGGGCTCTCGAAGTAATTTAGCGCCGGATAGACTCCAATGGCTTTCCCGTCTCTTGTTAGGGAGACCTTCAGGCCGCGAACTCGGAGTTCTCGTCCGCCAGTGTTTCGGACGCTAACGAACATCCCCACGTTGGGGTTACCAACCTTGTGAGTGACTTGTATTCGGCTATGGACTTCGACCTCTACACGACGCGGGCGAAACCACAGATGGACCGGCGGCAACTGCGATAGCACCAGCGCGGCGATAGCGACAACTGCCGACCAGAACTGCCAGTCAAGATAGAACGGTTGTGATGGCACAAAGTCTCCCTTGGCGGCTAATGTGTTAGCTCACGGACGCGCCGCTTGCGGCGCGTCCCCTGGGGCGGAAAGTTAGATGGCTAGTAGTTCGGGCGGCCATTGAAGTAGGGCATGCGAAATGTTTTGGTAACGCCATCGCCTACAAATTTAACCCTTACGTTCGCACTCGGAAGTATTGACACCTTCTCGTGGTGAAGCTCTCCGCAAGCGATCAGCGCACCCGATTTTGTACTGATTTTCACGCTTGGAACGGGCTTTCTGATTTCGTCTGGAAAGAAGATTGGTGGTATCTCCGATATATCGTGGATTAACCCAGCCAAGCCCTCTGTGTCCTTGGCGCTAACGTGGCGATGATTGGTACCAATGCCGCTCGCCTCGTACACAGCTTGTGCAAGATGCGTCCCAACAAAATAGATGCCACATAAGTGAAATCGAAAGTCGCGAGCTACAGAGAAAGCAGTATTACCCCCTTCGTGAATGTCCTCTTCCGGTCCAACAGCTCCGTCGTGGTTTGCTCATTCCACAAAGTAGCCGTAGGAGTTCCCGCCAGGCCATGAAAATAAGACTGGACGTAAGCGACCTTGGTCATGCTTGATTTTGTTTACAACTTTCCCAATGTGATCCCGATAGGGGCGGATGGAGGATTTGAACTGGGAATAAGTCTTTTTGTACTTAGGATTGCTCTCTGACTCGAAAAAACACCGTATGACATTGTTGCAGTCATCAACGTGCTCAATAAGTGAATCTAAAAGCGCATCGAGTGAATCTAGGAACACTGTATTCATCTCCTCGTGCTCATTGCTTGTGCTGAATGGTAGCGATAGCCGTTTATACGATTTCAGCGTAGCGGAGAAGCGGCCGACGACCTGTGAGATTGAGATGTTATAGACGGCCAACGGGTGGCGAAGCTTGAGCCGTGATTGAAAGGTCGGAAAATCTTTTGCTGCCTCCAATGCGCTTGTAGCCCGTGGCGCCACTGCGATCATGGACGGGAGTTGAGTGCTAAAGATCATCGCGGGATTGCCATCTAACGCAAAATTGAGCGGACGCCGTAGGCGGTCCGCTCGAAGGACTGGTTAGGCCTTCGTGTGGCGAACATAGTGCTTGTCAAACTCTTGGAGTATGTTGGGGTTGTAGAACCGCTGTCGAGAGCTTGTCGGATTCGTGGGGTGCAAAAGGCGAACGATGACGAACTTCGTATCCTTCTCGAGCGCCTGGCGAATCTTGTGGAACGCCTTGTTCTCCAAGAAGTTGGTATAGCGCCGCTTCATGGTGTTTGCCAGGTCACGATACGTCATCGGGTAGTTCTTGAGTACATCCTCCTCACGAACCGTGATAGCCGGTGCGCTGGGGTCATCAGTCCAGCGGAAGGCCACGGAGGCAGTGTCCTTGCCGCGAATGAGCTTGGTCTCCATTCGAAGCGCTACGTGCTGCTTTGCCTCAGGCTCAAGTGGCTGCTCTTCAAGGGCGTCCAGATAGGCGAGGAGACGCTGCACCTGATCCGGGTAGAGGGCGCGTGTCGCAGGTTCCGCTGCCTCGAAGCCGTGGTAGAAAGAGATCGGCATGAGGAAGAAGTTGTACTTGCTCAGATCGAGCTGGAACCACTCTGTCGCGAGGCAGAGGTAGTTGCGTAGCGACGCAGTGCCGATCTCTAGGATTCGGCGTCCCAAGTAGAGGTCTTTGTTCAGGAAGTGCACCGCGTTGTCGCGGATCTCGATAAGGGCCAAGAAGTTGTCTCGGCAGGCCGGCTCTAGGCCGGAGTCTTTGTCGTCGCTTAGCTTGGCGGCCAGATACGGCGCTCCGTGGGAGAGAGGATTGCCGCTTCGGTTTGCCTTGGCAATCATGCCCCCCTTGCCGTCGTCGACAAGCACATACAGCGACTCGACCGCGTCCTTGTGATCGACCAGCCATTTCGCTTTAAGGAGGAGTTCCCAGGCGTTGCACATGAGCAGCGCGAACGCCTCCTCGCGGTATGAGAAGTTCGGCTTGTTGTACACCTCAATGGCAGCAATAGCCGCTTGAACCGACTTCGATGCGAGGTCTGCGCTGAGCGACATTCGAAGGCCTAACGACGCTGTAGAAAAACCCCATCTCGGCGCAAGCGGTTGCATCCGGCCTTCGCCGGCTCGAAGTCGTTCATCATCGTTTCAGCCTTCCGATCTTCGCTTCATCGTCGTCCCCTGACGTGTGCCGTGGCCGTTGCCGTACGCCGTTGCGCTGTGCGCCATTCCGCCCGCCAGCTTACCTAATTCGCGTATCCGTGGTGCCCGAGCTTTTCGATGTTGTGCACCAGGCAGTAGAGCTTCCATTGCCCATCCACCTTCTCCCGCCCGCGCAGCGTGAAGCGGGTGAGCCGCTTGTTGTGCCGCAGGTTGCCGAACACGGGTTCTACGGTGGCAAACCGCGCGGCAATCATCCGTTTGCCTTCCGTGGAATCGATGCGTCGCTTCATTCGCTCGGTGTGTGATTCGTTGTGGCCTCGCTTGCCGCGGAAGAAGGCGACTTGTCTCACCTTCGTCTTGTCCGGCGTGCGCAGGCAGCGGGTGCGCTGGTCGCACGGCACGCAGTCGCGCGCGGCGCCGGCGTACTTGGTCTCGGCATAGCCGTTGATGGTGCACTCGCCCCCGTTGCGATAGAGGCGCTTGCCTGCCGGGCACAGGCAGTGGCTGCGGTCTGGCGCTTCGGTGAAGTCGGTGGTGGGATAGTGGCGGATCTTGCTGGCGGAGCGCGCTTCCTTCGCCTTCTCGCTCTTGTCCCACAGCGCGTCGGGTTTTGCCTAATAGAGAACAGGGGTCAGACCACAATTCGACCGATTTGAACGGGATTCGAAGGGCTGAAAAACGTGATCTGTCCGCTATTTTCCCGCCCTCCCGCCAACCCCTCCCTCCGCGAGATCGTCATTCCGTTTAGTACCAGCGGTTATGTCGCTCTGTACGAGATTGAGAGCGAGGAGATCGTGACGGTGCTGGCGGTCAGGTATCAGTGGAAGCATGACTATCACTGATGTTCCTGAGTTGAGGATTGTGACTCGCTACTGCGATGTGGAAACCGTGGTCTGTCTTCTATATACACATTGTTAGACCGCTCCGCCATCGTCGTCCGAACGAGGTAGTTCGTCCAGTAACTGTCCCCACTGCACAACGCGTTCGGAGGTGCGGGCGAACTTTTCAAATGATTTCGATAGCCGGCTTCCGACTTGACGGAGTGACCTTGCTGCTTTTCCAATTTGAAGTGCGGTGTTGCCCATGCTTCGAGATCCCTCCACTGTTGTTGCTGCCGCATCCACAAGCGCACGCATCTGAACTGGAAAATCAGGAGCGTCCAGTAGTTGGTTGGGATCCTCCTTGACGCGCTCCAGAAGATAATGGAACCCCGGTTCCATTCGGCTCACGGTCTGCTCATAGTCTGCAGCAACTACCTCCAACCGTGTAGCAGGCCCCCCTAGTTTGGATGCGACTTGGTTCGCCAAGGCTAATCTTGCGGCGGCGCCGCCCCCGCGCGCATCTGCTTGCCGCACATTTTCCGTCGTTTCAGTGAAAATGCGTGAGATGTCTTCGTTGATGGTAGCGGCGGATGCCAGTGTCTGCCCCAGCGACTGAGTGGCGATTTCGCTATCGGCAAGCAGTTCAAGAAAACCAGGCTCTTCGTCTTCATATACTTCCTCGCTCGCGCTATGGTCCTCCTTGGTGTTCTGGGCCTCCGTTGAATGAACCGATATCGTCTCGAACCATACCCGCGTTGCAGTTACCGGGTCGCCGCCCGAATCTAAATTTTCACCGAGAACTTTTGCTAAGTTCTTTCTGGCTTCAACTAGTCCCGATTCGGTGCGTTTGAAGATGATCGTTCGAATTGCGGCGACGTCGAAGGGAAGGCGTCCCTTTTCACCGATTTGAATAGTGAGCTTGCCGGTAGTGTGTCTAAGCCCCAGTTCGTACATTACGTTAGGATTTGCGCCGGTCAAATCTGCGATTACGACGGGAGCGTCGCGCAGATGTCTAAAAATTTGCTCAGGAATCTCTCCGGTCTTTGTAATGGTGTCCGCACGGATGGCATCAACTCCGAAGGCAGTGCAAGCGGGAATGATTACCTCTTCCAGAATCTGAACGCCCTCTTCATACGCAACCCGAGCAGGTGTGCCATCAGAAGCCTGCTTGTCGCCGATCGGTCCAATCACAAAGGCTTTGAGATGAGGTGTGGTCATATTTGAACGCTGTTGAGGAGCGGCAAGGGTATCGGAGAAGCGCGAGACTTAATGGTTGAGCTCTAAAGAAGCTTAAAAATCCAATTTAGAAATATTTTAAAAATAGAGATCGGGCCACAATTTTGCTACTTTAAAAAAGATCCAAAAGACTGAAAGACCTAGTCTGGTCTCTATTGATTTTACTCTTCCGATTCGGCGCGGCGCGAGGCGAGTTCCTCCTCCAATTCTATGCAGAACTCGGCTACGAGCAAGTGAGACTCCGAACTTGTAGCAAACATTTCGTCACGGACGAACTGACTATAGTCAAGCGTTCTACGCAGAATCTCATCGTTGTAGGAGGTGAGCGGATATTCAAATGCACTCAAGGTAGGTAATGAGTACCTTCTTTTTCGTTCGGCTGATTTCATCGATCGAAGCAGCGTAAGAGCTTCGTCAATCTTATCCCCGACTTCTCTCGGGCGACTCGGTGTGGCCATTGCACGAATCTTCGCGATGTCAACTTCGAGTTCTGGCCACCATTTAATGAAAACTCGTTCCAATGTTGCTGCATCAAACGGGGTGCTCCGGAGCGCATTCAAACTCGCCAGTAGCCGTCGAATTCCGTCTTCGTCAGCGTGCACTGCTTGGAACAAGCCAAGCGGTTGCGGAACATCGGTGTAAGAAAGATCCAAAAGGACGGGCACCACACGACTAACGTCAATGTGCTTCGCAAGAGCACCGCATTCGAAGAGGATCCAGCGCGAATTTAGGTTCTCGGGTGTCAGGCAGACGATTCCGGTCCCGTGTGCGTCTAACTGCATTCCGAGAGTCGGAAATGCCTGTGTTCCTGCCTCTATGTCCACGTCCGACATCCAGGGGCGCAGATCCTGGATGACCAAGGGCAGCCATGATCGAAGCAGAAGGGCAAGTTCCTTGGATCGGTAGCCGGACCAGCTAATGAAGGTCTTTAGTTCAGGCATTATTTCCCTCTCTCCAACGAGTGACCTGCGGCTGGCGGTCGTTGCGCGAAGGGTAGCTCAATGTGCTGCATCCTTAAATCCATCGACTTTTTGGCCCGTTCTTTGGGCGACGAAGGTTATGCCGAGCGACCGACGGTTACAGCCCTTCAGAGGCGCAATAAAGAAAGGGCCTGTCTTCCGACAGGCCCTTTCCGTTTCAGCGATGCGCCCTTGTGGGCGTAGCCGTCAGCCGCAACTCCCCACCGCGCCGCAGGCCGTGCAGAAATCGCACCCGTCCTTGCGTATCACCGACTGGTTGCCGCATTCGTTGCACAGCGCACCCTGCATGAGCTTGGGTTCGTCGTCGCCGCGCGGGGCTTCGAGGATGCCCATTTCGCGGGTGGGGTAGCCGTCCTCGTCGAGGATGCCCAGCATCGCGTAGCGGTGGATGATGAGGCGGGCGACGTAGGCGACGGTCGACGGCCAGTTCTGCTGGCGGCGGGTGCCGGGCACGAAGGCCATGAAGTCGCCCAGCGGTTCCGGGTAGCTGATGAGCTTGCGCAGCTTCATGCCTATCCAGGCCGGGTCCATCACGCGCATGTCGAGCGCGAGGATGCGGGTGAGGCCGTCGAGCGCGCGCGGGTAGTTGCCGGACAGCCACACCGAGTAAGGCCGCGTTTCGCCGCCGGGCAGGGTGATTTCCTTCAGACCGAGCACGAAGTCTTCACCGGTGGCCGGATTGCTGATGTCCACTGTCCAGCTCAGCGTGCCGTCGGTGCCGGTCTTCGGCTCCTGCACGGCGAACAGCGTGTCGAGCACTGGTGTCGGCGCTTCGCGGTCGAGCGCGCCCAGCTTGTCGCAGCGATAGCGGATGACGTTGGCGAAGGCGGCGACCACGCCCGGCATGCGGCGGTGTTCGCCGGTCGGCGGGAAGGGCAGGTCGAAGCTGGCGTCGCCGACGGTCTTGGCGAGCACGTCGAGCTTGAGCTTGAGCCAGCCCGGATCGTTGGCGCGCATGTCCATCGACAGCGTCTTGGCGACGGCGCCGAGGCCGCGCGGCTGGTTGGCGCCATTGACCCACACTTCGAAAGGCAGCGGCTGGATGCGGCCGTCCGGGCCTTCGTTTTCGGTGTGGCCGACGAACAGCGCGAACTCGCCGCCCGGCGTCTTCAGCATATAGGTCCAGCTCGGGTTGCCGTCGCTCATGTCCGGCCGGCCGGGCCAGCGCAGGCTGGACAGCACCGGCGCCGGCAGCGCGCCGATGGACAGACGCTGGTTGGCGCCGACCGCCGACAGTTCAACGTCGTGCGGCTGCTTCTTCTCTTCCGTCTTCGGCGTGTCGACCGACAGCACGCTGCCAAGCACGCTGTTCGGGCGGTAGGTGGCGAGGCCTTTGAGGCCGGCCTTCCAGGCGGCGAGGTAGAGATCCTCGAAGTCGGCGTAGGGGTAGTCGGCCGGCACGTTCACCGTCTTCGAAATCGACGTGTCGATGTAGGGCGCAACCGCGGCCACCATGTCCTTGTGCGCGGCGGCGGAAATTTCCAGCGCGGTGACGAACCAGGGCGGCAGTTTTTCCATGTCACCGCCGAGGTGCTTGAACAGGCGCCAGGCGTAGTCCTCGACTGCGTATTCCTTGAAGGTGCCGTCGGCCATGCGCTTCTTGCGCGTGTAGGTCCAGGAGAAGGGCGGTTCGATGCCGTTGCTGGCGTTGTCGGCGAAGGCCAGCGAAATGGTTCCGGTGGGCGCGATCGACAGCAGGTGCGAATTGCGCAGCCCGTGCTTGCGGATCTGCTCCTTCACCTCGGCCGGCAGGCGCGACGCGAAGTTGCCGCCCGACAGATACATGTCGGCGTTGAACAGCGGGAAGCTGCCGCGCTCCTTAGCCAGCTCGACCGAGGCAAGGTAGGCGGCGTCGCGCATCACTTCGGAAATGCGCGAGGCCATCAGCCGCGCTTCCTGCGAGTCGTAGCGCTGGCGCAGCATGATGAGGGTGTCGCCCAGGCCGGTGAAGCCGAGGCCGACGCGGCGCTTGGCCATCGCTTCGTCATGCTGCTGTTGCAGCGGCCAGTGCGTCACGTCGAGCACGTTGTCCAGCATGCGGATGGCGATGGCCACCACTTCGCGGAAGCCGTCGAAGTCGAATTCGGCCGCTTCGGAGAAGGGCCGCTTCACGAAGCGCACCAGATTGATCGAACCCAAGTCGCAGCAGCCATAGGGCGGCAGCGGCTGTTCGGCGCAGGGGTTGGTCGCCTCGATGCGCTCGCAGTAGTAGAGGTTGTTGTCGCGGTTGATGCGGTCGAGGAACAGAATGCCCGGCTCGGCGTGATCGTAGGTCGAGCGCATGATCTGGTCCCACAGATCGCGCGCACGCGGCTTCGCATAGACCCACAGACCGTCTTCGCGCTGGTAGGCGCCGGCTGCCTTGAGGTCGGGTGCCGGCTCGGCCTTGTGCACCAGGTCGACCGTGGTGTCGGCTTCGACCGCCTTCATGAACACGTCGGTCACGCCGACCGACACGTTGAAATTGGTCAGGTCGCCGCCGTCCTTGGCGTGGATGAATTGTTCGATATCCGGGTGATCGCAGCGCAGCACGCCCATCTGGGCGCCGCGGCGGCTGCCGGCGGATTCCACCGTTTCGCACGAGCGGTCGAACACGCGCATGTAGCTGACCGGACCGGAGGCGCGCGATTGTGTGCCGCGCACGCGGGCGCCCACCGGACGGATGCTGGAGAAGTCGTAACCGACGCCGCCACCGCGGCGCATCGTTTCGGCGGCCTGGGCCAGTGCGGTGTAGATGCCGGGGCGCTCGTCCTCGATTTCGGTGATCGAGTCGCCGACCGGCTGCACGAAGCAGTTGATCAGTGTTGCGGTGAGATTGGTGCCGGCGGCGGAGCTGATGCGGCCGGCGGGTACGAAGCCGCGGTCCTGCGCTTCGAGGAATTTCGCTTCCCAGTGCGCACGGCGGTCTTCCGCCTCGGCCTGGGCCAGTGCCTTCGCCACGCGGCGACGCACTTCGGCGACGGTGGTTTCGCCGCCCTTGGCGTACTTCTCGATCAGCACTTCGCCTGAAATTTCCTGCTCCGGCAGGCAGGCGATTTTTTCCTCTTCGGTCAGTGGGACAAGATCGATCTGTTGCATGTGTGGGCTCCTCCCTGACGTGAATCTTTCGATTCTAGGCCGCTGATACGAGGTCGGACAGCCTTGACAGGGGCGTGTTCCGGCGGTCGTCCGCGCCCCTGCTGGCATTGGCTGCGATGCCCACGGCCCGGCGGGCGATTGCGGTGCACCATGACAATGCGAGGGCGCGGGGGCGGGAAAAGGCCCGGCAGTAATCACCTCCGGCCACGGGCGGACTTGGCGGGTCGTTGGCTTCGATGCAGGCTGCTGTCGGGGTCAGAAGACCCCTCCCACAGAACATCGGCTCCGACTGCCGATCGGGCTCGATCCCCGTGAGAGCGACCTTGTGGGAGCGGCCTTGGCCGCGATACGGCCTTTGCTGTCCGCAGGCTTCGATGCAAGCCGCTGTCGGGGTCAGAAGACCCCTCCCACAGAACTCCGGCTCCGACCGCCGATGGGGCGCGATTCCTGTGGGAGTGACCTCTGTGGGAGCGGCCTTGGCCGCGACACGGCCGTTGCTGTCCGCGAGCTTCGATTCAGGCTGCTATCGCGAGCTCGCTCCCACGAAATCGGCGTCAGCCGTGCAGGACGCGCTCGCTGCGCTGGGCGAAATAGAACCACTCGTTGCCCGGTGTGGCGCCGGGATTCGGGAAGACGATGAAGCCGTCGCGTTGGGCGCGCACTTCGCTGCCGTCCTCTCGCATGCCGATCAGGTCACCGGCGGACACCGGGTCGAAGCTGGCCCAGGGGCGGGCGAAGGTGTCACCGGCGTGCAGCCGGTCGATCACTTCGACCAGCTTCAGCAGTTCGCAGTCGGAGCGCGCGGGCGGTGGTGTTTCGTCGGTGAGGCCGAGGTGGGCGAGCGTGTTGCGGATCGCACGCCAGGCGAAATCGGGCGCGCTCGGGTCTTCGTGCTGGCCGCATTCGAGCGTGATTGCGTAGCCGCCCATGCGGCGCATGTATTCGGTGGTGCCGACGCCGTAGTCGGGGTCGGTGCTGAGCAGTTGCGCGCGCTCGGTCGGCGCGGTGCGCGCGAGTCGGGTACGGACGCCGGTTGCATAGGTGTCGAGCCAGCCCTCGACCAGGCGACGCGCACCGAGGCGCAGCGCCATCGCCTCTTCGGCTGCGGCGTGGGCGAAGGGTTCGAGCGGGCCGGTGTTGTCCTGCGGGCCCAGCATGGCGAAGGGCTCGCCGCCGGTGTGGAAGGAATGCAGGTCGAGCAGCACCTCGTGCGCCGCCAGCAGCGGACACAGTGCGTTGGCGATGCGGTCCTCGTAGTCCTGCGGAGCCTCCTTCGGGCCGAGATTGCGGTTCAGGTTGCGGTCGCCCGCCCGCTGACCGCGCAGATAGGCGAGCGGGTTGGTGACCGGCACGAAGGCGACCGAGCCACGCAGGATGCGCAGCTCGCCGCGGTCGAGTTCGCCAAGGATGCGGGCGATGCCCTGGGTGCCGCAGGTTTCGTTGCCGTGTACGGCGCCGAGCACGATCAGTTTCGGGCCGGCTTCGAGGCCGTGGTAGCAGTGGGTGCGCAGGCTGGTCAGGTTCATGAGCTGCAGGACAGTGCGGAACAGCCGGGCTTGTTGCGCGCCCATTCCGGGCGGCGGCCGGCAAGGTCGTCGAATTCCGGCTGTTCATCGTAGGGGCGCTGCATCATCTTCAGCAGGCGCTCGATCATGCCGGTGTCACCGGCGGTGGCATCGTCGATCGCACGCTGGGCGAGCCAGTTGCGGACGATGTACTTCGGATTGGTCGCGTTCATGCGGGCGATGCGTGCGGCATCCGGCTCACCGCCCGCGGTGACGCGTTGCGCCCACTGCTGCAGCCAGCCGAGCAGCTCGCGGCCATGCTCGGGCGACGGCCCTTCGCCACTGTAAAAGGCTTCGTGCAGCGGAGCGAGCGCTGCCGCGTCGCCCGTCGCGGCGGCAGCGAGCGGCACGTCGGCCAGGCGACGGAAGAAGATCGTGAAGTCGCACTCCTCGTGCTGCAGCAGCTGGAACAGACGGCTGCGCATGTCCTGCTCGGCGTCGTCACCGGGTGCCGGCAGCGGCAGGCCGAGCTTGTTGGCCAGCATCGCGGTCCAGCCGTCGGCGAAGGTCTGTTCGTAGCGTTCGAGCGCGGCGTCGATGGCGTCGCGGTCGTCTATCAGCGGCGCCAGCGCGGCGGCCAGACGGGTGAGGTTCCAGTAGCCGATCTGCGGCTGGCGGCCATAGCAGTAGCGACGGCCCTGGGCGTCGGTGGTGTTCGGCGTCCACATCATGTCCACGCCTTCGAGCCAGCCGTAGGGGCCGTAGTCGATGGTCAGGCCGAGGATGGACATGTTGTCGGTGTTCATGACGCCATGCACGAAGCCGACGCGCATCCAATCCACCATCAGCGTCGCGGTGCGGCGGCAGATTTCCGAGAACCACTCGGCGTATGAGCCGATGCCCGGGTAGTGATGCGTCATCACCCAGTCGGCGAGCTGGCGCAGCAGCGGCAGTTCCTGCTCCGAGGTCAGGATTTCGAAGTGGCCGAAGCGCACGAAGCTCGGCGCGACGCGGCAGACGATGGCGCCGGGCTCGTACTCCGGACGCCCGTCGTAGAACATGTCGCGCACCACCTGGTCGCCGGTGGCGACCAGACTCAGCGCGCGCGTGGTCGGAATGCCGAGGTGGAACATCGCTTCGCTGCACAGGAATTCGCGCACCGACGAACGCAGTACTGCGCGGCCATCGGCGCGGCGCGAGTAGGGGGTCGGTCCGGCGCCCTTCAGTTGCAGTTCCTGCCGCTGACCGTGGATGTCGAACATTTCGCCCAGCGTGATGGCGCGGCCGTCGCCGAGCTGGCCGGCCCAGTTGCCGAACTGGTGGCCGCCGTAGCGCGCGGAGTAGGGCTGCATGCCGGGCAGCACGCGGTTGCCGGCCAGTGCCTCGACCGCCGCGTCGACCCGCGCCGGGCGGGCGAGGCCGAGCTGGGCGCCGAGCACGTCGGACCAGGCCAGCAGTGCGGGCGCGGCCACCGGCGTCGGCAGCGTGAAGGTATACGACGCGTTGCGCACCTGGCGGGAGCGGATGAGGTCCGATGGATCCGCCGGCAGGCTGCGTACGAACAGGTTGTCGAACTCGATCTCGTCGAGTCGTTTGTGTGCGGCTGACATGGATGCGCTGGTACGTGCGGAAGACTGCATTGTGAGCGAAGCGACGGCGCGCGGGTTCAATCGTGATGAAGCGCGGACAGCCAGACCTGCAGACGGGTGTCGGCTATGCCCTGGGTGATGCACACCACGGTCGAGCCGCGCGCGGCGTCGGGCCAGGCGGGCAGGAGTGTCGGCGGGTAGAGCGCATGCTGTACGCCCTGCACGACCAGCGGGCGCGACTCGCCGGCGACGTCGAACAGTGCCTTCATGCGCAACAGGCCGGGGCCGGCGATGTCTGGCCAGGCGGCGAGCCAGGCGTCGATCTGCGCGCGCTGCAGCGGTTGCTCGATCAGGGTGCTGTCTGCCCGCACGGCATGCGGCGCGGCGATGGTCGGCGGTGCGGCGCGGTAGCGCATGACGGCTGGCGGGTCGAACAGTGCCGGCCCGAGGCTCGCGGTCTGCAGGTCGAGCTGAGGCGCGAACGGGTTCAGCGCGGCCAGCGTCTGCCGCAGCGTGACGACCGCGGCGGCGTCGGCGAGATCGGTCTTGCTAATCAGCAGGCGGTCGGCGGCGGCGACCTGGCGCACCGCTTCCGGGCGCATGGCCAGCGTCGCCGCCGCGTGCGTGGCATCGACCACGGTGAGCGTGCAGCTCAGCCGGTAGCGTTCGACCACGCGCGCATCGGCGGCCAGCGTGCGCAACACCGGTGCCGGATCGGCCAGGCCGGTGGTTTCGATCACGATGCGTTCGAACTGGCGGCGGCCGGCGCGTGCGAAGCGCCAGTGCGCGTCGCGCAAGGTCTGCGCGAGGTCGCCACGCAGCGTGCAGCAGACGCAGCCGCTGGCCAGTTCGACCACGGTCTGGTCGGCGGTGTGCGTGACCAGCCGGTGATCGAGCGAGGCCTCGCCGAACTCGTTCACGATGACCAGCGTGTCGGCCATGTCGGCACGCGCAAGCAGGCGGTTCAACAGCGTGGTCTTGCCGGCGCCGAGAAAGCCGGTCAGCAGCACCACCGGCAGGCGTTGCGCGCTCATGCCGGCACGCCTTCGAGCAGAGCCCGGCGGGTGCGCGGGCTGGCCAGTTGCTGCAGCCACCAGTCGAGTGCGCGGCCGCGCTGGCCGGCGCTGCGCCAGGCGATGGCGAAGCGGGCGACCTTGTCCTCGCCAGTCGCTTTCGCCACCAGTCGTCCCGCTTCGATGTGGGCGCGCACGCGCGCCTCGGGCAGGAAACCGCAGCCGAGGCCGCGCAGCTGCGCGTCGATCTTCATGTCCAGCGTCGGCACCGTGAGCACGTCCTGCCCGGGCAGCAGATTGCGCGACACCGGCGACAGCTTCATCGCGCTGTCGGCGATGGCGACCGCGCGGTGCATGCGGATCATCGCCGGGTCCAGCGGCTCGGCGACGCGCGCCAGCGGGTGATGCGGCGCCACGACGAACACGAAGGGGATGTCGCCGAGCGCTTCGACCTGCACGCCGCTGACCCGCGTGTCGTCGGCGTCGACGCCGATGGCGAGATCCGCCGCACCCGACAGCAGCGCTTCCCAGGTGCCGGACAGCACTTCCTGGCGCAGGCGTATGCGCGTCGGCGGCGGCAGGCGTGCGGTGTCGCGCTGGGCGTAGAAGCCGTCGACCAGATCGAGCAGCGTGTGCGGGCACATCAGCGCGTTGGCGGCGATCGCCAGCTGGCCTTCCCAGCCGCTGGCGACGCGCTTGACGCGGCTGGCGACGGCGTCCATCTCCAGCAGCAGGCGCCGGCCTTCGACCAGCAGTTCGCGGCCGGCCGGCGTCAGCACGGCGGTGCGGCTGGCGCGGTCGAACAGCAGCACGTCGAGCGCATCTTCGAGCTGGCGCACGCTGTAGCTGAGAGCCGACGGTACCTTGCCGAGCACGCGCGCGGCCGCGGCGAAGCTGCCGGCTTCGTCGATGGTGGCGATCAGACGGATCGCTTCGGGCGTCAGCGGATGGTCGCGTTCGGACACGGTGGTTGAGATGTAGTCGTTCAAATAATTTGAATGATGATATCAGCGACATGCCGACATCGGCGATCGACCCGTCGCCACAATTCACCCATCAACCAACACATCAAGGAGATGGGCAATGATCAGTCTGCGCAAATCTTCCGAACGCGGCTTCGACGACCACGGCTGGGGCCAGTCGCATTTCAGCTTCTCCTTCGCCGACTACTACGACCCGGCACACATGGGTTTCGGCACGCTGCGCGCGCTGATGGAAGACACGATAGAGCCGTCAGGCGGCTTCGGCACCCATCCGCACCGCGACATGGAAATCGTCACCGTGGTGCTGGCGGGCGAACTGACGCACCGCGATTCACTCGGCAATACCGGCGTGCTGCGCGCTGGCGACGTGCAGCGCATGAGCGCCGGCACTGGCGTCAAGCACAGCGAGTTCAACCACGCCGCGACGACACCGGTGCGCATGCTGCAGATCTGGCTGCTGCCTGAATCGCGCGGCATCGCCCCCGGCTACGCACAGCAGCACTTTGCCGACAGCGCGCGGCGAGGTCGTCTGCTGCCGCTGGTGAATGCAGAGGGGCGCGACGGCGCACTCACCATCCACGCCGACGTTGCGCTGTACGCGAGCCGCCTCGACAGCGGTCACGCGCCGCTCACCCACCATCTCGCCGCCGGCCGCAAGGCCTATGTGCACCTGATCGACGGCGAACTGACGGTGAACGGGCAGCGCCTCGAAACCGGCGATGCGCTGCGCATCGAGCACGAGGACGAAGTTGTACTTGAACAGGGGCGTGCTGCACATGCGCTGCTGTTCGATCTGGGCAGTCATTCCACTACTGAAGGGAGATCAGCATGACGCAAGTTGCCATCGTTTATCACAGCGGCTACGGCCACACCCGCCGCATGGCGCAAGCGGTTGCAGACGGCGCCGCAGAGGGCGCGCAGGTGCAGCAGATCGAGATCGACGCCGAGGGCAATGTGCCGGAATCGGCTTGGGCGACGCTGCTGGCGGCTGACGCCATCGTGTTCGGCAGCCCGACCTATATGGGCACCGTGTCGTGGCAGTTCAAGAAATTCGCCGACGCGACCTCGAAGCCGTGGTTCACGCAGCAGTGGAAGGACAAGCTGGCGGCAGGCTTCACCAACTCGGCTTCGATGAACGGCGACAAGCACTCGACGCTGCACTACTTCATGACGCTGGCGATGCAGCACAGCATGCTGTGGGTCGGTACCGGCCTGATGCCGAGCAACAGCAAGGCGGCGACGCGCGAGGACATCAACTACGTGGCGTCCTTCGCCGGTGCGATGGCGGCTACGCCGTCGGATGCGTCGGTCGATGAAATGGTCGAAGGCGACCTGAAGACGGCGCGCCTGTTCGGCGCACGCGTCGCGCAGCAGGCTGCGCGACTGGCCGCTCGCTGAGCGGGCAGGACCTGGGAAGGCAGGGCGTTTCCCCGAAGGTCAGTACAGTTCGGGGAAGCGCTCCAGCCAGGTCCACGCCACGGCGAGAACGATGGCGATGATGCCGGTCCAGGTGCCGGTGTCGAAGCAGCAGGCGGCTGGAATCACCAGGCCGGCAAACTCGTCGAACATCATGCCGAAGGCGAACCAGAAGGCGGTGAACAGCAGCCACTTGACGATGAAACCGGGCAGGTGGCGCCGCATCGAGCGGTTGTGACGGTAGCTCTGCACGCGCTCCATCCAGGAACCGCGCGTGCAATCGCGGAAGTAGAGGAAGGGCCAGATGTAGCGCCACCACAGGCGCAGCATCGACTCCGGCTCGTGCGCCGGTTCCAGGCCCTGCTCGGGTGCGTGCTGTCCCATGTCGCGTCCTTCCTTCCTCGGTCCATCCGACCGGATTTACGGCCGGGTGGACGCGGGGTTGAGGCGACGCGCCGTGAGGCGGGCGGCGCCGGGTGATTACTTGATCGCGGCCTTCTGACGCAGTTCGTTCACGTGGGCGGCGATGGTCTGCTGCTCCAGACGCTGGGCGATCTGCGGCTTTGCTTCATCATAGGACGGCAGCTTCAGGTCGCGCACGTCTTCCAGCTTGATGATGTGGTAGCCGAAGTCGCTGCGCACCGGTTGCGGCGTGAACTTGCCCTTCTCGAGCTTGACCAGCGCTTCCGAGAAGGGTTTCACGTACTGCGCCGGCGCGCTCCAGCCGAGGTCGCCGCCGCGGTCCTTCGAGCCCGGATCTTCCGAATCCTTGGCCAGGTCCTCGAACTTCTCGCCGGCCTGCAGCTTGCCGATGATTTCCTTCGCCTTGTCCTCGGTCTTCACCAGGATGTGGCGCGCCTTGTATTCCTTGTTGCCCAGACCGGTCTTGATCTTCTCGTACTCGGCCTTGATCGTGTCTTCGGTGACCGGGTGGCTGCGCACGTAATCCTGCAGATAGGCCTGGATCAGCACCGCCTGCTTGGCCAGTTCGGCCTGGTGCATCAGCGCGGCGTTCTTGTCCATGCCCTTGGCGGCAGCGGCCTGGGTCAGCACTTCGCGGCGGATCAGTTCCTCGCGCACGGCGTTGCGCAGCTGGTCGCCGTCCTGCTGGCCCTGGGCCACCTGGTTGCGGATCATGATGTCGGCGCGGCCCTGCGGGATCGCCTTGCCATTGACCGTAGCGAGCACGCCTTCGGCCGGCGCGGCGGCGGGCGCTGCAGCCTTCTCCTTGGCCTTCTGCGCCATGGCGGGTGCGGCGAATGCGGTCATCACGGCGAGGGTCAGGACGGAAAGCGTGTGTTTCATCGATTTACCTTTCGGGTGGAATCCGGTTGCGGATTGCGTTGTGCCTGTCCGTCACGGCGCGGCGTTTTCGCCGGGTGCGCGTGCGACGATGGACAGGGCGTGGATGTCGCGCTGCATCAGGTCGCCCAGTGCAGCGTAGATGATGCGGTGACGTTCCATCGTGCGCCGACCGTCGAACTGCTCGGACACGATGGACAGACGATAGTGCCGGCCGCCCGAACGCGCGCCGGCGTGACCGGCGTGCAGGTGCGACTCGTCGATCAGTTCGAGCGCCGATGGCGCGAGCGTTGCGAGGCGCTCGCGTATCGTCGCTTCAAGTGCAGCGGCGTCGCTCACGCCGGGAACACCTTGCGGAAGGGCTTCACGGTCATGCGGGCGAACACGCCCTCGACCGTGTAGGGGTCTTCTTCCGCCCACTCCTGCGCCGCTTCCAGCGATTCGAACTCGGCGACGATGAGGCTGCCGGTGTAACCAGCAGCACCCGGATCGACGGCGTCGACGGCAGGCAGCGGACCGGCGATCAGCAGCCGGCCTTCGTCCTGCAGTGCCTGCAGCCGGGCCAGGTGACCGGGTCGGGCCGCCATCCGCTTATCGAGACTGTTGGGGACGTCTTCGCCCATCAATGCGTAGTACATGCAGTCCTCTATTGGATCAGGAATTCTTTTCTTCGATGTGACGCGACAGCACGAAACCTTGCGCGAGCACGAACAGGAACATCAGACCCATGCCGCCGTAAAGCTTGAAGTTCACCCACGCTTCCTCGCTGTAGCTGTAGGCCACATAGAGGTTGAGTACACCCATCACCGTGAAGAAGGCGATCCACGACGCGTTGAGCCGCGACCACACGGGTTCGGGCAGTTCCACCTGTTCCTGCATCAGTGCGCGAATCAGATTGCGCTTGAGGAAGAGAACAGACACCGTCAGCGTCAGCGCGAACAGCCAGTAGAGCACGGTCGGCTTCCACTTGATGAAGGTCGCGTCGTGGAAGAACAGCGTGGCGCCGCCGAACACGACGATGATGGCCAGGCTCACCCACAGCATGGTGTCGACCTTGCGGCCACGTGCCATCAGCCACAGCACCTGACCGATGGTCGCGACGATGGCCACCCCGGTGGCGATCAGTATGGGGGCCTGGCTGGCGACGATGCCCTGACCCAGCAGCTGGGTCGCCAGCGCATGCGAGGCCTCGGGCGACGCGCCGGCGAACTTGTAGGCTGCGAAGAAAAGCAGGACCGGCAGCAGGTCGAACAGGAATTTCATGGTCGCGGATTATGCCCGGTCGTTCGCAACAGTGTCCAACACACACATCCGGTAACACCGAAATCCGGCATGGAACTGGCTTGGCGATGAAAATGTTGCGGGAGGGCGCGAGAATTCATGAAGAAAGTCCGCATACCCGCTTGTGAAGCGCGCCCGGCCTCACTATCATCCCGTCAGGTTTTCCCGCGCGCCCTTGCGTACAACCAAGTAGGAGACTTAGATGAACAAAGCAGAACTGATCGAAGCACTCGCCAAGAAAGCCGATGTTTCCAAGGCCGCCGCCGGCCGCATGCTCGATGGTTTCCTCGAGTCCGTCACCACCGAACTGAAGAAGGGCGGCAAGGTCACGCTCGTGGGCTTCGGTACCTTCGCAACCGGCAAGCGCGCTGCCCGTACCGGCCGCAATCCGCGCACCGGCGCAACGATCAAGATCCCGGCCGCCAAGACTGCCAAGTTCACTGCAGGCGCAGCGCTGAAGAAGTCGATCAACAAGAAGTAAGCAACGGATTCGTTCCGCAGGTGTCCTCACAGGGCCTGCGGATGGCGTACCGGCGGTCCACGCCGACGGTGCGGCCAGGGAAAGCGGGAGTGTCGAGTGACGACACTCCCGTTTTCTTTTTGTGCGTCCGCAAGCTGCTGCGCAGCGCCGTCGGCTCACGTTACCATCCGCGCACCACGTCTCATCGCTCGCCAAGCCAGCCCCATGATCATCGTCCTGTCGCCCGCCAAGTCACTCGACTACGAATCGCCGCTTGCCACGAAAAAGTCCACCCGCCCGGATTTCCTCGACCATTCCGCCGAACTGATAGACATCCTGCGCCGCAAGAGCCCGGCGGACATCGCGTCGCTGATGTCGATCTCCGATCCGCTGGCGGCGCTCAATGTCGCCCGCTACGCCGACTGGACGCGCGACTACACGGCGCCGCAGGGACGTCAGGCGGTGCTCGCCTTCAACGGCGATGTCTACGAGGGCCTCGATGCACCGACTCTGCCGCCCGCTGCACTGGACTGGCTGCAGCAGCACGTGCGCATCCTGTCCGGCCTGTACGGCGTGCTGCGACCGCTCGACCTGATGCTGCCCTACCGGCTCGAAATGGGCACCCGGCTGCCGAACGCGCGCGGCAAGGATCTGTATGCGTTCTGGGGCGATCTGCCCGCGCAGGCGCTCAATGCACTGTTCGAGAACGATGCGCACCCGGTGCTGGTCAACCTCGCCAGCGATGAGTACTTCAAGTCCGTGCGACGCAAGGTACTGAAGGCGCAGGTGATCCAGCCCGTGTTCCAGGACTGGAAGGGCGGCAACTACAAGGTGATCAGTTTCTTTGCCAAACGCGCACGCGGCCTGATGGCACGCTATGCGGCGGAGAAGCGGATCGACGATGCCGACGCGCTGCGCGATTTCGCGGTCGAGGGCTATGCGCTCGACGCCGCGGCGTCGACGGCCACCGAATGGATATTCAGAAGACGTCTCGACTGAGACACATAACTACACCGAGGAGAAGCAAGCCATGAAGCAGTTCCGCATCGTCCGTGGCGCGCTTGCGCTGGCCGTCGCACTGGCCTGTGCAGGAGGCGCGCAGGCACAGGAGAACGCGTCGGATCGACTGTTCCGCGAATGCCTGGCCGCCAGGGCCGACAACAATATCGGCCTCGCCGACGAGCTGTGCTACAAGGCGCTGGTCCATCCGGATTTCAAGAACGTGCCGGCCGAGGCGCGCTCGCAGCGCATATATAACTACGCGCAGCTCAAGCGCATGCTGGGCAACTGGGAAGGCGCCGAGGAACTGCTGCGCGAGACGCTGGCGCTCGAAGAACAGCGCGCAGGCAGTACGCCGGACCTGCCGCTGGCGCGCCGTCTGGCCGAGCTGTCGATCGCGCTGGCCGCGCAGGGCAAGTGGCCGGAGGGGCTGCAGGCGATCGAGCGGCTGATGCCGATGGCCGACAAGTTCCAGGGTGGGGAGCGCGCCGCCGTGGCGGAGCTGTTCCGCAATTACGTGCCGCAGGCGGCCGCTGCCGGACGCGTCGAACTGGCGCGCCAGCTCGACGCCTACGCACACGAGGCGCCGGCGCCCGAACCGCGCTTCATCGAACGCTGAACCCTCGAAAGCTGAACCCTTTCCGAACCGCAAGAGGAGTGCCGACGTGACCCAGCCCGACAATCCCCACCGGCGTGATTTCCTGCTCGGAGCCGGCGCAGCCGGCTTTGCCATCGCGGTGCAACCGGTCATCGCGCAGCAGGTGATCACGACGCCGGACAGCGGTCTGGTGACCGGCATGTCGTCGACGCGCGCCAGCGACGGCCGCGCGCTGCCGCTTTACAGCGCGCGGCCCGACAAGCCGGGCAAGCCGCCGGTGGTGCTGGTGGTGTCGGAAATCTTCGGTGTGCATGAGCACATCCGCGACGTCTGCCGTCGCTTCGCGCACGAAGGCTATCTGGCCGTCGCGCCGGAAATGTTCTTCCGTCACGGCGATCCGGCGGCGATCGGCAGCGTGCAGGAAATCATCGAGCGCGTCGTGTCGAAGGTGGCTGACGCTCAGGTGATGGCCGACCTGGATGCCTGCGTCGACTGGGCCCGCGAGCAGGGCGGCGACGTGAAGCGCCTGCACGCGACCGGCTTCTGCTGGGGCGGACGCGTGACCTGGCTGTATGCCTCGCATCAGCCCGCGCTGCGTTCCGGCGTCGCCTGGTACGGACGCCTCGACGGGGTGCCGAGCGAACTGACACCGCTGCATCCGCTCGACGTGGTCGACAGCATTCACGCGCCGGTGCTCGGGCTCTACGGCGGTCAGGACCAGGGCATTCCGAACAGCGATGTCGACGCCATGCGCGCGGCGCTGAAGAAGTCGACGTCGGCGGCGGCGCGCAAGTCGGACATCGTGCTTTACCCGGACGCGCCGCACGCTTTTCACGCCGACTACCGCCCGAGTTACCGCGCCGGCGACGCGGCCGACGCCTGGAAGCGCTGTCTCGCCTGGATGGCGGCCAACGGCCAGTAAGCGTTCGCGCCCGCGCAGGGCGCGTGCGTCCGGTCGTGCAGGCCTCAGTGTGCGGTGTGTGCGAGGCCGAGCGACACGGTGGCCTTGGCGTGCGTGAGGTCGCGCGCCGCGCCACTGCCGAACAGGCAGGCGGCAAGCTGGTTCAGCAGCGGCTGCGGAATCGCGCGATGACCTTCGAGCATGTCCCGTATGCAGTCGGCGGTGCCATCGATGTCCTCGCCCGGCGGCAGTGGATTGGTCAGCGGCAGCGCGCCGCTTTCCGCCTCGAACAGCATGCGCGCGCTGCCGCGCTCGAACAGTTCGATGCGCGGCCGGCGCAGCGGGTCGGCGAACGAGTCGTCGTCCGGCGCCCGCATCAGCAGCGCTCTTTCGGGCGTACGCAGGAACATGTCGTGCAGGCGTGACAGCAACTGCGCGTCGGCGACGCAGATGACGCGCAGGCTGTGCAGCGGCGCCGGATCGAGCAGCTTTGCCACGACGTGCGCGGTATTGCGATGGCCCATGCGCTCGCGCAGCCGGATCAGGCTGTCCAGCGACGGGTTCAGCACTTCGGTCGGCAGGATGGCGCAGTGGCCGGCGTGCAGCGTGTTCAGCGCCTCGGTCACGGTGCTGCACGGCAGGTGGCCGAGCCGCTCCAGCACGTCGAGACTGCCGGGCCGCGCGTTGCCGCCGCTCAGGCCATGCACCAGCACCGGCACGTCCAGCCGCGCCAGCATCAGCGCCAGCAGCGGCATCAGATTGGGCGCGCGGCCGGCCCGGGCGTAGCTCGGAATGACCACCATGCGCGGCAGATGCGGCGGCAGTTCCAGCGTCGGCACGCGCTCGTTCAGTGCGCGTGCAAAGCCGGCGAGCTCGTCCGCCGACTCGTGCTTCCAGCGCAGACTGGCCAGCACCGCACCCAGTTCGAGCGCCGGTATGCGGCCGTCCAGCATGTCGGCGAACAGGCCGTGCGCCTCGGTCTCGGCGAGGTCACGCGCGTCGTCGCCGCGTCCGATCGCGGACAGCATTTCAGTCAGGCTCTGTGGGCTCAGCATCGCGTACGGCGCTCCATCCAGTTCAGTTTCTTGTCATGCCGCCTGCCGTCGGGCGTCGAGCATGCGTTTCAGTTCGGGTACGCAGGAACCGCAGGAGGTGCCGCAACGCAGCGTCGCCTGCAGGGTGTCGAGGTCCGCTCCGCCTGCGATCGCTTCGACGATGTCGGGTTCCGCAACATCGAGGCAGTTGCAGACGATGCGGCCACGGCTCTTCGCGGCGACCGGCGGCGTAGCCAGCGGTGCGAACAGCCAGCGGCGCAATTCCGCCGTCGGCTGACGCTCGACCATCACCTCGCGTAGCCAGGCGGCGGCCGCCGTTTCGCCGGTCAGGCGGATGCCGGTCAGCAATCCGTCCTCGATCAGCGCGCGTTTGGTGATGTCGCGTCGTGCGTCTCGGTAGGCCAGACAGGCCGGGTTGTCGAGGCCGCACAGGCGGTCGAGTTCGGCCAGCCAGTCTTCGGGAATCGGCTGGTCGTGCGCGATGCGCAGCACCAGCGCCGGGCGGTCGCGTCCGGCCATCGACAGCGAGGCGTAGGCGAAGCGGGCGAGCAAGGGGGCGAGCGCTTCCATCCGCGTCAGCGTGTTGCGCTGTGCCGACTCGTCGCTCGTTTCCGTGCGCAGCAGCAACGCCTGGAAGGGCAGGTCGGCGCGGCTCATCTGTACCGCTGCATGCTTCAGTTCGGGCTGTTTCGAGTAGGGGTCGACGCGGCCGGCGGTGAGCGCATTGGCGCCACTGTTCGACAGCGCGTTGCGGCCCCAGTGCATGGCGACGAAGGTGCTGCCCGGGCGCTGGGCGTTGCTCGCGTACGCACGTAGCACGATTTCGCCTCGACGGCTCTTGATGCGCACCAGATCGCCGTCCTTCAGTCCGCGCCGGGCCAGATCGTCGGCATGCACCTCGACTCGCGGTTCGTCGACGTGGCTGTACAGACGCGCCACCTGGCCAGTGCGGCTCATGCAGTGCCACTGATCGCGCAGACGGCCGGTATTCAGGTGCAGCGGGTAGCGGGCGTCGATCTTCTCCGCGGTGGTTGCGGCCGACGGCACGACGAAGCGGGCGCGACCGTTTGCCGTGGCGAAGCGGCGATCGGTGTAAAGGGTGGCGGTACCGCCTTCGGCGCCGGCCGGGAAGGGCCATTGCTGCGGACCCAGTCGGTCGAGCACCGCGTAGGACAGGCCCGTGATGTCGAGGTCGCGGCCGCGCGTGCTCTCGACATGTTCGGCAAACACCTGCTCGGCTGTTTCGTAGGGGAAGAGTGCCTCCGCGTCGCGACCCAGGCGGGCGCCGAGCGCGCGTGCGAAGTCGCGCGCGATCACCCAGTCGGCGCGCGCTTCGCCGGCGGCAGGCAGCGCGGCATTGACGTGCGTGATGCGCCGCTCGGAATTGGTGACCGTGCCTTCCTTCTCGCCCCAGGTGGTGGCCGGCAGCAGCAGGTCGGCGAAGGCGGCGCTTTCGGTGCCGCGGTAGGCGTCCTGCACGACGACGAATTCGGCCGCCTTCAGCGCTTCGACGATGCGCGTCTGATCGGGCATCGAGTGCGCCGGGTTGGTACAGGCGATCCACACCGCCTTCACCTTGCCGTCGCGCACCGCATCGAACAGCTCGACCGCGGTCAGCCCGGGCTGCGACGGCACGTCCGGCAGGCCCCACAGCGCGGCCACTTCGGCGCGGTGTTCGGCGTTGGCCATGTCGCGGTGGGCCGACAGCAGGTTGGCCATGCCGCCCACTTCGCGACCGCCCATCGCATTGGGCTGGCCGGTCAGCGAGAACGGGCCGGCGCCGGGGCGACCGATCTGGCCGGTGGCCAGGTGCAGCGCGATCAGCGCCGTGCCGTTGTGCGTGCCGTGATGCGACTGGTTCAGGCCCTGACACCACATCGACATTGCAGCCTTCGATTCGCCGAACCACTTGGCGGCGGTGACGATGTCCTCGGCGCGCAGGCCGCACACCTCGGCGGCGACCGCCGGCGTGATGTCGCGCACGTGCTTGCGCAACTCGGCGAAGCCTTCGGTGTGCGCGGCGATGAACGTGTCGTCGACGTGACCTTCCCACAGCAGCACGTGCAGCATCGCGTTGTACAGCCAGATGTCGGTGCCCGGTAGCAGCGGCAGGTGCAGGTCGGCGTCGGAGGCGGTATCGGTGCGTCGCGGGTCGACCACGATCATCTTCATCGCCGGATTGGCACGGCGCGCGTCCTCGATGCGGCGATAGACGATGGGGTGAGCGTAGGCCGGGTTGCCGCCGGCGATCAGCAGGCAGTCGGTGTGGTCGATGTCTTCGTAGCTGCAGGGCGGGGCGTCGGCACCCAGCGTCTGCTTGTAGGCGGACACCGCCGAACTCATGCAGAGCCGCGAATTGGTGTCGACGTTATTGGTGCCGATCAGTCCTTTGGCAAGCTTGTTGAAGACGTAGTAGTCCTCGGTCAGCAGCTGGCCGGAAATGTAGAAGGCGACCGCGTCCGGACCGTGCTCGTCGATGATGGCGGCGAAGCGGTCGGCGGCGTGCGCCAGCGCGGCGTCCCAGCTCACGCGGCTGCGCGGCAGGTCGCGCGCGGTGCGCAGCTCGGGGTGGAGCGCGCGCGTATCCGGGCGGGCGCTCAGATGCAGGGTCGAACCCTTGGTGCACAGACGGCCGAAGTTGGCCGGGTGGTCGGGGTCGCCCTTCACGCCGGTGATGCGGCTGCCGTCGTGTTCGATGATCACGCCGCACCCGACACCGCAGTAGCAGCAGGTCGAGCGGGTTTCGTGTTGGCTCTGGGTCATGTTCTTTGTCTCCGCGAGACTTTTAGCAAGGGGTATGCCACGTCACTGAGGGGCGATTCGCGTGCGAACCGGTGCGGTTCGGGCTTTCAGCGCTCCGCGCCGGGGCGCAATGACCTGTGAATGCATGCGACTGGTGCGCCATGCTTTCCGGGAAGGGCTAACGCAGCAGCACGCACAGCAGCAGGATGTTGATCAGCAGCGACACCACCAGCAGCACGCGCAGCAGGCGCACCGACATGCGCTCGACCAGCGGCGCGCGGCGAGGCAGCGCGAGCGGGCGGTGGGCACCGCGTTCGAGTGCGAGCAGGAATTCCTCGGCGGTTTCGAAGCGCGCTTCTGGCGCCCGGGCGATGGCCTTCAGCAGCACCGCCTCCAGCCACTCCGGCAGGTCCGGGCGATAGCGCGTGGGCGGCACCGGCTCGCCGAAACGCGGGCGCTGGAAGGGTTCGATCTCGCCCCACGGGTAGTGGCGGGTCAGCAATTGGTAGAGGGTGACACCGAGCGCGAACAGATCGCTGGATTCGCTGGCGCTCTGTCCGGCGAACAGCTCCGGCGCCATATAGCTGGGCGTGCCCGGGTTGTTGATCTCCTTGAAGTCCTCGCCGTCGGACGCCGCGACGCCCAGATCGAGCACGCGCAGCGTGCCCTGGCTGTCGAGGTGCAGGTTGTCCGGCTTGATGTCGCGATGGACGATGCCCAGACGGTGCAGCGTGCCGAGCGCACGCAGCACGCTGCAGCCCAGCTTGACCACCTGTTCGCTGCCGAAGTGGTGGCCGGCATCGAGGCGCGCGCGCAGGCTGGCGCCTTCGTGCCAGCTCATCAGGTAATAGAGACGGCTGCGCGGATGGCCGATCACCTGCGGGAACTGCGGCGACACCACGCGACGTGCCAGCCATTCCTCGTGCACCAGTGCGGCGACGGCGTCCGGATCGGCGTCCTCGCGCAGCGTTTTCAGTACGCGCGCCTCGCCACTGGCCAGATCGGTGACGCGGTAGAGCAGGGTGACGCGCGACTCGTGCAGCACCGCCTCGACGCGCAGACCGTCCAGTTCTTCGCCGATTGCCAGCCGGGGTGGCAGCGACAGACCGGCCGCCTCGGCCAGCCGGTCACGCAGTGCGGCCTGCGGCAGCGCGTCGACGCGCGCGACCAGCGCGGTGCAGTTGTCGTTGGCGCCGCGCGCTTCGGCCTGCAGCACCAGCGTCGACGCCAGCGACTCGGCGTCGCCGCCACGCGCCAGCACGGCGGCGATGCCGTCGTCGCGCAGCGTGTTCCAGACGCCGTCGCTCATCAGCACGAAGGTGTCGCCGATCTCCAGTTCGCCGTCGGCGTGGTCGACCGCCAGGCGCGCATCGAGGCCGACCGCACGGTGCAGCACGTTGGACAGTTCAGGGTGGGCCCAGGTGTGGTCCTCGGTGAGCTGCGTCAGGCTGCCGTCGCGATAGAGGTAGATGCGCGAATCACCGACGTGGGCCAAATGCCAGCGGGTGCCGCGCAGCACCAGCGCCGACAACGTGGTAGCCATGCCGGCGGATTCGCGGGTGCGCGCGGCATGCGCGACCAGCCAGCGGTTCAGCGCGCCCAGCACCTGATCGATCGCCTGCGCGATGCGCCAGGTGTCCGGCGTCGCGTAGTAGTCGTTGAGCAGGCCGCGCACGGTGAACTCGGCCGCTTCGCGTCCTTTGGCATGGCCGCCGACACCGTCGGCGACCGCCAGCAGCACGCCCTTGGCGTCCAGCGTTTCGCCGGTCGGCGTGACCGCGCCGACGAAGTCCTCGTTGCGCGGTCGCGGCCCGGTGATCGAGCACTGGCCGATGGACACTGCGAGTGTCATGACGCCGGCCGGCTCAGATGCGGGCGGACGTCAGGTGTGCCGCACCCCAGGTGGTACGCCAGCGCGTCTTCACGCGGGTCAGGCCGACCAGCGCGGCGACCGCCAGCACGGCGAACACGACGAAACCGGTCTGGTAGCTGCCGGTGACTTCGCGCGAGTAACCGAGCGAGGACGCGAGGTAGAAGCCGCCGATGCCGCCGGCCATGCCGACCAGACCGGTCATCACGCCGATCTCGCGGCGGAAGCGCTGCGGCACCAGCTGGAACACCGCGCCGTTGCCCATGCCCAGCGCCAGCATGGCGCCGACGAACACGACCACCGCCATCCACGCCTGCGGCAGGCCGAAGCTCACGCCGAACAGGAAGGCGGCGGCGATCACGTACATCATGCTCAGCGTGCGGATGCCGCCGATGCGGTCGGCCAGGTTGCCGCCGATCGGCCGCACCAGCGAGCCGGCGAACACGCAGGCGGCGGTGAAGTAGCCGGCCATCTTCGCGTCCAGCCCGTACTGGGTGTTGAAGTAGATGGTGAGCGAGGAGGCGAGACCGACGAAGCCGCCGAAGGTGACGCTGTAGAAGAACATGAACCACCATGCGTCGCGGTCCTTCAGCACCTTCAGGTATTCGGCCAGCGTCTTCGGCGGCGGGCATTCCGGCGCGTCCTTCGCCACCAGCAGGTAGAAGATGAATACGGCCACCAGCGGAATCAGCGCCAGGCCGAACACGTTGATCCAGCCGAAGGCCGCGGCCAGACCCGGTGCGAACAGCGCGGCCAGTGCGGTGCCCGAGTTGCCGGCGCCGGCGATGCCCAGCGCCGTGCCCTGGTGTTCCGGCGGATACCAGCGCGACGCCAGCGGCAGCGCGACGGCGAAGGCGGCACCGGCGAAGCCGAGGAAGCAGCCCAGCAGCAGCGCCTGTTCATAGCTGTGGATGCCGAACTGCCAGGCGACGAACATCGCCGCGATGACGATGACCTGGCCGATGGCGCCGGCCTTCTTCGGCTGCAGATGGTCCACCAGCACGCCCATCAGCATGCGCAGCAGCGCGCCTGCCAGCACCGGAACGGCGACCATGAAACCCTTCTGCGCGTGCGTGAGCTGCAGGTCCTGGGCGATCTGCACACCGAGCGGGCCGAGCAGCACCCACACCATGAAGGCGAGATCGAAGTAGAGAAAGGCGGCGAACAGCGTGGGCGTGTGGCCGGCCTTGAGAAAAGCTTTCCTGTCCATCGGCGGATGACCTCCCCGTCATCAATCCGGTCTGCGCGCATCCTTGCGGGCAGCCGTACTCGGGATAGTGGTGATTCGGATTGCTACGACGGCGTTCGCCGTCGCAGGCATTGCGGGCTTCAGCGGACCTCTGCGGACCTCAGGCCTTCAGCAGTACCTGGCCGTTTTCGACCCTCACGTCGAAGCCGCGCGTGCAGCCGACATCGGGTGCGACCGCCTCGCCCGACTCCAGCTTGATCTTCCAGCTGTGCAGCGGACAGGTGACCGTGTCGCCATGCACGATGCCCTGCGACAGCGGGCCGCCCTTGTGCGGGCACTTGTCATGCACAGCGAACACGCGGTCGCCGTCGGTGCGGAAGATCGCAATGTCGACGGCATCGGCGCTCACCACGCGCGAGCCGAGCAGGGGGATGTCTTCGAGTGCGCAGACGTGCGCCCAGGTGGAGGTTTCGGTGCTCATGAGGATTCCTGTATGTGTGTCTGGAGGGGCTGGGGGCTAGGAGCTAGGGGCTAGGGAACAGGCGCGGCTTTGCCGCGCGAGGTGGGCTTGTCGCTAGCCCCTGACCCCTAGCCCCTCATCCCTTGATCAAGCCTTCATCGCCTGCTTGATGGCGATGGTGCGGAACTCGCGGCCGAGCTCGGATTTCGCGTCGGCTTCGGCGCGCTCCAGCCACGGGTCCTTGTAGTCCTGCAGCGCGAACAGCAGGCGTTCGTACAGCGCCTTGCGGTTCTCGGCGTCATCGACCACCTTGCCCTTCACGTAGTCGAGACCGACGCGCTCGATGTAGTGCACCGTACGTTCGAGGTACCAGCCCTCTTCGCGGTAGAGCTGCAGGAAGGCGCCGGAGTACTCCATCACCTCGTCGTCGCTGGCCACCTTGCAGAAGAACTGCGCCACCTCGGTCTTGATGCCGCCGTTTCCGGCGACATAGATTTCGTAGCCGGATTCGACGCCGATCACGCCCACGTCCTTGATGCCGGCTTCGGCGCAGTTGCGCGGGCAGCCGGACACGGCGAGCTTCACCTTGTGCGGGCTGTACATGCCGAACAGCATCTTTTCCAGCTTCACGCCCAGCCCCATGGACAGCTGGGTGCCGAAGCGGCAGTGCTCGGCGCCGACGCATGTCTTCACCGTGCGCAGGCTCTTGCCGTAGGCGTGGCCGGACACCATGCCGGCCTTGGCGAAGTCGGCCCACATCGCCGGCAGATCGTCTTTCTTCACGCCCAGCAGGTCGATGCGCTGGCCGCCGGTCACCTTGACGGTGGGCACCTTGTACTTCTCGGCGGCGTCGGCGATGGCGCGCAGTTCGCCCGGTGTGGTCAGGCCGCCCCACATGCGCGGCACCACCGAATAGGTGCCGTCCTTCTGGATGTTGGCGTGCGCGCGCTCGTTGATGAAGCGGCTCTGCGCGTCGTCCTTCGCCTCGTGCGGCCAGGTCGAGATCAGGTAGTAGTTCAGCGCGGGGCGGCAGGAGGCGCAGCCGTTGGGCGTCTTCCACTTCAGCTCGCGCATCACGGTCGGGATGTCGATCATGTGGCGGTCGCGGATCGCCGCACGCACGTCGCCGTGGTTCATGTCGGTGCAGCCGCACATCGGCTTCGAGCTCGAATCGGCCGGCGTGTAGGCGCCGCCGACGCAGGAGGCGAGAATCTGTTCGACCAGGCCGGTGCAGGAGCCGCAGGAGCTGGAGGCCTTGGTGTGCTTGCGCACGTCGTCCAGCGAGAACAGGCCCTTTTCCTTGATCGCCTTGACGATGGTGCCCTTGCACACGCCGTTGCAGCCGCAGACCTCTGCGCTGTCAGGCATCGAGGCGGCCTGGGTCTGGCCTTTATGGCCGACGTCGCCCAGATGGTTCTGGCCGAACATCAGATGGTCGCGCACGGCGTGGATGTCCTGGCCGTCCTTGATCAGCTGGAAGTACCAGCTGCCGTCGGCGGTGTCGCCATACAGACAGGCGCCGACCAGGCGCTCGCCTTCCAGCACCAGGCGCTTATAGACGCCGCCCGCCGGGTCGTGCAGCACGATGTCGTCGCAGCCCGGGCCGCCCATGAAGTTGCCGGCGGAGAACACGTCGATGCCGGTCACCTTCAGCTTGGTCGAGGTGACGGAGCCCTTGTAGGTGCCGATGCCGTACTGGGCGAGGTGGTTGGCGCACACCTTGGCCTGCTCGAACAGCGGCGCGACCAGACCGTAGGCGATGCCGCGGTGGTTCACGCATTCGCCGACCGCGTAGATCTTCGGGTCGTAGGTCTGCAGCGTGTCATTGACGACGATGCCGCGGTTGCAGTGGATGCCCGCCGATTCGGCCAGCGTGGTGTTGGGGCGGATGCCGGCGGCCATCACTACGAGGTCGGCCGGAATGGTTTCGCCGCTCTTGAAACGCACTGCGGACACCCGGCCATCGGCGCCGGCGATCAGCGATTCGGTCTGCTTCTCCAGCAGGAAGGCGAGGCCCTTCTTTTCCAGCGAGGCCTGCAGCATGTCGGCCGAGGGCTTGTCGAGCTGGCGTTCCATGATCCACGGCGCCAGATGCACCACGGTCACCTGCATGCCGCGCAGCGCCAGGCCGTTGGCCGCTTCCAGTCCGAGCAGACCGGCGCCGATGACCACCGCGTGCTTGCGCGTGGCGGCGGCTTCGATCATCGCGTCAGTGTCGGCGATGTCGCGGTAGGCGATCACGCCCGGCAGGTCCTTGCCCGGCACCGGCAGGATGAAGGGGTTGGAACCGGTGGCGAGCAGCAGGCGGTCGTATTCCGCTTCGGTGCCGTCATCGGCGAATACCTTGCGCGCCTTGCGGTCGATCTTGACGATCTTCTTGCCGGTGTGCAGCGTGATGTTGTTGTCGCGGTACCAGTCCCAGTCGTTCAGGATGATGTCCTGCACCGTCATTTCGCCGGCCAGCACCGGCGACAGCAGGATGCGGTTGTAATTCGGATGCGGCTCCGCACCGAACACGGTGATGTCGTACATCTCCGGTGCGATCTTGAGCAGCTCTTCCAGCGTGCGACAGCCCGCCATCCCGTTGCCGACCATGACCAGACGCTTCTTTTCCATGACCCGTTCCCTCTACCGATTGCTGCAATAACAGGCCGCACCCGGTGCGGCCGACATCCCTTACCCGGCTGTGCTGTCGCGGACCGGTGACGGTTCGCAGGGACGAGCACGGACCTGCGCCTGCAGCATCGCTGGCGCCTGTAGGGCAAAACCTTTCGTGACCGGATCGTGCCGGTCGGCAAATGACGCGCTTGGTCGGTCGTGTCCCGCCATTGGGAGACGAAGCCGATAAAACCGGGCTGCGCGGCGCAGTCGATGCGTCCCGCAGCGTTGACGGCAGCCGATCCATCCTGGACGCGGTGCCGGTGTGTCGCAGGCTTGCGCCCGCTTTGTGTCGTCGACCTGCTTCAGTGACCGGGCGACCAGCCGGGGCACGACGCATCGTTGCGTCGTGTGTGCCCGGGCCTTTCTATCCAAGTCCGCCGTGCCGGCTGTGCCGTGAGGCGAACTTCGATGGTGCCGATGTGAACCAAGCCTGGTGCAGAGATGCCCGCACGCGCGGCCAACCCTCTCACGGGTGTCGACAAAGCAAAAGTTTTGCCAGGTCCGTTTCACCCGTTCGGAGCCATCGCTCAGAAGGGATCAACCTGCTGATTCATATGAGTTGTTGCCTGGATTTCGAGGTCTGTTCGGGGCGTTTGGCCGTCGCCGGTCGGGCCGTCTTCGCACGGATGTGGTGCAGCCGCTCTTCACGCCGGTGCGCTCCAGTAAGTCCTGGCGGGGCCGTTAAACACGTCATGAACGATCGAGGCCCTGACCACTCCAAGCGCCGCACCGGAACAGGCCGCACCGCGCTCGCCTGGTGCCTGCTCGCAAGCTGGCTCGTCGCCAGCGGTGGCGTGCTGCTTGCGCACATGAAAAACAATCCGGTCGGTGTCTGCGTGACCCGCGACTGACCGGACAAGAACATCCTCTGGAGACCTTCACGATGAACGACCACGCGCTTCACGCCTATTACGTCAGCGCAGACCGGGTCATGCTCGGCACCGCGACCGTTCTGTCCGCGGTGTGCATCGTCCTTGCAGCCATTTCAGGCGGTCTGACCACCGCCCTGCTGGTCGGCGTGCCGGCCTGTCTGGTGCCTTACGCGCTGTTCCGGATGGCACCGGGCTCGCTGGTGTCGCGCACCGGCTTCGCCAGTGCCTTCATGGTGCTGGCCGCGCTGCTGATCCAGCTGACCGGTGGCCTGATCGAGGCGCACTTCAGCATCTTCGTGCTGCTCGCCTTCCTGCTCTATTACCGTGACTGGCGGCCGGTGCTGGTGGCCGCCGGCTTGATCGCTGTGCACCACCTGGCGTTCAACTTCATGCAGGCAGCCGGCCTTGGCGTGTTCATCTTCAATGGCGGCGCCAACTTCAACATGGTGCTGGTGCACGCAGCATTCGTTGTGGCCGAGGCCGGGCTGCTGTGCTACATGGCGCTGGGCCTGTCGCGCGAGGCGCTGCAGGCGGCGCGCGTCGGCGAAGCGGCCGAGCGCATCGGTGCCGGCGATCTCGCGTCGGCGATTCCGCAGCAGGCGGGCATGTCGCTGCTCGCCGCGATGGAGCAGATGCGGGCGCGGCTGTCGCGCACCGTGAGCTTGCTGGTGGCCGAGTCCGCCAGCGCGCAGCGCGTGGCCGACACGATGGTGGCCAATGCCGAGCAGGTGACCGCCTCGACCGGTCAGCAGAGCGAAGCAACCCAGCGCATGGCCTCGGCCGTGCAGCAACTGACGGCGTCCATCCAGCAGATTGCGCAGAACGCCGAGGAGGCCAGCCTCCGCGTGCGCCGCGGCGGCGTGTCGGCGGACGAAGGGGTGGCGGTGATGCACACGCTGGCCGACGAGATCCGCCATACCGGCGCGTCCATCCATGAGGTCGAGAACGGCATGCAGCGGATCGGCGCGCAGTTCGAAAGCGTGAAATCCATCGTCGCGCTGATCAAGGAGATCGCCGACCAGACCAATCTGCTGGCCCTGAACGCGGCCATCGAAGCGGCACGTGCGGGCGAGCAGGGGCGTGGCTTTGCGGTCGTGGCGGACGAGGTGCGCAAGCTTGCCGAACGCACCCGCAACGCGACCGAGGACATCGCCCGCACCGTTGAAGCCATGCAGGCGAGCAAGGACGAGGCGCTGCACAGCGTCGCCAGCACGGTCGCCACCGCGCAGCGCGGCGTCGATCGCGTCGGTGAAGTCAGTCAGTCGATCGCCGCGGTGTCCGCGGACATCGCGGCGATGATGACCATCATCGTCGGCATATCGGACTCGATGAAGGAACAGTCGCAGGCGGCGACCGAGATCGCAACCGGCGTCGAGCAGGTCGCGGCGCTGGCCGACAGCACGGCCGCGATGGCGGCCGAGGACCGCGCGACGGCGGCGCAGCTGAATGCGATGGCGCAGTCGCTGGTCGACGCAGGCAGCCAGTTCAGGGTGAGCTGAAGCGGTCGACCTGCTGCGGCACCGCCCTCAGGTACAGGCGAGCTGCCGGCAGGCGTCGAGGTGGGCGAGCAGCGGCGCGGGCACCGCGCTGCGTCCTTCCAGCATGTCGCGTATCAGGCGGGCGTTCGCCTCCGCCTCGATGCCGGGTTCGGGCTGCGTCAGTGCGCTGCCTTCTTCCGCTTCGCACAGCACCGATTCGACGCCATCGACGAAGCCGATGATCTGCGGTCGGCGCGCGGGATTGGCATAGGCCTCGCCCTCGGTGCCGCGCATCAGCATCGAGCGGCCACCGTCCAGACGCAGGAACTGCGTCATCTTCTCCAGGTATTCCGGATGCGTCACCGGTACCACGCGTACGCTGCGTCCGGGCATCGGATCGATCATCTTGGTCATTGAATGGCCCGAGTTGCGCACGCCCAGTTGCGGGCGCAGCGACAGCAGGGCATCCAGGCCAGGCAGCAGCCTGTCAACGCCGATGCAGGCGATGCGCTGCGCCGCCAGCAGCTCGCCGGCGTGTGCCGGACTGTCCGCCATCGGCAGATCGAGCGCACGCAGCAGCGCGAACGGGTCGGCGCGGGTGTCGAAATCGAAGCGGCCGTGGATCAGCACCGGAATGCCCTCACGTACCAGCAGCATCGCCAGCAAGGGCATCAGATTCGGGCGGCGACGGGCGCCGTTGTAGGTCGGCAGCACCACCGTGCGCGGGCCGGCCGGAGCGACGATGTGGGCGATGCGCGCATCGATCGCCGCCTTGAAGCCGAGCAGTTCGTCCAGCGACTCGCTCTTGATACGCATCGCCAGCACGATGGCGCCCAGCTGCAGCGGCGGCACGCGCCCGTCCAGCATGTCGGCAAACAGTGCCTGCGCGTCCTCGCGCGACAACGAGCGTGAGCCCTTGGCGCCGCGGCCGATTTCCTTGATCTGTTTCGTGTAGTTCATGGGTACAGGATTATGCCCGCGCCGGAACCCTGTGCCGGCCTGCGTTATATTCGGATTCGTCGCGCCGGAACACCGGCGCCTACCGCGGGGTCAGAGCCGCTCCGCGCACAGCGACGCATACATATAAGGAGACGGACATGAAAGTGGGTTTCATCGGACTCGGATTGATGGGCCGCCCGATGGCGGGTCATCTGGCCAAGGGCGGTCACAGCCTTCACCTGTGGGCGCGTCGCCCCGAATCGCTCGAACCCTTCCGCGACAGCGGTGCGACCTTTCACTCGACCATTGCCGACGTCGCGCGCGAAGCCGATGTCGTGTTCTCGATGGTGGCCGACGCGCCGGACGTCGAGCAGGTGGCACTCGGCCCGCAGGGCATTGCCGAAGGCGCGGCCGGTCGCACCGACCTGATCTTCGTCGATATGAGCACCATCGCGCCGGATTCGGCACGCACCATCGCCGCCCAGTTGGCTGCCAAGGGTGTGTCGATGATCGATGCGCCGGTATCCGGTGGTGAGGTTGGCGCCATCAACGCCGCACTGACCATCATGGCCGGTGGCACGCAGGAGGCGTTCGACCGCGTGCTGCCGCTGTTCCAGCTGATGGGCAAGAACGTCACCCGCGTCGGCGACAGCGGCGCCGGCCAGGTGGCCAAGGCCTGCAACCAGATACTGACCGGCGTCGGCGTGCTGGCGCTGGCCGAGGCCTTCGCCTTCGCCGAGAAGAGCGGCGTCGATTCGGCGCGCGTGCGCGAGGCGCTGCTCGGCGGCTTCGCCTACAGCCGCATCCTGGAGAACCACGGTCAGCGCATGCTGGACCGCAATTTCAAGCCGGGCTTCAAGTCGTGGATGCACCAGAAGGATCTGCGCATCGTCATGAACGAGGCGCACCGCATGGGCCTCGCGCTGCCGTCGGCCGCCGCCGCCGCGCAGATGCTGAACGCGATGGTCGGGCAGGGGCTGGGCGAGGAGGATTCGATCGCCGTGCTGAAGGTGCTCGAAGGTCTCGGCGGCGTCGAGCGCTGAGGGGCTCGCGATGAAGATCGGCTTCATCGGTCTGGGCGCGATGGGCCGCGCGATGGCGGCCAATCTGCTGCGCGCCGGGCACGACGTGACCGTGTGGGCGCGTCGCGCCGAATCGATGCAGCCCTTGCTCGACCATGGCGCACGACCGTCGGCGTCGCCGGCGGATTGCGCACGCGGCATGGACGCCGTGTGCTGCATCGTCACTACCGGCGCCGACGTGCGCGAGGTGGCGCTGGGGCCGCAGGGCGTCATCGAAGGCGCTGCACCCGGCTGCGTGTTCATCGACCACAGCACCATTCCGCCGTCGGTGGCGCGTGATATCGCCACGGCACTCAGGGCGCGCGGCATCGACATGCTGGACGCGCCGGTGTCTGGCGGCGAGCGCGGCGCCATCGACGCGACGCTGGCCATCATGGTTGGCGGCGAGGCGGCGGTGTTCGAGCGCATGAAGCCGTTGTTCGCGGCCGTCGGTCGCACTCAGGTGCATGTCGGGCCGAACGGTGCGGGGCAGGTCACCAAGGCATGCAACCAGCTCATCCTGTGCGCCTTCATCGAGGCGGCGGCCGAGGCGGCGCGGCTGGCGGCGGCCAGTGGCGTCGATTTCGGCAAGGTGCGCGAGGCGATGCTGCACGGCTCGGCTGCGTCGCGCGCACTCGAACTGTTCGGCGGCAAGATGGCGACGCGCGATTTTTCGGCCGGCGTGCAGTCGCGCCTGCATCACAAGGACATGGGCATCGTGCTCGGCGAGGCGGTCGAACTGGGGCTGGCGATGCCGCTGTCGGCTGCGGTGTGGCAGCAACTCAATGCCCTGATGGCGCAGGGCGGCGGTACGCTGGATACCTCGGCCCTGCTCACCGTGCTCGAGGGGCCGGGCAGCGCCTGATCAGTGTCGCCGGCCGGTCAGGCAGGGGAAGTCGAAGGCCGGGCTCTGACCGTCCATCAGCCTTGAAAGCAGCCTGGCCGAACCGCAGGCCAGGGTCCAGCCGAGTGAGCCGTGGCCGGTGTTGTACCAGAGGCCATCGATCCGGCTGCGGCCGATCAGCGGCACATTGCCCGGCGTACAGGGACGCAGGCCGGCCCAGGCCTCGGCCGCGTCGAAATCGCCGGCGTCCGGGCACAGTTCGCGCGCCAGCCGGGTCAGCAACTGCACGCGCTCCGGTTCTATCGTCACCGTCAGTCCGCCCAGTTCCGCCATGCCGGCGACGCGCACGCGGTCGCCGAGGCGCGACAGCACGATGCGGTGTTCCTCGTCGGTCAGGCTGGTGCGCGGCGCATTCGGTCCGGCCGGGAAGGTGATCGAGTAGCCCTTGATCGGGTACAGCGCCGGTCGCGGGCCGTGTTGCTCGACCAGCTGGCGGGTGTGCGTGCCGAGCGCGCACACCACCTGTTCGCCGCGCAGCAGGCCGCGTACGCCGCGCGCGTCGCGCACGGCGACGCCGCGTACCGTGTTCTCGTGGATGTCCAGCGCCTCGACCGTGATCTCGTAGTGGAAAGTCACACCGGCGTCGGCGCAGGCGGCGGCCAGCGCCCGCGTGAAGCGGTGCGCATCGCCGGTTTCGTCGTTCGGTGCGTGCAGGCCACCCATCAGCGTGCGCTGACTGCTCGCCAGCGCCGGTTCGATGTCGATGCAGCGCGCGGCGTCGCAGCTGTCGATGCGGATGCCGTGCGGCGCCAGCCACTCCGCGCGCGCACGGGCACGCTCGAATTCACGACGCTCGGAAAACACGTGCAGGATGCCGCTTGCCGACTGCTCATACTCCAGCTTCAGCGCGTGACGCAGCGACTGCAGCTCGGCCTGACTGCTGACGGCCAGTCGCGCCAGTGCATCGGTGTTGCGACGCATGCGGCCGGGCAGGCACTCGTACAGGAAGGCGCCCATCCAGCGCCACTGACGGTGGTTGGCGGTCGGCGAAAAGCGCACCGGGGCATTCGAATCGAGCATTCCGCGCAGCCCGATCATCGGTGCCTGCGGTGAGGCCCAGGGCGCGGCGTGGCTGACCGAAATCTGGCCGCCGTTGGCGAAACTGGTTTCCATTGCGGGATCAGCCTGCCGGTCGATGACCGACACGGTGTGACCGGCCTGGCGCAGGTACCAGGCGGTGGTGATGCCGACGACGCCGGCACCCAGAACGAGGATGTGCATGCGGTTCTAGTTATGGACGACGCTGTGGATGACCGGGTGCGACCGCTGCCGGTTCCGTGCGCTGGGCGCGCTGCCGGCTTTCAAATCGGTCGGACGTGAAATCGTGCGACCCGGATCATGGTGCTGTGCACGATAATGCATTTCCTGCCATTCCGGAGTCGCGACACATGTCCCGCATCACCCTGAGCCAGTTCCTGATCCAGCAACAGCGCGACGGCGAGCGCATCTGCGCCGAGCTGCGCTTCCTGGTCGAAGTCGTCGCCCGCGCGGTCAAGGCGATCGGCAACGCAGTCGGCAAGGGCGGCCTGACCAACTCGCTCGGCGAGGCCGGTGGCGAGAACGTGCAGGGCGAGGTGCAGAAGAAGCTGGACGTGATCGCCAACGAAATTCTGCTCGAAGCGAACGAGTGGGGCGGCCATCTTGCGGCGATGGCGTCGGAAGAAATGGATCTTCCGCACCAGATCCCGAACCGTTACCCGAAGGGCGAATTCCTGCTGCTGTTCGATCCGCTGGACGGCTCGTCCAACATCGACGTGAACATTTCGGTCGGCACCATCTTTTCGGTGCTGCGCTGCCCGGAACTGAATGGCAGCGTCGAGCCGGTCGACGAGAAGGCCTTCCTGCAGCCTGGCACCCAGCAGTTGGTGGCCGGCTACGCGGTGTATGGCGCGGCCACCCAGCTGGTGCTGACCGTGGGCAACGGCGTGCACGCGTTCACGCTGGACCGCGAGACGGGCAGTTTCGTCATGACCACCGAAAACATGCGCGTGCCGGAAGACACCAAGGAATATGCGATCAACGCGTCGAACGCGCGCTGGTGGGAAGCGCCGGTCAAGCGCTATATCGACGAGCTACTGGCGGGCAAGAGCGGTCCGCGCGGCAAGGATTTCAACATGCGCTGGGTCGGTTCAATGGTGGCGGATGTGCACCGCATCCTGACCCGCGGCGGCATCTTCATGTATCCGAAGGACACCAAAGACCCGACCAAGCCGGGCAAGCTGCGCCTGATGTACGAGGCCAATCCGATGGCGATGCTGATCGAGCAGGCGGGCGGCGCGGCGACCACCGGCTACCAGCGCATTCTCGACGTGCAGCCGGAGAAGCTGCATCAGCGTGTGCCGGTCATCCTCGGGTCGAAGAATGAGGTCGAGCGTGTGACCGGCTATCACGCCGTCTGAAGGAAGCGCGCGATGCCGGCAGCCGCGATGCGGCCGCTGGCCATGCTGGCGGTGAGCAGGTAGCCGCCGGTCGGCGCCTCCCAGTCCAGCATCTCACCCGCGCAGAAAACGCCGGGCAGCGCCGTCAGCATCAGTCCGTCGTCCAGCGCCTCCAGCCGCACGCCACCGGCCGTACTGATGGCCTCGGCCACCGGCCGGGTGCGCTGCAGGCGCAGCGGTAGCGCCTTCAGCGTCGCCGCCAGGCGTAACGGGTCGGCCATCGCAGCCTTGTCCAGCACCTCGTGCACCAGCCCCAGCTTGACGCCGCCCAGACCGAGCCGGCTGGCGAGATGCGAACTGAGCGAACGCGAGCCGCGCGGGCGGCGGATTTCGTCGAGCACGCGTGTCGCGTCGTGCGCGGGCAGCAGGTCGAGCGCGATGTCGCAGTGGCCGTCGCGTTCGAGCCGTTCGCGCAGCGCGGCGGACAGCGCATAGATCAGGCTGCCTTCGAGGCCGTGCGCGCTGACCAGGCACTCGCCGCGTCGTTCGATCGGTGTCCCGTCCATTCCGTCGAAGCGGATGGCGACGTTCTTCAGCGGTGCGCCGGCGTGGCGCTCGGCGAAATGCGTGCTCCAGTCGATGTCGAAGCCGCAGTTGGCGGCACGCAATGGCGCGAGCGCGACGCCGCGCGCGTCGAGCAGCGCCATCCAGGCCCCGTCGGAGCCGAGCTGCGGCCAGCTGGCGCCGCCGAGGGCGAGCAGCGTGGCGCGCGCACTGACCTGCCGCTCGCCATCCGGCGTGTCGAAGGTGAGTGCCCCGGCGTCGTTCCATCCGGTCCAGCGCTGGTGCATGTGAAAGTGCACGCCGGCCGCGCGCAGCCGCGCCAGCCACGCGCGCAGCAGTGGCGCCGCCTTCATGTCGGTCGGAAATACCCGCCCGGAACTGCCGACGAAGGTGTCGATGCCGAGACCCGCGCACCAGTCACGCAGCGCGGCCGCATCAAATTCGGCCAGCCAGTGACCGACTTCGGCGCGGCGTTCGCGGTAACGGGTAACGAACTGATCGGCGGCTTCGGCGTGCGTCAGATTGAGGCCGCCCTTGCCGGCGAGCAGGAACTTGCGGCCGACCGAGGCCTTGGCGTCGTACAGATCGACCGCGAAGCCGCGCGCCGACAGCACTTCGGCCGCCATCAGCCCGGCCGGTCCGCCGCCGACGATGGCGACCTGAACGGCGCTGTGAGGCAGGGGCATCAGTCCGGTGTCTGCACCAGCCGCAGTGCGCTGTCGTCGCTGCGCAGGCGGTAGGGGCTCGGCGGAAGCGGCTGCTCGGGTACTTCGGCGCGCTTCTTCAGCGCCTCGTAGCGGCCGGCAACCTTGGGCACGTAGGCGCGTGTTTCCGCGTAGGGCGGCACACCGCCGTACTTTCTGACCGCGCCGGCGCCTGCGTTGTAGGCGGACAGCACCAGTTCGATGTCGCCGAAATCGTCCAGCAGGTCGCGCAGGTGGCGCGCGCTGGCGCGCAGATTGTCAGCGGGCTTCAGCGCGTCGGACACGCCGTACATGCGGGCGGTGGACGGCATCAGCTGGGCCAGGCCGAGCGCCCCCTTGGGCGACACGGCGCGTGGGTTGTAGGCCGACTCGGCGTGAACGACAGCGTGCAGCAGTTCGGGTTCGATGCCGCCGGCCTCGGCCGCCGCCTCGATCTGTGCGGAGAACGGCAGCTTGCGCAGCGCTTCGCGGCGTGCCTGCTTGCGTTCAGCCTCTGAAATGCGCGGCGATTCGGGTTGATGGAGACGATAGTCGGCGCCGCCTGGCAGCCGCAGCTGATAGTCCGCCGTGTCGCCGGCGTGGGCAACGGGCATCAGCAGTGTCGCGAGCAGCATGACGGGCGTACGCATCAGCCTTCCTTCGAAGTCAGTTGGGTGGCGAACCAGACCGCCAGCGCGATGCCGACGGTGTTGGCGAGCAGATCGTAAAGATCGGCTTCGCGCCCCGGCAACATGAGCTGCCGCCACTCATCGTAACAAGCCAGCGCCAGCGCCAGTCCTGCGCACGCGTACAGCCAGCGTCGGCCGGTCGCCAGCCACAGCGACAGCGCGATCGCGCCGAAGGTGCCGGCGTGGGCGAGCTTGTCCCAGGGCGCCGGAATCAGGCCGACCGCAAGCGAGGTTTCGCCGAGGCGGATCAGGCTGGCGATCATCGTCAGCGCGAACAGCCCGGCCGCCCACTGCAGATAAGGTTGCAGACGCATGACCTCAGTAGGCATTGCGGTCGCTGAACACGACGGCAACCGTCTTGACGATGATCCAGAGGTCCAGTCCGAGCGACCAGGTGCGAAGGTACTCGAGGTCGTATTCGATGCGCTTCTGCATCTTGTCCACAGTTTCTGTTTCGCCGCGATAGCCATTCACCTGCGCCCAGCCGGTGATGCCCGGCTTGACCTTGTGACGCACCATGTAGCCCTTGATCAGCTTGCGGTAGGTTTCGTTGTGCGACACCGCGTGCGGGCGCGGGCCGACGATGCTCATGCGCCCCTGCAGCACGTTGATGAACTGCGGCAGTTCGTCGAGTGAGGTGCGACGCAGGAATCCGCCGAAGCGGGTGATGCGCTGATCGTTGCGGGTGGCCTGCTTCACCACGCCGCCGTCCTCCTGCACGGTCATCGAGCGGAACTTGTAGACGACGATTTCCTTGCCGTCGAGGCCGTAGCGGCGCTGGCGGAACAGTGCCGGACCGGGCGAACTCATCTTCACGCCTATCGCGATCGCCAGCAGCAGCGGCGATATCAGCAGCAGGATGATGATGGACAGCACGATGTCGCTCGCGCGCTTGACCAGACCGTTGATGCCGGTGAACGGCGTGTCGCAGACGGCCACCACCGGTACGCCCGCCACGTAGTCCATGCGCCCCTGGATCAGGTCGGTCAGGAAAATGTCCGGTGCGAAGAAGATGCTCACCGTCGTATCTTTGAGGTCGTCGAGCAGCGACAGGATGCGCGGCTGGCTGGCCATCGGCAGCGCCAGGTAGATCTGGTCGATGCGGTTCGCCTTTACGTAGGCAGCGAGATCGCGCAGACGACCGAGCAGCGGCAGACCGTTGAGCTGGGTGATGCGCTCGGGGGCGCGGTCGTCGAAGTAGCCGACGCAGCGCACACCAAGGTAAGGATTGGTTTCGAACTGTTCGGCGAGCGACACACCGATATCGTTGCAGCCGACGATGATGACGCGGGTCTGGTTCGCTTCCTGCGCGGCGGCGCGCTGCAGATAGCCGCGGGCAACGAAGTGGGCGACCAGCTGTGTCATCGGTGCCGCAACCAGCCAGGACACCACGACCTCGTAGGGAAAGTTCTCGATGTACTGGCTGGCGTAACCGAAGAACAGCAGGATGAAGGCGATCAGCAGCCAGCTGATCACGGTCTGCCGGATCACCCGACGCGGCCGCATGCTGAGCAGCGACGAGCCAGGGAAGGACAGGGAAAAGACGACGAGCGACAGCACGACATAGCGCGCGTCGACGGTATCGCCGTAATAGAGCGCGCAGGCGATCAGGGACAGGATGAGCGACAGCGGGTCGAGGAACATTTCGACCATGCCGGATAGGCTCAACGGTGCCCGCAATACGGAAGTGTTACGCTCAAACTTGGCGAGCATCGGGAAGGAAACCGGTGAATTCAATGGATCTGGAGACCTGCAGACGACGTGCCGGCTAGAATACCGGAAGCGTTTTTGCGTATTTTCACGATTTGCGAGCTGGAAAGAAAAGCGTCACGGCCCGCATTCATACTCTCTTCAATGAACAATAACATTTCAAAATGTTTGTCCGTTGTGCTGTTGTTACTGACACTGCCGCGCGCAGACAGGGCCTTGGCCGACGAGGACGACGCCTTCTCTCTCGTGACCTCGGCTTCGTGGCAGTATCAGGACAACGTGCTCTATCTGCCGGATGGGCGGCGCCCCACCTTCTTCGGGCCCAATGCTCCGCGGGGAGACCATAACTACAACGCCAGCGTCGGGCTCAATTTCGACAAGCGCATTGGACGGCAGGAACTGTCAGCCAATTTCACGCGCTCCATGGTTCGCTACAACACTCTGGATGTACTTGACTACGACGGCCACAACGCATTCGCGTCATGGAAGTGGCAGGTGGGCAACGACCTGTCTGGCCAGTTGCGTTACACAAGCCGGCGCTTTCTTCAAGGGTTCGGTGACTTCCGTACGGTGACGCCGAACAAGAACCTGATCGATGCCGAATCACTGCGTTTCGACGCCGCTTACGCAGTGGATGCCTACTGGGCGCTGTTTGGCTCTTTGTACCAGGGATCAACTCGCAATCAGCTTCGCGTTCGCCAGGGCAGCGATTCGGATGTGGATCGCATGGAAGCCGGTGTCCGCTACAAGACTCGTGGCGGAACCGTGTTTGAGCTCTTGGGTCGTGACACTCAGGGCGACTACCCGAAGAGGCTTGCCGGTCTCAATGTTACCAATTCGTTTTCGCAGAAGGATCTTGAGGCCCGTGTACGCTGGCAACCGGTCGGTCACTCTCGTCTGTCAGCAGCAATCGGACAGTCGAATCGGAGGCACGATGAGGTTCCCGAGCGTGACTACGAGGATGTCTATGGGCGCGTGAGTTGGGAATGGCAACCAACGGGTCATCTGACCGTCAACTTCCTTGCCGAGCGCCAGATCAGTGCGCTGGACGACCTGCTGTCGAGCTATTTCCGCACCACGACCTATTCGATTGCACCGATCTGGCAGCCGACCGGCAAGCTGCGCGTGGATGGTCGTCTTCAGTGGGTGTCGCGCGACGGCAACGGCGACACCTTCTTCAGTCAACTTCCTCCTTCAGTGCAGGCACAACTCGGGATCGACGGTGCATCGCTGCGGCAGGAAGACATCACGACCTACAGCCTTGGGGCCACTTGGTCGATCCAGCGCAATCTGTCGGCCAATGCCGAACTGCGACACGACTCGCGCGATTCAAGCAATCAGTTCTACCAGTACCGCGTACGTAGCGTTTCGATGTCGCTGCAGTACCTGTTCTAACTCAGTACTGCAGCAGCGCGTGGCTGTTCCAGCCGCGCGCAGCCAGCAGGGCCGAACCGCCGAGTGCCGGCAGGTCGATCAGGAAGCGGAAGCCGATGAGCTGCCCACCGGCGCGTTCGACCAGTTCGCCGCAGGCCACGGCGGTGCCGCCAGTGGCGATCAGGTCGTCCAGCACCAGCACCCGTGAGCCGCTGGCGAAAGCGCCGACGTGCATTTCCAGCCGGTCGCTGCCGTATTCGAGCGCGTAGTCGACGCCCAGTGTCGGGCCCGGCAGCTTGCCGGGCTTGCGTACCGGAACCACGCCGGCGCCCAGTCGCTGCGCCAGCGCGCCCGCGAGCAGGAAGCCGCGTGCCTCGATGGCGGCGACGATGTCGATGCTGGCGGGCCCGATGCTGCGCGCGAGTGCGTCCAGTGCCTGCGTCAGGCCGCGCGCGTCGGCCAGCAGCGGCGTGATGTCGCGGAACTGTATGCCCGGCTCGGGAAAATCGGGGATGGTGCGGATCAGCGCGCGCAGCGGGGCAAGGTCGGACGGATGTGTCATGGCGTTTCCTGGAAGGCGGGCAGGCCGAGCCGGGCGCGTCGTTCGTCGCGCGGCAGTGCGGCCAGCTCGCGCATGGTTGCCCATACGGCGGGCATGTCGGTTGAGGCGGCAATCAGTCGCGTGAAGGCCGGTCTGGCTGCAGTGTAGAGGCCGATCGACGCCAGCGTCGCGTTGTTGATGTCCTGCGCGAACCAGCGATCGTAGCCGCGGAAGCCGGCCCAGCGCGTGTCGCGCAGAGCACGATAATCCGCGCCAAGCTCTTCGAGCAGGCGCGCCTTGCCGGCGTGTTTTTCGGAATCCGCCAGATCGCTGCGGTAGAGCGCCTCCAGTGCGTCGCGATAGCGGATCACCAGCGCGGCGAAATCGCTGCGCAGCAGCTGCGCCCGTTCGAACCCTTCGCGCAGTCTTTCCTTGCCGGGGCGCGCCAGCCAGCGGCGCACGCCTTCCTCTTCCACCGCGCTGGCGAAGGACTCATTGAATTCGGTGTCGTCGCGCACATAGACGATCTGGTGCGCCAATTCATGCACGATGAGACGCACCAGCTCGGTTTCCGGGTAGTGGATGAAGGTGTTCAGCAGCGGGTCGTCGAACCAGCCCAGTGTCGAATAGGCCGGCACGCCGCTCAAATGCACGTCCAGCCCTTCGCCCGCCAGTGCGTCGGCGTGCCGGCGTGCCTCGACTTCGGCGAAGAAGCCGCGATAGCTCACGCAGCCAGCGATCGGGAAGCAGGACTGGCGTGGCTTGATAGACAGCGGCTCGGTCGCGAACACATTCCAGACGACGAAAGGGCGCCCGAGGTCGGCGTAGCGGCGATAGCTGCCATTGTCCGGCAGCGCCATCTCGCGGCTGGCCCAGTCGCGGATCTCTGCCGCCAGCGCGAGCTTGTCGCGCAGCGTCTGCGTGCTCGACGGGTCGGCATCGACTACGGCGAGCGGACGAGCCAGTCGCCACAATTCGAACTGGCCGTGTGCCGCCTGCCAGTAGTAGCGTGGCGAGAAGCTGCCGTTGCAGCCGCCGAGCAGCAGCGCCAGACCGACGACGAGGCCGCGGTGCCGGCGCCGCTCAGCCCGCGTCGCGGTGTCCGGCATAGGGGTCGGCGTAGGCGGGAACGACGGCGGGGGCCGTGTCCAGCGGCGCGTTGTCGATGGTGACCGGTATCCAGCCGCGTACACTGTTGATGAACCAGACGGACTGGGCGCGGCCGAGGTCCTCTCGGGTGAGGACGCGTTCCATCAGTTCGCCGCGCTCCACCAGTTCGCGCCTGAGCGTGCCATCGAGCAGGCCACTGGATACCGGTGGCGTGTAAAGGCTGCCGTCGATGTCCAGCACAAGATTGCCGCGCGTGAATTCGGTCAGTTCGCCGGCGTCGTTCCACAGCAGCACGTCGAAGGCGCTGCCGGCGACCTGCGACAGGTGGGCGTCGTAAATGCCCCGGCGTGTGGTCTTGTGGTAGAGCAGCGGTTCGGCGCGGGACACCGGTGCGGACGCCAGCCTGACCTTGCGCGGGCTGTTGTCGGGCTCGCCAGCGGCGCCGCTCTCGACGCGCAGGTGGCCGTCGGCGGCGCACAGCAGGCGCACGCGCAGACGACCCTGTGGATGTGCCGCCGCATGCGCCGCCAGCACCGCCGCCGCGTCCTGCGGGGTGGCGAAGCCGAAATGACGCGCCGACGCGGTCAGCCTGGCGAGGTGGCGGTCGAGCAGTTCGTAGCGGCCATCGACCAGCAACAGCGTCTCGAACAGTTCGAAGCCATTGCCGGCGCGCGTCAGGAAGCGGCTCTTGGTCTGCACTTCGGCGTACTCGTCGGCGGCGACCGAATCCCAGGTGATGCCGCCACCCAGGCCGCACTCCATCCGTCCGCTCGCTGCGTCGAGCGTGACCGTGCGGATGGCGACGTTGAAGCGCGCCGCACCGCCCGGTGCCACATGGCCGATCGCGCCACAGTAGACCGCGCGCGGCGATTTCTCGAGGTCGGCGATGATGTCCATCGACTTCAGCTTGGGGGCGCCGGTGATCGAGCCGCACGGGAACAGCGCGGCAAACACGTCGTCCAGCGTCACTTCGGGGCGGGTGCGCGCGGTGATGGTCGAGGTCATCTGCAGCACGGTCGGGTAGTTCTCGATCGAGAACAGGTGCGGCACCTGCACGCCACCCGGCATGGACAGCCGCGACAGGTCATTGCGCAGCAGGTCGACGATCATCAGGTTCTCGGCACGGTTCTTTTCCGAATCACGCAGCCAGCGCGCGAGTTCGGCGTCCTCTTCCGGCAGCTGGCCGCGACGTGCGGTGCCTTTCATCGGTCGCGTCGTCAATACGCCGTCCTGCCACGCGAAGAACAGCTCCGGCGACGCCGACAGGATGCGGTGGGTGCCGATGTCCGCATAGGCGCAGAACTCGGCCTGCTGCGCCTGTCGCAATTGCTCGTAGTAGGACTGAGCGTCGCCGGAGAAGCGTGCGTGGGCGCGCACCGTGTAGTTCATCTGGTATGCGTCGCCGCGACGGATGGCGGCGTGGATTGCGTCGATCGCCTGTCCGTATTCGTCCCGCGCGGTATCCAGTTCCCACGCCGGCACCTCGAACGGGGCCGGTGCGTCGGGGCCGCAGTCGACCGGCGCGTGGTGCAGGCCGAACCACACCAGCGGCACGCTGCATCCGCTGCGCACGCGCGCGGCGCGATCGAAGGCGGGCGCCGCCTCGTAGGCGACGTAGCCGACCGCGTGCAGACCGCCCCGCGTGGCTTCGGCCACGCGACGCAGGGCAGGGCGGACGGCGTCCACGCTGTCGGCGCGAACCACTTCCAGCGGTTCGCCGAACACGAGGCGGCGTGGCAGTCTGTCCGGGGTCGAGAAGTCGAGTATGAATTTCATGGTGTTACCGGCCGCGGGCCGGTGCAGGCGTGAGCAGTGTTCAGACGACGTGCGGTGCGATGTAGAGCGCGATCACGCGTCGGCCGAGCAGCGTGACAGAGCCCTGGCGTCGGTTGTTCCCGGTGTCGCTGTATTCGAAGGCGTAGGTCCGCTTGATGCGCATCTGACCTCCTTCGTCGCGGGCGAGCGAGGTCGAGCGGATGGCTACGGTATCATCGAGCAGCTGGGTGCCTTCCGCATTGCAGGCGGCACGACTGGCTTCCATGCCCGCTTCGCGCGCATTCAGGCTGTCGAGCCAGAACCAGATCAGGCCACCGATCAGCAGCAGCGACACGAGTTCGAAGGTCGGCATGTCAGTGCTCCGGTTGCGCCATCGGCTGGCGTGCGACGTATCGCGCCAGCTTGCCGTCGATGCACTCGGCCAGCTGGGCCGCCAGCTGTACAGGGCTGCGCTCCGGATACAGGCGGGACAGCACCAGCAGCAGACACAGCAACACGTCGGCGGCTTCGTCGAGTGACGCGTCCGCGGGCAGCGTCTTGTGCGGTTTGTAGCCGCGCTGGACCAGCACGGCCTCCGCCAGTTCGCCGGATTCCTCGGTCAGCTTGCACAGCAGCATCAGCGGATCCATCCGTTCGTGAGTCGCGAACACGGACAAGGCCTCGGCAAAGGCGTCGGGAGAGAAAGACATATGTAAGACGATATGAACCGGGAAGCGTGCCCGATTCTATCGTGTGCAAGAGGGTTGGTCGGGGGTTGGTCGGCGCGGCCCGCTTTGTCTGCCGCCGGCCGCGGAGCAAGGCATGGCAAGCTGCCATCGTCGCGTGGCGGGCATGCTGCATTACGGAAACATTTCACGCAACGGCGTTGTAACACGCGCCCGATACTGTTCAGCCTTGGTCAGTTGGGCTATCTTGGCCGACGGCCACATGTCACAAATCAGCAATAATCATTCGGGGAAAACATGCCACATCACGCACGCCGTTCCATCGCCTTGACCGTCATCGCTGCAGCCATCCTGACTGCCTGCGGCGGCGAGGGCGGCGAAAAGAAGACGGCGACTCAGGTTGCCGCAAAGGTTAACGGCGGTGAAGTTTCGGTGCATCAGATCAATCAGGTCATGCAGCGTACCAATGTGGCGAACCCCGAGCAGGCCAAGGCGGCCAGCCGTCAGGTTCTCGAGCGCCTGATCGACCAGGAGCTGCTGGTGCAGCAGGCGGTCGAGAAGAAGCTGGACCGCGATCCGAAGACGCTGCAGGCGATCGAGGCTGCGCGTCGCGAGGTGCTTGCCCGTGCCTACCTCGAGCAGGTGTCCAGCGCTGCGGTCAAGCCGACCGACAGCGAAATCAAGGATTACTACAGCCAGCACCCGGAGCTGTTCTCCGAGCGCCGCATCTTCAATCTGCGCGAGCTGGCCATCGCCGCCGGACCCGATTTCACGCCCAAGCTTGAACAGTTCATGTCGCAGCCGCGCAATCTGCAGCAGATCGCCGAATGGCTGCGCAGCGAGAACGTGCGCTTCACCGCCAATGCGGTGACCAAACCCGCCGAACAGCTGCCGCTCGAAATGGTGAAGCGAGTGCACCAGATCAAGGACGGCCAGATCGGCGTCCTCGGCACCTCGAACGGCATTCTGGTGATCGAGGTGGCTGCCTCGCGCAGCGTGCCGGTCGACGAGAACGCCGCGCGGCCGGTGATCGAGCAGTTCCTGCTGAACCAGCGCAAGGGTGAGCTGGCACAGTCGGAAGTGAAGAAGCTGCGTCAGAGCGGCAAGATCGAGTACATGGGCGAATTCACTGCGCCTGCGCCGGCTGCTGCAGCACCGGCCGCTGCATCTGCCGCACCGGCTGCTGCGCCTGCCGCCGCTACCGAATCGGCGGTGGACAAGGGACTTTCGGGGCTCAAGTAAGCCTCTCTCGGAACGGCGCCGCGCCGACGCACGGCACCGTCCTTTCGGACTGATCAACTGGAAACCCCTCGATATGACGAAGTTCGTACGTCTGCTGCTAGGCCTTTGTTTCGGGATGCTGCTGCTGCCGGCCGCGAGTGCCGCCGATGCACGTGAGTACGTGCTCGGTTCGGGCGACATCATCCGTGTCACCGTATTCCAGAACCCGGACCTGACGGTCGAGACGCGGGTGACCGAAAACGGCAGCATCACCTATCCGCTGATCGGCGGCGTGGCGGTCGGCGGTCTGACGCTGCCGGCGGCCGAGAAGCTGATCGCCGACAAGCTGCGCGACGGCGGCTTCGTGCTGAAGCCGCAGGTGAACGTGCTGCTGCTGCAGATCCGCGGCAACCAGGTTTCGGTGCTGGGCATGGTGAATCGCCCGGGCCGCTATCCGATCGAGATCGCCAACACCCGGGTCACCGACATGCTGGCCACTGCCGGCGGTGCGTCAGTGACCGGTGCCGACATCGTGACGCTGGTGGGTACCCGCAACGACAAGCCCTTCCGCGCCGAGATCGACATTCCGGCCCTGTTCCAGCCGGAAGGGATCAATGCGGACATCCCTGTCATGGGGGGCGACATCCTCTACATCCACCGCGCGCCGGTGTTCTACATCTACGGGGAAGTGAATCGTCCGGGGTCCTACCGCCTCGAGCGCGGCATGACCGTGATGCAGGCGCTCGCCCAGGGGGGCGGCATCACGCTGCGCGGCACCGACAAGCGCCTCAAGCTGCATCGCCGCAATGCGGCCGGTGCGGTGGAGGCGATCGAGCCCGACATGTCGATGACGCTGCAGAGCGACGATGTCGTCTACGTGCGCGAAAGCCTTTTCTGATCGGATGATTCCATGACGTTTCAGCAATTCCTGCTCATTCTGCGTGCGCGCTGGCTGGTCGGCCTGGCCGTGCTTCTGGTCGTCGTCGCCACCACGGTCGCGGTCAGCCTGGTGATGCCCAAGCAATACACCTCGGCTACGGCGGTTCTTATCGACGTGAAGTCGCCTGATCCAATCCTTGGTGTCACGTTGCCGGCGCTGGTGACGCCAAGCTACATGGCGACCCAGGTGGACATCGTCACTTCGGACCGTGTCGCCCAGCGCGTCGTCCGCGTGCTCGGCTTCGATAAGAGCGCGCAGGCGGTCGAGCAGTGGCGCACTGCGACCGAGGGTCGGGGCTCCATGGATGTTTACTTCGCCGACCTACTGAAGAAGAAGCTCGACGTCAAGCCGTCGCGCGACTCGAACGTGCTGTCGATTGAGTTCAGCGGTCAGGATCCCGCGTTCTCCGCGGCCGTCGCGAACGCCTTCGCGCAGGCTTATATCGACACCAACCTTGAACTGAAGATCGAACCGGCCAAGCAGTACGCGAACTGGTTCGCTGGCCAGTCCAAGGCGCTGCGCGAAAACCTCGAACAGGCGCAGAGCAAGCTGTCGGCCTTCCAGCAGGAAACCGGCATCGTCAACACGGACGAGCGTCTCGACATCGAGAGCGCTCGTCTGGCCGAGCTCTCCAGCCAGTACACCGCGATCCAGGCGCAGCGCAGCGACAGTTCGTCGCGCCAGGCGCAGGTCAGCCAGTCGCAGATCGAAACGCTGCCCGAAGTGCAGCAGAACTCGCTCATCATCGGCCTGAAGTCGGAACTGGCGCGCGGTGAGTCGAGGCTGAACGAAATGAGCCAGCGCTTCGGTCGCAACCACCCGGAGTACCAGCGCGCCCAGGGCGAGGTCGATACCCTGCGCAGCAAGCTCGACGCCGAAATGAAGAAGGTGGCCAGCACGCTCAGCACGAGCAATCGCGTGAACGTGCAGCGCGAGGCCGAAGTGCGTGCAGCACTGGCGGCGCAGAAGAACCGCGTGCTCGAACTGAAGAAGCAGCGTGACGATCTGGCCGTCCTGCAGCGCGAGGTCGAGAGCGCGCAGCGCGCCTACGACGCCGTGGCCCAGCGCTTCACCCAGACCAGCCTCGAAAGCCAGACGACGCAGACCAATATCGTCGTGCTGACGCCGGCGATCGCACCGGTCGAACACTCCAGTCCCAACCTGCTGCTGAACACGCTGGTCGCCATCTTCCTCGGCGTGCTGCTGGCAGTCGGCACCGTGCTGCTGCTCGAACTGCTGGATCAGCGTGTGCGCGGTGACGACGATCTGCAGCAACTGCTCGGTGTGCCGGTGCTCGGCCTGATCTCGACCGTCAAGTTCAACAAGGGTGCAAAACGCGCCCGCGCGGCCACCGCCTGAAGGACATCACCATGAACGCACCCACTTCCATCGACACCGGGTCCGGGCGGGCCATCGGCGCCATCCTGATCGACGCCGGCCGGTTGAGCCCGGACGGCGCCGAGCGCATCCTGCGTGCGCAGCGCGAGCGCGGCCTGCGCTTCGGCGACGCGGCGATCTCGCTCGGCCTGCTGAAGGAATCCGACATCCAGTTCGCGCTGTCGCGCCAGTTCGACTACCCATTCCTGCAGGCTGGCGAAAGCGCAGTCAGTGACGAGGTGATCGCGGCCTATCGTCCCTTCACCCACCAGGTCGAAGAACTGCGCGCGCTGCGCAGTCAGCTCATGCTGCGCTGGTTCGACGCCGAAGCCGAGCGCAAGACGCTGGCCATCGTCAGTCCGGAGCGTGGCGAGGGGCGCAGCTTCATCGCCGCCAATCTGGCCGTCGTGTTCTCCCAGCTGGGCGAGCGCACGCTGCTGATCGACGCCGACATGCGCAACCCGCGTCAGCACACGCTGTTCTCGGTCAGCAACCGGGTCGGTCTGTCGGAAACGCTGGCCGGGCGCGGTGGTCCGGATGCGGTGCAGCGCGTGCCGGCGCTGCTCGACCTGTGCGTGATGCCGGCCGGTGCAGTGCCGCCGAACCCGCAGGAACTGCTGTCGCGACCGGTGTTCAGCCAGTTGCTGGGGCAGTTGTCGAAGGACTTCGACGTCATCCTGATCGACACGCCTGCAGGCGCCGAGTACGCCGACGCGCAGACCATTGCCGTACGCGCGAGCGGTGCGCTGATGGTTGCGCGCAAGAACGTGAGCCGCGCCTCGCGCCTGCGTCGCCTGGCCGACGAACTGATCACCGCCAGCGCGACCGTCGTCGGCTCGGTGATGAACGAGCCCTGATCGTGCCGACTGCGTCCAGGGACACACTGCCCCGCGTCATCGTGCTGACACTGATCTTTCACAGTGCCAGCGTGCGCAAGGCCGATGCAGCGGCCTGAGGGCCGGTCATGAGCAGCGACGCCGATCTGCTCTTCATGAACGAGGCGCTTGCGCTCGCCCGTGAGGCGGGATCGCTCGGCGAGGTCCCGGTGGGCGCCGTCGTGGTCAGCAACGGCGAGATCGTCGGCCGCGGCTTCAATCGTCCCATCATGGCCAACGACCCGACCGCCCATGCCGAAGTGATGGCCTTGCGCGCGGCGGGGCAGGCGCTGGCGAATTACCGCATGCCCGGCTGCACGCTCTACGTGACGCTGGAGCCGTGCGCGATGTGCAGCGGTGCGATCCAGCACGCGCGCATCGCGCGTGTCGTGTTCGGCGCGCGCGACCCGAAGACCGGTTGCTGTGGCAGCGTGACCGACCTGTTCGCCGAGCCCAGGCTCAACCATCATGCTGAAGTCGAGTCCGGCGTGCTGGCCGAGGAATGCGGTCGCCTGCTGAGCGACTTCTTCGCCGCCCGCCGCCGGCGCATCGAAACCGCCTGATGCATATCGACATCGATATCCGCTCGCAGTGGCTGCGCCTGTACGACGAGGCCGGCGTGCTGATCCGTCGCTATCGTGTGTCGACAGCGAAGAACGGCGCCGGCGAGCAGCGCGGCAGCTTTCGCACGCCGCGCGGGCGGCACGTCATCCGCGCCCGCATCGGCGCCGGTGCGCCGGCGAACACGGTGTTCGTGCGCCGGCGCCCGACCGGCGAACTGTGGTCGTCCGAGCTGGCGGCCGCACATCCGGGCCGCGACTGGATACTGACGCGCATTCTCTGGCTGTCAGGCTGCGAGCCGGGCGTGAACCGGCTGGGTGAGGTCGATACGATGCGTCGCTACATCTATCTGCACGGCAGCCCGGATACGGCGGAGATGGGCGTGCCCGGCTCGATCGGATGCGTGCGCATGCGCAATCGCGACATCATCGAACTGTTCGACCTGGTGCCGGCGGGCACCCCGGTCCGCATCACGGACTGAGCGTGCTGCGCGTCGAGCTGGGTGACTGGGTGTCGATGACGCCGGCGCTCGAAGCGATACGCCGCGAAGTATTCATCGTCGAACAGCAGGTTCCGGAAGAGATGGAGTGGGACGCCGACGACGTTACCAGCGTGCATGCGCTGGCGCTGCTCGACGGTCACCCGGTCGGTTGCGGGCGCCTGTTGCCCGACGGCCACATCGGTCGCATGGCCGTGCGCGCGCCGTTCCGCTCGACGGGTGTGGGCCGGGCGCTGCTGCAGGCTTTGCTCGCCGAGGCGCGGCGGCGCGGAATGCGTGAGGTGGTGCTGCACGCGCAGATGCATGCGCTGGGCTTCTACGAGGCGCAGGGTTTCGTTGCCGACGGACCGGTATTCGACGAGGCCGGCATCCTTCACCGGCGTATGTCGCAGGCCTTGGTCAGCTGAGACAGGAAGCCGTCCCCCAGCGGCTTGACGATGAAGTCGGTCACGCGCGGGAAGGTGAAGGCGCGGACGCGGTCGCTGTCCAGCGGTGACGAACTGAGCATGCAGACGCGGGCATCCGCCTGATGCGCCGCAGGCAGCTGGTGGAACTGTTCGAGAAACTCGAAGCCATTCATGCGCGGCATGTTGATGTCGAGCAGGATGAGGTCGACCGCGTGGCCCGGGTGCGCGTGGAACCACTCCAGCGCCTTTTCCGCCCACTCGAATACCAGCAGCTCCGTCGCCAGGCCGGAGCGCTCGATCATCATGCCGTGAAAGAAGTTGTCGGCGTCGTTGTCGTCGATCAGCATCACGGTGCGCAGCGCTGCGGTCGTCATTGTGCAAACTCCGGTTGATCGGTGCGGCGCACGCGGGATCGAGGCGCCTGCATCCTGACGGCGACAGTTCCGACAGCATGGGCTGTCATCGGCATGGCGAGCGTCCTGTCAGGCATGCGGGCATCACGCTATCTCCGTCCGCTGCATCGTATGCGACGCGATGCCGATACGGCATCTCGCGGGTAATGCCAGCACGAAACGGCTGCCGGCGCCGGGCTGCGACTCGACGAAGATGCGGCCATGGTGCATGTCGGCGATCCGACGACTCAGCGCGAGTCCGAGGCCTGTGCCCTCGTACTCGGCCTGTGCATGCAGCCGCTGGAAAGCCTCGAAGATGCGCTCCTGGAATTCCGGTGCGATGCCTATGCCGTTGTCGCGCACCGATATGTGCAGTTCGTCGCCGACCACGGCATAAGCGATATCGACTTCCGGCGGCGTGCCCGGCGCGTGAAACTTCAGCGCGTTGTCGATCACGTTCTGCAGCAGCAGACCGAGCAGGCTGCGGTCGCCGCGAATGACTGGCAGCGGCGTGACGCGGATGGTCGCGCCGGTGCGACTGATGGCGGCGGCCAGCGACTGGCGCGTTTCTTCTACCAGTTCCGCCAGATTTATGGCGTCCATCCGCGCCTCGGTCGCATCGAGCCGGACGAAGGCAAGCAGGTCGTCCACCAGCGCCCGCAGCCGTTCGCCGCCGCGCACGATGAAGTCCACGTAGCGCTCGCGTCGCGTGGCATCCGCCTCGTTGGCGTCACGCCGGAGCAGCTTGGCGAAGTTCAGGATGGAGTTGATCGGTTCGCGCAGATCGTGCGAAGCGACATGCACGAACTGCTGCAGCGCGATATTGCTGCGTTCGAGTTCGGCGAGCGTGCGCTGCAGATGTTCCTCCGCCTGCAGCCGCGCCGTGATGTCCTCACCAACGCCGAGCAGGCCGGCGGTCGCGCCCTGTTCGTCGTGCAGTCGCGTGGTGTGCCAGGACACGACGCGCAACTGACCGTCGGCCGTCAGTACGTGGCCGCGGAAGCGGCGCGCCGCGTCGCGTTCGCCGCTGACCAGCTGAGCGAAGAAGGCGCGTGCATCCGCACGCTCGTCTTCCGGAAAGCACAGCTCGAACCAGTCGCGTCCAGGCAGGCTGTTGCCCGGGTGGCCCAGCACATCGGCCGCCATCCGGTTGGCGCGCACGATGCGCCCGTCGTTGTCCGCGACCACCATCATGTTGCCGGCAATGTCGAAGTAAAGCTCGGCGCGGTCCCGTTCCGCCTTCAGTTCGGCGGTGCGATGATCGACCAGCGCCTTCATTTCGGCGTTGAAACGCTGCAACTGCTGTTCGAACAGGTTCTGCCGCGCGTGTGCGGCCTGCAGTTCGCTCACGTGCAGGCGCAGTTCGATCTGCGCGACCACCTGCCGCGCCAGCGCGGCCAGCGCTTCGCGCTGGGCGGCGCCGAGCTCGTGTGCCACGGTGTCGATGACGCACAGCGTGCCGATGCGCCGGCCATCGGCGACTTCGAGCGGCGCCCCGGCGTAGAAGCGGATGCCCGGCCCGCCAGTGACCAGCGGGTTGTCGCGAAAGCGCGCGTCCATCGTCGCGTCCGGCACCACCAGCACCTCGTGCTGCAGGATGGCGTGTGCGCAGAAGGCCTGCTCGCGCGGTGTTTCGGTGGCGTCCAGACCGATGCGCGACTTGAACCATTGCCGGTCCTGGTCGACCAGGCTGACCAGCGCGATCGGGGTGCCGCAGAGTTGCGAAGCAATGCGCGCCAGATCGTCGAACGCTGGTTCGGGCGGCGTATCGAGCAGCCGGCAGGCCTGCAGCGCCTGCAGGCGTTCGTGTTCGTCGGGCGGCAGTGGGGCTGCGATCGTGGAAGTCATGCTGCACGTGTCCGTAGCGGAGTGCTGCCGCTCATCCTTCCACCCACGGCTGCCGCAGGGCGGGGGTGGAGGCGACGGCGGGCAGTGTCGGCCTGTTGTCGGCATTCTGCCTTCAAACTTGACTGACCGCCGGTGTCCGCGACCGTTCAGCGATCGATCGCGATGCGGCGCCTGCCGTCGGCACGCCCGCCCGGGCCGTAGCAGCGCTCTTCGACGTCGATGCGGCTGTGACACATGGTCAGCACCGTGCTCGACCGGGTGCCGTAGTCCTCGCCGGCAATGAAGACCGGCGACAGACGGCGTTCCCATTCGAGACCGACGCCGGTGTCCGGCAGGTCGGCGTCGGCCGCCGGCGTGTCGTCGCGCAGCGTGTCGAACAGCGCGTCCTGGCGCGCTGCGGCGTCGGTCAGGGCGAGCGCCCGTGCAAAGCCGTCGCGGGCGCGCAGCAGCTTGGGCCAGGGCGTGCCCGGAAGGTGGTTGGACAGCGCATGGACGCCGTCGTCGAGCACGCGCCACTGCGCCTCTGCACCGTGGCGATGGCCGACCCACGCCAGCGTGTCGCCGTCGCAGAGCAGCAGATTGAAACCGTTGTAGGCGCCTGCCTCGCCGCAGGCCTGCCGGGCGTAGTCGCTGGCGGTCTGCCGGCCGGTCAGGAAGCCGGCGACCAGTTCGCCGCGCGAGCGGGTGTGGTCGCGCGGCGCCGACGGGTCGCGGTAGTTGGTCAGGGCGGCGAAACGGCCGCTGCGACTCACGCCCATCCAGCTGCCGCCCGACTGCAGGTCGCGCCCGGCCAGCACCTGCGGCGCATCCGGCCAGAAGTCGAGTGCGGCCGTCGGGCGACGGTGGAACTCATCGCGATTGGCGGCGACGATGAGCGGGCAGTCCGGTTGCTGCTTCCAGCCGAGCACGATGAGACACATGGGCTGCGGCGTCCGTCAGGCGGTGCGGAAGCGTTCGAGATGGCGCACGCTGTCAGGCGCCAGGAATTCGTACAAGCCGTGGCTCTGCACGTGGCAGCCCAGTTCCAGCTCGAACAGCCGCTGATTGTTCACGCCTTCATACACTTCCATCCAGGTCTGCGGGTCGTCCAGCCGCCTGCGCACGCGGCCGGCGACGCCGGTGGCCGCCTGCAGCGAGGCCTGCATGGCGCTCAATGCGGCCAGCAGCGCCGCCTCGCGGGTGGTGTTGATGCGGTAGTAGATGTAGTAGTCGATGCGCACCGTCATTCGCCAAGCGCGTAGGGCAGGGCAGTGAAGCGCAGCACCGGCCCCTCCAGCCCGCCGATGCGCACCTCGCCCGCTTCGGTGCTCGACATCTGCACCACGGCAAGCAGATCGCAGCCGCCGTCCGGCAGTGCGACCGCATCGACCACCAGGCCGCAGGCCTGTCCGTTCGTGTCCACACCGTGTACCGGCGTGCCCGCCGCCGGCGGCGGGCAGTCGGCGCTTGCGCGGTACATGCGGCGCTTCAGCTTGCCGAGGTACTGCGTGCGGGCGACGATCTCCTGCCCGGGGTAGCAGCCCTTCTTGAAACTGACGCCGCCGGTCAGTTCGAAATTGACCATCTGCGGCACGAATTCTTCCTGCGTACCCGGCCACACGCTGACCAGACCGTCGCGGATGTCGAACCAGCGCCAGGTCGGTGTGCCGGCAGGTGTGGCGCGGCTGGACAGCACACTCCAGACCGCTTCGAGGCGGTCGGCGGGCAGCACGATCTCGAAGCGGTCGTTCGCCAGGCGCAGCACGCGCACGCCATCGGCCACCGCCTGCGTCATCGGTGCCGCCGGCACCGGCAGCCCGGCCGCCTGCAGCGCGGCTTCGGCATCGCGGCCGGCCAGTCCGAGCGCCGGCATCGCGGCGGTGGCATCGGTCAGCGTGGCCTTGGCGCGCAGGATGTACATCGACAGCTTCTTGCGCATCGCCTCGGCCAGCGCACGGGGCAACTGCAGCACGGTGGCGTCGCCGTCGCGCCACATCGTGAAGGTGGCGAGCAGGCGCCCTTTGGCCGTGCAGAAACCGGCGCTGCGCACGCCGTCGGCCGGCAGGCCCTTGACGTCGTTCGTCATCAGGTTGTGCAGGAAGCTGGCAGCGTCCTCGCCGTCGGCGCGCAGCCGGGCGAGATGGGTCAGCGGTACCAGCACGGTGCCTTCGCGGGCGGCGCGCATTTCGGCGACGGCGTCCTGCATGGCGGGGAACTGGCTGTCGTCGGCTGCAGTGCCGGAGGGGATGAGATCGTCGAGCATCATGATGTTGCGAAATCCGTAGGCAGGAGAGGTTGCCGAAAAGGTTAACATACGGGGCCGCGCGTGCTGCCTGCGCGTTCCCGCCTCTTTCGCATGACCCGTCTGCTCGTCCGTCTGTTCCTTCTTCTGGCTGTACTCGCCGCGCTGATCGGTGCCGCGCTGGTCTGGTACGCGCAGCGCCCGCTGCAGTGGAGCGGCGATGCCGTCGAATACACACTGCGCCCGGGCACCGCGCTGCGCCAGGCGGCGCGCCAGATCGAGGCGGCAGGTGTTCCGGTCGATGGCCGGCTGCTCGGCCTGATCGGCCGCGTCGCGGTCGATGGCACCCGGCTGCAGGCCGGCAGCTACGCCTTCAACAGCGGCGTCACGCCACTCGAACTGCTGGGCATGATGACGCGCGGCGATGTGAGCATGCGCGAGGTACGCTTCATCGAGGGCTGGACCCTGAAGCAGATCCGCACTGCGCTGGCCGCCAGTCCCGACCTGAAGCAGGACGCCGCGGCGCTGTCCGACGCCGAACTGCTGGCCCGGCTCGGCAGCGACGCGACTTTCGTCGAGGGCTGGTTCTTTCCGGACACCTATCTGTTTGCCGCCGGCGACAGCGACCTGTCGATACTGAAGCGCGCCCATCACGCGATGCGCGCGCAACTGGAACAGGCCTGGGCGGCGCGCGCGCCCGATCTGCCCTACGCCTCGCTGCAGGACGCGCTGATCATGGCGTCCATCGTCGAGAAGGAAACCGGCGCCGCGGCCGATCGCGACAAGGTGGCCTCGGTCTTCGTGAACCGGCTGCGTGCCGGCATGCCGCTGCAGACCGACCCAACCGTGATCTACGGGCTGGGTGAGCGCTTCGACGGCAACCTGACCCGCGCACATCTGCAGACCGACGGCCCGTACAACACCTATCTGCGGCGCGGCCTGCCGCCGACAGCGATTGCCGCGCCCGGCCGCGCATCGATCGAGGCGGCGTTGAATCCGGCGCCCACCCGTTACTATTACTTCGTCGCGCGCGGCGACGGCAGCAGCGTGTTCTCGAAGACGCTGGCCGAGCACAACAGCGCGGTCGACCGTTACCAGCGGCGGCCGGCGCGCGCCGCACGCAACTGACGCCGGCCGTCATCCATCATCCAATTCATCCGAACCCGATGCACAACACCCGCTTCATCACCTTCGAAGGCATGGACGGCGCCGGCAAGAGCACGCAGATCGCCCGCACCGCCGACTGGCTGCGCGCGCGCGGTCATGCGGTGCTGCTGACCCGCGAGCCGGGCGGTACACCGCTGGGCGAGTCGCTGCGCGCGCTGCTGCTGCACCAGACCATGCACCCGGATACCGAAGCCCTGCTGATGTTCGCCGCCCGGCGGGAACACCTGGCGCAGGTGATCGAGCCGGCGCTGGCGCGGGGCGAATGGGTGCTGTGCGATCGTTTCACCGACGCGAGCTTTGCCTACCAGGGCGGCGGTCGCGGCCTGGACAAAGCGCGGCTCGAAGCGCTCGAAGCCTGGGTGCAGCGCGGATTGCAGCCCGGGCTCACACTGCTGTTCGATCTGCCCTGCGAGGTGGCGGCGCAAAGACTGGCGGCCAGCGGCGGCGACCCCGACCGCTTCGAGCGCGAACAGTCGGATTTCTTCAACCGGGTGCGTGCCGCCTATCTCGCGCGCGCCAAGGCCGACGCGCGACGCATGCAGGTGCTCGACGCGGCAAGGACCCCTGAAGAAGTTTCCATTCAACTTGAAGAAATTCTTTCAAGGTACTGTTCCTGAATGATTTACGACTGGTGCAAGCCGCAATGGTCGCAGTTGATGGCGCTGGCCGAACGGATGCCGCACGCGCTGCTGCTGGCCGGGCCGGCCGGCCTGGGAAAGCGCGAGTTCGCCGAGGCGCTGGCGGCACGCATGCTGTGCGAGCGGGCGAGCGGGGAACAGGTAGCCTGCGGCGAATGCGCTTCGTGCAGGCTGATCGCCACCGACAACCACCCGGACTGGCTGGTCGTGCGGCCGGAGGCGCTCGACGACGAGGCGGAAGAGGGCGACGAGACGGCGTCCGACGACGGTGATGGCAAGGCGAAGTCGAAGCTGATCCGCATCGCCCAGGTGCGGGCGGTGACCGACCGTCTGGGCGTCGGCTCGCACCAGGGCGGCTACCGCGTGGTGCTGCTGTATCCGGCCGAAGCAATGAATGTCGACGCCGCGAACGCGCTTCTGAAATCACTTGAAGAACCGCCGCCCAAGACATTGTTTTTGCTGATAACTGACCATCCTCGCAAGCTGCTGCCGACGATACGCAGCCGCACCCGCGTGCTGTCCTTCCAGCAGCCGCCCATCGAACAGTCGCTGGCCTGGCTCGCGGCCCAGGGCGTGCGTGACGCCGGCGATGCGCTGGCGCTGTGTGCAGGCTCGCCGCTGCATGCGCGCGACCTCGCCAGTTCGAAGGACGCTCAAATCCAGGCCCAGTTTGTCGATGATGTATCGAAGCACGCGCTGAGCGCGCCGCTGGAGGTCGCCGCGCGCTGGGATGGCTGGCTCAAGGGACGCAAGAAGGGCGAGGCGGGCCTGACCGATCTGCCGACGCTGGTCACCTGGCTGCAGCGCTGGCTGGCCGACCTCGTGCTGCTGGCACAGGCCGGCGAGCCGCGGGTATTCGTCGGCCGACGCGCCCAGCTCGGGCAGCTGGCGGAACGCAGCGACGTGGGCACTGTCCTGCGTGGGTACAATGAATTGCTGAAGGTGCGGGCGCTGGCGCATCACCCGCTGAATGCGCGCCTGTTCCTCGAAGACATGCTCATCCGTTACGCCCGTCTGTTCCGGTCGCAACGCTGAGCGCACGAAAAGGGAGGCTGTCATGAGCGATCCGCATATCCAGCCGGGCAACCGGCGCAGCGTGCTGTCGCTGGCGGTGACGTCGAAATCGGTGCTCTATGCGGCCTACATGCCTTTCCTGAAAGGCGGCGGCATCTTCCTGCCGACCAACCGCGCCTACCGTCTGGGCGACGAAGTGTTCCTGCTGCTGCAGCTGATGGAAGACCCGGCCAAGCTGCCCATCCAGGGCACGGTGGCCTGGGTGACGCCGGCCGACGCGCAGGGCGGCAAGCAGCAGGGCATCGGCCTGCGTTTTGGCGAGGACGACAGCAGCAAGTCGGCGCGCGCCAGGATCGAACAGGTGGTCGGCGGTTATCTCGGCTCGTCGCGACAGACCCACACGCTCTGATTCAGTATTGATCCACAACGGTTTTTCATGTTCATCGACTCACACTGTCACATCGATTTCCCCGATCTCGCCGCACGCGAGGACGAAGTGCTCGCCAATATGCAGGCACAGCAGGTCAGCCACGCGCTGTGCGTGTCGGTCAATATCGAACAGTGGCCGCGCGTCACCGGCATGGCCGAGCGGCACGCCAACGTGTTCGCCTCGCTCGGCGTGCACCCCGATTACGAGGACGTGACCGAGCCGGACGTGGCGCAGCTGGTCGAGATGTCGGCGCATCCGCGCGTGGTCGCCATCGGCGAAACCGGGCTCGACTACTTCCGTCTGACCGGTGACCTCGAATGGCAGCGCAAGCGCTTCCGCACCCACATCCGCGCCGCGCGCGAGTGCGGCAAGCCGCTCATCATCCACACCCGTTCGTCGGCCGAGGACACGCTGGCCATCATGCGCGAGGAACGCGCGCACGAGGTGGGCGGCGTCATGCACTGCTTCACCGAAACGCTGGAAGTGGCCGAAGCCGCGATCGACATGGGCTTCTGCATTTCCTTCTCCGGCATCGTCACCTTCAAGAACGCGCAGCAGTTGCGCGACGTGGCCAAGGCCATCCCGCTGGCGTCGATGCTGATCGAGACCGATTCGCCCTATCTGGCGCCGGTGCCCTACCGCGGCAAGATGAACGAGCCGGCCTACGTGCCGCACGTCGCCGCCGAACTGGCGAAGGTGCGCGGGATGACGGTGGAGGAGGTCGGCCGCGTCACCACCGACAACTTCTTCCGCCTGTTCCACGACGCCGCCCGACTGGCCGGCCGCGAGGAGGTGGCCGCATGAAGGCGCTGCGCATCGCACTGCTCGGTTTCATCCTTGGTCTGGCCGGCGCCAGTGGCGTGTCGGCGGCCGCGTACGACGACCTGATCAACGCCGCCAACCTCGGCGACACCGGCAAGGTGGCCAGTTTCATCGACCGTGGGCTGGACGTGAATTCGGTCGATCCGCGCGGTGAAACGCTGCTCATCATCGCCGCACGCAACGGTTATACCGAGCTCGTGAAGGCGCTGCTGGCGCGCCGCGCGAAGGTCGAGGCGGTCAATGCGGTCGGCGAGACGGCGCTGGCGGTGGCCGCCTTCAACGGCCACGTGGCGGTGGTCGACCAGCTGCTCGCAGCCGGCGCCAATCCGGTCAATACCCAGGGCTGGTCGGCGCTGCACTACGCGGCGATGCAGGGACACACGGCGGTGCTGAAGTCACTGATCGCGCGCGGTGCGCCGGTCGACGCGCCTGCGCCCAATGGCGCCACCGCGCTGATGCTGGCCGCCAAGGCCAATATCGAGTCGGTGAAGGTGCTGCTGGCGGCACGTGCCGACGCGCGCATCCGCGGCCGTGACGGCGAGACCGCACTCGACTGGGCGATGAAGTCAGGCAACACGGACGCGGCCGCGCTGATCCGTTCGGCGATGGGACAGTGATGACCCACCCGGCGACTGGATCCGGCCTCGGCCACGCGACCGACTACCCCGACAGCTACGACGCCGGCCTGCTGTTCCCGATGCCGCGCGAAGCGTCGCGGGCGGCGCTGGGCATAGACGCGCATGCGCTGCCCTTCGGCGGCGTCGATCGCTGGCACGCCTGGGAAATTTCCTGGCTCAACCCGCAGGGCAAGCCTGAAGTCGCCATCGGTCGCTTCGACATTCCGGCCGACAGCAGTCACATGGTCGAGTCGAAGTCGCTCAAGCTCTACCTGAACGGCTACAACAACGAACGCATGAGTTCGCTCGAAGCCGTGCGCGCGCTGATCGAAACCGATCTGTCGGCCGCCTGCCAGTCCGGCGTGACGGTCCAGATGTACGCGCCGGACGCCGTGCCGCCGGTGCAGCCGCAGATGGCGGGTGAACTGATCGACGGCCTGGACATCGTTTGCGACCGCTACCAGCCGGACGCGGCGCTGCTGTCCGCCAGCGGCGACACGGTCGAGGAAACGCTGCGCTCCGATCTGCTGAAGTCCAATTGCCCGGTCACGCTGCAGCCGGACTGGGCGTCGCTGCAACTGCGCTACCGCGGACCGAAGATCGACCGCGCGGGGCTGTTGCGCTACATCGTGTCCTTCCGCAATCACGCCGATTTCCACGAGCACTGCGTCGAGCGCATCTACATGGACGTGATGGCCCGCTGTCAGCCCGAACTGCTGACCGTGTGCGCCTGTTACACCCGTCGCGGCGGGCTGGACATCAACCCCTGGCGCAGCAATTTCGAGTCGCCGCCGGACAGTTTCGTCAAGCTGATCAGGCAGTGATCCGGGCGCGCAGGTCGGCCACCGCGGCGCGGAACTCCGGCGCGCCGCCGTAGCTCGGATGCCGCGCCGGCAGCGCATCGATGCCCATGTCGGCCAGGCTGTGCTGACAGATGCGACCGATGGCCATCCGCGGCACGCCGGGGAAGAGGGCGAGAAACTGTTCCAGCAGCGGGCGCAGCGCGCGCCGTTCGCTCACGCTGGGCGCGCGATTGGTCAGCGGCCGGCTGGCTTCGTGCGGATGGTAGGCGACCGCGTTCCACAGCACGAAGTCGGTCGGTGCCCAGCCATTGCCGGCCATCGCGGCCCAGACGATGCTGGCGGTACGCTCCAGCATGCCGTCGGTGTTCTTCAGCTGCGGCAGCACGCGGCTGGTGCGCTGGAAGCCGCCATCGAAATAATCGCTGCCGCGGCCGGCGGCGTGGGCGGCCAGCACGTCACGCTCGCTGGTCATCGCCATGCCGGAGAACTTGGCGCCGCTGTAGCTCGGCGCTTCGGCGATCAGCAGTACGCGGGCACGCCCGAGCCGGGCGGCCAGATAGCGCTGCAGGTGGTCGGCACGGATGCGCGGCGCGTCCGCATCGATGTCGTGCACCGGGTCGTGATCGCCCCACGGGTTGAACATTGTGGCGGGGTCGGGAATCCGTGCACCGGCCGCGACGGCGGAAACAAAACTGTCGAGATCGTTTTTCGACATCGGGTGTCCATACGGGCTGAAACGCAAGGCGCGCATTGTGCCCGACCTGGCTGTCGTATCGGGAGCGATCGACAGACGCCGGACAAGACAAGAAAGAGAATGAAGCGATGACCTCCGATCTGATTCTGGCTGCGCGCATGGCGCTGCGCGACTTCCGTGCCGGCGAGCTGCGCGTGCTCGGCCTGGCGCTGCTGCTGGCGGTGGCCGCACTCACCTCGGTGTCCTTCTTCACCGACCGCGTGTCGCGCTCGGTGGTCAGCGAGGCGAACCAGCTGCTCGGCGGCGATCTGCGCGTGGCCGGCGACAACCCGCTGCCCGACACCTACGTCGATGAAGCGCAGTCGCGCGGACTGCGTGCGATCCGTAGCTGGAGCTTCACCAGCATGGCCTCGGCCGCCGACGGCGCCCAGCTGGTCGGCGTCAAGGCCGTGTCCGACGGCTACCCGCTGCGCGGCAAGCTGCGCATCGCGCCCGAACTGAATGCGCCGGACGCGGAGACGCGGGTGATACCCGAGCCCGGCACGGTGTGGCTGGACGAGCGCGCGACCAGTGCGCTGCGCGTGCGCAGCGGCGACACGATCAGCGTCGGCCAGCTCAAGCTGCGCGTGGCCGCGGTGCTCACCTTCGAATCGGATCGCGGCGCGAGCTTCTTCGCCATCGTGCCGCGGCTGATGCTGAACGCGGCCGATCTGCCGGCCAGCGGGCTGATACAGGAAGGCAGCCGCATCAGCTACCGGCTGCACGTGGCGGGCGAGGACGCTGCGGTGCGCGCCTACGCCGCCTGGCTGAAGCCGCAGCTGGCGCGCGGCCAGCGCGTCGAGAATGTCGAGGAGGCGCAGCCCGAGGTGCGCGGCGCGCTCGACCGGGCGCAGAAATTCCTGCGTCTGGCGGCCATGCTGGCGGTCGTGTTCGCCGCCGTGGCCGTCGGCCTTGCGGCGCGCCGCTACATGCAGCGCCATCTCGACGGCTGTGCTGTGATGCGCAGCCTTGGCGCTACGCAGGCGCGGCTGACGCGGCTGTTCCTGATCGAATTCGTGCTGGTCGGCCTGCTCGCCTGCGCGCTCGGCTGCGTCGTCGGCTACGTCACGCAGTTCGGCGTCGAGGCGCTGCTGGCCGGTCTGTTCGCGACGAAGTTGCCGCAGCCGGGACTGACGCCGGTGCTGTACGGCTTTGCCGTCGGCATGACGCTGATGCTGGGTTTTGTCTGGCCGCAGCTGCTGCGCTTGCGTCGCGTGTCGACGCTGCGCGTGCTGCGGCGCGAATGGGACGATGCGGACGTCGTGTCCTGGGGCGCCTACGGTTTCGGCCTGGCCTGCCTGTCTGCGCTGATCGTGCTGATGGCCGGCGACCTCACGCTGGGCGCCGTCGTGGTCGGTGGCTTCGCGGCCGCCTGCGCGCTGTATGCGGCGGTCGCCTGGGGCGCGCTGGCGCTGGTGGCGCGGCTGCGCGGCAGTACCGCCGGCGGCTGGCGCTACGGTCTGGCCAGCCTGACCCGCCGCCGCGTCGCCTCGACGGTGCAGATCGCCGCCCTCGGCCTCGGTCTGACCGCGGTGCTGCTGCTGGTCATCGTGCGTGGCGATCTGCTCGATGCCTGGCGCAACCGGCTGCCGGCCGACGCACCGAACCGCTTCGTGCTGAACATCCAGCCCGACCAGCTCGACGCGGTGCGCGCGCAGTTTGCCGACGCCGGACTGGCGGCGCCGCAGCTGCTGCCGATGTCGCGCGCCCGTCTGGTGGCGCTGAACGGCCGCGCCGTGTCGCCGGACGACTACGACGACGCGCGGGCCAAGCGGCTGGTCGAGCGCGAATTCAACCTGTCCTGGGACGACCATGTGCAGGTCGGCAACCGCATCGTCGCCGGCAACTGGGACGCGACGAAGCCCGCCTTCTCGGTCGAGGTCGGCTTGGCGAACACGCTAAGCATCGCGCCCGGTGACACCTTGCGCTTCGATATCGCCGGCCGTCAGGTCGAGGCGGTGGTCGGCAGCCTGCGCGAGCTCGAATGGGATTCGATGAACGTCAATTTCTTCGTCGTCGCGACGCCCGGCGTGCTGGAAGACTTTCCGGCCAGCTACATCACCTCCTTCCATCTGCCGGCGTCGGCGGTCGGCTTCACCAATGAGCTGGTGGCGCGCTTTCCCAACCTGACGGCGGTCGATGTCGATGCGGTGGTGCGGCAGTTCCGCGCGCTGATGGACCAGCTGTCGGCGGCGGTCAGCGTGGTGTTCGGTTTCGCGCTGCTGGCCGGTGTGGTCGTGCTGCTGGCGGCCATCGAGTCCACGCATGACGAGCGCCGTTTCGAACTGGCGGTGCTGCGTACGCTCGGTGCGCGCGATCGGCAACTGCGTGCCTCGCTGGCCGCGGAATTTGCGATACTCGGGGCTCTCTCTGGCGTGCTCGCGGCATTCGGCGCTCTCGTGCTGACCATGCTGCTGGCCCGCCAGGCCTTTCAGCTCCCGTATCTGCCCTCCGCCGGCCTGCCGCTGGCCGGCGTCGCATTCAGCGTGCTGGCCGTGCTTGCCGCCGGCATGCTGGGTCTGCGCGGCGCGCTGAAGGCACCCGCGCTGGCCAGCCTGCGCGCGCTCTGATTTTTCCGCACGGCCGATGTGACGCGGCGCTGCCGCCGCGCACTCGTCCTGTTCGTCTGTCCGTTCCAAACGAGAACAAGAAGATGGTCATCCGATGCAACTGCCGCTGATCACCCTCGTCGCACTGCCCTTCGTCGGCAGCCTGATCGCGGCGCTGCTGCCGACCAACGCGCGCAATGCCGAATCGACGCTGGCCGGCCTGATCGCGCTGTTCTGCGCGGTGCAGGCGGCGCTGCTGTTTCCGGAGATCGCGGCCGGGCAGGTGATACGCGAAGAGATCGCCTGGCTGCCGTCGCTCGGCCTGAATTTCGTGCTGCGCATTGACGGCTTCGCCTGGATGTTCTCGATGCTGGTGCTGGGCATCGGTGCGCTGGTGGTGCTGTACGCGCGCTACTACATGTCGCCGGCCGACCCGGTGCCGCGCTTCTTCTCCTTCCTGCTCGCCTTCATGGGCGCGATGAGCGGTGTCGTGCTGTCCGGCAATCTGTTCCAGATGGTGCTGTTCTGGGAACTGACCAGCCTGTTCTCCTTCCTGCTGATCGGCTACTGGCACCACCGCAAGGATGCACGCCGCGGCGCGCGCATGGCCCTGACCGTGACCGGCGCCGGCGGCCTCTGCCTGGTGGCGGGCGTGGTGCTGCTCGGCCACATCGCAGGCAGCTACGACCTCGACGCGGTGCTGGCGGCCGGCGACACGGTGCGTGCGCATCCGCTGTATCGGCCGATGCTGGTGCTGGTGCTGCTCGGCGCCTTCACCAAGAGCGCGCAGTTCCCCTTCCAGTTCTGGCTGCCCAATGCGATGGCCGCACCGACACCGGTGTCGGCCTACCTGCATTCGGCCACCATGGTGAAGGCCGGCGTGTTCCTGCTGGCGCGGCTGTGGCCGGTGCTGGCCGGCACCGACGAGTGGTTCTGGCTGGTCACGGGCGCCGGTCTGGCGACGCTGCTGGTCGGCGGTTTCGCCGCCATCTTCCAGAACGACCTGAAGGGCCTGCTCGCCTATTCGACCATTTCGCATCTCGGCCTGATCACCACGCTGCTCGGTCTGAACAGCCCGCTGGCGGCGGTGGCGGCGGTGTTCCACATCATCAACCACGCCACCTTCAAGGCTTCGCTGTTCATGGCGGTGGGCGTGATCGACCACGAAACCGGCACGCGCGACATCCGCCGCCTGAGCGGTCTGGCGCGCTACATGCCGATCACCGCAACGCTGGCGACCGTGGCGGCGGCGGCGATGGCCGGCGTGCCGCTGCTCAACGGCTTCATCTCGAAGGAAATGTTCTTCAGCGAAGCGGTGTTCCTCGCCGCCTCACCCGGCATCGATCGCGCGCTGCCGGTGGTGGCCGTGGTCGCCGGCATGTTCAGCGTCGCCTATTCGCTGCGCTTCACGGTGGAGGTGTTCCTGGGCCGCGACAAATGCGGCGCGCTGCCGCGACAGCCGCACGAGCCGCCGCGCTGGATGCGGGCGCCGATCTCGGTGCTGGTACTCGCCTGTCTGGTGGTGGGCACGCTGCCGCAATGGTCCATCCAGCGCATCCTCGAAACCGCGGCGCGGCCGGTGGTCGGCGTGCTGCCGGACTTCGACCTGGCGGTGTGGCATGGCTTCAACCTGCCGCTGTGGATGAGCCTGCTGTCGCTGGTCGGCGGCATCGCGCTGTTCTTCGCGCTGCGCAGTCCGATGCGCCGCGGCCATATCGCGAAGGCGCCGCTGATCGGCCGCATCAATGGCAAGCGCGTGTTCCGCTCGCTGCTGGCCCGGCTCACGCTGGCCGGCCGCCACACCCGTCGGCTGTTCGGTACGCGCCGCCTGCAGATGCAGCTGATGTTGCTGGTGCTGGTGACGCTGGTGGCTGCCGCCGTGCCGCTGCGCAAGCTCGGCAGCGAGGCGCTGCTGGCCGGTGGTGACCGCGCGATGCTGGAGTTCTCGCCGATGTTCGCGCTGATGTGGCTGGTTGGCGCGGGCGCTGCGATCGGCGCCGTATGGCAGGCGAAATACCACCGGCTGACCGCGCTGGCGCTGATGAGCGTGTCCGGGCTGGTCACCGTCATCACCTTCGCCTGGTTCTCGGCGCCGGATCTTGCGCTGACCCAGCTGTCGGTGGAGGCGGTCACCACCGTGCTCATCATGCTCGGGCTGCGCTGGCTGCCGAAGCGACTGGAAGACGTCGGGCGCAATCAGTCGCTGCGCGTCCGCGCGCGGGCACGCGTGCGGCGTGCCCGCGACCTGGCGGTCGCACTCGCGGCCGGGGCCGGGCTGGCGCTGCTTTCGTGGGCCATGATGACGCGCAGCTTTCCGCAGAGCATTTCGCCCTTCTTTCTCGAGCGGGCGCTGCCCGAGGGCGGCGGCAGCAATGTGGTGAACGTGATGCTGGTCGATTTCCGCGGCTTCGATACGCTGGGCGAAATCACCGTGCTGGGCGTGGTGGCGCTGACCGTATATGCGCTGCTGCGCCGCTTCCGTCCGGCGCCGGAAAGTGCGGAACTGCCGGCGCAGCAGCGGGCGCTGCCGGCCGATCTGGCGACCGATCTGGTCGATGCCCAGACCGCCGAAGACACGGCCCGCGGCTACCTGATGGTGCCTGCGGTGCTGGTGCGGCTGGTGCTGCCGCTGGCGGCGGTGATCGCGGTCTACCTGTTCATGCGCGGCCACAACGAACCGGGCGGCGGCTTCGTCGCCGGGCTGGTGCTGTCGACCGCCTTCATCGTGCAGTACATCGTGTCGGGCACGCAGTGGGTCGAGGCGCACATGGACCTTCGGCCGCAGCGCTGGATCGCCTTCGGCCTGCTGACGGCGACGGCCACCGGCCTCGGTTCCTTCGCACTGGGCTATCCCTTCCTGACCACTCACACCGCCCACCTCAGCCTGCCACTGATCGGCGACATCCACGTCGCCAGCGCGCTGTTCTACGACATTGGCGTTTTCCTGCTGGTGGTCGGGGCGACGCTGCTGATACTGACCGCGCTGGGCCACCAGTCGGTGCGCGGACGTCGTGTCCGCGACAGCGACGAAGATGAACAACGGGAAGGAGCGCACTGATGGAAATCGTCCTCGCCTGCGCGATCGGCGTGCTCACCGCCTGCGGCGTGTGGCTGCTGCTGCGCCCGCGTACCTATCAGGTCATCATGGGGCTGTCGCTGCTCGGCTACGGCGTGAACCTGTTCATCTTCAGCATGGGCCGGCTGGCGCTGGACAGCGAGCCGGTGCTGGCGCCCGGCGTGCCGACCGACCTTGCGCACTACACCGACCCGATGCCGCAGGCACTGGTGCTGACTGCCATCGTGATCGGCTTCGCGATGACCGCGCTCTTCCTGGTCGTGCTGCTTGCGCAGCGGGGCTTCTTCGGCAATGACCATGTCGATGGGCGGGAGGAAGCCGAATGAGGGCCCTCGCACAGGCGCTGATGCCGCATCTGATCATTGTTCCCATCCTGCTGCCGCTGCTGACCGCCTGCCTGCTGCTGTTGCTGGACGGCCGGCGCCACCGCATCCGCGGCATGATCGGTCTGGCGGCCGCGCTGGCCAATCTGGCGGTGGCGGTGCTGCTGCTGTTCTGGGTCGGCAGCGACCAGCCCGCCGCCTATGGCGTTTATCTGCCGTCGAACTGGGACGTGCCCTTCGGCATCGTGCTGGTCGCCGACCGCCTGTCGGTGCTGCTGCTGGTCACCGCGGCCGTCGTCGCGCTGATGGCGCTGCTGTTCGCGGTGGCGCGCTGGCACAAGGCGGGTGCACACTTTCATCCGCTGTTCCAGATCCAGATCATGGGTCTGAACGGCGCCTTCCTGACCGGCGACCTGTTCAACCTGTTCGTGTTCTTCGAGGTGATGCTGGCGGCGTCCTACGGCTTGCTGCTGCATGGATCCGGTCCGTCGCGTGTGCGCACCGGGCTGCACTACGTGGCGATCAACCTGCTGGCGTCCTCGCTCTTCCTGATCGGCGCCGCGCTGATCTACGGCGTCACCGGCACGCTGAACATGGCCGACATCGCGGCGCGCATCCCGCAGGTGGCGGCCGGCGATCGCGCGCTGCTGCACGCGGGCTTCGCCGTGCTTGGTGTCGCCTTCCTCGCCAAGGCGGCGATGTGGCCGCTGAACTTCTGGCTGGTGCCGGCCTATGCCGCGGCCAGCGCACCGGCGGCGGCGGTGTTCGCGCTGCTGACCAAGGTCGGTGTCTATGTGCTGCTGCGCTTCAGCACGCTGATGTTCTCGGACCAGGCAGGCGCGTCCGCCGGCTTCGGCAGCGACTGGCTGCTGTGGGGCGGCACGGCGACGCTGGCCGCCGGAGCCTTCGGCATGTTCTCGACGCAGCGGCCGGGCCGGCTGGCCGGCTTCGCCGTCATCGTGTCCTCGGGCACGCTGCTGGCCGTGCTCGGTCTGGCCCGCCCGGAACTGACCGCCGGCGCGCTGTACTACTTGCCCAGTTCGACGCTCGGCGTGGCCGCCTTCTTCCTGCTGGCCGAGCTGATGGAGCGCTCGCGCAGTGCCGACGTCGCTGGCGCGCGCGCGCCGGAGGACGAGGAGGATCACCTGCCGTTCCCGCTGGCCGAGCTGGAACTGGACAAGGACGTCAATCTCGACGAGGACGAGGAAATGCTGATCGGCCACGCCATCCCGGCCGCGACTGCGCTGCTCGGCCTGGCGTTCATCTGCTGCACGCTGCTGGTGGCCGGGCTGCCGCCGCTGTCCGGCTTCATCGGCAAGTTCGTGCTGCTGTCGGCCCTGGTGCCGGGTCTGAGTGCCGACACCGCCGATATCGATGCGCTGCTGGGCTGGGCGCTGCCGGTGCTGATCGTGCTGTCCGGTCTGTGTGCGCTGGTCGCGCTGTCGCGTGTCGGCATCCGCTTCTTCTGGACGCCGGTCGATCGCGAGGCACCGCTGCTGCGGGTGGTCGAATTCGTGCCGATCGCGGTACTGGTCGGTGTGTGCGTGTTCATTTCAGTGCGTGCCGAGCCGGTCATGCGCTACGCGGCGGCGACCGCCGAGGCGCTGTACAGCCCGGCCGGCTATATCGACGCGGTGCTGTCGGCGCGGCCGCGACCGACACCGACCAATGCCGAACGGCTCGGCCTGCAGCGGCCGGAGTCCGCGCCATGATGCGCCGCCTGTTTCCGGCTCCGCTGCTGTCGCTGGCGCTGCTCGCGCTGTGGCTGCTGCTCAACAACGCGTCGCTGGGCCTCGGTCAGTGGCTGCTCGGTGCCTTCCTCGGTGTGCTGGTGCCGCTGCTGACGCAGTCGCTGCGGCCGACGCCGGTGCGCTTCCGCCGTCCGTGGGTGGCATTGCGGCTGTTCATGCAGGTCGGTTACGACGTGATCGTGTGGAACTGGCGCGTGCTGCGCGGCACGCTGGCCGCGGGCAAGCGCATGCCGCGCGGCGGCTTCGTCGTCGTGCCGCTGGACATGCGCGATCCGAACGGGCTGGCGGTGCTCGCGGCCATCATGTGCGTCATCCCCGGCACCATCTGGTCGGAGCTGGCGCTGGACCGCAGCGCGCTGCTGGTGCACATGTTCGACATGGACGACGTCGAGGCCGAGATCGCACTGATCAAGCGCCGCTACGAACGCCCGCTGATGGAGATATTCGAATGAGCCCGCTGCTGTTTTCCGCCATCGTGTTCACGATGGGCTGCTACATCACGGCGATGGCGCTGGCGCTGCTGCGCCTGGTCCGCGGCCCGTCCGCGCAGGACCGCGTGCTGGCGATGGACCTGATCTGCACCATCGCGATGCTGATCCTGATGGTGCTGGCGATACGCTATCGCAGCGCGATGTACTTCGAGGCTGCGCTGCTCGTTTCGATCTTCGGCTTCGTCAGTTCGGCCGCCATGGCGAAATTCCTGTTGCGCGGCGAGGTGATCGAATGAGCGCCCGCGTCATGCCGGGGGCAGCGCGATGATTCCGCCGCTGCCCTTGTGGGTCGAAATTCCGGTGGCGCTGCTGCTGGCGCTGAGCGGCGTGTTCACGCTGGTGGCGGCGATCGGTGTGGTGCGCTTCCGCAGCTTCTTCCAGCGCATGCATCCGCCGGCGCTGGCCTTCAGCTTTTCCGCCTGGTGCGTGACACTGGCCAGCATTCTGTACTTCTCGGCGCAGGATGGCGCGCTGTCGCTGCACGCCTGGCTCATCATCATCTTTCTGTCGCTGACGGTGCCGGTGACCACCATTCTGCTGTCGCGCACGGAGCTGTTCCGCCGGCGCAGCAGCGGCGACCCCGACATGCCGCCGCCGCTGAGCGCCAGTGTGCCGCTGTCGGCGGACGCGGACGACTCGTCGCCCACGCCGCACTGAGCTGGCGCTGCGGCCAGGTCAGAGCAGCAGCGGCGCGACGAAGGCGAAGAAGCCGCCGATCAGAAAAAGCAGGACCGACGCGGCATACACCGCCACCGATGTCCGCCGGGCACGGGCGCAGGCCCGTGCCGCGGCCGGGTCGGCCGGGCAGGGCAGCGAGCGGGCGCGCCATTGCGCCGCACCCGCCAGCGCCAGCAGGGCGGCAGCGATGCCGAACACCGCCTCCTTGTGTTCGGACAGCCAGATCAGCTGCGGCAACCGGCTGGTCAGCGTGACCAGCGTGGCGCCGGCGCCGAGTGCGACCAGCAGTGCCGGCAGCGCACAGCACACCAGAGTCGAACCGCTCGCCAGCAGCGACAGGCCGCTGGCGCCGAGCGACGCGCGCAGGCCGCGTTCGGGTGCGTCCATGTCAGCGTCCCTTGAGCGCGGCGCGCAGGCTGTCCAGCGTGTCGGGCACGCGTTCGATCTTCTTCACCTGATAGCCGGCGTCGGTGATCTGCGTGCGCAGCGTGTCGTCGGCGATGTCCTGCCCATCCTTCAGGCTCAGCGCGACGATCTTGTGTTCGAGACTGACCAGCACGTCGGCGGTGGCGGCGTTGCTGCGCAGCTTCTTCTCGATCGCCGAACCGCAGAAGGCGCATACCAGACCTTCGACCTGCATCTTGATCGTGCTGGCGGCCAGCACCGGCACCGCGGTCAGCGAAAGAGCGATGGTCACAATGTAGAACTTCATCTTATTCATTGCATTACCTTTCAATTCAAAAGAGGAGCATGAGGTTTACGAAGGCGTCGCCGCGGTGCTCGCGATTGACGCTGACGCCGACATCGACCCACCAGCGGCGCTGGAACAGGCGCAGCAGCGGCGTGATCTGGGTGGCGTCGGTCAGCCCGCTGCGACGCTCGGCCTGCAGGCCGATCCAGGTGGCGATGTCCTCGTAGTCGGCGGCGTAGGGCGCCCACAGCCCTTGCGCTGTCGTGACCACCTGGGTGTGTCCGGCCGCGTGATAGGCATGCGTGGACAGCCGGGCGTAGATGCGCCGCGTTTCGTGGTCGGCCCAGAAGCCGCCATGCACGCCGCTGTGGGTGCCGGCGAATTCGCTGCCGCGGGCGGCGAGCGGTCCACCATATATATATGCGTTGGTGATGCCGTCGCTGCCGTAGGCGCGATGTACCAGCCAGTTTGCCTGCAAGGTGGTGTAGCGGCGTTCGGTCAGTCCGTCGTCCGACACGTAGCGCGACTGCCCGGCGGCAACCGACAGGTTGGCGCGCAGGCCGTGCGCCACTTCAGCCATCTGGCTGTCGGGCGAGGCGGTGAACATGAACATGGTGATGTCGCGCGGAATGAAGAAGCCGGCGACGGCCTGGGTCGACAGCGCGGCCAGCGGCAGTGCCGCGAGCCAGCCGCGCGGCACGGCGCAGCGCCTGCCGCGTATGGGCGGCAGCTTGAAACGGAACATGAGTGACTCCTGAACGATGCGAGGGTGGAACAGCGCGACGTTCAGGACGGTCTGGGTGGTTTTTCCAGCGGCGTGGGGATGTGCGAACGCTCGACGGCGTCGTGATGCAGCGCAAGGACCGCCGAGCCGGCAGGTGAGGCTGGCGGCGGGGACTGCGTGATGGCGATCGCCTGCGCGACCGCACACAGCGCCGCTTGCGCGCCCTGGTCATCGCAGCTGCCGCAGTCGTGGCCCGGCATGTCGATCTCCATCATTGCCCCGGCCAGCACGCAGTGAGTGCTGCAGTGAAGCGCGTAGGCGTGCAGCGGCAGCGCGCACAGCATCAGCAGTGCGATCAGGCGGCGCAACGGGAGGTGACGGGCGACGTGCATCGTGCAATCGTGACAGTGATCCGTCACGCAGACAAGGACGCAGCCGTCGAGTTCAGACCACCTGCGGCCAGTGCAGGTCGCCGCACAGCACGCGCAACTGGTCGTCCCAGCCGCGATAGGCGATGGACACCGTCACGCACAGCAGGCCGGACGAGATGGACAGATAGGGGCGCGTCACCTGCACCTTGCCGACGTGCTCGATGGCGCGGCGGAAGTAGGGGCGGCGCGACCAGCGCGCATGGCGGTTGATCGACAGCGAGCGGTACTGGCTGTCGGCGGTGCCGAAGGGCTGTGAGGTCCGCACATTGCGGCCGACCTGGCGGCCGTCGGCATCGAGCAGGAAGCAGCAGTCGGCGCGCTCCAGTTGCAGGAAGCCACGGCAGGCTTCCTCCATCGGGATGCCTTCCTCCAGCAGCACGGCGCAGCCGCCCATGGCGTGGATGTAGGGTGCGATCAGCTCGCGGTAGCGCGCGGCACCGCTGCCGCGCGTCGTGTTGAAGCGTTCCCACAGGTCGTTCAGCACCGGACTCACTTCGCGCGTGTCGACCGGGCGGGCCGCCGGCATCGCGAAGTAGAAGCCCTGGACGAAATCAATGTCGGCGTCGAGCGCGGCCAGCGCCTGCGCCTCTGTTTCGACGCCTTCGAGCAGCACCAGCGAGCCGGCTTCGTGGATCAGACTGACGATCTGCGGCAGCAGGCGGCGCGCCGACGGATCCTCGACCGACTTGACGGCGAAGGAGCGGTCGAGCTTGACGATTTCCGGTTGCATGGTCCAGATGCGGTCGAAGTTCGAATGACCGGCGCCGAAGTCGTCGAGCGCGATCATGCAGCCGAGGCCGCGCAGGTATTCGACGGTGCGGGCAAAACCGGCGTGTTCGGACACCGCCTGTTCCATCACTTCGATGACGATGCGGCGCGGATCGATGTCCGGGTGTTCCGACAGTTCGGGCAGGAAGTCGCTGAGGTCGCTGTCCGGACCGCTGCGGAACACTTCCGGGTGGATGTTCAGGAAGAGCCAGCCGTCGTGCGTGTCCTGCGCCGCGTGGTTGTTCACGTGCAGGTAGCGGCACAGCTGGTCGAGGTAGCGCAGGTCTTCATAGCGCGTGGCGCCGGCGATGACGCGGGCCGGCGCGACCGGGTTCGCTTCCGCATCGGCGGCGCGCAGCAGTCCTTCGTGGCCGATGGCGCGGCAGTGCGAAACGCTGAAGATGGGCTGGAAGTGGCTGGTCAGCGTCAGGCCCTTGTAGCGGGCCAGCACGCCATTCGCGCTGTGGACGATGTCGGCGCCGGGTGCTTGCTCGGCTTCCGCGACGACGGATAACGATGCGTGGGCCATGAGGGCGCTCGGAAATGGATGATTGAGCTCTTTATCGGCAGTGCACCATCGACTCTTGAACCCAAGATGCGCTCGCGGGATTTCTTCCCTTGTGACGGCCGGCCGCGGGCCGCCGGCTATACTTCGCAGCCGCCCGGACTTCCTGCGGCGCGACGCCCCTCAACCTTTGGCCAACCCACCGCGCGTGTCTGAATTCCCGCTGCTGCTCGTCCTGATCTGTCTGCTCCAGGTGCTGCTGTTCGGTGCAGTCGCCTGGCTCGTATTGCGCGTGCGTGCGCTCGGCGGCGGGCTGGACACCGCCACGCAGGAGAGCCAGCGGCAGACGCTGGCCGCGCTGCACGAAGGTCTGCAGCGGCAGACCGAGCGCACCGTGGGCATGCAGGCCGATGCCAACGAGCGGCTGCGCCGCGCCATTTCGCTCGAACTGGGCGTGGCGCGCGACGCGGTCGGCGCACTGCAGCGGGCCCAGCAGGTCGGGCTGGCCGAGCTGTCGGCGGCGCTGAACAGCCGCCAGGAAACCCTGCGCACCGAACTGGTGACCCAGACCGCGGCCACGCTGGCCGAACAGACCCGGGTGCAGCAGGAGGCGCTGCAGAACGGCCTGCAGAACGCTTCGGTGCAGCTCACCGCATCGATCGAATCGCTGACCCGCACGGTGAATGAGCGGCTGGAGTTGCTCAGCGGCCGCGTGCACGAACGGCTGGAAGAGGGCTTCCGCAAGACCAACGAAACCTTCACCAGCGTGATGGCGCGGCTGGCCACCATCGACGAGGCGCAGAAGAAGATCGAGGGGCTGTCGACCAGCGTGGTGAGCCTGAAGGAACTGCTGGGTGACAAGAAGGCGCGCGGCGCCTTCGGCGAGGTGCAGCTGGAGGCGCTGGTGCGCAACGCGCTGCCGCCGGACGCCTTCGAATTCCAGGCCACGCTGTCGAATGGCGCGCGGGTCGACTGCCTGCTGCGGCTGCCGGAGCCGACCGGCCGGGTGGCGGTCGATTCCAAGTTCCCGCTGGAAAACTACCACCGCATGTTCGCCGACGACGCGGCCGAAGCCGACCGCCGGCAGGCGCAGGCGGCCTTCCGTGCCGACGTGCGCAAGCACGTCGACGACATCGCGGCCAAGTACATCATCGCCGACGAGACCTCGGACGGCGCGGTCATGTTCCTGCCGGCCGAGGCGGTGTTTGCCGAACTGCACGCCCACCACGCCGAGGTGATCGCCTACGCGCAGGCGAAGCGGGTGTGGATCGTGTCGCCGACCACGCTGATGGCAGTGCTGAACACCGCACGCGCTGTGCTCAAGGACGTCGAGACGCGCAAGCAGATCCACCTGATCCGCGACGCGCTGGGCCGGCTGGCCAAGGACTTCACGCTGTTCGACAAACGCATGGAAAAGCTCGCCACCCACATCCGCCAGGCGCATGACGACGTGCAGGAAGTCGCCATTTCCAGCCGCAAGATCAGCGGCCAGTTCGTGCGCATCGAGCGCGCCGAGGCCGACGCACTGAGGTCGCTGGACGCGCCGGAGGACGGCGCATGAACGCCGCGCTCCAGCAGATCCTGCTCGCCGCGCCGCTGTTCGTACTGGTGTTCGTCGGCTACGGCATCGTCCACTGGGGCGGCTGGCCGAAGGCGGCGGCGGACGCGCTCGCCAAGTTCGTGTTCACCATCGCGCTGCCCGCCATGCTGTTCCGGCTGATGAGCGGCTTCGCCAGCCTGCCGCCGGTGGACGTGCGGCTGCTGGCCGCCTTCTTCGGCGGCTGTCTCGTCGTTTTCCTGCTCGGTCGTCTGGTGTCGGCGAAACTGTTCCAGCTCGACGGCGTGTCGCAGTCGGTGTTCGCGCTGGGCGGCGTGTTCTCGAACAATGTGCTGCTCGGCCTGCCGCTCACCCGCATCCTGCTCGGCGACGACGCCATGCCGGCGGCGGCGCTGGTGGTGGTGTTCAATGCGCTGACGCTATGGACGCTGGTGACTGTGTCGGTGGAGTGGGCGAAGACCGGTGCGCTGACGCTGGCCGGCTTCGGCAAGACCGCGCGCGGTGTGCTGACCAATCCGCTGGTCGCGTCGATCCTGGCAGGCACCGTGTTCAGTCTGACCGGTTTCCAGCTGCCGTCACTGATCGACCAGCCGCTGAAGATGCTCGGTGACGCCGCGCTGCCGATGTCGCTGATCGCGCTCGGCATGGGGCTGGCGGAATTCGGCGTGCGCGACGGCTGGCAGCAGAGCGTCAGCATCAGCGTGCTGAAGCTAGTCGTCCACCCGCTGGCGGTGTGGGCGCTGGCGGCGCTGCTCGGTCTGCCGCCGGTGGAGACGCAGGCGGTGGTGCTGCTCGCCTCGCTGTCGGTGGGCGCCAACGTCTATCTGATGTCGCGCCAGTTCCACGTCATGCAGGGGCCGGTGGCCAGCAGCTTGCTGATGTCCACCGCGCTCGCCGCGCTGACGACGCCGCTGATGCTGGCGCTGGTTGCGGCGACTGTCTGAAGCCTTCCTTCGGCTGGCGAGGTGGAGCGCACGCAGGCGCGGGCTTCTGACTCAGAAAGCGCCCGTTCCAGCCCCGCGGACCGCAGCCGCCGCATCGCGACCGGAGGTCGCTCCCACATGGATCGCGCTCCGTTCGCCGCCGGAGCCTGGTTTGGTGGGAGCGAGCTTGCTAGCGATTGCAGCCTGAATCGAAGGCGGCGGTCTGCAACGGCCGCGTCGCGGCCAAGGCCGCTCCCACGGGGGCATGCGCGAGACCCGCGGCCGAAGCCCGGGCGGGGTTCTGTGGGAGGGGTCTTGACCCCGACGGCACGCTGCATCGAAGCCCGCGGACCGCAGTGCCGACCTTAGTCTTCAGCGCTCGGCTTCAGCGCGGCCTTCACCGTCACCTCGTTCAGCGACGGTTCGCACAGTTCGATGAAGCGGTAGGCGTAGCTGCGCAGATAGTGCTTGCGACGCAGCGCGATCAGCGTGGTGTTCGAGTCGAACAGGTGTTCGCTGTCGAGCAGGCGCAGGCCGCTGTCGCGGACCGGGTCGAAGGCGACCGAGGCGATGATGCCCGCGCCCAGGCCTAGTTCGACATAGGTCTTGATCACGTCGGCATCGAGTGCGGACATGACGATGTCCGGCAGCAGACCGGCGCGGGCGAAGGTGGCGTCGATGCGCGCGCGGCCGGTGAAGCCTTCGTGATAGGTCACCACCGGGTGTTCGGCCAGCGCTTCCAGCGTCAGCGGTTTGACCGCTTCGAGCGGATGCCCCGCCGGCACGATGGCGGCATGGTGCCAGGAATAGAAGGGGAAGGTGACCAGCTCGGGCGCGCCTGACAGGGTTTCGGTCGCAATGCCGATGTCCGCTTCGCCGTCGTTCAGCAGATCGACGATTTCGGTCGGGCTGGCCTGCAGCAGCACCAGATGCACCTTGGGGAAGAGGCGCTTGAATTCGGTCACCACGCGCGGCAGCGCGTAGCGCGCCTGCGTGTGCGTGGTGGCGATGCGCAGCTGGCCCTCGTCGCGGCGGGCGAACTGCTCGGCCAGCCGCTTGATGTTGCCGGCGTCGAGCAGCATGCGCTCGACGATCTCGACCAGTTCGCTGCCCGGCTCGGTCAGACCGAGCAGGCGCTTGCCCTTGCGGACGAAGAGCTCGACGCCCAGTTCGTCCTCCAGATCCTTGATGTGCTTGCTCACGCCGGACTGCGACGTGAACAGCGCGTTGGCGACTTCGGTCAGGTTGAACTGGCGCCTGACGGTTTCGCGGATGATGCGGAGCTGCTGGAAATTCATTGTTGCTCTTCCTGTTTCATGAGTTCGCGGTCGCCGCTCAGCGCGCGAACACGCGCAGCCGCGACGGCTGCAGGCGTACGGTCTGGCCTTCCGCCAGCGCCAGTGCGGCGACGCGCTCGCGTGTCAGTTCCACTTCGAAGTGCTGGCCGGTGGCGCCATTCAGTCCGTCCAGCTCGACCCGGGCGGTGACGCCGAAGGACAGCACGCGGCTGATCCGCGCCGGCACGCCGTCGGTTGCGGCGGCGTCGGTCAGGATGTCCAGCTCGTGCGGCCGGGCGAAGGCGATCACCTTGTCGCCGTGCGCGAAGCCGTCGGCGACGTGCGGCAGGCGGTCGTCGCCGACGCGCAGCGCGTCACCGTCCACGTGAGCGTGGAAGGGGTTCACCGCGCCGAGGAAGCCATAGACGAAGGGCGTGGCCGGGTGACGGTATACCTCTTCCGGCGTGCCGATCTGCTCGACCTTGCCGTGGTCCATCAGCACCACGCGGTCGGCCACTTCGAGCGCCTCCTCCTGGTCGTGGGTGACGAAGATGGACGTGATGTGCAGTTCGTCGTGCAGCCGGCGCAGCCAGCGGCGCAGTTCCTTGCGCACCTTGGCGTCGAGCGCGCCGAACGGTTCGTCGAGCAGCAGCACGCGCGGTTCGACCGCCAGCGCGCGGGCCAGCGCAATGCGCTGGCGCTGACCGCCGGACAGCTGAGCCGGGAAGCGGTCGGCCAGCCAGTCCAGCTGCACCAGCTTCAGCAGGTCGTGCACCTTGGTGCGGATGACCTTTTCCGACGGCCGCTGGCTGCGCGGCTTCATGCGCAGGCCGAAAGCCACGTTGTCGAACACGCTCATGTGGCGGAACAGCGCGTAGTGCTGGAACACGAAACCAACGTGGCGTTCGCGCACATGGGTGTCGGAGGCGTCCTCGCCGTCGAGCAGCACGCGGCCGCTGTCCGCCGATTCGAGTCCGGCGATGATGCGCAGCAGCGTGGTCTTGCCGCAGCCGGACGGGCCCAGCAGCGCGACCAGCTCGCCGGTCGGGAAGTCGAGTGACACGTCGCCCAGCGCGACGAAGTCGCCGAAGGCCTTGTGGATGTTCTGGACCTGGATGCTCATTCTTCGTTGTCCTTCACTTTGGATGCCTGGTGTTCGATCCAGGTCTTCACGCCCAGAGTCACCAGCGCCAGCAGGGCGAGCAGCGACGCGACGGCGAAAGCGGCTGCGAACTGGTATTCGTTGTAGAGAATTTCGACATGCAGCGGCATGGTGTTGGTCAGGCCCCTGATGTGGCCGGACACCACCGACACGGCGCCGAACTCGCCCATCGCCCGCGCATTGGTCAGGATGACGCCGTACAGCAGGCCCCACTTGATATTGGGCAGGGTGACGTGCCAGAAGGTCTGCCAGCCGTTGGCGCCGAGTACCACCGCGGCTTCCTCTTCTTCCTTGCCCTGCGCCTGCATCAGCGGAATCAGCTCGCGCGCGATGAAGGGAAAGGTGACGAAGACGGTGGCCAGCACGATGCCCGGCACGGCGAAGATGATCTTCAGGTCATGTTCCTGCAGCCAGGGCCCGAACCAGCCCTGCGCGCCGAACACCAGCACGTAGATCAGGCCGGCGACCACCGGTGACACCGAGAAGGGCAGGTCGATCAGCGTGATCAGGAAGTGCTTGCCGCGGAAGTTGAACTTGGTGATCGCCCACGCGGCCGACACGCCGAAGGTCAGATTCAGCGGCACCGCGATCACCGCGGCGATCAGCGTGAGCTTGATCGCCGACAGCGCGTCCGGCTCGACCAGCGCGGCCAGATAGGTGTCCCAGCCCTTGCGCAGCGCCTCGACGAACACCGCGATCAGCGGCATCAGCAGGAACAGGACGAAGAAAGTGAGCGAGACGGCGATGATCGTCCATTTGACCCAGGCCGGCTCGCGCGTGGCAGCCCGGCCTTCGAAGCGCGCCGCGACGTCGGCGGCGGCGTGCAGTGTGGTGGCGGCGGCCATCAGCGGTTCCTCCCGGTGGCTTTTTCGGTCCAGGCCTGCAGGCCGTTGATCGCCAGCAGCAGCACGAAGGAGAACAGCAGCATCACCACCGCGATCGCGGTGGCGCCGGCGTAGTCGTACTGCTCCAGCTTGGTGATGATCATCAGCGGGGTGATTTCCGACACCATCGGAATATTGCCGGCGATGAAGATGACCGAGCCGTATTCGCCGACCGCCCGCGCGAAGGCCAGCGCGAAGCCGGTCAGCAGCGCCGGCAGCAGTATCGGCAGCGTCACGTAGCGGAAGGTCTGCCAGCGGCGCGCGCCCAGGCTGGCAGCCGCTTCTTCCAGTTCAGTGTCGAGGTCTTCCAGGATGGGCTGCACGGTGCGCACGACGAAGGGCAGACCGATGAACACCAGTGCCACCAGCACGCCCAGCGGGGTGAAGGCGACCTTGATGCCGAGCGGCTCCAGCGCCGACCCGAGCCAGCCGTTCGGCGCGTACAGCGCGGTCAGCGCGATGCCCGCCACGGCGGTCGGCAGCGCGAAGGGCAGGTCGATCAGCGCATCGACCAGCTTCTTGCCGGGGAAGGAATAGCGCACCAGCGCCCAGGCCAGCGCCAGTCCGAACACCGCATTGATGGCGGCGGCCAGCAGCGAGGCGCCGAAGGACAGCCGGTACGAGGCGAGCACGCGCGGCGTCGTCACCACGTCCCAGAACTGTGCCAGACCGAGACTGGCAGTCTTGATGAACACCGCCGACAGCGGGATCAGCACGATGATGGACAGGTAGAACAGCGTGTAACCCAGCGTCAGGTTGAAACCGGGCAGCACCTGGAAGGAACGCCGGCTCATTGGAAGCGCTCCTGCGGTGACTGACGTGAAGGTGGTGACATGGATCGCCCCGGAAGAATGTTGTCGAGGCGAGAGCTTAGGGAGTGGATTTAATTACTGGAAATAATAAGAAGTGATTTGCTTAGCGTCGATCTGAATTAACGAGCGCGTCTTAGCACCCCCGTGGTGCAGCGCAGCGCACGGGTAAAGTGCATCGACGCCGCATGCAACTTTTTTTCATACAAAGTCTAAAGGCAGCGTGGCGCAGGCCGAGAAGGTGTTCATTCCCCTTCAAGAAGGAAGCTGCCCATGTTCGGTCTGTCCCGCTCCCGCGAAGCCTTCGAAACCTTGTCCGGCCTGCTTGCCGGATGTCGCGACAGCAGCCGGGCGCTGGCGACGCCGCCGGCCGGACTGTCGGAGCCCTTGACGGTGGCGCTGCGCGCGATTGCCGAGCGCGAAGCGCGTCTGCAGGCCGAGCTGGATGCCTTGCGCGCCTTGCCCGAGCAGCTCGCGCAGACGCGCGATGCACTTGCCGCGCAGGAGGCGGAGACAGCGCAGGTCCGCGCTGAAGCCGAACGGGCCGGACGCGATGCGGACGCAGCGCGCGACGAGGCGGCTCAGGCGCGTGCCCAGGCGGATGCGCTGAAAGCCGACATGGCGCAGCGCGATCTCGCGCAATCGGCGCTGACAGAGGGCACCTGGACCTACGACATCGTCGATGGCGACCCCGACCACGCAGACAACCGCGTGCGCTGGTCCGACCAGCTGCGTGGCCTGCTCGGTGCCAGCCGCAACGAATTTCCCGACACCTGGGACAGTTGGCTCGCCGTGCTGCACCCGGACGACAAGAACCGCGTGATCGACGCCTTCAACGCCCACCTGACCGACAGCAGCGGTCGCACGCCCTATGTATGCGAGTACCGCCTGCGTCATCGCACGCGTGGCTACATCTGGTTCCGCGAGCGCGCCGCCACGGTACGCGACGCCAATGGCCGCGCGCTGCAGTCGGCGGGCGCGCTGCGCGACATTTCGGACGAAAAACAGGCGCAGGAACTGCAGCGCGACCAGCGCGCCAAGATGGAGGACAGCATGCAGCAGATCCTGTCCATCTCCGGCGTCATCAACGAGATATCGAAGCGCACCAATCTGCTGGCGCTCAATGCAAGCATCGAGGCGGCACGAGCCGGCGAGGTGGGGCGAGGCTTCGCCGTGGTGGCGGAAGAGGTGGCCAAGCTGGCCCTGCAGACCTCGAACGCGACCAGCGAAATCGTCAAGATGGCGGAAACCCAGCGTGCGCTGAGCGGCGCCGAGAGCTGAGGCCGGGCGGCTTCAGGCCTGCACGGTGCCGGCGATCAGGCTGGTGCTCCGCTGCAGCCGGCGGAACAGTTCGAGCCCTTCCGGCCAGGCGCCATGGCCGGATTCGGTATTGACGTGACCGGCATTGCCCAGATCGACCAGCTGCGCGCCCCAGCGCTCGGCCCAGCTGGCGGCCGCCAGAAACTTCATCCACGGATCGTTGCGACTGGCGGCCACAATCGCAGGGAAGGGCAGGGCAGAGGCCGGAATCCGTTCGGTGATGCTGAACTTGTCCGGGCTGGCCGGTGCGACGAAGAGCACGCCGGCGATGCGCTCGCCGACGGACTGCGCGGCGACCGACGAGGCGAGGCAGCCGAAGCTGTGCGCGACCAGCCAGACGCGGCCCGGCGCCAGCCGCACCGCATCGGCGACACGCGCCGACCATAGATCGATATCCGGCTGCGACCAGTCCGCCTGCTCGACGCGGGTGGCGCCGAGCAACGGTTCGATCCAGCTCTGCCAGTGTTCGGGGCCGCTGCCGTTCAGGCCGGGCACCACCAGTACGCTGTCCATGCGGTAATCCAGTAACGCTCTGTATCGATGATCAAGGCGTGACCACCACGCCCGCGGTGCGGCGCGCCAGCGCGGTGTCGGTGCGCAGGATGTCGACCACGTCGCCCATGATGCGGGCCGCTTCGTCGAGCAGCACGTCGCGCGCCGCCTTGCGCGACTGTTCGGCGGCCAGTTCGGCGCCGAGCGCGCGCTCGCCGGCCTGCAGGCCGTCGTCGCGGATCGGTTCAGCGTCGGCGCCTTCGCGCGACTGCGTGCGTGCCTTCAGGCGCGCTTCCTGCGCTTCGCGCTCCTTCTTCCGCTCCGCCGCGTTCAGCGAAATTTCGGTGCGCTTGCGCAGCGCCTCGTTCTCGGCGAGATCTTCCAGCAGTTCGCGGTAGCCCTTGTCCTGGGCGACGCGCGCCTGATGGCGTGCGGACAGCAGCGGCAGCAATTCCTGCGGCTTGCCGGCCGGGCGGAAGTCGGCCGGTGCGATCTGCGTCCACGGTAGCGGGTTGTCGTAGCTCGACTCGCCGATGCGCTCGTGGTCCATCGTCTGCGCCAGCGGGATGTCCGGCGTGACGCCGCGCAACTGCGTGGTGCCGCCATTGACGCGGAAGAACTGGGCGACCGTCATCTTCAGTTCGCCGTAGGTGGGCTTTTCGCTCTTGGCCATTTCGTCCATGTCGAGCAGGGTCTGCACCGTGCCCTTGCCGAAACTGGTTTCGCCGATCACGACGCCGCGGCCGTAATCCTGGATCGCGGCGGCGAAGATTTCCGAGGCCGACGCCGAGGCGCGGTTGATCAATACGCCGACCGGGCCCTCCCAGGCCACACCGGCGTCGTTGTCCTTCTCGACCCGGATCTGCCCCTTCGGATTGCGCTGCTGCACCACCGGGCCGCTGTCGATGAACAGGCCGGTCAGTCGGATCGCCTCGTCGAGCGAACCGCCGCCGTTGTTGCGCAGGTCGATCAGCACCGCGCCCACCTTTTCTGCCTTCAGTTCGGCCAGCAGCTTCGCCACGTCGCGGCTGGCGCTGCGGTAGTCGGCGTCGGCGCGCGATTTGGCTTCGACGTCCTGGTAGAACGTCGGCAGCGTGATGACGCCCACCTTCTGACCGCCGGCGTCGATCACCGACTTTGCCGCCGCCTGCTTTTCCAGCTTGATGGTGTCGCGCACCAGCTTGATCCGCTTCGGCTTCACGTCCGGGCCGGCGTCGGCCGGCAGGATGTCGAGCACGACCGTGGTGTCCTTGGTGCCGCGGATCAGCGTGACCACGTCATCGACGCGCCAGCCAAGCACGTCGGCCATCGGCGTCGCTTCGTCCTTGGCAACGCCGACGATGCGGTCGCCGATCTTGATCTGTTCTGAACGCGCGGCGGGGCCGCCGGCCACCAGTTCGCGGATGGTCACGTACTCGTCGCGTTCCTGCAGCACGGCGCCGATACCGACCAGCGACAGCTTCATGTTGATGGCGAAATCCTCGGCTGCGCGCGGTCCGAGGTAACTGGTATGCGGCTCGATCGACTCGGCATAGGCGTTCATGAAGAGCTGGAACACGTCATCGCTCTTCGCCCGGTTCAGATTGGTCAGCGCCAGGTCGTAGCGCTTGCCCAGCGTTTCGCGGATCGCGGCGTCGTCCTTGCCGGCCAGCTTCAGCCGCAGCCAGTCGTTCTTGACCCGCTTGCGCCAGATGTCGCGCAGTTCGTCCTCCGACTTCGCCCACGGCACGTCGGTACGCACGTAGCGATAGCTTTCGTTCTTTTCGAAGTCGAAGCCCTTGTCGAGCAGCGCGCGCGCTTCGGTCAGGCGGTCGCGCAGGCGCTGCGAGTAGCGGGCGTAGATGGCGAACGGCGCGGCCAGGTTCTGCTGCCGGATGGCGTCGTCGAGCAGCAGGCGCACCGAGTTGAAGGTGTCGATGTCCGACTGCATGAAATACACGCGGTCAGGGTCCAGCGTCTTCAGGTAGCGGTCGAGGATTCTCGACGACATGGCGTCGTCCAGCGGCACGTTCTGGTAATGGAAGCGCGACAGCAGTTCGGCGCTGGCCTGGGCCGCCAGCGCGTGCGCTTCGACCGGGCGCAGCAGCGGCGCGGGGGCTGCAGGTGTTGCGGCGTGCAACGTCGAACTGGTCGAGACGACGATGCCGATCAACAGGCAGAGGGATTTCAGTTTCATCAGACGTGCTCCGGCGCGTGCGCGAACAAGGAAGTAAGTATGTGCCATCGACCTCGAACAGCGGCCATTTGTTCGGCGACCGGTGTGAAAGTGTCCGGGTCAGGGCGTTTTTTCATCCTCCTCTGGCGTGCGCGGGGCGCCGGCGCCTCAGTGTTGGGCGCCAGTGCCGAAGCGGGCACGGCGGCCCGTCGCTGCCTGTCGCGGCCGGTACGGCTGCGAGTTGAAGCTGGATTTCATCGTGTGGCCTCCGTCTGCGTGCATGGACGGTGCCACTCTAGACAAGCGCCGTTGCGGCGCGAACCACGAAGATCTGCTGAGCTTATATCTCTGCCGGTGAAATGCTTATCGGTGTCGCTGTGCATTCGTAGCGCAGCGACGCCCCCGTTCAGCCCCAGCCGCCGAGGGTGCGCGCGTGTTCGGCGTCCAGACGCGCCTTCAGCGCGTCGCACAAGGCACGGATCTCGGTTGATACACCGCGCCAGCCCTGCTTGCCGACCGAGGTGGCGAACACGTCGGACACAACGGACGCGTGGTACGGCCCGCCGAGAAAGCGGAACACCGAGCGGAAGCTGCGCTCCGGGTGCAGTACCGCCTCCTCGTACTGCAGCGCGATTACCCGCGGGTCGCGGTCCAGGCGGAGGTCGAAGAACACGCGGTTGCGCATGTACCAGTACAGGCAGCCACACTCCTCGTCGCTCAGCGATTCGCTGTACAGCCTGCGGATCAGTGCGACCGTGTCGTCGGCAATGCGCAGGCCGCGCGGCCCGAGGTGGGACAGCTTGCCCTGCGACACCAGTCGCATCATGTTCTTCTGGTGGCTGCCCCAGCTGCGGATCGACGAATTCACCGCGTCCTCGTAGCGGCGGTACACCCAGATCGCGCGCGAATTGTCGAAACGGTCGAGCAGGGCGTCGGTGAACTGCGAATCGAGGATGCTGCCGAAGCTCACGTAGGGCGCCGGCGCGAAGTCGATCAGCCGTTCGATTACCGCGTGCGAGCGCAGCGAATAGCGTTCGAAGGCGATCGAGAAATCGGCTTCCGGGTAGTCCCAGCCGTGCGGCGAGTTGCCGATCGCGCGGCACACCATCTGCGTGCCCGAGCGGTTCGAGCCACTGATGAACACCGGCCGCTTCGTGCGCACCGGATGCAGCGTGAGCGTGCGGGCAATGCGTTTGCCGGCCCGTTCCAGCTGGATATTGCCGTGGCGCAGCAGGCGCTCTGGAGTGATGCGCGACAGGCGGCGCGCGAGACCCGAAACCAGCGTGTGTGCGTCGTCACGGACGGGGGCGGTGTAGGCGCTGGAAGCGTCGCGGAGTGAAGGCATGGTCAGGATCCGGTCAGTGCGTTGGCAGCCGATGCCGACGGAGTGGAGGCTTCGATCTCAGCCAGTGCGGTCAGCCGGGCGAAGCCCTGTTCGAGCGCTTCGTCGAAAAGGCTTTCCAGCACGGCGTGCACGCCGCGCAGCGAGCCGACCACTTCGCCCGCCCACAGCAGGTAACGCAGACGCCGTTCGAGCGACCAGTGAGCCGGCGGGTTGTGGGTGACATCTCGCACGTTGGCGATTTTGTCGGCCAGGCGTACGAGCCGTGCGCGCTCGCTGTAGTCGCGTGCAAGCAGGATCTGCAGAGCCTTGCGTTCGGGCTTGGGCAGCGTCATGTCGTCCGTCAGTTCGGCCACGACGGCGGCAACCTGTGCGCCGAACAGGCCTTCCAGCTCGCTGACAACGGTGTCGGTGTCCTCTAGCGTGTCGTGCAGCAGCGCGGCGACCAGCGTATCCGGGTCAGCGACGCCGCCTTCGCGCGCGAGGATGTCGGCCACCGAGATCGGATGGTTGATGTAGGGCGACATGTCGGCACTCTTGCGCAGCTGACCGCTGTGCTTGAGCGCGGCGAAGTTCAGCGCGGCGAACAGTCGGGGGAGAGGGGGCGGAAAGTCCATGGATGCCTGCCCTCAGATCGATTTGAACGCGACCAGCAGGCCCGAGCACAGCAGAAAGCCGTTGAAGGCTTTCGCGTAGCCCTGATTGCTGATCCGCTTGAAGATGAATTCGTTGGCGAACAGATACACCGCGACACCGGCGGCGGCGTAGATCAGGCTGTTGCCCAGCTGTGCGCGGGATTCGGGGCGCGTGACGGTCAGCGTCGCCAGCTGGAAGGCGGCGAACAGCACGTATGCGGCCGCGATGGTTGCGCGCGCCACCTCCTTGCCATGATTCATCTGCTGCACGCGCATGCTGAGCAGCGAGCCGCCCAGATTGGTGAGGCCATGCATCACGCCTATGCACACCAGCCAGGTGCGCTCGAAGCGTGCGGTGCGGTCGATCGCGACGCGCAGGGCATGCCACTGGTTCTTCAGCGCGAACAGAAGAAGCAGACCGGCGATCAGCAGGCCGAAGCTCTGGCCGGCGCGCAGCGCGACGATGAGGAAGAGCACGATGCACGGTACGGTCCATAACAGGATGCCGCGGATGAAGTGCAGGTCGACGCTGCGCGCATCGCGCACGATCTGCGACAGGCTGATGCCGATCGAGATCGGCAACAGCGTGGCCAGCACCGTCGGGTAGTCATAGCCCATCACGATCAGGATGGGCGTGCCGAACAGCAGCACGCCCACGCCGAACACCGACTGCACCAGCGCGACGGCAACGATGGGGATGAACAGCAGTGGTTCGATCGTATTCATGCTGCCTTGTCCGCAGTAAAGGTTTCCGGATAGCCCATGTCGCGGGCAATGCTCCGCAGCGAGGGCAGCACGCGTTCGATGCGTTCGCAGTGCGCGTGCTGCCGCCATTTTTCGAGACGGATCTCGAACAGCGGGTCGTAGGGCTTGTCGAGCAGCGCTTTCGCGTGTCGCTCGATGCGTGCATCGAAGGGCAGTTCGAGCCGGTCGAAGATTTCGAAGATGCCCTCGGTTGGCTCACGCACGATGTCCTCGTAGAACACCTCTATCCACTGGTCAGCCGGGATCTGCCTCTTTGCGTCGAGAATGGCGCGATGGATGGCTTCGTACTGGAAGGCGCATACCTCCTCGACCGGCGCCTTCAGGTAATTGCTCCAGCCGCGCGGCAGGTAGTGGCACCAGCGCGTGTAGCGGCCGTCGTCGACCGCGACCTTGGCCGGCAGATCGCGTGCCCAGCTGCCGAAGCGTTCCGGCATGCCCCAGCCCTCGATCATCGAGTTCAGCGTGTCACCCGGATTGCGCTTGATGTAGACGAAAGTAGCGTCCGGGAACAGCGCGTGCAGATAGGGCACGGCCAGACCATGCTGGTTGTTCTTGTCGACGAAGCGGGTGCGCCCGGTATGCGCATAGAAGTAGCGGGTGATCAGGTCGCGGTCGGCGTCCGTCGCATCGGCCGCCTCCAGCACGTGGCTTTCCCAGTTCCTGTCAGACGGGTGGTGAAGTGAGTCCCATACAGCATAGATTTCCCGGTTCAGCGAGCCGATGGCCGACGATTCGGTCAGCGTCTTGTAAAGCATCTGCGTGCCGGAGCGGCTGCCGCTGACGACGAACACCGGCCGCTCGGCGCGCAGCCGGGTGCGGTCCCACCAGGCGCCGCGCAGGTCGGTCAGCGTCTTCTTCGCGTGATGGCGGACCGTCTTGTCTACCTTGAGCCAGAACTGTCCCATCGCGTCAGTTGCCCGCCTGCTCATGCGTGAAACAGCGGCTGGCCCGCTTTGAGTTCAGCGCTGATCATGTCCTGCACGATGCCGCGTACATACCAGTCCGGCAGCGGTTCGCCGCGCAGCAGCGAATCGCGCACGCGGGTTCCGCTGATCGAGTGGGCGTCGTCGGTCACGCCGCTTTCGTAGGCGCCGGTGGCCGGGTTGTAGCCGATGGCGTCGAAGAACACCGGCGTGACACCGGTGTCGCCCAGTTCGTCGAACAGTGCGCGATAGCTGCGGTCGTCGTAGAAGTCGCCGACGCCAGCGTGGTTGCGGCCGACGATGAAGTGGCTGCAGCCGATGTTCTTGCGGCACAGGGCATTGAATACCGCCTCGCGCGGGCCGGCATAGCGCGGGTAGGTGGCGAGTGCGCCGAGCAGCACCTTGCCGTTGGGGTAGATGCCGAAGTCGATCAGCATCTGGTAGCTGCGGATCAGCGGGCGCGGCAGGAAGTCGCCCGGCTTCTTCGGCCCGACCACCGGGTTGATGAACAGGCCGTCGGCATTGGTGCGCTCCAGCGCTTCCAGCTGCAGGTGTTCGTGCACGCGGTGGCTGATGTTGCGGCCGTGGAAGGCCACTACCTTGCTCCAGCCCTTGTGCGCAAAGATGAAGCGGCTTTGCCGCGGCGTCAGTTCGAATTCTCGCCAGGGCGACGGACGCTCCTCGATCAGCGTGATGTTGCCGCCGACGAACCAGTCGCCGTTGCGCAGCACGCGCGCCACACCCGGGTGGGCGGACGAGGTGGTGCCGAAGGCGTGCTGCGACAGTTCGGCGAGGTCGTAGCGGTAGATCTGCGTCACGTCGAGCACCGCGTGGGCGTCGCCCCGGTCGTCGGTGAGCATCACGCGCTGGCCCGGCGACAGCCGACGTGCCTGCGCTTCGTCGACCTGCAGGATGAGCGGCACCGTCCACGCCGTTCCGTCGGGCAGTCGGTTGCGATGCAGCACGCTGTGCAGCGTATCGCGGTCCATGAAGCCAGTCAGCGGTGAGAAGGTGCCGACGCCGATCTGCTGGCAGTCGAGCAGTTCGGTGTCGCGCACCGCCAGCCGCGGCAGCGCGGCAAGATCGTCGATGGCCGCCGCCGCACTGACGCGATTGACCAGCACGCCGCCGTGCGGCTCGATCAGCAGCGAGGTCGGATCGGTGGGCGTGTAGACCAGCGTGTCCTTGTGCGCCGCCGGCAGGCGCTCGTTCAGCACGCGGAATTCGCGGATGAGCTTGACGATCATCGCCACGCAGCCGACAGGGTCCTTGCCGATTGCGGTCTCCGCCGCCAGTACCAGTCCGTCGGCGCCGTCGAGCAAGGTATTGACCACGTCGTTCACCTCGGCCCGCGTGGGCTTGGGGGCGGTGATCATCGATTCGAGCAGATTGGTGGCGACATACACCTTGCGCTTGCGCGCCTGACCGCGCGCGATGATGAGCTTCTGCAGCCGCGGAATGCGCTCGATCGGCTCCTGGCGCGACAGGTCGCCGCGGTCGATCAGCAGCGCGTTCGACTTCTCGGCGATCTCGTCCAGATTGATCAGGCCGTTGCGGCATTCGATCTTGGAAATGAGGAAGGTGTCGTTGCCGACCAGCGCCCGCACCTGGTCGACGTCCGAACCGCGATTGGCGAACGACAGCGCCACGTGGCGGATGCCGACCGAGCGGCCGTATTCGAGCGCCGCGATGTCCTTGGCCGTCAGCGTGTCGAGCGGGATGTCACGCTCGACGGTGACCGCCTTGTTCTGGCCGATCACGCCGCCGTGCAGCACGCGCATCGTCACCTTGGCGTCGTCGCGCGAAATCACCTGCACCAGCACCGAATTGAAGTCGATGCTGATGAAGTCGCCGACTTCCAGCTTGTCGATCACGTCTTCCGGGTAGAGGTTGAAGTTGAATGCGTCGCCGGGTACGCGCAGCTTGTGCGCATGCACGACGCTGTTCTCGCGTACAGCGATCTCGCCGTTCAGCATGTCGCCGGTGCGGATCTGCGCGCCCTCCGTGTCAAGGCAGATCGGCACCGCGGTGCGGCTGCGGATGTAGTCGATCACGCGCGGCAGGTCCTGCAGCTTGGTGTGCGACAGGTTGATGCGGAACAGATTGACGCCCAGTTCTTCCAGCCGTGCGAGCACGCGGTCGTTCAGCGATGCCGGGCCGAGGGTGCAGAGGATTTCCTTGTCGGTGGTGCTCATGTCGATGTCCTGTCTCGTGCAGTGGCCGAAGATGCGGCCCTGACTGTTGAATAGCAGGAGCCGTGCCACACCATCGCGATGACGTTTTCGTGACGGATTTGCGTATTTGCGCTGATGGGCGTGATGAAGTACCGCCCGGGCTGTGCAATTGCGCCCAGTGGTGCGGGCGGCGCTGCGGCGATTGCCACAGTCGGGGTGCCGCCGGCTGCGGTCGACTGGGCGCAATGCCAATGCGGAAGTCATTCCGTACGGAGCAGGACTCATGCGGAGCGGACGTGCAGACGCCCACACCGGACGGGCCGGTGCGGGCGCTGCTGCGGGACGAGGTGGGCCTCAGGCGACGCCGCGGACTGCCGTACGGGGACGCGCGACGTCGAGCAGGCCGTGCCGCTTGAGCTGGGTGCGCAGCACGTAGCGCGACACCGACAGTGCCTCCGCCGTATGGACCTGGTTGTGCCGGCAGGCTTCGAATGCAGTGCTTACCAGCAGCTTTTCGAGGGTGTCGTGCAGCTCGGGTACGTGCAGCTCGACCAGGCGCCGCAGGTCACCCGCGATGCGTTCGAGCAGCTGCGTCGGTGTGTCGGCCGACGATGTCGGAGATGGCTGCGCGGTGGGCGCGAGCGAGGCGTTGGCGAGGCGCAGGTCGTCGATGTCGACACGGCCGTCGCGGCTGACGATGAGCGCGTAGTGGACGACGTTTTCCAGCTCACGGATGTTGCCCGGCCAGTCATGCGCGACCAGCGCCTCGCGGGCGCGCGGTGTGAAACTGACGTCGGCAATGTCGAGCCGACGCGCGTATTGCGCGGCGAAATAGTCGATCAACGGCGGGATGTCTCCGCGCCGTTCGCGCAGCGGCGGCAGCTTGATCGGCGCCACATTGAGGCGGTAGTAGAGATCCGCGCGGAAGCGGCCGGCGTTCACCGCCCGCCACAGATCGACGTTGGTGGCAGCGATCAGCCTTACATCCACCGGTATTGCGCTGCGCGAACCCAGACGCACCACCTGCCGCTCCTGCAGTACGCGCAGCAGCTTCACCTGCAGCGCCGCCGGCATGTCACCGATCTCGTCGAGGAACAGGGTGCCGCCGTTGGCCGCCTCGAACCATCCGGCGCGCGCGTGAGAGGCGCCGGTGTAGGCACCTGCTTCGTGGCCGAACAGCTCGGCGTCGATCAGTGCTTCGCTCAGCGCGCCGCAGTTGACGGCGACGAAGGGACCGGCGCGACCGCTGACCGCATGAATGTGTCGTGCCACCAGTTCCTTGCCGGTGCCGGTCTCGCCGATGATCATCGCCGTCACTTCGCGTGCCGCGATCAGCTCGATGTCGGACAGCAGCGCGGTCGACGCCGGGTCCTCGAACACCAGCGCGGTGGCACGTATGGACAGCGCCATCTCCTCCGGTCGAGCGAAGGTGAGGCGCTTTCCGTTCTGCAGTGCGGCGTTCTGGCTCATCGGGCGGGGCGTGGTCGGATTCAGCGGCGGGTGACGATCTGGTCGTAGATGCCGCCGTCGGCGAAGTGCGTCTTCTGCACCGCATCCCAGCCGCCCAGCTTCGCCTCGACCGTGAATGTGTTCACCGGCGGGAACTGCTTGGCGTACTTCTTCAGCGCCGCCTCGCTGCGCGGGCGGAAGTGGTGACGGGCAATGATGTCCTGGCCTTCGGCCGAGTACAGGTACTGCAGATAGGCCTCCGCCTGTTTGCGGGTGGCGCGCTTGTCGACCACCTTGTCGACCACGGCCACCGGGGCGGCCGCCTCGATTGACAGCGACGGATAGACGATGTCGAACTGGTCGCCGCCGAGTTCCTTGTCCAGCAGCACTGCCTCGTTCTCGAAGGTGACCAGAACGTCGCCGATACCGCGCTGGGTGAAGGTGGTGGTGGCGCCGCGGCCACCGCCGTCGAGCACCGGCACGTTTGCGAACAGCTTGCTGACGAAGTCCTTGGCCGCCGCCTCGTCGTTCGCCTTGTTCAGTGCATAGCCCCAGGCGGCGAGGTAGGTGTAGCGGCCGTTGCCCGAGGTTTTCGGGTTGGGCACGATCACCTGCAGACCGGCGCGGGTGAGATCGGACCAGTCCTTGATCGCCTTCGGATTGCCCTTGCGCACCAGGAAAACGGTGGTGGTCGTGTAGGGCGTGGCGTCGTTCGGCAGGCGCTTGCGCCAGTCGGCCGAAACCAGGCTGTTCTTCACCAGGATGTCGATGTCCGGCGACTGGTTCATCGTCACCACGTCGGCTTCCAGCCCGCCGATCACGGCGCCGGCCTGCTTGCTCGATCCGCCGTGCGACTGATTCAGCGTCAGCGTCTCGCCCGACTGGGTCTTCCAGTGCGCCGCGAAGGCGGGGTTGATGTCCTTGTACAGCTCGCGCGACACGTCGTAGCTCACGTTGAGCAGCGTGGTCTGCGCCCGCACCGGCAGTGCAACGGTGACCAGTGCAAGCAGGGCGGCGGAAATCAGGGTTGTGCGGCGGGTGTGCATGATGGCTCCGGTGGAATCGAAGACACGCAGCCTAGGCAGTCGGGCAGGGCGCGTGAACCAACAAGAAACGATGTGCTTATCAGTGATTCGGGAATGCTGCGGCCGGCGCGGGATGACCGAGCGCATAACCCTGGCCGAGGTGAACCCCGGCCGCGCGCACCCGGGCGAGCGCGGCGTCGCTGCCGATGCGGCGGACGATGAGCTCGATGCCGTGACGGGCGCAGGTCTTCGCGTGCTGGGGCAGATCGCGCAGCGTGTCGTCGCGGCCGGCGTCGAGCTTGACGAAATCCGGCCGGACGTGGCGCAGCAGTTCGTCCAGCTGCCCTGCGTTCAGCAGATTCACGCCGATGCGATAGCCGTTGTAGCGGTAGTTCAGCATCACGTAGGCCAGCATCGCGAAGTCGCTGGTCATGGCGTCAGGTGATTCGATGACCACCTTGCGGCGCTCGATCTTCAGCGCCGACAGCACACGTCCGAAGGCGCTGCCGTGGTCTTCGCCGACCGCCAGCATCAGGCGGCCGTGGACATTCAGGAAGAGGCTTCCAGTGTCGCTTGGGCGACCGAAGTAGTTCAGCACATGAAGCGTCCGGCACAGGCGGTCGAGCTCTATCAGTGCGTCGTCCTCCGCCGCGTTGGCGAACAGGTTCCACGGCGACAGATCGCCGCCGGTGGCGTCGAAGGAGCGGACGAAGGCCTCATGACCGGCCAGCGCGCCATCGTCCAGCCGACGCAGCGGCTGGAACACGGAGGACAGGCTGCTGCGCATGAAGCGGCCGGCCACGCGACCATCGGGCGTGGCCCACAGTGGGTGATCGCCGTCTGCGAGGCGCGGCAGCGCGCAAAGGTAGCGCTCGAGCGCCGACCGGGTGGTGTCGACGGTGTTCATGGTGTCTCCGGAAAGGGCAAGCGGTGCGCGAGCGTCATTCGACCAGCAGCCAGGTGCGGTAGAGCAGGGCAATGCCCAAGGCGAAGATCACTGCCGCCAGGAGTTTGTCGCCGAGCGGGAGTGGTTCGGGGGCGTCGGGGCGTTTTTCGGGCCGGCGCAGCCGGCGGCGTCCAAGGAAGTTCATGGCCACGAATCTATGCGGCCGAAGCCAGCGGTCAAACCAATTAATCCTGCTGAGCTTATGCACGTGGGCGGTCTGACTGAGCACGGACCGACCGCCACCACATGGCGTGGTCGATGCGCTAGCTGATTTTGCGCAAAGCATTTCGTGCATTCGTTCTGAAATTCAATTGGTTTGAGTGCGCCTGTGCGACCGATAGATTGGCGTCACCGGGAGCGATGCCATTGCGTCCGCCCCGCTCCGGCCGATGCAGGAGCCGCCCGCGAGGCGGCGTATCGCCGGTGTCGCCACGCCGAGGAGGAAGTCATGACTGCTGCAACTGCGGACGCCCTTGCGTCCTCACCCCGTGCGGCGGTGCTTCAAGCACCACCGCTTTCGATTGCCCGCGAACGAGCCGAGCACGACGCGCTGCTGTACGCCGGTGGCATCACGCCGGACCAGGCCTGGGCACTGGTGTCGGCGGGCGACGCCGTACTGGTGGACGTACGGACCGCAGAGGAGCGCAAGTTCGTTGGTCACGTGCCCGGCAGCATCCATGTCGCCTGGGCGACGGGCACGTCGATGACGCGCAATCCGCGCTTCGTCAAGGAACTGGAAGCCAAGGTTGGCAAGGACGCCGTCATCCTGCTGCTGTGTCGCAGCGGCAAGCGCTCGGCTGCCGCTGCGGAGGCTGCGGCGAAAGCCGGCTTCCGTCACGTGTTCAACGTGCTCGAAGGCTTCGAAGGCGAGTTGAACGCCGAGAGCCAGCGTCGCAACAGTGGCGGCTGGGTGGTCAGCGGCCTGCCCTGGCAACAGGACTGACGCATTGCGGTCGCTGTCGCGGCTGCGCTTTCAGAACCCGTATCGGAGATCCCGAATGACACTCAAGAAGGGCGGCCTCACGAGGGCGACCGATTCCGAAGGGTCGTGGCAGCTCGATCGCATCGTGTCCGAGCTGCACGACATCCGCACCCGCTGGCGTGGCGCGCAGCAGCGCACGACGGAGTGCGGCGCGCGCGAATTCCCGTCGCGCGAGGCCTTGCGCGACATCGCCGAGGCGCTGTGCGGCGCGCTGTTCCCGATGCGGCTCGGCCCGTCCGATCTGCATCAGGAGAGCGAGGACTTCTACATCGGCTACACGCTGGACGCCGCGCTCAACGCCCTGCTGCACCAGGTGCGGCTGGAACTGCGCTACGACGCGCGCCGCGCGGCATCGCCGCAGGCTGACGTCGACCTGCTGGCGCGAGCCATCGTCGCCGAATTCGCACTGTCGCTGCCCGGCCTGCGTGCGCTGCTCGACACCGACGTGCTGGCGGCCTACCAGGGCGACCCGGCCGCGCGCAGCGTGGACGAGGTGTTGCTGTGCTACCCGGGCGTACTCGCCGTCATTCATCACCGCATTGCGCACAAGCTGTACGCGCTGGGCGTGCCGCTGCTCGCACGCATCATTTCCGAGGCGGCGCACTCGAGCACAGGCATCGACATCCACCCGGGAGCGCAGATTGGCGCCGGCTTCTTCATCGATCACGGCACCGGTGTCGTGATCGGCGAAACCGCGGTAATCGGCGAGCGCGTGCGGCTCTACCAGGCGGTCACGCTGGGCGCCAAACGCTTCCCGGCAGACGAGGCCGGCACGTTGCAGAAAGGGCTGCCGCGTCATCCGGTGGTCGAGGACGACGTGGTCATCTATGCGGGTGCGACCATCCTTGGCCGCGTCACGATAGGACGCGGTTCCACCATAGGCGGCAATGTGTGGCTCACGCGCAGCGTGCCGCCCGGCAGCCAGGTCACGCAGGCCAATTCACAGAACGTGCCGGTCGCGGCGGAACTGGTCGAGCCATGACAGCCCGGCACGGAAGGCCGACGCCACCTGTGGCCGAGGCGCTGACGCGCCGCTTCGGCCGTGCGGTGCGGCGGACGCGCGAATTGCGCGGCTGGTCGCAGGAGGTACTGGCTGAGCGCGCCGAACTCAATCGCTCCTACCTCGGCGAGGTCGAGCGCGGCAGCGCGATGCCCTCGCTCGCCACGGTGGTCAAGCTCGCGCTGGCGCTCGAATTGCCGGCCGGCGATCTGCTCGACGGCTGCGAACGCATGGACGAGCTGCCAGCTGCCGTGCAGCACACGATCGCCTGAACGGACGGACGACGAACCGATTGGTGGCTATAGCCGGTTGAATGCCGCATAGAAGAAATAGATATTTGCTTAGCAGTTTTTCGCATAAACAACCTCCCCTTGCTAGGAGCCTTTCATGGCCGACACACCCGAACAGCTGGCGCTTGGCGACAACGCCGCCCGCCAGCTTGCCAACGCCACCAAGACCGTCCCGCAGCTATCGACCATCACGCCGCGTTGGCTGGTTCATCTGCTGCAGTGGCTGCCGGTCGAGGCGGGCATCTACCGCGTGAACCGTGTGAAGAACCCGCAGGACGTGCGTGTCGCGTGCTCGCAGCGCGACGAGGCGGAACTGCCGCAGATCTTCGTCGACTACGACGAACAGCCGCGCGAGTACTTCCTGAATGCGGTCACTACCGTGCTCGACGTGCACACCCGCGTGTCCGACCTGTACAGCAGCCCGCACGACCAGATCAAGGAGCAGCTGCGTCTGACCATCGAAACGATCAAGGAGCGGCAGGAAAGCGAACTGATCAACAACCCCGAATACGGCCTGCTGGCGAACGTACACGACGACCAGCGCATTTCGACGCTGACCGGCGCGCCGACCCCGGACGATCTTGACGACCTGATCGGCAAGGTGTGGAAGGAGCCCGGCTTCTTCCTGACCCATCCGCTGGCGATCGCCGCTTTCGGCCGCGAATGCACCCGCCGCGGCGTGCCGCCGCCCACCGTGAGCCTGTTCGGTTCGCAGTTCCTGACCTGGCGCGGCCTGCCGCTGATTCCGTCGGACAAGGTGCCGGTCGAGGACGGCAAGACCAAGATCATCCTGCTGCGCACCGGCGAGAAGCGTCAGGGCGTGGTCGGCCTGTTCCAGCCGGGTCTGGCCGGTGAACAGAGCCCGGGCCTGTCGGTTCGTTTCATGGGCATCAACCGCAACGCGATCGCGTCCTACCTGATCTCGCTGTATTGCTCTCTGGCCGTGCTGACCGAAGACGCGCTGGCTGTGCTCGATGACGTGGAGATCGGCAAGTACCATGAGTATCCCGACACCTACAAGCAGTAACGTGAGCGGTCTGAGCTCTCCGCTGCCGCCCGGCGCGCCGGACGAGTCGGTGCTGTCGCGCCTGGCCAGCGAGCTGTTCGCTGCGCTGCCCGGGCAGACGCCGCCTTCGTTCGATGCACCGCTGGCGGTTGCGCCGGCGCCGACACCGCAATCGCCGGTGCCGCCGGTCCCGGCCAGCGCGCCGTCGAGCACGGCTGCGGCGGCCGCGCCGGTCGCACCGCAGCATGGTCTGTCGCTGGGCGCCTCGTCGCCCAAGCTGGTACCGCACGCGACCGCGCAGAATCATGTGCCCGACGTGGCGGCCGACGCCTACCCGGTCGGCTCGCCGCGCGCGGGCGTTGCACAGGGCGTGCCCGAGGCCTACGCGGCAGCGCTGCCGCCGCTCGGTGGCGCGTCCGCCTTCCCGCAGCCGGGCGGTGCTTCGGCACCCTCGTCGCCGTACTATTTCCTCGGCGAATCGAGTGCGCTGCAGTCGGCGCCTGCACATGTCGATGACCGCGTCAGTGCCCGTTCCTTCGGCCTGCCCGGCGACGACGCGCTGCGCGGGCTGCTGGCCGAGCCGTCACGCGAGGTGCAGCCGGCCGCGCCGTCGGCGCCGGCCTACTACTTCGTCGACAGCCAGGCGGCGCCCACGGTCGGTCACGCCGGCCGGGTGCCGAATGCCGACGCCGGCCGTCATCCGCCTTTCGATGTCAATGCGGTACGGCGGGACTTTCCGATACTCGCCGAGCGGGTGAATGGCAGGCCGCTGGTGTGGTTCGACAACGCCGCGACAACGCAGAAGCCACAGGCGGTGATCGACCGACTGGCGTACTTCTATACGCACGAGAACTCGAACATCCACCGCGCGGCGCACGAACTGGCCGCCCGGGCGACTGACGCCTACGAGGCGGCGCGGCAGAAGGTGGCGCGCTTCATTGGCGCAGGTTCGATCGAGGAAATCATCTTCGTGCGCGGCGCGACCGAGGCGATCAATCTGGTGGCCAAGAGCTGGGGTGCGAAGAATATCGGCGCCGGCGACGAAATCATCGTGTCGCACCTGGAACACCACGCCAACATCGTGCCCTGGCAGCAGCTGGCGGCTGAGAAGGGCGCGAAGATCCGCGTGATCCCGGTCGACGACAGTGGTCAGGTACTGCTCGAGGAATACAAGCGCCTGTTGAACGAGCGTACCAAGCTGGTCGCGGTGACCCAGGTGTCGAATGCGCTGGGCACCGTCGTGCCGGTGCAGGAGATCGTCGAGCTGGCGCATCGTGCCGGTGCGAAGACGCTGGTGGATGGCGCGCAGTCGGTGTCGCACATGCGGGTGAACGTGCGTGCGCTGGACACCGACTTCTTCGTGTTCTCCGGCCACAAGATCTTCGGCCCCACCGGCATCGGCGTGGTGTACGGCAAGCGCGACGTGCTGGAAGACATGCCGCCCTGGCAGGGCGGCGGCAACATGATCCAGGACGTCACTTTCGAGCGCACCGTATTCCATCCGCCGCCGGCGCGTTTCGAGGCCGGTACCGGCAACATCGCCGACGCGGTGGGGCTGGGTGCGGCGCTGGATTATGTCGATCGCGTCGGCATCGAGAACATCGCGCGCTACGAGCATGACCTGCTGGTCTATGCCACGCACGCGATCCGCGACATACCGGGCGTGCGGCTGATCGGCACCGCGGCCGACAAGGCGAGCGTGCTGTCCTTCGTGCTGAAGGGCTACACCACCGACGAAGTCGGCCAGGCGCTGAACGAGGAAGGCATCGCCGTGCGAACCGGTCACCATTGCGCGCAGCCCATCCTGCGTCGCTTCGGCCTGGAAACCACGGTGCGTCCCTCGCTGGCCTTCTACAACACCTGCGAGGAAGTCGACCGCTTCGCCACCGTTGTCCGGCGGCTGGCGGGGCAACGCAGGCGGTGAACCCCGGCGAATCGAACGCACCGGACGGTGGGTGCGTGAGTTCACGCACCCACCCCAGTCAGACGGGTTATCGTCCCATGCATGCAGGTGCTTCCGGATCCCGGCTCGAGCGTCGTATCGTGCGCGTTTCCGTCCTGACGACCGGATGTAGCGATGAGCCTCACCGTTCTCTGTTTGTGCGCCGAGTGGTGCGGCACCTGCCGCGACTTTCAAGCGTCCTTTGACGAAGTAAGCGCGAGGCGTGCCGCCGACAACTGCCGGTGGGTGGATATCGAGGTGCATGACGAGTTGCTTGCCCGTCTGGATATCGAGATCGAGAGCCTGCCAACCCTGATCATCGTTGACGAAGACAGTGAGGTCCGCTTTGCCGGGCCGATCGCGCCCTTCCTCGACGTCGCGATGCGCCTGTGTCGGACCGCAGACGAGGGCGTTCTTCGTGCCGACCCGGGCGACGTACTTGTGTCACGGGCGCCTGCTCTTGTCTCGGCGCTTACGGACGGCTGACCTTCCGTTCTCGATGCTCGGCATGCATCGAGAAGTCTTCTTGCCCGTCGATTGCTGTTCCCGATGATGCAAAGCTTTGCAGATTAAGTTGGTTGGTGTTGGGCGGTGTGACACTTAGATTCTGCGGATCGCAACAGCCTGCGTTCCGCAGAATCAACATGACCCGCCTCACCCTGCACACTGCCGATACCGCACCCGAAGCAAGCCGTGCCCTCGTCGAGCGCGTGATCGCCAACAACGGCTTCCTGCCCAACCTGATCGCCGCGCTGTCGAACGCGCCGGTCGCGCTCGAAACCTATCTGACGGTCGGCGAGATCAACGGGCGTGCCAGCCTTTCGCTGGCCGAACGCGAGGTGGTGCAGATCACGGCCGCCAGCATTCACGGCTGCGACTTCTGCGTGGCCGGCCACAGCGCCATTGCGCTGAAGAAGGCCGGCTTCGACAAGGCGGCGGTGGTCGCGTTGCAGCACGGGCGTCCGGTCGGCGATGGACGGCTCGATGCGCTGGCCGCGTTTGCGCGAGAGGTCATCGCCACTCGCGGCGCCGTCAGTGACAGCGTGCTGGCGGAGTTCACCGGTGCCGGTTTCCTGCCCGCGCAGGCGCTCGAAGTCATCCTCGGCATCAGCCTGGCGACGCTGTGCAACTTCGCCAACAATCTGGCGCAGAGCCCGGTCAATCCGCAGCTCGAACCCTTCCGTGCCGGTGTGCTGACGGCATGAACACGAACACTCACGAACGGCTGCCGGACGGCCTGCGCGACTGGCTGCAGCAACACGCGCCGGCACTGAACGACGGCACCTCCGACGACGAGGCGCTGCTGCCCGCGCTGGCCGCCGCCGGACTGTTCGCCATCGGTGTGCCGCAGTCGATGGGCGGAACCGGTGGCAGCACCGGCGATGCGGTCGAGGCCATCGCCGCGGTGGCCAAGCATTCGCTGACGGCTGCCTTCGTGTTCTGGGGTCATCGCGCCTTCATCGAATATCTGCTCGCCAGCCCGAACGCGGCGCTGCGCGAACGCCGGCTGCCGGCCTTGCTGGCCGGCAAGCACGCCGGCGCGACTGGCCTGTCTAACGCGATGAAATTCCTGTGCGGCATTGAATCGCTGCAGATCGAGTCCAGCCGCACCGGCGAGGGCTGGCGTCTGGACGGCAAGCTGCCCTGGGTTACCAATCTGCGCAAGTCGGGCTTCGTGTTTGCGGCGGCGGTGTCGTCGCGCGAAGGCGAGCCGCCCTTCATCGTTGCGCTCGACGGTCGCCACGCCGGCGTATCGCGTACGGCCGATCTCGACCTGATCGCGATGCGCGGCAGCAATACCGCGGCGCTGACCATAGACGGTGCGCTGATCGACGCGTCCGACGTGATCGCGCCGGACGCGCGTGACTGGTTGCCGCGCGTGCGCCCTGGCTTTCTCGGCCTGCAGTGCGGCCTGTCCATCGGCCTGGCGCGCGCCGCACTGGCCGCCGCGCAGGCGCGCTGCAACAGCGCCCGCGCAACGCTGCAGGACGAACTCGACGCGGTTGGCGACGCGCTGGCCAAGCAGGTGGTGGCGCTGCTCGATGGACTGGCCGCACAGCGCTTCGTCAGCGACGCGGCGGCGCTATTCCGGCTGCGCATCGCGCTGGCCGATACGGTGCAGCGCGCGGTGCAGCTCGAACTGCAGGCGAGCGGCGGTCGCGCCTACCTGGTCGATCCGCAGTTCGGTTTCGCGCGCCGCCTCCAGGAATCGGCCTTCGTGCCGGTCATCACGCCCAGCGTCACCCAACTGCAGGGCGAATTGCTGAAGCGCGCACAGGCGCAGGCGAGGGCGGCGTGAACGCAGCGGTGCCCAGGGCGCTGCTGCGCCCGGAACCGGCGGCGCTCGCCGCGCCGGTGTCCACGCTGCTGACACGTGATCTGGCCTACGCCTATGACGGTGGCGGGCCGGTGTTCAGCGGCGTGTCGCTCGAGGTCCGGCCGCGCGAGATCGTCTGCCTGCTGGGTGGCAGCGGGTGCGGCAAGTCTTCTTTGCTGCGCGTGCTGGCACGGCTGGAGGCGCCCGCCTCGGGTGACATCCACTTCCTCGGCGAGCCGCTGCGGGCGCCGCATCCGCGCGCCGCACTCGTTTTCCAGCAGCCGGGGCTGCTGCCCTGGCTTGATGCGGCGGGCAATGTCGGTTTCGGTCTCGACTTCGAGCATCAACCTCGACTGGCGCGCAGCGAGCGCGCCGCGCGCGTCGAGCATGCGCTGTCCGCGGTGGGGCTGGCGGGACACGGACATCGCTATCCGGCACAGCTGTCCGGCGGCATGGCGCAGCGCGTGGCCCTTGCCCGCGCGCTGGCGCGCGAGCCGCAGCTGCTGTTTGCCGACGAACCGTTCTCCGCACTCGACGCTATCACGCGTGCCGAAATGCAGGCGCTGCTGGTGGAGCTGGTGCATCGCTGGCACACCGCGGCGCTGCTGGTTACGCACGACATCGACGAAGCCATCCTGGTGGCCGACCGCATCCTGCTGATGGGCGGCACGCCTGGCCGCATCGTCCGCGAATGGACAGTGGATATCGAGCGCCCGCGTGAGGCGCAGCCTGCGGCCGTGACCGCCTTGCGGCTGGACATCCTGAACGCGCTGCAGGTGCTGCGCGCGCATTGAAACCAAGACCATCAGAAGAGGACATGACATGAACAAGGATGGGAAGCTGCATATCTGCGCTTCGTCCGATTGCGGTTGCGGGCTGACGCGCCGCGACATGCTGAAGCTGGGCGCACTGACGTTGGCCGGCGTGGCGGCGCCGCTGCTGCGTGCGGGTGACGCGCGTGCGCAGGCCTTCAAGGGCGACGACCAGCCGGTGAAGATCGGTTACCTGCCGATCACCGATGCGACACCGCTGCTGGTGGCGCACGCGCGCAAGCTGTTCGAGGCGGAAGGCCTGAGGACGGAGTCACCGCGGCTGTTCCGCAGCTGGGCGCAGATCGTCGAGGCCTTCGTTGCCGGGCAGGTGAACGTGATCCACCTGCTGACGCCGGCCGCGCTGTGGGTGCGCTACGGCTCGAAATTCCCGGCGAAGATCGTCGCCTGGAACCATGTGAACGGCTCAGCGCTGACCGTCGATCCGTCGGTTTCGACCGTCGCCGATCTGGGCGGTCGCACGGTGGCCGTGCCCTTCTGGTACTCGATCCACAACATCCTGCTGCAGCAGGTGCTGCGCGCGAACGGTCTGACGGCGGTGACCAAGGCCAAGGAGGCGCAGCTGGCCGCGAACGAAGTGAACCTCATCGTGCTGCCGCCTGCCGAAATGGTGTCGGCACTGGCCGGCAAGTCCATCGCCGGCTACATCGTGGCCGACCCCTTCAACGCGCTGGCCGAAACCAAGGGCGTGGGCAAGGTGCTGCGCTTCTCGGGTGACGTGTGGCAGAACCACGCGTGCTGCGTCACCTTCCTGTCCGAGCGCGACACCAGCGAGCGGCCGGAGTGGGCGCAGCGCGTTACCAACGCCATCGTGCGTGCCCAGCTGTGGACGCGCAGCAACCAGCTGGATACCGCCAAGCTGCTGTCGGCGGCAGGCGAGGGCAGGTACACACCGCACGCGCTGCCGGTTCTTTCCAAGGTGCTGGCGGCGACCGACTACGCCAGCTACGAAGCGTCGGGCGTGGTGAAGAACAAGGGCTGGTACCAGCGCCGCATCGACTTCCAGCCCTATCCCTTCCCGTCCTACACCGAAGAGTTGGTGCGCGCGGTGAAGCAGACCCGGGTCGAGGGCGACACGAAGTTCCTCGATGCGCTCGATCCGGCCTTCGTCGCGCGCGACCTGGTCGATGACCGCTTCGTGCGCCGGGCCATCGACCTGGTCGGTGGGCCGTCGGTGTTCGGCCTGCCGGCGGACCTGCGGCGCAAGGAAGTCGTGCGGGTGTGATGAGCGCGCGTTTCATCCTCCCGCTGGCCGGCCTGCTGGGCGCGCTGCTGCTGTGGCTGGCCGGCTCGGCCTGGCTGGCGCATGGCATGCCGATCGCGGCCGATTTCGCGCCGGCGCCGTCGGCCGACGCGCTGTGGCAGCTGCTCGGCAGCGGCGAGCTGTGGCCGCACGTGCTGGTGAGCCTGAAGCGGGTCGCGGTAGGCCTGCTGCTGGCCATTGCCATCGGTGTGCCGCTGGGTGTGCTGACCGGGCTGTCGCGCCGTTTCGCCCAGGGCACGACACCGCTGTTCCAGTTCCTGCGCATGGTGTCGCCGCTGTCCTGGATGCCGCTCGCGGTGATGGTGCTGGGCGTGGGCGACGCGCCGGTGTACTTCCTGCTCGCCTTCGCCGCGGTGTGGCCCATCCTGCTCAATACCGCGTCCGGCGTCGCGCAGCTCGATCCGAACTGGCTGCTGCTGGCACGCAGCCTGTCGGCCACCCGGCGCGAGACGGTGCTGCGCGTGGTGCTGCCCGGCATCACCGCGCACATCCTGACTGGCGTGCGACTGGCGATCGGCATCATCTGGATCGTGCTGGTGCCGGCCGAAATGCTGGGCGTGTCGGCCGGGCTCGGCTATTTCATCCTCGACACACGCGACCGCCTCGCCTACTCGGAGCTGATGGCCGTCATCGTGCTGGTCGGTGCGCTCGGTTACGCGCTCGATCACCTGGCGCGCAGCGCGCACGCCCGCTGGCTGCACCGCTGAGCACACGCGGTGCTGTGCCGTACACCTGCGGCCGCCCGGAGGGGCGGCCGTCTGTCATGATGGCGGCACGCCGCCGGCATCGATGAGCGGCCCGCCCGAAATCTTCCCCGAGCCCGCCATGCATCCGCTTTCCCGCCTGTTCTCGCACGCGCGCAACTACCGCCGTGACGTGCGCATCGCCTCGCTGTATTCCGTCCTCAACAAGTTCTTCGACGTGCTGCCGGAGGTGCTGATCGGCGTCGCGGTCGATGTGGTCGTGAACCAGAAGGCCAGCTTCCTCGCGCGCGTCGGCATCGTCGATCCGAAGGACCAGCTGGTGCTGCTGGCGCTGATCACGGTCGTCGTGTGGGTCGGCGAATCGCTGTTCCAGTACCTGTACGACGTGCGCTGGCGCGACCTTGCGCAGAACCTGCAGCACGACCTGCGCATGGAGGCCTACCGCCACGTGCAGAAGCTGGACATGGCCTATTTCGAGCGCAACCGCAGCGGCAATCTGCTGGCGGTGCTGAACGAGGACATCAACCAGATGGAGCGCTTCCTGAACGGCGGCGCCAACGACCTGATCCAGGTGTTCGTCGGTTCGCTGATGGTGGGCGGCGTGTTCTTCGTACTGACGCACGAGCTGGCCTTCCTCGCGCTGGTGCCGGTGCCGCTCATCCTTTACGGCGCCTTCTGGTTCCAGCGCCGGCTCGCACCGCGCTACGGCGCGGTGCGCGAAGCGGCGGGCGCGCTGGCGGCTCGGCTGAACAACAACATCCAGGGCATCGCCACGGTGAAGGCCTACGCCGCCGAGGAGTACGAGGCCGGCCACATCGAACAGGGGTCGGATGACTACCGCGCACGCAACGGCGAGGCGATCCGGCTGTCGGCCGCGATCACGCCAGTCATCCGCATGGCCATCCTGGCTGGCTTCACGGTGACCCTGCTGTATGGTGGCTTCATGGCGCTGAACGGCGACATCGGCGTCGGCAGCTATTCGGTGCTGGTGTACCTGACCCAGCGCCTGCTCTGGCCGCTGACGCGGCTGGCCGACCTGACCGATCTGTATCAGCGCTCGATGTCGTCGATCGAGCGGGTGATGAATCTGCTGCAGACGCCGGTGAACATCGCCTACGAAGGGCGGGCGCTGCCGCGCACCGAGGTGCGCGGCGAACTGGTTTTTGACGAGGTGTCCTTCGCCTACGACGGAACGTCCCGGCCCGCGCTGGATCGCGTCGACCTGCGCATCGATGCCGGCCGCAGTGCCGCCTTCGTCGGCAGCACCGGTGGCGGCAAGAGCACGCTGATCAAGCTGCTGCTGCGCTTCTACGAGCCGCAGCAGGGCAGGGTGCTGCTCGACGGCATGCCGATCGGTGAACTGAATCTGCAGGACCTGCGCCGCGCTATCGGCTATGTCGCGCAGGACACCTTCCTCGCCGACGCCTCGGTCGCACAGAACATCGCCTACGGCATGGCGGACGCCACACGCGAGGCGGTGATCGAGGCGGCGAAATCGGCCGAGGCGCACGACTTCATCGTTGCACTTCCGCAGGGTTACGACACGCCGGTCGGCGAGCGCGGCCTGCGTCTGTCGGGCGGCCAGCGGCAGCGGCTGGCGCTGGCGCGCGCGATCCTGAAGGACCCGCCGATACTGGTTCTGGACGAGGCGACTTCGGCGGTAGACAACGAAACCGAGGCAGCCATCCAGCGCTCGCTGGAGCGTCTGGTGGTCGGCCGCACGACGCTCATCGTGGCGCACCGGCTGTCCACGGTGCGCCACGCCGACGCCATCCACGTGATCGACGGCGGACGCATCGCCGAATCCGGCACCCACGACCAGCTGCTTGCGCTCGACGGCATCTACGCCTCGCTGTGGCGGCTGCAGACCGGGGAGCGGCGCGCCTGCCGGCTTCCTTGATCGAGGTCAGATCGCACCGGGCACGGCAGGCATAGAAAGACGACAGGTGGTGCACTGATGCACCGCCCGTCACGGCCGCATGCGAGGCCGTGATCCGGTCCACTGTCGATGGAGCCTGTCATGACGTCCAAACACCCTGTCCCGTTCCGCATCCGCGCCAGCCTCGCTGCGCTGCTCGGTACCGCCTGTCTGAGCGGCGCTGCTCAGGCGGTACCGAACGACACCTTCCGCAGCTGGAGCTATGTGAGCCTGCCCGGTGGCGGCCTGCTGTCCGATGGCCAGCCGTGGAACGGCGATACCGCCTTGTGGAGCGGCGCCAGCTCGGCCTGGCTCGACGCCGGCAGCCACGCGCGTTCGCAGATCGGTTTCGAGAATGGCCAGCTCGCGGCGAAGATCGAGGTCAGTGCCCGGTCGCCGGTCAATGGCCACGTCTACTCCGAACTGTTCTATCGCGACATGGGTTTCGTCTGCGATGCCGATGCGTGCGGAACGGCCGTGCCCTCGGCGGCGTCCTTCACCGTCAATCTGCACCAGGACGGGCAGTTCACCGCGGGCAGCGCCAATTTCAGCGTGTCCTACGCGCTGTGGTCGGCAGGCGCCTTCCACAGTTTCCACTTCGCGGTGCAACAGGGTGAGGGGCCGCTGGCACCCTATGGCGCGTTCTCCACCGAGAATCTGGTGACCGGGCAGTCGACACTGGAACCGCTGATGATTGCCGGCCCGTCGGGCCAGCCGGTGTTCAATCCCTTGTTTAACCTGGTGTGGGAGGACGACGATCAGGACGGCGTGTACAACTTCGCCTATGACCTCAGTTTCACGACCGCCACCCAGGGCGTGGACCTGAGGGAGGATCTGTTCATGTCCGCCTACGTCTACGGCACGCCCGACGGTCAGTTCTTCGATTCATTCAATTCCTTCCGTTCCACCTGGACACCGGAGGCCGGTGCCGCGCTCTACGGCAGCGGCGGCCGCGCGGTCGTCGGCCCGGTGCCGGAACCTGATGTCTGGGCGCTGATGGCGGCGGGACTGGGAATGGTGGCTGTCCTCGGCCGCGTGCGCCGCCGTGAAGTCGACTGATCGATCGCGGCTGACGCTCAACCGCCAGCGGCGAGCAGGCTGTCCACTGCCACCGCGGCGTGCTTGCGCAACTCGGGTATCGCGGTGGCTTCCCAGAACTGGGCACGCAGTAGCGGGCCCACGTAGTACAGCCCGTCCACGCTGCGTCCGCGCGCGTCGATGGCCCGGCAGCGGGCGTCGACCATCAGGCCGAGCTTGAGCGGGTCCTGCGTCATCAGGCCGCTTTCCAGCAGACGGTGCAGCAACGGTGCGCGCTGGGCATCGATGCGGTGACCCGGGCCGGTGCAGTTGACGACGCGATCGAACTGCTGCGCCTGCGGACCGCGGCGGGCGTCATCCCAGCGTACGGTCACTCCGCCCTCATCAGCTGCGGCAGTGCGCAGCCGTCCGGCGCCGACGGCGAGGCGACCGTCCTGCAGCAGCGCGTTCATCGCGTTGAAGGGCTCGGGAGCGGTGCGGTGGCGCAGCACCTCCCAGTGCGGCCGTACGTGGCGCACGAAGCGCCGCTTCTCGCGCTCGTCCAGGCTCTGCCACAGCGCCGGCGTCAGGGCACGCAGCGAGCCGATCACGTCGCGCCAGTCGACGCAGGCTCGCTCGGCCTGGGCGACCGCGGCGCGCACCAGGCGAGTGAGCGCACGCGCACTGCGCGCCTGCAGCAGCGCTTCGCGGTCGAGCGGGATGGTGGCCGGAGGTGCGTCCTGCGCGCGGTGCGAGCGCGGCAGCAGGCCGCGGCGCGACAGCGCGGTGATCGGACCGCGATGGCCGCGCCGCGCGAGGTCGACCACCACATCGAGCATGGTCAGGCCGCTGCCGAGTATCAGCACGCGCTCGTCGGTGCCGATGTGCTCGACGGCGCCCGACCACGGGTCGTTGATGTAGGCGGCGCCCAGCGCATCCAGACCCGGCAGTGGCGCGACCGGACTCAGGTGTCCCATCGCGAGGATGACGGCATCGGCATCCAGCGTCGCGTCGCCTGACAGGTGAAGACGGAAGCCGCCGGCAAGGCGCCGCTCGATGGCATCGACCCGCGCCGTTCGGATGTCGAGGCGGCCCGGATGGGCGTCGGCGGCCTGGCGCAGGCGCTGTTCCAGATACTCGCCGTACAGCATGCGCGGCACGAAGGCGCTGGCGCGGTAGCGATGCCCCGTCTCGTCGAGGTAGCGGACGAAATCGCCTTCCTGCGCCGGATCCATGCCGAGGCGGCCGGCCGGCACGTTGAGCAGGTGCAGCGGCGAACGGGTGCCGTAGGCCAGACCACGGGCGACCGGACCGGAGGCGTTGATCAGGCTGACCTGCCAGCCATCGCCGCAGCGGGCGAGGAACTGACAGGCGCAGGCCGTGCCGCTGAAGCCGGCACCGATGATGACGAGCGTGCGCACGCGGAAACCTTTCACCAGGAGGGCCGAAGCAGATGGATGCTCCGGCGTACCCGGCGACTATAGCGCCCGCCGCCTTGCGTTTCCGTGACTCGGAACCGCGGCGCAGGCCGCGGCCGTGATGCAGTTCCCGACCGGGCTCAGGCCGCCAGCTGCGACAGTGCGTTGCGTATCTGCGAGCGGCTGCGCGCGCTGTAGACGACCGGCAGTCCGTGCTGGCTGGCAAGCCTGCGCACGCGCGCGGCCATGCCGTGATTGACGTGATCGATCAGCAGCACGATGCCGCGCAGGTCGCGCGGCAGCGGTTGATGGTGGTCGGCGGCGCGTCGGCCGCTCCAGTGATGCAGGCGGTCTATGCCGGCCTCGCGTGCCGAGTCAGCGAACTGGTTGGGGTGGTCACCGCCGACGACAAGGATGGCCATCTGATGTACTCCGGATTGCGATGGCTCGACCTTACGGACTGCCCGCAGCCGGGGGAACTGAATTGTTCTGCGCAGCTTCTTCTGCACAGCTTTGCCGGATGAAGCCTATGTGCAGCCCGACGGTGGACGAAAAAAAAGCCCGGCCGGAGCCGGGCGTTTCGATGCCGGCGTGGCCGTTTGTTTACTTCGGCTGCGGCGTCAGGCGCAGATAGGGCCGTACGGCCTTGTACCCGGCGGGGAAGCGGCGCGCGATCTCGTCCGGGTCCTGCAGCGAGGGCACGATGACCACGTCGTCGCCGTGCTTCCAGTTGCCCGGCGTAGCGACCGAGTGCTTGTCGGTAAGCTGCAGCGAATCGATCACGCGCAGCACCTCGTCGAAGTTGCGACCGGTGCTCGCCGGGTAGGTGATGATGAGGCGCACCTTCTTGTTCGGATCGATGATGAACAGCGAGCGCACGGTCAGCGTGGCATTCGCGTTCGGATGGATCATGTCGTACAGCTCGCTCACCTTGCGGTCACCGTCGGCGATGATGGGGAAGTTCACCGTGGTGTTCTGCGTGTCGTTGATGTCGGCGATCCAGCGCGTGTGCGATTCCACCGGGTCGACCGACAGTGCGATGGCCTTGACGCCGCGCTTGTCGAATTCGCTCTTGAGCTTGGCGGTGAGGCCCAGTTCGGTGGTGCATACGGGCGTGAAGTCCGCCGGATGCGAGAACAGCACACCCCAGCTGTTGCCGAGCCATTCATGAAAACGAATGCGGCCGGCGCTGGAGTCCTGTTCGAAGTCGGGGGCGATGTCGCCCAGTCTGAGAGTCATGATGTGGTCCTTTCATTCAAGAAGTGCAGGGTCGGCTGGCGTCGGGAGTCTGTCGCGGTCGTCGGGGGACAGCGAGCATCAATGCTAGTCCGGATACTTCGGCGTGCAGCGGCATCAGAGCGTCGCCCGCGACTGGCGTCGAAGCTTTGCCAACCAGCCGTGCCGGCGCGGGGCCGGTTCGTTTCCTTCCGCGAAGCTGCCCAGCGGAAGGTCACGTTGTGCATGATGCATCAGTCGGAACAGGCGCAGGCATTGCGGCCAGGCGCCCTGATGAACGGCCGGGTCGATATTGCCCAGTGCGCTGGTCAGCAGCAGTCGACTGCCCCACCTGTCGGCCCACTGGCTGGCGGTGACCAGACGCATGTCCGGATCGTCGGCGCTGGCGATCACCAACGAGGTGAAGCCCAATGTCGTCTGCGGCAGCAGTCCCGAGATCGACGGCTTGCGGGGTATCGTCTCTTCACCCTCGATCAGCGGACCGTCGGCACCGTAGCGTTCGGGGTCGGCGGGTGTCACCAGCAGCGCGCCGGCGACGCGATCGGTCCGGTCGGAGGCGGCCATGATGGCGGCAAGGCAACCGAAGCCATGCGCGATGAGCCAGACCGGGCCGGCCGAGCGGGCGATTGCCTGCTTCACGCGCCCCGTCCGGTGTGCCAGCACCGGCGAACTCCACTCGTCGTGCGCCACGCGGCGCGCCTCCGGAAGTTCGCCTTCGAGCCATGACAGCCAGTGTCCCGGCGGCATGCCCTGAAGCCCGGGAATAATGAGGACGGTGGACGTCATGGCAATGCGCTGCTCGCGATCAGCTGCCGATGCGGGCGATCGACACTTCGGTGGATTTCACCAGCGCGACCACTTCGACGCCCGGCTTCAGGCCCAGCTCATCGACCGAACGGGTGGTGATGACCGAGGTGACGATGCCGGCCGGCGTGTCGACATCGACCTCGCTGACCACGTCGCCGCGGACGATCTCCCTTACCTTTCCCTTGAACTGGTTGCGTACGTTGATTGCGGTGATGGCCATGCTGTTTCCTTTCAGATTGCGAACGAAATATGGGCAATGCCCGGTGTCCAGGCGTCGGTCGACGCCGCGGAGGATTCAATGGGCGGCGCACTGAGCACGCGCGACAGGATGCGCGCCTCGTAGGCAGAGAAGCCGTTGCTGGCGCGCTCGCGCGGGCGGGTGAGACGGACGTCGAGGTCAAGTGCGATGGCGCCGTCCTCGATCAGCAGCACGCGGTCGGCCAGCGCCACCGCCTCCTGCACGTCGTGCGTGACCAGGATGGCGGTGAAGCCTTGTTCCAGCCACAGCGACTCGATCAATTGCTGCATTTCGATGCGAGTGAGCGCGTCGAGCGCGCCCAGCGGTTCATCGAGCAGCAGCAGGCGCGGCGAATGCACCAGTGCGCGGGACAGCGCGATACGCTGGCGCTGGCCGCCGGACAGCTGGGACGGCCAGTCGCGTTCGCGGTCGGCCAGGCCGACACGCGCCAGCACTTCGCGGGCTCGGCGGCGGAAGGCCGGTGTGAGGCCCAGTGACACGTTGTCGAGCACGCGCTTCCACGGCAGCAGACGCGCTTCCTGGAACATGATGCGCACGTCGTCGGCGCTACCGTCTATCGACAGTTCACCTTCGCTGGCCTGGTCGAGGCCGGCCAGCAGGCGCAGCAGCGTGCTCTTGCCGCAGCCGCTGCGGCCGACGATGGCGACGAATTCGCCCGGACGGATATCGAGGTCTATGCCGTGCAGCACCTGGCGGTCGCCGAAGGCCTTGCCGATGCCGCGCAGCGTGACGGCCGCGCCGTTGATCACGCGTTCGGCGGCGCTCACTTCGCTGTTCTCTTCCGGTGAGAAGTACATGGTCGGCCTCCTCAGCGCGTCTGGTAGTTCGGGTGCCAGGACAGCCATACGCGTTCCAGCGAGCGGGCCAGCAGGTCGGCCAGCTTGCCGAGCAGGGCGTACAGCAGGATGCCCACCAGCACCACGTCGGTCATCAGGAATTCACGCGCATTCATCGTCATGTAGCCGATGCCTTCCTGCGCCGAAATGGTTTCCGCCACGATCAGGATGACCCACATGAAACCGAGAGAGAACCGCACACCAACCAGGATGGACGGCAGCGCGCCCGGCAGGATGATGTCGCGGTAAAGCGCCCAGCCGCGCAGACCGTAGGAGCTGCCCATCTCGATCAGACCGGCGTCCACCGAGCGGATGCCGTGGAAGGTGTTGATATAGACCGGGAAGAACACGCCCAGCGACACCAGGAAAAGTTTGGCCGTCTCGTCGATGCCGAACCACAGAATGACCAGCGGGATCAGCGCCAGCGGCGGGATGTTGCGGATCATCTGCACGGTGGTGTCGAGCAGGGTTTCGACCCGTTTCCACGAGCCGGTGGCGAGGCCAAGCAGCAGGCCCAGGCCGCCGCCGATGGCGAAGCCGCTCAGAGCACGCTGCGCGCTCACCAGCACGTGGCGCCACAGTTCGCCGCTGACCGTCAGCGTCCAGAAGGCCTTCAGCACGTCGAGCGGCGCCGGCAGCACGCGGCTGGACAGCCAGCCGGTCTGCGCAGCGATCTGCCACAGCACGACCAGCGCGAGCGGCAGGCTCCACGGCAGCAGTTTCTGCCGCAGATGCGGCAGCGAGGTATTTTTCCGGATACTCATGTCATGTCTTCAGGAGTAGATGGAGGGCTCGGGCACGCGGTCGTCCAGCACCCAGCGGCCGATGTCCTGCAGCTTGTAGTCGAGGTTGTCGTGCAGCGTGTGCACGCGCACGTTGCGCCAGTAGCGGTCGTGGCCGTAGCGGGCGGCGGTGGCGCGTGCGCCCATCAGCTCGAACACGCGCGACGTCACGTCGAGTGCGGCGCGGCCGGCGGCGATCTTGGCCTGCCAGATCAGCAGCGCGACCTCGCCGCGTTCGCGTGCGGTCAGTGCGTCGCCACGTTCCCATGCCTGCTGCAGCGCCTGCTCCGCCTGGACGGCCAGCGCCAGCGGGCCGCGATAGGCGATCCACAGTTCAGCGAAGCGCACTTGGCCGTAGGGGTCGTCGGCGGCGCGGGCCACGCCGCTGGAGAACCAGGGGCGCGCTTCGTGCTGCACGTAGTTCCACGCGGCGCGCAGCGCACCCTGCGTGTTGCCGAGATAGATCTCGGTCAGGATGAGCTGCGACACCAGCGTGCGCAGCGTCGCCCGCGGCGTGCCGCGGGTGCCCGGCGGCCCGAGTATCTCGTCCGCCTCGACGCGCACGTTATCGAAGGTGACGGTGCCGCTGTCGGTCTGGCGCTGGCCGAGGTTGTCCCAGTCGTCGTGCACCGTGATGCCGGCGCGGTCGGACGGCAGACTGATGAACACGCGGTCGGCCGGGTCATCGCCGCGCGGTGCGGTCACGTTCAGCATGTCGGCGCCGGTGGCACCGGAGCAGAAGGACTTCACGCCGTTGAGCACGAAGTGGTCGCCCTCCGGCGTGAGCCGGATGCGGGTGTCCAGACCGTTGGTGGCATTGCCCCAGAACCAGCCTTTCTCCACCGTGTCGCCGAGCAGGCGGGCCTGCTGCGCCGGGTTGGCGAACAGCCGCACGCTGGCCACTTGCAGGTGCTGGAAGCCGAACAGGTGGGCGAGCGAACTGTCGGCTTCGGCAAAGCGGCGGATGATGGCGTAGATCTGCGGCCAGGGCAGTTCGGCGCCGCCGAATTCCGCCGGTACCGCGAGCGTGAGCAGGCCGCTGTCGCGCAGCAGCTGGCGTTCGGCCCAGGCGGTACCGCCGGCGCGGTCTCGCTCGGCGGCGGTGGCTTCGAGCCCGCGTGCGGTGCGCTCGACCGCGTCGGTATGGTGGCCGAAGTCGCGGTCGAACAGGTGCGCGGCCTCGCGGCGTTCGAGCTGGCGTGTGGTGTCAGGAGCATTCATTGCGGTCGCCTTACAGAGACGGTTTCCAGACCGGCACCGCAGTGGCATTCACCTTGCGCGGCAGCAGGCCCTCGCGGGTGAAGGTGTCGGCGATGGCCTGCTGCTCCTGCAGCCGCTCCGGCTGCACCAGACGCACGTCGTAGCTGCGACGGCCGTTGGCCTGTTCGACCGTGGCTTCATCCAGACCCCACACCGGCGCCAGCAGGGCGGCAGCGTCCTTTGGGCTCTGCTTGACCCATTTGCCGGTTTCGGTGAGCGCGTCGTGAATCACCTTGATCACGTCCGGCCGCGCCTGCGCGAAGGGCGTGGAGGCGAGGTAGTAGCGCTGGTACTGCGCCAGATTCGTGCCGTCGGCCAGCACGCGCACCTTGGCCTGGCGCTGCACCGCGGACAGGAAGGGGTCCCACACCACCCAGGCGTCGACGCTGTCGCGTTCGAAGGCGGCGCGGCCGTCGGCCGGCGCGAGATAGGCGGGCTGGATGTCCTTGAAGCTCAGTCCGTTCTTCTCCAGCGCGGCGATCAGCAGGTAGTGCACGCCGGCGGCCTTGGCGAAGGCGACGCGCTTGCCCTTCAGGTCGGCCACGCTCTTGATCGGCGAATCGGCCTTGACCACGATGGCCTGCGCGGTGGGCGAGGGCGCCTCCTGCGCGACATAGGTCAGGTTGGCACCGGCGGCCAGTGCAAACACCGGCACGGTGTCTGCGACGTCGGCCGACACGTCGACGCTGCCGACGTTCAGCGCCTCGAGCAGCGGAAGACCGCTGGCGAACTCGTGCCAGCTCACCTTCACGCCCAGCGGCGCAAGCTTCTGTTCCAGCGTGCTGCGGGTCTTCAGCACGGTGATCAGTGTCGATGACTTCTGGTAGCCGATGCGTACGGTAGTCGGCTTGTCCTGTGCGGCGGCGCTGCCGAGTGCAAGCGCCGGCAGCAGGGCGATGAATGCCTTCAAGGCGTTACGGCGAAGAGTGAAACGTGTGCTCATGGCGAAGTCCTCTTTCTGTGTGTGGGGTGTGGCGCACGTCAGACGACGTGAGCGCCTTCGAGAATTTCGAGAATCGTGTTGCGGGCATCGGCCAGCGCCGGTGAGCGGCGGTGGCGCGGTCGTTGTTCCGTGATCGTCACTTCGTCCAGCGCGCGGCCGTTGCCCATCACCACGACGCGGTCGGACAGCCAGGCTGCCTCGTCGACGTCGTGCGTCACCAGCAGCAGCGTGGTTCCGTGTTCGCGGGCGATGGCCAGCAGCAGCTCCTGCAGCTTCATCCGCGTGAAGGCATCGACCGCGCTGAAGGGCTCGTCGAGCAACAGCAGGCGCGGCCGGTTGAACAGACCGCGGGCGATCGCCACCCGCTGCGCCATGCCGCCGGACAGCGCCTTCGGCAGCGCGTCGGCCACCTGTGCAAGGCCTACTTCCTCCAGCAGCGTGAACACGTGCGGGTCACTGGCGCGCCGGGCGTCGGCGTCGAAACCGACGTTCTGCGCGACGGTGAGCCAGGGCAGCAGTCGCGGCTCCTGGAAGATGAAACCGATGTCGCGGTGGATGCCGTGCTGCGCCTGACCGTCGAGCCGCACCTGTCCATCGTGTTCGCGGTCCAGGCCGGCGACGATGCGCAGCAGCGTGCTCTTGCCGCAGCCGCTGGCGCCGACCAGGCTGACGATTTCGCCGGCCTCCAGTTCGAGCGAGAAGTTGTCCAGCACGAGCCGGTCGGCAAAGCGCTTGGTGCGCACATGCACATCGAGCAATGCAGTCATCGTGCGCGCCTCAGGCCAGCCGGGTTTCGAGGGCATCGCGCCAGACAAGCGCGCGCTTCTCGAGTGATTTGAGAACGCTGTCCGACACCTTGCCGAGCACCGCGAGCAGCAGGATGGCGGCGAGCACGATGTCCGGTCGCGAGGTTTCACGGCCGTCGTTCAGCAGGTAACCCAGGCCGCGGGTGGCGGCGATCAGTTCGGCGGCGACCAGGAACATCCAGGCCAGACTCAGACCGACGCGCAGGCCGGTGTAGAGGCTGGGCAGCGAAGCCGGCAGCAGGATGCGACGCACCAGCGCGGCCCGGCTCAGGCCATACACCTCGCCCAGTTCCACCAGCTTGCGGTCGACATTGCGCAGGCCCGACAGCAGATTCAGATAGACCGGAAAGAAGGCGCCGATCGCGATCAGCGTGATCTTGGGCGTTTCGTCTATGCCCAGCCACAGCAGCAGCAGCGGCACCCAGGCCAGACTGGGCACGGCGCGCAGTGCCTGGAAGGTCGGATCAAGCAGCGCTTCGGCGCGACGGTCCAGCCCGACCACTACGGCGGCAACCACCGCCAGCGAGGCGCCGATCGCGAAACCACCGGCGACGCGGGCAATGCTGACGCCGATATGCGATGCCAGGCCGCTGCCCAGGTCGAACAGCGTGCGCACGATCTCGCTCGGCGCAGGGAACAGGTGGGCGGCCAGCACGCCGCTGCGCACCAGCACCTCGAAGGCGAGCAGCGCGAGTGCGGGCAGGACCCAGCCCAGGGCCGGGTGGGGACGCCCGGCGCGGCCGGCGGGGACGGCCGGCCGCGCGGACGACACCGTCGCCTGAAGGGAGGAGGTGCGGGCAGCGGTGTTCATGGCATCAGTCCTTGGCCGCGACCACGGCGGCGGCATGGGTCGGGTCGATCAGTTCGGTCACCACCTTGGCGACGTCGGTGCCTTTGCGCACCAGTTCCTCCTCGACCAGGATGGGTGCTGCGGCGCGCAGCGCGTCGTGGTGTTCGCGGCCGATGCGCGGGTTCGAAAAATCGGTGCGCTTCAGTTGCGCCTGGGCCACGGCCAGGTTCAGCTTTGCTTCCTCGGCCAGCAGCTTTGCGGCGTCGTCCGGATTGGCGATGACCCAGCGGCGGGCGCGCTCGTAGGCAGCGATCACCGTCTTCACCTGCTGCGGGTGTGCCTTCAGGAATTTCTCCGACACGTTCAGGAAGCCGTAGGTGTTGAAGTTCACATTGCGGTAGATGAGCTTCGAACCAGCCTCCAGTTCGCTCGCGGCGAGGTGCGGATCGAGGCCGGCCCAGGCGTCGACGCGCTTCTGTTCAAGTGCGACGCGGCCGTCCGGATGCTGCAGGTGGACGATCTCGACGTCGTTGCGCGACAGACCTGCCTCCTGCAGCGAGCGCAGCAGGAACAGATAGGGGTCGGTGCCCTTCGTGGCGGCGACGCGCTTGCCCTTCAGCTCGGCCACCGATCTGATGGTCGAATCCTTCGGTACTGCGAGTGCGGTCCACTCCGGTCGCGAATACACATAGACCGAACGGATCGGATTGCCGTTGGCGCGGCTCAGTACGGCGGCCAGGCCGGCGGTGCTGCCGAAGTCGATGGCTCCGCTGTTGAGGAATTCCAGTGCGCGATTGCTGCCCTGGCTAAGCGTCCATTTCACCTCGATGCCGGCCGGCTTTACGGCCTCTTCCAGCCAGCCGAAGCGCTTTAATACCAGGCTGGTCGGCGAGTAGTAGGCGTAGTCGAGGCGGATTTCCTTCGGCGCGTCGCCGGCGGCGAAGCCGGTCAGCGGCAGCGTGGCGGCGAGCAGACTGGTGACCAGCAGGCGGCGGTTGCGGGAATGCGTGGTGCTCATGGTTTTCCTTTTGTGCGGTCCGGAGGATGGTCGCGCTGTGTCGCGCGTCTGAAGGTCATCCTAGGGGTGGGGGATGCGCACTCAAACCAATTAAATCTGCGCTGCATTTGCGCAGGCGCGCTGCGGAGCTTTGCCGTTCGAGTGATAAGCGGATCGGCACCGGAGCAAAGAAAAAGGCCATCGCCCGGTACGGGACGATGGCCTTCAGGGTGCTGCGACGCAGGGTGTCAGCTCGCGGATGCAGCAGGTACGTAATGGTTGGCGACGATCTCGCCGAAGGGCCCGGACAGGCTGAAGCCCGGCAGCCCCTCTTTCTGTACGCGCGGCAGGTGGGGAAACACCTGCTCGGCGAAGTTGTAAGCCTCTTCGAGATGCGGGTAGCCGGACAGGATGAAGGTTTCGATGCCGAGCTCGGCGTATTCCTTCATCCGTGCGGCAATGGTCGGGCCGTCGCCGACCAGCGCCGTGCCGGCGCCACCGCGCACCAGGCCGACCCCCGCCCACAGGTTAGGGCTGACTTCCAGCTTGTCGCGACGACCACCGTGCAGCGCGGCCATGCGGCGCTGACCTTCGGAATCCATCTGTGCGAACTTCTTCTGCGCCGCGGCGATGGTGGCGTCATCGAGATGACGGATCAGGTCTTCCGCCGCCTGCCACGCCCGCTCCGTCGTTTCACGGGCGATCACGTGCAGGCGGATGCCGAAGCGCAGCGTGCGGCCGTGGGCGGCGGCGCGGCGGCGCATGTCGGCGATCTTCTCGGCCACCGCGGCCGGCGGTTCGCCCCAGGTCAGGTAGACATCGACCTGTTCGGCCGCCAGTTCGTGCGCGGCGGGTGAGGAGCCACCGAACCATAGCGGCGGATGCGGCCGCTGAACGGTGGGGTAGAGCTGCTTGCCGCCCTTGACCGACAGGTGCTTGCCGTCGAAGTCGATGGCCTCGCCGGTGTGTGCGCTCGCCAGGATGCCGCGCCAGATGCGCAGGAACTCGTCGGTGATCTCGTAGCGCTCGTCGTGCGTATTGAAGATGCCGTCGCCGTCCAGCTCGGTCGGGTCGCCGCCGGTCACCACATTGATCAGCAGGCGGCCGCCGGACAGGCGGTCGAAGGTGGCGGCCATGCGTGCGGCGGCCGACGGCGCGGTCAGACCCGGACGCAGCGCCACCAGGAACTTCAGGCGCTGGGTGAAGCCGATCAGCGCCGATGCGGTGACCCACGCGTCCTCGCAGGAGCGGCCGGTGGGCAGCAGCACGCCGTCGTAACCCAGCGTGTCGGCAGCGATCGCCACCTGCTTCATGTAGTCGAGGCTGACCTGGCGTCCGCCCTCGGCGGTGCCCAGATAGCGGCTGTCGCCGTGGGTGGGGATGAACCAGAACACATTCATGATGCGGACCTTCAGCGGTTGGCAAGTACCGAGGCCTGGCGGACCTCGATGCGTTTCGGAATCAGCTTCAGTTCGAAGAAGGTGTCGGCGAGCTTCTGTTGTTCGGCGAGGATGGCGTCGGTCACCGGCTTCGCGTTGAACTGGTAGCGGCGCAGTGCCAGTTCGACCACCTCGGGCGCCAGCCCCTGTTCCGGCGCGATGCGGGCGGCGGCCTCCTTGATGTTGGCCTTCAGCCAGACCGCATTGCTGTTGATCTCGTCGAACAGCGCGTCGAGCACCTTGCCATTGGCTCTCGCATAGTCGCGGGCGGCGAGGTAGTAGAAGAAGTTGTTCACGACGCCACTGCCATCGGCCAGCACGCGGGCGCCGATCTGCTTCTCGGTGGCGGCGAGGAAGGGGTCCCAGATCGCCCACGCATCGACTGCGCCACGCTCGAATGCGGCACGGGCATCGGCCGGCGGCAGGAACACGACCTGGATGTCCGCGTATTTCAGGCCGTGCTTTTCCAGCAGCTTCACCAGCAGGTAATGCACGTTCGAGCCCTTGTTCAGCGCGACGCGCTTGCCCTTCAGTTCGGCCACTGAACGGATCGTAGAATCCTTCGGCACGACGATGGCTTCGGCCTCCGGCGAGGCCGGGTCGTAGCCCGCGTAGATGAAGTTGGCGCCGGCCGCCTGGGCGAAGATGGGCGGTGCTTCGCCGACCGCACCGACGTCGACGGCGCCGACATTGAGGCCTTCGAGCAGTTGCGGACCGGCCGGGAACTCGACCCATTTCACCTCGACACCGAGCGGCGCCAGGCGTTTTTCGAGCGAGCCCTGGGCCTTGAGCAGCGTGAGCAGGCTGGCCGATTTCTGGTAGCCGATGCGCAGTGGCTGCGCTGCCCCGGCGTGCGGGGCGACGAGGGCGGCTGATGCGGCGAGCACGCCGCCGGTCAGCCAGGCGAGCGCCTTGCGGCGCGAAATGAACGACAGGGATGAGAAGGAGGGCATCGATGGATTCCTTTGCGTGGCTCAGGCAGGGACGAGGCGGGCGGTGCGCCGGCTCAGACGCTGCAGCGGACCTGATCGAAGGGCACCGGATCGGCCGCGGGTTCCGGGCGGCGAGCCAGCAGCGCGCGATACTCGTAGATCAGCCGGTCGGTCGCCTGGGCGAGCCGGTCGATGATTTCGGGCGACAGCAAATAGTCCCCGGTGTCCGACTTGCCCACCGTGGCGTCGGTGGCATGCACACCGGGCAGCACCAGCGAAGGCGACATCGACTGCAGTACCGGGCGCAGCGCGTAATCGAGCGCCAGCGCGTGGTGCGGACTACCGGCGGTTGCCAGCGGCAGCACCACCTTGCCTTCGAGTCCGTTCTGCGGCAGCAGGTCGAGGAAGCTCTTGAGCAGTCCGCTGTAGGCCGCCTTGTAGACCGGCGTTGCAATGACGATGGCGGTGGCGCCGGCGACGCGATCGCTGGCGATCCGGATCTGCGGGTCGCCGAACTTCGCGTTCAACAGTGCGTGGGCGGGCAGTTCGGTCAGCTTCAGACGGCTGTTGTCGATGCCGCGGCGCTGGATCTCCGCCGCGACGAACCCTGACAACGCGGCCGAGCGCGAAGGCTCGACCGGGCTGCCCTGTATGAACAGGATGGACATTGACGTTCCCGGCGGCGCTCAGCGCACGCTGATCTGGTCGAACACACCGCCGTCGGCGAAGTGGGTCTTCTGCGCCTTGGTCCAGCCGCCGAACTCGTCGTCGATGGTGAACAGCTTCACCGGCGCAAAGGTCTTGGCGTACTTCGCGGCGACCTTGGGGTCGATCGGGCGGTAGTAGTTCTTCGCCGCGATTTCCTGACCTTCCGGGCTGTACAGGTATTCAAGATAGGCGGTCGCTACGGCGCGGGTGCCGCGCTTGTCCACCACCTTGTCGACCACGCTGACCGGCGGTTCGGCCAGGATGGACAGTGAGGGCGTGACGATCTCGAACTTGTCCGGACCCAGTTCCTTCACCGCCAGATACGCTTCGTTCTCCCAGGCGATCAGCACGTCACCGATGCCGCGTTCGACGAAGGTGGTGGTCGAGCCGCGTGCGCCGGAGTCGAGCACCTTCACGTTGGCGAACAGCTTCCTGACGAACTCCTTGGCGGTGGCGTCCGATCCGCCCGGCTGCTTCAGCGCGTAGGCCCAGGCGGCGAGGTAGTTCCAGCGGGCGCCGCCCGAGGTCTTCGGGTTCGGCGTGATCACTTCGACGCCCGGCTTTACCAGGTCGCTCCAGTCCTTCAGACCTTTCGGGTTGCCCTTGCGCACCAGGAACACGATGGTCGAGGTGTAGGGCGAGGCGTTGTGCTGCAGACGCTTCTGCCAGTCGGCCGGAATGAGCTTGGCGTTCTGGTGCAGCGCATCGACGTCGTAGGCCAGCGCCAGCGTCACCACGTCGGCTTCGAGGCCGTCGATGACCGAACGCGCCTGCTTGCCGGAGCCTCCGTGCGACTGCTTGACGGTGACGTTATCGCCGGTCTTCGCCTTCCAGTGCTTGGCAAAGGCGCTGTTGAAGTCCTGATAGAGCTCGCGCGTCGGGTCGTAGGACACGTTCAGCAGCGTGATGTCGGCGGCGAAGGAATTGGCGACAAGCGTGGTGCCGAGCAGCAGGCTGGCGGCGAGGGTGCGCAGGGTAGTTTTCATTGTGTTGGGCTCCGTGTTGGGAAACATGCGATGGAGCGCACTCTAGGCAGCGCGCCGCACGAAGCGAACCAATTAAAACTGCGCTGCTTTGCAGCGGATTCGTGCAAAGCATTTGCAGCGGAGTGGGAAGCGAAAGCGCGAACCTGTACGGGATTTTTCCGGCGTGGCAGTGGTCTGTGGCACGAAAGGACACTGCCGATGAACGATCTCTTCACCCCGCTCGCGCGCGACGCGGCCGATCATGATTTCGAACCGTCACCGCGGGGCGCGCTGGCGCGCATCGACGCCATCCGCCCGGGCGTCTATGCGCGCACGCGCAACCACCTCGACGGCGCGGTGACGCGGCTGTCGCCGTATCTGACGCACGGTTTCATCGATGTACCGCAGGTGATCGAGCGGCTGTCGCAGCGCGTCGCACTGTCGGCGGACGACAAGATCGTGTTCGAACTGGCCTGGCGCGAGTACTTTCACCACCTGTGGCGCCACTGGGGCGAAGGCATTTTCGAGCCGCGCCGGACGCCGCCGGCCTCGGGCTACGCCTCAGCGGTGCCGGACGACGTGCGCGCGGCGCGCACCGGCGTGCCGGTGATCGACGGCGCGGTGCGCACCTTGTACGACACCGGCTATCTGCACAATCACGCACGCATGTGGCTGGCCAGCTACGTCGTGCACGTGCGCAAGGCGCACTGGCGCGCCGGCGCCGACTGGATGTACCGCCACCTGCTCGACGGCGATCTGGCGTCGAACACGCTGTCCTGGCAGTGGGTGGCCGGCACGCTGACCGGCAAGCCCTATCTGTTCAATGCGGAGAACGTCGCCCGCTATGCGCCCGATCTGGCCAGCCCGGGTACCGTGATCGACGCCGGTTACGAGGTGCTCGACCGCGTCGCACGGCAATCGCCGGACTGTGGTCCGGAACCCGGGCACGCACCGGGCGTGGTCGAACCGGCGCCGGGCGTGGTGCCCGACCCGGATATCTGGGGCCTGCGCGACGACCGTCGCGAGTGCTGGATCATGCATCCGTGGGCGCTCGGCGCGCCGCCGCAGGGCCGGGTGATTGGCTGGCTGGAGCCGTCCTTCCACGCGCGCTTTCCGTGGAGCGAAAAGCGCTGGAGCTTCGTGCTCACCCGCATGCGTGCCGCCTGCGACGGCATCGTGGTCGGCGACGCGCGTGCGCTGCGCGAACGCCTGGGCGAGATCCGGCTGGCGTCGATGCAGACGCTGAATCCGGGCTATGCCGAGGCGATGCGCGCCGCCGGCGTGCTGTGCGAGCCGGTGGCACGGCAGTTCGATGACCCACCGCAGCCCATGCCGTCCTTCACCCGCTTCTGGCAGACCGTCGCGCCAAAGGCCGCGACCCCGCGGCCGTGGCACCACTGAGGATTCCATGACACTGAACGTCGCCGCTCGCCATCCCGCCCGGCTGCTCGGGCTGGCCGGCCTGATTCCATTCGTCGGACTGACCGTCGCCATCCACGCCCTGGATGCGCAGCGCGCGTCGCTTGCGCACGCCCAGCTCGCCTACGGCGCCACCATCGTCAGTTTCATCGGCGCGCTGCACTGGGGGCTGGCGATGCGCGACGCCGCACTTGATGCGACGGCGCAGTGGCGTGCCCTCGGTTGGGGGGTGATGCCCTCTCTGTTTGCCTGGTGCGCATTGCTGCTGCCGCTGCCGACCGGGCTGTGGGTGCTGGTGGCGACGGTGCCCGCCTGCTGGTGGATGGACGGGCGGCTGTCGCGCCTGCTGTCGCTGGAGCCGTGGTTCATGCAGCTGCGCACGCTGCTCAGTGCCATCGTCACGGTCTGCCTGCTGCTGTCTGCGCTGGCGATGGCCTGACCATGCAGGTGGTCTGGTTCAAGCGCGACCTGCGCGTCGCCGACCACGCGCCGCTGTGTGCCGCGGCAGCGGCGGGGCCGGTGCTGGCGCTTTACGTCTACGAGCCGCGACTGCTTGCCGAGCCGGACGTCGATGCGCGCCATATCGGCTTCCTGAACGAGGCGCTGGACGATTTCGAGCGCCGGCTGCACGCGCTCGGCCTGCCGCTGCTGCGCCTGCACGGCGACATGCCGGCACTGCTCGAACGGCTGCATGCGTCCACGCGGATCGATGGGCTGTGGAGCCACGAGGAGACCGGCAACTTGGCCAGCTTCGAGCGCGACCGCGCAGTTGCCGCCTGGTGCCGGCAGCACGGCGTGGCCTGGCGCGAACTGCCGACGGGCGGCGTGGTGCGTCGGCTGAGTGACCGCGACACCTGGTCGGATCGCTGGATGCGCCGCATGACTCCGGCGCCGCTGCCGCCACCGCCACGCATCACGGCGGCACGCGTGCCGCTCGCTGGCCTGCAGCGCGCGCCGACTGCGGCCGAGCTGGGCCTGCACTCGACCGACATCGAAGCGCGCCAGCCGGCGGGCAGGGCGCAGGCGCGGCAGATACTGGACGATTTCCTCGCGCACCGCGTGACGCGCTACCGGCGTGGCATGTCGAGTCCGCTCAGCGGTGCGCACGACTGTTCGCGCCTGTCGCCGCATCTGAGCTTCGGCTCGCTGTCGCTGCGCGAGGTCGTGCATGCGGTGTGGCGCGAACGGGCCCGCTGGCTCGCGCAGCCACCAGGCGCGCACGCGCAGGCCGTGCTCGCCGGCCTCAAATCGTTCGAGAGCCGGCTGCACTGGCACTGTCATTTCATCCAGAAGCTGGAGTCGGAACCGCAGATCGAGCTGCGCGCGGTGAACCGCCTGTACGACGGTCTGCGCGAGGCGGACTACTCGGTCGAGCGGCAGCGCGCGTGGTGCCGCGGCGAAACAGGCTATCCCGTCATCGACGCCTGCATGCGGGCGCTGAATGCGACCGGCTGGATCAACTTTCGCATGCGCGCGATGCTGGTCGCCTTCTCGTCCTACCAGCTGTGGAACCACTGGCGCGAACCCGGTCTGCATCTGGCGAGGATGTTCACCGACTTCGAACCGGGCATCCACTGGCCGCAGGTGCAGATGCAGTCGGGGGTGACCGGCATCAACACGCTGCGCATATACAACCCGGTGAAGCAGCAGCTGGACCAGGACCCGAAGGGCATTTTCGTGCGCCGCTGGCTGCCCGAACTGGCGCGCGTGCCGCTGTCGTTGCTGGCCGAGCCCTGGCTGATGAGCGTCGCACAGCAGCGCGAAGCGGGATGCCTGATCGGACGCGACTACCCGGCGCCGGTGGTCGATCACATCGTCGCCGCGCGCCATGCGCGCGACGCCGTGTGGGCGGTCAGGAAGAAGCCGGAGGCGGCGGCCGAGGCGCGACGCGTGCTGGTGCAGCACGGCAGTCGGAATCCGGACAGGGAAGGGCGGCGGCGCCCTGGGCGCAAGGTGAAGACGAAAGCTGACGACGGCGGCCAGATGGGCTTCGGCTTCTGACCGCCCCCTGACCCCTCTAGTCCCCGAGTGCCTGCACCAGATCCGCGATCAGGTCATCCGCGTCCTCGATGCCGATCGACAGGCGCAGCATCGAATCGGGAATGCCGCGCCGCGCCCGTTCTTCCGGCGCGATGCCGTGGTGCGTGGTGGTGCAGGGCTGGGTGACCAGACTTTCGACGCCGCCCAGGCTGGGCGCCAGCTTGATCAGGCGCAGCCGGTCGGCGACGCGGGTGGCGTCGGCGCCGTCGCCGCGCACGACGATGCTCAGCATGCCGCCGAAGCCGTCCATCTGCGCCTTTGCCAGCGCGTGGCCCGGCGCGTCCGGCAAGCCCGGATAGTGAACGCGCGCGATCTTGGGGTGGCGCGCCATCGCCTCGGCCACCGCCTGCGCATTGGCATTGTGCTGACGCACGCGGACGACCAGCGTGCGCAGGCTGCGCGACAGCAGCGCGGCGGTTTCCGGCGACGGCACGGTGCCGAGATTCTTGCGCCAGGCCTGAACCGGCTCCAGCAAGGCTTTGCTGGCCATCAGTGCACCGGCGGTCAGATCGCTGTGACCGCCCAGATACTTGGTCGCGCTGTGCATGACGATGTCGGCGCCCAGTTCGAGCGGCCGCTGGTTCACCGGCGACGCGAAGGTGTTGTCGATGGCCACCAGCGCGCCGTGTGCATGCGCCCTGTCGGCAAGCGCGCGGATGTCGACGATGTCCAGCGTCGGATTGGTCGGCGTTTCGAAGAACACCATCCCGACGCCATCGGCCAGCAGCGCGTCGAGCCTGTCGGACTCGCTGCCTAGAATGCAGTGCGTGCGCAGGCCGAGGCCCGGCAGCTGCTGTTCGAGCAGTTCCAGCGTGCCGCCATAGGCATCTCCGACGCAGACGATGCCCTTGCGGCCGTGCGTCAGGAAAAGCGCACTGAGGGCTGCCATGCCGGACGAGAACACCCAGGCCGCCTCGGCCGACTCCAGACCGGCCAGCGTTTCCTCGACCGCCTGAATCGTCGGATTCAGACCGTAGCGCGTGTACAACCCACCACGCCTGCGGCCGTCGATCACCTCAAGCAGATCGGCGGTCGAATCGAAACCGAAAGTGGTGGTGTTGTAGACCGGCGGGTAGGGGCTGCCATAGGCGTCACCGGTCGTGTGACCGTGAATTGCGCGAGTGGCGAGGCGTGTGTGCTTGGTGCTGGACATGGGCGGCCTTCCTTGCGGACTGAGGACCGAAGGATACGCCGCCCATGTTGGCGGTGTCTCCGGATCAGGGCGGCTGGCCGATCCGGCCTCCCGGCATGTAGACGAGCGCTGCAAGCTCACGCACGCTGTTCGTCGCGAACCTGCGCTCGGACATGTCAGTAGGCGGCCGGCGACTTGGCTGCGGTCTGCTCCACCGGTGCCGTCTTCTCGTCGCGACGGTCGATGGTGACCGATTCTCCCATCAGGACGCGGAGGTCGTTCGGGTAGTCGTAACCGGTGCCCTTGTTGTGGTCGATGATGGCGCCGATGCCACCGCCGAAGATGATGTTGCCCCACATGCTTCCGGCCGAGCGCGAGATGGCGCGCAGGAAGCCGTCGCTCATGCCGTCCTTCTTGCATTCGACATTCAGGTCTTCCGCCGAGCGACGGATCATGACGTTACCGGGGGCGGTCGCTGTCCAGCTGCCCTTGTCGTTCTTCAGCGTGCACTTGGTCTGGTCGACCGCATCGCCGCCCTGGGTGCGCGCACTGAGCGTGACGGTCTGCATTTCGCTGGAGGTAATGGTCGAGCAGCCGCCGAACAGCGACGCGCTCAGAATCAGCAAAGGAACGGTGGTCTTCAAGAGAGGGGCCTCATGGTGAAATGCCCCGCCAGTTGTAGAGTACGACTTTAGTTATATGCAAAAAGAATCGAATTTTGCGGGGCGCGCGGACTATAGAGGGTGAATGGCCCTGTCATCCGTGAATGACAAAATTTTACGATTCGCGAGCGCGAATGTATGCGCCGCCAAGGTCGGTCGGCGAGCTCGAAGCAGGGATGTTCAGCCCAGGCAGAAGAACTCGACCACGTCGCTCGCTGCGCTGCGCGGCGAGCCGAAGGCGAGCCAGCCGTGGCCGTCGATGACGACTTCCTCGCGCGTCAGTGCGAATTCGTGGCGGCCCTCGATGGTGACGAAGGTGCCGTTGCTGGAGCGGTCGGTCAGCACGAAGCGGTCGCGGCGGAATTCGAGGTCGCAGTGCTGGCGCGATGCGCGGGCGTCCTTGACCAGGATGTCGACACCAGCGTCGCGACCCATGCGCAGGCGCGGATGTTCGGCGCCGAGCAGCCAGACGCGGCCGCCGTGATAGACGCGCATTTCCAGCTTGCCGCTGCTGAAGTTCAGTCCGCCGACGTGGGTGACGTGCTCCGAGTGCTCGCAGCGCAGTTCGCACATTTCGACCGAGCGCGCGACACCTTTGACGACGCGCGGCGGCATCGGCCGCACCATGTGCTGGAAGTGCTCGCTGAGGCGCACCGCGGCTTCGGTCGACACGATGGCTCGGCCGTGGCTGCCCAGTTCCGACAGACGGGCGGCGATGTTTACCGATTCGCCGTAGATATCGTCGCCGGTTTCGATCACTGGACCGAAGTGGAAACCGGTGCGTACGCCGAGCGAAAAATGCGTGGCCAGCGGCAGGCCGCTGATGTCGCGGTGGATGGCCAGCGCGGTGTCGGCGGCGTGGTCGCAGGCGCGGAAGGTGGCGAGCAGCCCGTCGCCCGTCATCTTGATCACGCGGCCTGAACTGCCGATGACCGAGTCGCGCATGGTGCGCAGGCAGCGGTCGATCAGCGCGAAGGCGGCGGTGTCACCCATGCGCTCATAGAGCTGCGTGCTGCCCACCAGGTCGGCGAACAGCACGGCGCATTCCTTCGATACGGGCGGTACGCGGGCCATGATTCCTTATGCGAAGAAGCGGCTGCGCACGTCGTCGGGCAGGACGACGCCGGTGGCGTGTGCGCGGGCGAGCAGTTCCCAATAGTAGCGATAGGAGGCGCGATCGTGCAGCGTGTCGTGGTGCCGCGTCGGGCCCCAGCTCGCGTCCTGCGCACCGCAAAGGATGGCGATGGCGTCCTCGACTTCGCTGAAGTCGGGCCGCATTTCCTCGACGATGGGCAGGATCTGGTTCGGGTGGATGCTCCACATGCGCATGAAACCGAACTGGCGGCGTGCGAGGCGGGCGTCGTTGCGGATGAAGTCGACGTCGCGGATTTCGGTGGTGACGTTGTGCGTCGGTACCACGCCGCAGCCGTGCGCCGCGGCGGCGATTTCGCACTTGGTGCGCACGATGATCGGGTGTTCGAACTGGGTCGGGCTCTTCATCGCGTCGCCCGGCAGCGCGCCGTGGTGGGCGCTGACGAAGTCCATCAGGCCGAGGTCGATCGATTCCACGCGTTCCATCGCGGCGATGTTCCACACCTCGCGCAGCGCGCCGTGGCTTTCGATCAGCACGTGCACCGGAATGCTGCGCTTCAGGCCGGCCATCGTTTCACAGGTGCGCAGCCAGTCGAGCTGTACGCGCACGTCGTCGGCCGAGCGCGCCTTGGGTAGCGTGATGAAGGCAAGCTTGTCGCCGGCTTCGCCGACGATGACGTCCATGTCGGCCTTCCAGTGCGCATGCGTCACGTCGTGGATGCGCACGCCGACGCGGTTGAAGCGGTTGTCCTCACCGGCGATCACGGACGCGCACAGCTTGCGGTGTTCGACCTCGTTGCCGGCGGCTGCGCCGTCCTCGCAATCGCAGGTGACGTCGAAGATGGGGCCCAGTTCGGCCTGCAGCGCGAGCGCCTTGCGCATCAGCTTTTCCGAGCCGGCGTAGTGGTCGACTGCGGGCAGGATGGGGAAGGGCTTGTCACCCTTGTACAGCACCTCGCGCGGATGGACGGCAGCGTTCATGCGGAAAACTCCGGCATAAAAAAAGCGGCCACGTTACCGGGCCGCTTCTTTCGATTCAAGCCTGTACGCCCCCGGATCGACCCGGCAGAGCGGGGTGATCCGGAACGGGCGCACATGACCGGCAGATCAGAGCAGGTCGGCGACGCCGGCGCGCTCCTCTTCCAGTTCGGCCAGCGTCTTGGCGACGTAGGGCTTCGAGAACTCGTCGATCTCCAGGCCCTTGACGATGGTGTATTCGCCGTTGGCGCAGATGCACGGGAAGCCGAACACCAGGCCTTCCGGGATGCCGTAGGAACCGTCGGACGGCACGCCCATGGTGACCCAGTCACCGTTGGAGCCGAGGTGCCAGTCGCGCATGTGGTCGATCGCGGCGTTGGCGGCCGAAGCAGCCGACGACAGGCCACGGGCCTCGATGATGGCGGCGCCGCGCTTGCCGACGGTCGGCAGGAAGGTCTTGGCGTTCCACTCCTGATCGTTCACCAGCTGGGCGACGCTGTCGCCGTTCGAGGTGGCGAAGCGATAGTCGGCGTACATCGTCGGGCTGTGGTTGCCCCACACGGTCATCGTCTTGAACGACGACACCGGACGGCCGATCTTGGCCGACAGCTGCGACAGCGCGCGGTTGTGGTCCAGACGCAGCATGGCGGTGAAGTTCTTCGCCGGCACGCGGCCACCGGCCTTGGCGGCGGTCTTCATCGCGATGTAGGCGTTGGTGTTGCAGGGGTTGCCGACCACCAGGATCTTGCAGTTCGGGCTGGCGTTCTGGCCAATGGCCGCGCCCTGCACGGTGAAGATCTTGGCGTTTTCGGTCAGCAGGTCCTTGCGCTCCATGCCGGGGCCGCGCGGACGGGCACCGACCAGCAGCGCGAAGTCGGCGTCCTTGAACGCGAGGTTCGGGTCATCGGTGGCGATCATGCCGGCGAGCAGCGGGAAGGCGCAGTCGTCCAGTTCCATCATCACACCGGTCAGCGCCTTCTGGGCCTGCGGCAGGTCGAGCAGTTGAAGAATGACCGGCTGGTCCTTGCCGAGCATTTCGCCGCTGGCGATACGGAACAGCAGGGCGTAGCCGATTTGACCGGCAGCGCCGGTCACCGCGACGCGAAGAGGCGTCTTTGACATGGTGGTCTCCTGTCTGAGGATGGGACGGGGCGTTATCAGTGCGTTGTGCGCGGGCCGAATTATGGTCGACCCGCGGCGGTTTTGACACACAGCACAAAAATCGGCGTTCGCAACCGGGGCTGGCCGGCCGGAAAGTGCGTTTTTGCACGGCATCAATTTATATCATATATAAGACATCAGACACGATGTAGACGTGACAGGATTTCTGTGCTGAAATTGTTGCATGGCACAGGAATCCCCCACCTTCAGCCCGCTGTATCGACAGATACGCGGCTTGCTCACGCAGGCATTGCAGAGTGGCGAATGGCGTCCGGGTGAGGCGATCCCGAGCGAAACCGAACTCGCCCAGCGCTTCAACGTGAGTCAGGGTACGGTGCGCAAGGCCATCGACGAGATGGCGGCGGACAACCTGCTGGTACGCAAACAGGGTAAGGGCACCTTTGTTGCGACGCATCACGATCCCCGCGCATTCTTCCGTTTTCTCCGTCTCGCGCCGATCAACGGCACGATAGAAACCTCGCAGAGCGTGCCGCTCGAATGCTGGCGCGCACGTGCCGGCCAGGAAGTGGCGCGCACGCTGGACGTCGAAGTCGGCTCGCAGATCATCATCGTGCGCCGCCTGCTCAAGTTCGCCGGCAAGCCGGTGGTGATCGACGAAATCTATCTGCGCGGCGACCTGTTCCCGGGGCTCAACCTCGACGTGCTCAAGGAGCAGCAGGGCTCGCTCTACTCCTTCTTCGAAACCCGCTTCGGCGTACGCATGGTGCGTGCCGAAGAGCGTCTGCGCGCGGTCGCGGCGGACCGCCAGAGCGCGGATTACCTCGAGGTGCAGGAAGGCAGCCCTTTGCTGTCGGTCGAGCGTGTTGCCTATACCTATGACGACAAACCGGTCGAGTGGCGCCGCGGACTGTGCTCGACGGCAGACCACTATTACCTGAACAACCTGAATTGACGGAGCCGGCGACGACCGGCATGTGACACGACTTTTTCCAGGAGAGCGAGCCAGATGGCCAATACAGCCAGCAAGACCAGACCGAAGCACCTCCAGCTGACGGCGATACGCCTGCCGTTGCCAGGCATCGTGTCCATCCTTCACCGCATCAGCGGTGCCGGCCTTTTCCTCTGTCTGCCGCTGCTGCTGTGGCTGTTCGACGCCAGCCTGGGTTCGCCGGATACCTTCGAATCGTTCAGCGCGGTGGTCGGTCACCCGCTGGCCAAGCTTCTGCTGCTCGGCCTGATGTGGGCCTACCTGCATCACTTCTGTGCCGGCGTCCGCTTCCTGCTGCTGGACATGCACAAGGGCCTCGAACTCGCCACCGCGCGCAAGAGTTCGGTCGCCGTGCTGGTGGTCAGCCTGACGCTTACCGTGATTCTGGGGGTGAAACTGTGGTGAATCGTGTCGTTGTCGGTGCCCACTACGGGCTGAAGGACTGGCTGGGCCAGCGCATCACGGCGGTGGTGATGGCTGTGTACACGCTCATCTTCGCGGTCGGCGTGCTGTCGATGGGCGAATTGAACTACGAGAACTGGCACGGTCTGTTCGCAGGTGGGTTCATGCGCTTCGCGACCTTCCTGTTCTTCGCGTCGCTGATGTACCACGCCTGGGTTGGCGTGCGCGACATCTACATGGACTACATCAAGCCCACCGGCGTGCGCGTCGTGCTGCACGCGGTGACCTTGCTTGCCCTGATCGGTTATCTGGGCTGGGCAGCCCAAGTTCTCTGGAGACTGTAAGTGAGCGTACCTGTCCGCAAGTTTGATGCAGTCATCGTCGGCGCCGGTGGTGCCGGTCTGCGTGCCGCCATCCAGCTGTCAGAAGCCGGCCTGCGCACCGCAGTGATTTCCAAGGTGTTCCCGACCCGTTCGCACACCGTTGCGGCGCAGGGCGGCGTGGCCGCCTCGCTCGGCAACTCCGAGGAGGACCACTGGCACTGGCACATGTACGACACGGTCAAGGGTTCCGACTGGCTCGGCGACCAGGACGCGATCGAATTCATGTGCCGCAAGGCCAATGAGGTGGTGATCGAGCTGGAACACTACGGCATGCCGTTCGACCGTCTCGACAGCGGCAAGATCTACCAGCGTCCGTTCGGCGGCCACATGTCGAACTTCGGCGAGAAGCCGGTCCGCCGCTCCTGTGCCGCCGCCGACCGCACCGGTCATGCGATGCTGCACGCGATGTACCAGCGCAACGTCAAGGCCAATACCCAGTTCTTCATCGAATGGATGGCGCTGGACCTGATCCGCGACGAAGAAGGCGACGTGGTCGGTGTGACCGCGATGGAAATGGAAACGGGCGAGGTGTTCGTGTTCCACGCCAAGGCCGTGCTGTTCGCGACCGGCGGTGCCGGCCGCATCTATTACAGCTCGACCAACGCCTTCATCAACACCGGTGACGGTGTGGGCATGGCGGCGCGTGCCGGCATCCCGCTGGAAGACATGGAGTTCTGGCAGTTCCACCCGACCGGCGTCGCCGGTGCCGGCGTGCTGATCACCGAAGGCGTGCGCGGCGAAGGCGGCATTCTGCGCAATGCCTCGGGCGAGCGTTTCATGGAACGCTACGCGCCGAACGCCAAGGATCTGGCGTCGCGTGACGTGGTGTCGCGCGCCATGGTGACCGAAATCAACGAAGGTCGCGGCTGCGGTCCGAACAAGGACCACGTGATGCTGGACATCACCCACCTCGACCCGGCGACCATCATGAAGCGCCTGCCGGGCATCCGCGAGATCGGCATCCAGTTCGCCGGTGTCGACGCGATCAAGGAACCGCTGCCGGTGGTGCCGACCTGCCATTACCAGATGGGCGGCATCCCGACCAATTACAACGGTGAAGTCGTGGTGCCGAAGGACGGCAACCCGAGCACGCCGGTGCCCGGTTTCTACGCCGCCGGCGAATGTGCCTGTGCATCGGTGCATGGTGCCAACCGCCTGGGCACCAACTCGCTGCTCGACCTGCTGGTGTTCGGCAAGTCGGCCGGCGAGTCGATGGTCGAGTACATCAAGGCGCAGCCGGCCGCGCACAAGCCGCTGCCGGCCAACGCGGCCGACTACTCGCTGTCGCGCATCAACCGTCTCGACACGCAGACCGATGGCACCGCCGTCGGCGCCACCCGTCTGGCCATGCAGCGCACGATGCAGGCGCACTGCGGCGTGTTCCGCTTCAAGGACATGCTGGCCGAGGGCGTGAGCAAGATTCTCGACATCGAGAAGATGGTTGCCGCGACCGAAATCAAGGACAAGTCCAAGGTGTTCAACACCGCCCGCCTGGAGGCGCTGGAACTGGACAACCTGATCGAGGTGGCCAAGGCGACCATCGTGTCGGCCAATGCGCGCACCGAGTCGCGTGGCGCCCACGTGCGCGACGACGCGACCGACACCCCCGAACGTCCGGACGGCCGTGACGATGTGAACTGGCTCAAGCACACGCTGTGGCACCGCGAGGGCAACAAGCTCGAGTACAAGCCGGTGAACATGAAGCCGCTCACGGTTGACACCATCGCGCTGAAGAAGCGCGCCTACTGAGGATCACAGCATGACTGCCCGTACTGTCGAATTCAGTATCTACCGCTTCGACCCGGACCGCGACGAAAAGCCCTACATGCAGTCGATTTCCATCGATCTCGACGGCACCGAACGCAAGCTGCTCGACGCGCTGGTCAAGCTGAAGGACAAGGACGACTCGCTGTCCTTCCGCCGTTCCTGCCGTGAAGGCGTGTGCGGTTCGGACGCGATGAACATTAATGGTAAGAACGGTCTGGCCTGTCTGACCGACATGAAGGACCTGCAGTCGCCGGTGGTGCTGCGTCCGCTGCCCGGCCTGCCGGTCGTGCGCGACCTCATCGTCGACATGACGCAGTTCTTCAAGCAGTACCACTCGATCAAGCCTTACCTGATCAACGACGAACATCCGCCCGAGCGCGAGCGTCTGCAGTCGCCGGAAGACCGCGAGGAACTGAACGGCCTGTACGAGTGCATTCTCTGTGCCTGCTGCTCGACCTCCTGCCCGTCGTTCTGGTGGAACCCGGACAAGTTCGTCGGCCCGGCCGGTCTGCTGGCCGCCTACCGTTTCATCGCCGATACGCGCGACCAGGCCACCAGCGAACGTCTGGACAACCTGGAAGATCCGTATCGCCTGTTCCGCTGCCACACCATCATGAACTGCGTCGATGTGTGCCCGAAGGGTCTGAACCCGACGCGCGCCATCGGCAAGATCAAGGACATGATGGTCCGCAGGGCAGTCTGATCATGGACGACGCGGCCAACGACCCGCAGGTCAATATGGGGCGTCTGCGCTGGCATTGCCGGCGCGGGCTGCTCGAGCTCGACCTGGTCCTGCAGCGCGTCGTCGAGGGAGGGTTGCTGGAGGAGTTGAGTGAACAACAGAGGGCAGAGCTGTTCGAACTGCTCCATTACGACGACATCACCTTGTTGGCGATTGTCAGCGGGCGCGAAGAATGTGAGGAGCCGCGCCTGAAGGGGATGGTCGATCTGCTGCGCGCAGTCTGACGCGCACTGGTTTCGGCCCGGGCATTTTTGAGGAAGTGAAGAGGTTAGACATGTCAAATCAACGCACCGCAACGCTGACCATTGATGGGCAGACCACCGAGTTCCCGATCATGGGTGGCACGGTCGGCCCCGAAGTGGTTGATATCCGTTCCATGTATGGCAAGACCGGCATGTTCACGTATGACACCGGTTACCTCTCCACCGCCAGCTGCAAGTCGTCGATCACCTACATCGATGGCGACAAGGGCGAGCTGTGGTATCGCGGTTACCCGATCGAGCAACTCGCCGAGCACTGCGACTTCCTCGATGTGTGCTACCTGCTGAAGAACAGCGAACTGCCGACCGCAGCCGAAAAGACCGAGTACGTCAGCCAGATCAAGCGCCACACGCTGGTGCACGAGCAGCTGGCCCGCTTCTACGCAGGTTTCCGTCGCGACGCTCACCCGATGGCCATCATGGCCGGCGTGGTTGGCGCGCTGTCCGCCTTCTATCACGACGGCATGGACATCTCGGACCAGGCTCATCGCGACATCTCGATCAATCGCCTGATCGCCAAGATGCCGACCATCACGGCCATGGCCTACAAGTACTCGGTCGGCCAGCCCTTCATGTACCCGCGCAACGATCTGAGCTATGCCGGCAACTTCATGTACATGATGTTCGGCACGCCGTGCGAGGAATACAAGCCGAATCCGGTGCTGGAAAAGGCGCTCGACCGCATCCTGACGCTGCACGCCGACCACGAGCAGAACGCCTCGACCTCGACCGTGCGTCTGGCCGGTTCGTCGGGCGCCAACCCGTACGCCGTCATCGCCGCCGGTATCGCCTGCCTGTGGGGCCCGGCGCACGGTGGCGCGAACGAGGCTTGCCTGCAGATGCTGGAAGAGATCGGTGACGTGTCGCGCGTGCCCGAGTACATCAAGCGCGCCAAGGACAAGAACGACAGCTTCAAGCTGATGGGCTTCGGTCACCGCGTCTACAAGAACTTCGATCCGCGCGCCAAGCTGATGCGTCAGACCTGCTACGAAGTGCTGACCGAACTCGGCCTGGAGAACGACCGCCTGTTCAAGCTGGCGATGGAACTGGAACGCATTGCGCTGGAAGACGAGTACTTCATCGAGAAGAAGCTCTACCCCAACGTCGACTTCTATTCCGGCATCGTGCAGAAGGCGCTCGGCATACCGACCTCGATGTTCACCTGCATTTTCGCGCTGGCGCGTACCATCGGCTGGATCACGCAGTGGAACGAAATGATCACCGATTCCGAGTACAAGATCGGCCGTCCGCGCCAGCTCTACATTGGCCCGAACCGCCGTGACGTGAAGCCCGTCGAACAGCGCTGATTCATCGCAGCAGAAAGCCCCGCGGCCTGGCGGACGCCGCGGGGTAAATAATCAATACCGCATGCAGCAGGCCTTCTCGAATTTCCGCGAGACGGAAGGGGGCGCGGCACGACTGGCGCCACGTTCCCCAACCGCGCGGAAAGACGCGACAACAAACCCGGGCATCCCCGGGCGGAGGAGCGAGTCATGATGCACATGTTGAGCCATTCCTACCTCTTCGGGGGCAATGCGCCCTTCGTCGAGGAACTGTACGAGTCCTACCTCGCCAACCCCGGTTCAGTGCCGGACGCCTGGCGTACCTATTTCGAATCCCTCCAGCATCTGCCCGGCGCCGCCAGTGACGTGGCGCACGCCCCGGTCGTCGCCTCGTTCGCCGAACTGGCCAAGCGCGGCCCGGTCCGCATCGCGGCCGCCAGTGGCGACGACAAGCGTCAGGTCGGCGTGCTGCAGATGATCAATGCCTACCGCTTCCTCGGTAACCGCTGGGCACAGCTCGATCCGCTCAAGCGCGCAGAGCGCCCCGACATTTCCGAACTCGAGCCGTCGCACTACGGATTCACCGAAGCCGACCTGAACGACAGCTTCAGCACCGGCTCCTTCCGCTTCCCGCCCGAAGACCGCGCCAGCCTGCGCGAAATCCTCGAAGCGGTCCGGCAGGTGTATTGCGGCAGCATCGGCGCCGAATACATGTACATGGCCGACATTGCCCAGAAGCGCTGGATCCAGTCGCGCCTGGAACCGATGCGCGGCAACTACGGCTACAGCGCCGACGACCGCAAGCGCTTCCTCGAGCGCACCACGGCCGCCGAAACGCTGGAGCGCTACCTGCATACCAAGTACGTCGGCCAGAAGCGCTTCTCGCTCGAAGGCGGCGAATCGACCATCGTCGCGATGGACGAGCTGGTGCGCGTGGCCGCTGGCCAGGGCGCGCAGGAAATCGTCATCGGCATGGCTCACCGCGGTCGCCTGAACGTGCTGGTGAACACGCTGGGCAAGGCGCCCTCGATGCTGTTCTCCGAGTTCGAAGGCAAGGCTGCATCTGACCTGTCGGCCGGCGACGTGAAGTACCACATGGGCTTCTCGTCCGACGTGAACACCCCGGCCGGTCCGGTGCATCTGACCCTGGCCTTCAACCCGTCGCACCTGGAAATCGTGAACCCGGTGGTGGTCGGCTCGGTGTATGCGCGCCAGCGCCGCCGCGGCGACAAGACCGGTACCCAGGTCGTGCCGGTCATCCTGCATGGCGACGCGGCCGTCGCCGGTCAGGGCGTGAACCAGGAAATGCTGAACTTCTCGCAGACGCGCGGTTACGGCGTCGGCGGCACCGTTCACATCATCGTGAACAACCAGATCGGTTTCACCACCTCCGATCCGCGCGACTATCGTTCCTCGCTGTACTGCACCGACATCTTCAAGATGGTCGAGGCGCCGATCTTCCACGTGAATGGCGACGACCCGGAAGCCGTGGCTTTCGTCACCAGGATGGCGATGGAATTCCGCGCAGAGTTCAAGAAGGACGTGGTGATCGACATCATCTGCTACCGCAAGCTCGGCCACAACGAGCAGGACGAGCCGATGGTGACGCAGCCGCTGATGTACAAGAAGATCGCCGCCCACCCGGGCACGCGCAAGCTGTATGCCGACCGGCTGATCTCGGCCGGCATCATCGACGAAGCCGCCCCCGAGCGGATGATCGCCGACTACCGCGCCGCGCTGGACGAAGGTCGTCTGGCCAGCAACCCGGTGCTCACCAACCACCAGCGGCGCTTCGCGGTGGACTGGACGCCCTTCCTGAAGCAGCCCTATACCGACGAGTGCGACACCCGCGTGCCGCGCGAGGAACTGGCGCGTCTGGGCGAGCGCCTCACGACGCTTCCGGACGGTTTCTCGCTGCACTCGCGCGTGCAGAAGATCATCGACGACCGGCGTGGCATGGCGGCCGGCACGCAGCCGGTCGACTGGGGCATGGGCGAGAACCTGGCCTACGCGACGCTGCTGGTCGAAGGTTACGGCGTGCGCGTGTCCGGCGAGGACTGCGGCCGCGGCACCTTCTTCCACCGTCACGCCGTGCTGCACGACCAGAAGCGCGAGAAGTGGGACAGCGGCAATTACATGCCCTTGCAGCACCTGCAGGACAACCAGGCACCGTGCGTCGTGATCGACTCGGTGCTGTCGGAAGAAGCCGTGCTGGCCTTCGAATACGGTTACGCGACTACCGAACCGAACGAGCTGGTGGTGTGGGAAGCGCAGTTCGGCGATTTCGCCAATGGCGCCCAGGTCGTGTTCGACCAGTTCATCGCCTCCGGTGAAGCCAAATGGGGTCGCCTGTGCGGCCTCACCATGATGCTGCCGCACGGTTACGAAGGGCAGGGCCCGGAGCACTCGTCGGCGCGCATCGAGCGCTACATGCAGCTGTCGGCCGAGAACAACTGGCAGGTCACCATTCCGACCACGCCGGCGCAGGTGTTCCACCTGCTGCGCCGTCAGATGCTGCGCAAGGTGCGCAAGCCGCTGGTCATCATCACGCCGAAGTCGCTGCTGCGTCACAAGGACGCCGTCTCCTCTCTGGATGAACTGGCCGACGGTCGCTTCCAGCCGGTGATCCCCGAGATCGACGCGCTGCAGGAGAAGGACGTCGAGCGCGTCATCCTGTGCAGCGGCAAGATCTATTACGAGCTGTTGGCTCATCGCCGTGCCCAGGACATCAAGAACGTAGCCATCCTCCGGCTCGAGCAGGCCTATCCCTTCCCCGGGGCGGAGCTGTCGGCGCAGCTGGTGCGCTATCCGAATGCCAAGGGCGTGACCTGGGTACAGGAAGAGCCGCGCAACCAGGGCATGTGGTACTGGCTGATCTCGCGTGCCTTCCTCGGCAAGGCACTGGGCGATCTGAAACTGGAACTGGTGTCGCGTCCGGCCTCGGCGTCGCCGGCGGTCGGCTACGCCGCCAAGCATCTGGCGCAACAGAAGGCGGTCATCGAAGCAGCGTTCGAAGGAGTGGGGCGCTGAGGCGCCTCCGACAGGGAGAAAGAATCAAATGCTTATCGAAGTGAAGGTTCCCCAGCTGTCCGAATCGGTGGCCGAAGCCACGCTCGTGCGCTGGCACAAGAAGGTCGGCGAGGCGGTGTCGCGAGATGAAAACCTGATCGACATCGAGACCGACAAGGTCGTGCTCGAAACGCCGGCACCGGATGCTGGCGTACTGGTGGCGATCATCAAGCAGGACGGTGCTTCGGTCACCAGCGGCGAGCTGATCGCCCAGATCGATACCGACGCCAAGGCTTCGGCGGCCGTCCCGGCCGCTGCGCCTGCTGCCGCTCCGGCTGCAGCGCCGGCCGCCGTTGCCGCCGCGACCACGTCGGCTGCGGCCTCCGGCCCGGCCAGCCCGGCTGCGCGCAAGATCATGGACGAACGCGGTCTGTCGGCCGGCGACGTGCAAGGTACCGGCCGCGGTGGCCGTATCACCAAGCCGGATGCCGCGGGCGCACCGCAACCGGCAGCGCCAGCCCCGGCAGTGCCGTCGGCCGCCGTCGCGCGTCCGGCACCGACTGCCGCCCAGTCTGCCGCCGCAGCGCCTGCGCTGCCGCAGCCGCCGGTGCCGGTCCGTCTCGAAGAGCTGCTGGCCGATCGCCCGCAGCAGCGCGTACCGATGTCGCGCCTGCGTGCCCGCGTCGCCGAGCGCCTGCTGCAGTCGCAGGCGCAGAACGCCATCCTGACCACGTTCAACGAAGTGAACATGGGCCCTCTGATGGAACTGCGCAAGAAGTACGCTGAGAAGTTCGAGAAGACGCACGGCGTCAAGCTGGGCTTCATGTCCTTCTTCGTCAAGGCGGCCCTGCAGGCGCTGCGCAAGTTCCCGGTGCTGAACGCCTCGGTCGATGGCAATGACATCGTCTATCACGGCTTCTTCGACATCGGCATCGCCGTCGGCAGCCCGCGCGGTCTGGTGGTGCCCATCCTGCGTGACGCCGACCAGATGAGCTTCGCCGACATCGAGCAGAAGATCGCCGAGTTCGGTCAGAAGGCCAAGGACGGCAAGCTGTCGATCGAGGAACTGACCGGCGGTACGTTCTCGATCTCCAACGGCGGCGTGTTCGGCTCGATGCTGTCGACGCCCATCATCAACCCGCCGCAGTCGGCCATCCTCGGCATCCACGCGACCAAGGAGCGTCCGGTCGTCGAGAACGGTCAGATCGTGATCCGCCCGATCAACTATCTGGCGATGTCCTACGACCACCGCATCATCGACGGCCGCGAAGCGGTGCTCGGCCTGGTGACCATGAAGGAGGCGCTGGAAGATCCGGCCCGCCTGCTGTTCGACGTATAAACCCTCTCATTGCATGTTGACGTCTGCGCGCCGCCCGGAGAGAGGGCCGGGTGGCGCGCCGGACCAAGACTGCTTCTTTTTCCGGAGCAATTAAGATGTCCAAGGAATTTGATGTCGTTGTGATCGGTGCCGGCCCCGGCGGCTACGTCGCCGCCATCCGTGCCGCCCAGCTGGGTCTGAGCGCGGCCTGCATCGAGTACAACAGCTACGCCGACCCGAAGGGCGAAGTGCGCCTCGGCGGCACCTGCCTGAACGTGGGCTGCATCCCGTCGAAGGCGCTGCTGCAGTCGTCCGAACTGTTCGAGCAGGCCAACCACAGCTTCGTCATGCACGGCATTTCGGTCGAGTCGCCGAAGATGGACGTGTCGGTGATGATGAAGCGCAAGGACAACATCGTCGGTCAGCTCACCACCGGCATCCGCGGCCTGTTCAAGAAGAACAACGTGACGCTGCTGTCCGGTCTGGGCAGCTTCGCCGGCCGCGAGAACGAGAAGTGGAAGGTTGCTGTCACCCGTAACGGCGCCACCGAACACGTGCTGGCCAAGCACGTCATCGTCGCCACCGGCTCGCGTGCCCGTCATCTGCCGGGCATCGAGGTCGACAACAAGGTGATCTGCGACAACGAGGGCGCGCTCGCCTTCGACGGCGCACCGAAGAAGCTGGGCGTGATCGGCGCCGGCGTGATCGGCCTGGAACTGGGCAGCGTGTGGAAGCGCCTCGGTGCCGAAGTGACCATCCTCGAAGCGGCGCCGGAGTTCCTGTCGGCCGCCGATGCGGCGATCACCAAGGAAGCCTGGAAGACCTTCACCGCCAAACAGAAGCTGGGCATCAAGCTCGGGGCCAAGATCGGCAAGGTCGAACGCACCGATGCCGGCGTGCGCGTCGAGTACGAGCACAAGGACGAGCAGCACGTGCTCGAATGCGAGCGCCTCATCGTGTCGGTCGGTCGGGTGCCCAACACCGACGGTCTGGGCGGCGAATCGGTCGGCCTGAAGATCAGCGAACGCGGTTTCATCGAAGTCGATGCGCAGGGCCGCACCAATCTGGCCAATGTATGGGCGGTCGGCGACGTCGTGCCGGGCCCGATGCTGGCGCACAAGGGCATGGAAGAGGGCGTCATGGTGGCCGAGTGCATCGCCGGTCAGCACGGACACGTCAATCACGACACAGTGCCCTGGGTCATCTACACCCACCCGGAAATCGCCTGGGTCGGCAAGACCGAAGCCCAGCTCAAGGCCGAAGGCATCGAGTACAAGGCCGGCCAGATCCCGTTCGCGGCGAACGGTCGCGCGCTCGGCCAGGGTGACACCACCGGCTTCGTGCGCATGTATGCCTGCGCCAAGACCGACCGTATCCTCGGCGTGCACGTGATCGGCAACAACGCATCGGAGCTGATCGCCGAGGCGGTGGTGGCGATGGAATTCGGCGCCTGCTCGGAAGACATCGCGCGCATCTGCCACGCGCACCCGACGCTGTCGGAAGTGATGCACGAAGCCGCGCTGGCCTGCGACAAGCGTCCGCTGCACTTCTGACCGGGACCCGCGCACCATGCCTCCGCACAAGATACTGAACGTTCCCGAGCGGGGCATGCTGGACACCTTCGAGGCCCAGCTCAAGGTGCGCGGTTACACCGCCGACGCGTCGCAGCGCGCCGCCGCCGAGCGGCTGCAGAAGCTGTACGGCGAGCTGCTCGATTTCAAGGCAGCCCGCCGCACCCAGCTTCGCAAGCTGCTGTCGCGCGCGCAGCCGCCGCGCGGTGTCTGGTTCTGGGGCGGCGTAGGGCGCGGCAAGAGCTTCCTGATGGACTGCTTCTACGATGCCGTGCCTTATCGTCGCAAGAAGCGCGTGCATTTCCACGCCTTCATGCAGCAGATCCACGAGGCGCTGAAAAAGCACAAGAACGAAGCCGATCCGCTGGCGCAGGTGGCCGACGAGATCGCGCGGGCGACCCGCCTGCTGTGCTTCGATGAATTCCACGTGTCCGACATCGCCGACGCGATGATCCTCGGCCGTCTGGTCGACGCGCTGTTCGAGCGCGGCGTCGTGTTCGTCGCCACCTCCAACTATCCGCCGGACGGGCTGTACCCGAACGGCCTGCAGCGGCAGAACTTCCTGCCCACCATCGAACTGCTGAAGAAGCGGCTCGAAGTGTTCGAACTCGATGCCGGTATCGACTACCGCCTGCGCTCGCTCGAACGGATGGACATTTTCATGGTGCCGGGCGGCCGGGACGCCAACGCCAAGCTGGCCGACGACTTCCGCCAGATCTGCGGCGAGCCGTGCCCGCCGGGCCCGCTGGAAATCCTCGGCCGCACGCTGAAGACGCGCGACCGCTCGCTCGGCGCCGCCTGGTTCGACTTCGATGAAATCTGCGGCGGTCCGCGTTCGCAGAACGACTACCTCGAACTGGCGCGCCGCTATCACTCCATATTGATATCCAACGTGCCGAAGATGGGGCGCGACCAGGCCAACGAAGCGCGTCGCTTCACCTGGCTGGTCGACGTGCTGTACGACTTCCGCGTCAAGCTCATCCTGTCGGCCGAAGTCGAGGCGCAGGATCTCTACACCGACGGCCCGCACGCAAACGAATTCACCCGCACGGTGAGCCGCCTGATCGAAATGCGCACGCGCGAGTACCTGGCGTCGGCGCACCGCGTCGATTTCGCCGGCAGCATGTCCACCGTCGCAGCCTGATTCGCCGTCGCGGTCCTGGTCGCAAGGCCGACGGACCGCGTCACCCCCTGTAAGCGCGGTCTTCTGACCGCGACAGGGCCTGCGACCGAACACCGTCTCTCGCCAAGCTGCCGCGGTCCCCGCCTTGTCCTCATGACCGGACCTTTCCCGGCCGGCGGACGTCTACACTTGCATACAGATTCCTTGCCGCAGGTGCCCGATGTCCATTACCGCCTTGTTTCGCCCGCTGTGCCGACGACTGCTTCTGCTTTGTCTGCTGTGGCCACTCGCGGCCGCAGCCCAGATCAAGCTCGACATCATTCCGCTGAAGCATCGCACGCCTGACCAGGTGCTGCCGGCGCTGCGCCCGCTGGTCGGTGACGAGGCTGCACTGTCGGGCGCCAACAACCGCATCTTCATCCGCGCCGATGCAGCAACGCGTGCCGCCGTGAAGCAGGCCATCGACGCGCTCGACACGCCTCTGCGCAGCCTGATGATCTCGGTGCGGCAGGACAACGATGATTCGATCGGCCGCAACGGCGTTGCCGTATCCGGCGATATTCGCGCTGGCAACGCCGGTGTCCGGGCGCCCGACGGCGGCCGCGAGGGCGCCGTGATCGAGGGCCGCAGTGGCGACAGCCGGGTGCAGACGCGGGTGTGGTCTACCCGCGGTGATGCGGCCGATCGGCTGTCGCAGCGCGTGCAGGTGGTCGAGGGCGGTGCGGCGTTCATCCAGGCGGGCAGCTCGACGCCTATTCCCTTCACCCAGATGGTGGTCGGGCCGCGCGGCGCAGTCGTCAGCCAGGGCACGCAGTACCGCGACATTTCGAGTGGCTTCTACGCTGTGCCGCGCGTCAATGGCGATCAGGTAACGCTCGATATCTCGCCGCAGAAGGAATCGCTGTCCGACACCCAGTACGGCGAGGTGCGCTCGGCGCGGCTGGTCAGCACGCTGCGCGGCCGACTCGGCGAGTGGATGGAACTGGGCAGTTCCGGCCACGACGAACAGGTGAGCGAGCGCGGCGTCACCCGCTATGGCACGCGCGACGCGCAGTCGCAGCGACGGGTGTGGGTGAAGGTCGACGTCGTGCAATGACCTTCATGAATTTCCCTAGCCGCGCTTCAATCCGCCGGCGACGCGGGCGCGGGGCCGGGTGGTGATACTGAAGGTGCGTTGGATGACGACGCACATTCTTAAACCGACTGTCAGGAGAAAACCATGAGCTGGGAAACCCCGAAGGCAACCGACCTGCGTTTTGGCTTTGAAATCACGATGTACGTCGCCAACCGCTAAGGTTGCGATCGCCCGGCAGGTTCGCCCTGCCGGGCATCCCGTCTTTCCGGCCCCGCTGCGGCGCGGGCCCTGAATAAACCGACGCCCGGAACGGCCGTCGGCACAAGAAATCAGGCCCTCGAAGGCCAACGATGGAGGAGAAGCATGCGACTGCACGTACTCGGTTCCGGCGCGGGCGGCGGTTTCCCGCAATGGAACTGCAACTGCCCCAACTGCGACGGCCTGCGCCGCGGCACCATCAAGGCGCGCGCACGCACCCAGTCGTCGATCACGGTCAGTGGCGATAACGAGAACTGGGTGCTGTTCAACGCTTCGCCCGACATCCTGACGCAGTTCCAGCAGTTCCCCGAGCTGCAGCCGGCGCGCGCGCTGCGCGACACGGCAGTGAAGGCCATCGTGCTGATCGACGGCCAGATCGACCACACCACCGGCCTCTACATGCTGCGCGAGCACCGTCAGCCGCACCAGATCTGGTCCACCGCACCGGTGCGGCAGGACCTGACCGAAGGCAATCCGCTGTTCAAGCTGCTCGGCCACTACTGCGGCATCGAGTGGAACGAGCTCGGCATAGACGACACCGAATTCAGCATCGCTGGTGCGCCCGGACTGAAGTTCCGCGCGCACGCGCTGCGCAGCAACGCGCCGCCGTACTCGCCGCGCCGTGACAAGCCAGTGCCCGGAGACAACGTCGGCGTCACCATCGAGGACGCGAAGAGCGGGAAGAAGATCTACTACGCCCCGGGTCTGGTCGAGATCGAACCGCAGGTGTGGGCCGCGATGCAGGCGGCCGACGTGGTGCTGGTCGATGGCACCTGCTGGAGCGACGACGAAATGATCGCGCTCGGCGCGTCGAAGAAGCGTTCGCGCGACATGGGCCATCTGGCGCAGAGCGGCCCGGGCGGCATGATCGAGTGGCTGGACAAGCTGCCGACGACGACGCGCAAGATCCTCATCCACATCAACAACACCAACCCGATCCTGAACGAGGACAGCCCGCAGCGCCGCGAGCTGGACGCGCACGGCATCGAGGTTTCGTACGACGGAATGGACATCACGCTATGAGCACGCAACAGCCCTGGAACCACGAAGAATTCGAAGCCAAGCTGCGCGACAAGGGCGCCGCCTATCACATCTTCCATCCGTTCAACGTGATGCTCAATTCCGGCAAGGCGACGCCGGAACAGATCCGCGGCTGGGTGGCCAACCGCTTCTACTACCAGATCGCGATCCCGGTGAAGGACGCGGCCATCATGTCGAACACGCCGGATCGCGAAATCCGTCGCCAGTGGATACAGCGCATCCTCGATCACGACGGTTACGAGATCACGGCGCCGGACGGTACGACCGTGCGCGACGAAGGCGGCATCGAGGCCTGGATCAAGCTGGGCGTGGCGACCGGCCTGTCACGCGAGGAAATCGTCGATCTGCGCCATGTGGTGCCCGGCGTGCGCTTCGCGGTCGATGCCTACATCAATTTCGCGCGCCAGCGTCCGTGGCAGGAAGCGGTGTGCTCGTCGCTGACCGAACTGTTCGCGCCGAAGATCCACAAGGAGCGCCTCGCCAACTGGCCGGAGCACTATCCGTGGATCGAATCTTCGGGCCTGCAGTACTTCCGCAACCGCGTGTCGCAGGCACGCCGCGACGTGGAGCAGGGCCTGGCGGTCACGCTGAACTACTTCAATACGCGCGAAATGCAGGAACGCGCGCTGAACATCCTGCAGTTCAAGCTCGACGTGCTGTGGGCGATGAACGACGCGATGGCCAATGCCTACGGCGTGAACAAGTGAGTGCCGCGATGACCGTCACGACCGCGTCGGTGCCGAAGATCGGCCGCCACTTCCGCATCCAGTGGGAAGAGGCGCAGAAGGCCTATGTACTGCTGTATCCGGAAGGGATGGTGAAGCTGAACCAGAGCGCCGGCGAGATCCTGAAGCGCTGTTCCGGCGAGGCCAGCGTGGCCGACATCACCGCCGATCTGGAACAGACCTTCAACGCGCAGGGCCTGCAGCAGGACGTGATCAATTTCGTCGAACTGGCGCTGCAACAGAAGTGGGTGGAAACGACATGACAGATCTTTCCGAAGCGCAAGCCGCTCAGGAAGCGAGCACGATAGGCCCGCCGCTGTGGCTGCTGGCCGAAGTGACCTATCGCTGTCCGCTGCACTGCGTCTACTGCTACAACCCGGTCGACTTCGCCAAACACGAAGACGAACTGACGACCGAGGAGTGGTTCAAGGTGCTGCGCGAGGCGCGCGCGCTCGGTTCGGTGCAGTGCGGCTTTTCCGGCGGCGAGCCCATGCTGCGTGACGACCTCGAACTGCTCGTGGCCGAGGCGCACCGGCTGGGCTACTACACCAACCTGCTGACCTCGGGCGTGGGCCTGAACGAGAAGCGCATCGACGCGCTGAAGGAAGCGGGGCTGGACCACATCCAGCTGTCCTTCCAGGATTCGACCCGCGAAATGAACGACTTCCTGTCGTCCACCCGCACCTTCGACCTGAAGCGTCGGGCCGCCGATTTGATCAAGTCGCGCGGCTACCCGATGGTGATGAACTGCACCATCCACCGCCACAACATCGACCACATCGAAGCCATCCTGCAGCTGGCGGACGACATCGACGCCGAGTACGTCGAACTGGCCAACACGCAGTACTACGGCTGGGCGCAGGTAAACCGCGACCAGCTGCTGCCGTCGCGCGAACAGCTGGAGCGCGCCGAGCGCATCACCAACGAATGGCGCGAGAAGCACGGCAACAAGATGAAACTGTTCTTCGTCGTGCCCGATTACTACGAGAAGCGGCCGAAGAAGTGCATGAACGGCTGGGGCAACATCTTCCTGACCATCACGCCGGACGGGCGTGCGCTGCCCTGTCACACTGCGCGCATGCTGCCGGGGCTGGAATTCCCGAGCGTGCGCGAGATGGGCATCCGCGAGGTGTGGTACGAGTCGGAAGGCTTCAACCGCTATCGCGGCACCGGCTGGATGAAGGAGCCCTGTTCGAGCTGCCCGGAAAAGGAGAAGGATTACGGCGGCTGCCGCTGCCAGGCCTACATGATCGCCAACGACCCGGCCGCCGCCGACCCGGTGTGCGACAAGTCGCCCTTCCACCACAAGATCGTCGCCGCGGTGGAGCAGGCGCAGATTCCGGGTAACCCGCAGCAGGTGAAGCCGCTGATCTACCGCGGCCCGAAGGAATCGCTGCAGCTCGATCGTCCGTTCTGATCCCGCGTCGACGCAGGTCGCCGCTGTGGGCGCATCCATCCGGATGCGCCCTTTTTCATTGCGGCGCCCGGGCGGCGTCGCGTCAGTCGCGGGACAGGCGGTAGGGCTGGAAGCGGAAGGGGGCGGGCGCAGCGCTGTCCACATCCACCCGTGTCCAGCCCAGCCACGGCGAGCCGTGCGATTCAAGCCGTGTCACGTGCTCGAAGCGCTCGCCGGTGGCTGGATCGACCAGGGGTTTATCGACCCGGTAGGTATGCGTGTCGCCGTGTATCAGCAGCAGCGGTCGGCGGTCATGTTTCGCCCAGGCCACCAGCCGATCGAGGAACCACGCATGGCGCACTGACACCCCGCCGCGCCCATGCGCCGCGAAGCCCGGATGGGCGTGGAAGGCGATCACCGTCGCACGAACGGTCTGCGGGTCGGCCAGCGCCGCGGCCTCGTCCAGCCAGTCGAGCACATTGCGGCGCAGTGCGCGCCCAGCTGCGTTGTCCGGCAGCGGACTGCCCGGCAGGTTCACCGCGATGAACAGCACACCATTCCGTATCCAGCGGACGTTCTCCGGCGCTCCGTCCTGTCGCTGAAGCGGAAGCGAGGCAGGCGCCGAGAAGAAGCGCCGTCGCAGCGCCTCCAGCCGCTCAAACGGATCATGGCCGCCGGCCGACGGCCGAGCGCAGTCCAGCCAGTCGTTGTCGCCAGGCAGAAGCACCAAAGGATGGCGCGAACCCGCCAGCAGAGCCTGCCGGTCGGCGTAGAGCGCGTCGTCGCAGGGCTGGTTGCCGCTTTTCAGATCACCGATGTGCAGCGAGAAGGCGAGCGGCTGACGTGACTGCTCGGCCAGCATGTCGACCGCCAGCTCGCGCTCGACCCGGCTGTAGGGCATGTCGCCCCAGACGGCGAAGGACAGCCGGTCGTCCGCCTGCGCACCAGGCGTCAGCGCTGCGAGCAGCAGCAGAGAGCGCTTCAACGGCTTCAGCCGCCTGAACACGCGCTGGACGGCGGTGCAGATGCGCCCGGCGACACGACCCGGCTCGTTGCGCGCTCCGGGCAAACAGTGACGATCTTCCTCAGTGTGCGGAAAAAAAGCGGGTCGGAACATCAAGGCGCCAGGCGAAATCGCCGTAAGTGACAGAGATGCCGTGCTGAGCGGCAATGCCCACCATACGTCACTTTCGGCACGATGCAGAACTTCTTCACCTCCGGTACCGACGACGCTGCGCTGATCCTGCCGATGACGCACGATCCGGCGCTGGTCGCGCTGTCGCTGCTGGTGGCCGTCCTCACCTCGCTGGTCGCGCTGCATACGGTAGGCCAGTCGGAACAGACGCCTAATCAGCGCATGGCGTGGCTGATCAAGCTCGGCTGCAGCCTCGCGCTGGGCGGCGGCGTGTGGGCCATGCATTTCATCGCGATGCTGGCAATGGACCTGTGCGTGACGGTGCGCTACGACCCGTGGATCACGCTCGCCTCCATGCTGCCCAGCCAGCTCGCCGCGCTGGCAACCATACAGCTGATGACGCGCCCCTCGCTGACGCCGCGCGAGCTGCTGGCAGGCGGCGTGCTGATGGGCGGTGGCATCGGTCTGATGCACTACACCGGAATGCAGGCCATGCACATGGAGGCGCAGCTGCGCTACGACCCCTTCATGTTCGGCGTGTCGATCGCGGTGGCAGTGGTACTGGCGACGCTTGCGCTGTGGGTGAAGTTCTTCGTGCCCATTTCCGATCGCCGGCTTCGCCTGGCGGTCAGTGGAACGGTGATGGGACTGGCGATCGCCGGCATGCACTACGCGGGTATGGCGGCCGCCCGCTTCACCGGCGTCGCCGAAAGTGCGCCGCATGTCGACACCCTGGTGCTCAGCATTCTCGTCGTGATCGGCACCATCGGCCTGACCGGTTTTGCGATGGGCACCAATGCGCTGCTGCGCTATCGCCAGCTGGTCGATCAGCTCAGCGCGAGCGAGGCGCGCATGCGCGCGCTGCTCGCCACACCGGTCGACGGCGTCGTCATGCTCGACGCGGAAGGCATCGTGCAGACGATGAACCCGACCGCGGAACAGATGTTCGGCTGGCGCGAGTCGGAAATGCGCGGGCGCGACTTCGGTCTGCTGCTGGCGCCCGACGAGAGTGAAACCTACGCAGCCTACCTGGCCGAGTTCAGGCGCACGCGCGTGCCTGCGCTGTCCGGCCGCAGGCGCGAAATCACCGGCCGTCGTCGCGACGGCAGCGAACTGCCCATGCATGTATCGATCGGCCACGCCAGCCTGCGCGAGGGTGACGTATTCGTCTGCTACATCGCCGACATTTCCAGCTTCAAGGAAATGGCGCGTGCGGTGCGCGAAAGCGAGGCGCAGCTGCGTTCGCTGATCGGCAACATTCCGGGCGTGGCCTATCGCTGCCTGATGGATGCGCAGTGGACCATGCTCTTCATGAGCGACGCTACGCAAACCCTGACCGGCTATCCGAGCACCGATTTCGTCGGCGAGAACGCCATCCGCAACTTCAACGACATCACGCATCCGGACGACGTCGCACACACCTGGAAGGTGGTCGAGGCGTCGATCCGCGAACACCGGCCTTTCATCGTCGAGTACCGCATCGCCCACGCCGACGGTTCCGTCCGCTGGATGTGGGAGCACGGTTCGGCGGTGCGCAACGAGGACGGCGACATCAAGTGGATAGATGGCGTCATTCTCGACATCACCGAGCGGCGCGAGATCGAGCAGGAGCTGCGCGCCGCGAAGGAGCGCGCCGAGCAGGCCGCCGCCTCGAAGTCGGCCTTCCTCGCCAACATGAGCCACGAAATACGCACGCCGATGAACGCCATCATCGGCTTCACCGACGTGCTGCTCGGCAGGGAACTGCCGGCCGAGCACCGGCGCCCGCTGGAAATCGTCGGCAACTCCGCGCGTTCGCTGCTGCGCCTGCTGAACGACATCCTCGACACCGCCCGGCTCGAACGTGGCGCGGTCGAACTCGAAGTGCTCGATTTCGACCTGCCCGAACTGCTGAACCAGCTGGTGATGACGCTGAACGTGCAGGCGGCCGACAAGGGGCTGGCGCTGCGCGTCGATATCGACCGTGCGGTCGGTCGCTACTACCGCGGCGACTCGCTGCGCATCCGCCAGGTACTGACCAATCTGATCGGCAACGCGGTCAAGTTCACCGAGCGCGGCGAAGTGGTGGTGACCGTGCAGGCGTACGCGGACGGCGTGCATTTCGCGGTCAGCGATACCGGCATCGGTATCGCGCCAGAGCGACTCGATGCCATCTTCGAACCCTTCACCCAGGCCGACGCATCGATGAGCCGCCGCTTCGGCGGTACCGGTCTGGGGACCTCCATCTGCAGGCAGCTGGTCGAACTGATGGGCGGCCGGATCGGCGCCCGCAGCACGCCGGGCGAGGGCAGCACCTTCCACTTCACGCTGCCGTTGCGGCCCGGCAGCGCGCCGGTCGTCGCGTTGCCGTCGCCGATGGCGCTGCCGCCGATGCGCGTGCTGGTGGTCGATGATGTCGACCAGAACGTCGAACTGCTGGCGTCCCTGCTGGCGCGCGACGGACACGAGGTGACGCCCTGCACCGAGGCGACCGAATCGGTGGTTCGGGCCGGCGCCGAACGTTTTGATCTCGTCCTGATGGACCTCCACATGCCCGGCATGAGCGGCCTCGACGCCACGCGGGCCATCCGCGCCGCCGAGCTGCGTACCGGTCGGCCGCCGGTGCCGGTGATCGCGCTGACCGCCAGCGTGCTCGACGAGGATCGCGAGGCTGCGCGCGCGGCAGGCATGAACGGATTCGCGACCAAGCCGATCGATCTCGAAGCGCTGCTCGCCGAGATCGCGCGCGTGCTGGGCATACAGGCCGCAAGCACGAAGGCCGGCGTCGATGACCGCGCCGACGATCCCGTGATCGACATGAAGCGCGCGCTCGCGCTGTGGCGAACCCGTGAGCGCGTCGAGCGGGGCATGCGGCGGCTGCTCGACGAGAACACCGGACTGCCGCAGGAACTGGATCGTCTCGCCGCGCTGTCGTCGCGTGACGGGCTGCGCGCACTGGCTCACCGCGTGCGTGGCGTGGCGGCCAATCTGGGGGCGGTGCAACTGGCTGCCACGCTGGCCGGCCTGGAAGACGCCGCGACAACGGAAGCGCCGCTGGCACTGACGGCGCGCATCGCCGAAGTCGGGGGCGCGCTGTCGGCCTTGCGCAGCGAAGTCGCCGGTTGGCAGAGTTCGGTCGAGCGGCCGGTGGCGAAAGAGGCGGCAGCACGTTGCGACACGCAGGCCGTCCTGCATCACGCCGACACGCTGCTGAAGGCGCTGGAGCGGGGCGAGTTTGACGACCTCACGCTGGCGCGCCTGCTGGCCGCGGTCGGCGGCCATTCCGCAAGCACGCTGCTCGGTCCGCTTGCCGAGGCAATCGAGAACTTCGATGGAGCGCTCGCCATGACACATCTGCGCACACTGATCGCCGGCATGCAGGCGACGGACGCCACACGGCTGCACGAGGCGGAGGCCTGAATGGACAGGCTCGAACAACTGACGACCGATGCCCCCATCGATGCAGGCGACGCGCGTCAGACCGTGCTTTGCGTCGACGACGAGCCCTCCAATCTGCAAGTGCTCAAGCAGATACTGCAGGGTGACTACCGTCTGCTGTTCGCGCGCGACGGCCGGCGGGCGCTTGAACTGGCGCAGGTCGAACGGCCCGACCTCATCCTGCTCGACGTGATGATGCCGGACATGGACGGTCACGCGGTGTGCCGCACGCTGAAGGCGGACGAGCGCCTGGCACGCGTGCCGGTCATCTTCGTCACCGCGCTGAGCGATGTCGAGGACGAGGCGCGCGGTCTGGAGCTCGGCGCCGTCGATTACATCTGCAAGCCGGTCAGTCCAGCCATCGTGCGTGCGCGCGTACGGACCCATCTGTCGCTGGTCAGCGTGAGCGAACTGATCGAGACGCGCCTGCAGGTGATACAGCGGCTCGGTCTGGCCGCCGAATACAAGGACAACGAGACCGGTCTGCACGTCATCAGGATGAGCCACTACGCATGCATCCTCGCGCGTGCCGCCGGCTGGAGCGAGCCGCGTGCGCAGGAACTGCTGCATGCGGCACCGATGCACGATATCGGCAAGATCGGCATTCCCGACCACATCCTGCGCAAGCCCGGCAAGTTCGACGACGCCGAGTGGGAAATCATGAAGAGCCACGTCGATATCGGCGTGCGCATCATCGGCGAACACGACAGCGGCCTGCTCGCCGTCGCCCGGCGCATCGTCAGCGGGCACCACGAGAAGTGGGACGGTTCGGGCTATCCGCACGGCTTGCGCGAAACGGCGATCCCGATCGAGGCACGCATCGTCGCCATCGCCGACGTGTTTGATGCGCTGACCTCGGAACGGCCCTACAAGAAGGCATGGTCGGTCGAGGACGCCTGTGCGTTGCTGATCGAACAGAAGGGACGCCACTTCGAGCCGCGGCTGGTCGACCTCTTTCTCGATTGCCTGCCGCAGGTGCTGGAAATCAAGCAGCGCTGGTCCGAACGAGCGCCGGACGCCCCTTGAGCGCGTTCAGCGCCTGAAGCGCCGCTTCACGTCGAGCACGCAGCCGGATCTGTCCTTGTTGCCGAGTGTGCTGCAGGCCGCCAGTTCCGCCTCGTAGGCTGCCACCTCTTCGGGCTGCAGTGGCGTCATCGCCTCGCCCGGGAAAAGCTTGCGTGCCTGATCGAGGGTCGCTTCGTACCGCATCCTGCTGCGCGCAAGACAGTCGTCCCTGAGTTCGGCTGCGACGCGCTCGCACTCGTGGTCGGTACGCGAGCGCTCGATGTCCGCGCGTCGCAGCGCGTCCGCGTAGCCCCGGCGATCGGCGGCCGGCGCACTCGTGGAGAAGCCGGCGAGCAGCGAGCACAGCAGGAGCGGCAGAGCGCGGCGGAAGCAGGACACGAACGTCGTCCGTCAGAAGGTCGGATGACGGATTCTAGTGATCCCGCGCGCGCTTACCGTGGCGGAATCCTCTCTGCCGATGTCTGATTTGTGTCCATGCGTTAAGTCGCGGCACAGATGCCCGAACTGAGTCCCGCTAGCTGCGCAGCATCACCTCGCCGAACAGCCGCACCCGATCGCCCACGCGCAGATTGCCCAGACTCGGGCGCACGACCGTGCGCAGTTCACCGCTCTCTAGCATGATGCTGATGCTGTAGCGCCCGGGCGGCGCGATGCCATCCTGCTTCGGTGCATCGGGCGTGTGTGGCTCCAGCGGTTGCTCGACCAGGGGCCACAGCATGTCGATACGGACGATTTCACCATACGGGCTTTCGACGCCGTAGGACCATGGCGTGGCCGCCGCGATCATCGCCGCCTCGGCGGTACGGCTGTCGGCGATCGCAGCGGTGTCGGGCTGGCGCGCACACGCCCCGAGCAGCAGCCCGGACAGCACGGCGAGGGTGATCGGCGCGGCGTGCATGGGGCGATTCCTACTTGCGTGCTTCGTCCAGCGTGTCCTTGGCCTTGTCGCCGGCGTTCTCGATCTTGTCGCCGGCCTGCTCGACCGCGTTGTCGAGTGCCTTGCCGGCACGTTCGGCCGGGCCTTCCTGTTCGCAGGCAGCCAGCGTGAAGGCGAAAGCGGCGAAGAGGGTGGCGGCGGCGGTGCGATGGATGTTCATGTCGGGCTCCCTGTTGTGGTGGTCGGCGCACGTGCGCCGCGATGGCATCTTCTTCATCCGGCGTCGAAAGTTCCGTCGGTGCGCCGCGCTGCAGCGTGTCGGGACTGTCCTACACGCTGTCCGCGCTCGGCGGCGCGAACAGCGCCTGACCCATCCGGATGCGCTCGCCGGTGCGGACCTGCGGCGTCAGCGCCGCCTGCGCCGGCAGCAGTACGATGATGGTCGAGCCGTGTTCGAACCAGCCCATTTCCTCGCCCCGGCTGACGGTCGAATCGCAGCGCAGCCGATGCGGTCCGGCGTAGCGCGCGTGCAGCGTCAGGTCGATGCAGTGCAGGCGCAGGCTGGCAACCAGAATGGCGGCCACCGGCACCATGACCAGCGGCGTGCCATCGCGCATCCGTGTCGTCAGTACGGCCCGCTCGTTGCGGCAGTACAGCCGCTCGACGCGATCGAGCGCCGGCGGATTCACGTTCCAGGTATCGCCCGGAAAGTAGTGCACCTGCTCGACGCGGCAGGCCGTCGGCGCGTGGAATCGGTGGTACATCGACGCCGTGATGCGCAGCGTCACGTAGCACCCGTCGCGCAGCTGCGCCGCCAGCGCCTCGTCGCCCAGCAGTTCGCCCAGCGTGTAGCGCATGCCTTTGGCCTGCAGCAGCGTGTCGCCGTCGATACGGCCGAGCGCGCCGACGATGGCGTCACAGGGGCTCACCAGCGTGTCCGGCCGCGGGTCGATCGGTCGGGCGCCGTCGCGCAGTTCGCGGATGAAGGCGTCGTGCAGGCTGGCGAAGCGCGTCTTCTTCGCCTCCGACAGATCGACCTCGCCGAAGGCCTTCCACAGCGCAATCGACGCGTCGCGCACCCACGGATGCTCGATCTTGCTGAACCAGCCGAAGAAGTGGGTGAGTGCCGCGCGCGGGATGCGGTTGGTCAGCGCGAAGTTCAGCGCGTCGTTGGCCAGCAGGCGCTGGAACAGGGTGCGTGCAGTCACGGTTGCGTAACCTCGCGCTGATACATGTGCAACATATGAACGAATCCCTTCCTCTCTATGTGGCCGGCGCTGCGGCGCTGGCAGCGCTGTTGCCGCGGCTGCACCGCCGGCTCCAGCTTTCGCGGGCCAAGCACCGCTCCCTCGCCGGCCACTCGAAAATGTCGCGGCGGGTGGCGAAGCTGCTGCCCTTCTATGAATTCGACGAAACGGGCTTCTACACCGCCGACGGTGCGCCGGACGACGTGGCCGCCCGTCGTCGCCACGGCTTCGAGGCACTGGCCGCGCTGTACGCGCAGCGTTTCGCGCTTACCCGCGCGCTGACCGACGACACGCAGTCCATGGTGTCGGACATGCAGTTCACCGGCAGCTACCGCGTGCCCTTCCAGTTCAGCCGCCATGTGCGCAGCCATCTGAAGGCCGGTTCCTTCGTCCAGTCGTCGGCCGGCGTCACGCTGACCGACCTCGACGGCAACGTGTTCTACGACCTCGCCGGCTCCTACGGCGTGAACGTGTTCGGCTACGACCTCTACAAGGGCTGCATGGCGCGCGGCGCGGCGGCGGTCGAGGCGCTCGGTCCGGTACTCGGCGCCTACCATCCGCTGCTGGCCGACAACGTGAAGCGGCTCTGCGCGATCTCGGGCATGGAAGAGGTGTCCTTTCACATGTCCGGTACCGAGGCCGTGATGCAGGCGGTGCGGCTGGCGCGCTATCACACCGGCCGCAGTCATCTGGTGCGCTTCTGCGGCGCCTACCACGGCTGGTGGGGCGACGTGCAGCCGGGTGTCGGCAATCCGACCGCAGCCGAGCACACCTACACGCTGAAGGACATGCACGAGGACACCTTGCGCGTGCTGCGCAGCCGCCGTGACATCGCCTGCGTGCTCGTCAATCCGCTGCAGGCGCTGCACCCGAACGCCGGCGCACCGGGCGACTCGTCGCTGGTGGATGGCGGCCGCCGTGCCGGCTACGACCGGGCTGCCTATACCACCTGGCTGCAGCAGTTGCGCGAGGTGTGCACGGCGCGCGGCATCGTGCTCATCTTCGACGAGGTGTTCCTCGGCTTCCGGCTGGCCAAGGGCGGTGCGCAGGACTACTTCGGCGTACGCGCCGATCTGGTCACCTACGGCAAGACGCTGGGTGGCGGCTACCCGGTCGGCGTCGTCTGCGGCCCGCACCGCTTGATGAAACGCTATCGCGACGACCGGCCGGCGGACATCTGCTTCGCCCGCGGCACCTTCAATTCGCATCCGCACGTGATGGCGGCGATGAACGAATTCCTGAAGCTGCTCGACACGCCGGAAATCGAAGAGATCTACCGTAACGCCGACGCAGTCTGGACCGCGCGCGCCGATCGACTGAATGAGCGCCTGCGCACCGAAGGACTGCCGGTGCGCGTGGCGCACATGCAGTCGATCTGGACCGTCACCTACACCGTGCCGTCGCGCTACAACTGGATGCTGCAGTACTACCTGCGCGCCGAGGGCCTGGCGCTGAGCTGGGTCGGTACCGGCCGCTTCATCTTCAGCCTGAATTACGGCGAGGCCGAGTTCGATGCGGTGTGCGAACGCTTCGTGGCCGCAGCGAAGACGATGGAAGCCGACGGCTGGTGGTGGACGCCGCCCGGCGCCAGCAACAAGGGCATACGCCGGCGCATCCTGCGTGAAATGCTGACGCGGAAGCGCTGAGCCCTTCCCGGACCGGCGTGCCGCCGGTTCGGTGCGCCCATCCCGAGCGCACGTGATCCGGACCACGCAGATGAAAACGGGGAAGGGCGATGCCCTTCCCCGAATGTCGTCGAACCGAAAGTCTGCGTGCAACTCAGGCCTTTGCTGCGTGCTGCGCGTGCATCGGATCGATCAGTTCGCCACGCAGCAGCGCCAGCGGCGCGCGGTGGTAGAGCTTCACGTCGTGGAAGGGATCGGTGGCGATCTTGGTCGCCCACACCAGACCGGTCTGCACGCCCTGCAGGTGGAACAGGTGCAGCGTGCGGAAGATGAGGCCGCCGATGCCGATGGCAATCCAGGTAACCGACATGTTGTACAGGAAGCCGCGCGCGTCGGTGTGCGCCTCGAACAGGCCGAACAGCGTCGGGTCGATGTAGAGCGCCAGCGGCGATGCCGCCCAGATCGCCATCAGCACCACCTTGCGGCGCAGGTTGTAGCCGACCTTGATGTCTTCCTTGTGCTCGTGCGTCGCCTGATTGACGTGATCGTAGCCCTTGGGCTCGAAGAAGAAGTGTCCGGCCTGGCGCGACACCATGGCCACGCCCCAGCTCAGCAGTGCGGCGATCACCGGGTCGACGAAAAGCATGACGTAGGCGCACAGAAAGCTCAGCGCGCTGAGCAGATGCAATGCCTGGTTGATGCGGCTGTGGTGGTAGTAGCGGTGATCGTCCCAGCGCTGGGTGCGCAGTTCTTCGAAAAAGGAATGCATGTAAGTCCTCCTGTGAGTGTGGCAAGACTAGGAAGACAGGGTTACGGCCGGAATGCAGTTCGTCTAAGAATTGGTGACAGATCCGCATCGCGATCCGGATGCACTGCACGTAGCGAAAGCTTCACCGAAGCTTCACGAAAGCTGGCGGCGTCGCTGCCGATAGGCACTCGGGTCCATGAATACAACAGACAGACATGCACACCTCTTCCGACAAGCTGAACCAGACCGCGCTGCGCGCATTGATCGATGGCCGCGCGCTGGGCATGGTGTTCCAGCCCATCGTCCGGCTCGATGACGCTGCCGTGGTGGCGCACGAAGCGCTGGTGCGCGGCCCCGAGGGCGGCGCGCTGCACCTGCCGGCGGTGCTGTTCGCCACGGCGCGCGCCATCGGCCTCGAAGCCGAACTCGAGATCGCCTGCGTCGAGGCGGCGGTGCGCCAGTTCGATCCGGCGACGCCGGGCCAGCTCTACGTCAATTGCAGCGCCGGCACCATCCGCCACCTCGGCTCGGAGGGCTGCGTCGGCCTGCTGTCACTGCTGGCCGAACATGCGCTTTCGCCAGCGCGTCTGGTGCTGGAACTGACCGAGCACGAACGGGTGACCGACGTCGATTCGCTGCGCATCAGCCAGGCTCGGCTGTCGGCGCTGGGCATCGTCGTGGCGCTCGACGACTTCGGCGACGGTCGTTCCAGCCTGCGTCTGTGGGCCGAACTGGCGCCGCCGCGCGTGAAGCTGGACCGCTACTTCACGCACGGCATCCACACCGACAGCCGGCGCGTCGAGGCGGTGCGTGCAGCGGTGCAGCTGGCGCGCTCCTTCGGCGCCGAACTGGTGGCCGAAGGCATCGAGCACGAGGCCGAACTGGCGGTGCTGCGCGATCTGGGTGTGCATTTCGGCCAGGGCTATCTGCTCGGGCGGCCGCAGGGCCAGACGGTCAGTCACATGCAGCCGGCAGTGATCGCGCTGATGCAGTCGCGGCAGATCGCGGTGCTGCCGGATACGCCGCATCGCGACATGAGTACCGGTACGGTGAGCCGGCTGGCGATTTCCGCGCCGGCGGTCGAGCCGGATACGCCGAATCTGACGGTGGTGCAGGTGTTCGCCGATCACCCGGAACTGCTGGCGCTGCCGGTGCTGGAGCAGGGCATTCCGGTCGGGCTGATCAACCGGCGCAGCTTCATGGACCTGTACACCCAGCCGTATCACAAGGAGGTGTACGGCAAGCGGCCATGCGCGCTGTTCATGAATCCGAACCCGCTGCGCGTCGAGCGCAGCACACCGCTGGAATCGATGAGCACCGTGCTGGCGGGCGAGGACCAGCGCTATCTGTACGACGGCTTCGTCGTCACCGAACACGGCCGCTACGTCGGCGTGGCGACCGGCGAAAGCCTGGTGCGCGCGGTGACCGAAATGCGCATCGAAGCGGCGCGGCACGCCAATCCGCTCACCTTCCTGCCGGGCAATATTCCGATCACCGAGCACCTTCAGCGGCTGATGGCGGGGCGGGCCAGTTACGCGGCGTCCTACTTCGACCTGAACAACTTCAAACCCTTCAACGACCTCTACGGCTATTACCGCGGCGACGAAATGATCAAGCTGGCGGCGCGCAGCATCCAGCACGAGGCGGACCCGCTGCGCGACTTCGTCGGCCACGTCGGCGGCGACGACTTCATCGTGCTGTTCCAGAGCGAGGACTGGCAGGCGCGCTGCGAGCGCATCATCGCCCGCTTCAACACCGAGGCGCGTGGCCTGTTCAATGCGGAAGAGCTGGCCAGCGGTCACATGGAGGGTGAGGATCGCAAGGGCAACCGCACGCGCTTTCCGCTCACCACGCTGTGTGCGGGCGTGGTGCTGGGGCAGGGCGGCGGCTTCCGTACTGCCGAGGAGGTCGCTTCGGCCGCAGCCAGCGCCAAACGGCAGGCCAAGGCCAGCGGCGGCGGTCTGCACGTGCAGACCGCCGGTTGCAGCGCCAACGACGCGGCGCCGGAGGTGCCGGCGCTCGACGTGGCGTGAAACCGTCAGGCGCTCAGAACAGCTCGTCCTTGCGCAGGTAACGCCACTTGCCGACCGGCAGGTCGGCCAGTGGAACGCGGCCGATGCGCACGCGCTTCAGTGCGACGACTTCGAGGCCGACCAGTTCGCACATGCGGCGGATCTGGCGCTTCTTGCCCTCGCGCAGCACGAAGCGCATCTGCTCCTCGTTCTGCCAGCTCACCTTGGCCGGCTTCAGCGGCTCGCCGTCCAGCTCCAGCCCGTGGTTCAGCAGCTTCAGCGACTCCTCGGGGAAATCCTCGGACAGCGCACCGCGACCAAAGGGCTTGGTCGCGCGTACGCGCACCAGGTATTCCTTCTCGATGGTCGAGTCCTCGCCGATCAGCTGGCGGGCGACGCGACCGTCCTGGGTCAGCACCAGCAGGCCGTGCGAATCGATGTCGAGACGACCGGCGGGCGCCAGACCGCGCAGGTGGTTGCGGTTGAACTTGAGGCCCGATCGGTCACCGGCCCACTGGTTCTCCGGCAGGAAGAGCACGCTGGCCGGCTCGTGGCCGTCCTCCGCCTGGCCGCTGACATAGCCGACCGGCTTGTGCATCAGCACGGTGACGCGCAGCGCCTGGTCGGCGCGTGCCTGCTTGTGCACCTCGACCTTCTGGTGCGGCAGCACGCGCTGGCCGAGCAGCGCCACTTCGCCATCGACGGTGACCCAGCCGCGGGCGATCCAGTCGTCCGCCTCGCGACGCGACGCGGCACCGCGGTCGGCCAGCCAGCGAGACACGCGGATGCCGTCCTTCGCGTCGTCGCCATCCTCGCCCTTGTCGGCCTGCACGCGGCCCAGCTTGTCTGTTTCACGTTCGTCCCAGGCCTTGGCCGGACGAACCGGCGCCGCCTTGGGCGGACGCGGCTTGAAATCGCCGCCGGCGCGGGCAGGGCGGCTGTCGCCCTCAGTGCGACGCGGCGGACGATCGCCGGAATTTCCGCCTGATTCGCTGCGGGCCGGGCGCTCGCGGTTCTCCCAAGGCTTGCGCTCACCGGAATCGGTGCGCGGCGGGCGGGCGTCGCGGTCCGGGCGCGGTGTCCACTCGCGCTTTTCGCCGGCCGGGCGTGGCGGACGGTCGCCGAACTCCTTGCGCGGCGGACGCTCGCCGGAATTTCCGCCCGTTTCGCTGCGGGCCGGGCGCTCGCGGTTCTCCCACGGCTTGCGCTCGCCCGAATCGGTGCGCGGCGGACGGGCGTCGCGGTCCGGGCGCGGTGTCCACTCACGCTTCTCGCCGGCGGGGCGCGGCGGACGGTCTCCGAATTCCTTGCGCGGCGGGCGGTCGCCGACATTCCCCCCCGATTCGCTGCGGGCTGGGCGCTCGCGGTTCTCCCACGGCTTGCGCTCGCCCGAATCGGTGCGCGGCGGACGGGCGTCGCGGTCCGGGCGCGGTGTCCACTCGCGCTTCTCGCCGGCGGGGCGCGGCGGACGGTCACCGAATTCCTTGCGCGGCGGGCGGTCGCCGGAATTGCCGCCGGAATTGCCGCCGGATTCGCTGCGCGCCGGTCGTTCGCGGTTTTCCCACGGCTTGCGCTCGCCGGAATCGGCGCGCGGCGGGCGGGCTTCGCGGTCCGGGCGCGGTGTCCACTCGCGCTTCTCGCCGGCCGGGCGCGGCGGGCGGTCGCCGTCTGGACGGGTGGCACGCGGCTTGCGCGCGGGAGCGTCCTTGGGGGCGGGTTTGGCGTAGGACTTGGCGGCCGGTGCGACCTGCGTCGTGTTGCGGCTCAGCGTGCGTGACTTGGCCGTACTGTTGCGTACCGGCTTGCGGGCCGGATTGCGGTCGGTCGGCGTGTCGTCGTCGGATTTGCGCGGCAAACCCAGTTTGGTGCGGGTGGTCATCGGCGTGAAAACATTCTGTGGACCCGACAGCATAGCGGGGTCTTGAAATGCCGGGGGGAAGTCTCCATATCCCGCCGTTGTCATCCCACCCCACGTCTACTGATTCGGAGTTGTCATGTCGGACACCGCAACCGCCCAGACCATGAATTTCCAGGCCGAGGTGAAGCAGCTGCTGCACCTGATGATCCACTCGCTGTACAGCAATCGCGACATCTTCCTGCGCGAACTGGTGAGCAATGCGTCAGACGCCTGCGACAAGCTGCGCTTCGAAGCCATCGCCAACCCGGCATTGTTCGAATCCGATGCCGACCTGAAGATCCGTGTCGCCTACGACAAGGCGGCGCGCACGATCACCATTACCGACAACGGCATCGGCATGTCGCGTGACGACGCGATCGCCCATCTGGGCACCATCGCCCGCAGCGGCACCAAGGAGTTCTTCTCCAGCCTGACCGGCGACCAGAAGAAGGACGCCAACCTGATCGGCCAGTTCGGCGTCGGTTTCTACTCCGCCTTCATCGTCGCCGACACGGTCACCGTGAATACCCGCCGCGCCGGTCTGCCGGCCGAGCAGGGCGTGCGCTGGTCCTGCTCGATGACCGGCGATACCGCCGGCGAGTATTCGGTGGAATCCATCACCAAGGCCGACCGCGGCACCGAAATCGTGCTCCACCTGCGCGAGGACCAGGACGAGCTGCTGTCCGGCTTCAAGCTGCGCTCCATCATCCGTGAGTATTCCGACCACATCCTGCAGCCGGTGGTGATGAGGAAGGAGGAGTGGAAGGACGTTGATGGCGAACACAAGCAGGTCGTGACCGACGAGGATGAAACGGTCAACCAGGCCAGCGCGCTGTGGACCCGTTCGAAGTCGGACATCAGCGACGAGCAGTATGTCGAGTTCTACAAGCACGTCGCCCATGACTTCAGCGACCCGCTGGCGTGGACCCACACCCGCGTCGAGGGCCGCCACGAATACACGCAGCTGCTCTACATCCCGTCGCGCGCACCGTTCGACATGTGGGACCGCAACGCCAGCCACGGCCTCAAGCTCTACGTGCGCCGCGTGTTCATCATGGACGACGCCGAGAAGCTGCTGCCGGCCTATCTGCGCTTCGTGCGCGGCGTGGTCGATTCGGCCGACCTGCCGCTCAATGTGTCGCGCGAAATCCTGCAGGAAAGCCGTGACATCGACACCATACGCTCCGGCTGCGCAAAGAAGATCCTGTCGGTGCTGGAAGACCTGGCCGAGAACCAGAAAGAAAAGTACGCCACCTTCTGGAAGGAATTCGGCCGTGTGCTGAAGGAAGGCGTGGGCGAGGACCAGGCCAACCGCGAAAAGGTGGCGGGCCTGCTGCGCTTCGCCTCGACCCATCTCGATACCGAGGAGCAGTCGGTGTCCTTCGCCGACTACATCGGCCGCATGAAGGAAGGTCAGGACAAGATCTACTACGTCACCGCCGAAACCTTCAAGGCGGCGAAGAACAGCCCGCACCTCGAAGTGTTCCGCAAGAAGGGCATCGAGGTGCTGCTGCTGTCCGACCGCATCGACGAGTGGGTGGTCGGCAACATGAACGACTTCGACGGCAAGCAGCTGGTGTCGGTCGCCAAGGGGGGCCTCGACCTCGGCGCGCTCGCCGACGAGGAAGAGAAGAAGGCGCTGGAGCGCGACGAGGGCGAGTTCAAGCCGCTGGTCGACAAGCTTCAGGCCAGTCTGGTCGAGCGGGTGAAGGAAGTGCGCATCACGCACCGCCTGACCGAGTCGCCGGCCTGCCTGGTGTCGGACGAGTTCGACATCGGCGGCAACCTCGCCCGCATCCTGAAGTCGGCCGGGCAGGAAGCGCCGCTGTCCAAGCCCATCCTCGAAATCAATCCGCAGCACCCGGTGGTGCAGCGGCTGCGCGGTGAAGAAGCGCATTTCGATGACTGGGCAGGCGTGCTGTTCGACCAGGCCCTGCTGGCCGAAGGTGGCGCGCTCGAAGATCCGGCCAGCTTCGTGCGCCGGATGAACCAGCTCATGCTGGCGATGGCCGGCGAACGCAGCTGACCCGGCGAGGGCGCCGCGACCGGATGACCGGTGCGGCGGCTTCGGTGCAGGTCATGACGAACGGCGCAGGTATCGCACTGCGCCGTTCTTGCGTCTACGGCTGTCGGCGGGCCTAACCGGCGCGCTGCTGCGCGCGTCGCCCCATCACGCTGTCCCAGACCGCATTGTTGGCGGCGTAGCAGCTGCACGACGCCGCTTCCAGACCCTTGCGGTCGAGTATGGTGATGTTCCCGCGGCGGTAACTGATCAGCTTGCGCGTCTGCAGCGCGGTGGCCGCGTGTGTCACGCCGACGCGCCTGACGCCCAGCATGTAGGCGAGAAACTCGTGCGTCAGGTGGAAGTGCGGAGAGTGCGCGCGGTCCTGTGTCATCAGCAGCCAGCGTGCAAGACGGGCTTCGACCAGGTGAAAGCGCGGGCAGGCAGCGGTCTGTGCAAGCTGCGCCATGGTCACGTAGAGGTAGCGCCCGAGCGCGCGCTGCAACGCAGGCACCGACTCGAGTTCGTTGCGGAAACGCCTGGCGTCCATGCACAGCGCCGGCCCTGCGCCCTGCACCAGTGCGTGCAGCGGCGATACATCGACCCCGAACAGCAGGGTCGCACCCAGCATCCCCTCGTTGCCCACCAGCCCGACCTCGATGCTGGCGGTGGCGTCGACCGGCGTGATCAGTGAAATGAAGCTGTCGATCGGAAAGTGGACCTGGCGTATGCGCTGACCCGGTTCGGCCAGTACGTCGGACAGGACAAGTTCAACGGTTTCGCAGCTGGCCAGCAAATGCTGGCGTTCCCGGCGCGGCAGCGCGGCGATGAAGCTGTTGCCGGCTGATGCAGTAGAGTGAGTGGGCACGGCAACCTTCCTGGCGTCGGGTAATTCCGGCCAGTGCAAGCATACGCGGCGATCGACGAGCGGTCGGGGCGGTAGCGCACACAGTGCGGTCGGAGGGGATGCCTGTGCGATGCGCGATGCCGCGAGGCTTCGGTACGCCAGCAGACAGACGGGCATGGACTGCAGGTTCATTGTGTTTCCGGGGCGCGACACCCATGCAGGTGGCGCCGGGGATGACCGCTTCGAATCGGTCGAAAGCTGCGAGACGCCGCAGGTCCCGAGCCGTTCCGGACCCCGCAGCAGATCGGCAGGCACGATCGAACAGACGAGGTGACACCATGGAAATGATGAATCGATGTACCCGGGGATGTACCCGGGGGAGCGTGGCGGCAGCGATGCTGCTTCTGCTCGGGGCCTGCTCCGGCATGTCGGCGCAGGACAGGAATACGGCCATCGGCGCCGGTGCCGGCGCGGTGGGCGGTGCGGTACTGACCGGCGGCAGTGCGGCCGGCGCAGTAGGCGGCGCGGCCGTGGGCGGCATCATCGGGCACGAAGTCGGCAAGGACAAGAAGTGAGCGATGCGCGGCCGGTGAAGGTCGCGCATTCTGTCTGCATGCACGAATCCGGAGAGGAGATACAGATGAAGAACGCACATGAGGGCATCGGCCGCGTATGGATACTGGCGGCCTGCCTTGCGGTACTGTCGGGTTGCCAGAAGCAGGAAGGCCCGATGGAAAGTGCCGGCAGGAATATCGATGAAGCGGGCGACAAGGTCGCGCGGGACGTGGATCGCGCCGCAGATCGCGCTGGCGACAACGTCGACGACGCGACACGGAAAGCCGGCGAGCGCATCGAGAGGGCTGGCGAAAAGATCCAGGACGCGGCCGGAAAGTAGTGGGCGCGCAACCGATGGACCACGCACAGACATCCGATGCGGTGCGACGCCCGTTCGATCGCCTCTGGTATCGAGCAGGCGCGACCGCGCATTCGGTCGTGAGTCGGCCGGCACGCCTCGTGCGGCACATTGGTACGGTGGCGTACAGACGGGTCAGCGGTCGCGGCACACGATGGACCTACGCGCTTACCGATGGACGGCCCGCCAGGCGGCCGCCGTTCCGCGCCATCGCCGGGTCCGTAGCGCTGGACCCGGTTTGCAGTCTGATTCGGGGAAAGTTGCAGATCACTGCCCCCGGGAAGGAGATCACCATGTTGAGATGGGCCGTCATATTCTTCGTCATCGCCATCGTCGCAGCCGTGTTCGGCTTTGGCGGCATTGCGGCAGGCGCCACCGATATCGCGAAGATACTTTTCTTCGTCTTTCTGGTTGTATTCGGCGTCACCCTGATCATGGGACTGATGCGACGCTGAACTTCGTTGCTGCGCCCGTCACGGGCATGCTTGCCCGGACGTGCTTTTGAAAGGAATCCCGATGAACATCGAAACGAATCCGCTGCATTCGCCGCTGGACGGCAAGAAGGACAGCACCGTGAAGGACTGGCGAACGCCCGATGCTGACCTCGGCGAGGGAGACCGCGCCGCCGTGCAGGCCCGGGTCGAGGCACATCTGATCGACGCCAAATCCCGTCTGCACGAGGCACGCGTGGCGCTCACCGATACGACGCGCCGCGCCGCCGACGCCACACAGGGCTACGTGACCGAGCATCCGTGGAAGGCCATTGCGCTCGCGGCCACCGCGGGGCTGCTTGCCGCCTTGCTCATCCGGCGTCACTGAGCCATCTTCAATCCATTCGGACGGGTCCGGTCAGCGGCCTACCGCGAGGCGCCGGCGAATCCGGGCGCTCGCGGTGACTTCGCGCAGGCGATGACCAGGAGAGAGGACATGACCCAGCCTTCGGCGCTGCCCGACGCGGATGAACTGGGGCGGCTGGACGCGTGGTGGCGCGCCGCCAACTACCTGTCGGTCGGACAGATCTACCTGCTCGACAATCCGCTGCTCAGACAGCCGCTGCAGCGCGCCCACATCAAGCCGCGCCTGCTCGGACACTGGGGGACGACCCCGGGGCTGAACTTCATCTACGCCCACATGAACAGGGCGATCCGCCACCACGACCTCGACATGATCTTCGTCGCCGGTCCTGGTCACGGCGGTCCCGCGGTGGTCGCGAATACCTGGCTGGAAGGCAGCTACAGCGCGTTCTACCCGGACGTGACGCAGGACGCCGAAGGCATGCGCCGGCTGTTCCGCCAGTTCTCCTTCCCTGGCGGCATCCCGAGCCACGCCGCACCGGAGACGCCCGGTTCCATTCACGAAGGCGGCGAACTCGGCTATGCGCTGCTGCACGCCTACGGCGCGGTATTCGACAACCCGGACCTGATCGCCTGCTGCGTGGTCGGTGACGGCGAGGCCGAAACCGGGCCGCTGGCCACCTCGTGGCATTCGAACAAGTTCCTGAACCCGCGCACCGACGGCGCCGTGCTGCCGGTGCTGCACCTGAACGGCTACAAGATCGCCAGCCCGACCCTGCTGGCCCGCATCAGTCACGCCGAACTGGAAAGCCTGCTGATCGGTTACGGCCACGCACCCATCTTCGTAGAGGGTGACGATCCGGTGCTGATGCACGATCTGATGGCGAAGGCGGTCGGCAAGGCGATCAGCGCCATCCGCGACATCCAGCACCGCGCGCGCCAGGGGACCTACATGAGCCGGCCGCAGTGGCCGATGATCGTGCTGCGCTCGCCCAAGGGCTGGACCGGTCCGAAGGAGGTCGATGGCCTGAAGACCGAAGGCAGCTGGCGTTCGCACCAGGTGCCTTTCGGCGACTTGGACAATCCGGAGCATCTGCGCCTGCTGGAAGAGTGGATGCAATCCTACCGGCCGGACGAACTGTTCGACGCCAATGGCGCGCCCCGACCGGAACTGCTCGCCCTGGCGCCGCACGGCACGCGCCGCATGGGCGCCAATCCGCACGCCAACGGCGGCACGCTGCTGCGCGACCTGCGCCTGCCGGACTTCCGCAGCCACGCGATCGACGTGCCGGCGCCCGGCGCGACACTGGCCGAGTCGACGCGGGTGATGGGCGGCTTCCTGCGCGACGTGATGCGCGACAACCCGCACAGCTTCCGCCTGTTCGGTCCGGACGAGACCGCGTCCAACCGGCTGGGCGCCGTGTTCGAAGTGACCGGCCGCACCTGGATGGCGCAGCGCTTCGATGCCGACGACCATCTGGCGCCCGATGGCCGGGTGATGGAAATGCTGTCCGAGCACGCCTGCCAGGGCTGGCTGGAGGGCTATCTGCTGAGCGGGCGGCACGGCCTGTTCAGCTGCTACGAAGCCTTCATCCACATTGTCGACTCGATGTTCAACCAGCACGCCAAGTGGCTCAAGGTGTGCCGCGGCATACCGTGGCGCCGCCCGGTCGCCTCGCTCAACATCCTGCTCACCTCGCATGTCTGGCGGCAGGACCACAACGGCTTTTCGCACCAGGATCCCGGCTTCATCGATCACGTGGTGAACAAGAAGGCCGACATCATCCGTGTCTATCTGCCGCCGGACGCCAACACGCTGCTCTATGTGACCGACGTCTGCCTGCGCAGTCGCGACCGGGTGAACGTGATCGTCGCCGGCAAGCATCCGGAACGGCAGTGGCTGTCGATGGACGCCGCAGTCGATCACGCCGAGGCGGGCATCGGCATGTGGGAGTGGGCCTGCAGCGACAGCGCGGGCGAGCCCGACGTGGTGCTCGCCGCCGCGGGAGACGTGCCGACGCTGGAAATGCTGGCCGCCATCGACCTGCTGCGCGAACTGGCGCCGACGCTCAAGGTGCGCTTCATCAACGTGGTCGACCTGATGACGCTGCAGCCACGCGAAGAGCATCCGCACGGCCTGTCGGACGACGAGTTCGTGTCGCTGTTCCGGCCCGACGTGCCCATCCTGTTCGCCTATCACGGCTACCCCTGGCTCATCCACCGCCTGACCTACCGGCGCAGCAACCACGGCAACCTGCATGTGCGCGGCTACAAGGAGGAGGGCACCACCACCACGCCCTTCGACATGGTGGTGCTGAACATGCTCGACCGCTTCCATCTCGTCATGGACGTCGCCAGCCGCGTGCCGATGCTGCAGCCGCAGGCCGCCCACATCAAGCAGCGCATGCGCGACCGTCTGAACGCCCACCGCCAGTACATCCTCGAGCATGGCGAAGACATGCCGGAGATCCGCAACTGGCAGTGGCCGACGCCGCCGCTCGCCTGAGCGTCCGGTGTTCCGGGCGCAGTGCTCGCCCCTGCCTGAAAACATGTTGTGTGCGCTGCCGTACATACCCGGGCGCAGTCGATCGGTATGCTGGTCGTGCTGTGCCGGATTCCTCCGGATCCGGCGCCGCAGCTGGGCTTCATCGATGAATTCACCGATGACTTTCGCATCGGACGGGCCGGTTTGACCGGGCCGCCGGTACGGGCCCGTAGTTCGCCGGCACGTTGCGTTGCGCAAGCGCTGCAGCACGCGCCGAGACGTTTGTCCGGTGTGCCGTCAGGCCACCGTCCCCATTCCTCATCAGGAGATTTCCATCATGAAACAACTGGGCAAATACCTCTCAGCAGTCTTCCTTGCCGTGGCACTGGTGACGGCCGTCGGCTGCGCATCCACCTCGAAGCAGGAAGGCACCGGCGAGTACATCGACGACAGCGTCATCACCACCAAGGTCAAGACCGCCATCCTCAATGAGCCTACGCTGAAGGTGGCCGAGATCAACGTCGAAACCTTCAAGGGCGTCGTGCAGCTGAGCGGTTTCGTCAGCACGCAGGCCATGATGGACAAGGCTGTCGCGGTGACGCGCGCAGTCGGTGGCGTGAAGTCGGTCAAGAACGACATGCGCATCAAGTGAGTGGTCGCCGACTGCAGCCCGTCGGCGCGAACAGGGTCCGGCCGGTGGCCGGACACACACTTCAGCCCGCCCCTGCGGGCGCCGCTGCGGCCGGCGGAAGGTCACTGCCGTGAGTGCCCGACTGTCCGCCGGCGCGCGATGGCGAGCATGGAGACGACGTCGCCACGATGCGCGGCGCGTTGAGCGCGCGCCCGACGACGAAACGCCGCTGCGCGGTGGCTTGTTCAGCGCCGAACAGATGGCGCAGCACGGCAAGGCGCTGGCCGCATCGCATACGCTGACTGCCGGCCGCATGCCGGACCGGCTGCTGGCGCGTCTGGCCGAGAACGAAGTCGTGCTTGCGGGCGTCAGCGCCCTGCTGGCCGAGGCGGCGACCGAAAGCCGGCGCATCACGCCGGCTGCCGACTGGCTGCTCGACAATTTCTATCTGATCGAAGAGCACATCCGCGCCGCCGAACGGCATCTGCCCAAGGGCTACAGCCGCGAACTGCCGCGCCTGGCGCGTGGCCCGTCGGCCGGGCATCCGCGCGTGTACGACATCGCGCTGGCCGCCGTGGCGCACGGCGACGGCCGCGTCGACACCGAAAGTCTGGGCCGCTTCGTGGCCGCCTACCAGACGGTGTCGCCGCTGACGATAGGCGAGCTGTGGGCGGTGCCCATCATGCTGCGTCTGGCGCTGATCGAGAATCTGCGCCGGGTGGGTGCGCACGTGGCCGCCTGCTGGAATCAGCGCACGCTGGCCGGCGTCTGGGCCGACCGCATGACGGAGGCGGTCGAGCGCAACCCCGCCGGACTGATCCTCGTCATCGCCGACATGGCGCATTCGAAGCCGCCCATGGTCGGCGCCTTCGTTGCCGAACTGGCGCGCAGGTTGCAGGGACGCGGCCCGGCGCTGGCGCTGCCGCTGACGTGGATCGAACAGTATCTGTCCGAGTCCTCGCTGACGATCGAACAGCTCGTGCAGCAGGAGAACCAGCAGCAGGCGGCCGACCAGCTGTCGATCAGCAACAGCATCGGCAGCCTGCGCGTGCTCGGGGCCGCAGACTGGCGCGATTTCGTCGAAAGCCTCAGCGTGGTCGAGCAGATCCTGCGCCGGGACCCGGACGGCATCTACGGCCGGATGGATTTCGGCAGCCGCGATCACTACCGCCATGCCGCCGAGGCCATCGCGCGACGTGGCGGCGTGAGCGAGAGCGAGGTCGCACTGAAGGCGCTCGAACTGGCGAGCGCCGGCGCCGCGGTCCAGCCCGGGCGCATCGGCCACGTCGGGTTCTACCTGGCCGACCGCGGACTGCCCGAACTGGAGCGCGCGCTCGGTATCCGCCTGTCGGCCTTCCGCGCGCTGGGCCGGGCCGTCGGGCGCGTGCCGTTGCTGCCCTATCTTGGCAGCATCGCGCTGCTGACCGCACTGGTCGAAGCCTGGATGCTGGCCGGTGTGCCGCTCGATCGCGTGCCCGGCTGGGCGGGCGGACTGGCGCTCTACGCGCTCGGCCTGCTGTTGCTGCCGGGCGTGAGCCAGCTCGCACTTTCGCTGGTGAACTGGCTGGTGACGCTGCTTGTGGCGGCGCGCCCGCTGCCGCGCATGGATTATTCGGCGGGCGTGGAAGAGGGTGCCCGCACGCTGGTCGTGGTGCCGACGATGATCACCGGCGAAGCGGCCGTCGAATCGCTGGTGGAAGCGCTGGAGGTGCGCTTTCTCGCCAACCGCGACCCGCGCCTGCACTTCGGGCTGCTCACCGACTTCGCCGACGCGCCGGTGGCCACGCAGCCGGGCGATGCCGCCCTGCTGGCGCTGGCCCGACTGCGGATCGAGGAACTGAACGCGAAGTATGGCGACGCCTGCGCAGCGCTGAGTGGCGACCGCTTCTTCCTGTTCCACCGCGCACGGCGCTGGAATCCGCAGCAGGGCGTCTGGATGGGCTACGAACGCAAGCGCGGCAAGCTGGCGGAGCTGAATGCGCTGCTGCGCGGCCGCCTGCCCGAACAGGACGTCGACGTCTTCTCGCTGGTCGTCGGCAATACCACACCGCTGCGCGAAGTGACCTATGTGATCACGCTGGATACCGACACCCAGCTGCCGCGCGACGCCGCCCGCCAGCTGGTCGGCGCCATGGCCCATCCGCTGAACCGGCCGCGCTACGACCCGGTGAAGCGACGCGTGGTCGAGGGCTACGGCATCCTGCAGCCGCGGGTGGCGACCAGCCTCCCGGCTGCCGGTCGGTCGCGCTTCGCGCGCATGCACGGCGGAGAGCCGGGCATCGATCCGTACACGCGGGCGGTGTCCGACGTCTATCAGGACGTGTTCGGCGAGGGCTCCTTCATCGGCAAGGGCATCTACGACGTCGATGCCTTCGAACAGTCGCTCGGCGGGCGCTTCGTGCCGAACCGCATCCTCAGTCACGACCTGCTGGAAGGCTGTTACGCACGCGCCGGGCTGCTCAGCGACGTACAGCTGTTCGAGGACCATCCGGCGCACTACGGCGCCGACGTCGCTCGCCGGCACCGCTGGATACGCGGCGACTGGCAGCTTGCCGGCTGGCTGAAGCGCCGCGTGCCCTGCATGTGCCTGTGCGACGCCGCGGAAGGAACACGCCTGCAGCCCAACCCGCTGTCACTGCTGGCGCAATGGAAGCTGTTCGACAATCTGCGCCGTAGCCTGGTACCGCTGTCGCTCGTGCTGATGCTGCTGCTCGGCTGGACGCTGCTGTCCTCCGCCTGGATGTGGACCGCCGCCGCGCTCGCCGTCGTGCTGCTGCCGGCGCTGTGCGCGAGCCTGACCGATCTGCTGCGCAAACCGTCCGAAGTGCTGCTGCGCCAGCACCTGTCCATGGTCGGGCGAGGTGCGCTGCGCCACCTCCGGCTGGCCGCCTTCGAACTGGCCTGCCTGCCGCATCAGGCGCTCTACAGCCTGGACGCGATCGCGCGCACGCTGTGGCGCATGCAGGTGTCGCACCGGCGTCTGCTGGAATGGAATCCGTCCGGCGAAGCGGATCGCCAGGCGGCCCGACGCAGCACGCCCGCCCGCCACCTGCAGGCGATGTGGATCGGGCCGGCGCTGGCGGCAACCACCGCGCTGCACCTGGGCTTCGCCTCACCGCAGCTGCTGCTGGCGGCTGCACCGGTGCTCCTGCTCTGGGCCGCCTCGCCGGCGATCGCCTGGTGGGTGAGCCTGCCGCTCAGGCGCCGCGCCGTGCGGCTGTCGGCGGCACAGACCGATTTCCTGCGCGGCCTGGCGCGCCGTACCTGGGCCTACTTTGACAACCTGGTCGGCAGCGACGACCACGGGCTGCCGCCGGACAACTATCAGGAGTACCGCGTCGCCGCCATCGCCCACCGCACCTCGCCGACCAATATGGGGCTGGCGCTGCTGGCCAACCTGTCGGCCTGGGACTTCGGCTATCTGTGCGCCGGACCGATGATGGAACGCACCGCATCGACGCTGCGCACGATGTCGGGGCTGGAACGCTACCGCGGCCACTTCTACAACTGGTACGACACACAGACGCTACTGCCGATGCCGCCGCTCTACGTGTCGTCGGTCGACAGCGGCAATCTGGCCGGCCATCTGCTGACGCTGCGCGCCGGCCTCGCCGCGATGGCCGATCAGCCGCTGCTGCCGGTCCGCCTGTTCGCCGGTCTTGACGACACCGCAGCGCTGCTCGCCGAAGCGCTCGACGTCGACGCCGCACGGCGTGTGACCGTGCTGCGCGGCGAACTGCGGGCGCTGTGCGTTGCGCCGCCGGATACCCTGATCGCGGTCGCCGCCGCGCTGCGACGCCTGCAGGTACTCATCGGCGAGCTGGACCTGCCGCTTGCGCCGGGCAGCGACGCCGCCGCATCCGAGGCCGCAACGTGGGCTGCAGCGATGCGCCGTCAGTGTAGCGACGCCCTCGACGAACTTGCGTTGCTGGTGCCCTGGCTGTCGATGGCGCACCAGACGGGCGGCCTGACCGATCTGTTGCCGTCGCTTGGGGCGATGTCGACGCTGTCGACGGTGGCCCGCCTGGACCGCACGCTCGGTGCCGACATCGGGCGCCGGCTTGCCGCCCGCACCCAGTTGGGCGAAGACGAGTGCTCGGCGGAGCAACGGACCTGGCTGAACACGCTGCAGCACCATCTGGACGAAGGCTGCCGCCGGGCGCGCGAACGACTGGCGCGGCTCGACGCGCTGGCCGCCCAGGCAGCCGGTCTGGCGCGCATGGATTACGACTTCCTGTACGACACCTCGCGTCATCTGCTGACCATCGGCTACAACGTGCCGGAGCGCCGCGCCGACAGCAGCTATTACGATCTGCTGGCCTCCGAGGCGCGCCTGTGCAGCTTCGTCGCCATCGCCCAGGGACAGTTGCCGCAGGAGGGCTGGTTCGCGCTCGGACGCCTGCTCACGGCTGCCGGCGGCGAGCCGGTGCTGCTGTCCTGGAGCGGATCGATGTTCGAGTATCTGATGCCGATGCTGGTGATGCCGTCCTTCGACGGCACGCTGCTCGACCAGACCTGCCGCGCCGCGGTGGCGCGGCAGATCGAGTACGGACGGCAGCGCGGCGTGCCCTGGGGCATCTCGGAGTCCGGCTACAACACGGTCGATGTGCACCTGAACTACCAGTACCGCGCCTTCGGTGTGCCGGGCCTGGGTCTCAAGCGTGGTCTGGCCGACGATCTGGTGGTCGCGCCCTATGCATCGGTGCTCGCCTTGCTGGTGGCGCCGGAAGAGGCCTGCGCCAACCTGCAGCGGATGGCCGGGGAGGGCTTCGTCGGGCGTTACGGCTTCTTCGAGGCCATCGACTACACGCCGGCACGCCAGCGACGCGGCCAGACGCGCGTCGTCGTGCGGGCCTTCATGGCGCACCACCAGGGCATGAGTCTGCTTGCGCTGGCGTCGCTGCTGCTCGACCGTCCGATGCAACGGCGTTTCGCGTCCGACCGGCTGTTCCAGTCGGTCATGCTGCTGCTGCACGAACGCATCCCCAAGGCCACCGCGCTGTTCGAGCACACGGCCCAGCTGCACGCGCTGCGCTCGACGCCACTGACATCGCAGACGCCGATCCGCGTGTTCGACACGCCGGACACGCCGATACCCGAGGTGCAACTGCTGTCCAACGGCCGCTATCACGTCATGGTGACACAGGCCGGCGGCGGCTACAGCCGCTGGAAGGATCTGGCGGTCACGCGCTGGCGCGAGGACGGCACCTGCGACGACCGCGGCAGCTTCTGCTATCTGCGCGAGCTGGATGTCGCCGACGGCGCGTCGAACATGTGGTCGGCCGCGCACCAGCCGGTGCAGGGTCGCGCACTGTCCTACGAGGCGATCTTCTCCGAAGGCCGGGCGGAGTTCCGCCGACGCGATGCCAGCGCCGACGGCGAAGGCGAGTTCGAGACGCATACGGAGATCGTCGTGTCGCCCGAGGACGACATCGAACTGCGCCGCGTGCGCATCACCAACCGGACCTCGACACGCCGGCGCATCGACGTCACCAGCTATGCCGAGGTGGTGATCGCCCCGGCGGCCTCCGACGCACTGCACCCGGCGTTCAGCAATCTGTTCGTGCAGACCGAAATCCTGCGCGACCGGCCGGCCATCCTGTGCACCCGGCGGCCGCGCTCGGACGGCGAACAGGCGCCGTGGATGCTGCACCTGATGGCGGTGCATGGCGTCGACGTCGAGCAGGTATCGTGCGAAACCGACCGCATGCGCTTCATCGGTCGAACCCGTACCTGCGCCGATGCACTGGCGATGGACATGGCAAGGCTGTCGGGCACCGACGGCGCGGTGCTCGATCCGGTGGTCGCCATCCGCAGCGTGCTCACGCTCGATGCCGGTCAGTCGGTCACGCTGGACATCGTGATGGGCGTGGCTGACAGCCGCGACATCGCGCTGGCGCTGGTCGACAAGTATCTCGACCGCCACTTGTCCGATCGCGTGATCGATCTGACCTGGACGCACGGTCAGGTGGTGCTGCGCCAGCTCAACGCGACCGAGGCCGACGCCCAGCTGCACGCGCGCCTCGCGGCGTCGGTGCTGTTCGCCAACCCGTCGCTGCGCGCCGACCCGGCGGTGTTGATGCGCAACCGGCGCGGGCAGTCGGGGCTTTGGGGCTACGCCATTTCCGGCGACCTGCCCATCGTGCTGCTGCAGATCGCCGACGCCGCCAACATCGACCTCGTGCGCCAGATGGTGCAGGCGCATGCCTACTGGCGGCTGAAGGGGCTGGCCGTCGATCTGGTGATCTGGAACGAGGACCATGCCGGCTACCGGCAGATGCTGCAGGACCAGATCACCGGCCTGATCGCCTCCGGCATCGAAGCCAGCGTGATCGACCGGCCGGGCGGCATCTTCGTCCGCCAGGCGGAACAGATTTCGGGCGAGGACCGGGTGCTGCTGCTGTCGGTCGCGCGCGTCGTCATTTCCGACAGCAGCGGCTCGCTGGCCGAGCAGATCGAACAGCGCGGCATCGCGCCGGTAAGGGTGCCCAGGCTGGCGGTCCGGCCCGTCGATGTGCCGGCGCCCGCAGTGCCGGACAGCGCCGCGGCGGCAGCGGCAGGGCGCACTCACTTCAACGGCATCGGCGGATTTGCCGCGGACGGTCGCGAGTACGTGATTTCGCTGGCGCCAGGCCAGGTCACGCCGGCACCGTGGGCGAACGTGCTGGCCAACCCTCAGTTCGGCACCGTGGTGTCGGAATGCGGCAGTGCCTACACCTGGTGCGACAACGCCCACGAGTTCCGCCTGTCGCCCTGGCACAACGATCCGGTCAGCGACACCGGCGGCGAGGCGATCTATCTGCGCGACGAGGAAAGCGGCCGCTTCTGGTCGCCGACACCGCTGCCGGTGCGGGCAACGAGCGCCTTCACCATACGGCACGGCTTCGGCTACAGCGTGTTCGAAACCGTCTGCGACGGCATCCAGTCGGAGCTTTGGGTGTTCGTCGCCATCGACGCCCCGGTCAAGTTCTCGCTGCTCCGCCTGCGCAATGTGTCCGGTCGCGCACGCAGCCTGTCGGCCACCGGCTATGTCGACTGGGTGCTGGGCGATCTGCGGGAGAAGTCCGCCATGCACGTGGTCACCGAAACGGTGCCACGCAGCGGTGCGCTTTACGCGCGCAACCCCTACAGCATGGAATTCGCCGAGCGGGTCGCCTTCTTCGACGTCGACGATACGGCGCGCACCGTGACCGCGGACCGCACCGAGTTCATCGGTCGCAACGGCAGCCTGCGCGCGCCAGCCGCGATGCGGCGACAGCGCCTGTCGGGTCGGGTGGGCGCCGGTCTGGACCCGTGCGCGGCCATCCAGGTGAGTGTCGATCTTGAAGAGGGGCAGACACGCGAGCTCGTGTTCCGCCTCGGCAGCGGGCGCGACCTCGAGGATGCCGGCCGCCTGGTGCAGCGCTTTCGTGGCGCGTCGGCGGCGCAGGCGGCGCTGGACGCCGTGCGCGCGCACTGGCAGCACACGCTCGGTACGGTACAGGTGCGCACGCCCGACCGTGCGCTCGACCTGCTGGTCAATGGATGGCTGGTCTATCAGACCCTGGCCTGCCGAGTCTGGGCGCGCAGCGGCTACTACCAGTCGGGCGGCGCTTTCGGCTTCCGCGACCAGCTGCAGGACATGATGGCACTGGTGCATGCCGAACCGCAGCGCGCGCGCGCGCACCTGCTGCTGTGCGCCAGCCGCCAGTTCGCCGAGGGCGACGTGCAGCACTGGTGGCATCCGCCGTCCGGTCGCGGCGTGCGTACCCGCTGTTCCGACGACTACCTGTGGTTGCCGCTGGCCGTATGCCGCTACGTGCAGAGCACCGGCGACGCCGCGGTGCTGGACGAGGAGGTCGCCTTCATCGAAGGTCGCCCGGTACATGCCGAAGACGACGCCTATTACGATCTGCCGGCGCGTTCGGCCGATGCCGACAGCCTGTACGCGCACTGCGTGCGGGCCATCCGGCACGGTCTGCGCTTCGGCGGGCACGGATTGCCGCTGATGGGCTCCGGCGACTGGAACGACGGCATGAACCGCGTCGGCATCAAGGGGCGCGGTGAAAGCGTCTGGCTGGCCTTCTTCCTGTGCGAGGTGCTGCAGCAGTTCGCTGCGCTGGCACGGGCACGCGAGGACGCCGCCGTCGCCGATTTGTGCCTGAGCGAGAGCGTGCGTCTGCGCCGCAATATCGAGAAGCATGCCTGGGACGGCGCCTGGTACCGCCGCGCCTGGTTCGACGACGGCACGCCGCTGGGTTCGGCGCTCAACGCCGAATGCAGCATCGATTCGATCTCGCAGAGCTGGTCGGTACTGTCCGGCGGCGGCGAGGCGGACCGCAGCCGCGCGCGGCGTGCCATGCAGTCGGTCGACGCCCGGCTGGTCCGGCGCGCCGACGCGCTGGTGCAGCTGCTCGACCCGCCGTTCGACACCGCCGGTCTCGATCCGGGCTATATCCGCGGCTACGTGCCGGGCGTGCGCGAGAACGGTGGCCAGTACACGCACGGGGCCATCTGGGCGGCGATGGCCTTCGCCGCGCTCGGCGACGGCGAACGCGCCTGGACCGTCGCCGACATGATCAATCCGGTCAATCACGCGCTGTCGGCGGACGCGCTGGCGATCTATCGCGTCGAGCCCTACGTGATGGCCGCCGACGTCTACGCGGCGGACCCGCACACCGGCCGCGGTGGCTGGAGCTGGTACACCGGCTCCGCCGGCTGGATGTACCGGCTGCTGCTCGAATCACTGCTCGGTTTCACACGTACAGGCGACACGCTGCGCATCCGGCCCTGCGTGCCCCCGGAGTGGCGCGACTTCGTCATCGATTACCGCTTCGGCGAAACCTCGTACCACATCGTGGTGGAGCGCTCGGCGGCAGACGGCGAGCGGCCGGACAGCCTGGTCACGCTGGATGGCGCCTACTGTCGTGACGGCGCGGTGGTGCTGGTCGACGACCGGCAGCCCCACCGCGTCGAGGTGAGCCTGCCGGGCTGACCCGTCCGTCGGCATGTCGCGTCTATGTACGACAGCGTACCGACCCTTCGCACACGAAGTCCTAATCTCTGCACCATGCACCGGCGATTTCGCAGGTGTGTCAATCAGAGAGAGGGTATCCGATATGAACTGGGACACTGTTGAAGGCAACTGGAAGCAATTCAAGGGCACCGTCAAGGCGCGCTGGGGAAAGCTCACCGACGATGAGCTCGACGTGATTGCCGGCAAGCGCATGGAACTGTCGGGCCGTATCCAGGCGGCCTACGGCCTGACCAAGGAGCAGGCGGAACGGCAGATCGAACGCTTCGAGATTCTGCACAAGTAAGCCCCGGGACAATCGTCCTCAGGGTGCCTGAGCTTCGCCGCGCCGATAGGCGTGACAGGGAAAAAGCGCCGTGAGGACGGCGAATCGGCGATTTCGCAGCCGGCGGTCGGCCCTGCCCACCGGGCCGCAGTCGGCGCTCGAGACGAGACGGAGATTCCGATGAACACACCCGCTATCGGCCAGGCCGGACGCAGCGATGATTCCCGCCATTACGCGAAAGGTATCCCGTGCCCGCGCTGCCGGCGCGCCGCCTACCGCGTACAACGCAATTTCATGGACCTGTTCATCAACATGTTCGTGTCCGTCCACCGCTACCGCTGCGGCTCGATGAGTTGCATCTGGGAAGGCAATGTGCGCCTCAAGCGCCTGCCCTGAAGCCTCTGCCCAGCCTGATCCGGGAGCGTGCGATGGATGCCCGTGACATGGATGCCGCTCGAACCCGGGTACTGATCGTCGACGCCGATCCGCAGGACGCGGAGCGGCTGCGCAGCGCGCTGGAGGGTGGACAGGCGCACGCAATGACCGGACGCCCCTATCTGGTTGAGTGCGTAAGCGCTCTTGCAGATGCGCGCGAACGGCTGGCCGCTGGCGGCATTGCCGTCGTGCTGCTGGATCTGGGGCCGCCCGCCCTCGACGCGCTCGATGCCTGCGAACAGCTGTGCGCGCTGGCCCCCGACGCACTCGTGCTGGTGCTGGCCGAGGCCGGCGGCGAGGCACGCGCCCGTGCCGCCCTGCTGCGCGGCGCACATGACTTCCTGCTCCGGGGGTACACCGACGCGCACTGGCTGGCGCGCACGGTGGACCACGCCATGGAAAGACGCACAGCCGCGCGGGCGCTGCGCTTCAGCGAGGCGCGCTTTCGCGCGATCAGCGATGCGTCGCCGCTGGGCATCCTGGTGACCGACGCACAGGGTCACTGCACTTACACCAATGCCGCCTACCGCACAATCTGTGGGCTCGATGTCGGACAGGCCGAGGGCATGCACTGGAGCAGCTTCGTCCACCCCAATGAACGCAGTCGCGTGCAGCGGGAATGGGCTGCAGCGCTGCAGGGCGCTGTCGCCTTCAGCGCGGAGTTGCGTCTTCTGCGCAGCGATGGCGTCGTCGTATGGGTGCGACTGCATGCGGCATTCATGGTGGATGGCGGCCTGCCCCGAGGATGCGTCCAGACGGTCGAGGACATCACCGGCCGCAAGGCTGTCGAGGCCGTGCTGCAGCGGGCCGAGGAGGCGCTGTTCGACGAGAAGGAGCGGGCGCAGGTCACGCTGAACTCGATCGGCGACGCGGTGCTGGCCACCGATATCGGGGGCTGCGTGAGCTACATGAACCGGGTGGCCGAGTCGATGACCGGCTGGACGGCGCGCGAGGCGCTGGGGCAGCCGCTGACCGAGGTATTCGCCGTCATAGACGGCACCACCCGCGCCGTGGCCGCCAATCCGGCGCAGCGGGCCGTCGCCGAGGACAAGACGGTGGGTCTCGCGATGGATTGCCTGCTCATCCGGCGCGACGGCGTCGAGCTGCCGATCGAGGATTCCGCCGCTCCGATACATGACCGCCATGGCCGGGTGACCGGCGCCGTCATCGTGTTTCACGACGTCAGCCAGTCGCGCGCGATGACCTTGCGCATGGCGCACATGGCGCAGCACGACTTTCTCACCGGGCTGCCCAACCGGGCCCTGCTGACCGAGCGGCTGGCGCAGGCGATTGGCCAGGCGGCGCGCCATCACAAGCAGGTCGCGCTGCTTTTCATCGACCTCGATTTCTTCAAGCGCATCAACGATTCGCTCGGCCATGCCGTGGGCGACCAGTTGCTGCAGTGCGTGGCCGAGCGGCTGGTAGGCTGCGTGCGCACGACAGACTCGGTATGTCGCCAGGGCGGCGACGAATTCGTCATCCTGCTGGCCGAGATCGAACAGCCGCAGGATGCCGCCGGCGTTGCCGACAAATTGCACCAGGCGTTCATCGAACCGCAGCAGGTCGCCGGGCACGCGCTGCAGATCACGCTGAGCATCGGCATCAGCGTCTATCCGGACGACGGCAACACGGCCGACGCCATGATGCGGAACGCCGATACCGCGATGTATCACGCCAAGGCGCAGGGCCGGAACAACTGCCAGTTCTTCACCCCCGAAATGAACGCGCGCGCGGTGCATCGCCTGCTCATCGAGAGCGGTCTGCGCCGGGCGCTGGGGAACACCGAGTTCCGGCTGCACTATCAGCCGCAGATGAATCTTGCGTCGGGCGGCATGACCGGCGCCGAGGCGCTGCTGCGCTGGTGCGATCCGGTCCACGGGCTGATCCCGCCAGCGCAGTTCATACAGATCGCCGAAGAGTGCGGGCTCATCGCACCGATCGGACAGTGGGTGATGCGCGAGGCGTGCCGGCAGATACGCGCCTGGCTGGACGCAGGGCTGCGGGTGGTGCCGGTCGCCGTCAACATTTCGGCGGTCGAGTTGTGGCGACCGGGCTTCGCTGACAGCGTTGCAGGCATCCTCGGTGAAGCCGGCGTGCCGCCGCACCTGCTGGAGCTGGAACTGACCGAGAGCCGGCTGATGGAGGACGCCGAATCGTCGATGAGCGTACTGAAATCGCTCAAGTGCATCGGCGTGCAGCTGGTGATCGACGATTTCGGAACCGGCTATTCCAGCCTGAGCTATCTGCGGCGCTTTCCCTTCGACACCCTGAAGATCGACCAGTCCTTCGTGCACGACCTCGACAGCGACGAGGGCGACAACGGCATCGTCGGCGCCATCATCGGCATGGCCACCCATCTGCGGCAGAAGGTGATCGCGGAGGGGGTGGAAACCGAGCAGCAGCTTGCCCTGTTGCGTATCCGGCAGTGCGAGTCGGTGCAGGGACATCTGCTCGGCCGACCGGTGGACGCCGACGCGTTCGCCGGCCTTCTTGCGCACGGTATGCCGCTGCGCTGAGGGGGCTGGGTACGCCAGCGTACCGACCTGCGGGTGCCGCGGCGCGACACTGATGTCCGAACGATGCGGCGGCAGCGCACCCCTAGGGCGCGCATCGCGCCGTGACCGTACGGCGACCGGTGTCGCCGGCGGCCTCAACAGGGAACACGATATGAACAAGCATTCCAGCCCGTACCGGGCAGGCCGGCAGGGTATTGCCGCAGTGGCGGTGCTGATTGCGCTCGTCGGCTGTGCGTCGACACCACCGCCCACCGCATCACTGCAGGCGGCCGAGCGGGCCATCGCGAGCGCCGAACAGGCACGCGTGACCGACTTTGCCGCCAACGAACTGGGCGAGGCTCGCGACAAGCTCAATGCCGCCCGTGACGCCGTGCGGCAGGAGGACATGGGGCGTGCCTATCGACTGGCCGAACAGTCCCGCGCCGCCGCCGAACTGGCCTCCGCCCGTGCCGCTCTGGCACGGGCCCGCGCGGTGAATGCGGACATGAGTCGCAGCACCGACACGCTGAAGCAGGAAATGCAGCGCAACACCGGAGACCGCTGATGGACACCACCCGATACGCCGCAACCCGACTGGGGGCAGCCGTTCTGAGCACGTTCGCACTGGCCGCCTGTTCGACACTGCCTGACTCTTCACCCGGTGCCGACGCGGCACGCAACAGGCTGGCGCAACTGCAGGCCGACCCGCAGCTGGCGCGCCGCGCTCCGGAGGCGCTCCGCGATGCCGAAGCGGCGGTGCGCGAGGCGGAGCTGCCGCCGCGCGACAGCGAGCAGGGGACACATCGCGTCGTGATGGCTGAACGCAGGATTGATATCGCGCGGGCACTGGCCGAAGCGCGGCTGGCGGAAGACCAGCGCAGCCAACTCGCCGCGCAGCGCGAAGGCGCGCGACTGGATGCCCGGACGCGTGAGGCCGACGTCGCTCGGGACGATGCCACATCGGCGCGCAGCGACGCCGAGGACGCCCGCAGCGACGCCGAACTGTCGCGCCGTCAGGCCGAGACTGCGCGCGCGGATGCGGCCAGGGCGGAACAGGCGAATGCGGACGCTCAGGCACGGATGGATGCGCTCGAAGCCCGTCCGACCGATCGCGGTCTGGTCATCACGCTGGGTGACGTGCTGTTTAGCAGCGGCGAAGCGGGGTTGATCGCAGGCGTCGCACCGGACCTGGACAAGCTTGCGGCGTTCATGGAGGCCTATCCGGAGCGCACCGCGACAGTCGAGGGGCACACCGACAACGTGGGCCGCGGTGACGCCAATCTCGGCCTGTCGCAGCGACGGGCCGATTCGGTGAAGGCCTATCTGGTGGCCCGCGGCGTTTCGTCGTCGCGCATCGTCGCCTCCGGCATGGGCGAACATGCACCGATCGCCAGCAACGAATCCGCCAACGGGCGGCAGCAGAACCGCCGCGTCGACATCATCATCAACACCGCGGGCGACGGTCGCCGCTGACGCAACGGCGGTGTCCGGGCAGTTCTCCGCTGCCCGGAAGCTATGTACGGTAACGCACATAGCTTCCGGGTGATCGCTTGCTATAGTGATTTCAAGTGTTTTCCAGCGTGCATGCAGCACGCTTTTTTTTGATTACCCAAAGTCGCTGGAGGGCGCTGAACGTGAACGCCGCAGACCCGAAAAGCAACCGTCTGCTTGCCGCACTGCCCGAGGCCGACTGGCCGCGCTGGCAGCCCCTGCTGGAATGGGTCGATATGCCGCTGGGCGAGGTGCTGTACGAATCCGGCCGCACCCTCAGCCATGTCTACTTTCCGACCAGCGCCATCGTGTCGCTGCTGTACGTAATGGAGAACGGCGCCTCGGCGGAGATCGCCGTGGTCGGCAACGAAGGCGTGGTCGGCATTTCGCTGTTCATGGGCGGCGAGTCGACGCCCAGCCGCGCGGTCGTGCAGAGTGCCGGCATGGGCGTGCGCATGCGCGCGCAGACGATCAAGGAAGAATTCAACCGTGCCGGCCCGGTCATGCATCTGTTGCTGCGCTACACGCAGGCGCTGATCACACAGATGGCGCAGACGGCGGTGTGCAACCGCCACCACACGCTGGACCAGCAGTTGTGCCGCTGGCTGCTGCTGAGCCTGGACCGCCTGCAGGGCAGCGAGCTGACGATGACGCAGGAACTGATCGCAAACATGCTGGGCGTGCGTCGCGAAGGCGTGACCGAGGCCGCTCTGAAGCTGCAGAAGATCGGTCTGATCCGCTACGCGCGCGGCCACATCCACGTGCTCGACCGGGCAGGGCTGGAGGCGCGTACCTGCGAGTGCTACGCGGTGGTGAAGAAGGAATACGACAGGCTGCTGCCTGACTGCACGGCGACGTAATGGCCATCGCGGGTCAGGTAGTGCGCTATGCAATTCCCGCTGTGGTGAGCATGTTCTAGCCCACCCCCATCATGTGCGCAAAGCCGTGCGGTGACGCCTGCTGCATTTTCAGCAAGGCCTCGAATTCCGCAGCCGGCAATGGTTTCGCGAACAGATAACCCTGCGCGTAGTCGCAGCCCAGCCCGTCGAGGATGTCGCGTTGCGCCACCGTTTCGACGCCTTCCGCCACCACCTTGATGCCCAGCTTATGCGCCAGCAGCACGATGGCCTCCGGCAGAGCGGTGCCGGACGGATCCACGGTCATGTTGCGCACGAAGGACTGGTCGATCTTAAGGTAGTCCATGTCGAACTTGCTCAGGTATGACAGCGCCGAATAGCCGGTGCCGAAGTCGTCGATCGAAATCTGCATGCCCGCCTCGCGGAATTTCTGCAGCTGTCGCGACACGCTGCTGCTGGCGTCGAGCAGCAGGCTTTCGGTGATTTCGATCACCACGCTGTCGCCCGGCAGGCCGAGCGCTTCGATATGGGCCACCCAGTTGGCGTGGCCCTCGCTGCGCGCGAACTGGGCCGGCGACATGTTCACGCCCATCTGCAGTTCCGGCGCGTAGTGCGTACGCCAGTGCAGCAGCTGGCGGGTCGCGTCGCGGAACACGCGGTCGCCGATCGGCACGATGAGGCCGGTTTCCTCGGCCAGCGGGATGAAATCGGCCGGGCTGACCAGGCCGCGCTCCGGATGCATCCAGCGCAACAGCGCCTCGGCCTTGTGGATGCGCCCGCTGCTCAGGCTGATGATGGGCTGGTAGTGCAGCACGAACTCGTCGTTGTCGACCGCGGTGCGCAGGTCCTGCACCAGTTGCTGGCGCCTGAGCGCTGCTTCCTGCATCGAACTGACGAAGTAGTTGAAGCGGTCGCGCCCGGCATCCTTGGCGCCGTACATCGCCTGATCGGCGTTACGGATCAGGCTGTCGGCGTCGGTGCCGTCCTGCGGGTAGACGGTGATGCCGATGCTGGCTGACAGATGGGCGTGGGCGTGGCCGAGTTCGAACGGCGCCTGCAACGCCCGCAGCACCTCGCCGGCGATGCGTTCGGTTCCGGCGGGGTCGTCCTGCTCCGACAGGATGACGGTGAACTCGTCGCCGCCCAGCCGCGCCACCGTGTCGGACTCGCGCACGCAACTCGTGATGCGACGCGCGGCCTCGATCAGCACGAGGTCACCGGTCTGGTGGCCGAAGGCGTCATTCACGTCCTTGAAGCGGTCGAGGTCGATGAACATCAGCACCATCGGGTGGCCGCTACGGTGCGACTTGCGCAGTTCCTGCTCCAGCCGGTCGCGGAACATGCGGCGGTTCGGCAGCTGGGTCAGCACGTCGTAGTTCGCCTGCGTCCAGATCAGCTCCTCGGTGCGCTTCTGTTCGGTGATGTCGCGGATGAAGGCGCTGAACTCGTAGGTGCCGCGATGCATGTTGGCGGAGATGGTCAGTTCGATCGGCAGATCGTGTCCATGACGATGACGGCCGCTGATCTTGACGCGCTTGTTCAGCACCGGGCCGACGCCCGATGCCATGAAGTGTTTCAGGCCGCGCACGTGAGCGTCGCGGAATTCCGGAGGAATGATCACGTCGTGCATCGGCCGGCCCAGCACCTCGGTTCGCGACCAGCCGAATATCCGTTCGGCCTGCGGGTTCCAGCCGGTGATCAGGCCGTCGGCGTTCATCTGCACGACGGCGTCGAGCGCCGACTCGATGATGGCGCGCATGCGCGCATCGTCCTCTTCGCGCGCCGCCATCAGGCCGGTCAGGCCGTCGGCCATTTCGTTGAAGCTGGCCGCGACCTGCGCCAGCTCGTCCTGGCTGTCCGGGCGGATGCGTACCTTCAGGTCACCGCCGGCCAGCGCGTGTGCCGACGCGGCGAGTCCGGCCACGGTCCGCGTGATCGCGAAATAGCCGCCGATGGCACAGTAGGCCGCTCCGACGAGCATCAGCAGGGCGACGCCGAGGGTCGTGTACAACGCCTGGTCGAGCCGGTCGATACGCTGGCGGATCAGGTCTTCGGCGGTCGGCAGCAGCGACTGTTCGATCTGACGATAGATGCGGTCGATGGCCGCCGTCGTGCCGTCGTAGAACACCTGCGGTGACAGCGCGGTCTGTCCGGAAGATGCCAGCAACTGCGTCTCGACCTGACGCACGATGCTGCCCAACGAGTCGGCGATATCTACCGCCGACCTCGATACCGCCTCCTGCAGCGACGGGTTGTAGCGGCCGGTCTTCTCGATGTTGTAACTGGCGCTCTTGCGCGCGGCATCGAGCTCGGCGACCAGCGCCGACATTTCGATCAGCTGTTGCGGCGTCGCCGACCCGGCCGCAAGGATGACGGTGCCGAAGGCACGTACCCTGCCCAGTCGCTCTATCGTCGCCGGCAGCTTGCTCACGCTGCTGTCGATCAGATAATAGGAAGCGGGCTCGGGGTCCAGCGTCAGCAGATAGCGGTCGGCGACGTCGGCCTCGAAATTGAGCATGTGCTCGATCAGCCGCGTGTGCACCTCGAAATTGATTTCCGGCGACCAGCCCGGCCCCTGCATGCGCAGACGTTCCCACTCGGTGCGGATGTCGAAGAAGTCACGACTGGTGGTCAGATCGCGCGGGAGTTCGTGCACCAGCACGTCGAAAGCGGCGGTGACCTCCGCCTCGCGCGCCTCGCGCTCCGACCGCATCGCCACGACGCCCCCCAGTTCGCCGGCAATCAGGCCGCGATGCTTCTGCAGCGACTGCACGACCTGCGTCAGCGTGCGGATGCGCGCGATGCCTTCAAGCTCGTACCGGGCCGCGCGGATATCGGCGCTCAGACTGCTGTAGAGGTTGTAGACGACGACCGCGAAGGCGAACAGCACCATGGAGCCCAGCACCGCGAACTTGCGGGGGTAGTCCAGCCGGTTCATCAGTCGGATGGCGGGACTGAACAGTGTGCGGATACCGCTTGCCATTTATCTCTGATGCCTGCCTTGCTGCGTACTTGGAGTCGGATTTGCCGACGGGTGCAGGCGACGCCGTCCGCGGGGTGGCGGAGGGTGATCAGGTCTTGAAGGCCTGCACCGCGGCTTGCAGTGTCTGTGCCGCGCTGGCCACTTCATTGCCCTGCCGGGCGGTTTCCTGCGCACCGTGCGCGCTCTCTTCCGACAGCGCGAACAGTACGTCGTTGTTGCGCACGATCTCGCTCACCGCCGCGTTCTGCACGCTGAGGCTGCTGCTGATCGTGGTCGACTTGCCAGACAGTTCGAGCAGACGCTGCAGGATGTCGTCGAACTCGCTGACCGCGGCCGCCGTGTTCTGCGTGGCGCCATTCACTTCCTCGCTCGAACTGCGGACCAGGGCAATCGTCTGTTCGGCGTCGTCGCGGATGCGCACTACCAGCTGGCTGATGTCGTTGGCCGACGCCTGGCTGCGCTGCGCGAGCTTGCGTACCTCGTCGGCCACCACCGCGAAGCCGCGCCCCTGTTCGCCAGCGCGGGCGGCCTCGATGGCCGCGTTCAGCGCCAGCAGGTTGGTCTGATCGGACAGTTCCTTGATCAGTTCGTTGATGCGGTTGATCGCACGCGAGTCCTCGACCAACTGCTCGATCACGGTGAGCGAGCTGGCCATCTTGTCGGAGGCGGCATGTACGCTGGTCAGCGATGCCTGCAGCGTCGTCTTGCCCGCCTGCGATGCTTCGCCGGCGCTGCGCGCCAGTTCGCTGGCCTCGTGCGACAGCGACTCGACCTCGCGGATGTTGCCGCTCATCTGTTCGATCGCGCTGCCGACGGCGCGGATCGAATCGAGCTGGCGGGTACCGTTCTCGCGCGCGGCGCCGGAGAAGGTCGACAGGTCCACCGCGGCACTGGTCAGCGTGCCCGACAGCCCTTGCACGCGCTCGACCAGCTGCTTCACCGCCTTGCGGGCCGCGTTGTACTCGTAGCACAGCCAGGCGAAATCGTCCTTGCCGTCGAGGCTCAGCTTGCAGTCCAGGTGGCCCTTGGCCAGCGCATTGAGGCCGCCGACGATCACTTCGGCGCGCAGGCCGTAGAAGCGGCCTATCAGCGCACCGGTCACCGCGCCGCCGACCAGCAGCACCAGCGAAGCACCGATCTGCAGCGGCCAGTTCTCCCAGCCGGAGGCGACGTTCAGCACGACGCAGCAGACCAGCGCCGACGAGGCACCGAACAGTGCAAAGGCCTTGCGCACACTCAGATTCTTCAACATGGCTCCTCCGGCGGGCGTATGTGTTGTGTGTTGCCCGGGCGCCGCGGCTACCCGTCCTGCAGGGTAACGGGTGCATTTCCCTGTTTCTTGAGCCGGCACGGCCGCGTTGCGGGATGAAAAAAAGTCCGCGGGCGGCGGGCGCCGCGCGCGGACAACCGGGATCGCACCGGAGGAGTGTCAGTCGTTGCTGCTGCCCATGAAGCCGAACAACTGCAGCAGCGAAGTAAAGAGGTTGAAGATGGACACGAACAGGCCGGTGGTGGCCATCACGTAGTTCGTCTCACCTCCACGCACGATGCGCTGCGTTTCGAAGGCGATCATGCCGGCCATCAGCAGCACCACGGCGGCGGACACGGTCAGCGACAGGGCAGGGATCTGGAAGAACATGGCGCCCAGACCCGCCAGGATCGCCACCACCATGCCGATGAACAGGAAGCTGCCCATGCCCGACAGGTCGCGCTTCGTCACCGTCGCCCAGCCGGACATCGCGAGGAAGACGCCAGCGGTTGCGCCGAGCGCCAGCGTGATGGTCTGGCTGCCGCCGGGCAGGCTCATCACCGCGTTCAGCAGCGGGCCGATGGTGTAGCCCATGAAGCCGGTCAGCGCGAAGGTGAGCAGAACCCCTGCGCCGCTGTCGCGGAACTTGTTGACTGCGAACAGCAGGCCAAAATAGCCGGCCAGCGTCAGCAGAATGCCCGGTGCCGGCCAGCGCGCCGCCATGGCAACGTAGGCGACGAGGGCGCTGAACGCCAGGTTCATGCCGAGCAGCATGTAGGTGTTGCGCAGCACCTTGCGACCGGCGCCGTCGATGACGACTGCGTCGGCGACCTCGGCGCGCAGGCCGAGCGGGGTGGTACGGGGATATCGATGTTCCATGTCTGTATTACTCCATTCGTTGAAAGCGTTGAGACGGATGCGCCCGATCGTACGGGCTCATTCGGTCTGGAAATTCAGTGTCCGGGCGGATGAGTGCTGCCGGGCGCGGCGCACCGTGCGCAGCAGGCGCTGCGCGGCGCGGGCGAGTGCGGCGTCGAGCGCACCGCGCCAGTCGCGCGACCGGGCGCTGACCACCACCGGTTCGCTGCCGATCATCTGCAGTTCGACGCGCACCTCCTTGTCGACGCCACCACGCGGACCATTGGTGTCGTCAAGCCTCACCTTCGCTCTCGGCACGCGCCAGGCGAGTCGCCGCAGCACGAAGCGCAGCCGGTTCTCGGCCACGCTGCGCAGGGCACTGACTTCCGGATTCCGTGATTCGACGATGACTTCCATGGCGGACCTCCTGTGTGGGATGGAAGCGCCACCTTACGCGCGTATGAGTTTCCTAAAAATAGATGTTTGTAGTAGCATTACTTCGTAAATTACGAAGTCAAAGGCATCCATGCTGAACTACCGCCACCTCTATTACTTCTGGGTCGCCACCAAGGAGGGCGGCATCGCCCGTGCAGCCGAGCGGCTGGACATGGCGGTGCAGACGGTGAGCACACAGATCCGTGAACTGGAGCGCGCGCTCGGTCACGCGCTGTTCAAGCCGTCCGGCCGCACGGTCGAGCTGACCCCGGCCGGCAGCGCGGCGCTGCGTCTGGCGGAACAGATCTTCCAGCTCGGCGAGCAACTGCCACTGGCCGTGCGCGAAGCGGCCCAGGCGCAGGGCGTGCGGCTGTCGGTGGGCATTTCCGACGGCCTGCCGAAACCGGCTGCGCGCCATCTGCTGGCGCCGGCCACCGATACGCCGGGTCTGCACCTGATCTGCGTCGAGGGCAATTTCGACGAATTGCTCGCCGATCTGGCCCTGCACAGGCTCGACGTGGTTCTGGCCGACCGACCGGCGCCGGTCAATCCGAATCTGCGGGTCTACAGTCACGCGGTCGGCGACGCGGCGCTCGCCTGGTATGCGCCGGCCACGCTCGCCGCTCAGGCTGGCGAGGGTTTCCCGGCCTGTCTGGACCGCCTGCCGCTTCTGCTGCCGACGCGCGACTCGGCGGTACGCGCGCGCATCGACGACTGGTTCGAGCGCAAGGGGCTGCATCCGCGCATCGTCGGCGAATTCGAGGACAGCGCGCTGCTCGCCACCTTCGGCGAAAGCGGCCTCGGGGCCTTTCCGGCGACCGAGTGGTCACACGAGGAATTCACGCACCACCGCCAGTTGCAGCTGCTTGGCCGCTGTACCGAAGTGGTCGAACACTTCTACGCGATCTCCGCCGAACGACGTGTGCAGCATCCGCTGGTGCAGAAGCTGCTCGCCGGCCATTGACGGCTCGATGCGCCGTGTCAGTGCGTCGTGACGGCGACCCGTTCGGGCACGGTGACGCCGACGATCCAGCCCTCGACCGGATCGATGTGCAGCGGCAGGCCGTAGCCGGCGTCGCGCCGCATCCACGCCCACGCAGCCTGCACCAGACAGAGCACGCAATCCAGCGTGTCGCCGGTACCGTCGGTGGTCATCGCTTCGAGCAGCTGTGCATCGCCACAGCAAAGTGGCACGCCCAGCGGATGCTGACCACGCAGCAGCGCTTCGGTCAGGAGCATCCGGTTGGCCAGGCGCTCGCGTGTCTGGCCGGCGGCGTTTTCGCTTTTGTATGAGCCGGCGACGATGCTGCGCGCCAGCCAGCCCGGATAGGCTTCCAGTGCGATGCGACGGGCGTCGCCACCGTGCATGCCGGGAATGTGGACACCGGCGTCGAGCAGCCGGCGCGCGCCCTCCTGGAACATCCATCCGACCGGCGGATTGACGAACTTGAGGGGGCTGTGCGACGCGGCAGGACGGTCGGTCACGCGGTGCGGATACTTCTGGCCTGTCGGGCGCTGCGCACGTTCGGCGTCGGCCAGGTTCTTGAATTCGCTGCGCGAAAGCGCCGCGACGGCCCGCACCATGCCGGCCCAGTCGGTCGGCCAGCCGTGCTCGAGCACCGATTCCCGCGGCAGCCCGAAAGGAAAGTCGAAAGCCCCGAGCCAGGGGCCCGGGCGATTCAGGAACGCGTCGAATCCGTCCCAGGACGGAAAACGCTCGATGCCCTCGAGGACCAGCCCGCGATCCGCCACCACCGTGCCGCGGGCAACGGTGATCGGCTTGCGGGCCGAGGGCGACGACGTGAAATCGATGCCGTACAGCGTGCTCATGGGCGCAGCATACGCCCGAAGGGCGAAATTCTGGCTATCGGCGGTCAGCGTCCATGTTGCGCCGCAGCGCGACGACCCCCAGGCCTGCAGCCAGCAGCAGGGCGGCCGTCGGTTCGGGTACGGTGCTTGCGATCGACAGAGGAGGCACGCGACTGCCGCCCGAATTCTGGCTGATGGCGACCGATGCGTCGCCGTCCCCGCCCAGCTGCAGGGAGCCCCCCTGATGAGACACGCCGGGATCCGGCAGGCTGCCGCCGACGGACAGCGTCAGCGTTCCGCCACTCGCTCCATTGAGCGGAAGCGCGGGCAGCGGCCCACTTACGGTCGATGGTGCTGGCTGGGTTGGTGAAGCGGATTGCGGCACCGCGGCACCGATGTAGAGGGCGCCGCCTGACCGCAGTGTCGAATCGGAGTCGATGTCGATCTGCGGCGCGACGAGCACGAGTTCGGGGGCTTCCACGGTAGAGCGCAGCAGCGTCAGGCTGCCGGATGCTTCCAGCACGAGTTTGATCGGGTCCGTGACCACGGCGTCGCTGAGGGAAAGGTTACCGGCACACGACAGGTGGCCGAAGGTCGCGGACAAGACGCTCAGCTCGCCGCTGCAGGACACGTTTCCCGCGATGGACGTGGCGTGTGCGACCGGACTGAGCAGAATTGCGCCAGTCAGTAGCGTAGTGGCGAACGGCGCGCGCATCGGATGAGCTCCTCGGGACGTCTGTCGGCAGGCGACGGGTGTGTGCGCCGTCATCTTTACGCACATGTCCTGTCTTCTGCCATCGTCCGAAGGGACGACCATGCATATCGGGTGACGTTTCTGGCCGGCGCGCCGTCTTCCTTGTGGCCGGTGAGCCACGCAGCCCGACGGGTCTGCGTGGCATCGAATGCCGCAGATCAGGCGCGGCGGCGCGCGGCGAAGCCGATCATACCCAGGCCGGCCAGCAGCAGGGCGTAGGTTTCGGGCTCCGGCACGGCGGCGGCGAAGGCGGTGACGCCCGGGCTGGCCACGGCACCGCTGAGCGACAGGTAGGAACCTTCGGCGTCGCCAACCGACGACAGCACCCACTGCGTTGCGTCGTTCACGCCGAGCGCGGCTTCCGACGAGGCGCGGCCGCTGACGCCCTGGGTGCGCGGGCCACCGGCGGGGCTGTTGTCACCGTAGGTCAGGCGGTCGACCAGCGAACCCGAGGCGTCGAACAGATTCAGTTCGTCGGCGCGGCCGATGTTGTTGGTGTAGCCGCCCAGCACCTTGACGCCAGCGCCAAGGTTCCAGTCGAGGCGGAAGGTGTCGGCATCGATTTCGGTGATGACCACCGATTCGCCGGCGCCGACCAGACCAAAGCCGCTCAGGTCGAACACGCCTGGCAGGCGGCTGTCGTCGTCATAGCTCCAGCCGGTGAAGTCGATGGCGCTGCTGCCCAGATTGGTGAATTCGATGAACTCGCCGCTGCCACCCGAGTACATCCACTCGGTGATGCGGACGTCGGCATGGGCCAGTTGAGGGGCGAGGCCTGCAGCGATCAGCAGTGCGATGAGCTTGTTCATAGTGTGTTCTCCGTGGCGGGGTGTATCGAGGGGGATCAGACGGGCATGCGACGGCGTGCGAATGCGCCGACCAGCCCCAGGCCGGCCAGCATCAGCGCAGCGACTTCGGGTTCCGGTACCGGCGGGGTGGGCGCCAGCACGTACAGACGCGGCGTTTCGCCGACGATGTAGATGACGCCATTGCCGTCGATGGTGACGCCTTCGGCATCGCCGGCGATGGCCGAGAAGTCGAAGCTGCTCAGGATCTGTCCGCTGCGGCTCACTTCCATCAGGCGCGGCGTTTCCTGGCTGAACACCAGCAGGTTGTCCTGGTCGGTCGTGCCTCGCAGCGACTGCACCGTGCTCAGCACCTGCACGCCCGACAGGTCCAGCGTCCCGAAGATCTGGGCGAACGGGTTGGCCGGCGGCACCAGTTCGGTCACCGATGCGGAACCGTTCGCGAAGTCGAGGGCCGCGTCATAAACAGCCTGCGGCACTTTCTCCTTCACCAGCACGAAGCGGCCGCTCAGCGGATCGTAGGAAATGTCTTCCAGACCGATGTTGCCGACGGTGGGACCGACCGACACGGAAGGCAGGTTGTTGCGGCCGACCGCGCCGCCGGCCTGGTAGCTGAACAGGTAGACGTCCTGCAGGCGCTCCTCGACGACGGCGAACTGGCCGTTCCCGACATAGGTGAGACCTTCGGTGTCGTCGAAACCGAACAGGTTCATCGAACTGATCAGCTGGCCCTGCATGTTCACCTCGACCACATAATCGCCTTCGTCGCCGACGACGAACAGCGTGTCGCTGTCCCAGTTCCAGGTGACGGCCGAGGCTTCGGAGGCGCGTGTCGCGGGCAGGTCGTAGGTGGCGACCAGGCTGTAATTGGCGAGATCGAGGCTGGCGATCTGTGCCTGCACCGGGGCGGCGAAGGCGAGGGCCAGCGCGGCTGCGCCCAATGTGAATTTCATGTTGCGGCTCCGTGAAGGTCGGTTCAGCCGCAACCATGCGTGGCGCGCGTTGCGCGCGCATGACGAACGATAGTCCGTCCGGACTACGCACACCGAAGGCTGCCGAACGGGGTGTCGTCCTCCGGGAGGCACCGGCCGCGTGGCGGAACCAGCCCGGCTGGTCGGCGAGCGATGGTATCTTTGGGCCATGAGCGCACCGCCTGACGACACCTTCCTGCGCGAGCACAGCGCATTGCTGGCCGACAGCTTTCACCGCGTGACCGGCCAGTTGCTGCCGTCCGATCCGCACACGCTGTATCACGCGCCGTTCGCGCTGGTGTCGCACGGCACGGAGGCCGACCCGGTGTTCAACTACGCCAATGCGTTCGCGCAGCAACTGTTCGGCTATGACTGGGCCACCTTCGTCACGCTGCCTTCGCGTCTGTCGGCGCGCGCGCCTGAGCGCGACGAACGTGCGCGCCTGCTCGATCTGGTGACACGACAGGGCTATATCGCCGACTACTGCGGCATCCGCGTGCGCAGCGATGGCACGCTGTTCCGCATCAGTCGTGCGACGGTGTGGAACGTGATCGACGCCGACGGCGTGCTGCGCGGTCAGGCGGCGATGTTTTCCGATATCGAGGAATTGCAATGAGCAGCACGCACCCGCTGATCGAGGCGCTGGACGCGCGTGTCGCCCGCTGGACACAGACGCGGCGCGACCTGCACGCCCATCCGGAACTGGCCTTCGAAGAGAATCGCACTGCCGACGTGGTGGCCCGCTCCTTGCGCGCGGCCGGCATCGAAGTGCATGAAGGCATCGGTCGTACCGGGGTGGTCGGCGTGCTGCGCAACGGCTCGGGCCGCGGCGCGATCGGCCTGCGCGCCGACATGGACGCGCTGCCGATGACCGAGCAGAACACCTTCGCTCATCGCTCGACGCATCCGGGGCGCATGCACGGCTGTGGCCACGACGGGCATACCGCGATGCTGCTGGCGGCGGCGGAGTATCTGGCCGAGACGCGGGGCTTCGACGGCACCGTGTACTTCATCTTCCAGCCGGCGGAGGAGGGCATGGGCGGCGCGCCGGCGATGATCGCCGACGGGCTGTTCGAGCGCTTTCCGATGCAGGCGGTGTTCGGTCTGCACAACTGGCCCGGCCTGCCGGTCGGCCAGATGGCCGTGCATACCGGGCCGGCGATGGCCTGCAGCGATTCGATCGACATCACGATAGACGGACGCGGCGCGCACGCGGCGATGCCGCATCTGGGCGCCGACCCGGTGCTGGCCGGCGCGGCCATCGTGCAGTCTCTGCAGTCCATCGTGTCGCGCAATGTGCCACCGGTCGAATGCGGCGTGGTGAGCATCACGCAGTTCAATGCCGGCGAGGCTTACAACGTGATCCCGCAATCGGCGACGCTGCGCGGCACGGCGCGCGCCTTCACGCCGGAAGTGCGCGACCAGCTGGAAGCCGGCATCGCGCGCGTGGTGCAGGGCGTGGCGTCCGCGCACGGCGTCACCGCCTCGGCGACCTACCGTCGGGGTTACCCGCCGACCATCAACAGCGAGAGCGAAGCCGCCTTCTGCGCGACGGTCGCGCGGGAAGTGTTCGGCGACGGCAGTGTGCATACGAACTACCCGCCCAGCATGGGTGCCGAGGACTTCGCCTACATGCTGCAGGAGAAGCCCGGCTGCTACGTCTGGCTGGGTAACGGCGGCGGACCGGACGCGGCGTCCGACCCGGCGCACGCCGAGGGCGGCGGCTGCATGCTGCACAACCCGCGCTACGACTTCAACGACCGCATCATTCCGCTGGGCGTCGCCTACTGGACGCGGCTGGTCGAGCGCTGGCTGGAAGGCTGACGCCGGGAGCCCTGTGGGAGGCGGTCTTCTGACCGCGACTGGGCGATCGGTTGGCCGCCGGCTTCGATTCTGGTCAGATTCGCGAGCCAGCGAAACATCGGCTCCGCCCGCAGATCAGGCACTGCGCAAGCCAAGCCAGCGTGCAACCAGGATGGCACTCACCGGCATCAGCACGGCAATGCCGACCACGGTCAGCAGCAACGGCGTCAGGTCGCCGTAGTTGGCGGCGGTCACCACGGCGCCGGTGGCCGGGTCCTTCACTTCGCGCGACAGCACGTAGATCTGGTTCAGGTATTTGGTGCCGAGCTGGCTGGCCGACAGCGCCAGATTGGTGAAGGAGGCCATCACCGCGAAGAAGGTCGCCTTCAGATGGGCCGGCGCCGAATTGGCGATCCAGGCCAGCATCGGGATCATCGAAATCTGCCCCAGCGGCGATTCCAGCGCCGTATCGATCACCGCGATGAAGCGTGCGTCGACCACGCCGCCGGTCATGCGGGCGGTCCATTCGTGCAGGCCCAGGCTCATGCCCAGCGTCGGCATCGACAGGATGAAACCTACCGCGGTAAGCCAGCCGACCACATAGGTGATCGAGCGCTCGGCCATGAAGCGGCGGAACATGAACATGCCGATCAGCGTCAGCGTCGAGCCGATCAGCGACAGCACCGAAAAGAAGGCCTGATCGAAGCCGAGCACATCTATGGTCCACCACGACACGCCGGGGCCGGTGCCGGGCGTGGCGCGGAACATGAAGATGACCAGCGCCGTGCCGATCAGCGTATTGCGCGCACTGGCGTCCAGCTCGCGGGTGAGTCGGGTCATCAGGAAGGCGATGATGGTGAAGGAGCCTAGAAAGATGATTTCCTGGTTCCACTTCAGATCGGACAGACCCATGCCCAGTGTGAACACGACGAACACCAGGCTGCCGCCGAGAATCCACCAGTTCGGATCGGTGTGGCTGTCGGGGTCGCGCAGCAGCGCGGCGGCCTCGGCGCGCGACAGCCCGCGCGCCATGTGGGCCGCGATGGCGCCGCGCTTGAGCCAGGCGGCGAAAGCGACGCCGGCGACGGAAATGGCGGGAATGGTCAGTGCCATCAGGTAGACGTCGCGGTAGATCAGTACCTTCTGCGCCTCCGGCAGCTTCTCGGTGCCGGCGAACACGTAAAGATTGATCAGCGCCACCAGCACGCTGCCGCCGATGATGGCCACACGGCCGAGCGTCTGCATCGTGGTGTGCATCAGCTTCAGTCTGGCTGGCGGCACCGGCGCGCCGTTTTCGTCGACGTGCGGTACGGCTTCCACCGTCATCGCATCGGCCACCGCGTCCTGCAACACGTAGCCGATCGGGCTCAGCAGCGCACTGATGACGAACCAGGTATTGACCGGCAGCACCGCCGCCATCGCCTCGCGCTCGGCGATCAGGCCGGCCATGATGAGCAGGCTGGCGGCGATCAGGCCGGCGCCGAGGTAGATGAGCAGGCTCTTGAAGCGCCACAGCAGATCGACCAGATGGCCCATCGGCATCTTCAGCGCCCACGGAATACCGACCCAGAAGCCCAGCATGGCCAGGAATTCGGCCGACAGCCCGAGGTAGTCCTTGACGAAGAAGGTGCCGACGATGCCGGTCAGGCCCTGGATCCCGGCGGCCATGTAGACCATCAGCGGCGGCAGGTAGGAAAGGCGCATCTCGCGCCCGAGGGACAGGATGTTCAGATCGATCCAGCGCAGCAGTCGGGATGTCATGGTCTGTTCTTGTTGTGGCGATCGCGCCTGTGACCGGCAAGGATAGGGGGAATTCCGTGTGCCGTGGCGAAAGCGCCGGCGGAAAGTCGGTATGCTTGCGAGCTGACCGCCCACCTACCCTACGGAGCCCAGAAGTGCGTCTTTTCGGCCGCGACGACGACCGCGCAGCGCTGCAGCCGCTGCGCCAGATCAAGCTCTTTTCGTCGCTGACTGCGCGCGAGCTGAAGGTGGTGCAGGCGCTGCGGCACGAACGCCAGTATCTGGCCGGCGAGATCGTGTTCGACGAGGGCGACGAAGGGCAGGCGATCTACGCGGTGCTCGAGGGCGAGGTCGAGATCCTGCGCGCCGACGGCAACCGCCAGCAGCGGCTGGCGCTGCTCGGCAGCGGCGAGGTGTTCGGCGAACTGGCGCTGCTCGATCAGGCGCCGCGGGCGGCGCAGGCGAGGGCGCACAGCGACTGCCGGCTGGTGGTGTTCTTCCGCGCCGACTTCATGAGCCTGCTGGAAACGCACCCCAAGATTGCCTCCAAGATCGCGCTGGCGCTGGCCCGTCATCTGGGCGGCCGGCTGCGGCAGGCCAATGCCGGCGCCCGCCAGGAAGGACATCTGTGAGGCGGCTGCAGCCCTCGGGTGCCGGACCCGTGGCGTGGTGCGGCATCCTTCTGGCAACGACGCTGGCGCTGTATCTGTTTCAGCACCTGCTGTGGCTGGTGCTGCCCTTCCTGTTTGGGCTGATCGCCTACTACTTCCTCTACCCTCCGATGCAGCGGCTGATGTTCGCCGGCTTTTCGCAGGCGGCGGCGGCCAACATCACGGTCGGCGTGTTCGCACTGCTGCTGGTCGTCTGTTTCGTGCTGGTGCTGCCCTGGTTCGCGGCGCACGCGGTCAGCGTGCAGGACACCGGTCAGCGCTATCTTCAGGGCGGACTGGCCTTGCTCGACGACACGCTGCGCGCGCTCGAGGCCCGTTCGCGCTTCATGCGCGACGCGCACGTGGCGGACGCCGTGTCGTCGCACATCGCCGCGGCGGGGGAGGGATTTGCCCAGGAACGCCTGCCGACGTTGATGCTGGGCATCGCCGCCTGGCTGCCGTCCTTCCTGCTGGCACCTTTCCTCGCCTACTTCTTCCTGCGCGACGGCCGGCGCTTCCAGCGCTTCCTCGCGCGCGCCGTGCCGAATGCCTTTTTCGAGCGCACCTTGCACCTGCTGTACGAGGTCGATCGCACTACGCGCGCCTACTTCCAGGGGCTGATCAAGCTCACCGTGCTCGACGCCGCCTGTCTGGCCGTCGGCCTTTGGCTGATCGGGCTGTCGTCGCCGCTGATGCTGGGGCTGATCACCGCAGTGCTCGCCTGGGTGCCTTACGTTGGTTCGATACTGGGTTGCGCCGTGGTGGTGATGGTGGCGGCGACCGACTTTCCGGGTTCGCCGTCGGTCGCCTACGCGGCGGTCGGACTGTTCGTCTGCGTCCGTCTGCTCGACGATTTCGTGTTCATGCCGCTGACCATAGGCCGCAGTCTGAAGATGCATCCGCTGGTGACGGTGCTGATGATTTTCGTCGGTGGCGCGGTCGCAGGCGTGGCCGGTCTGCTGCTGGTGCTGCCGGTGCTGGGCGTCGTGATGGTGATCGGCGAAACGGTGAGCATTGTCGCCTCCGATCCGCGACTTCACGCCCGGCACGCCCACGCGCGCCGGCTGCGCCTGCATTCGGTCACGCGCGACCTCGGCTGACGATATCAGCCCTCGCGATTGCGCATGTGGTCGGCGAGGTCCTCGATGGCGCTCAGCAACTGGGCGTTGGCTTCGTCCGGCGGCAGCACTTCGTCCATCGCCATGCGCATGCACATGAGCCACTGGTCGCGCTCGGCCTCGCCGATGGTGAAAGGCAGGTGACGGGCGCGCAGGCGCGGATGACCATAGGCCTGCACGAACAGCTGCGGGCCGCCGAGCCAGCCCGACAGATACATGAACAGTTTCTGGTTGGAGCCGGACAGGTCGGCCGGATGCAGCTTGCGGATGCCGTAGGCCTCCGGCAGCGTATCCATCAGTTCGTAGAAGCGGTCAACCAGGCGGCGTATGGTCGGCTCGCCGCCGATGTGTTCGTAGAAGGTGGTGGCAGTCTGGGTCATGGCGTAGTGATTCTGCGTCGAGGCGTGATTTTATCGCGTTGCGGGACGGCTACATCGCGTGGACGGCGGTCGTTTTTCGCAGGGACGTCATCGCTGCCGGCATAGAATCGCGGCGCTGCGCGTCGCATACATGACCCGAGCCGAACCGAGGACTGCCATGAAAACCCTGCTTTTCTACGACAACGTGGTCGTGCTGAACCGCGACACCCACCGCGACCTGCGCCTGAAGCCTCAGGACAACCTGAAGTTCGCGGCGGAAACCAATTGCGTGCCGCTGGCCCTGGTCGAGTTCGGCGACGTCGCCCGCGAGTACCCCATCGTGTTCGCCCGCCTGCCCGGCGGCCTGGTGCCGGTCGCGCTGCTCGGCCTGCGCGACGCCGAAAACCTCTATGTCACGCCGGAAGGAAAATGGGACGCACGCTACGTACCGGCCTTCGTACGCCGCTACCCCTTCGTCGCGGTGCAGGACAACAACGCGCCGGACAAGCTGCTGGTGTGCATGGACGACAAGTTCCCCGGCTTCAACACGGAAGAGGGCGAACGCCTGTTCGACGAGAACGGCGCCGAGACCGACTTCCTGAAGAATGCGCTCGCCTTCGTGCAGGGCTATCAGAACGAGGCGCAGCGCACCACCGAGTTCTGCCGCGAGGTCGAGCAGCTCGGCCTGCTCAACGAAATGAGCGCGATGGCCGAGCTCAACGACGGTCGCAAGTTCCGCCTCGACGGCCTGTGGGTGATCGACGAAGCCAAGCTGCAGGCGCTGTCAGCGGCAGCGGCCGTCGATCTGTTCCGTCGCGGCTGGATGGGGCTGGTCTATGCGCAACTGCTGTCGCTCGGCCACCTGCGCATCCTGCTCGACCGCACCGCGGCGCGCGGCGCGGCCGACGCGCCGGCGACCGCCGAGGCGGCAGAAGCGACGAAGCACTAGCTTTTCGCAGTCGCCGCGTTTGCCGTCACCGGCAGGGTCAGGCGGGCGATCAGCCCGCCGCCGTCGCGCGGCAGCAGGTCGAAGCGTCCGCCGTGCGCGCGCATCGTGCGCTCGACGATGGCCAGCCCCAGTCCGGCGCCGCTCTGGCCTGTGCGAGCGTTGTCGAGCCGGGTGAACGGGCGCTTCAGCCGCTCGACCTGTTCCGGCGGAATACCCGGGCCGCGGTCGCTCACGTCTATCCTGACCTCGTTGCCATCCAGACTGCAGTTCAGCTCTATCGGCTGGTCGTCGCCAGCGTGGCGCAGCGCATTGTCGATCAGATTGTTCAGGCAGCGGCGGATGGCCAGCGGGCGAAAGCGCATTGCCGGCAGTGGGTCGATGTGGCCGGTACTGACCGGTTTGTCGTGGCGCGCGTAGGCTTGGGCCGCTTCGAGCACCAGACTGGCCAGATCGCCGTCGATCGGCTCCTCGCCGGTGGTGATGCGCGCGAAATCGAGGAACTGGCCGATGATTTTGTCCATGTCGTCGATGTCGGCGCTCATGTCGCGCACCGTTTCAGGGTCCAGCCCGGCCAGCTCCATATCGAGCCGCAGACGGGTCAGCGGCGTGCGCAGATCGTGTGAGATGCCGGCCAGGATCAGCGCCCGCTCATCCTCGTTGCGGGCGATGTCGTCCGCCATCTGGTTGAAGGCGTGCGCCACTTCGGCCAGTTCCTCGGCGCCGCATTCGGCCAGCGGGGCAGGGCGCTCGCCGCGCCCGATGGCCCGTGCGGCGCGCTTCATCGCCGCCAGTGGCCGCGTTACCCGCTGCACGATCAGATAGGCGCCGCCCAGCGCGAGCAGCAGGGCAGCCGTACCCCAGCCGATCACCTCCAGCGCCAGCGGGCGTTCGATGCGGTTGCGCGGCAGCATGAGCCAGTAGTCGTCGACGCCTTCTTCGTCGGCAATGCTGAAGCTGACGAACAGTCCGCTCTGCAGACCCTTGGTGACGACGATGCGCGTGCGCGGATCGAGCCGCTTGCGCAGTTCCTGTTCGATGGCGAGCAGCGTGCTGTCGCCCTTGACTGGCTGGAAGCCTGGAATGTCGCCGTCGGGATAGATGCGCAGGCCCTCGCGCATCGACAGTTCGGTGAGCAGTTCGAGCCTGCGCTGCGGATCGGCGCTGACCAGCGAGGCGCGGGTCAGGTTGATCACGCTGATGACGATCTGTGCCGCCTGCTGGGCGCGCGGCCCCTGTTCAAGCCAGCTGTAGATGCCGGACCAGGCCAGCACCGACGCGGTGAGCAGTCCGGCCAGCAGCAGAAAGGTGCGCGCAAGCAGCGAACGCGGCAGCAGCGTGAAGCGACGCAACGGACGACTCAGATTCTGTCCGGTCCAGCGCGTCAGGCTGCCGCGCCGACGTGCCCGCTTTACCACTTCGGCGCGTGCCCGGGGAGGGCGTCAGCCATGACGGGTGCCGTCAGGCACGAACACGTAACCGAAGCCCCATACCGTCTGCAGATAGCGCGGCTTGGCCGGATCGTCCTCGACCAGCTTGCGCAGACGTGACATCTGCACGTCGATCGAGCGGTCGAAGGCGTCGTACTCGCGGCCGCGCGCCAGTTCCATCAGCTTGTCGCGCGACAGCGGCACGCGCGGCGATTCGAGCAGTACGCGCAGCAGCGAGAACTCGCCGGTGGTCAGCACCTGCTCCTGTCCGTTGCGGGTGAGCGTACGTGCGGCCAGATTGACCTCGACCTGGCCAAAGCGCACCACGCGTTCGTCCAGAGTCGGCGCGCCCGGCGGCGGTTTCGGCGCCTGACGGCGCAGCACCGCGTTGATGCGGGCGACCAGTTCCCGCGGGTTGAAGGGCTTGGGCAGGTAGTCGTCTGCGCCCATTTCGAGACCGACGATGCGGTCGACCTCGTCACCCTTGGCGGTCAGCATGACCACCGGAATCGTGTTGTCCTGAGCGCGCAGCCGTCGGCAGATGGCCAGTCCGTCCTCGCCCGGCAGCATCAGGTCGAGCACCATCAGGTCGTAAAGTTCACGGGCCAGCGCGCGGTCCATCTGCGTGCTGTCGGCTACCGCCTTGACCGTGAAGCCCTGTTCGCCGAGGTAGCGTTCGAGCAGCGCGCGCAGGCGGGCGTCGTCATCGACGACAAGTATCTTGCGTTTTTTTTCTTCCATGGACCGATGCTACCCGAGCGCATCGGCGCAATTCAATTGCGCCGTGAGCGGATGTAACGCATCGAGAAGGTCGTTACCCGCGCTTACAAAGCCCTGCCGCCGCCACACATAAGGCTTACAGCCGCTGCACAGCATGGAGTCCAAGGTAATCGACGCAGGGCTTCAGGGGGACAACGGGGTGAGCAAACGCAGACTGATGGGCATGGCAGTGCTTTGCGCTGTACCGGCCGTCGTCATGGCAGCGGTTGTGCCAGCTGTACAGACGCCGTCGGAAGGGGTGGGGCCGGCCGTTCAGGCAGCCGCCCCCGCGATCGACAGACCGGAGACGGCGGGCGACAGTGTTGCGGATTCGCACCTGCTGCTGCAGTACGCGCTACACCGCTCCAGTCGCTACCTCTACAATCCGGGCGACGGCGCACAGTTGGCTGGCGCGGCCGGCCTTCTGGAGACTGTTGAACACTAGCGATTTGAGGAGCGTAATCGGATGAAGTGTGCTGACCTTGCCGGCTCGCGACTGTACGGCATCCTTGCCGGGTCCTGTGTGGGTGCGGTGTTGTTCGCATCGGCACCGGCATTGGCAGGCCCCGGTGAAGCGGGCGCGCGTCGGGATTTCGTCGAGCCGCAGCGCTTCGAGCGCGTGATTCCGGCCGGGGCGACGCTGCAGCCGATGCGCCGTTTCGACGAGGAAGCCAGCCCGGTCCGGCGCCTCGACTTCGGTGACCAGCGCGGAAACCGGATGACGCCTGAAGAACGTCGTCAGTTGCGACGCGACATCCGCGATGCGGCCCGCGAGCTCTACCGCGACGCACCTCGGCCGTGACCGGCTTCGGCCTCCCGCTTCGCTTTTCCCAGTTTCGCCCGTTGTCCGCTACAGCAGTTTTCGGCCCACACCTCCTCTTCGTGGGTTGCCGCGCAGCGGCATTGCGACCTGCCCCCAGGGGCAGGTCTTTTGTTTTCGGGAGCCTGAATGGACCGTAGGCATTTTCTGCTGACCGCCGGAAGCGCCTCGCTGGCACTGGCCAGCGAACTTCGCGCAAGCGAACCTGCGCCCGCTCCACGACTTCTGTTCCTGATCGACCTGGTCGGCGGCAACGACGCGCTCAATACGCTGGCACCGCACACCGACCCCGCCTACTACCGCGCCCGTCCGACCATTGCACTCGACCGACGCACGGTGCTGCCGATCGCACCGGGTCAGGCCCTGCATCCGTCACTGCGTCCGCTGATGCCGTTGTGGGATGCCGGTGAGCTTGCGCTGGTGCAGGGCGTGGGCTGTACCGGCGGCAGCGTGTCGCACCATCGTGCGACCGAAATTCTCGACAGCGCCCTGCTCGAAGACGCGCCGCTGCAGACCGGCTGGCTGGCGCGCTGCCTGTCGCTGCACGACGGCATCCGCCACGCGGCGACGCAGGCCTTGACGGTGCCGTCCGACCTGCCGGGACCTGTACACGGCTTGCCGCGCTGCCGCCGACTGGCCGACGAGTATCCGGAGAATATTGCCGGGCGCTTCGGCTTTCCGCAGGACGTGCTCGGATGCGCGCTGGCGCAGGCCTGCGCCGAACTGCTGGCCGGCTCGGACGCTGCGGTGGTGCGGGTGGCGCTTGATGGCTTCGATACGCACGAGAACCAGCCTTCGGCCCACGCCCCTTTGCTGGCTTCGCTCGCCGCGTCGATGACGGCGCTGCGCAGCGCGCTGAGCGCGATGGGGCGCTGGCGCGATACGCTGGTCCTCACGCGCAGCGAGTTCGGGCGACTGGCGCACGAAAATCTGAGCGCCGGCACCGACCACGGCAATGCCGGCATCCAGCTGCTCACCGGCGGTCGCGTCGTCGGCGGACTGCATGGCCGCGCATTGAGCTTCGATGCGCTCGATGCACGCGGCGCCTTCGTGCCGGCGGTCGACTTCAGGTCGGTCTATGCATCGATCGCGCGCGACTGGCTCGGTGTAAGCCCGGTTGCCGCCTTGGCGGCGACGCCGGCGCTGCACGGATTGCTGCACGCCTGAGGCGCGATCAGACGGCGCGGGCGGTCGGCTTGTGCCGGTCGTAGCCGTGCTTCTGCGCAACGCGGTTGTACTGGATGTGCGCGTCGATCACGCGGCGCTCGCGCGGGGCGAGCGTAAACACGTCGATCAGGATGTTGCGCGCGTCCTCGGCCAAAGCGTCGTCCCAGTGCGGGTCGAGCTGCCTGATCAGTTCGGCCAGTCGAGCCAGTTCGGCGTCGACGTGGTCGAGGTCGGGGCCGGCCGCGCTTTCCTCGGCCAGGTGTGCAGCGGCCGCCTGCGCGCGCTCGCGGGCCGAGCGCGCGTTCTGGCGTTTCAGGCGGTTCGATACCGTACCGCCGGCGGCTTCGATCTTGTCGACCAGACCGGCTGCGGCGTCCTCGTTGTTGGTGGCGAAACAGGCTTCGGCCAGTTCGCTGGTCGCCAGCGTGTCCGGTTTGCTGAGGCGCGCGTGCGTCTGCAGCGCACGGTTGATCGCTTCGCGCGCGCCGCCCTCGTCGCCGCGCTGCGACAGCATGCGCGCCTCGACCACGTCCGACAGCACTGCCGCCGTTTCGCTGCCGCCGAGCAGACCACGCATCGATTCGAAGCGGGCATTCAGTTCCTCAGCCGCGTCGGGCAGTTCAATCAGACTCTTGATCAGCGTCAGATGGTCCTCGGCGCTGGCCAGTGACGTCCCTTCGGTACGCTCGACCACGCGGCGCATCACGCTTGCCGCACGCTCGACGTCACCTGACTCGAGACAGATCTCGCCGATGCTGCGGAGCCGACGCAGATTGTCCGGCGCGATCGAGTCGGCGCGCTCGTAATAGGTGCGCGCCTGTTCGAGTTCGCCATTGCGTTCGTGCAGTTCGCCGAGGAAGTCGTACACGCCCATGAACTCGGGAAATTCCTCGTTGATCTCGGCAGCGTGGCGTGCGGCCTCCGCCACGTCGCCACGTTCGCGCAGCACCATGGCATAACCGATGCGCGCCCAGGGCACGGTGTTGCGGGCCATCACCGCCTTGTAGATCTCGGTGGCTTCGTCGAGGCGACCCAGGGCGATCAAGGCCTCGGCCCGGATGCGCAGCGCGTCCATCGAGTAACGCGGCTGGCTGGCGAGCACCTTGTCGCACTCTTCTATCAGCGCTTCCAGATTGCGCGCCGCCATCTGTTCGTAGATCGACTTCAGCGCGTGCTTCTTTTCGACCGCCTTGACCAGACGTTCGCCGAGCTGACCGGACGTGAAGGGCTTGAGCAGGTAGTCGTCGGGCGCGAATTCTGCGGCCGCAACGACGCGCTTGCGGACGCGCTCTCCGGTCACGATCATGAAGACCGAGGACAGCGGCAGGATGTCGTTCAGGCGCAGTTCTTCGAGCACCCGCAATCCGTCCTGCTTCTCACCGAAGTTGTAGTCACACAGCACGACGTCGGGCGTAGCTGCCGAGCATTGCCGCAGCAGGTCGGCCGAGCTGCCGGCCATGCCCACGTGCTTGACGCCCGCCTGCGACAGCTGCGTGCGCACCCAGGTACGCACGACCTGATTCGCGTCGGCGATGACCACGCGCATCTTGTCGAGGACTTCGGTCGGCAGGAACATGAGGTGTGACGGACTCCGGACTCTGGGGCACAGTCAGGTGTAACGGCGGTACCCGCGTCGAACTTGAAGTATCCGCCCGCGCCGCAGGCAACAGAAGCCCCTACAATTCGCCTTTGCCCCCGGTTGCTGCACTGCATGAAACTGCTTGCTCTCGAAACGTCCGCTGAAATCGCCTCCGTCGCGCTGCGCCTCGATGACCGCATGTTGTCGAGGGAAGGGGGAACACCGGGCACCCATGCGCAGTTCATCCTCGGCTGGGTGGGCGAACTGCTGGACGAGGCGGGCCTGACGCTGAACCAGCTCGATGCGATCGCATTCAGCGCCGGCCCGGGCAGTTTCACCGGCCTGCGGCTGGCCGTGTCGGTGGCGCAGGGACTGGCGCTCGGCGCCGGGCTGCCGCTGGTGCCGGTGCCGACGCTCGATGCGCTCGCGCTGGGACGTGGCGACGGGCTGCATCTGTGTTGCGTCGATGCGCGCATGAGCGAGGTCTATAGCGTGGCCTGCGAGGTGCGGGGCGGGCAGGTCGAGGCGCGCACCGACATCCGGGTCGGACCGCCCGACAGCCTGCCGCCACCGCCGGACGGCCCGGCGCACTGGAACGGTTGCGGCAGCGGTTTCGCACTGGCACCGCTTGCTCAACTGGCGTGGACGACGGATCTCGCCTCGATCGATGCCACCGCCGCGGTGCATGCGCGCGATATCGCCCGGCTCGGGGCGATCCGGTTGGCCGCGGGGCTGTCCGTCGATGCAGCGCTGGCGGCGCCGCTGTATGTGCGCGACAAGGTGGCCCAGACCACGGCCGAACGACTGGCCGCGGGAGGCCGCGCTTGATGGCGGCGGCGGGCGTCAGCTTCGGCACGGTTACTTCGTTCGCGCCGATGCGCGACGAAGACCTCGACGAGGTGGCACGCATCGAGCGCACGCTGTTCGATTTCCCGTGGACGCGCGTCAATTTCGCCGACTCCCTGAGTGCCGGTTACTGCTGCCGCGTCATGTGGCAGGGGCGCTCGATGGCGGGCTACGCGGTCATGATGTGCGTGCTCGACGAGGCCCATCTGCTGAATCTCAGCGTGGCACGCGAATATCAGTGCCACGGGCTCGGTCGGCGACTGCTCGCTCACCTTGGCCGCGAGGCGATGAGCCATGGTGCGGCACGCATGTTTCTCGAAGTCAGGCCGTCCAACGTGGCCGCGCGCGCGTTGTACGAGCGCACCGGCTTTCAGCCGATAGGGCGGCGCCCACGCTATTACCCGGCTCTGGACGGTCGCGAGGACGCCATCGTGATGAGCGCAGAACTGGACGACACATGGATGCAATGAGGTCACCGCGATGAGCCGCCGCGATTCGATACTGCGCGAAATGGGCATCGCACCGCTGTGGCGCGATCGCGCTTCGCCGTCGCCGCAGCTGACCACGGTGGAGGCACTGCCGAACGCACAGGCACCGGTCGAGGCACAGCCGCCGGCCGCTCCGGTGCGCGTCGACGCTGCCCCTGCGCGACCTGTCGCGCCCGTGGTGACGCCGGTCGCTGCGCCATCCACTACCGTGTCGGCCGAGGGCCTGGGTTGGGACGAACTGGAACAGCGCATTCGCGCCTGCCAGGCCTGCCGCCTGAGCGAGCGTCGCACGCAGGCGGTGCCCGGCGTGGGCGACCGCGAAGCCGACTGGCTGTTCGTCGGCGAGGGGCCGGGCGCGGAAGAGGACGCGCGCGGCGAGCCCTTCGTCGGCCAGGCCGGCAAGCTGCTCGATGCGATGCTGGCCTCACTCGGGCTGGCGCGCGGCCACAAGGTCTACATCGCCAATGCGGTGAAATGCCGGCCGCCAGGCAATCGCACACCCGAGGCGGACGAGATCGCGACCTGTCACCCCTATCTGGATCGCCAGATCGAACTGATCCGGCCGCGCATCATCGTCGCGCTCGGCCGGCCTGCCGCACAGACGCTGCTCGGCGGCGAGATCAAGATTGCCGCTGCGCGTGGCCGTCTGTTCCAGCGCAAGGGCGTTCCGGTGGTGGTGACCTACCATCCCGCCTATCTGCTGCGTAACCCGCAGGACAAGGCGCGGGCCTGGGAAGATCTTTGCTTCGCGCGTGCCAGCGTCGTCTGACAGCGTCGGTATCAGGCCGGCGCTAGCATCGCGCCACTTTCATCCGGAGTCCCCACGTGTCCACCCTCAGAAACTTCGCGATCGCCCTCAGTCTGACCGCGTTTGCAGCGCCGATTCTTGCCCAGCCGCCGGCCCATGCGCCGGCGCACGGCTGGCGCAAGAAGAACGATCCGCACTACGTCGGCTATACCGGCTACAAGTGGAACGACGACTACGGAATCCGCTCCGGCCGTTGCAACCGCGAAGCGGTCGGCGCGGCACTTGGCGGGACGGTGGGTGGTCTGGTCGGTTCGGCGGTATCGGACCGCGACAGCCGCCTCGTTGCCATCGTGCTCGGCACCACGATAGGCGCGCTGATCGGTGCCCGCATCGGCCGTGACCTCGACGAGGCGGACCGCGCCTGCATCGGTCACGCACTCGAACTGGCCGACAACGGCAAGCCGGTGCGCTGGCTGTCGGAAGGCGTCAGTTACACGCTGACGCCGGGCAAGGCAAGCGGGGAGGGCTGTCGCAGCTACACGCTGCGCGGCGAGGCGAACGGTCGCAGCGATACGTCGAAAGGGACGGCCTGTCGTCGTGACGACGGTGCCTGGGTGCCGCGCGGCTAGGGTCAGCTGACATTGAATCGCGCGCCCGGCGATTCAATGGCAACAGACCCTAGACTGCGATCCGACGGCGCCGGTCAGTGGATTGCGCCGTCGTCCAGCTGCGCGACGTCGTCGTGCCGGCGTTGATTGGCGTGGTGCCATTTGCGCACCGCGTACATGGTCGCCGCGACGAAAGCGCCGAACAGGATCATGACGATGTAGACCGACAGGCCGGCCGCCAGCAGCGCGGCGTAGAGCCCGGTCATGATCAGGATGGACAGGTTTTCGTTGAAGTTCTGCACGGCGATCGAATTGCCGGCACCCATTAGCATGTGGCCGCGGTGCTGCAGCAGCGCATTCATCGGCACCACGAAGAAACCTGCACAGGCGCCGATCAGCACCAGCAGCGGTACCGCCAGCCACAGATTGCTCACCAGCACCATCAGCGGCACCAGTACGCCCATCGCGATGCCGAGCGGAATCACCCGTACCGAGGCGCGCAGGGAAATGCGGCGCGCTGCCATCACCGCGCCGATGGCAATGCCCACCGCCACCACACCCTGCAGCTTGGACGCCTGCGACAAACCCATGCCGAGCGCGCGGTCGGCCCAGTCGATCACGATGAACTGCAGCGTGGCGCCCGCTCCCCAGAACAGTGTGGTCACCGCCAGCGAAATCTGCCCCAGCTTGTCCCGCCACAGACCGGTGAAACAGCGGCTGAAGTCGACGAGCAGTGCGACCGGGCTGGCGTGCAGCGGCTTCATCGGTACACCGGTGTCCGGAATGTAGAGGTTGAAGAATGCTGCAAGTGCGTACAGTCCGCCGACGATGATCAGACTGACCTCGACCGTGGTGTCCAGGCCGGTGTCGATCAGCGGCAGGTCGATGGCAAGCAGGCGCGCGCTCAGTGACGGATCGATCAGCAATCCGCCCATCAGCACGCCGAGGATGATGGCGCCGACCGTCAGGCCTTCGATCCAGCCGTTGGCGACGACCAGCAGACGGTGCGGCAGGTACTCGGTCAGGATGCCGTACTTGGCCGGCGAATAGGCGGCCGCGCCAAGACCGACGACGGCGTAGGCAAACAGCGGGTGCACCCAGCCAAACATCAGCGCACAGCCGCCCACCTTGATCATGTTGCTGATGAACATGACCCGCCGCTTCGGCATCGAGTCGGCGAAGGCGCCGACGAAAGCGGCCAGCGCCACGTAGGAAATGGTGAAGAACAGCTTGAGCAGCGGAATCTGCCAGCCCGGCGCCTGCATGTCCTTCAGCAGATAGATGGCAACGACCAGCAGGGCATTGTCGGCGAGCGCGGAAAAGAACTGCGCCGCCATGATGATGTAGAAGCCGAAAGGCATCGAACGTCTGCAGCCGGATCGGGCCGCCGGCCGGGCGAAAAAAGTGCGCCTTTATACCATGAACCCCTTGACGCCCTTGCCGCCCCCGCGCTTCGTGTCACAAAGCGTATCCTGTCGCGCCGCAACACGATTTCGGCATCCGTAGCGCTGCTGTCGCATCGCGTCCACTGACGCATTTTGGTTTACCCGCCAACCCCGACTTGGTCTATAACCACGAGGGCAGGCGTCACTTATATAGGGGGAAAAATGCCCGATAGAAGGCTGGAAGTCTTTCACGCAGCAGCGAGCCAGATGTCGTTCACGCGCGCGGCGGAACTGCTGCAGATGACCCAGCCTGCGGTCACTTTCCAGATCAAGCAGCTGGAGGAGCATTTCGGCACCCGGCTATTCGAGCGCGCCCACGGCCGCGTGTCGCTGACGCCCGAAGGCGTCAAGGTGAAGGACTACGCCGACCGCATCCTCGACCTGTTCGCCAATCTCGAGAACGAACTGCAGGCGATGGCCACCGACCTGCGCGGCCACCTGCTGATCGGCGCCACGCCCACCGTCGCCGAATACCATCTGCCGCCGGTGCTGGCGGAATTCCGCATCGCCCATCCGAACGTGGTGCCGCGCCTGACCGTCGACAACCCTGATGTGATCGAGGACATGGTGGACCAGCGCGTGCTCGACATCGGCATCGTCGAAGGCCTCGGGCGCGGCGGCTCGCAGGTGATGGTCGAACCCTGTGCCGAGGACGAGCTGGTGGTCGTCTGTTCGCCCGACTTCCCGCTCGCCAAGCTGAAGGAAGTGACACCCGAACACCTGCTGCTGCATCCCTGTGCCGGGCGCGACGCGGGCAGCGTACGTGCGCTGCTCGAGAACTACCTGTCGCGCGGCGGCGTCGATCCGGCCAAGTTGCCACTGGCGTTCGAGCTCGACCGCCTGTCCTCGGTCAAGGGCGTGCTCGAGCGCGGGCTGGCCTACGCCATCCTGTCGCAGGCCGCCATCCGCCACGAAACCAGTCTCGGACTGCTGGTGGCGGTGCCGCTGCGCCCGCGGCTGGTACGGCACATGACGCTGCTGTACCCGTCGGAACGCTTCCGTACTTATATGGCGAAACAGTTCGGCGAGTTCGCGGCAACGCGGCTGTCGCAGCGCCGATAGTACAATCCGGGGCTTCGCAGCTCGCCGTTCCCGCCGAACGCCCCTCATGTCGCGCCCGCACTACACCGAACCCTTTCCGCTTTTCCGACCCATCCACGCCTGCATCGATTTCGATGCGCTGCGCCACAACTACCTGCGCACACGCGAACTCGCCGGCGGCGCGAAGATGTGGGCGGTGATCAAGGCCAACGCCTACGGTCACGGCATCATGCGCATTGCGCGCGGCCTGGCGACGCTGGCCGACGGCTTCGCACTGCTCGACCTCGAGGACGCCGTCCGCCTGCGCGAGGCGGGCATCGCGCAGCCCATCCTGCTGCTCGAAGGTTTCTTCGGCGCCAAGGACCTGCCGGAAATCGCCGCGCGCAAGTTGTCCACCGTGGTGCACACGCTGGAGCAACTCGACTGGCTCGAATCGGCGCAACTACCGACCGGCGCGCGCATTCCGCTCTTCCTCAAGGTGAACACCGGCATGAACCGGCTCGGCATTACGCCGGCCCAGGTGCCGGCCGCACTGGCGCGCCTGCGCGCCTGGCCGCACGCGGGGCAGATCGGCCTGATGACCCATTTTGCCGACGCCGACGGCGAGCGCGGTGTCGATGCCCAGTTCGCGCGTTTCGCACCGCTGGCCGCCCAGTTCGACGGTCCGGTGTCGATGGCGAATTCGGCGGCCTTGCTGCGCTTCCCGCAGACGCGCGCCGACTGGGTGCGCCCCGGCATCCTGCTGTACGGCGCCAGCCCGGCCACGGCCCACGCCACGGCAGCCGACATCGGCCTGAAGCCGGTCATGCGCTTCGAGGCGCGGGTCATCGCGGTGCAGCACCTGCAACCGGGTGACCGCGTCGGCTACGGCGGCATGTTCACCGCCGAGCGTTCGATGCGCGTCGGCACCGTGGCCTGCGGCTACGCCGACGGCTACCCGCGTCACGCGCCGAGCGGCACGCCAGTGGCGGTCGATGGTGTGCGCAGCCGGCTGGTCGGCCGGGTGTCGATGGACATGATCGCCGTCGACCTGACCGACATCCCGCAAGCCGGCCTCGGCAGCGTGGTCGAACTGTGGGGCGAGCATGTATCGCTGGACGAAGTCGCCCTGCGCGCGGGTACCGTCAATTATGAACTGGTGTGCGCGCTGGCCCTGCGCGTGCCGGCGGTTGAGATCGGTACGGCGGAACTGAACGAGCCGCAGCCGACCGTCGCGCTCGCCCGCTGACCTCGATGGCAAAGCCGAAAACCAGTTACGTCTGCAATGAATGCGGTGCGGTCAGTCCGAAGTGGGCTGGCCAGTGCGCCGACTGCAAGGCCTGGAATTCGCTGGTCGAAACGGTACCGGAGCAGGGCACCGGCGCGCATCGCTTTGCCTCGCTGGCCGGTACCGCAAAGGTACAGGCGCTGGCCGACATCCGGCCGCGCGAAGAGCCGCGCCTGCCCACCGGGCTCGACGAGTTCGACCGTGTGCTGGGCGGCGGCCTGGTACCGGGCGGCGTGGTGCTGATCGGTGGCGACCCGGGCATCGGCAAATCAACGCTGCTGCTGCAGGCGCTGGCCCAACTCGCGCCGCGCGTACCGGCGCTTTACGTGACCGGCGAGGAATCGGGCGAACAGGTGGCGCTGCGCGCGCAGCGGCTGGCGCTCGACCCGGCCGGCATGCAGCTGCTGGCCGAAATCAATCTGGAAAAGATCGGCGCCGCGCTGAACGATACGCGACCGCGCGTGGTAGTGATCGACTCGATCCAGACCGTCTATTCCGAACAGCTCACGTCGGCGCCCGGCTCAGTCGCTCAGGTGCGCGAATGCGCGGCTCAGCTCACGCGTGCGGCCAAGCAGGCCGGGCACAGCCTCATCCTGGTCGGTCACGTGACCAAGGAAGGCACGCTGGCGGGGCCGCGCGTGCTCGAACACATCGTCGATACGGTGCTCTATTTCGAGGGCGAAACCGGATCGAGCTTCCGCCTGGTCCGCGCCTTCAAGAACCGCTACGGCGCGGTCAATGAACTGGGCGTGTTCGCGATGACCGAGCGCGGGCTGCGCGGCGTGTCGAATCCGTCGGCGCTGTTCCTGTCGCAGCACGCGCAGCCGGTGCCCGGTTCCTGCGTACTGGTGACGCAGGAAGGCACACGACCGCTGCTGGTCGAGATACAGGCGCTGGTCGATAGTGCGCACGGCAATCCGCGCCGGCTCACCGTCGGTCTCGACAGCGCACGCCTGGCCATGCTGCTGGCGGTGCTGCACCGGCACGCCGGTGTCACCTGCGCCGACCAGGACGTGTTCGTCAATGCGGTGGGTGGCGTCAAGATCGGCGAACCTGCGGGCGATCTGGCCGTGCTGCTGGCCATCGTGTCGTCGCTGAAGAACCGGCCGCTGCCAGCCAAGCTGATCGCCTTCGGCGAAGTGGGCCTTGCCGGCGAAATCCGGCCCGCGCCGCGCGGTCAGGAACGCCTTCGCGAAGCCGCCAAGCTCGGCTTCACGCACGCCCTCATCCCGCGCGCCAACGCACCGAAGCAGGCGATCGAAGGGCTGACCGTAATACCCGTGGAGCGGCTGGAAGAGGCATTCGCGCGGCTGAGAGAGCTGGATTAGCGCGGTGTGTGGAAGCGCTCTGCTGAGCGCGACGGATGCCTGAAACGAAGCCGGTGGTCTGGGTCAGTCGCGTCGCGGCCAAGGCCGCTCCCACAAAAAAGCGCGCCTGATCAAGCTGCCCACGGGCGCTTCGAGCGCATCCGCGAGCTGTCCTGGCGCACGAACCTCAGTGCGCCGCCAGGGTGGCCTGCAGCAGCCGAGTCGGCGCCTGCAGTTCCCGCCGTAGTTCAACACCGCATTCATCGACCCACGCATACACGCTGTCGATGGCGCGGGTCGCTTCGGCGAACCAGACCTGGGCAGTGATACCGCCTGTCTCGCCCAGCAGATTGCGGCGCAACGTCGTCATCATGCTGCCCACAGTGCGTCCGGCCTCGATCGCGGCGCGGCTGCCGTCGGCCGCAGCCAGTGCCTGCCGGACCAGCGCATCGATGCGTGCGGCGAGGAACATCAGGCGTACGCGCGCCACCGGCGCGCACTGACCGCGCGACGCGACGCCTGTGCCGATGGCGCGGGCCTGACCGAGGTATTCGGCCAGCGCCGGCAGACTCGCGACGTGGTTGCGTACGCGGCCCGCATCGACGCGCCCGGCCGCGCCCAGTTCGACCCGACTTTCGCCCAGCGCGTCCAGCCACTCCAGCGCACGCGACACCAGTTGGCCGTGGCGGCTCAGGCTCTGTTCGGGCAACAGTTCGCCACTGCCGAGCAGCTCGATCAGTTCGCGCCACTGGAAGCGGAACACCATCAGTTCGTTGTGGGTGAGACAGGCACGCGGCATCGCCTCCTCGGCGCGCACGGTGCCGTCGAGCGCCGCGATGCAGCGATCGATCTCCTGCTGTCGTTGCCGCAGCTGCGGGGCGAAGCTGGCATCGCCGGCCAGCCATGCGACGCTCATGCCGCGGTGCTGTTGCAGCGTGCGCACCAGCTGCAGCAGCAGCGCACAGTCGTCGAGCGCGCGCAATGCCGTATGCGCAGTCAGCGAGGCCGTTCGGCGACGGTGCCAGGACAGCAGCGCCAGGGCGACGACCAGCACAGAGGAAATCAGGAGCGCGTTCAGCATGTCGGCTCGAAGCGGTAGGTTTTGAGCGTGTCGCCGAGCTGTCCGGCCATCTGTTCGAGATAGCCCGACAGTTCCTGGTTGTCATGCACCAGGTGCTCGTTCCGTTCGGCGAGGTCGGCGACCTGTTCGACGTCGCGCGCCAAGGCCTCGGCGGCGCGGCTCTGTTCGATGCTGGCCTGGGCGATCTCGGTCACCGCGTGCAGCGTGGTGTCGATCTGGGCGGCGATGTGCTGCAGGCCGGCGAGCACCGTGGCCGTGTCGGCCGCACCCTGCGCGACTTCGTCGCCGGCGGTGCGCAATGCCTGGCTGACGGCCGATACTTCACCCTGCAGGCGCTCGATCAGCGCCTGAACCTCGTCGGTGGCCTGGCGGGTCAGGCCGGCCAGCTTGCCCACTTCATCAGCCACCACGGCAAAGCCGCGTCCGGCCTCACCCGCGCGCGCTGCCTCGATCGCTGCATTGAGTGCCAGCAGATTGGTCTTTTCGGCGATTGAGGCGATGGTGCCGACGATGCCACCGATGTCGATCGAGCAGGCGTCGAGCCCGGTCATGCGCTCACCGGCCGTCTGCATGTCGGCGGCGATGTCATCCATGCGATGGCCCAGCTGTCTGCCGGTGCGCATGCCGTCGCCGGCCGCCTCGTGCGCGACACGCGCCATTGCGGCGGCGTCGCCCGCCTGTTCGGAACTGAGGGCGAGACTGGTCGACAGCTGTTCCAGCGTGGCAGCCGACCCGACGGTGACTTCGCGCTGCGAGCGCACGCCGTTGTCGCCGGCCTGGGCGTTGGCGCTGCTCTCGCGCGCCGAGTGCTCCAGCTCGCGTACCGCGCGCGACAGTCGAGTCATCAGTCGGACGAACGAGCGCGCCATGCTGTTCATGCTCTCCAGCAGCGCCGGGGCGTCGATGCTGCCGGGCTGCAGACGGGCGGTCAGGTCACCGCTTTCGAGTGCCATGGCGAAACGGGTCAGGGCCTGTTGGGCGCGCGCCTCGCGTCGGCGTTGCAGTGCCAGGCAGAACACGCTTGCAGCGAGCGCCGGCGGCGCAGCAGTCGCCGCCCAGCCCGACAGGCTGGCGAGCCAGCCGGCGGCAAAGGCGAGCACGATGGCAAGCGCGCCGTGCAGCGAAGTCGAGAGCGGGAGACGCATGCGGACGGGTGCCTGCGCGGTCGGGTCTGGAAGCGTGAGCGTATTCATGTGCGCGCTCATGCAAGAGGCAGGCCACCCGTCACCTTCTGCATTCCTGCGCGGAAAAGGTCACGTCGACCGCTGCACGACGCACACCGTCGGTGCGCGCGCACCGATGCCGAGCGCATCGCCGGCAGTGGGTGCCGTGACCGGCTCGGTCACAGCTCATCGATTCAGGGGCGGTCGCTCAGTGCGCGCCTTCTTCCGCCGCGAGCTTGCGGCGCATGCGCCGCAGGCCGAGCGCGACAAGACCGGCGATGAGCGGAATCGAGATCGCGGTGATCGCCTCCGGGCTCAGCGGCAGCAGATGCTTCACGCCCTTCGCGAGGTACTGCACCAGTTGCGAGGCGTAATAGGTGATGGCGACGATGGACAGCCCTTCGACTGTTTCCTGCAGGCGCAACTGCAGACGCGCGCGCCGGTTCATCTGCGCCAGCAGTTCCTGGTTCTGCCGCTGCAGTTCGATGTCGACCCGGGTACGCAGCAGTTGTGAATTGCGCGCGACCCGGCCGGACAGATCGTCCTGGCGTCGGGCGATCGCCTCACAGGTGGAGATCGCCGGCGCAAGCCGGCGGTCCATGAACTCGCCTATGGTCGGGAAGCCTTCGATGCGCTGTTCGCGCAGTTCGGCGATGCGGCTCCGTACCAGCCGGTAGTAGGCCTGGGCAGCGCCGAAGCGGAAGGTGGTGCGCGCGACCGAGTGCTCGACTTCTGCCGCGAGGCGCGTCAAGTGCGACAGCACGCTGCGTTCGTCCTCGGCGCTGGATGCGCTGCCCATGCCGTCCATCAGATTGGCCAGTTCGCCCTCGGCGCGACCGAGCAGGCGACCGACGTCCTTGGCCACCGGAAAGGCGAGCAGGGCGATGATGCGGTAGGTCTCGATCTCCAGCAGCCGCTGTACGGTGCGCCCGGCCTGCCGCGGCGTCAGCCGCTCGTCGAGCACCGTGTAGCGCGACCAGCCGTCGGTCAGCATGAAGTCGGTGAACACCCAGGCGGCACCGTCCGACACCTGGGCACCGACCGCCTGCCGCCCGCTGGCGATCAGCCTGTCCATCACGCTGCGCGGCGGCAGTTCGGTGGTGGAGCGCAATTCGATATGGGTGGCCACCATCAGCGAGCCCGGCAGGCCGTCGAACCAGTGCGCCGGCACCGAGGCCAGCGCGCCGCGGGCGCAGTCCTCACCGTCCGATGGCGTGCGGAAGAAGGCGTAGCTGGAGAACTCGTTGTGGCGCTCCCACTTCAGCTTAAAGTCGCCGAGATCGAGCTGCAGGTGGCCGCCTTCGGCCAGCGGCAGCGGGCGCGCGTAGGCGTCAGCCAATGCCTGCAGGTGACGAATCTCGTCGTCCTCGCGCACGCCGTCATGCATCAGCGCCACATAGGACACCAGTTGCGGATGCGCGACCGGTACCGGCGGGCGCGCGTGCAGTTCGTTGTTCAGCTTGTAGCGCAGCGGATGTTCGGTCAGCTTGCCGGCGGTGGCGTGGTCGGGCGTCGTCATGAAGAGAGGGCGTGTGATGTCCGGTGCGCATTGTGCAGCAGAGCAGGGCGGCGCGGGCGCGTGACGCATTTCACGCGAGCGGTCGGCGCGGCGCCGTTCGGGCGATGACTTCTGCCGTTCGTCATCGGCGGGTCGAGATTGACGCTGCGCTGATTTAACCTCAAGTCACAAATTCTCCGCATGGACGTGCAGCTCATGATTCCTGCCAGGTCAGCCCAGTACGGCTTCACCTTGATCGAATTGATGATTGTGGTGTTGCTGCTGGCAATCATTTCAGCGTTCGCGCTGCCTGCGTTCCAGAGCTTCATCGCGTCGAACCGACTGACGTCGGAGGCGAACGAACTGCTCGCCGGGCTGAATCTCGCGCGCTCCGAGGCGGTGCGTACGCAGCGCCGCGTCGTGCTCTGTCGTGCCACGACAGCAGCCGGGAAAGTGGACAGGGCCTCCGGTTGCGTCACGACGGCCGACACGCAGCCTTGGCAGAGCTGGGTCGTCTTCATCGATACCGATGCCGACGGTGTGTTCGATGCGAGCGAGGCAGTGCTTCGCGAACAGGTGATTACCGGCAACGCCTTGAACCTGGTGTCGGATGAGGCGCTGCGCACAGCCGGCAACCGGATCGCTTATAGGCCTGACGGTCTGGCAAGGGCGCCGGGTTCGCTTGCGCTGCAGGGAGCGGTGATCAGTGTATGCGACAGCAGTGGCTCGCTTGCGGTCACCGCCAATGCGCGCAACGTGACGCTGCTATCGGGTAGCCGCGTGGCGGTCACGCGCGGGGGCAACGCGAGTTGTGGTGTCACGGCATCCGTGGAAGAGACGGTGGAAGAAGCGGAGGAAGGTGCATGAAGAAGCCCGTCGAAGCGCACCGGCAGGCCGGTGTGTCGCTGATCGAAGTGCTGGTTGCGCTGTTCGTGCTCGCCTTCGGCATGCTCGGCATCGCCGGCATGCAGACGATGGCGATGAAGGCCAACCAGAGCGCGTTCGAACGGAATGCTGCGGTGATCTCCGCCAATTCCATCGTCGAACGCATACGCAGCAACCAGCGCTGGGAGCGTGACGGCAGCTATAACCGCGCCCTGCCCACGGGGGCCTGCACGGCGCCGGAAGGCACCGATCGCGTATCGGTGGATATTCAGCGCTGGCTGGGCGAGTTGACGACAAATCTCGGGGATAACGCCTGCGGTGGCATCAACTGCGCTGGCAGTCCCGTTTTCTGCCGCATTTCGGTGCGCTGGGACGACAGTCGGGTGCAGGGTGGCGCAGCGGCGCAGATTTTCGAAGTGGACGTGCGCATATGAGCCGGCAGACAAACAGCCAGAGCGGCATTTCGCTGGTCGAGGTCATGGTGGCGCTGGCACTGGGGCTGATCGTGTCGGTCGGCGCACTGTCGTTGATGCTCGGCAACCGCCAGTCCTACCGCACGACCGAGGCGCTGGCGCGGGTGCAGGAGGCGACGCGCATCACCTTCGATCTGATGTCGCGCGACCTGCGCGCCGCCGGCATCAACGCCTGCAGTGGTGGCGTACGGGTGATGAACCTGCTTGCCGATCCGGCGACCGCTCGCTGGTGGACGGACTGGAATGGCGGCCTGCGTGGATTCAACGACAGCGACGTATCGACCGCGGTCGCATTCGGCTCGGCTGCGCAGAACCGGGTCGCCAATACCGACATGATCGAACTGATGCACGCCTCGACCAATGCGTTCCCGGTCAAGGTTCACAACGCCTCCGCGGCCGATGCGACGCTCGCCGGTCTGACCGTTCCGGCCCGGTCCATCGCGCTGGAGAAGCCGGGCGGCCAGGGCCACAGCTTCGTTGCGGGCGATCTGCTCGTGGTCTGTGATTATGAGGACACGACCCTCTTTCAGGTGACTGGCGTGAACGGCGGTGCGAACTCGGTTGCGCATGCGTCGCGAACTGACGTCGCCGTGATTCCCGGCAATTGTGCCAACACGATGGGTTTCCGTCCGTTGTGCACGTCCACTGTCACGCGCGCTTTCCAGCCAGGGTCACAGGTGATGCGCTTCGAGCCCGTTGCCTGGTTCGTCGGGAACAACGGCCGCACCGGCAGCGAAAGCAGTCCGACCTCGCTGTACCGCATCCGCGTCGTCAACGATGGTGCGGGCAATGCGGCGCCAGTGATCGAGGAAGTGGTCGAAGGTGTGCGCGGCATGCAGCTGCGCTACATGTACGACCGCGAAGATGCATACCGCGATGCAGACACGGTGGCTGACTGGCGCCTCGTCACCGGCGTCGAGATCCAGCTCACCATCGAGTCACCGGAATCCGGCACGACCACCAGCACGACGCAGCCGCGGCTGACGCGCACGCTCACGCATGTGGTCAATCTGAGGAATCGTGTGCCATGACAGTCCATCTTCTTTCCAGGGCCCGTCAGCGTGGTGCGACCCTGCTGATCGCGCTGGTCATGCTGGTCGTGATGACGCTGCTCGGGCTGGCCAGCATACGCAGCACCAGCATGCAGGAGCGCATGGGCGCCAATCTGTACGATCGCAGCCTCGCCTTCCAGGCGGTGGAGTCAGCGCTGCGCGAGGCCGAGGCGCGTATCTCGATCAACACAGCGGCCACCAACAGCGCGGGGTTCTATTGCCCACCCAATGGCGTGCCGCCAAGTTGTGCAGCCCCCGGGCCGTCGGCTACGGAATCGGCCACGGAGAGCGAAACACCCTCGGAGTCCACGACGACCTATATCGAGCGCTGGAAAGACCCGGCCACGACCTGGGCCAGCGCCACCACCTGGTGGGGCAGCGTCGACGACGACATGAAAGCGCGGCTGGGCGGAACCAACCGGCAGCCGCAATACATCATCGAATACATGGGCATGTCGGAAGACGGCACCGGCTGCGGCCAGCGCGGCGACACCAGCTGCCGCGGGCCGCGCTATCGCGTGACCGCACGCATGCCGCCTATCGACGGCCTGCCCAACGTTGTTCTTCAGACCAACTACCGGCCGTGAATTCACTCGGAGTACGCATCATGAGCGCAATCCCCTCCCGCTTCGGCTGGCGCAAAAGCGCACTGAGTGCCGCATTGCTGGCTGCGTTTGCGTCGGCGCCGGTGAAGGCGCAGACCGAGATGTCAAATCTGCCGCTGGTGCTGAATGTCACCGCTGCGCCGAATGTAATGATGATTCTCGACAACTCGGGGTCGATGCTTTACGAGTCGCTGCCGGACTACTTCCGGGACATCTGGGATTTCGAACTGGCGATGCGCCACACCGGCAGCACCAGCATTTACATGCCGGATTACGACGACCTGAACATTTTCAATCTGGCGCTCCGGTCGTCGTCGCTGAACCGCATCTACTACAACCCCAACGTCACCTACCGCACCTGGACGCAGGCCGATGGCACCAGCTATGCCCAGTCGTCGCCGACGGCCGCGCCGATCCGTCCGGGCTCCACGACGACGATAGATCTGACGACGGAGAAGACCCACACCTTCCGCTGGCGGACAAACACCACGGCCACGACCTTTTCCGCCAGTTCGACGGCGGTGCCACGCACCTTCTCCTGCCCCGACGGACCCGACGGCAACACGCAACCGGACGACACCTGCGCCCAGACCTACGCGCCGATGACCTTCTTCGTCCACAAGGGCACAGGATTGATCTACGAGCGGGCGAACTATTACCGTTATCGGATTGTTGGCGCTGCCGCCACTCGCAAGGACTTGGCGGATGGCACCGAAACCGCGGTGACCAGCTTCAGCTGGGCGGGAGGCATCACGCGCACGCTGGATCAGGAAAAGCAGAACTTCGCCAACTGGTACACCTACAACCGCAGCCGTATCAATGCCGCGAAGGGCGGCGTGAGCTACGCCTTTTCGACGCTGGGGCAGAACTACCGGGTGGGCTTTCGCACCATCAACGGCACGACCGGATGGCTGGATATCCCGACCGACGGCACCTTCTCGGATACCAATCGCAGCAATTTCTTCACCCGCCTGTTCGACGCCGTGGCCGACGGCAACACACCGCTGCGCGTATCGTTGTGGAACGCAGGCGCCTACTTCTCGACCGCGGCGCCCTGGGGGCCGAACGTGGGCGGCGCGCCGCTGAGCTGCCGTCAGAGTTTTTCCATTCTGACCACCGATGGCTATTACAACGACAACAGCACGGTCTACGCCACCGCGGGCAATGCCGACGGCACCAAGGGTCGGCCCTACGCGGATACGCAGTCGGTCACGCTCGCAGACATCGCGATGTACTACTACGACACCGATCTGCAGCCCGACATCGACGACAACGTGCCGACCACTCCGGAGGATGGCAACAACAGGCAGCACATGAACACCTTCGGCGTCTCGTTCGGTCTGACCGGCTCGCTGAACACGGCAACCGACCTGGCACGCCTGACCTCGGGCGAGATTTCCTGGCCGAGCATCTCTACCGACGCCGGAAAGCTCGACGATCTGTGGCACGCGACAATCAATGGCCGCGGCCAGTTCGTCAATGCCGCCGATCCGCAGGAATTTGCCGATGGCCTGAAGGGCGCGCTGGATTCCATCGTCGCGCGCACCGCGTCGTCGTCCAACCTCGGCGTGTCCTCGGCCCAGCTGCGGCAGGGCAGCCGGGTGTTCCAGGCCCGCTTCACCAGCGAGGTGTGGACCGGCGACATCTGGTCCTTCCTGATCGGCAGCGACGGGGAAATTCCCACCGACCCCGAGTGGCGTGCGTCGGAACGGGTACCGGCCCCGGCCAGCCGGAACATCTACACGCGCAATGGCAGCACAGCGGTCCCTTTCGTGTGGGACCAGCTCAGTGACGCGCAGAAGGCGACGCTGGGCAACAACAGCGCCGTGCTCGACTACCTGCGCGGCGTGCGCAGCGGTGAGTCGAGCGAAGGCGGTACCTTCCGCAACCGCTCGTCGCTGATCGGCGACATCGTGCATTCGTCGCCGGTCTATGTGGCGGAACCGGACGACTTCGCTTACGAGCGTTTTTCCTGGCCCGGCGCTTCGACCTATCAGACACACCGGACGCTGCGTGCGGACCGCACGCCGATGCTCTATGTCGCAGCCAACGACGGCATGCTGCACGGTTTCGTCGCGAGTACGGGTGCGGAGCGCTTCGCCTACGTGCCGTCGTCGTCGCTGGCGCAGATGTATCAGCTGACGCGGCCCAGCTACACCCACCAGTTCATCAACGACGGCGCGCTGACCGTGGCCGATGTCTATGACGCCGGTACCGCGAACGCGTGGCGCACACTGCTGGTGGGTTCGACCGGCCGCGGCGGGCGTCAGCTCTATGCGCTCGATGTCAGCGACCCGACCATCCCGGCCGACAACCCGGCCGGTCGGCGTGTCATGTGGGAATTCTCGGACGCCGACTTTGGCAAGTTCACCGGCAGGCCGGTCGTCGGCCGGATGAACAACGGCGACTGGGCGGTGCTGGTGGGCAATGGCTACAACAGCAACGAGTACAAGGGCTTCCTGTTCGTCGTCAATGCAACGACCGGTGCGCTCATCCAGAAGATCGACACCGGCGCCTGCCCGGAAACCGATGATCCCTGCGTCAGCAACGGTCTGGGCGAAGTGACGACCTGGGACGAGGACAACGACGGCGACATCGACTACGTCTATGCCGGTGATCTGCGCGGCAATCTGTGGCGTTTCGATGTCACCTCGGACACGCCGTCTCAGTGGAAGGTGTCGTTCGGCACCGATACGTCGCCGCTGCCGCTGTTCCGTGCGCGCAATGCGTCGGGTACGCCGCAGCCGATCACCTCCAAGGTCGAGGTGCTGCTCGACCCCTCTACCGGCACGCGCTGGGTGTCCTTCGGTACCGGCCAGTTCCTCGGCGACACCGATCGCTCCAGTACCGCACTGCAGACCTGGTACGGTCTTTACGACAACTACGCGAATGCGGCCACCTCTCCAGTGAGCGGTCGCTCGGATCTGGCGCAGCGCGTGGTGCTGGTCGAAACCGAACAGACGACCACCACGGAGACCGAGAACGCCGAAGGCGAGACCGAAACAACCAGCGAAACCGTCAAGGTCAGGGTGATTTCGGCACAGGGCGACACCGTCGGTGGCGACAGGGTGATCGACGCCGACGGTACGTATATCCGCAAGGGCTGGTATCTGGATCTCGTTCCGCCCACCGGCACGGCGGCGGGCGAACGCATGATCTACGGCGTGCAGGCCTTTGGCGGTGCATTGTTCGCGACCAGTGCGATTCCGGCTGACGACCCCTGCACGCCGGGCGGCTCTGGCTGGCTGATGGCCATCGACCCCTACACCGGTGGTCGCCTCGACGCCGACCTGTTCGCCAACCGCACTCAGGTGACCGTCACCACCGGCGACTCGAGCACCAATTACTACGTCAGCGCCGTCAGTACCGGATCGATGCCGTCCAGCCCCATCCTTGTGCGCAACGAGGGTGGTTCGGGCAACCAGAGCGGTGGCTCGACCGGCGGCACAACGGTCGGGCGTTCGGACGCACTGGTCAATACGTCCGATCTCGGTATCCTTCGCGAGCGCCTGAATCTGCCCGACCGCTTCGGCCGGATTTCCTGGCGCGAACTGATCGCCGACTGACACGGAATACACACAGATGAACACTGCCAACAACACTCACCTGCAGCGCGGCTTCACGCTGGTCGAACTGATGATCGTGGTCGCCATCATCGGCATCCTCGCCGCGATCGCCTATCCGAACTACACGCAGTACGTGATCGACAGCCGGCGCGCGACGGCCGCCGCCTGCCTGTCCGAACAGGCGCAGTCGCTCGAACGCTTTTTCACCACCAATCTGACCTACGTCGGCGGCGGCACCAACCTGAACACGCGGCAGTGCGTCACCGACCTGGCCGGCTTCTACACCTTCGCATCCGACATCGACGACGACACACCGCGCGCATTCGGTATCACTGCGACGCCGCTCAACGCCCAATTGAACAACGACAGCAAGTGCGGGTGCGTGCTGACGCTGAACCAGACCGGCACCAAGGGCGCGTCCGGTTCGGCTGCGCGCTGTTCGACCGCGGCGGGTGTGTCGGCCTGCTGGAAGTGAGTGGCAGACACCGAAATTGACACGGAACGGCGTGCCGCCGGCCAGGGGACGCTCAAGCTGCAAGGTGGGCAGGCCGTATACGACTGATCGTCCCTCACCTCGTCTCACATGTCCGGCCCCCATCCACAGTCGGGTTTCACGCTGCTGGAACTGATGATCACGGTCGCCATCCTGGCCGTGATCACTGCGTTCGCGGTGCCGTCCTTCCAGTCGCTGATCATGCTCAACCGTCTGGCCAGCGAGGCGAACGAACTGGTCGCCGCACTCGGTCAGACACGGACCGAAGCGATCCGCGTGAACCGGCGCGTCATCCTCTGCCGCGCAGCGACCGACGGCGGCACGGTCGCCGCGGCCACCGGCTGCGTGGCCGGCGGCGGGCGCTGGGCCGGCTGGATGGTCTTCGTCGACGCCGACGCCAGTGGCACCTACAACCCGAACGCGGCGAGCAACCCGGACGAGGTGCTCATCCGCACGCACGCCTTTCACGGCAACCTTCTTCAGACCGTCGCAGGCAATGCGCTGTCCGGCGCCGGTAACCGCATCGTTTTTCGGCCGGACGGCCTGGCGCGCGCGCCCGGCCAGACCCTGCTGCAGACGGCCACGCTGCGGCTGTGCGAGGCGTCGGCGACAATCCAGCAGAACGCCCGCGACGTCAGACTGGGCGGCGGCAGCCGCGTCAGCGTGGCGCGCGCGACCTCGGCCGCCTGTGCGGCGCCGGAGGACGTCTGATGCGCGCGCCTTCCGGGCAGTCGGGCATTTCGCTGATCGAGGTGCTGGTCGCCATTTTCGTGCTGGCCATCGGCATGCTGGGCATGGCCGCGCTGCAGATGGCCTCGCTGCGTTCCAATCAGAGCTCCTACGAGCGCAGTGCGGCCGTCATGGCCGCCTATACGATGATCGACCGCCTGCGCGCCGACGTCACCGCGGCGCGCGCCGGCAGCTACAACCTCGCCCTCGACGACGACTGCGCGTCGCCGGGCGGCTCCACTTTTCCGGAAGTCCAGCTCGCCGCCTGGCTGGCCGATCTGCAGACCAGCATGGGACCGTCCGCCTGTGGTGGCGTGACCTGCAGCGCAGGGGCGGCCGCAAGCTGCGTTATCAGCGTGCGCTGGGACGACAGCCGGGTGCAGGGTGGCCTGAGCAACCAGACCTTCAGCATCGAGGCGCGGCTGTGAGTACGCGGGGGCAGGGCGGCAGCACGCTGATCGAACTGATGATCGCGCTCACGCTCGGGCTGTTCATCATCGGTGCCGCCATCGCACTGATGCTGAGCAACCGGCAGACCTACGACACGACCGAAGGTCTGTCGCGCATCCAGGAATCGACACGCACTGCGTTCGAACTGCTCGCGCGCGACATCCGCGAAGCCGGGCTCAATTCCTGCGGCGGCGCGCTGCAGTTCGTCAATGTGCTGACCAATTCGTCGTCGCTGTGGTGGACGCAGTGGAACGGCGGCGTACGCGGCTACGGCGGCAGCGACGCCTTCGCTGGCGCCACCTTCGGCTCGGGCGTCGGTCAGCGCGTGGCCGGTACCGCGGCGCTGCACATCATGCGCAGCGGCAGCCAGCCGCAGACGGTGGCCAGTCACGATACCGGCAGCCAGTTGCTGACGCTGAGTCCGCGCAACAGCGCGCTGTCGGCCGGCGATCTGGCCATTGTCTGCAATTTCAGCCAGGCCAGCCTTTTCCAGGTGTCGGCGGCCGACGCGAGCACGGTGTCGCACGGCACCGGCGGCACACCGGGCAATTGCTCGCGCGGTCTCGGCTTCGCCAATCCGCCCGACTGCAGCGAAACCGGTCAGACCTACCGCTTCGAGGCGAACGCCGTGGTGATGCGACTCGAGTCCCTGGCGTGGTACGTGGGAAACACCGGCCGCACATCGACGACATCGCGGTCGCTCTATCGCGTGGCCCCGCAGAACGAGGCCGGCACGCTGTCGCTGGTGACCGAAGAGGTACTCGACGGCGTGATCGACCTGCAGCTCGACTACCTGATCGAAGGCGGCAGCGCCTACGTCGCCGCATCGGCGGTCACCGACTGGAATGCGGTCACCGGTGTCCGCATGCGTCTGACGATAGAGGAACCGGATCGCCCCGCAGCAGTGACCGACCGCGTGCGCCGGACGATGACGCACGTCGTCACGCTACGGAACCGGATGTCATGAGAATGCATCGGCCGCATGCGCAGCGGGGCGTCACCCTGGTGGTGGCGCTGATGCTGCTGATCGCCATCACGCTGCTCGGCCTGGCCAGCATGCGAGGGACCGGCATGCAGGAGCGCATGAGCGCCAATCTGTACGACCGCGCGATCGCCTTCCAGGCTGCCGAATCGGCGCTGCGCGAAGCGGAAGCGCTGCTCGCCACCGGCACGGCTGGCCCGTTCGACGGCACGGTCGGCGGCCTCTATCCGAAGCCGGCGCCGGGCGCCGAGGATTTCGCCAATCGCTGGGAGGCGACTGCCACCGTGTGGGCCAGCGCCTCGGTGTGGTGGGAGGGGGCCGACGCCGACACCCGTGCCAAGGCGGCCGGGGCGCCGCAATACATCATCGAGGATCTCGGCATCTGGCCGTCCACGCCCGACTGCGATACGGTCACCACCATCGCCGCCGATTGCCTGAAACCGCGCTATCGCATCACGGCGCGCAGCGCACCGGTGTCCGGTCGACCTTCGGTGTTGCTGCAGACCACTTACCGGCCATGACCATGCACCCGCTTCCCGCCCTCTACCGCTTCCTCGCTGCGCTGCTGCTGGCCTGCCTTGCAGGGCAGCCTTTGCGCGCGGCGGTCGATATCGCTGACGCACCGATCATGGTGGGCAGCGCGGTCGCGCCCAACCTGATGTTCCTGCTCGACGATTCCGGCTCGATGCAGTGGGAGGTCATGCCGGACGAAAACCTCTATTCCGCCTACTACCTGTTTCCTATCCCGTTCGGGCTGTACGGCGGCAGCACCTATACCTCGCAGGTGCCGACCTTCCAGGACAACAACATCCACAACTTCTTCAGCAGGTCGCCGGACAACAACGCGGTGTTCTACAACCCGCAGACGACCTACAAGCCCTGGATACGTCACACTGGCGTCAGCTTCGGCGACGTGTCCCCGACGGCGGCACCTTACAACCCGTCCGACACCTCTCGCGGCACGCTCAATCTCACGGCCTCGCAGACGCAATCGGCGTACTGGTTCACCAACACGTCGAACACCAACCAGAATTCCGCGAGCTACGCCTGCGGTCCGCCGTGCAACCAGACCTTCCAGCCGATCACCTTCTTCATCTATCGGGGCAGCGGCTCGCGGGTCAGTGCGGCGAATTACACGAAGTACCAGATCCGCGGCACGCGTGCCTACAAGCGCGACCCGGTCACCGCGGCGGAGGTCGAGATCACCAGCTTCAGCTGGCCCAATGGTGTCACCCGCACGGTTGCGCAGGAAACGCAGAACTTCGCCAACTGGTTCAGCTACTACCGCAGTCGCATCCTCGCGGCGCGCGCTGGCGCGTCGATCGCCTTTGGCCAGCTCGGTACCAATTACCGGGTTGGTTTCCGCACTATCAACGGCGACGGGCAGCTGCTGATACCGAACAGTGGAACCTTCAGCGGCAGCAATCGCGAAACCTGGTTCCAGCGCCTGCTCGAAACCGACATCGGCACCAGCGGCACGCCGCTGCGCACCGCGCTGAACTGGGCCGGCAACTACTTCGAGAACAAGACAGGAACCGATGACCCGTGGAAGGACGCCGCCTACACCCAGCCACTGGCCTGCCGGCAGTCCTTCACCATCCTCACCACCGACGGCTACTGGGGCGACACTTTCTCGCTGCCGGTCGGCAGCCAGAACGCTGACGGCAGCGAGCCGCTGCCCTACCGCGACACGCACAGCAACACGCTGGCCGACGTCGCGATGTACTACTACAAGCGCGATCTGCGTAGCGGGATCGCCAACAACGTGCCGACCAGCAGCCGCGACCCGGCGGACTGGCAGCACATGGTCACCTTCGGCCTGTCGCTGGGCACCAGCGGCACGCTGGACCCGGCCACCGATCTGCCGGCGCTGACCGCGGGCACCAAGAGCTGGCCGAATCCGGCGCTGAGCTCGCCAGCCAAGCTGGACGACCTCTGGCACGCCAGCCTGAATGGCCGCGGCGGCTTCGTGAACGCATCGAATCCGACGCAGTTCATCGACGGCCTGTCGGCCATGCTGACAGATATCGGCGAACGGGTGGCCTCCAGCGGCACCGTATCCGCGACCAGCACGTCGGTCACGTCGAACACGCTGCTGTTCCAGGCCCGATTCGTCGGTGGCGACTGGACAGGCGACCTGTGGGCGACGCGTATCCTGACCGACGGCACGCTGGCGACCACGCCGAGCTGGAAAGCGTCCGAACACCTGCCGACGCCGGCCAACCGCTCCATCTACACCTGGTCCGGCACCGCCGGCATTCCTTTTCAGTGGGCGAACCTGACCGCAGCGCAGCGAACCACGCTCGGGTCGTCGGCCGTCCTCGACTACCTGCGCGGCGTGACCTCCGGCGAGGCACGCAATGGCGGCAGCTATCGCAACCGCTCGTCGGTGCTGGGCGACATCGTGAATTCGGCGCCGCTCTACGTCGGTGCCGTCACCGATCTGCGGCTCGACCGCTTCGGCTGGACAGGCGCCAGCACCTATCAGGACCACCGCGCAGCCGTGGCTTCCCGGCGCGAGATGGTCTACGTCGCGGCCAATGACGGCATGCTCCACGCTTTCGACGCGCGCACCGGTGACGAGCGATTCGCCTTCGTCCCCAGCGGTGCGCTGGCAACGATGAAAACGCTGGCCAACACCGATTACGCGCACAAGTTCATCAACGATGGCTCGGTCGTCGTGGCGGAGGTGTACTTCGGCGGCGCCTGGCGCACGGTGCTGGTCGGCACGCAGGGGCGCGGTGGCAAGAGCGTGTACGCGCTCGACATCACCAATCCGGACGGCTTCGCCGCGAACAAGGTGCTGTGGGAATACACGCACACCAGCCTGGGCCAGACCACCGGCACACCGGTCATCACCCGGCTCAACGACGGAAACTGGGCAGTCGTCGTCGGCAATGGCTACAACAGCACGAATGCGCGCGCCGAGCTGTTCGTGCTGAACATTTCGAATGGCGCGCTGCTCGCGCGCATCGACACGCTGCGCGGCTCCAGCGGTACGCCGAACGGCCTGGCCGCGGTGGAAGGCGTCGATGTCGATCGCGACGGCGATACCGATTACTTCTATGGCGGCGACCTGCTCGGCAATCTGTGGAAGTTCGACCTGAGCAATGCTGCGCCGGCGCAGTGGCGTGTTGCCTACGGCACGGCGACCGCGCCCGATCCGCTGTTCACCGCACGCAGCGCGAGCAATGCCGTGCAGCCGATCACCGGCGGCGTCAGCATCGGTTTCAATCCGGCCGACCGCAAGCTGTGGGTGTTCTTCGGTACCGGCCGCTATCTGTCGACCGGCGACCTGTCCACCACGGCAACGCAGACCTGGTACGGGCTGAACGACACCGGCACGACCATCGCCAGCCGCAGCAATCTTGCCCAGCGAGTCATTCTGGAGGAGGGCGCGACAGGGCAGGGCGACCGCTATCGCGTCATTTCCAAGCCCGGGGACACGACGGGCGGCAGCACGATGACCAACAAGCGCGGCTGGTACATCGACCTCACGTCGCCGACCGCCGGCGCCGAGGGCGAGCGCATGGTTTTCGCACCTGTGCTGGGCGCCAGCACACTGTTCGCCAGCACACTCATTCCGAGTAACGACCCCTGCGAACCGGGCGGACGCGGCTGGGTACTCGGCGTCAATCCATTCACCGGCGGCCGCCAGGATTTCGACGTGTTCGACTTCAACCGCGATGGCGGCGTCGATGCCGGCGATCAGGTCAACCTCGCCAACGGCGACGGCACCAACCGCAAGGTGGTCGGCAGCGGCTACAGCACGGACAGCCTGCCGGGCAGTCCGCTGCAGCTGGGCAAGCAGCAGATCGTGGGCGGCTCGGATGGCAATGCGCAGTCACGCAGGGTGTCGGACGGCCTGCGTTCCGGCCGCGTATCGTGGAAAGAGATACTGAGGGACTGACGATGAAAGCCTTGATTGCCGGACTGATGTGCGTGGCCGGCGGCGCCTGCGCCGCTGAACCTCTGTCGCCGATCGCCAATCCGTCGCTGTATGAATCGCGGGGCACGGTCGGCGCCGTGGACAGCGCGTCCGGCACGCTGATGATCGGTGGCAAACGCTACAAGGCGAACGCGAACACCGTCATCTTCATTGATGACGGTCGCGGCAACGTGCGCAAGGCGCTGAAGCTGGCCGACATTCCACCCAACGTTCCGGTCAGCTTTTCTGCCGGCGAAGACGGACAGGTCACGCAGATCTACGTAGGCAGCGGAATCCAGCCGTACCGGCCGTAGTCGCTCGGCCGCAAGTACCGAATGGGAACGGCGGCTCAATCGAGGATGGACGGCGGTTGTGGATGCTTCAGATGAATCGGACGCACTCACACGCCTGTATCTATAGTTCTGAAAATTACTGTTTTCAGAACTTACATCAAGGTATGAGTGTTCGGGCTCAATACATTGAACCTAAAGGACTCTCCACCCTCTCTTCTGACCTGAAAAAAGCGAAAACTCAGGACGAAGTGAACAGGTGTGCGATCAAAGCAACGCCGATCGCCGCGACCGCAAGCGAAGTCCACGACGCCAGACCGCTCATATAGCCGTCGGGAATTTCCACCGGTTTCAAGGTCGCCAGCACGCGCCGGTACTGCACGACGGCCAGCGTCACCGAAATCGAGCCCAGCGCGATCAGCGCGACGCCTATCCAGAACGACAAGCCGTGCGGCGCACCGTTGAGCGTCTTCTGATTGCCCAGCATCGCGACGAACAGCGCAAAGCGCTCGATCGCGAATCCGAAGGCCATCAGCGCCAGCGCCGTGCGCGACCATGCGAGCAAGGTGCGCTCGGCGGCGAAAAAGACGCGTGGATCGTTCAGGTCCGACACACTCAGCCTTGCGCCGGCGGACGCCGGCGGTAGGTCACGACCAGCACATCGCGCCAGGCCGGCTTCGACGGATCGAGCGGATGGATGGGCGTCACGCCGTGCAGCGCCCGCTGGTCATTCACCAGCGCCGCGTCGCACGGTGCCGTCAGCGTGAAGCTGTCGAGACGCTTGCCTTCCGGCGAGAAGATTTCCGTGGTGCCGCTCTCGACGTTCTCCCGCCGCACCATCATGACCAGCACGAAATCGACGCCATCACGATGCACGCCTTCCGGTGTCGGCTTGCCCTCGCCCTCGGCGCGCGCCTCGATGCGGAACTGATGCACTTCGATGTGCGCGTCGTGACCGGGGTGCAGGCGCTGGAACACTGCCAGCCCGAACTGCGCCACCGTCTGCATGGTCGAGCCACCCAGCACCTGCGGCCGTATCGGCTCGAAGTGACGCTCGACGCCGCCATTCAGCGTGTTGTAGTCCAGGCTCTGGTAATGCGGCTGATGCGGTTCGAACTGGATGCGCAGCCCGTCGGCCGGCGCACTGAGTACCGCGTAACGGCGGCGACGGTAGCGGCCACCGTCCGCCATATAGGTATCGGTTTCCAGATCGCCCCAACTGGCGGTAAACACGTCCCAGTCCGCACGCCAGCCGATGCGCAGGCTGGACAGTGCGTCGCGTACCTGTGCCGCCGGCAGGAAACAGAAATCGTGGGCCGCGACGTTCTCGGCGAGCGCGCGGGCAAAAGTGCCGGTATTCAGGGAGGGGGACATCTGTGACAGAACGACGAAAACTGCGAAAGCAGGGACGATACTCCCCTGCTCCCGGCAACGCACGCACCGACCCGATTTAGAATCGGTGCCCCGCCGGAGATCCCGTCACATGCCCCGCTTCTGCGCCAACCTGTCACTGCTGTTCACCGAACACCCCTTTGTCGAGCGCTGGGCTGCCGCCGCGCACGCCGGCTTTCGCGGCGTCGAATGCCATTTCCCGTACGGCGAACCGGCCGCCGTGCTGGCCGAGGAAGTGCGTCGTCACGGGCTGGAGCAGGTGCTGTTCAATCTGCCGCCCGGTGACTGGGCCGCGGGTGAACGCGGCATCGCCTGCCTGCCCGACCGCAACGCCGAATTCGAGGACGGCGTCGGTCGCGCCATCGACTACGCCCGTGCACTCGGCTGCCGGCGCATCAACTGCCTGGCCGGCATCGCGCCGGCCGGCGCCGAGCGCGCCGAACTGCTGTCGGTGATGGAACGGAATCTGCGCTTCGCGGCGCGTGCCTTGGCGCGGGAAAACATCGAACTGCTGGTCGAGCCGATCAACGACCGCGACATGCCGGGCTTTCTGCTGAACCGCTCGGCCGACACGCTGGCGTTGATCGAACGCGTCGGCGAGCCCAATGTGAAGCTGCAGTATGACGTCTATCACATGCAGATCATGGAGGGCGACCTCGCCCGCAGCTTGCAGCGCGAGCTGCCGCGCATCGGCCACGTGCAGATCGCCGACAACCCGGGGCGTCACGAACCGGGCAGCGGCGAGATCAACTATCCCTTCCTGTTCGACTGGCTGGACCGCATCGGCTACACCGGCTGGGTCAGCGCGGAATACATCCCGGCCGGCGACACCGCTGCCGGACTGGGCTGGATGCCGCGCTGAACTTCAGGGCAGCGAGAAGCCGTCGGCCGCGAGGACCTTGCGTGCCGGTTCCGACAGCAGGAAGTGAGCGAAGCGCTCACCCTCGCCGCCGGGCGCCGACAGCACGACCAGACCGTAGTCGGCGCCGACCGCGAGATCGGACGGCAGCGCGACTTCCTGCAGCGCCGGCACCTCGCGGCGAGCCAGTCGCGAGTTAGTGCAGTAGGTGACGAACAGATCCGCCTGCCCGCTTTCGACCACCCACGCATAGACGTTGCGACCTTCTGGCGGCTTCGCCGAATTGGCCGCGCCGGTCAGCTGCCGCCCCCGCGCGGCCAGCGCGCGACCGATGCCCGGTCGCAGCGCATCGGCGCGCTGGAACATCTGGACTGCATAGTCACCGGCCGGATCGGCCTTGGGCGTCGACACGCCCAGCTTCAGATCGCGGCGGACCATCGCGTTGAGCGCGTTCGCCGGCGTCACCGTCAGGCCCGGCCGCACCAGCAGGCACAGTTCGTTGCGCGCGAAGCGCTCGACCTTGGCTGCCTTGCCGGCATCGACGAAGGTCTGCGGATGCGTCATGTTGGCCGAAGCGAACACGTCGGCAGTGGCCCCGGCGGCGATCTTCTCGCGCAGCACGCCGCTCGGCCCGAATTCGAAGCGGGGCGCCGCCCCGCCCTGCTCCGCATACAGCTTGCCGAGCTGCGTGAATACCGACTTCAGGCTGCCGGCGGCATGCACCGATGCCCCGTCGGCCTGCGCCGCACCGGCCAGCAGCGCGGTGCAGGTCGCCACGATGAGCGTACGCAGGTTCACTTGGCCGCGTTCGGGAAGAACAGTTGCTGACCGTCGATCTTGTAGTCGGCGATCGCCTTCTGACCGTCGGCCGACACCACCCAGTCGATGAAGGCCTGACCGTCGGCCTTCTTCACGTGCGGGTGCTTGTCCGGATTGACCAGGATGACGCCGTACTGGTTGAACAGGCGCTTGTCACCTTCGACCGAAATGGTCAGGTCGGCGCGGTTCTTGAACGACAGCCAGGTGCCGCGGTCGGCCAGGATGTAGGCGTTCATCGACGCCGCGGTGTTCAGCGCCGGACCCATGCCGGAGCCGGTGTCGCGGTACCAGGCGCCCTTGCTCGCGTCGAGATCGACGCCGGCCGCTTTCCACAGACGCAGTTCGGCGGCGTGCGTGCCGCTCTTGTCGCCACGCGACACGAAGGGGGCCTGTGCGGCCTGGATGGCCTTCAGCGCTTCGGTGATGTCCTTGCCGCCTGCCACCTTGGCCGGGTCCGACTTCGGGCCGACCAGGATGAAGTCGTTGTACATGACCTCCTGGCGCTTCACGCCGTAGCCCTCGGCGATGAATTTCTCCTCCGCCACCTTGTCATGCACGAACACCACGTCGGCGTCGCCGCGGCGCGCCATGTCCAGCGCCTGGCCGGTGCCGAGCGCGACGACGCGCACCTCGATGCCTGTCTTCGCCTGGAAGATGGGCAGCAGGTGCTTGAACAGACCCGACTGTTCGGTCGAGGTGGTGGACGACACGGTGATGAAACGGTCTGCGGCGTGCACAAAGGGCGCGGCCAGCGTAATCGCGGCCGCCGCGGCGGTGGCGATGAAGGAACGGCGGATCAGGTCCATGAAAGCTCTCCTCTGAGGTATTGCCCGGCCTCGGCCGAACGCGGTGCGGCGAAGAAGTCGGCCACCGGCGTGTGTTCTGTGATGCGGCCGGTGTCGACGAATACGATGTCGTCGGCCAGGCGACGGGCCTGGCCGAGGTGGTGGGTGACCATGACGATGGAACAGCCGTCGTCGGCGATGACGCGGATGATGCGTTCCACTTCGGCCGCGGCGCCCGGGTCGAGGCTGGCGGTCGGCTCGTCGAGGAAGAGCACGCGCGGTCGCAGCGCCCACGCGCGGGCGAGCGCCACGCGCTGCTGCTCGCCGCCGGACAGCACGCGCGCCGGACGGTCGGCCAGTGCGGCGAGGCCGACGCGTTCCAGCACGTCGAGCGCGCGCGTGCGGCGTTCCGCCGCCGGCACACCGGCCAGGTAGAGCGCGTACGTCACGTTGTCGAGCACGCTGCGACGGAGCATGACCGGGCGCTGGAACACCATGGCCTGCACCGGCGTGCCGCTGCCGCCGTTCCACAGGATGCGGCCAGCGGTCGGTTCGATCAGGCCGTGCATCAGGCGCATCAGCACGCTCTTTCCCGCACCGTTCGGACCGAGTATCAGCGTGCGCCGCCCCGCTTCGATGCGCAGCGATACGTCGCGGATGAGCGCGCGGTCGCCCGCCTCGTAGCGCAGCGCGTCCAGCGTGAGCAGTGCGTCAGCCATGGCGTCGCACCGCCCATTCGCGTACCGCGTGCGCCAGCGCATTCAGTATCAGCACGATGGAAATGAGGATGAAACCCAGCGCCAGCGCCAGCGGCAGGTCGCCCTTGCTGGTTTCGAGCGCGATGCTGGTGGTCATGACGCGGGTGACGCCGTCGATATTGCCGCCGACGATCATTACCGCGCCGACCTCCGCGACCGCGCGGCCGAGGCCGGCCAGCACCGCGGTGGACAGCGAGAAGCGCGTATCGACCAGCAGTGTCAGCGCGGCGCGCGGGGTCGAGGCGCCGAGCGAGCGCAGCTGCTCCTCGTAGTCGCGCCAGGCGTCGGCGACGATCTGCCGCGACAGCGCGGCGATGATGGGCGTGATCAGCACCACCTGGGCGATCACCATGGCGGTCGGCGTGAACAGCAGGCCGAGCGAACCGAGCGGGCCGGCGCGCGACAGCAGCAGATAGACCAGCAGACCGATCACCACCGGCGGCAGGCCCATCAGGCCGTTCAGGATGACGGTCAGCGACTTGCGCCCGGGAAAGCGGCCGACCGCCACCGCAGCGCCTATCGGCAGCCCCAGGCAGGCGGCGAGGAAGACGGCGGTCAGACTCACCTGCAGGCTCAGCGCGACGATGTGCAGCAGATTGGGGTCGGCGGCGACGATCAGGCGGCCGGCGGTGGCGAAGCTTTCGCTCATCGTGCTCATCGCGTCGGCTCCGCGATGATCAACAGGTCGAGCGCCGGTCCGGCCACGGCGCTGACTTCGAGCGTGTAGCGCAGGTCGGCTTCAAGCCGGTAGAGCAGTTCCTTCTGTACCCCTACGCCGCGCAGGCAGCGCAGCGGGCGCATGTAGACAGGCAGCGGCCCTCCGTCCGGCGACAGCACTTCGATCCAGGCGCGCTCGCTGCTCATGACGCGGTAGATGCCGGCCGACGGTACGGTGAAATCGAGGATGCCGGCGTGGCCAGCGGGGCGCCGCCCCGGTGCCCGCAGCGCGACCTCGCTTTCCGGCCGCAGGCGCGCAGCGACGCGCCGGGCGGGCGTCATCAGCGGCGCCGAAGCGACGTTGTGGCCCGCGTCGACCGACAGACCAGCTGCGGCCCAGGCGGATTTCAGGTCAGCGACCACGCGCGGCGCGTCGGCACAGGCCTCGTCCTGCGCCACCGCGGCGAGCGACGACAGCGAACACAGGGCTGCGACGACCACACCAGCACGCGGGCGCAGTCCGGAAGTGGACATCCAGTTCGTCACGCGACGGCCTCGTCCGGTACGGATGTCTGCGCGGCTCCGGACGGACGCGCTGCGACGCAACGAAAGGGCGTCGCAGAAGGGAATGACATCAATCGGCATCGGAAAACACATAAGATGCGGGAAGCTATCGCACTGAAGCCGCGCGTCCTATATGTCTGAATTTGCACAAAGCAATCCAAGCTTGCGGGTCGAGTGGGATTTCGGCCCCGACGCACCGGTGGGTATTGGTCGCCTGCTGGCGCTACTGACGGCCATCGAAGTCAGCGGTTCGATCGCCGGTGCGGCGCGCGCGACCGGCCTGTCGTATCGCAACGCCTGGGGGCTCATCAATGCCTGGCAGGCCTACTTCGGCCAACCCCTGATCACCACCGCGCGGGCGCATGGTTCGACGCTCGAAACCTTCGCCCGCCAGCTGCTGGACGTCGATCGCGGTGCCCGTCAGTCGCTGGCGCGTGCGCTCGACGGCGCCAGCCAGCCGATGCGCGCGCTGTCGCTGCAGCCGGCCGAACACGGCGGCGCGGCACTGCGTTTCGCCGCCAGTCACGAACCGCTGCTGAACGACCTCATCCGTCAGTTGCGCAGCGAACGGTCCGATGCCGCCACAGTGACGCTGGCCACGCACGGCAGCCTCGAATCGCTGCTCGCGCTGGCCGCCCGCCGCTGCGAGATCGCCGGCTTCCATTGCCCGGTCGGCGAACTGGGACGCGACATCTGGGCGCTCTACCGCGCACAGCACGGTCTGCCGCGGCTGCGCCTGATCGGTTTCGCCCGCCGTCGGCAAGGCCTCATCCTGGCGCGCGGCAATCCGAAGAAGGTGAGCGGCCTGGCCGACCTGTCACGCACCGACCTGCGCTTCGTGCATCGCCAGCCGGGCGCCGGCACGCGACTCGCGTTCGATCTGCTGGCGCGCCGCGCCGGGCTGGACACGCGCGCGCTGAACGAGGGCGATGAAGAACACACGCACGCCGCGGTGGCGGCGCTGATCGCCAGCGACGAAGCCGATGCCGGACTCGGGCTGGAAGCCTTCGCCCATCGCCTCGGACTGGACTTCATCCCGCTGTTCGAAGAGATGTACTTCCTGGCGATGCGCGACGCGCCCGCCTCGCGCGACACGGTGCAGTCACTGTCGGTCCTGCTGCAGCAGCCGGACTGGCGCGCGCGCGCCGATGGGCTGAGCGGCTACTCGCTGGCCGAAGCCGGGGTCGAGTACGACCTCGCGGCTGCCGAGCGCCTGCTGTTCGGCGGCTGATATCCGCGGCGCCTGCGCCGGCCCTTGGTAGAATCGCGCCTCAGTCACCGGACCCTTACATGAAACGCACCCGATTCGCCCGCCGCGGCGGCCTCACCCAGGACGCCGCCCTGCTCACCCGGCTGGCCACCGGCCTGGCGCTGTCCGCCAGCCGCATCGAAGACCGCCACTGGGAAGTGCGGCTGACCGAACAGGTGAGCCGGCTGCTGGCCGACCGCAACGAAGACGCGCTGAACGCCGCGCTCGACCACCTGTGGCGCGAGGACGCGCCGGCCTATGACGAACTGGCCGATTTCATCGAAGCGGGCAGCGAATGCGGTCTGCCGGGCGACGCCAACAAGGACTGGGACGCCGTCGTGTTCGCAGCCCCCCTGCTCGCCTGGTCGCGCTTCTCGATCCCGGCCGGACCGATTGCGGCGCCGCTGCTGGCCAGCCTCAAGGTACAGCTGTGCGCGCACGCTTTCGGCACCCACACCAAGGTTGCGCTGGCCGACTATCTGTTCAGCCCGGACCAGCTGCCGCGCGGCTATGTCGAAACGCGCGATCTGGCCGACGACCTCGGCGAAGCCGTGCTCGCCGGGAATGATCTGAAGCTGGAGGCGGAGGCGATGGCGCAGACCACCACCTTCCTGTCGGACACCCGCTACCTGATCGGCATCGCCATCGTGCCGCGCGGTCAGGCGCTGTTCCGCTGGCAGGAGGACGACGGCCAGCGCGAACACGTGGTGAAACAGTGGCAGGCCCAGGGTGGTGCCGTCATCGGCACGTTGATGCAGGGCTGTGCCTTCGAACTGCTGCCGCCCAACGCCTACCACTCGGCCTGCCGTGAAGCCGACCGCGCCTCGCGCGCGTACTCGCTGCGCGCCTCGGTCGCCTTCCTCGAACAGACGCTGGCGGTGCCGGCGAGCGGCCTGCGCGCCATCATCGCGCCCTTCTACGACAAGCAGCTCGAGGAGTACCGCGTCGCCTTCACCACCTCCGACTCCAGCGACGTCGTGCACGGCGTCGTGTGGGCGCTGCTCGGTGCCGAGGATGAGGAAACCGACACCGTTGGCGAGATCGAAGGCGTGCTGCGCGAATGCGGTCTGACCGACACGCTGGTGCTCGACCACCGGATGCCCATGGAGTACTGCGACGACTGCGGCGCGCCGATGTATCCGGATCCCGACGGCCAGCCGGTACACGCCGAACTGCCCGAATCGTCGGACCAGCCGCCCGCTCACCTGCACTGACACGTCATCCTGTTTCCGCGGCCGCGCCTCGCGCGGCCGTTTTCATTTGCTGAAGAACGCTCATGTCGCTTGAAAAAGAAGTCGCCCGCCGGCGCACCTTTGCCATCATTTCCCACCCGGACGCGGGCAAGACCACGCTGACCGAAAAGCTGCTGCTGTTCGCAGGCGCGATCCAGATCGCCGGCAGCGTGAAGGCGCGCAAGGCCGCCCGTCACGCCACCTCCGACTGGATGGAAATCGAGAAGCAGCGCGGCATTTCGGTCGCCAGCTCGGTGATGCAGATGGAGTACCGCGACTGCGTCGTGAACCTGCTCGACACGCCGGGCCACAAGGACTTCTCCGAAGACACCTACCGCGTGCTCACCGCGGTCGATGCCGCGCTGATGGTGATCGACGCCGCCAACGGTGTCGAAGCGCAGACGTTGCGCCTGCTCGAGGTCTGCCGCGCGCGCAACACGCCCATCATCACCTTCATCAACAAGATGGACCGCGAAGTGCGCGCGCCGCTCGACCTGATCGACGAACTCGAGCGCACGCTGGGCATGGACGTCGCGCCCTTCACCTGGCCGCTGGGCATGGGCAAGGATTTTGCCGGCGTGTATGAACTGCGCGAAGACCGCATGCGCGTGTTCCGCGCCGGCGAGGACCGCATTTCCGGCGACGAGGAGGTGCTGCTCGGCCTCGACAACCCCGAGATCGTCGGTCGCTACCCGATGCAGTTCGACACCGCGCACGCCGAAATCGACCTCGTGCGCGAAGCCGCACCGCCCTTCGACGAAGCCGAATTCCTGGCCGGCCGGCAGACGCCGGTGTTCTTCGGTTCGGCGATCAACAACTTCGGCGTCAAGGAAGTGCTGGACGCCCTGGTCGACCTCGCGCCGCCGCCGGGCGGCCGCCCCGCCATCCAGCGCCGGGTCGAGCCGACCGAAGAGAAGTTCACCGGCGTCGTGTTCAAGATCCAGGCGAATATGGACCCGTCGCACCGCGACCGCGTGGCCTTCCTGCGCGTGTGTTCCGGCCACTTCGAACGCGGCATGCGCATGAAGGTGAGCCGCAACGGCAAGGACATCCGGCCGAACAACGTGGTCACCTTCCTGTCGCAGCGGCGCGAACTGCTGGAAGAAGCCTACGCCGGGGACATCATCGGCATTCCCAACCACGGTACGTTGCAACTCGGCGACACGCTGACCGAGGGCGAAACGCTGCAATTCACCGGCCTGCCCTTCTTCGCGCCGGAACTGTTCCAGGGCGTTGAAGTCAAGGATCCATTGAAAACCAAGCAGTTGCGTGCAGGTCTTGAGCAACTGGGTGAAGAAGGCGCCATCCAGGTTTTCCGCCCGCTGGCGGGCGGTACGCTGCTGCTGGGCGCGGTCGGTCAGCTGCAGTTCGAGGTGGTGATCCACCGCCTGAAGACCGAATACGGCTGCGACGCCCGCCTCGAAGGCACCCGTTACACGATGGCACGCTGGGTCACCTGCGACGACGAGCGCGAACTGAAGCGCTTCATCGACGCCAACGCCCACCGAATCGCCTACGACGCGGTGAACGCCCCCGCCTTCCTTGCCACCATGCGTGCCGAACTCAAGGTGGCCGAAGAGAAGTGGGAAAAGATCAAGTTCCACGCCATGCGGGAGCATGCGGGGCTGATGTTCGCCAGCCACTGAAGCGCGTTTTGCAGGCGCGGCCTTGGCCGCGACGGGGCTGATGCGGTCCGCAGGCTTGAATACCGGCCGCTGTCGGGGTCAGAGGACCCCTCCTACAAAATCCCGGCTCCGACCACGGATTGGGCACGATCCCTGTGGGAGCGGCCTTGGCCGCGACAGGGCCGATGCGGGCCGCCGGCTTCGATCCACGCTGCTGTCGGGGTCAGAAGACCCCTCCTACAAAATCCCGGCTCCGACCACGGATTGGGCGCGATCCCTGTAGGAGCGGCCTTGGCCGCGACAGGGCCGATGCGGGCCGCCGGCTTCGATCCGCGCTGCTGTCGGGGTCAGAGGACCCCTCCTACAAAATCCCGGCTCCGACCACGGGTTGGGCGCGATCCCTGTGGGAGCGGCCTTGGCCGCGACAGGGCCGATGCGGGCCGCCAGCGTCGATCCGCGCTGCTGTCGGGGTCAGAGGACCCCTCCTACAAAATCCCGGCTCCGACCACGGATTGAGCGCCATCCTTGTAGGAGCGGCCTTGGCCGCGACTGGGCCTGTGCACGCCGCAAGCTTCGATACCGGCCGCTGTCGGAGTCAGAAGACCCCTCCCACAAAAACCCAGCTCCGGCGTTCAGTCCTTCTTCTGCGGATGCCCCGCCTTCGACGGCAGCTTCAGATGCAGCGCCGCCTTGGCCATCAGATTGGCCGAGACCGGCGCGGTGATGAAGAGGAACAGCGTGATCAGCAGTTCGTGGATGCCGAAGCGGCCGTTGGCGGCGCTGTAGATCATGCTGGCGATCAGCACGCCGCCGACGCCCAGCGTGGTGGCCTTGGTCGGTGCATGCAGGCGCTGGAAGAAGTCCTTGAAACGCAGCATGCCGATGGCGCCGACCAGCGCGAAGAAGGCGCTGATCAGCAGCATGGCGACGACGATGATTTCGACCACGGGATGCAGGTTGTCCATCGGTCCTCCTTACTCGATCACGTCGCCGCGCGTCAGGTAGCGCGACAGGCCGACGGTGCCGACGAAGCCAAGCATGGCGACGATGAGCGCGGCCTCGAACAGCAGATCGGTGTGTTGGCGCATGCCGAGCACGATGACCAGCGCCACCACGTTCACATAGAGGGTGTCGAGCGCCAGGATGCGGTCGACCACTTCCGGACCGCGCAGCACCCGCCAGCCGCAGATCAGCATGGCGATCACGATGGCGCCGACGGTGATGTCCAGGGCCATATCTATCATTCGAAAATCTCCCGCAGCGGTGCTTCGTAACGCGCCTTCATGTCACGCGCGGCGGCGACCGGATCGCTGCAGTCGAGTGCATGAACGAGGATTTCGCGCCGATGCTCATCGACGATGCACGACACCGTGCCCGGCGTCATCGTGATGATGGAGGCGAACAGCGCGACGCCATTCGGGTGCTGGATGTCCAGCGGAACCGGCACCCAGGCCGGCTGCGGCACCCGCGTCGGACTCAGTGCGAGCTTGGCGACCGTGATATTAGAAATGATGATGTCCCACACGACGATGCCGCTCAGCCGCAGCACGGTCCCGAAGGACTTCAGTGTGACGCCGGGCCCGATGAAGCCGCTGACCAGCCGCGGGATCACCAGCCCGAGCACGATCGCGGTCAGCACATTGCCCGGATCGATCGCCTGCTGAAGCGTGAGCCAGCCCGCGGCCACCATGGCCGACATGATCGGATGCCCGAACCAGCGCTTGCCGTGCACGGCTTCAGTCGTCGCCATCAGTGAGCTCCTTCGCTGGCCGGACGCGGAAATACATAGGGCTGCGTGGTCTGCGCGCCGGCGGCGCCAAGTACCGCCTCCTGGTAGGCACGGCGATCTACCAACTGCACCGCAGCCGCATCGGTGTAGCGCTTGAGCGGCCCGGCCAGCACGCTCATCAGCACGCCGGCGCCGATCAGCGACACGGTGGCGAGCACCAGTCGCGGGCTGGCGCCGGCAGCGGTGCCGCTGCCATCCGTTTCCGGACGCACGCTCCAGAACAGCACGCTGCCGGCGCGCGCCAGACCGATCAGCGTCAGGAAGCCGACCAGCAGCACGACCGTCCACACCCAGGCCTGCGCCTCGTGGCCGCTGGACGCCTGCAGCACCATCAGCTTGCCGATGAAGCCCGGCAGCGGCGGCAGACCGGCGGCCGATGCGGCGCCGAGCAGCATCAGCAGGCCGAGCAGCGCCGGCTGCGCCACCGCAGGCCCCGCTTCGAGCCGGTCGGCCGCGTCGCCCCGCTGCGCCGACACCAGCTCGACCAGCAGGAAGAGCGCCGCAATGATGAGCGTGCTGTGCGCCATGTAATAGAGCGCCGCCGACCAGGCGGCCTCGCTGAACAGCCCGAGCGCGGCCAGTATCGTGCCGACCGAGGCGACCGTCATGTAGGCCACCATGCGCGGCAGCGTGTGCGCGGCCAGCATGCCGAACACGGCCAGCACGCTGGTACCGAGCGCCAGCGGCAGCAGCCAGGGCTCGACCGTCAGTGCCGACGCGCCGGCGTCGGCGCCGAAAATGACGCCATGCACGCGCAGGATGCTGTAGACGCCGACCTTGGTCATGACCGCGAACAGTGCAGCGACCGGCGCGCTGGCCGCCGCGTAGGTCGAGGGCAGCCACAGGTGCAGCGGCAGGATGGCCGCCTTGACACCGAACACGACGAGCAGAATCAGCGCCGCCGCCTTCAGCACCACGGCGTCGTCGCCACTGACCAGCGGCACGCGCTGCGCGAGGTCGGCCATGTTCAGCGTGCCCACGGTGGCGTAGATCAGCGATACGCCGATCAGGAACAGGGCGGAGGCCGCCAGATTGATCGCCACGTACTGCACGCCGACGCGGAAGCGCTCGCGGCCCTGGCCGTGGAGCAGCAGCACGTAGGAGGCGATCAGCAGCACCTCGAAGAACACGAACAGATTGAACAGGTCGCCGGTCACGAAGGCACCGTTCAGCCCCATCAGCTGGAACTGGAACAGCGCGTGGAAGTGCCGGCCGTGGCTGTCCCAGCCGCCGCTCGCGTAGAACAGCACCGGCAGCGCCACCGCCTGCGTCAGTACCAGCATCAGCGCCGACAGCCGGTCGATCACCAGCACGATGCCGAACGGCGCCGGCCAGTCGCCGACGCGGTACACGCGCAGCACGCCGTCGTCGGCTTCCATCGCCAGCTTGAGCGCAAACATCAGCCCGAGCGTGACCGACACCAGCGCGATGCGGCGCAGCCGCGGCAATGAATCGCGGTCGCCGATCAGCAGCATCAGCATGGCGGTGAAACTGGGCAGCAGCACCGGCAGCACCGCGAGGTGCTGGCGGAACAGCTGCATCATCACATCGGCAAAACTCATGTTCATGCTCCGGGCTCCCGGCCGTCGACGTGGTCGGTGCCCGATTCGGCGCGGCTGCGCAGCGCCAGTTCGATCACGAAGCCGGTGGTGGCGAAGCCGATCACGATGGCGGTGAGCACCAGCGCCTGCGGCAGCGGGTCGGCCTGTACATCGCCCTGCCCCAGGATCGGCGGCGCCGCGCTCCACAGCCGGCCCATCACGAAGATGAAAATGTTTACCGCGTAACCAAGCAGCGTCAGGCCCAGCACGACCGGGAAGCTGCGCCCGCGCAGCATCAGGTAGACACCGCAGGCGGTGACCCAGCCGATGCCGCTGGCCACCAGGAATTCCATGCTGATGTTCGCGAAAAGACTCATCCGTGCTGCTCCTTGCTCGCTGCACCCAGTACCGACAGCGTCAGCATGGTGGCGCCGACGACGGTGATGTAGACCCCGAGGTCGAAGGCCGCCGCACTGGCCAGCGGCAGTTCGCCCAGCAGCGGCAGCGCCGGGTGGCCGTGCGCGCTGGTCAGGAAGGGACGGCCGAACCAGAAGGCGCCGATGCCGGTCAGCCCGGCGATCGCCAGGCCGCTGCCTATCCAGCGCGAGAAGCGACGGCCGGCCGCGCCGTGCAGCAAGGCCTCGGCACGCGCCTGACCGAGCGCCATGTACTGCATCACCAGCGCCACCGCGGTGATCAGCCCGGCGATGAAGCCGCCGCCCGGCACGTTGTGGCCGCGCCAGAAGATGTAGGCCGACACCAGCAGCGCCAGCGGCAGCACGACGCGCGCGGCGACGCGCAGCAGCAGCGGCTGTTCCTCGAAGGCCCAGCGACGGCCGTCCGGGTCAGCGTCGGGCCGGCGTGTGCGGAAGCCGTCGAGCAGCGCCAGCACGCCGATGCCGGCGATGCCGAGCACGGTGATTTCGCCGAAGGTGTCGTAGCCGCGGAAGTCGACCAGGATGACGTTCACCACATTGGTACCGCCGCCCTCGCTCAGCGACTTGTCGAGGAAGAACCACGAGATCGAATCGTGCGGGCGCGTCAGCATGAGCCAGGTTAGCCCGGCCACGCCGCCGCCGGCGAACACGGCGAGCAGCGCGTCGCGGCCGCGGCGCAGCGTGCCCGATTCGAAGGGCGTGCGCTGCGGCAGCAGCGCCAGACCCATCAGCAGCAGCACCGTCGACACCACCTCGACCGACAGCTGCGTCAGCGCGAGGTCGGGCGCCGACAGCCCGACGAAGGTGAATGCGGTCACCAGTCCGACGACGCCGGTCAGCACCAGGGCCTGGAAGCGGTTGTGGTGGGTCAGCACCAGCAGGGTTGCGCTGGCCAGCAACAGTACCCACACGGCGAGCGCCAGCGGCGAGGCCGGCATCAGTTCGCGCGGCCCGGTGCCGGGCAACGTATCGGCGGCCCAGAACGGCGCCGCCGCCAGCACGATCGCAAAGGCCACCATCAGCGCCAGCGAACGCTGCAGCGAACCGTTCTCGAAGCGCGCCGTAAGACGACCGGCAAGGCCGAACAGGCCATCGATCAGGCAGGTGAAGGTGGCCTTGCCGGAGAAGGCCCGCGGCGTGTAGCCGTGCAGTCGGAACACGCGCTGCAGGACGAGATACAGCACCGCGCCGACGACCACCGCGATGCCGCTCATCAGCAGCGGCAGGTTGAAGCCGTGCCAGATCGCGAGGTGATAGTCGGGCGTGTCGCCACCGAGCAGCGCGCGCGCAGCGACCTCGACCAGCGGGCCGTAAGTGAGCGCCGGAATGACGCCGACCACGACGCACAGCACCGCCAGCAGCGCCACCGGCGCGAGCATGCCGAAAGGCGGATCGTGCGGATGCGCGTCGGCCGGCAGATCCTTCGGCGAGCCGTTGAAGAAGGTGTCATGCACCAGGCGCAGCGAATAGGCCATCGAGCAGACGCCGGCGAAGGTGGCGACCACCGGCACCGCCGCGCCCCAGAACATGGTCGCCTCGACCGCCTCGTGGAAGAACATTTCCTTCGACAGGAAGCCGTTGAACAGCGGAATGCCGGCCATCGCCGCCGCCGCCGTCATGGCGAAGGTGGCGGTCCAGGGCATCAGCCTGAGCAGACCGCCCAAACGGCGCATGTCGCGCGTGCCGCACTCGTGATCGACGATGCCCGCGCTCATGAACAGCGCCGCCTTGAAGGTGGCGTGGTTCAGGATGTGGAACACCGCCGCCACCGCCGACAGCGGCGAATTCAGCCCGATCAGGAAGGTGATGAAGCCGAGGTGGCTCACCGTCGAATAGGCCAGCAGGCCCTTCAGGTCGTGCTTGAAGATGGCCACCCAGGCCGCGAAAGCCACCGTGGCCAGACCGAAGCTGGCGACGATGCCCTCGAACAGGTCGGTGCCGCCGACCGCCGGGTAGAGGCGCGCCAGCAGGAAGATGCCGGCCTTCACCATGGTGGCCGAATGCAGGTAGGCGGACACCGGCGTCGGTGCGGCCATCGCCTCCGGCAGCCAGAAGTGGAAAGGCACCTGCGCGCTCTTCGTGAAGCAGCCGACCAGTATCAGCACCAGCATGAGCGGGTACAGCGGGTCCGCCTTGATCACGTCGCCGCTGAGCAGGATGTCGCTCAGTTCGTAGCTGCCGGCGATCTGGCCGAGCAGCACGAAACCCGCGAGCATCACCAGGCCGCCGCCGCCGGTCACCGCCAGCGCCATCCGCGCGCCCGCCCTCGCCTCTTCCTTGTGGCCCCAGTAGCCGACCAGCAGGAAGGACGAAACGCTGGTCAGCTCCCAGAACACGACCAGCAGCATGATGTTGTCCGACATGACGATGCCCAGCATGGCCGCCATGAACAGCATGAGCAGGGTGTAGAACTTGCCGGCCGGGTCGGACTCGGCCAGATAGAAGTGCGCGTACAGCACGATCAGCGCGCCGATGCCGGTGATCAGCAGCGCGAACATCAGCGCCAGGCCGTCGAGGCGCCAGCCTATCGACAGACCGAGCGACGGCACCCAGTCGGTGTGCGCCAGCAGTGTCTGGCCGGCGAACACCTGTGGCGCCAGCGACAGCAGCATGCCGAACGCGGTCAGCGTGACGGCGCCGGCGACCAGCGCGGTCAGCAGACGACGCGCGGGCGAGTTGTCGCGACCGAAGGCAAAACAGAGCAGCGTGCCGGCCACAAGGGGCAACAGCACTATCGTTGCGAGTGGATTCATGGAGGCTGCCGGACTTGTGGCTGGCTGAAACCGGCCGAAGGATACATTGTTTGCCGCCGCCGGACCGACCCGGCGGCGTGCGCATCAGGCGCGCAAGCATCGCAGCATTTGCTGACGCCGACCTGACCGTGCGTGCTGTCTCCAGGTTCCCCGGCGCAGGTAAGATCGCCCACCATGACCACCGCCGCACTCCCGATCCCCCTGCGTCCGCTCGACGAGATCAGCGTGCCCGAAGCGCTCGACGGCCACGACGGCGTGAACCGCGCCGACCGCGCGCGACTGCAGATCGGCGCGCAGACCGACATCGAGGCGATCCGCTGCTTTCTCGCCGAATACGACCGCTCACCCGGCACGCACCGCATCTACCAGCGCGAGTGCGAACGTCTGCTGCTGTGGTCGCTGGTCGAGTGCGGCAAGCCGCTGTCCAGCCTGAACCGGCAGGACTTCGAAGGCTATCTGCACTTCCTCGCCGACCCTCAGCCGTCCGCGCTGTGGTGCGGCCCCAAGGTGCAGCGCGTGCGTGCGGAGTGGCGCCCCTTCGTCGGGCCGCTGTCGGAGTCGGCGGTGCTCACCGCGATCGCCGCCATCAATTCGCTGATGAGCTATCTGGTCGACGCCGGCTATCTCGCCGGCAACCCGCTGGGGCTGATCCGCCAGCGCCGGCGCAAGCTGTCGCTGGAAAAGAACGGGCCGGCGCACGTGATCGCGCAGACCGAGGAAATGCAGAAGGTCGAGCGCTTTCTCGACGCCGAAATGTGGCAGGCGGTGACGCAGGCCATCGAGGCGATGCCGCGCGAACTGGACAGCGAACGCGACGAATACGAGCGCGCGCGCTTCATCGCGGCCCTGCTCTACATGCTGGCGCCGCGCGCCGGCGAGCTCGAATCGCACCGCATGAACAGCTTCCGCGAAGAGCGTGGCCGCTGGTGGTGGCATGTCGTCGGCAAGGGCGGCAAGCAGGCCAAGGTGCCGGTGGCCGACGACATGGTCCACGCGCTGGTGCGCTACCGCAAACACCTCGGCCTGAGCGCCATGCCCAAGCGCACCGACCTCACGCCGCTGCTGGTGTCGATCAAGGACCGCAGCCCGATCACTGCGCGCCGGCTGAACCAGATCCTGAAGAAGATCTTCTATGCGGCGGCCGAACTGCTGCCCGAAATATCGGAGCACAAGCGCGAAAAGCTGCGTGCCGCCTCGGCCCACTGGGGCCGCCACACCGGCATCACCGCCAAGCTCGACAGCGGCATGAACGAGCGCTACGTGCAGAAGGACGCGCGCCACACCGACGCGCGCACCACGCAGCGCTACATCCACGAAGAGGAAGAGCGCTGGCACGACGAGGCACAGAAGCAGCAGCTTCCGTGGTCGTCGCAGGAAAAAATTTCTCCGTCGAAGTAAGGGTGCGCCCCCTGCCCGGGTCTAGTGGCGGGAGAGCGTAGTGCGCAGTGTCCGGACACCGGCGGCTGTTCTCGCGAATCCGACGCCGGGGAGGTCCCCGGCCGCACACCATCTTCAGGAGAACATTCATGTCCACGTCACGTTTCGGCGCCTCGATCGCCGCCGCCGCTGCCGCCTTTGCCCTGTCGGGCGCCGTTTTCGCCGCTGACGCACCGGCCGGCAGCAAGGGCGCTGCCGTCGCCGCCGGCGACAAGGTCCATTGCTACGGCCTGCACGCCTGCAAGGGCAACAGCGACTGCGCCACCACCGAGCACAGCTGCAAGGGTCAGAACGCCTGCAAGGGCCACGGCTTCAAGGCCACGTCGGCCAAGGAGTGTCTGGGCCAGGGCGGCACCATCGGCGATCTGGCCGCCAAGTAATTCTTTCAGCGACCGACTGGCGTGGCACGGGGCCTGCGGGCGCCGTGCCGCGCAGCGCGCCCATGACCACGACCGCCCTCACCGCCCCCTCGCCCGGCTTCGGCCTGGGTCTGCGCCCGGCCCACTACGCCGCGCTGCTCGACGCACGCGCGCCGCTGGACTGGCTGGAAATCATTTCCGAAAACTTCATGGTCGGCGGCGGCAAGCCGATGGCCATGCTCGATCGTCTGCGCGCAGACTATCCGATGGCCATGCACGGCGTGGCGCTGTCGATAGGCTCGACCGACGCGCTCGACCGCGACTATCTGAAGAAGCTGAAAGCGCTGGCCGACCGTGTCCAGCCGCTGTGGATATCCGATCACTTCTGCTGGACCGGCGTCGGGGGGCAGAACGCGCACGACCTGCTGCCGCTGCCCTACACCGAAGAAGCGGTGCGCCTGCTGGTGAGCCGCATCGGTCAGGTGCAGCACGAACTCGGACGCCGGCTGGTGCTGGAGAACGTGTCCAGCTATCTGGGCTATGCGGTGTCCGACATGACGGAGTGGGATTTCATCCGCACCGTCGCCGACGAAGCCGACTGCCTGCTGCTGCTCGACGTGAACAACGTCTATGTCAGCAGCGTCAATCACGGTTTCGACCCGGTGAGCTATCTGGCCGGTCTGCCGGCCGCACGCGTGCAGCAGATCCATCTGGCCGGCCACTCGACGCACGACGACCACCTGGTCGATACGCACGACCAGCCGGTGTGCGAAGAAGTGTGGGCGCTTTATGACATCGCATGCGGCATGTTCGGCGAGGTGGCCACCATGATCGAGCGCGACGACAACATTCCGGCGCTGCCCGAACTGCTGAACGAACTCGCCCGCGCGCGCCGCATCGCCGCGCGCGCAGACCCACTCGTGCAGGTGGCCGCATGAGCGCACTGGCCGAACTGCAGCAGCAGTTCATGCGCTATCTGCACGCGCAGCCGAACGCCTTCGTCGACACGCTGGCCGCGTGCGATGGCCTGGCGCCGGCCGCCCGTGCCCACATCTATCGCAATGCCTACCGCGTGCGCCTGCTCGACACGCTGAAGGACAGCTTCGACAAGACCTGGGCCTGGCTCGGCGACGACGCCTTCGAGGACGCCGGGTTGCGCTACATCGCCGACCATCCGCCGACGCAGTTCAGCCTGCGCCCCTTTGGTGATCGCTACGCCGACTGGCTGCACGGCGCCTGGCCCGCCGACCCGGAAGTGGCCGAACTGGCGCGGCTGGACTGGGCGATGCGCAACGCCTTCGATGGCACCGACGCGCAGCCGCTCGATGGCGCCGCACTCGCGGGCTTGAGCGACGAGGACTGGGCGACTGTCGTGTTCAGCCTGCACCCGACCGCACAGATGCTGCGCGTGCAGCGCAATACGCTGGACCTGTGGCACGCGATGGACCGCGGCGACACGCCGCCGGCCGTCGTCGATCTGGCGCAGCCGGTGACGGTGCTGGTCTGGCGCAAGGGTGTGCAGCCGCATTTCCGATCGGTCGACGCGGCAGAGGCCGGCATGCTGAACGCACTGCAGCGCGGCATGCCTTTCGCCGCCGCATGTGAAACCGTCGAGTCGGACGACGCGCAGGCGCTGATCGGTGGCTGGCTCGCGCGCTGGCTGGAAGACGGCCTGCTCTGCGCCGACCCGCGCTGAATCAGCTCGCCTTCTCGGCTGCGCTCTTCAGCGCCGCACGGCATTCATCCACCATGCGCGCGATCAGCTCGGCGCAGCTGGGCACGTCGCGGATCAGCCCGATCACCTGACCGGCGGTGATCACGCCGCCATCGACCTCGCCCTGCGCCAGCGCCGCCGCACCGCGCGCGCCGCTGACCAGCGGGCGGATGTCGTCGAAGGTGCAGCCGCGGCTTTCCGCCTCGACCACCGCGTCCGACACCGCGTTGCGGAACACGCGCGCCGTGTTGTGCAGGCTGCGCAGGATGAGCCGCGTGTCGCGCTCGCTCGCATTCACCAGCGCCTGCTTGATGCTGTCGTGGATAGGCGCCTCCTTCGTCACGCAGAAGCGCGTGCCCATGTTCACGCCCTCGGCGCCCAGCGCCAGCGCCGCCGCCATGCCGCGGCCGTCGCCGATGCCGCCGGAGGCGATCACCGGAATGTCCAGCGCCTGCGCCGCGATCGGAATCAGTACCAGACCCGGCACGTCGTCCTCGCCCGGATGACCGGCGCACTCGAAACCGTCGATGCTCACGATATCCACGCCTTTCTTCTGCGCCGACAGCGCGTGCCGCACCGCCACGCACTTGTGGATGATCGTCGCCCCGCGCGCCTTCGCCTTGGCGATGAAAGCCTCCGGATTGTTGCCCGCGGTTTCGATGATCCGGATGCCCGCATCCAGCATCGCGTCGAGATAGGCCTCGTAAGGCGGCGGCTTGATCGCCGGCAGTATCGTCAGATTCACGCCGAAAGGCTGGTCCGTCATGTCTCGACAGCGCGTGATCTCCGCCGTCAGCGCCTCAGGTGTCGGCTGCGTCAGCGCGGTAAGGATGCCCAGCCCGCCGGCATTCGACACCGCAGAAGCCAGCTCCGCCCGCCCCACCCACATCATCCCGCCCTGCACGATGGGGTAGCGGATGCCCAGAAGATCGGTGATGCGCGTTTTCATGCCTTGTGTCCGGTTACGGGGAACAGGGGGTGATGATGCGCCAGCGGGGTGGAGACAGGGCGTTTCAAACGGCGTGAACGGGTGCTCACAGGCGCCGGCGTCGGAATTGCCTGACAGGGGACATGGAGTGGGCCTGGGTGCCGATGCATCCGCCGAAAGGTCGATTGCCGTGTAACACCGCAGATGAGAGGCTCAGATAAACGAAAGCCCGCTGCAACATACTGAATTTACGAATGAATCAATTGCGTGGTTCGCTGGAATATCACGCAGCGTTCTGATATATCACGCAGTCATGATGTATACATCACGTTAGGCGTCAGAATCACCACCATGAACGCCGAGCAATTCGTCTCCCACTGGCTGGAGCTCAAGGCCGAGTTGCTTGAAGCCTTTCTTGGCGAGCAGAGCGCAGCCGAGGCAGCCAACCATAT